>ENA-ORVB01000004-ORVB01000004.1-human-gut-metagenome-genome-assembly--contig:-NODE-4-length-205784-cov-22.5241_pt1 | contig 205784 bp, 218 predicted proteins | sample MGYA00242090_ERZ509231 | MGnify/ENA primary metagenome ERZ509231 (study PRJEB26280, sample SAMEA2338798) | human gut metagenome | biome: human gut; feature: human-associated habitat; material: faeces...
ATCGTTCAGGCAGATACGCCTGTTCGGTATCGTCTTCCTCTCGCTGTGCGCCGTGATAACGGTATGGAGCGTGTGGAGTTCCTACCGCTTCGCGGAGCGGCAACGGGAAAAGATTTACGTGCTGGACAACGGCAAGTCGCTGATGCTGGCTCTCTCGCAGGACTTGTCGCAGAACCGTCCGGCGGAGGCAAGGGAACACGTGCGCCGCTTCCACGAGCTATTCTTCACGCTCTCGCCCGAAAAGAGTGCGATAGAGCATAACGTGAAACGCGCCCTGCTATTGGCGGACAAAAGCGTGTACAACTACTATTCGGACTTTGCCGAGAAGGGGTACTACAACCGCATCATCTCCGGGAACATCAACCAAGTGCTGAAGGTGGACAGCGTGGTGTGCGACTTCAACGGCTATCCCTACCGTGCCGTGACCTACGCCACGCAGAAGATCATCCGGCAGAGCAACGTCACAGAGCGCAGCCTCGTGACCACTTGTCGCCTCTTGAACTCGTCTCGTTCGGACGACAACCCCAACGGGTTCACCATCGAGGGATTCACCATCATCGAGAACAAGGATTTACAAACCATCAAAAGGTAAACGGACATGAAGAAAATCAAAAAATCATTTTGGCGTGCGTACTGGAAGCTCCACGACAAAAAGAAAATGCTGGTGGCAAGGCTCAAAGGCTATCTGGACGGTTTGCCCCCGAAGACACGCAGGCGCATCGTGCTGGCGATGCTCGCCGCCTTCGCGGTGCTTGCCATCTACACCTTCGGCAAAGCCGTCTATGACATCGGCAGGAATGGCGGCAGCCGGATAGTAACAGACCATGCCGGACAGGTGGGACTGTCCGTAAAGCCGTAAAACAATCACAACGTAATACCTTATTTATATGGAACAGACGAAGAATGAACCTAAAAACGAGAATAAGGCGGCTCCCGACAATGGGAAACCGAAGAAGGAGCGCAAGCCGCTGACCGAAGCCCAAAGGCTGAAACGTCAGAAAATGATAGTGCTGCCCGCTATGGTGCTGGTATTCATCGGTGCTATGTGGCTGATATTCGCCCCGTCTTCCGACAAGGAGCAGCAACCGGGAACGGGTGGTTACAATATCGAAATGCCCGACGCTGACAAGGCGAACCGTCAGATCATCGGCGACAAGGTGAAAGCCTACGAACAGGGGGCGATGGAGGAACGGCAGGAGAACCGCAGCCGCACCATGCAGGAGCTGGGCGATATGTTCGACCGCGAAGTGGCGGAAACGGATAGCGGCAGGGACTTCGACCTTGCCAATCCCGGAGGCATGGAAGAGAATGTGAAGTCCGCCCCGAAGACCATCCAATCATCCGCAGCCGCCTACCGCGACCTCAATGCCACGCTCGGCAACTTCTACGAGCAGCCAAAGAACGACAATGCGGATATGGACGAACTGTTAGAGCGTATCGCCTCGCTGGAATCGGAACTGGAAACCGAGAAAGGCAAGGCATCCGCTATGGATGACCAAGTGGCACTCATGGAGAAGTCCTATGAACTGGCGGCGAAGTACATGGGCGGGCAGAACGGCACACAACCACCTGTCGGACAGGCGGCAGAGCCTTACCCCGTGCAGAAAGCCGGAAAGAACACTGCTGCACCTGTCAGGCAGGTAACGCATCAGGTGGTATCTTCGCTCTCACAGCCGATGAGCAACGCTGAGTTTGTCGCCTCCTTCTCGCAGGAGCACAACCGCAGTTTCAATACGGCGGTGGGTGTCACGACTGTATCGGACAGGAACACCATATCGGCGTGTGTCTATGGGGCGCAGAGTGTGACTGACGGGCAGGTGGTAAGATTACGGCTGCTGGAGCCGATGGCAGTGGCGGACAAAATCATACCCCGCAATGCAGTGGTGGTAGGCACGGCAAAGATTCAGGGCGAACGACTCGATATTGAAATTACTTCGCTGGAGTACGCAGGTACGATTATCCCGGTAGAACTGGCGGTGTATGACACGGACGGACAGCCCGGCATCTTCATTCCAAACTCGATGGAGATGAACGCCGTCAGGGAGGTTGCCGCCAACATGGGCGGCTCGCTGGGCAGCAGCATTAATATCTCCACCAACGCAGGGGCGCAGCTCGCCTCCGACTTGGGCAAGGGGCTGATACAAGGCACGAGCCAGTATATCGCCAAGAAGATGCGTACCGTCAAGGTGCATCTGAAATCCGGATACAAGGTCATGCTATATCAGGACAGAGATTGAAAACAATAACAATCAACGACTAAAAAACAACAACCAAATTTTTATTTACCACTAAAATCCAAAGTAGAATGAAAAAAGTAATCATCATGCTTGCCCTCGCTATGGGCATCGCAACTGCCAACGCGCAGGAGAACGTAACCGTTGTAACGGACAACGGAAGTGAACAACCGACCTTGACAAAGGAGGTCTATCCGCAGAAGGAGGCGGACGGCGATCTGTATCACGGGCTGACAAAGAAGCTGACCTTCGACCGCATGGTTCCCCCGCACGGCTTGGAAGTGACCTACGACAAGACCGTCCACGTCATTTTCCCCTCGGAGGTGCGCTACGTCGATTTAGGCTCGCCCGACCTGATTGCGGGTAAAGCCGACGGAGCGGAGAACGTCATCCGCGTGAAAGCGACCGTGAGGAACTTCCCGAACGAAACCAATATGTCCGTGATAACGGAGGACGGGAGTTTCTATACCTTCAACGTGAAATATGCCGATGAACCGCTGCTGCTCAACGTGGAGATGTGTGACTTCATCCATGATGGCGAGAAGGTGAACCGCCCGAACAACGCGCAGGAAATCTACCTGAAGGAGCTGGGCAGCGAAAGCCCAATGCTGGTGCGCCTTATCATGAAGTCCATCCTGGGGCAGAACAAGCGCGAGGTGAAGCATATCGGCTGCAAGCGATTCGGCATCCAGTACCTGCTGAAAGGTATCTATACGCATAACGGGTTACTCTATTTCCACACGGAGATAAAGAACCAGAGCAACGTGCCTTTCGATGTGGACTACATCACATGGAAAATCGTGGACAAGAAGGTGGCGAAGCGTACCGCCGTGCAGGAGCAGATCATCCTGCCGCTCCGTGCGCAGAATTACGCCACACTCGTGCCGGGAAAGAAGAGCGAGCGCACGGTATTCACGATGGCGAAGTTTACCATTCCCGACGACAAATGCCTCGTGGTGGAACTCAACGAGAAGAACGGAGGTCGCCACCAGTCTTTCGTGATTGAGAACGAGGACTTGGTACGTGCCAATACCATCAACGAACTTCAAGTGCGCTGACCATGAGAAAGTACATCGCAATAGTCATCGCGTCGCTTGCCCTGTTCACGGGGCAGGCGCACGCCCAGCGATGCCTGCCGAAGATGCAGGGCATCGAGGTCAGGGCGAACATGGCGGACGGTTTCAATCCCGGCGGCAACGACGGCGGGCACAGCTTCGGGGCGGCTCTTTCCACCTACACGAAAAAGGGGAATAAATGGGTGTTCGGCGGCGAGTACCTGTTGAAGAACAACCCTTACAAGGACGGGAAGATACCCGTGGCGCAGTTCACGGCGGAGGGGGGATACTACTTCAAGATACTCTCCGATGCCCGTAAAATCGTGTTCGTCTATGCAGGGGCTTCGGCTCTTGCCGGATATGAATCGGTGAACTGGGGCGAAAAGGTGTTGCATGACGGCTCCACGCTCCATGACCGGGACTCCTTTATCTACGGCGGTGCACTGACGCTCGATGTGGAGTTTTACGTGGCAGACCGTATCGCTCTGCTCGCCAACCTCCGGGAGCGTTGCCTGTGGGGTGGCGACACGAGGAAGTTTCATACGCAGTGGGGCGTGGGCGTGAAGTTCATCATAAACTGACGCTCCGCATGGAACGGACGGAAATCGACGCCATGAGGCATATAGCCCTTGCGGACTTCCTCGCACGGCTGGGGCATGAGCCTGTCAGAAGAAGCGGCAACGAGTTGTGGTATCGTGCGCCATACCGCAATGAGCGCACGCCCTCTTTCCGTGTGAACGTGGCGAAACAGCTCTGGTACGACTTCGGTACGGGCAAGGGCGGCGACATCTTCACGCTTGCCGGGGAGTTTATCGGAAGCAACGACTTCATGGAACAAGTGAAGTTCATAGCGGAAACCGCCAATATGCCTATGCCTGTTCCCGAAATGAGCAGACCAACTTTCCAGCCTAAACCGTCAGAACCTGCCTTTGAAGGAGTGGAAGCCACCCCGCTGTTTCGTTCTCCACTGACGGACTATCTGGCGGAACGGGGCATTCCTTACGGCATTGCATCCCGGTATTGCTGCCAACTGAATTACGGAGTGCGTGGCAAGCGGTATTTCGCCGTCGGCTTCCCGAATGTGGCTGGCGGATATGAAATCCGCAGCCGTTTCTTCAAAGGATGCGTGCCTCCGAAGGATGTGTCGCCGGTCAAGGCGGAAGGCTCTCCGGCTGACTTGTGCAGCGTATTTGAGGGCTTCATAGACTTCCTTTCCGCCGCCACGCTCGGATTGGAAACGGGTGACTGTCTTGTGCTGAACTCGGTTTCCAACGTGGAAAAGGCGATGAGGTATTTAGGCGGTTACGGGCGCATAGACTGTTATCTTGACCGTGATGAATCCGGACGGCGGACGTTGGAAACGCTGAAAGGACACTATGGGGAACGTGTCTGCGACCGTTCCGCCCTCTATGATGGTTGCAAGGACTTGAACGAGTATCTACAACTGACAACGAAAAAATAAAAATAACAATAACTTAAAAATCAAAGGACAATGAACATACTGAACAACAAGAACAAGAGAATATCAATTTTCAAGGCGTTGGCACTCTGCCTTTTCGCCGCCGTGTCGCTCACCGCCGTATCGTGTGACGACGATATGGACATCCAGCAATCCTATCCCTTCACGGTGGAAACCATGCCCGTGCCGAACAAGGTAAGCAAGGGGCAGACAGTGGAAATCCGCTGTGAACTGAAAAAGACGGGCGACTTCGCCAACACCCTCTATACCATCCGGTATTTCCAGTTTGAGGGGGATGGTACGCTGAAAATGGACAACGGCATCACGTTCCTGCCCAATGACCGCTACCTGCTCGAAAACGAGAAGTTTCGGCTGTACTACACGGCGCAAGGTGACGAGGCGCACAACTTCATCGTGGTAGTGGAGGACAATTTCGGCAACTCCTATGAGTTGGAATTTGACTTCAACAACCGAAACGTGAAGGATGACGGGGTTATCACTGTTGTCCCCATCGGGAACTTCAAGCCCCTTACACGATGATGCGTGTATTCATGGCTATCCTCTGTTCGCTTCTGGCGGTCTGTTCCGTGTCCGCACGGAACAGACGCCATGAGGGAACGGACGGGCAGGCGGCTATCTACCGGCTGCCACCATTTGAGAGGGCGGTGCGATGCACGAAGTATTTTGAGGGCTGGCATTCGGAAAAACATCACCCGTATGTAGGATATGGACATCGGTTGCAGCCGGGGGAAAGGTATTCGGCACGCACCATGACGAAGCGGCAGGCGGACGCGCTTCTGCGAAAAGACCTGCGGAAGTTCTGCGCGATGTTCCAGCAGTTCGGGAAGGATTCGCTTCTGCTTGCCACGCTCGCCTACAATGTCGGTCCGTACCGTCTTTTGGGGAGTGGGAAGATACCCAAAAGCACGCTAATCCGAAAGCTGGAGGCGGGTGACAGGAACATCTACCGGGAGTATATCGCTTTCTGTAACTATAAGGGGAAACGCCACGCCATGCTGCTCAAACGAAGGAAGGCTGAGTTTGCGCTGCTGTATGTACCATAAAGAATAAGTGTCTGACGAAAGAAACTCCGATGAAGCCGCCAACTTCATCGGAGTTTCAGTTTTCATACATTCGGGATTGTCCCTTTGCCTGCAACCTCACCGTCCCTGCAATGCTCTATGATACCGGGTGAAAATCCCATGCTGCCGATAGCGATATGCCGGATATAGTCTGTATATTCCTGACCTTGAAAATTCCTGCCCGTAAGGTTCTTGAAAACCATCTTTATGCTTATGCCGTCGTTGCTGTACAAGATGGTTTTTCCGTTCTGTCTGATTGTTTCCATGATTAAAACTTGTTTTTGTGAATACTATCGTAGATTGGTACAAAGGTTTCTTTGCCTACTTTCTTATCCGCCATCATGCTCATGAAAGAAAGTAGGCGGCTTTTGCCGCCCACCCCTCAAAAGCGGGTGTAAAGTCCCGTTACCATCGTGAACATTTCCTCCAGCATATCGCAATATATCCCCTCGTGCGTTTCAATGTCCTTCGTCCTGCTCTCGAATGTCTTTTTGCTGAACGTCTTGCGGTAGAAACGCATATTGTATAGGTCTGCCCCTCCGTCATAGATGATGTCAAGGCGGTTGGCACTGGTCTTGTTCCTCGCAAGGCTCATGCGCAAGCCGTTGCCCATGTCTGTGAAGTCTTTGCTTCCCGTCATGGCGGCAAAGCGTCTGCCGCCAATCTGCTCTAAAATTGTCTTTGCTATCATATCCGTTGTCTTTTAGGTTTATGGTTCGGGCGGTGCGGACACCGCCCCAATGTTCAAAATTCTGTTTTCTCGGTTATGGGTGTGCATTTTTCCAGCCACTCTTTCAGACATTCCATGTTATACTCGCTCGTGATGACTGCCGTATGGCTGTCAATGGCAGTGAAACGGCTGCTTTCATAGCTGTCTATCCACCCCTTTAGGGTATCAACTCCCCACGCTTCGGCATCGTCAAAGATGCCGTCCAATGCCGTAATGGGTTCGCTGAATTTGACTATCAGCGTTTGGTAGCCTGCTTCGTTCATCGCTTCTCCTCCTTCCTTTCCTTTGCCGTTAGCCACTTGTCCCGTGCGGCTCGACATTCGTCTAATGTGGGTTTGACACAAGAGAAAAGTTCCCCGTCCGTGTGGCGGTAGTCGTATTGCACAAGGGTGCGTTTGCGTCTGCCGATACCCGTTTGGAATTTCTCGTAGTTCTCCGTTCCTGCCGATTGGCAGGTGCTTACTCCGTTAATTGTCATTTTTGTTGCCATAGTCGTTGTTATTTAGATGATTAGAAATGTACAGACAGCACTCTGTGTTGCATCACCATTTCGGGGTCGCTCGTGTAGCGTTGGTGCAGGTAGAAATGATGAGAGCCGAAGCCGTAAAGGAAGAACTTGTCAAGTTCGTGTTTCTCGGCAAAGTCCTTGACGCTCGCCCTTAATTGCTCCTCACTCTGACAAAGAGTGAGGAGGTTCATAAATTCAAGGAACATCGTGGGGATTTTATCATCCCATAGGAAAACCATGCTTTCAAATCTTACTTCCATAATGTTAGTTGTTAGATGTCGATATTATGCCGCTTTCATCCGCTGGCGGATAAGGTTGGCGTTCTTGTTCACAAGGGCGATGATGCGGTCGTGGTATTCGGAGTTCTCGTTGCATACGCCACGACACTGCACCACCTCAAAAGTTTTTAGTGACACCTCTATCGTTTCAATTCGTTTTCCGTCAATGGTGGCGGATAGGATAAGGGAGTCTTTTCGTTTGTGGTAACCGCCCACACAATGGTGCATCGTCCTTCCTTCCTCTGCCATTTCTTCCACGCTCTCTATGACTTTGACGCAAATAAGGCTGTCGGTAAAGGCAAGTCCGAAGAATATGCCCTTAGCTTTCAGATATTGTTTCTCGTCCTCAATCGCTTTCCTGCGTTGCTGTTCAGTCCGCTCATGTTTCCTTTACAGGTTGCGCTTTGCCACCAACTTGTCGTGTTCAACTTTGAGGTCGGCAGGGCAAACGTATTTCGGGCTGTTTGTGTCCTTGCCGAAATGACGCAGGAGGTCTATGGTGTCACGCCACATTGAGCCGTCCTCAATAGTATAGCCGTTGCGGATACATATCTTGATTGAAGCCCAATACTCTCCAATATTGAAAGAGTGGTACAGATAGTAGCGCAACATGGGATATTGCCCTGCCTTCAACAGCGTTTCCGCACGGCTGTCCGACAATAATGCCGGTATTAGTTTGGTGGGTACAATGTCGTGGAAATTGCCGTTAAAGCCGTTTCTGCGGAGCGTCGGCAACACCTTATATCTTGGATATATCGGGGAATATGAGATATGGCGGTACGCTTCATTGTCATTGCGGATAGCAAAAGGAGAAGCGAATGAGAACGTGTCGATGTAGCATCCCAATGTGCGTGGAATGGCAACAACAGCCTTACGCCCTTGTTCATTCCACCAATACTGCCCGATTTCAAGGGCATAGGACTTGGCATTAACCCCTTTCTCCATACCCACGACAAGCAAGAACATTCGTAGCACTTGGTATTCTCCGCTTGTGGTAAGGGTTGTGAAATACTGCTTTTGTCTTACCTTGCGCTGATAGGTGAGGCAGACTTTCAAACTTGCTCCACATTCGGGACACGTACAATGCTCGGTCTGCTCCGTCATTACCCAACTATGACCGCAATCCATACAAGTGGTACGACCTTTCGGCAAGCGGTGTGCATAATGCTCCACGCAATTACGGAATGCCCAATTTATCTGTATCGGGGTTATCGGGCGTAGTTTCTTGCTTTGGGCAAGAACTGCTTTTTCAAATTTGTTTCTCGGTTTCATAAGCCAAAATCAAATAATGAGGGTTGAACTTGGGTTTCTGTTTTCGCCTTTGTCGGCTTGGTGCGGTTCTGCAACTTGCGGAGTTCCTCATCTTGGTATCTGCGGACTGCCTGCTGACGTGCTTCTGCTTTTTCCTCTGCCGTGAGTTCCACAATGTGGTTCACCGCCACTTGGCATTGGATAGGCTTGCCCACCTCAATCTCGTTCTCGTCATAGTAGTGTACTGCTTGTCCGTATATCTCTCCGTCCGTGAAGCCGTTACAACCGCTTTTCTGCACATAGTTCAGAATGTAGGTTACGCAATCGTCAATGTTCTTGGCTGGATTGCGGTAGTTCTTCGCAAAGAGCGTGTCTTCCTCCGCACGTTGTTCCAAATACATCTGTATCGTTCTCTTGAAATGGTCTGTTCCTTTCATATCGCTGTCGTTTTTATGAGTTGTCAAATAGTATGTTTCAAAATCTCCCTCCAATAAATCGGCTCAACCTCGCTCAATAGGAAGTCTATAAAGTCCTTCCGTGCGTTCTTGTTCAGTTCGTGGTAGAGTCCACGGAACACGGACATATTGCCGTTGAGGTATGTTTCCACCATGTACTCGAAGATGTTGCCCACCTCGTAGTATCTGCATTGTTGCTCCACTGTCTTGCTTCTTCTCTTTGCCATGTCGGTAGGGATTAAAGGGTGAATAACCAAAGAATGAAGCCGAAGAACAGGATAACGGAAAGAATAGCCACGATTACCCCTATTGCCACTCGGAACACTCCGTTTATTATCTCTCTGACGATGTACCAAAGGATGCCGGACACCCAAAAGGCGGTGCGCATGATTAGGGTGCATATCGCAAGCCCTATGTATTGCGCCATTTGTCTGAAATTTACCGTTGCTGTCATAGCCGTATCATTTGTTAAGTTCCACGATGCTGTCTATCCTGCCGTATAGGAAACTGCGGAGTGCGGTCTTGTCGGTAGCCTTGTATTCCGCCCAATGTCCATACTGCTTTACAATGTAGGTTCGGAGAATGTCGGAAAAGTCAAACATCCAACCTTGCAAGGGTACTGCGCTCTTGAAATAGGTGTTGCTGTTCACGTTGCGTGTAAGCCAATCCTTTTCCTCTCGGCTCAATTTCTCACCATTGTTCAGTTTGGTGCGAAGTCCGTACACCTTGCTGCCTTGCAGGTTCTCCAAACTTGGTACTTCCCATGCCACGAATTTTGTTGCTATTGCCGTTCTCATATCCGTTTTGTTTTTGATTTTTTGTTTTTTAATGCGGATTCAAGAGCTGAGGGAGTTGAGTTTCAAACTATCTTATCTGCCTCTCGTTTATCCGACATTTTTTTTATGCGTCTTTCTGTCGCATCGGTCGTTTTCGTTTCGGGTGCTTAAAAAGGTAGGGATTAGGGAATGCAAGGTTTTTCGGGAAAATACTACCCGAAGGGCTGGAGATTTTTCCAGAAAACAGGAGGCTTGACCTTGCTTTCCCGTACAATCCCGGAGTTACCTTTGCACCCAGCACGAAAATGACTGCCTGATGCGGCTCACTGAAAGGCGCGAAAATGGAGGTAAACGGAAGTAGAGGCAGATTAGACAGGAAAACTTCAAAAGAGAAATCCGTGAAAAAGACATCCCCAACAGAAAAGAACATAGCCGGTAGCGTGAAACCGGGCAAACCATCGGCAAGGAAGTATGTTTTTATCTGTTTGGCCAAACGTGTTTGGTCGGATGGATAAAATCATTCTTCCCGGTTTGTCTGCCGTGAGTGACGGCTTGTTCCATTTATGGAATGTGCGGTCATACACGGCTTTCCGCTTCCGGCTCAAAAGGACAACGAAAAAAGAAAAATCGTCAAAACCCCGTAAAAGCACCTCTTTGGCATAAGCACAAAAGAAAGGGGCCTTGTCTCATCAGTCTAAACTATTGTTTAGGCGTGAGGCAAAGCCCTTTTCTCCGCTTATGCGGCAGTCGGCACACGTTCGTTCAAAATCTTTTTGGGCGATGGTGTGCTGACGGATAAAATCGCTTTTACGGAAAAACTTGTGTGAGAAGAAAAAATCAGGAGATTCATTTCTAAATCTCCCGTTTTATTGTTACTTTTGCATACGAAGAGTTCTTTGAAGGTTACGCAACGCACAGAAGAATAATGCAGTAGATAACTAACTAATTCGTAACCTATTACTATTATGAGCGATTACCCAATGCTCATTTCCAATAAATTACACTCTTTTCGTAACTTCCAGTTACAAAATTATAAATAATAATCCTAAATCATAAAATATTACGTGTTTTTTTCCCTCGTTTGAGAAAAAGTCCTTACATTTGTATGCGTTAAAACAAAGCTTGATTTTAATTCTAAAAACTACGATATTATGTTTTCTAACCAAGATTTAAATCAGATAGCACAGCGGGGTAATACACCTGAAGCTATCAAACATCAACTCACAGAGATAAAGGAGGGATTTCCGTTTTTGAAGATAGAAGCAGCTGCAGCTGTTGGTAATGGTATATTATCGCTTGATTCTGCACAAGTAGAGAAGTTCGTTAACGAATGGGCTACTTATCTTAGTGATCAGCACACCATTGTGAAGTTCGTACCAGCGAGTGGTGCTGCGAGCCGAATGTTCAAGAATCTCTTTGCGTTCCTTTCTGCTGACTATGATGAGCCGACAACAGATTTTGAGAAATACTTCTTTGAAAATATAAAGAAGTTTGCTTTCAAGAAGGCTCTTTGTGCTAAATGTAAGGAGAACGAAGGCGAGTGTGTTTGTGATCTTATTAAGCACGGCAAGTATAAGGCTGTTGTAGCAAACCTGCTTGAGGCAAAGGGTTTGAACTATGGTCAGTTGCCGAAGGGTTTGCTGCTGTTCCATCAGTATGAGGATGGTCCGCGCACACCGATGGAGGAGCATCTTGTTGAAGCAGCATTGTATGCTTGTTCTGACGGTAAGGCGAACATCCACTTCACAGTCTCGCACGACCATCTCGAACTCTTCAAGAAGAAAGTAGAGGAGAGTCTGCCTTACATGGAGAAGAAGTTCAACGTTAAGTTCAACGTTAGCTTCTCTGAGCAGAAGCCGAGCACAGACACAATAGCTGCAAACACAGACAACACTCCGTTCCGCAACGAAGACGGCACATTGCTGTTCCGTCCAGGCGGTCATGGCGCACTCATCGAGAACCTCAACGAGATTGATGCTGACGTTGTATTCATCAAGAATATCGACAACGTTGTGCCGGATAGAATCAAGGACGAGACTGTTTTGTACAAGAAGCTTATTGCTGGCGTTCTTGTTGACACACAGAAGCAGGTGTTCGATTATCTGCGTGAACTCGAGGTTGGCGTGCCTTCTCGCGAGAAACTTGCAGAGATGCTGCGTTTCGTTGAGACAACATTGTGCTGTAAGAAGGCTGGCGCTGCAGAACTAACAGATGCCGAATTGGCTGAATACCTCAAGATAAAGTTTAATAGACCTATTCGCGTTTGTGGTGTAGTTAAGAATGTTGGTGAGCCAGGTGGCGGCCCGTTCCTCTGCTATAATAGTGACGGTACTGTTAGTCCACAGATTCTTGAGTCGAGTCAGATTGATACGAACAATGAGGAGTATGTACGTATGTTCAAAGAAGGCACTCACTTCAATCCTGTTGATCTTGTTTGTGCAACAAAGGACTATAAGGGCAATCGTTTCAATCTGCCAGAGTACGTTGACAAGAAGACAGGTTTTATTTCTTCGAAGAGCAAGAATGGCAAGGAGTTGAAGGCTCTCGAACTTCCAGGTCTTTGGAATGGTGCGATGAGCGATTGGAGCACCATCTTTGTAGAAGTGCCAATCGGAACATTTAATCCAGTGAAGACAGTTAACGATTTACTGCGTGAGCAGCATCAATAAGCAATGTGCCACGATTGATGCGTATGTGCGTATCGGTCGTGGCGTATTATGAAATGATGAAATGCGCTCTGTTCCTGTTGGAGTTTGCTTCATCAAATTTAAATTTAATCATAATTATTAGATGAATATCAATTTAAGGATATTAAATTATTTGTTAGTGCTTGTTTGCCTGATTGTAGAAACAAGTGTGTCTGTGCGTGCAGAGGAACGTACGTTTACTCGAATCAATAGTATTTCGGAGTTGGAAAGTGCTGAAGGTTTCATTGTCGTTAATGAGTATTATAAGCGTGCTCTTTCTGAATGGGATGGAACAACGGGGTTTAATTCTGTAGCTATAAATTTAGACAATGGAGTTGTAACGGCAAGTGATAAGGTTACAACTCTTAAGGTTGAAAAAAATGGTAATTACTATTATTTGAGAACTGCAGATGGTCTATATTTGTCAAATGCGTCAACTGGTAATGCAAATGCTTGTAAATTGAAGGATGTACCAGATGAAACTTCCAAAGTTGAAATAACATTTTTCACAGATTCTGTTAATGTCTTTTTTGCAAAAAATGTAAAAAGATCTCTTCTTTATAGTGACAATTCTAAATTATTTACTTGTTACAATTCTGACTATTATAAGCAAGATGTTCGAATGATATCATTATATAGAAGTACTGGTGAAGTAGTTCCTCCTAATCCTCCAGAACCTCCAACTTTACAACCAACTTCAGTCAAATTTAGCTCAACATCCTTGACGATACTCAAAGGCAAGCAATATACTTTACCTACAGCAACGGTTCTGCTTGATAATGGCAAAGAACTTACTGATGCACAGCTTGCATACTCAAGTAGTGATGAGAATGTCGCATCTATAAATGCGTCAACGGGAGAAGTGACGCTAAAAGATTTTGGTACGACAACTATAACTGCTAAGTATGCAGGTTCTGATATGTATAAAGGATCTGAAGACTCCTATACTTTGATATATCAAGACAGATTAGGTAATCCTACAATTGTATTCTCGGCTCATGATGGAGCCTTTGCAGCAGTTACTACCAAAAAAGCAGATAAATCTGATGATGTTTGGAAAAACTATCAATTTATTTCAAGTAATGGGGATGCTTATCCTTTTAGACTTAGAACATGTTATAGGGATAGTCATGGTTTCTTAACAACTCTACCAGGCGGATCTGACTTTCTTGAAGCACCAATTTTTAATGCAGACAAAGGTTTTATTGTTAGAGTGACCTTTGATCAAAATAGTATAGAAAACTGGCCGACTATAGTTGGTATAGATAATACAACATATACAAAAAATGGTAAAGGAGAGGTCAAGGGCACAAGTGAGTACGAATTTACAGAACGTATTGAGGGGGCTATATCTTTCCGTATCAGAGCTGCACATCTTTGTTTTATTAAGAAAATAGAGATATTTATCAGTTCAATTCCACCTCTTGATATTGATGAGAAGGACACAAAGACTGTTGAGACACTGAAGCAGAACGATGATAAGGTAGTACAATTTAAGTTAAATAGACGTTTTGTAAATGATGGAAAGTGGTACACGATATGTCTGCCTTTTAATATCAGTCAGCAACAATTAGCAAAGGCATTCGGGGTTAACTATGTAGACTTGCGAACATTCGATCACATGGAGGGAACTACAATGTTCTTTAAGACAGAAGAGAATATTGAGGCAGGTGTACCATATCTTATAAAACCTAATACGGATATAGACGGAGTAGTGTTTGATGACGTTAAAATAGCTATGAAGGCTAATCCTACACTGCAGGTAGGTAAGGATGGATATTACATGCAAGGCGTGTACGAGCCTACCGACTTGTACACTGATGGAACACACGTGTTCCTTGGCAGCGAAAATAGATTCTTCCGACCATCTGAAACTAATCGTACGATGAACGGCATGAGGGCATACTTTGTTATTCCAAAGGATGCGGTGAATAAGATATTAAGCTACAATGCTGATTCAGAAGTTACCGATATTATTGCTATAGATGCTAACTTACAACCAAAGGACCATAAAGTGTATAATATAAGTGGTATGTATGTAGGCGATAGCAATTGCGACCTTATGCCAGGTACGTACATTGTAGATGGTAAAAAGGTTTTAATATCAAACCAATAGTTTTAGATATCAGTAAATAAAGAAATGGGGCTATAGAACAAACTGTCTATAGTCCCATTTCTTATGTCTTTTGTTGGTTGCATTATAGTGCTATGTCATGCAAAATCTCTCCAATGGTTGGGTGGATATGGATTGCGTTTGCAAGGTCAGTGATTGTTGCACCTTTACTCATCAGAGCGGAAATCTCCTGCACCATGTCTGACGAGTGTGCTCCAAAGGCATGACAACCGAGGAGTTTTCCGTCCGCTTTATTTACAAACAACTTCACCATGCCGTCTGTCTCGTTCATGGCGAGTGCCTTGCCGTTAGAACGGTGGAAGCCCTTACGGCATTCGTATTCGCATCCCTCTGCTTTCAGTTGGTCTTCGCTCTTGCCTACGCTTGCTGCTTCAGGATAAGTGAAGATTGCTGACGGCATAACATCAAAATTGATTTCGTCCTCTTTGCCGAGAATCTTGTTTACGACATGCAGCCCTTGGAAGGTTGCTGCATGAGCGAGCATACAGCGTCCATTTACATCGCCGATGGCATATATGCTTTCAACGTTTGTGCGGAAATCATCGTCTACAGCGATTCCCTTCGGCGAGTATTCAACGCCTGCGAGTTCGAGGTCAAGACCTTCGATGTTCGGCTTGCGACCGGTTGCAATGAGCACAACGTCTGCATCCACCTGCGCAGGCTTGCCCTTCTTCTCGTACGTTACTGTGAGCTGGCGCTTACCGTCCTCTGTAGTTGTCTCTGCGATTGACTTAACAGCCGACTGCATAGAGAAGTCAACACCGCGCTTGCCTATAGTCTGGCGCAGACGCTTTGCGATGTCCGAATCAAGAACCGGCAGACACTCCTTAAGGAACTCAATCACACTCACCTTGCTACCGAAGCTGCTGAACACGGAAGCGAACTCCATACCGATAACTCCTGCACCGATGATGCACAAACGCTCAGGAATATTGTCGATGTCGAGAAGTTCTGTAGATGTGATAACGCCTGGTAATGTTGTACCTTCTATTGGTGGACACTTCGAGTCGCTGCCAGTAGCTATCATAATGTTGTCGGCTGTGTACTCTTCGTCGCCTACGACAACAGTCTTGCTGTCCTTGAAGTGAGCGAAACCACGAACGAAGGTAATGCCTGGAGTCTGCATCAGAGTCTCGATGCCGCTGCGTAGCTGTTCTACAACCTGCTGCTTGCGCTCCATAACTTTCGGGAATTGAAGTTGGAAACCATCAAGTGCCACACCGAAGACATCAGCATGTTGCATGGTGTCTATAACTTCTGCGTTTCGACAGAGAGTCTTTGTCGGTATACAGCCGCGGTTCAAGCATGTGCCACCAGCCTCGGCAGCTTCAATAATGGTCACGATGAGTCCATGTTGCGCAGCATAGTGCGCAGCACGATAGCCTCCGGGTCCCGAACCTATAATGATAAGATTTGTTTTTGTCATTTTGTTTATAGTTGATATTAAAAAGGTGTGCCAAAATAGAATGTATCGGGCTGAACCCTATTTGTCTTATGTTCTATTTTAACACACCCTTTATGGTTAATTAGTTGGAAAGCTGCTTCCAGGTAAGTATCGGTTGCTTGGCAGCCAGTACATCATCAACACGACCGGTTGGAGTGTTGTGCGGAGCTGTCTTCACCTCTTCCGGAGTTGCCTTTGCCTCCTCTGCAATCTTACGCAGAACAGCGATGAACTCGTCGAGCGTTTCCTTGCTTTCGTTTTCTGTCGGCTCAATCATCATAGCCTCGTGGAACAGTAACGGGAAGTAGATCGTAGGAGCGTGATAGCCGTAGTCGAGCAAGCGTTTTGCTACGTCCATTGTTGTCACACCCGTTGACTTGTCCTTCAAACCGTTGAACACGAACTCGTGTTTGCAGACTGTTGGTATTGGCAATTCATATACATCCTTCAATGCCTCCTTGATGTAGTTAGCGTTGAGTGTAGCAAGCGGACCAACCATGCGTATATGTTCCTTGCCGAGAGTGAGGATGTAGGTGTATGCGCGGAGCATAACTGCATAGTTGCCGAAGAACTCGCCAACATGCACGTTGAAGTCCTGATCGTTTGAAGTTACGATGTGATAACGATCGCCAACCTTCTCAACCTTCGGTACAGGTAAGAACTGCTCCAGTCCCTTACGTACGCCGACTGGACCAGAACCAGGACCGCCACCGCCATGAGGTGTAGAGAATGTCTTGTGCAGGTTGATGTGCATAACGTCGAAGCCCATATCGCCTGGACGGCAAACGCCAAGCATCGGGTTAAGGTTTGCTCCGTCGTAGTACATCAAACCACCACACTCGTGAACGAGTTTCTGTATCTCAGGTATCTCGCGCTCGAAGAGTCCCAATGTGTTCGGGTTAGTCATCATCACTGCAGCTACGGTGTCGTCAAGCAGACCGCGGAGGTCGTTAACGTCAACAACGCCCTGAGCTGTAGACTTCACTTCCACAATCTCTAAGCCGCAGACAGCTGCAGAAGCCGGGTTTGTGCCGTGAGCAGAGTCGGGTACGATAACCTTTGTGCGCTTCAAGTCGCCACGGCTCTGATGATATGCACGGATAATCATCAAACCGGTAAGCTCGCCGTGAGCACCTGCAAACGGATTGAGTGTGAACTCCTCCAAACCGGTTATTGCAGAGAGAGCCTTCTGCATGTCGTAGTACACTTGCAATGCGCCCTGGCATGTCTCCTCAGGTTGCAATGGGTGTAATGCTGCAAACTGCGGCAAAGCGGCAATCTCTTCGTTGATGATAGGGTTGTACTTCATTGTACAGCTACCGAGAGGGTAGAAGCCGTTGTTGACACCGAAGTTATTTGCGCTAAGATTGGTGTAGTGGCGTACCACGGTCAGTTCGTCACACTCCGGCAATTTAGCATCTTCGCTGCGACGCATTTCTGTCGGCACTTCGTGATGTCCGAACTCGTTCTTAGGGAGCGAGTAGCCACGGCGTCCGGGTTTAGACAACTCAAAAATCAAGTTTCCATAAAGACGATTGTTCATAGCTTTTCCTCCTTTGCAATATTAACGAGTTTATCAATTTCTTCCTTAGTGCGCTTTTCGGTAACGGCAAACATCAATGTGTCTGTGTCAACCTTCACACCGCCTAAGATGCCGTTCTCGATGAAACGCTGTTGCAAACGGTCGACATCGCCGTTATATTTAACGCAGAACTCATTGAAGAACGGACGCTCGTATTTGTCTGAGAACAAACCGGTTGCAATCAAAGCATCGTGCAGATAATGAGCACCATCGTATGACATCTGAGCAGCCTCCTTCACACCTTCCTTGCCCATTACAGACATATAGATAGTGACGAAGAGAGCCATTAACGACTCGTTAGAGCAGATGTTCGATGTAGCCTTCTGACGGCGGATATGCTGTTCGCGGGCCTGCAATGTAAGGACGAATACGCGTTGTCCGCGATTGTCTACAGTCTTGCCGACGATACGTCCCGGCATCTTGCGCATGAGCTTTTCTGTGCAGCACATATAGCCTACAGATGGTCCGCCGAATGCCATCGGTATGCCTAACGACTGACCGTCGCCTACAGCTACGTCAGCACCCCATTCGCCTGGAGTTTTGAGCAATGCAAGGTCGGCAGCCACGCTGTTCACGATGAACAACGATTTCTGTGCATGACATGAATCAGCAAAGCCAGTGAAGTCTTCAACAATACCATGATAGTTAGGCTGTTGAACGATTACGCCAGCTACGCCGCCCTTTTCGAGGCGAGCGTCCATCTGTGCCTTGTCTGTAGCACCATCGTTCTCGGGGATAAGCTCCACGTTGAAGCCGTGGAAGTGGGCGTATGTCTTCACAACATTAAGCACCTTCGGGTCTACAGAAGCAGAAACGAGCACCGTGTCGGTCTTCTTTGTAGAAGCAAGAGCCATGATTGCAGCCTCGGCAGTAGCGGTAGAGCCGTCGTACATGGATGCGTTTGATACGTCCATGCCGGTGAGTTCAGCCATCATGCTCTGGTATTCGAAGATATAGTGGAGTGTACCCTGCGAAATCTCTGCCTGATACGGAGTGTAGCTTGTGAGGAACTCTGAGCGCGAGATGATGTTCGGCACTACAGCTGGTGTGTAATGGTCGTAGCATCCTGCTCCTGCAAATACAGTCAATCGGCGATTCTTCTCGCCGAGTTTTTCGAACAATGAACGAATTTCTGTCTCGCTCATCGGTTCGGGCAAATCGTATTCACCACGGAAGCGAATCTGCTCAGGCACGTCGGCATAGAGATCGTCGAGCGAATTCATGCCGGCCTGCTTGAGCATCTGTTCTATTTCTTCCTTGGTCTGTGGAAAAAATTTGAAGTTCATAGTTTGATCGGTTTATTGCCAGCTGTTAAGCTGACAATGGGTGATTTGATGTGCTTCGGTTATTCTTTGTTGCACAACTCCTCGTATGCAGCAGCGTCCATAAGAGCGTCGAGCTCAGACTTGTCTGACAGCTGAACCTTCATGATCCAGTTCTCGAAAGCATCCTCGTTGAGAAGCTCTGGTTTGTCCTCGAGAGCTTCGTTCACTTCAACAACAGTACCCGAAACAGGAGAGATAAGGTCGCTGGCTGCCTTCACGCTTTCTACAGCACCGAAGTCCTCATCGGCTTCAACCTCGTCGTCTACCTCAGGCATGTCAACGTAAACCACGTTGCCCAATGCGTGCTGAGCATAGTCGGTGATACCTACATAAGCGAAATCGCCTTCAACCTTTACATATTCGTGTGACTCTGAATAGAAGAGTCCTTCAATTACTTTTGCCATAATAGATTTGTTTTTTAATTGTTATTTAGTTTAAATTTTATTCTTGTATTATAAGGTGTGCAGATAGGTGTGCGCAGACGGGACTGCGTAGAGGGGTGCGCAGATAGGCCGCGTGGGTATGGCAAGGATGCCATACCCTCCTATGAATTGTTCTGCAATTACTTCTTGTAGTGCTTGTCGTAGAACTTCTTCTTTACAACAACGCCCGGGAAAGTCTTCTTTCTGATCTGAATCTCAAGCTCTGTGCCGAGCTTTGCGAAGCGTGCGTCGATGAGAGCCATGCAGACCGACTTGTCTGAAGAGATGGTGTGGTAGCCGGTAGTTACCTCACCAATTTCTTCACCCTCATGGAGCACCTTATATCCGTGACGTGGAATAGCGCGGTCGCTGAGCTCGATGCCTACCACCTTCTGCTTTACGCCTTCAGCCTTCTGTGCGGCAAGCGCCTCCTTACCGATGAATTCAGGCTTGTCGAGCTTGCAGAACATACTCAAGCCAGCCATTACCGGCGAAATCTCGCTTGAGAGCTCGTCGCCATAGAGCGGCAGACCAACCTCGAAGCGCAGGGTGTCACGGCAACCGAGTCCGCAAGGCTTGCAGCGGCCTGAAGCCATGAGCTTATCCCACTGCTCGTTGATGAAAGCGTGTGAAGCATAAATCTCGAAACCATCCTCACCGGTATAACCGGTGCGGCTGATGATGACAGTTTCGCCTGCAACGTCAATAGTCTTTGTTGTATAGAACACGAGGTCCTTGCACTCCAATCCGAGCACTTCCTCTACTACTTGTTCTGCCTCCGGACCCTGCACAGCGAGTTGTCCGTAGTATTCTGAGCGGTTCTCGAACTCTACGTTGAAACCTTCCAAGTGGCTCTTCATCCATTCTACATCCTTGTCAATGTTTGCAGCATTGATAACGAGGAAGAAGTCGTTTTCAGCCATCTTGTAAACCAAGAGGTCGTCAACGGTGCCACCGTTCTCGTAGCACATCATGCCGTAGAAAATCTTGCCAGGCTCAGCTCCACGCACGTCGTTAGTGAAGATATGGCTTACGTAGCGTTCTGCGTCCGGACCCTTAACTGTAACTTCGCCCATGTGCGACACATCGAAAACGCCACAATGCTGGCGTACGGCGTTGTGCTCGTCGGTGATGTTCGAGTACTGGATTGGCATGATAAATCCGCCAAACGGTTGCATCAAAGCTCCGAGAGCTACGTGCTTGTCATAGAGACATGTTTTCTTTTCCATATTAGTAGTGTTTAGGTTTATTTCTTATACATTATTTATTAAGTAGAAGCTCAACAAAGTCGGCTTTCTTCAGATTGAGTATAACATCGTCGAGGCGGTCGGGCAGGGCTGCTTCGAGGTCTTCTTTAGTGAGATGTCGGTCGATGAGCGGAGCTATCACCTGCTGTCCGATATCGCCCACAAGGAAGTAGTCGCCCTTGATGTCCACATCCTTTATTACGTCGTGCTTCATCTCGATGTTCACGACAAAGTCGCCCACGTCTTCTATTCTGCCTTGGCGCTGTATGTTGTATCTGGGGTTGTTGCCGTAGATGAATTCGGACGTTAGGTATTCCTCTTCGATGCGCGAAATCTCGTCCATTGCAGCCTTGTCGAGTACCACCTCTCTACTGCAGAGGTCGTTCTTGACGAATGCCTTGAACGCTTCAATGTCCATCTCGATGTGGTCTTTAAGCAGCGTGATGTGCTGTCTGACACTGTTTATGCCCTTCGATACGAGTTTCTCGTCCGAAGGTGTTATGGCTCCGACCATATTCTGCATATTGGTATCGTAGAGCATAGTGCCGTGTACGATGCTTCGACCGGGTATGTGGTAGAACGCATTGCCCGACACCTTACGGTCACCAATCATTATATCGTTGCGTCCGCTTGCTGTTGCCGGCACTCCGAGTTTGCGAAGCATCTCTACGACCATACCTATATATTTGCCGAACGTGAGGTTTACGTTCTCGTCATGCGTGATGTACGAGAACATAATGTTGCTCTTGTCGGCATATACGCAGCCTCCACCGCTTTTTCTACGGAATGTTTTTATGCCATGTGCGCGACAGTATTCCAAGTTTACTTCGCTCTGAATTAGCTGGTTACGACCAAATATAACGGTAGGGGTCACTTGCCACATGAAGAAATAATCGTCGCTATCCATGTGTCGTGCAACGTATTCTTCCATAGCAAGATAGTACGTTAATCGCTTTTCTTCCGTGGTAGTAGGTAAGGTTACGTATATCATAGTTTTAGGTTTATTGTTTGTCGTATGCAAACTTACATAAAATTCTTTATTTGCAAGTGTTTTTAAGAATGTTTTTTCGGATGTTGTAGTATTTTTTTAACGTTTATTTCCTTTGCGACTGAATATTATCTCGTTGTTAGTTGCTTGTTTAGTGCTTTTAAAGTGGTAGATGTATGATAGACCCCGACCGCAATCTAATCAAGTTGCGGTCGGGGTCTATGTCGGTTGCGTACGGAACTCGGATGGGTTGCGTTCGGTACACCATGACTTGAGTTCTGCTTTAATGTTACATTTGTTCAACTTTAGCGTTGTGAAACAAGCACTTTAGCGCAATGAAACAAGCGTTTAAACATTGTTATTGGTGAGCTTCTCGCGCAGATAATATCCGGTTATACTTTCTTTGCAACGCACGATGTCCTCCGGGGTGCCGCAACAAACAATGTTTCCACCTTTGTTGCCTCCTTCAGGACCTAAGTCGATGATATAGTCGCCGCACTTGATGACATCAAGGTTATGCTCGATGATTACAATGGTGTGTCCACGTGTTATGAGGGCATTGAATGAGTCAAGCAAGCGATGAATGTCGTGAAAGTGCAAGCCGGTTGTTGGCTCATCGAAGATGAACATCGTGGGCTCCTGACGTTCCTGACTGATGAAGTAAGCGAGTTTTACACGCTGGTTCTCACCACCGGAGAGGGTCGAGGAGTTCTGTCCAAGTTTGATGTAGCCCAAGCCGACATCTTCCAACGGCTTCAGACGCGTAACGATGGTGTTGTTGCCATACTCGGTGAAGAACGCGATTGCCTCCGAGACGGTCATCTCAAGCACATCATATATATTCTTGCCGTGATATCGAACGTCAAGGATTTCCTTCTTGAAACGATGTCCGTGACATGCGTCGCACTTCAATACCAAGTCTGCCATGAACTGCATCTCAACCGTCACCACTCCTGCGCCTTTACATTCCTCACATCTACCGCCTTCGGCGTTGAACGAGAAGTATTGCGCTGTGAAGCCCTCCTGCTTGGCAAGTGGCTGGTCGGCAAAGAGCTGGCGTATTGCATCGTAGGCTTTCACGTAAGTGGCAGGGTTCGAGCGTGTGCTTTTGCCTATCGGGTTCTGGTCTACGAACTCTACGTGTGCCAGCTTTTTCCAGTCGCCTTCGAGCGAAGAGTAGTCGCCTGGCATGTCAGCCACCTCGTTGAGATGGCGCTTGAGGGCAGGGTATAGGATGCCCTTTATCAGCGATGACTTGCCCGAACCGCTCACACCTGTGACTACGGTCATCACGTTCAGCGGTATCTTCACGTCGATGCCACGCAAGTTGTTCATGCGTGCGCCTTTTATGTCTACCGACATGTTCCAAGGACGGCGCGATTGTGGAACAGGAATAATGTCCTGTCCGGTAAGATAGCGCACGGTGTGACTGTTGGTTTCCGGTTTGTCGGATTGCTGATTAGCGCTTTGGTTGAGAATGTCCTCAATAGAACCTTCAAACACAATTTCGCCACCAAGACGTCCGGCATCAGGACCAACGTCGACAATGTAGTCGGCTGCACGCATTATCTCTTCGTCGTGTTCTACAACAATTACTGTGTTATGCAGTTTCTGCAGTTCGCGTAACACGTGTATGAGTTTGTCGGTGTCGCGGCTGTGCAGACCGATGCTCGGCTCATCAAGAATATATACCGATCCGACGAGCGAACTGCCAAGATTTGTTGTGAGGTTAATGCGCTGACTCTCGCCACCACTCAATGTGTTTGATGGACGGTTGAGTGTGAGGTAGCCCAGACCCACATCCTGCAAGAACTGCAGGCGACTCGTGATCTCGTGCAGCAGTCGCTCGGCAATCTTCTTCTCGTTTCCTTCCAATACAAGGTTGTCGAACCACGCCTTCAGATTGTCTACCGATTTCTCGATAAGTTCGGTGATGCTCATGCCTCCAATCTTTACCCATGTGGCTTCAGGGCGCAGTCGGGTGCCATGACATTTGGGGCATATTGTTTTGCCACGATAACGGCTGAGCAGTACGCGGTATTGTATCTTATGCTGATTCTCCTTCACCATTTGGAAGAAAGCATCAATGCTCACTTGCTCTCTTTGACTTAAGTGCTTGTCAGACGGCAGACCATGCCACAACATTGCCTTCTGTGTTGCGGTCAGCTCGAAGTAGGGGGTGAAGATAGGGAAGTTGTCGTTGGCTGCTCGTCGGCAGAACTCCTTCATCCACATGCCGAGCTTCTCGCCATGCCAGCATTGCACACAACCGTCATATACACTGAGCGAGGAGTTGGGTATAACAAGGTTCTCGTCTATTCCAATCACTTTGCCATAGCCCTCACATTCCGGACAAGCACCGGCAGGCGAGTTGAACGAGAACATATTGTCGTTTGGTTTCTCGAAAGTCATGCCATCGGCTTCAAACTTTGTAGAGAAGTCGTAGACGAGGTTGGCTGGGAAGAAAACAATGCGGCAACTGCCATTGCCTTCATAGAAAGCTGTCTCTACCGAGTCGGTAAGGCGTGAGATTGTATCTTTGTTGTTGCTGACACTCATTCGGTCGATGAGGATGAAGATGTCTGCAACATTTGCTGATTGCAATGCTGTTGTATCAGCGATGAAATCATCAATTCTTACAAACTCGTTTTTGTAGAAGATGCGCGAATAGCCTTGCTTTATCTCCGAAGAAAGTTGTGTGGCTATATCTCTGCCTTCGACCAACGTAAGCGGACTGAGCACGGCAAACTTGGTGCCTTCGGAGTATTGGCGTGTACATTCAATAACATCCTCTACGGTGTGGACCTTCACCTCGTTGCCGCTAATTGGCGAATAGGTATGTCCGATGCGTGCAAAGAGCAGGCGCAGGTATTCGTAAATCTCGGTTGTGGTGCCGACTGTGCTTCGCGGATTGCGTGATATTACCTTCTGTTCTATGGCTATAGCCGGTGGCAAACCTTTTATGAAATCGCACTCAGGCTTGCACATTCTGCCCAAATACTGTCGGGCATAAGACGATAGCGATTCAACATAACGTCGCTGACCTTCGGCATATAATGTGTCGAAAGCCAGCGACGATTTACCGGAGCCAGAGACTCCGGTAATAACGATAAACTTATCGCGTGGTATCTTAAGGCTCACGTTCTTTAGGTTGTTGACACGTGCACCTTTGATTTCAATGTATTTCTCCATCTTAAGAATTCATAGATAATAGGAATTCCTCGTTGTCGCGGGTTTTGCTCATGCTGTCGTGGATGGTGTTCATCGCCTCTATCGGGTTCATGTCGGCAATGTACTTGCGCAGTATCCACATACGGTCGAGTGTGGTCTTATCCTGAAGCAGATCGTCGCGGCGTGTGCTTGAAGCAACAAGGTTGACAGCCGGGAATATACGCTTGTTGGAGAGTGAGCGGTCGAGCTGCAACTCCATGTTGCCCGTACCCTTGAATTCCTCGAAGATTACTTCGTCCATCTTCGAACCTGTATCGATGAGTGCTGTTGCAATGATTGTAAGCGAACCGCCACCTTCAATGTTACGTGCTGCACCGAAGAAACGCTTCGGCTTCTGAAGAGCATTAGCGTCCACACCACCAGTAAGCACTTTGCCTGATGCTGGCGATACGGTGTTATATGCACGCGCAAGGCGAGTGATTGAGTCGAGGAATATAACGACATCGTGTCCACATTCTACCATACGCTTTGCCTTCTCAAGTACGATGCCTGCAATCTTTACATGGCGTTCTGCAGGCTCATCGAATGTAGAGGCGATAACTTCTGCATTCACGGTGCGAGCCATATCGGTAACCTCCTCTGGACGTTCGTCGATAAGAAGCATCATCAGATATGCCTCGGGGTGGTTGGCTGCAATGGCGTTGGCGATGTCCTTCATCAAGATTGTCTTACCGGTTTTGGGCTGAGCCACAATGAGGGCGCGCTGACCCTTACCGATAGGTGAGAAGATATCTACAATGCGAGTGCTAAGATTTGTTGTAGCCTTGTCGCCACAGAGGTTGAACTTCTCGTCTGGGAAGAGTGGGGTGAGGTGTTCGAAAGCGATGCGGTCGCGCACTTCCATGGGCTCTCTGCCATTGATAAGGTCAATACTTGTAAGTGGGAAGTATTTTTCACCATCATGCGGTGGACGTACATGACACTCGACAACGTCACCGGTCTTGAGACCGTAGCACTTGATTTGCTGTGTAGATACGTATACGTCGTCAGGAGAAGACAGATAGTTGTAGTCGCTTGAACGCAAGAAACCATAACCGTCCGGCATCACTTCAAGCACACCGTTAGCTGTGATAAGATCGGTGAAGTCGAAAAGCGGCTCTGCAGGCTCCTGCTGTTGATATGCTCCTGCCTGATCCTGTGGCATGTTGTTGTTGGTAGGATTGTCGAACATGTCGTATGTTGGTACAACACCTTGGTCTTCAATAGGCAAATCAACTACGGTGATGAAATCGGTGCCGTCAGCAGGATCTTCATCCCAATACATGTCGTGAGGCATCTCTGACTCTTCTTCATTTGAAGAGTTGTGAGCATTTATCTTTGCCTGCAACTGCTCGATTAAACTTGTATCAGGAAGTTGATTTTCTGGATGGGGCTCACCATGGAAGGCTTCTTCTGGTATAACATCATTTGTATTGATGTTATTTGTATCCGTATCGTCTTTATTGGTGTCTTCTATGTCAGTGCTGTCTGCTATATAGGGAAGAGGCTCGTCGGTATTAGTATTTGATATTTCTGATGGAACGGCATCTTCTTGTTCGTCCGTAGGCATCTGCTGCTTGCGTGCCTCTATAGCCGACAACAATTCGAGTTCTTTCTTAGATTTGCGTCCGCGATGTTTAGGAATTGCTTTGAGCAACTCTTCGGGTGATAAAGTTTCATCGTTTGAAGTTGTAGTTTCGGGTTCTACAACTTTTGTTGGTTCGGTATTAGTTGCTGCTACTTTATTCTTCTTAACATCGAAATTTTCTCCTTCAGAACCATTTACTGTATACACTTTGTCGGTGTCTTTCTTGACAATGCGTGTACGACGGCGTTTGGTACCTCCTAAAGGATTCTTATTGCCTTCTACTTCTGCTTGTCTGTCAAGGATTGCATATACTAACTCTTCATTATTGGTGTTATCTTGAACATCAATGTCTAAGTTGGTTGCAATGTCCTGCAATTCGGAAGTATTCTTATCTGATAGTTCGTCTTTGCTATACATAAATAAAATTTTAATTGGAAAGCTACGTTTCAGAACAGAAGCGTAAGTGTTTTGAATTATTGTTTTGCAAAGTTACTGATTTTATTTGAAATATGGCGATAATTATTTGTTGTATTTTTGTTCGTTAACACGCATTAACATAGAGGTTGTCTGATTTGAATGGCAATGAAAAAAGGCGACTGCTATGAGCAATCGCCTTCTTATTAATTGTATTTATGGATGCAAATATCAATTATTCGCCCTTCTCCATCTTAGCCTTGAGCTCTGCAAGAGCGTCGAGGTCACCGAGAGTTGTGCTTGCAGCTACATTGTTGATAACTGGAGCAGCCTCCTTCTTAGCAGTGTTGTGCTTGCGTGGAGCCTTAACCTCGTCCTTAGCAGCCTCAAATGTGCGGCTATGTGAAAGAATGATACGTTTTGTCTCCTTAACGAACTCAATTACCTTGAACTCGAGCTCCTCACCAAGCTGTGCCTGTGTGCCATCCTCCTTAACGAGGTGCTTAGGAGTAGCGAAGCCCTCACCACCCTCGTTGAGAGTGATAACAGCACCCTTGTCCATCATCTCTGTAATCTTGCCTGTGTGTACAGAACCCGGTGTGTAGAGAGTCTCGTATGTATCCCAAGGATTCTCCTCAAGCTGCTTGTGACCAAGGCTGAGACGACGATTCTCCTTGTCGATTTCGAGAACAACAACGTCGATGCTTGCACCTACCTGTGTGAACTCTGAAGGATGCTTTACTTTCTTTGTCCAAGAGAGGTCAGAGATGTGGATGAGACCATCAACACCTTCCTCAAGCTCTACGAAGATACCGAAGTTGGTGAAGTTGCGAACCTTAGCAGTGTGCTTGCTGCCTACCGGGTACTTAACCTCGATAGCCTCCCATGGATCTTCCTTAAGCTGCTTGATGCCGAGAGACATCTTGCGCTCTGCGCGGTCGAGTGTGAGGATAACTGCCTCTACCTCGTCGCCTACGTGGAGGAATTCCTGTGCTGAACGGAGGTGCTGACTCCAGCTCATCTCTGAAACGTGGATAAGACCCTCAACGCCCGGAGCAATCTCAACGAATGCACCGTAATCAGCGATAACAACTACCTTACCCTTAACGTGGTCGCCTACCTTGAGGTTCTCGTCGAGAGCATCCCATGGGTGCGGAGTGAGCTGCTTCAGACCGAGAGCGATACGCTTCTTCTCGTCATCGAAGTCGAGAATAACAACGTTAATTTTCTGGTCGAGTGCTACAACCTCGTGCGGATCGCTTACGCGGCCCCAAGAGAGGTCTGTAATGTGGATGAGACCGTCAACACCACCGAGGTCAACGAATACACCGTAAGATGTGATGTTCTTAACTGTACCCTCGAGGATCTGACCCTTTTCGAGCTTGCCGATGATCTCCTTCTTCTGTGCTTCCAACTCAGCCTCGATGAGAGCCTTGTGAGAAACAACTACGTTGCGGAACTCCTGGTTGATCTTAACAACCTTGAACTCCATTGTCTTGCCTACGAATACGTCGTAGTCGCGTATTGGATGAACGTCAATCTGGCTTCCCGGGAGGAATGCCTCAATGCCGAATACATCAACGATCATGCCACCCTTAGTGCGGCACTTGATGTAACCCTGGATAACTTCTTCGTTCTCAAGAGCTGCGTTAACACGCTCCCAACTCTTGCTAAGACGAGCCTTCTTGTGAGAGAGTACGAGCTGACCCTTGCGGTCCTCCTGATTCTCTACATAAACCTCAACCTTGTCGCCTACCTTCAGCTCCGGGTTGTAACGGAATTCAGATGCAGGGATGATACCATCGCTCTTGTAACCGATGTTTACGATAACCTCTTTCTTGTCGATAGAGATTACAGTACCCTCAACTACCTGGTGCTCAGATACCTTGTTAAGTGTTTCGTCATAAGCCTTCTCAAGCTCCTGCTTGCTTACGTTCAAGCTACTTCCATTCTCAAACTCGTCCCAGTTGAAGTCTGCCAATGGCTGTACGTTCTTTAAATTTGACATAAAATTAGTAAAAAATGAAAATTAATAAAGTTAGACTTTATGTGAATTATTAAATCGAGTTGCAAAGGTACGCATATTTTCTCGTAATGATACAATTATATATAATATGTGTTTGTTTTATTAATTATCTTTAACGTTTTTGAGTTTGAAACGGTGCTTCTTACTTGCCTTGTGTGGTTCATAAATGGTTGGAATATCATCGGTTGGAATAATGGTCGCTGTGTTTCTGATACCGCGATACTTTTGCCAGCGACTGTATATAGCACTAACGTAGTTGGCAGTCTCGCTACCGCGCATATATCCATATTTCACGACCGGGTCATTATAGTACTCCGGAGTGCTGAGCTTGAGGACATATTCTGCTACATGCACCCATTTATATGGGTTCTTGCCGTTCTTTTTGGCCAATGCCATTGCATCACGGATGTGGAAAAAGCCACCATTGTAACTCGCAAGGATGAAGAATTTGCGCTCTTCAGGGTTTCGTATGTCCATAAAGCGTGTGTTTAACTCGTTGATGTAACGTGCTGCTGCATAAATGTTTAGCTCTGGTTCGTACACGTCACTCTCTGCAAGTCCAAGGTGTTTCGCTGTTTCGGGCATAATCTGCATCAGTCCTTTTGCGCCTGCCCACGAATAAGCCTTCGGGTCGAAGCACGACTCTTGGTAGCATTGGGCTGCAAGAAGACGCCAGTCCCATCTTGCGATAGGGGCGTAGCGCTTGAAAAGGTGGTCGTAGTTGGAGATGATGCCTGCTTGTGTGTTCAGCATTGGGGCATACACATGTCTGTGGATGCTTTGTATGGAGAACAACTCTCTTTCCTCACGTTTTACATTTGCTGCAATCTCAGGCTTGTACCAGTTCTTGATGCTGTCTGCTAATTCTGTATTGTCGTCTCTTACAGCCCAGGAGAGTTTGCCTTGGTCTGTGCTGTATCCGCACGGTATTATACCTTTTGTGGAGGTCGGAATAGGGTATACAATCATATCTGCATCTCCAGATTCGAATTTTTTGACCATTTCATCGACGCTTCTGCAAATGTCAACGCGTAGAGACACGCCGATTTTCTGTGCAAATTTCTCGCACATAAGATACTGCGTGCCTAATTGTTTTCCTCTATATTCGTAATAAGTGTCTGGTCCACTTATAGTTAAAACGACCATTTCACCGCTTTCTTGAATGTCTCTGAGCGAGAATGTCTGCGATGTAGTGGTGTCTGTGCCGAATGTGTCGCCCCATGGGGTTTGCGTGGATTGTTGTCTTTCAGTACAAGCACTAATGCTTAATATAAAAAGAATGGTGATGATTGATTTTTCCTGCATATAAACTTGTTCTCAATAGCCTACAAAAGTACAATAAATCTTGCATAATACCTAAAAATAACTTACTTTTGCGTGTTAATATTTGGGTTAAACTTTTTGAATTGTTGTTTATGAAACCATTAAAGGAATTGGTACGTACAAATGTGTTGAATATGGATATGCAAGTCTCAGACAATGATAGTCGGGTGCGTACAGAATCGTGTGTATGGCTCGATAGAGACGAGAACCCATATAATTCACCATATAATCGCTATCCAGACTCTTCGATGGCTGTATTGAAGGCGTCAATAGCTAAAATTAAGAATGTTCAAACTACGAATGTGTTTATTGCAAATGGGCGTTATGCTTTGGTGGATTCCATGTATCGTTGCTTCTGTACGCCAGGTGTTGATAATGTTGTGATTGTTGAGCCTACGTATGATGTATATAGGACGATGGCAGAGTTGAATTGTATTGAGAATAGAAGTGTACTTTTGGATGCCGATTTTCAATTGAATGCTGATCGAGTATTGGAGCAATGTGATGAGAAGACAAAACTTATTTGGCTTTGTTCACCGAATACACCGACAGGTATTGCTGCAAATCCTGCAGAGGTTGAAGTACTGTTAGAGATGTTTGACGGAATAGTTGTTGTAGACGAATCGTATGTTGACTTTAGTAGTCAGTTATCATGGCGTACACGGTTAGGAAAGTTTGATAATCTTGTTGTCTTGAATACAATGGATAATTCATGGGGATGTGCTGCTATTGGTGTTGCTATGCTTTATGCAAGTAGCGAACTCGTGAATATGTTGAATAGGGTGGCGTTGCCGTTTGGTTTGAATTCATTGTCACAAAAGGTGGCTATAGATCAATTGCGCGATACTTTCGAAGCTGAGAAGCGTGTACGCTTCATCATCCTTGAACGCCAGCGTATGATTTCTGCCTTTATGGATTTGTCTATATGTGTTCAGGTCTATCCTTCAGAAACAAACTTTTTGCTTGTGAAGTTCGAAGACGCTCAAGCCGTATATAAATATCTGTTAGATAAGGGAATCGTAGTTAAAAATTGTGCAGATATGCCTTTGTGTGAGAATTGTCTGCGCATAACAATTGGTGCAAAACCAGAGAATAACGAGTTGCTTTCTGCTTTGCGTCAGTACTAAGTTATAAGATGGCGTCGTTCGGATGTGTTATTATATTCTGATGGTACCGAGGTTGTTACCATCGGAAAACAATAGTGTTTATCTTTACTTATCTAAAAACAATTAAAGGTAGAATGTCGAAACATTCTACCTTTAATTATATATTGTAATCTGTAAAATCAAATTACTCTGCTGTGTTCTCTTCTGTTGCCTCAGCCTTAGGAGCCTCTTCAACTGGAGTCTCAACTACAGCGTTCTCTGCTACGACCTTAACTGGGAGCTTAACCTCAACCTCTTTGTGGAAGTGGATTGTAGCCTCGAAGTCACCAACAGTCTTGATGTCGCGCATTGTGATAATCTTGCGATCAATCTCAAAGCCCTTCTTCTGAAGTTCTTCAGCAACGATGTTAGCGTTTACAGAGCCGTAAGTAGCACCAGTAGCACTAACCTTAGCCTCGATAACGAGCTCTACACCATTGAGAGCCTCAGCCTTCTTCTCGGCCTCAGCCTTGAGGACAGCGAGCTTGTGAGCCTGCTGCTTCAAGTTCTCAGCGAGAACCTTCTTTGCTGATTCAGAAGCAATAACACCCTTACCCTGCGGGATCAGGTAGTTACGACCATAACCATTCTTTACGTTTACGATATCGTTCTTGTAACCCAAGCCGATAATATCTTCCTTAAGTATAATCTCCATAATTGCTATTCCTCCTTAATTTATTTCATCAAATCGGTTACGTAAGGAAGCAACGCAATCTGGCGAGCACGCTTAACAGCCTGTGCTACGCGACGCTGATACTTCAAAGATGTACCTGTGATACGACGCGGAAGGATTTTGCCCTGCTCGTTCAAGAACTTCTTGAGGAATTCAGGATCCTTGTAGTCGATGTACTTGATACCGCTCTTCTTGAAACGGCAATACTTCTTCTTACGTGTGTCCACTGAAGGTGGAGTCAAATAGCGAATTTCTGATTCTACTGCTGCCATGTTTTAAGCCTCCTCTTTTTTGAACTTGTTAACTCGCTTCTCTGCATACTGAGCTGCATACTTGTCGAGCTTAACAGTGATGTAACGAATAACTTTCTCGTCGCGGCGATAGCCTGTCTCGAGAGTCTTGATGATTGTAGGCTCAGCCTTGAACTCCAACAGGCAATAGAATCCTGTAGACTTCTTCTGAATAGCATAAGCCATCTTCTTGAGTCCCCAAGCCTCTTCGTTCACAATCTCTGCACCATTATCAGTGAGGAGCTTCTTGAACTTAGCGACCGTTTCCTTCATCTGTTCATCAGACAAAACGGGAGTCAAAATGAAAACGGTTTCGTATCGATTCATTGTGTTAAAAATTAAATAAATATTACTTTTGCAAAATTGCGAGTGCAAAGGTACTGCTTTTATTTTGAATAAATTATACAGGAACTCTTGAACTTCTTAATCTTAACTTTATTTAATAAAATATCGTCGAATAGTAATTCGTTACGACTCTTTTGAGCATCCGCGTCGACCGTTACGTATGGGGTCATTGAGGCTTTGGGATGTGAAAAATGCAATTGGAAAATCTGTAGTGTGATTCAATTATGGATGCAAGTAAACAGAAAAAACTGCAAACCATATATATAATAATGTATATAGTTTGCAGCCTTATTATGTTTTGTCTACTTTGAAGCTAAATAGCTTATGCCTCGATAGCAGCTACGCCTGGAAGTACCTTGCCCTCGATAGCCTCGAGAAGAGCACCACCACCAGTTGAGATGTAAGAAACCTGGTCAGCCAAGCCGAACTTGTTGATGCAAGCTACAGAGTCACCACCACCGATGAGTGAGAATGCGCCTTCCTTAGTTGCCTCAGCGATAGCCTCAGCGATAGCCTTTGAGCCACCAGCGAAGTTGTCGAACTCGAATACGCCTGCAGGACCGTTCCAGAGGATAGTCTTAGCGCCCTTGATAGCGTTAGCGAACAGCTTACGTGTCTCAGGACCTGCGTCCATACCTTCCCAACCCTCAGGAATTGCGCCTGACGGGCAAACCTGTGTGTTGCAGTCGTTCTTGAAAGCGTCGCCGCATACAGAGTCTGTGCCGAGAACGAGGTTCACACCGTTCTCCTTAGCCTTCTTTATAACGTCGAGAGCTACGTCCAGCTTGTCGTCCTCGCAGATAGAAAGACCGATGTGGCCGCCCTGAGCCTTGGCGAATGTGTATGTCATACCACCGCAGAGGATGAGGTTGTCAACCTTTGTGAGGAGGTTCTCGATGATACCGATCTTTGTAGAAACCTTAGAGCCACCCATGATAGCTGTGAACGGGCGCTTGATGTTGCCGAGAACTGCGTCTACAGCGTGTACCTCTTTCTCCATGAGGTATCCGAGCATCTTGTGATCCTTGTCGAAGTACTCGTCGATAACAGCTGTAGAAGCGTGCTTGCGGTGAGCTGTGCCGAATGCGTCCATTACGTAGCAGTCTGCGTAAGAAGCGAGTTTCTTAGCGAACTCCTGCTGACGGCCCTTCATCTCTTTCTTTGCTGCGTCGAACTCAGGTGTGCCCTTTTCTACGCCAACTGGCTTGCCTTCCTCTTCAGGATAGAAGCGGAGGTTCTCAAGGAGGAGTGCCTCGCCTGGCTTCAGAGCAGCAGCCTCTTCAGAAGCGTTGCCACAATCCTTAGCGAACTTAACCTCTACGCCGAGAGCTGCAGATACGTTAGGAACAATCTGGCTCAAAGAGAGCTTCTCGTTAACCTTGCCCTTTGGCTTGCCCATGTGTGACATCATGATGAGAGCACCACCGTCAGCGAGCACCTTCTTCAGTGTAGGAAGGGCACCACGGATACGGGTATCGTCAGTTACATTTCCATTCTCGTCCAATGGTACATTGAAGTCTACGCGTACAATTGCCTTTTTGCCGGCAAAGTTAAAATCTGCGATTTTCATTTTCTTAAAATGTTTATTTAAAGTTAGAAATATTTTTGTTTTTTAAGCTCAATGCCTGTATTTGACCGCAAATTTACTAAAAATATATAGATATAGCGCAAGTTTGCAGTTAAATTTACTTATTCATATATTGTTTTGTCCTCTATTCCTGCTTCTGCGAGAGCTTCCTTGCGTTCTACGCAGGTGCCACATTTGCCACAGTGCACTTCTCCGCCTTTGTAGCAACTCCATGTCTCGGCGTAGTCTATACCAAGCCGCTTGCCAATGCGTGCAATATCGCTCTTTGTTATCTTTGTGTATGGGGCAATCACTTTTACGTTATTGTAAGTACCTGCTGTTGCTGCAGCATCTATAGCGTTGATGAATTCAGGGCGACAATCAGGGTAGATTGTGTGATCGCCACCATGGTTGGCTATAAATACTTGGTCAAGATTGTTGCTTTCTGCGATGCCAATGGCTATAGCGAGCATGATGCCATTGCGAAATGGTACAACCGTCGACTTCATGTTGTCGTCGGCGTAATGGCCTTCGGGTATAGCTTCGGCACCATCAAGCAGACTCGACTTGAAATACTGATGCATGAAGTCGAGATTGATTGTAATGTGTTTGATGCCGAGTCGTTCGCAATGCATCTTTGCAAATGGTATTTCTCGTGCGTTGTGATTGCTTCCATAATCGAACGAAATGCCGAGCGCGATCTCGTCTTTACGGTCGTAGAGTAGGGTGATGGAGTCCATTCCACCACTCACGATTATTGCTGAGTTTTTCATATTTAAAGTGTTAAATATTAAATGTAATATAAATTCTTAACTATATGACAACCAATCTTATCCGTATTAAACTTTAATCTTTTCTTTAATATTATCCGAACAAAGCTCTAAGTGCTTCTTCCACCTTTCTGACGGGGTGTATGTTGATTGTATATTTACGTGTATCTATGCTCTGTACATTGTGTAAAGGCAAGATGATATCTGTGAAACCGAGTTTTTCTGCTTCTGCTATGCGTTGCTCGATACGGTTGATGGGTCGTACTTCGCCACTTAATCCTACTTCGCCTGCCATGCACCAACCAGTTTCAATGGCGGTGTCGACATTGCTTGATAGTACGGCAGCTATAACACTCAAGTCCATGGCGAGATCGGTTACACGTAGTCCGCCAGCAATGTTCACAAAGACATCTTTCTGTGTCAACTTGAACCCTACACGTTTTTCAAGAACAGCGAGCAACATATTCAGACGTCGTTGGTCGAAGCCGGTAGCGGAACGCTGTGGCGTGCCGTAGGCAGCAGATGAAACAAGTGCTTGTGTCTCTACAAGGAATGGACGCACACCTTCTATTGCTGAACTTATAGCTATGCCCGACAAGCCTTCGTGATCTTGGGATAGTAGTAGTTCTGAAGGGTTACTTACTTGGCGTAGACCTGTTTGTTGCATCTCGTATATTCCGAGTTCAGAAGTGCTTCCGAAGCGGTTCTTTATTGAGCGCAGTATGCGGTACATATAGTGTTGATCGCCTTCAAATTGTATCACGGTGTCTACGATATGCTCCAAAATCTTCGGTCCGGCAAGTGTTCCTTCCTTATTTATATGTCCTATGAGTATAACCGGTGTGCCCGTTGTCTTTGCGAAACGCAACAACGACGCTGCACATTCGCGCACCTGCGTTATGCTGCCCGGACTACTCTCCACTTCATCGGTTGCTATTGTCTGTATAGAGTCGATTACAAGTAGTTCTGGTGCGAGGTCGTCAGCAAACTCAAATATCTTCTGTAGCGATGTCTCGCATAATATATTAATGTTGTCGACAATTGCTGTTGTTGCGTTGGACATACCTCCAAGCAAGCGTTCGGCACGCATCTTTAGTTGATGTGCGCTTTCCTCGCCACTAACATATAGTATTTTGCGATCTGGAATGTTTAGAATGGTTTGAAGCGTCAGTGTACTCTTGCCAATACCTGGTTCACCACCAAGCAGCACGATACTACCCGCAACGAGTCCGCCACCAAGCACACGATTTAGCTCGCCGTCGTGCATGTCGATGCGTGGATCATCTTGTGTAGGGATGTCCGAGAGTTTAATCGGAGTGCTTTTGCCTGATGTCGCATTGCTGTGACGGAATAATCCGTCTGCATTACTGCCAAGTTGACTTGTGCCGAGGCGTATCTCCTTGAATGTATTCCATTCTCCGCAGTTCGGGCACTTACCAATCCATTTGGTCGATTCCTGTCCACAGTTGCTGCAAACGTATGCTGTTTTAGTCTTTGCCATAATAATGATAGTCCTATTTATTTGTCGTGGCTTTTGTCGCTACGCCTTATTCCCTACAAAAGTAACAATATTTTTCGTTGTGTCAAAATTTATTGCTACTTTTGCCGTATGAAACATGTTGTGATTTATATACTTATTGCCATATTTGTCGTTTCGTGTGGTAACTCAGTTGAGGAGCAGGAACGAATGACGCGTGCGGAACGTCAACGTCTACTTCATGAAGATTCGTTGGCGTTGAAGTTCGCTGTTTTGCCAACGGCGGATTGTATGCCTTTGTTCCTCGCTAAGGAGAAGCGGATGTTTGACACTCTTGGTGTGGATGTTCGTTTGCGTTGCTTCACGTCGCAGATGGATTGTGACACAGCTTTTGTTGGTAGTTCGGTAGAAGGTATAGTTACAGATTTAGTGCGAGCTAAGCGTATGCGAGAGCAAGGTGTGGCGATTGATTATTTGTCTACCACAAATGCTTATTGGCAACTTCTCGCAAATCGTAAGGCACGTTTGAAGCGTATCAATCAGTTTGGTGATAAGATGATAGGCATGACGCGCTATTCTGCTACTGATTATCTCTGTGATTGTGTTCTTGGTAGTGCACGGATGCACTCTATTGCGTTTCGTATTCAAGTGAATGATGTCAATATACGTCTGCGTATGCTGCTCAACAACGAAATGGATGCCGTTTGGCTTGCAGAACCATTTGCTACTACAGCCCGTTTAGCTGGTCATAATGTGGTTATGGATAGTAGGGATATAAATAAGCGTTTGGGTGTGATAGCTCTGCGTGCTAATCGTGTGATGGACGAAAGACGCAAGAAGCAAATTGTTGCCTTTGTGAAGGCGTATAATGCGGCTTGCGACTCTATCAATGTCAATGGTATGGGGCATTATCCTGATGTGCTTCGTAAATATTATAAGGTAGACGATCGTACAATATCTGCCTTGCCTAAGTTGAAGTTTAATCATATTGAAAAGCCGCGTTTGCAGGATATCGACCTTATTTCCACAAGCAAATAGTAAAAGCTATGGCAAATCCAACTATAAAAGACTCAATACTTATACATCGTAACGTCGGTGAATCGTTGCAATTGCTGAGGAAGCGTATGACAGATCTTTCTATTACAGACTATATCCAAGATGTAGAGGAAATAGAGAACGACTATCGCATTATGTGTAATTCGCTATCGCATAATATGCGTGATCCTCAAGGAGAAATTGTTTACAACCAGTTACTACGTCGTACGTATCGTTTGTATGCCAATGTCCGCTTGGCATTTATTGTGAAGAAGCGTCTGCCTTTCATCCATTGTACTAATGTGGCAAAGCGTTTTGATATCAGTGGTGAAACTGTAGCTAAGTCGCTTGAGAACTATGTGCAAGATACGGCTATGGCATCACTTTCGCTTGGTGATACGCCGAATACGTCGGTAGCACGTGTGAATGCTATGCATCAGCGTTATATGGACGAGTTGTTTAGTAGTTTGCTTGTGGCTTCTCAATGGAGTGATGATAAAAAGCAGTTCTATAGCGAGCTACTTATCTCGCCAATGGTGGATCAAGACGATACGTTACTTATTGTAAGTGCGCTGACGATGGCACTTCTTAATGTCTTTGATGTAAATAAATGGCTTACTCTTGTTAATGTTTGTTTAAGTTCAACTATTGAGAGAGTGAAGCAACGTGCCCTTGTTGGTGTTATGCTCACTTTGCCACATAGCGAGAATTTATTGTTTGTTGAGATAAATGAAGCCATAAAAACAATTTGTAAATCAGCCGATATGCGTCGGGAGATTGGTGAACTCCAGTTGCAGTTGTTGTTGTGTATGCAAACTGAAGAGGATAATGCTGAGATACAACGCGACATAATGCCTACGTTGATGAAGAATAATAAGTTCAGAATGACTCGTGATGGTATTGTAGAAAGTGATGATGATTCGCTGAATGATATTCTTGATTCTGGCTCTGTGGATAAGAATATGGCTGAGATGGAAGAGAAGATGAAGAAGATGATGGCGATGAGGGATTCGGGTAGCGATATCTACTTCGGTGGTTTCTCACATATGAAGCGTTTCTCTTTCTTCTATCAGCTTAGTAATTGGTTCGTTCCTTTCTCTTTTGATAATCCTGATGTGGCATCAGTGGTGAGGGGGACGGATGGCGAACTCATCCGTAAGGCTATTTCTCACGGTCCGTTCTGTGATTCGGACAAGTATTCCTTTGTGTTTGCGCTTTCGTCGGTTATAGACAAGCTGCCTGTAGGTGTAAAGGAGGTAGTTGCTTCGGGTAAGGATATAGCGGATAGTGCAATGGCGATGGATACAGAGTCGGCTGCTTACATTCGTAGAATGTATCTACAGGACTTGTATCGTTTCTTTAAATTGCACCCAGAGCGCAAAGACTTTGCTAATCCGTTTGAATATAAAGATGATGATGTTGCGGCGTTTTTTGTAGCCAACGAATTATTTGACGGATTATTGGGAGAAGAGTTGGTCGTTGTCGAACGTCATTTGTTTAAGTCGAAGAAGTATGACGTTGTTGTAAAACTTATCTCTCGTCTGATTGCAAAGGGTGTGGCTTCTGCTGATGAGAAGTATATTTGTGCTTTGGCTTGTCAGCGCCTTGGCAGGAATGAAGATGCCTACAAGCTGCTTTTGAGTTTACAAGATTGTAAATATGATATAACCAGGGTGCATAAAAGTCTTGCTGATGTGCTTTTTGCGTTGGGGCACTATGTTGACGCAGCGAAGTATTATAAGATGTGTTTAGAGCGTGAACCTGAGAATCGTCGTCTCGTTCTTTGTCATAGTCTTGCGCTTGTGAATAGTGGGAATGTAAAGGATGGGCTTGTCGATTTATTCCGCTTAGACTACGAAAATGACAATGATATAGATGTGAAGCGCATTATTGCTTGGGGGTACTTAGTGAACTGCAAACCGAATGATGCTGAGCGTGTGTATGATTGGATTGTCAATTCGGACAGAGCGATAGATAGTGATTGGCTGAATTGTGGATATGTTAAATTTATCCTGTCTAAGACTGCGGAGGCTGTACGATGCTTTCAGCGTTTTGTGGAACAGAATGAAGCGACTGGTCAGCGTGAGTTGCTGAAAAGGGAGTTGGCAAACGATTGGAAGATTCTATCTAAAAATGGAGTGAAAGATTATGAAGCACATTTAATTGTTGACATCGTAATGACTAAATAATTTAAGTTTCGCAAGCGAAAGTAGTTATTAGAAGTTATTGGCAGATGAATGCCAGACCTTAGAAACGAGGAAAATATCATCACGATTCACGCCGCTCTTCTTCCATGCGTTGCCCACGGCTTCCTCGTTGAGATAAGCCTGCGCAGTATCTATCATCCGATAACCCACGCTGAGCGCATCCAGCACACAACGCTCACACTCATCAGGTTCCACCTGATAAACACCATAACCCAGTTGCGGCATTTCCACGCCATTGCTTAACTTTATCTTCGTCATAATTGTAAAATCTTATAGTTGCTATTTTATCTTGTTATATTCCTCATCGCTCACAGCCTCCTGCCACTCGTTGGATGTGTTCTCGCCAGGTACTTCAAAGGCGAGGTGGGCAAACCAGCTGTCTTTTGCGGCACCATGCCAATGCTTCACGTTTGCAGGAATATGGATGACTGTGCCGGGAAGAATTTCCTGCGCAGGTTTGCCTTCTTCCTGATACCAGCCACGTCCGGCTACACCTACCAGCATTTGTCCGCCACCCTTTGTGGCGTGGTGCGTGTGCCAGTTGTTGCGGCAACCTGGTTCAAAGGTAACATTGAAGAAAGGTATCTGACTGTCGGATATTTTCGCAAGATAGCTTTGACCTTTGAAGTATTTGGCGTAAGCGGTGTTGGGTTCGCCAATAGGGAAGATCATCTCGCGCTGGAAAGCAGCCTTGGCATCTTCGCCTTTCACGTCTTCGTTCCATACCTCCTTTGCCAGATTGAAGGCAGCCCAGGCCTTTGGCCAACCTGCGTAGAAGGCGATGTGAGTAATAATCTCTGCCGCTTCCGTGCGGGTAATGCCGTTGTTCTTTGCCGACAGCAAGTGATATTTCAGCGAGCTGTCGGTTATTCCTTGGCTGATGAGCGAAGTGATGGTTACCAAACTGCGGTCGCGCAATGAAAGCAGGTCATTGCGGCTCCATACTTCTCCGAAGAGAATGTCGTCGTTGAGGTGGGCGAACTCCGGGGCAAACTCACCTAACTGGGTGCGCCCAGCTGTCTGTACTATTTTCTTCATTGTATCATTTTTTTAATTCTTCTTCAGGAACATCTTCAATGTATTAAAAATAACAGTTATTCTATACATACATCATTATATCTACGCTGTTTTGCGATACTCGCTTGGAGTCTTCCCCGTCTGAGCCTTGAAAAAGCGGACGAAGTGCTGAGGGTATTCAAAGCCGAGGTGCTGGCTGATTTGCGTAATGCTGAGGGTTTCATCAACAAGTAGTTGGCGGGCTGCAGAAAGCAGTCGGTCGTTGATCTGACTCTTTGCGGTTTTGCCAGTCTCTGTCTTGACTAATTCTCCGAAATATTTGGTAGAATAGCAGCATTTGTCGGCAAAGTAGGCTACGGTAGGCAGTCCTTCACGCTCCGCCTTCTGAGCAATGTATTCATCGAGCAGAGAGATGAACTTCTTGACCACCGAATGATTTATTTCCTCGCGTGTGATAAACTGTCGGTCGTAGAAGCGCAGGCAGTAGTTCAGCAGCAACTCGATGTTAGAAACGATGAGTTCACGCGAATGCCTATCTATAGGATGCTCGAGTTCCTGCCCAATCATTGAGAGCACATCACGGAAGATGTTTACCTCGGCAGCGGATAGGTGTAGAGCTTCGTTGCTTGTATAGTCGAAGAACTCGTATCGGGAGATGTTCTTGCCAAGCTGGGTGCGGTTGAGCAACTCGGGATGGAATGCCAATACCGTATATTTGGCAAGCGGTACTCCTGGATTAGGTTCCACTTTAATCGACTGTCCTGGAGCAAACGAGGTTACGGTCATCTCGTCAAAATCATATTCTGTTCTGTCGTATGACAATTTGCAGCCCTTGTTTTCCTTCAGAAAGAGGGCATAAAGTCCGTAGTGATGCACAGCCTCCTGTATAGGAGAGGTGTTCTCTACACGCGCAATGCTTACTAAGGGATGAAGCGTTTCCACCCCTATGAAGTCGTTGAACTCCTGTATGGTATTAAAGAATAATTTCTTCATCATCCTATGTCTTTTAAATTTCTGCAAAGATAATGCAAACGAGCGCAATGAAAGCTTGCTTTCAAATTGCCGAGTGCAGCTTATTTTATGCAAAGATACGTACATTCTCCAAAAGAGCTTATACCTGGTTTTCGGAAGATATTACCATTATCGGAGTTTTTATCCTTTGTACTTAAACACTTTAACCATATCCTTATCGCCACCTACGAGCTGGCTACATTTATTCAACATACCAGTATCGACGAAACCGCATTTCTCCATGACTCTTCCCGATGCTGGATTTCCGGTGAAGTGGTCTGCCCAGATGTTTTCAAAATGCTTCTCGTTGATGCAGTAGTCGAGCATCAGCTTTAAGGCTTCGGTGCAGATTCCTCTGTTCCAATAAGGCTTTCCTACCCAGTAGCCCACCTCGCAGTCGTTTTCTCCGATAGGGATGTTGCTGGTTTCATGGGTGTAGTAGCCGATGCAACCGATTGCCTCGCCAGTCTCTTTCAACACAATCGCCCATGTCGTGTCATTATGGAAGAATGTCCGGATAATCTCCAGACTTTCCTCTTCAGACTTATGTGCCGGCCATCCTGCACGAGGTCCTACGTCAGGGTCTGAGGCGTACTTGAAGAGCGACTCTGCATCTGATTCCTCCCAATAGCGAAGTAAAATTCTTTCTGTTTCCATCAGATTATATCAATGTTTTGCTGTCTATTTACTTTGTGTGCTTACCCAAGCCAGTCGGTGAAGATAAGTGTACATTCGTGCACCTTCTCAAAGAATTTCCCTATCCGGCGCTTGATGCCCTTCCAATAAATCCCATTCTTTTTAATGCTCATATACTTCGTTCTTTATTTTGTTATTAATTCATGTGCAAATACGCTATCAGTGCAATCTGTATCAGCAGAATGGCAGGAATGCCGTATTTGAATTTCTTGTGCATCGTCTTATGGTGCCAAACTCGCATACCAAGCCATGCCCCTATGCTTTCTCCAATGACAGCTAATAACAAAAGTGTTGCTTCCGAAATGCGCCACTTGGCTTTCTTAGCCTTATACTTGTACACAGTGAATGTAACAGCATTGATGGCAAGAAGGTAGTAGGCGAGGCAATTGTGTAATGTATTCATATCTTTCAACTTCTTTTTCTTATCACTTTAAAATCCAAACTTCACATCCTTGCCGAATGGTGCGAGCGAAATCCCAGACATCTTGAAAATGCTGTTTCCCCTAAGGAATGCCGATGAAGGCTTTTACAACAGAGGCATCATCTATGTCCACGATGGCACCTCTATGGTCAAAGACGAGTATTTCTATATGTTTCATAGTATTTTTCCTGTTGTTACAATTATTTTGTCCTTTGATTACTTTAAGAATGGATCAAGCGTTGCCAACAGTTTGTCTTTCTCTACTACACCGCTTGTGCGCCATAATACTTCGTGTCAGAGAGTTGTCATTCCACTCATTTCTATGTGGCTGCTACCGGAGTTACCATCTTTGATGATGCGTATTTGGGTGGTAATGCGTTCGGACATGGTGTCGGTATGGCTGATTACGCCTACTTTCTTTCCTTGAGACGACTGGAGCATTGCCAAGGAGTCGATAACTGTGGCAAGAGTGTCGGGGTCGAGCGTGCCGAAGCCCTCGTCGATGAAGAGATTCTCAAAACTGATGTTGCGTGACGAGAGAGAGGAAAGCCCGAGCGCCAGCCCGAGCGAGACGATGAAAGTCTCGCCACCAGAGAGAGACGTCGTGTCGCGTACGTCGTCGGCACGGTCGTGGTCGACCACGCGGATGCCGAGCGAATTCTTCACCTGCTGAAGTTCGTATCGAGAGTTGAACTTTCTGATTTCGACGTTTGCATGCTCAATGAGGAAGCGCAGCGTGTAGCATTGAGCAATCTTGCGTAGCGTCTTGCCGTCGCCTCCGATGGCGTCAGCGATCTCCTCCCATTCGTGTTTTGCGACTTCCGCTTCCTGCTTTTGCGCGAACATACAGCCCATCAGTTCTTTAGCTGTGTTGTGACGTTGTAGTCGGGCTTTGGTGTCGATGAGTTCTTGGTTGGAGACGTTCTCAAGTTCTGCTTTTTTTTCGAGCAGCGTCTCTTTCTGCATGTCGGGTTTCTTTTGCTGGTGCTCGTTCATAGCGAGGTTCTCGTTGCGAAGAGTAGTTTCTGCTGAGGTGAAGACATCTCGCAACTGCTTTTGAATGCCACGGATCTGTTCCCAATTCTCGGTAGAGTAGAGGAGTTGGGCGATAGAAGCTTCGGTAAGAATATTCTCGGCATGAACCGTATTGTAGTCTGTCAGCCAGACAGATAGTTCGGCTTTGCGCTTGTTTACAGAGTTGTGCTCTTTTTCTTTCTGCGTTCTGGTTGCCGCTACACTTCCCTTTACTTCGTTGAGTTGCTCGCGCAATCGTGAAATGGCTTCCGTCTTAGCTTTCACCAAACCATCAGCCTTTGTCTTGGTTGAGTTCAGCGCGTGCTCAAACTCGTCTGGGTCTTTATCACCAATCTCCGTTTTGAAATCGAACAACTTCTTTTCGACGATCTGCTGTGCCTCAGCCAAGGCTGTTGTGGCAGACGAAAGACCTGCAACCTTATCTGACAGTTGGGCTTTAAGATTCTCGGTTTTTCCCTTTTCTGTTTCTAGCAAAGTATTCGCCTCCGTTATTCTTTTTTCTGCCGTCTGTATCTTTTCAGATGCAGTTTTGATGTATCCCTGCTTTGCCTTCTCTGCCGCATCCATTTGTTTGCGGAGCTTGTCTACAAGTGTTACCTGCTTGTTGTAAGCCTTGAGTTCTGCATCAGAATCTTTCACCTTCTTATCTATTTCTGGTTTAAGAGATCTGAGCATATCTTCAGCCTCCTGCCAGTCGTTATGCGCGCAAGCAATCTCCTTCCATTCGTCAGAAAGGCTAAGAATTTCTGAACGTAGCGCTTCTATAGTTTTGCCTATACCATCCAAAAGTCCTTTGTTCCTACTTTGTTCTTTTGTGAGCTGCTGTTTTTCTGTCTGTTGATTGTTGATCTGCGCACGCTTTCCGTCAATAAGAGTGTTCATATCGTCGATTATCGGTAAGATGGCATCTTTGTCGCTGTAAGGATGATGCGTAGCGCCACATAAAGGACAGGCTTCGCCTTCTGACAGATTGGCACGATGTAAAGTCCAGTTTTCGCTGGTCATAAGGGTGTACGATTTGAGAAGGATCTCGAGTTCCTTATTAAGTTCTTCGATTCTGTAATTCTTAAGCTGTTCTGAGATTACTGCGTTTCTGTCTGTCAACACCTTTTGCTGGCAGACATTCTTGTCATGTTCTGTACGCTTTGCCTTCAATAAAGCTTGTATGCGAATGGCAGAATTGAGATCATTAAGGTTTCGTTCAGCCATCTTTTGGGCATCTTGAAGTTTCGCAGCATCGCAACATTCAAGCTTTTTGTTCTCTTCTTCGTATGAAGATGTGGCATCTTCAGCCTTTTGCGATAAAAGCCTTTCTTCTTCCATAGTTCGCTGCTGCAAGTCAATCAGACTATCCTTCGATTTGTTAAGTACAGCTTCTGCAACTTCAATATTCTTCCTATTATCAGTTACAGCTTTCTCGGCTTTAACTTTGGCATTCTCTGCTTCAGTTTTTGCTTTTGCCTTGTCGTTGATGGTTGTCTGCAAAGCCTCGAGTTCGGTCTTTATCTGGCGTGCTTTGTTGATATGAGGTTTTTGAATTTCAAGTTCCTCTGAAGCCTTTTGCGCATTGTTTATAAGCAGTTTGAGTTCAACATCTTCCTTCCGCTTTATCTCATTTTCTTTATTTAAGATGTCAGACTCCAACTCTGTCAAGGTTTTCTCTAAAGAAGTTATGTTTGTTTCGGAGGTCTTGATATCCTTTAAAAGAGCTACGGCAGGAATGGTGGCATCGTGAAGCGAGAGATGGTATGTTTGCTCTGCAAAAGCATCTATCTGACTTTGGGCTTCGTTGAAAGCCTGCTCAAATTTTACGATGTTTTGCTGGTGCTTTTCAAAAGTAGTGTACCAGGCAAGCGCTTCTGTTATTTTCTGCAACTCCTCTTTTATCTGCTTATCCAACTTTTCCAGTTCGTCGATGCGCTCCTTTACGCTACAGAGATCTTCTTCGGGTATAAGGTCCTTCTCTTGAGCTGTGAAGTTGGCTACAATCAGATCGTAGGCTTTAACGGCTTCGTCCTTTTTCTGCTTTATCTCTTTGGCTATGTTTGTGTACAATTCCTCACACCCGATGAGCTTTTCGAGCAATTCATAGCGTTCATTTTCCTTGGCAGTAAGGAAGTTTGCAAACGATCCTTGGGCTATAAGTACGGTTCGCAGGAACTGTTCGTAGTCCAGACCGATGATAAGAGGAAGTCTATTCCAGTCGTCAACATCTTCTGTAGGTACACCATTGTTGACATCAATCTTGTAGAGAGACAGAGTAGGATCTTCAAACTTTTTGGTTTTCATGCGAACATACCATTCTGCACGGTATAGTGTGCCGTTGTTCGCAAGAAAAGTAAGTTTGCTATACCCTTCCTTCTTGCCACGTGTGAGTATGTTGCGAGAGTCGGTAGGCGCAAGTCGGCACTTCTCTTCAGAACTCAAATTGCCGAATACTTCGATATTCTGATTGCGGTCGCCTTTCTTGCGTGGATAGCGTGGTGCACGATTGTATAGCGCAAGACATATTGCGTCAAGAATAGTAGACTTGCCGCTACCGGTGGGTCCGACAATACTGAATATCGTACTGTCGCCTAATGCTCCATCTTCAAAGTTGATTGTTTCACCTCCTATACGGTCGAGAGAAGCAAGGTTCTGTATTTCGAGTTTTATGAGTTTCATTAGTTCATGTTTTCTTTAATGTGTTCAAGTAACTGCTTGAGAATCATCTCTTGATGTTCGGTCATTTCCGCATTGTGTTTAACGGTGAACGCTTCCTTCAAGGTGTCAAGAGGGTCGCGATTGAGGATGTCATCAATACTTTGAATATGATGGTTGTTGGCTATAGTGCTGAGGTCAAGAGTGGGGATTATCTTCTGTATTTTACAAAGAACTGCATTCTTCTTGCTGATGATCGCCTCTAGTTCCTTGATGTCATCATTACTTACCTTCTCCAGTTTTACCTTAAGGACGAGATAAACGAAATCGTTGTCCAACTTATCTTCTGTTCTGTCTGCCAACTTCTCTCTTATCAGTTTCTGTAGCTTCTTAGGAGTGAGCTCTTCGTCTCCTTCCGGCAGGATGCATAACTTATGCTGTGGCGTATATTCGATAAACTCTACCTTAGGCTTTTGTGTGTTGGAGATCGTTACCATATCGACACCATGTCTGTAGTCTATTTCTGCAAAAGACATAGGCAGAACACTTCCCGTATAACGTGCCCAATCTGTATTCCATATGTGCTGACGCTTATGTATATGGCCACATGTAAGGTAGTCGGGGTGCCCAATCCAACCTTGCATGTTCACCTCCTCCTGACCACCAATGACAATCTTCTCGCTGGCATCCTTTGTAGCGATGTCAGCGCCTTTAGCGTACATGTGTGCCATCATTATGATTGGAATATCGGGATAAATCTCACGAGCCATACTTGTGAGGTTGCGAAGAAAGGTGTTTACTCCTTCCGAATAACATGCATTCTGCACAATATCGCTTCGCAGGTATGGAACTGTGAGCACAATAGCTTCTTCCCCGTTTTTAGTTCTTACGGGTACCATCAGGTCGTTGTAGTCAATATCCCATTTCCCGCCATCATTGTCAGCGATCCATGTGCGACGCACATTTCCCCTTATCTCTACATTATGTCGTGTGAGGAGGGCGCGAGGAGCTTCAAGACGGCTGGCAGAATCATGATTGCCAGCTGTTATGATTATTTGCATTTGGGGAGATGCTTGAGTGGCGTCAGCCAAAAACTCATAATAAGCAGATTGGGCAGCAGCAGAAGGATTGCCATTGTCGAACACATCACCTGCTATAAGAAGTGCATCGGGTTGTTGTTCTTCAATTATCTGAAGAAGCCATTTGAGAAAGTGCTTGTGCTCTGGCAAACGGTCGTTGCCATGGAATAGATTCCCGATGTGCCAGTCGCTTGTTGTTATAAACTTCATATACGCCTTGTGTTTGATTGTTAAAAATTTACATTTCCAGCTCTTGCAGGCTTTCGAGTTTCTTTGATTCGAGGAAGTCGTATATTCCACCGAGGTGTTCGCGGACGCGACCGTGACCGAACTCGTAGACCTTGGTGACGAGTCCGTCAAGAAAGTCGCGGTCGTGACTAACCACGATTAGGGTGCCGTCGAAGTCCTGCAGGGCTTGTTTAAGAACGTCTTTGGTGCGGAGGTCGAGGTGGTTTGTTGGCTCGTCGAGGATGAGGAGGTTCACTGGTTCGAGGAGGAGTTTGAGGATAGCGAGTCGTGTGCGCTCGCCGCCGGACAGCACTTTCACTTTCTTCGTGGAATCTTCGCCTCCGAACATGAAGGCTCCGAGCAGGTCGCGTATCTTATTGCGTATCTCTCCCTTTGCTACATCATCGATAGTTTGGAATACGGTGAGCTCACCGTCGAGCAGCGATGCCTGGTTCTGAGCGAAGTAGCCAATCTGTACGTTGTGTCCGAGGTTGAGTTGTCCTTGGTTCTGCAGTTGTCCCATGATACACTTCACGAGTGTAGACTTTCCTTCGCCGTTGCGACCTACGAAAGCTATCTTATCGCCGCGTTCTACGGTGAGGTTCACACCGCTGAATATTGTTTTGTCATCGAATGCCATGGCTACGTCGCTCATCTGCACGGGGTAGGCACCGCTTCGTGGGCTTGGTGGAAACTTTAGGCGAAGGCGGCTTGTATCCTCTTCGTCCACTTCTATGAGTTCGAGTTTCTCAAGCATTTTTACGCGGCTCTGTACTTGAAATGTCTTTGAGTACGTACCTTTGAAGCGCTCAATAAAGTCCTTTGTTTCAGCAATCATCTTCTGCTGCTCTTCGTATTGCTTCATCTGTTGCTCGCGTCGTTCCTTGCGTAGTTCGAGGTAGTGACTGTAAGAAGCTTTGTAGTCGTAGATGCGCCCCATGGTCACTTCGATGGTGCGTGTGGTGATATTATCGACGAATTTGCGGTCGTGACTGATGACGACTACGGCTTTGGAACTATTGATTATGAAATCCTCAAGCCAACCGATAGACTCGATGTCGAGGTGGTTTGTCGGCTCGTCGAGTAGCAGTACGTCGGGCGACTTTAGCAGGAGTTTAGCCAGTTCGATGCGCATACGCCAACCTCCAGAGAATTCACTTGTAGGACGATTGAAGTCGGAGCGTTCGAAGCCGAGTCCGAGAAGGGTCTTCTCTACGTCTTCCTCAAAGTGCGTCATGTCAATGGCATAGAACTTCTCCGAGAGAGTTGATACCTTCTCTATGAGTTGCATATAGTCATCGCTCTCATAGTCGGTACGTGTTGTGAGTTCGGTATTTATGCGGTCTATCTCAGCCTGAATCTCATGCAGATGTGCGAAAGCCTGGCATGTCTCCTCAAAGACGGTACGTCCGTCTTCTGTCATAAGGTGCTGTGGCAGATAGGCTATGACGCAATCTTTAGGTGCAGAAACAGTGCCACGCGTTGCCTGCCGTACGCCAGCCATAATCTTCAAGAGCGTACTCTTGCCTGCGCCATTTTTGCCCATGAGGGCTATACGATCCTTCTCATTGATTTGGAAGGAAATATCTTTAAATAAGGTGGTACCACCGAATTCGACGGTCAGTCCATCAACTGTAATCATATATCTTTTTTTTCTAATGTTGAGGTTTATTATAGTACTTGTGCGAGAGTACTTGAGTACTTGTTGATATATTACTCGAGTATAGTAGCGAGATTACTGCAGTATAGTGGTGAGATTACTCGAGTACTACGTGGGGAGAGTACTGTGATAGTTGTAATGAACAGATGCGTTAGTTGCACCTGTTTGATGTGTTAGTCATACCAGTTGATAGCTTGCTCATAGCTATCGAACTGCATTTCTTCGGTTACGCCCACTATTTTCAGTACCTTCAGTATGAATTTCTGTTCGCTTATAGGTATGAGACGTGCGCCACGTCGACGCTCGAAGTAAGGATTGCGTCCCCATTCGCCGACGCAAATCTCCATGAAACGTCTGTACTGATCGGGAAACATGCGTCGCTGAAAATTGGTGAAGCCACGAGCGTAGAGCATCGGACTGTTGCTGCGATAATATGCGCATGAAGTGTCCTTAGTGCATCTGGTTGGGTTTATGAGCCGCAGATACTCCTCGTTCTTCAACATTATGGCGTGTACTATCTGGTGCAAGCAGTTGGTTGCCATTGGGCAGTCGTTATGCTCGCATACGGGGTAATTGGTTGGTAGTGATGTGTATTCTTTTCTTGGCATAATATTTTTTAATAATCCTGTTTGTATGCATAGTCTTTACCACGCAAATTATGGTTGAAGATTTAATATATTTAACCTTTGTAAACGCTCAAAATCTGCATTATCCGTGTATCTTCTGCAAATATACAAAAATATACCGATAAGTCGTGGAAATGTATCAATATTTAATAGATTTCCACGACTTATCGGTATGTTTTGCGATTTTTATCCTAATATGGATGAGTTTCCCCTCTCCATTTCGTATAATTATTCGTGCATTTCAGCAACAATGAAATCAATTCTCAGCCGACTTACCCAGACAGTGAGCGGCACAGACAAGGAACTCTTCAATGAGCAGGAGTTGAACCAGTTTGCTTCATTCTATCTTGACAAGTGGGATGAATTTTCCGTGCCATCTTCGCCTTCCTGGGCGCATGGTGGCATGGAGACGGATGCAACGATTTCAGACGAGACCGATAGTCTATTGTTTTTCTGATGAAACTCCTTCCTTGTCTTAGCCATTGCTTCCGTAGCCCTATCGTGGGTTTCTATCAGCAATGGGCTTTTGTGGTATTGCACAATCTTGACCCCGACTGAGTTGTGCCTTTTCTTTTCCTCGATGCATTGAATGATCAAGTCTGGATTGGCTCTCGCCTTCCTCCCTCGCGACTCGGCAGAGATTGCAAGCGAGCTTGCATCTTTGCTCTCGCTGCTCGTTCGGTTGGCTGATTTAGCCGTTGGAGTCTTGTCAAAGTTCTGAATATAGGCAGCGTTGGTCAGGAAGAGAATATCGGAACCTTCTGGGATTTCCTGCATTACCTTGATCATGAGGGTTAGCATCATGCGGAACTCCGTGGTGTGCAAGTCGCTGATTACATCACGGCTGATGATGTTGCCGTTATGCTCAATCACAACGGCAGCACCACCAGCTCGCTCTTTATGGCCATAATCACATGAGCCACCTATCCAAACGTAATATGTAGAAGTATTTTGTATCATAATTATTTTATCTTCAATGTCCGCAGATATTCCTTCTGCTCGGGCGTGATTCTGTAGCTCTCGATGGCCTTCTGGATGGTCTTGTTGTGCGTCCAGGGAGCAAGACGGCGTTGCTCAATGTAGGGAATCGCCTGGTCCCATTGTTTGGCAAGGGCGGTGGCGAAGAACCAGGCAACAATCATTTTTACGTAATACTCTTCGCTCCTTACAGAGGCTGGAAATTCAAGATATTCTGCCTTGAAGTCTTTATCCAGGTAATGAGACATAAGTGTCTCTATTCCAAAGCGACAAGTATAGACGTGTGAAGATTTACTCCAAGTCTTGATCTTCGCCAATAGCTCCTCCTTGTGTTTGGCAAACACCTTCGGAGACATGATGTCGCAAACTGCCCAGTTGTCCACGAAAGGCAGGAAGGTGTCTGTAAGACGAATGCATTCTTCGTAGTCCTTTATCTCAGAAATGAGGAGACCATGAAGCATGTTCTCATCGTAGTATTCGTGAGGAAGCTGCTGAAGGAAATCCTCACATTCTGCCTCCTTTGTAAATTCTTTTGCGAACTTGCGAAGCACAGGCACACGAATGCCTATGAAACTCTCCACAGGCACTTCCGGTGTCAGTTTGGCCTGGAAAGCAGCATACTGCTTATCCTGCATGGCGAACAGTCGTTCTTGAAGTGAAGTCATTTTATCCAATTAATTTAATAATCTGTTTATCCGAAGCATCAGGCAGGATTTCTTTCAGATGTTTGAAAATTCTCTGGTAAGACTCTTCGGGAATACGGTTGCATTGGCAAACCTCCCTGCCATAGAGATCTTCGGGAGTATTGAGCAGCGACCATCCCCAGCCATATTCATGGTTATGCTTGTCATGAGGGTAGATGAAATCCTCGGTTACGATGTAAGTTGCCATTTCCAGTCGAGTGAGATAACCGTCAAACTTGCTTCTCATTCCCTTGACCTTCGGTCTTCCTCCTTCTTGCAAGGCAGAGTTGAAGCAAGCTTCACTCTGCTCTTGCTTCGTGCGTCGGTTTTCCGTGAAACCGCAGGCTGCCCGAAGTTCTCTTGTGGTGAGACTGCCGGTAGATTGAAGCGTGCAGAGAATGGCTCCTTCTATCGAGTCATCATCTGGGCGAGGGAACTTGCTTCTTCTGTAGTTACAGAAGTCCGGCCACCATTCCTGGCTGATGAATCCTGCTTTCTTGTTGAAGAACTTTCCGTACATACATGGCATTTCCTGCACAATTTCGCCTTTCCATTTCCATAGCGGCCAGTCCCAGCCGCCTTCAGGAAAAGTTACATATCGGCAATCCTCTGCCACGATGTCTTCGGCAGAGAAGCCTTCAATGCCACTATCAAGGAGAGGGAGGAAGCCGATTTTCTGAATCAGCTCCATCATGCCTGTTGCTGAATATATTTCTGGAAAATTCATATTCATCTATTTTTTCTGTTGTACTTAAATAATCTTGATGTTACATCTGTCTTCTTATGTATCGAGCCAGTCCGTAAACATATCTTCGGCAACCTGGACGATAGTGGAGCAGGCGGTCGAACCATGCAAGATGTTTGTTGAATAGGCGAACTGTAACACCTACATAGACCATGGCGAAGAGCGTTCCGATGCCCACGATCTCCCATTTCCATGAACCGAGAAGCAGGAAACAGAACAAGACGGCCAAGACCACGAGCGTTATGTCCACCCGAATCTTGGCTTTAGGGAAAGGCCAGCCGGTAACCTTGTGAATGGCGATGGAAATGCCCTCGCCAGGCATGGTTACTGAGCCGCACTTCACCTCCATGGCAATTCCGAAACCGAGGATGGTGCAACCGGCTATCTGCACAAGGGCATTGACCAGAATATTTCCTGAAACCATCCATTCCGTAAGCACCATATTGAGGTCTATGAACATTCCGAAGATAAAGCCGATAGCGAGCTGGAAGAGTTGCACCCACTCGAAGTTTCTTCTCAGAATCAGAATCTGCAGCACCACGAAGATCGCATTCATCATGATGGTGTAGCCGCCGATAGTCCATCCTGGGATGTAATCAAGCATCTTTCCTGCCGAAGCCATCACGTAAGGGATGGTGGAAATAACGCTTGAACCTAACTGACTTCGCACACATGCTGCGACTCCGAAAGTCATTACATAGAGCGAAACGAGCAGCAGAATATGCTGCCATACAAAAGATATAACTTCTTCTTTCTTAATCATTTATATTGTTTTCTTAATCAATTCGTTCAGTTTATCCTCTCTGATAATCTTCGGCTGAGCCTTGCCAGCGAGAATGAGAATCTTTTTTCCATTACGATAAATATGAAGCTGTCGTGAGCGAACCACGGCAGTCAACTCCTCATCGTTCTGCATGGCTTGCCAGATAGGATAATATACTCCCTCAGGTTCAAACAACTTCTTTTGAAGATGTGAACAGAGGTTTGTTGTATCAATTGTTATTGCCATAATTTTCTTCAAACTATTTGTTTCCAAAGATTCATGTGTAAATACGCCATCAGCGCAATCTGTATCAGCAGAATGGCAGGAATGCCGTATTTGAATTTCTTGTGCATCGTCTTATGGTGCCAGACTTTCATCCCCATCCATGCCCCGGTGCTTCCTCCAAGTACAGCCAGCAACAAAAGCGTGGTTTCAGGAATGCGCCACTTGGCTTTCTTGGCCTTGTATTTATCAATGCCGTACATGATGAATGCAACTGTATTGATGGTCAGGAGATAGTAGGCGAGGTAACTGTGTAATGTGTTCATACCCAGCCACCAAAGTAAGTTTCCAATTATGCGCATAAGATTATTCTTTTATATTTTTGATTATGTCAAGAATGGATCAAGCGTAGCCAGCAGTTCGGCTTTATCTACCACACCGCTTGTGCGCCACAATATCTTTCTTCCTTTGCTGAAAACTCCATCAGCATTTTCTGGGCAAGGGGAGCGTACCTGGTTTTCACCTCCTGCTCAGTAGGCGTATGACCGCCAGGGAAATGGAAGGCTTGATTGTAATGCTGCAGGAAGAGAGGGGAGAAGTGAGCCAGGGTGTCCTGCTCACCAAAAAGTCCCCACACACGATCCTTATAATAGGGGTTGCAATGGTCAAACTGCACGGCTTCCAGCTCCGCAAACTCCTCAATCAGCGCCTCGTCAATTACCAGCCGCTGATTACCGTCCCTTCTTGGTGCCTTGTATTCATGCTCGCCGATACGCTCCTTCAGAAACTCCGTCATCATGAAATACGGATTGCCCAGCAGGGCAGGAATGCCCATCACTGGAGCCTGCATCTGGGCAAGGAAAGAGCCGCAGCTGTTGCCCAGAAGCAAGTCGGGCTGTTCCCGGTCGATGATGGAGCGAATCTCCTTCAGTGCCTCCTTGGGGTGCAAAGGGAGGTCGGGAGTCAGCACCACCGCCGTCCCCTCAAACGCCTCTTTCAAGGCTCTCGCCATCGGACAACTGCCCGTGGCGAAGAATCCGTGTAGGAATAATATCTTCTTCATGATTTAATCTTCAATGTCTTGTTTACTTTGTGTCTCTTTTCTTGATAGGTCCGGAGTGGTTGCCTCTATTCAGCTTGATTCCGTTCTTGTTGAGAATGCGGAATACGGAACTTCTGCTTCTGAATCCGCTGGCTCTCCAGATTTCATCTATCGGATGTCCGGCAACATAGAGGTTCACTACAGTCTTCTCTCTGTCGAGCTTCTGCGTCTTGCTGGCAGAAACAGGAGGCAGAGACACAATCATCTTCTCCTGCAGCTTGATTACATGCTCTGCAGATTTCCTGAGTGCAGGGACTTCGTCGGGCTGGGAACCAATCATTACCAATACGTCAGATGGCTTGGTTTCCGGAAACAGGATGTTGTTGGAGTCAATCCGGTCGTGGATGCTGATGATGCGAATGACCTTTAACCCTGCAGAAAGGTTACTTTCCCACGCAAAAGTGGGTGAAGATGTTTTGAAGTGTTTCTTGGGGGGTGATGCGCTCTTCGCCCGTGATTTCTGCAAGGTGGTCGATGACGATGCGGAGATCTTCGGCAAGTAGGTCGCCACTTAATCCGAGGTTCATTGAGTCGATGACACGCTGTAGACTTTCGTCTGCGAGGAGCAGAGCAGAGTAGTGGCGTGCGGAAGTGATGACGATGTCGCTTTCGGAGAGCTGGGGTATGTCGGCGGCTTCAACGATGAGTTGTTCGAGAACGGGGATGTTGGTACCATATTTGGCACTTATGTCCACTGTGTGGAATTTTGAGTTTTGAATTTTGAGTTTTGAATTATTGCGAATTGCGCAATTGGGAGTTTTAAACTCTGAATTTTGAATTGTTGTGCTTTTGTCGATTTTGTTGCGTACAATGATGAGTTTCTTGTCTGCCACACGCTCCTTGATGTCCTCTATCTCGGCTTCGGTGGGTTGTTGGTCGATAAGCCAAAGCACAATCTTCGCCTCCTGCAACTTCTGGTAGGTGCGCTCGATGCCGATGTTCTCGACAATGTCATCGGTTGTGCGGATGCCGGCTGTGTCGACAAAGCGGAACTGGATGCCATTGATGATGGTGGTGTCCTCGATGAAGTCACGGGTGGTGCCATGCACATCGCTCACGATGGCTTTCTCTTCGTGCAGCAGGTGGTTGAGTAGGGTGCTCTTTCCGACGTTGGTTTTTCCGACAATGGCTACGGGGATACCGTTCTTCAAGGCGTTGCCCACTTCGAATGAACGAGCGAGCGAGGCGAGACGTTGGTGGATGTCGCAGGCAAGGGTGTAGAGTTCGGAGCGGTCGGCAAACTCGAGTTCTTCGTGGTCGGAGAAATCGAGTTCGAGTTCTAAGAGCGATGTGAGTTTAAGGAGATGTGCTCTTAAGTCGGAGAGTTCGTTGCTGAAATGCCCCTTCAGCTGGCTGAGTGCCATGTCGTGTGTAGCTTTGTTGGTAGCGCTGATGAGGTCGGCTACGGCTTCTGCTTGCGAGAGATCCATCTTGCCGTTGAGGAATGCACGCTGAGTGAACTCGCCTGGACCGGCAGGAATGCATCCGTTTTGGGTGAGCAGGAACATCACCTGCTGCAGTATGTAGGCGGAGCCGTGGCAGGAGATTTCTACTGAGTTCTCACCAGTGTAGGAGTGGGGAGCATGAAAGATGGAGACGAGAACTTCGTCAACGACTTCGCTTTCAGCGTTGACGATATTGCCGAAGGCGAGTGTGTAGGGTTTGCGGTCGGCTAATGGGGCATTAGAGCCGACGGGACGGAATATCCGGTCGGCTATAGTGAGGGCTTCGCTTCCTGAGATGCGAATTATGCCAATCGCACCACCTGGGGCGGTAGCGATGGCGCAAATGGTTGGGTTGTTCATTTTATTGGAAGATAGCTCGCTTCGCGAGTGAAGTTATTACACAATTATTTGTTTGGTATGGCTTCTTTGATGTAGCCGTGTCGGTAGGCATATAGGAGGCGTTGAAGGTCGCTAATCTGATTTTTCAGTTCGCGACCTATGTCGGTGTCGGCTACGCGCATACGGTGCGAGGACATTTCGACTATCTGTGTGGACGACTTGATGTCGGAGCACTTCTGTATGGCATCGATTGTGGATGTGAACGGCTCGTGCTGTACGAGAACGAACCCACGACTGTGGTAGACGAGGGTGTAGCCAGCAATGCCGGTTTCCTTATGGTATGGCTGCGAGAAACCACCATCAATGACCATGAGTTTGCCGTTAGCTTTTACAGGATTCTCGCCGTTGCATACGTGTACGGGTACGTGGCCGTTGATGATGTGGCGATTGTCGCCTACTACGTCGAAGGCATCAAGGATATTGTCTACTATCTGCTCGTTGTCGCGTAGCTTGAAGTAATTGCCCTTCTCTTCGGTGTGTGTCTCTTTGTCGTCAATGAAGTAACGTTCGAAGGTTGCCATCTTCGACTTGTCGAAGAGTGGGCTGTCGGGACCACACCATAGATAGAGGAAGTAGTCGATGGCGTAGTTGCGTTCCTCAGGTGTAGAGTCGGTTTGGAAAGCTGAGCGGATGAGCATACCGATGTTATATAGCAGGTCTTTGCCCGAGCATGTTGTGCCAGGGATGATTTCTACCTCCTTCAGCTTTCCGTCTTCGTCGAGAGGTATGGAGGCGTGAAAAAGGAGGTTGTTGTTGAACACAGCGTACATGCAACCATGCTGAAGGAGCAGGCGTATGTGCTTGTGCAGCTTCTCGCTCACCTGGAACGAGTGGTTGATCTTGTCCATGAGCTGCTTCTCCTCGGGTGTGAGACGATTGGGGTGTTTGGGATCGATGGTGGGAAAGGAGTTGCTCTTGAGCGGATATTCCTTGCCGTTGAGAGTGATTGTGCCCTTGTCGTAGTCGATGTAGTTAAGCATGAGTCTGTCGGACATCTTCCACTTGGCGTGGCGTTTGATGATGGCAGCCTCCTCCTTAAACTGCAGAACGGTTATGGCTTTGTGCATTAGGGCAGCAAGACGTATCGACTTTTCGTCAACACGTGCAGAGTCGGCAGACGAAATCTTAGGGATAAATTCCTCACAAGGGTCGTCGCCATAGGTGTCCATGGCAAATGTGGCAAGCGGCATGAGGTTGATGCCATAGCCCTCTTCGAGGGTTGTCATATTGGCGTAGCGCAGCGAGAGTCGGATGACGTTGCACTGACATGCGCGATTGCCTGCCATTGCGCCCATCCAAAGCACATCGTGATTGCCCCATTGTATGTCCCAAGAGTGGTAGCGCGAGAGGGTGTCGAGAATGATGTGTGCGCCAGGACCGCGGTCGAAGATGTCGCCGAGGATGTGCAGCTGGTCGATAGACAGGCGTTGTATCACGTTGCAGATGGCAATGATGAAATCGTCGGCACGACCAGTAGATATGATTGTGTCGATGATGACGTTGACATAGTCAGCTTTGTTGGCATCGTCTGTGCGCTCGTGCAGCAATTCCTGTATGATGTATGAGAAGGAGCGTGGTAGTGCCTTGCGAACCTTCGAACGTGTGTACTTGCTTGATACCAAGCGACATACTGCTACCAGGTTGTGTATGGTGATGTGATACCAGTCGTCGATGTTTTCCTCGGCTGCTTTTATCAGTTCGAGTTTCTGGTCGGGGTAGTATATCAATGTGCAGAGCTCGCGTGCATCCGATTCGCGCATCAGATTGCCAAAAAGCTCGTTCACCTTGCGTTGTATATTGCCCGAAGCATTCTTCAGAATGTGAAGGAATGCTTCGTATTCGCCATGAATATCGGCAACGAAGTGCTCGGTACCTTTAGGAAGATTGAGAATGGCCTGCAGATTGATAATCTCGGTGCTTGCTTCAGGGATGTTCGGGAATGACTGGGCAAGCAGTTGCAGGTATTTCATATCATTGGCTGTGACTTTATGATCTTTTCTCATGTTCAATGTAGTGATGTTGAGAGTTATATAATGTGCTTTTGCATCTGTTTCGTTGTTTTGTCATCAGATGCGGCTATGGGCATAAAGCCCTCTGTGAGATGCGATTTGGATTCGAGTAGTGCCATTACGGATGTGGCAAAGGACGAAATTTTCAAGGTGTCAAGTGCTTGACGCATTGATTCTTCATCGTAGTTGCTATTAATCAGTATGTCGGAAAGGTTATCAAGCAATTTCTGGCGTATCGTCTCGCGTCGGAAAGCGTATTGCAGATATAGCAATTGAGAGCATATTTCGTTAATGGCATGGTCAGAAATGTTCAACGTCCTAACCTTGTTGTTGATTTCAGACATTACTTTTGCTTCATGTTCGTTGTACACCTTAGCATATAGGTCGTTGAACTGTCGGAGCATGGTTGTGCGGTCGGTTGTTAAAGTGAATTGCTCGTTGGCAATGACCTTAACAGATGCTTTGGGTAACAATTTCTTTATAAGTCCTGCTTCTGCTGGTCCGCAGCAATGAAATACTATTGGGGCAAGCATGAGGGAATGGGGAGGGAGAACATCTACCAATCCATTCGCTGATGTGAAAACAACGGGAATTCCTTTGTGCGTGTAGCCCTTCATAGTTGTGGCAGTAGTGCCAGACCACTTACCAAACACATGCACAAGGTCGGGGGCATTGTCCACAACTTCCACATCGCCAATGCTACTAATATTATTGGCGATAGTGTCTGGCAATTCCTTGTTCAAAGGAGATGCAGTGCCTTTTAAGAGACTTATAAATTTGATTCTCATATTTTATGCGTAGAAAAATCGTGTTTGTCTGCTCTTATATAGCGCAGTTTGGTGAGTATATCGAACCACAAAAGCGACAATTCGTAGAATGGGATAGACCATGCGGATAGGTGCTCACTGAAGATGTTACATTTTCTTTTTACGAAAAATATACGCAATGCTATTGTTGCTATGAGACACAACGCTGCAACAGCTAAAGCAATCCATCTGCCAGTTAGGACTGCAAACACGCCTGTTGTGATTATGACGGCATAGTTGATATACATAAACAGTGCATCGGTTATGTAGGATAGATGCATTATGGCTTTACGCTCAAGGTGACGACCTACATGACTGTTGGCTATACAATATTCAGTCCAGGTCTTTTTAGTTGGACAATCGTTGTGTACGAATGAGTCTGGTTGCAATGTGATAGCTGTAGAGTAGGGTATTGCAAACTTGTTTATAATGAAATCATATTCGCCATACACGTGCTGCAAGTTGCCGCGATAGCCATCGCCACTGATAAACTCGGAACGTCTGAATGCGATGTTTGCACCAGTAGAACGGTAAGCGATACCATGTGCAGCTGCTCGCAGATAATAGCAAGCTTCACGAAGACGTATGAAGCGACGATAGGGCTTCACGTCATCCTTATAGTTGGAGTAGCCGAGAACAAGGTTCGTATTGCTATCTATGCTTTCTGCAATGGTTTGCAGCCATTTATCAGAAGCAGGTGCACACGAAGCATTAAGCATAATGACCCAATCGTTGTGGGCTGCCTTTATGCCCAATGAGGCTGACAACTTAGGTTTGCTCATAAAAAGCGAACGCTTGGGGATGTACGTAGCATAAAGGTTCTTGTTGTCAGCGTATTTAGCAAGTACTGCCTCTAAGTCGAGGTCGCCCTTTTCGCCAACAACTACGACTTCAAAGCCTGGTGCATAATCTTGCGAAAAGATAAGTGGCAGGTGTTTGTCAAGTGCCTCCACATTGTTTTGTGATAGCACAACAACAGTAAGTGGGGGCAATTCAATTGTGGTATCTTTGGTGCTCTTGGTCTTAATAGAACGGAAAAAAGGATTGGCTACTACCGATGCAATGGTCAGTAGTAGAACAATGATACTTATTATGATTGTTATATTATCGATAAACATTTCTGATTATTTACAAATCTTCTGTAATGTAACCTTTAGGTAATTGACGACAGTTGTATGCGCTTGCCATTATCTCACCGTATGCACCGGCTGAGCGTATAGCAATGAGGTCACCACGATGACACTTATTGAGGTCGATGGCCTTAGCGAAGACATCGCTCGACTCGCAGATAGGCCCTACTACATCGTAAACTTCTGTTGGCTCGTTGCTCGTGAGGTTCTGAATCTTGTGCAGCGCTTGATAAAGAGCCGGACGTATGAGGTCGGTCATGCCAGCGTCAAGAATGGCGAACTGTTTTTGTGAGCCTTGCTTTACGTAGAGCACACGAGAGATGAGCGAACCACATTGAGCGACTACAGAACGTCCAAGTTCGAAATGTAGCTGTTGACCTTCACGCAGACGGAGATGCTTAGCATACGTGTGAAAATACTCTTTGAAGTCGGGTATAGGCTGACGGTCGGGTGAGTCGTAGTTCACGCCGAGTCCGCCGCCTACATTAATGCTTTGAACATATATATGGTGCTTATCAAGTTGCACTTGCAGCTCGTTAATGCGATTACATAATGCCTTGAAGTCGCCCATGTCAAGTATCTGAGAACCAATATGAAAGTGCAGACCAACAACATTGATATTATTCATCGTTGTTGCACGTTCTATTACATTCTCCATGTCTTGCATTGCTATGCCAAACTTATTCTCTGCGAGTCCGGTCGTAATGTTTGCATGTGTATGGGCACCGATATTAGGATTGATTCGGAAAGCAACATTAGCAGTCTTGTTGGCTTCCACTGCCAACTCTTCGATAACCTCCAGTTCGGCAATCGATTCGACATTGAAACAGGCAATGCCCTTCTCCAGTCCGAGATTAATTTCCCAATCGCTCTTGCCCACGCCTGCATACACCACCTTGTCAGCAGGAAAACCTGCCTCGATAGCCGCCTTTATTTCACCGCCACTCACGCAGTCGGCACCAAAACCATACTGGCTGATGATACGCAATATCTTCGGATTGGCATTTGCTTTCACGGCATAGTGAACGTGGAAGTTTTCATGCTTCTCACATTCTTGTTTTATAACTTCTAACGTCTTTCGCAGCAACTGCGTGTCGTAATAGTAGTAGGGTGTTACTATGCTATTTAACTTGTCAACCGAAAACATTCTTTGTGCATTTAATGGTTATTACTATAAAATAATGTTAGGAGTTAACTTCGCGTGGCTATGCCATTATCCTAAGTTAACTCCTATAATCTTAATATCTAACGTTGTTCTTCTTTACTTGTTGTTGAAGAGCACGTCGGAGAGGCTTTGCAATGCGCGTTCCTTGTCAGCTTCTCTGATAAGGAATGATATGTTATAATTGCTTCCACCATACGAAATCATACGCACGGGGATATTCTTCATCGCGTCCAAGACAATGCTTTCGAAGCCGAGGTTGTTCCAGTCGAGGTCGCCCACAACGCATACGATGCACATGTCCGAGTCGACGGTTACGGTGCCATACTTCTTCAGTTCGTCTACAATCTCGTTGAGGTGAGACGTGTTGTCGATACTCATCGATACACCAACCTCACTCGTTGTAATCATATCAATAGGAGTTTGGTAGCACTCGAATATCTCAAACACCTTGCGAAGGAAGCCTGTTGCGAAGAGCATTCGCGACGATTTAATCTTGATAGCCGTGATGTTGTCTTTAGCGGCAACAGCTTTTATCTTGCCTCTGAGCAACACGTTATCAATGATAGTGCCCTCTGCTTTAGGGTCGAGAGTGTTCTTAAGGCGTACTGGTATACCTGCGAACTTAGCTGGCTGCACGCATGTTGGATGCAAAATCTTTGCACCGAAGTATGCAAGTTCGGCAGCCTCTTCAAAGTTGAGCTGACGAATAGCTTCTGTCTTGTCCACTACACGTGGGTCGTTATTGTGCATACCATCGATGTCTGTCCAAATCTGAATCTCTTCAGCAGGCAAGGCTGCGCCAATAAGCGATGCTGTGAAGTCGCTACCACCACGCAACAGATTGTCTACCTCACCATAAGCGTTGCGACATATAAATCCTTGAGTGATATATACCTGATAGCCCTCATTTTCTTTCATTACCGCAGCCAACTTCTCTTTGATGTAGTGAGTGTCGGGTTCGGCGTTCTTGTCAGTACGCATAAAATCGAAAGCTGAAAGCAGAACCACCTTTACGCCCTTCTCTAAAAGGAAGTTTGTAACCATGTTGGTGCTGATAATTTCGCCCTGCGCTACGATATTCTTTTCCTCAAAGCTTGTGAAAAGGTCTTTTGTGAACGAACGGAGATAGTTGAACTCTGATGCAAGAAATTCGCGAGTGCGCTGTTTGTATTCGTCGGTAGAGTAGAGTTCCTCTACGTGCTGCATGTATTTCTGCTCAAGATTATTGATTACATCGTTAGCTCCGTCGGAGTTCTTCTTGTAGAGGTAATTGGAAATCTCTATGAGTGAGTTTGTTGTTCCTGACATTGCAGACAACACAACAAACACTTGTTCTCCTGACTCAGAGACCATTGTCGCAACGGATTTCATGCGTTCCGGAGTACCTACAGAGGTACCTCCAAATTTCATTACTTTCATTATTGTTTTATTATTTGTTTTATACGTTTACTTGTTATATTTATCTGTGACATTACATAACTTGCCATCTTCACACTTGAACACCCTACCAGGGAATTTCTCAATGAGTCCGTGGTTGTGGGTCGAGAATACGACTGCGGTACCCGTATGGCTTATTTCGTAGAGCAAACCGACAATCTTTTCCGCTGTCTCAGGATCGAGATTACCTGTAGGTTCGTCTGCGATGATAATCTTAGGACTATTGAGCAAAGCACGTGCAATGGCGATGCGCTGTTGCTCACCACCAGATAATTCATGTGGCAGACGCAACTTCTTATCCTGCATACCTACAGCTTCAAGCACCTGCTCTATGCGCGCAGCAATTTCTTTGGACGACTTCCAACCTGTGGAATGCAGCACGAACTCAAGATTTCTGTACACATTGCGATCGTGCAGTAGTTGAAAATCTTGAAAGATGATACCCATCTCACGACGTAGTGCAGGGATATCTCGACGCTTTATGCTGAGCAAATCACGACCTAAGACCTCTGCCTTTTCGGCATCGTCTTTGTCGAAATCTACTTCGCAATATATTGTTTTCAAGAGCGATGATTTGCCCGAACCAACTTTGCCAATTACATAAACAAACTGGTCGGCATCAACTTGAAAGTCAACGTCGTTGAGCACAGTTCCGTCTGCCTGATATATATTTGCTTTTTGATAATCTATTAACATCTTCGTTCTGTTATTTTTACTGCCATTGATGATAGCAAGCGCAAAGTTACGAATTTTCTTTGTAACTATGTGGCGTTTATACGTATTAATTGTGTATGGACGCTATTATTTCAGTGCTTCAAGTTCCTCAGAGAGTTCAGTCCAACGCTCTTCTTCTTCATCCATTCTCGATTTTATTTCGGTATATTCGTTAATGAGAGTCATATCGGCAGCATTCTCTGGCAGACAAAGCAATGTGTCAATCTCGGCAATTCGCTTCTCCATTGCCTCAATTTTTGTTTCCGACTCTTTTATTAGCTTCTCTACACGGCGTATCTTCTTTTGTTGCTCCTTATGCTCGGCGTAGCTTATCTTGCCCGAGCTGGCAGCTGTGTCGTCGTTCTGCTGGGTTGCTACCGTTTGTGCAGGCGCAGCCGACTGCTGGCTCATGGCGGCAAGCTCGTTCAGACTGCTAATGTCGCGCGAGCGCAGGTAGTCGTATATGCCACCGAGATGCTCGCGAACGGCGCCTCCGCCGAACTCGTATACCTTCGAAACCAGTCCGTCGAGAAACTCTCGATCGTGGCTAACAATGATTGCCGTTCCATCGAAAGCATTGATGGCTTCCTTCAGCACTTCTTTTGATGCCATATCCAAGTGGTTGGTAGGCTCGTCGAGGATGAGCAGGTTCACCGGCTCGAGCAGCAACTTTATCATAGCCAGACGGCTACGCTCGCCGCCCGACAATACCTTCACCTTTTTGTCGATTGCCTCGCCTCCGAACATGAACGCTCCGAGAATATTCTTTATCTTCAGACGTATGTCGCCCTTAGCCACGCGGTCGATTGTGTCAAACACGCTTATCTCGCCGTCGAGCAGTTGCGCCTGGTTCTGTGCGAAGTAGCCAATCTGCACGTTGTGGCCCACCTTTAAGTTTCCCGTGAACGGAATCTCGCCCATAATGCATTTCACGAGCGTCGACTTTCCCTCGCCGTTCTTGCCTACGAACGCCACCTTTTCGCCACGCTTTATGGTGAGGTTCACATCCTTGAACACGGTATGCTCGCCATAGTCCTTGCGTACGTCTTCACATATGATGGGGTAGTCGCCCGAACGTAGACATGGTGGAAACTTTAGGTGCATCGTTGCATTGTCCACTTCGTCTACTTCAATAGGTACAATCTTCTCCAACTGCTTGATGCGGCTCTGCACCTGCACAGCCTTTGTCGGCTTGTATCTGAAGCGTTCTATAAAGTCCTTGATATCAGCTATTTCCTTTTGCTGATTCTCGTAAGCACGCAATTGCTGTTCGTGGCGTTCGGCGCGCAGTTTCACGTACTCATCGTACTTCACTTTGTAGTCGTTCACCTGTCCGCACGATATCTCTATGGTGCGGTTAGTGACGTTGTTGATGAATGCGCGGTCGTGGCTCACAAGCACAACGGCTTTTGCGCTCTGCTGCAAGAATCGCTCGAGCCAACCGATACTCTCTATGTCGAGGTGGTTGGTAGGCTCATCGAGCAGCAGTACGTCGGGGTGGCGCAACAGAATTTTCGCTAATTCAATACGCATACGCCAACCGCCGCTGAACTCCTTCGTTGGGCGCTCGAAGTCGTTGCGTGTGAAGCCAAGACCTGTGAGCGTTCGCTCTATCTCTGCTTCATAGTTGTCGCCACCAATCATCATGTAGTGGTCGTGCTTCTGCGTGAACTTCTCCACCAACTCGGCATACTCGGGACTTTCGTAGTCGGTACGCTCAGCCATCTGTCGGTTGAGTTCCTCTATTTGTGCCTTAAGCTTAGCCGTGTCGGCGAACGCCTTGCGTGCTTCCTCCTTTACGGTTGTGTTATCCTGCAACACCATCACCTGCGGCAGATAGCCGATTGTGGTGTCAGTAGGTATCGCCACATTGCCTTCGGTAGGCTTCTGCAGCCCGCATATAATCTTCAGCATAGTTGATTTTCCTGCTCCGTTCTTGCCCACAAGTGCTATGCGGTCGCGGTCGTTCACTACGAAACTTACGTTGCGGAACAGTGGCTTAACACCAAACTCTACTGACAGTTGTTCTATTGAAATCATCTATATCTGTTGTTTAAATATATCTGTTGTTTAAAGACTTGTTTTAATTGGACTTTGTATATCTACCTTCCATTGTTTGCCAATCTTTTTTAGTGTTAGCTTGAATTTGGCATTGGGACAAATTACGCCAGGTTTGCCGATTGAGTCACAGTTGAGGAAATTGCACACTTCCACAATGGTGGTTGCACTATCACCTTCAAATTCTACCAATTCTACCGTACATGTCGCAGAATCGGCTTGGGTGTTGAGTATGTCTAAATCTTCTTGCGTTATGTTCGATGCCTTAAGACGCACCCATTTTTCTGATTCGGGTGTACATTCTGATAATGCTTGGCAATAGTGCAAGTTAAAGTATTTTTGAGCAAAACTGACTGCACTCTGCTCTATGGCTTTCTCCTCGCTGTATGAACATGAACCCATCAGCAACAGTGCTATTAAAAGTCCTACAACGCCAAACCAATTATGTGTACGACCATTGCTTCTCGTATCCATCATATATTTGTTATTTGTAAATATACCATTTTAAATATGCAAAGTTACTGATTTTTATAATGATTCGAGCATTTTTACGAACAAAACATTGCATCTTCATTACTATCGGTATATTGTACGTTTGTTTATAGTTTAGGCAAAATGTCGTTAAAGTTTTGTGCAAAACCAATATTTTTTAATAACTTTGTAATGCAAAACCCCTACATATTTCTCATTACCTTATAATATAGCAATGTTTAAATTTATATCATTTGGCAGCGGAAGTTGTGGCAACTGCTACTATATATATACTGAGCACGATGGACTTTTAATCGATGTAGGTGTAGGAACACGAAGCCTTAAAAAACACTTTGGCGACTATGGCTTGCACATGCCTGGAGGATTCAGTTCAATACTCGTGACACACGATCATGCTGATCACATCAAATCAGTGGGAAGCCTCAGTAAGAAGCTAAACCTTCCTGTGTATGCAACACGCCTTGTCCATTCTGGGATGGACAACAACTATTGTATGAAACTGAAACTTGCGCAAGCAAATCGTCATTATGTGGTGAAGGGAGAGGCTTTCGAGGCAAGTGGGTTCCATATTACACCATTTGGAGTGCCACACGATAGTTCAGACAATGTTGGTTACTCAATAGAGTATGAAGGTGTTGTGTTTACCTTACTCACCGACGTTGGTCATATTACAGAGGAAATGAAAGCTATCATCCGCAATACAGACTATCTCGTTATAGAAGCTAATTACGATCTGCAAATGCTACAAAACGGTCCCTATCCACGCCATTTGCAAGAACGTATACAATGCGGAACCGGGCATTTGAGTAATGTACAATGTGGTGCAGCACTCGTAGAAAATTATACAGAACGCCTAAAGCACATATGGCTCTGCCATCTAAGCGAAGAGAACAATCACCCTGAATTGGCTCGCAAGTCGATTGAGCAGGCTCTTTCTGACGCAGGCATTAAGGTGAAACTCGATGTACTTAGACGCAAACAGCCGACAGGCGTGTTTGAACTTGTTTAAAGCAAAAGACCCTGCCTAAATTGGCAGGGTCTTTTCAATTAATCAGTTACTATGGAAGTTTAGTTTCAGTTTTCCATGAATTTCTTGGCTGCTCTCAGCTGGTGGCGCATGTTACTGAGCAACTGCTGGCTCTCCTGCAGGAGATTGAGATATACGAGCGATACCTGCAGTAGATTGTTGTCCTTCATCTCCGTGATGCGGTCGATGTGGCGTTTACGGACAATAGAGAGTTCGTCCTTACATTTGTCTGCAAGTGCAAGAGTGTCGCGGTAATGTTCGAAACGGCATGTTGAAATCTGTGTCTCGGTCTGTTGCATCAGGTCGTTGATTGTAGCACGCAGCGGACGGAACTCGTTGATGTAGACCTGTGGAATAGGGTTGAAATTATTGTCCACATGCTCCTTTATCGGTTCGAGAATACGACGCAGACAGTAGATGTACTGCTCCGAAGAGTTGATGCCCAGATGGAACCATGTGTTGCGTTCTATTGCAATCTCTGTCGGAACACGCTTAAGGGCGAGCAACTCCTGACGGCGGAACTTCTTTAGCATGTCCTTCTCTTTGCTCAGTTCGTTGCTCACTTTGCGTAGAGTGCGTGTGCGCTCGTTCTCCAAACCGTCGATTATGTTGTTAAATTCGTCGATAGCAAAGCGTGTCATGAAGCTCTGTGTGCGTGATACGTGCTTCATAAGTAGGTCGAGCACAATTTCCGGATCGCGGGTGCGCATCATCAGACGGAATACGTCTTCCTTCTCGCCCTCTTTCTCCTTGCTTGCATATTTGCGGTTACTCTTGATGAGCAACGCAACTACTAAAACCATGAATAAAATCTTAGCAAGTATGCCGCCATAGAACATTATCAGGCAGACAAGGGCACAAGCACCGAAAGCTACGGCTGCGGTGATGAACCAACCACCGATTACGCTGATAACACCTGTCACGCGGAATACGGCACTTTCTCGACTCCAAGCGCGGTCGGCAAGCGAAGAACCCATTGCCACCATGAACGTAACGTATGTTGTAGAGAGTGGCAACTTGTAGTTGGTGCCAATCGTGATAAGCATTGATGCGAGCACGAGGTTGATGGCTGCACGAACCACGTCGAACGCAGCTCCGTCGTTAAGCTCTGCCTCCTGCTTGTTGAAGCGGCTGTCAATCCAGCGTGAGATAGACTTCGGCATGTACTGCATTACCCAACTATTGCCGTCCTGAGTGACGCGTACAATACTGCGTGCAGCACGGCTCGAGCCGAACATCTCGTCGCCTTCGTCCTGACGGCTGAGGTCGACGCTGGTCTTAATCACGTTGCGTGCTTTCTTTGAAGTAGCCATAGCCACAATCATGACTACGCCTGCAGCAAGTAGATAGATCGAAGGTGTCTGTGCCGACTCCATAAGCGAAGTCATCATAAAGTCTCTCGCGCCAATGCCATTGCTATTAGCCATGTAGTCGCGGAACGAATCCATACCGGCGAGAGGCACACCGATGAAGTTCACAAGGTCGTTGCCGGCGAAAGCCATGGCAAGAGCGAAAGTGCCCATGAGCACGATGAACTTGAACACGTTGACGCGCAGCATGTGCAGAACCTGCATCATGATAGTTGAACCTATGAACGTGTAGAGCAACAGTAACGAGATGTTGCTGTCAATCCATGTGCGAACGTCCTCTGCAATGAAGCGGCTCTTGCCCAAGCCTTTAAGGAAGATGAAGTAGGAGAGAGCTGTGAAGGCGATACCGCCGAAGAGTGCGATAGAGTAGCGCGAGTGTTTCTTATAATTAAAAGTGAACACTATACGTGAGAGCCATTGCACAATCATACCGAAGAAGAAGGCGATAGCCACACTCACAAAGATGGCGACAATCACGCTCAACGCCTTGTCCGTGTTAAGCAGGTCGGCAAAGCCGAGCGTCGGGTCGGCTGCAATCTTGATAGCTGCAAGAACGAACGTACCGCCAAGCAACTCGAACACGAGCGAAACGGTAGTAGAGGTCGGCATACCGAGCGTGTTGAACATGTCGAGCACAATAACATCTGTTACCATGACGGCAAGGAAGATGGTCATCACGTCGTAGAATGAGAAATTGGCTGGTTGCATAATGCCGTGTCGTGCCACGTCCATCATACCCGAGGACATTACGGCGCCAATTGCCACACCTGCCGAAGCAACGATGAGCACCGTGCGGAACTTTGCCACTTTCGCTCCAATGGCACTGTTAAGGAAATTGACGGCATCGTTACTTACTCCAACAAAAAGGTCAAATACTGCCAGACATAGCAGAAAGACCACAATCGCTAAATAAATTGTTTCCATTTATGTTTAATTCTTTGGTTTTTTCACGCTGCAAAATTAGTTGCTATGTATTACACCATGTTTAAACACATATTACAATCCGGTTACAACCAACAAAAACTGTCTGTCTGATGGTGGTATACATTGCAAAAAAAGCATAAAATAGGGAAAATCCTAATTCTTTTTAGGCAAAATCCCTATACTTATATAATATTTCGCATTAATTTTGTAGTTGAAAAAGTAGCAGCCTTGTATATAGAGGGCTGGTGGTAGTAGAACTTAAAACAAAACTATTATGATACAAAGATTGTTATTGGCAGCAATAATTGGAGTAATCTCACTCCCGATGATGGCGCAGGATGATGACATGTACTTTGTTCCGAAGAAACAGAGTAAAGATGTGATAGTATTTGAGAAAGGTGACGGAACCTATGATTTGACAGCACTTGACTCAACAACCATGGTAATGTCGGATTCTGCTCAATATTTCGATGATATGAACGATGAATTCGTGTATTCTCGTCGTATGGAACGCTTCGACGACTACTATTGTCCGTCGCTCTATAGCTATTGGAATGATCCATATTGGTATGGAGCGTATGGTTGGTATTCGCCATATCGTCCTTATTGGTCTTCGCGATGGAATCTCTATTATTCATGGTACAATCCATGGTATACTCCGTGGTACTATGATTGTTGGGGATGGCACTATCCTTATTGGGGATGGGGCGTTCCTTATGTATATTATTCATATCGAGGCAGACCCAATCCTACACGTAATTTCACTGCATCAGGGTTTGGTAGCAGAGTAAGATACGACAATCGCACCACAACACGTACTCATCGCAACAGTTTTGGTCAGCGTACAACAGTACGTAATAATTCTCGTTACGATAATAACCGCCAACAGAACTGGCAATACAATCGTCGTCAAAATGTCCAACCATCGTACGGCAGAAATAATGGATTTGGAAGCAATCGTGGAAGTTTTGGAAATGGTTTTGGCGGAGGTCGTCATAATAGCGGAGGCTTCAGCGGTGGCAGTCGTGGTGGCGGCTTTGGCAGCAGACGATAATATGTTGCTGTGGGGTTAGCACTTCAAAATATTAATTTAAACTGATTAGCAATGAAAAAGATTATAATAGCCTTTTCGTTTACAATGCTTGGTGTTGCAGCAATGGGTCAAGAAACATATGATAATGCGCAACTTGCATCGAAAGACTTGAATGGCACAGCGCGCTATGTAGGTATGGGCGGTGCTATGGAAGCATTGGGAGCCGACATTTCTACAATGTCATCCAATCCTGCAGGTATAGGACTCTTTCGTCGTAGTATGATGAGTGGTTCGTTTGGCTTCAACAGCCAATCGGACGCAGCAGATATTGGAAAACGAAAGACTAAAGCAAGTTTCGACCATGCTGGCTTTGTGCATACAATGCGTTCTGGAAGAAATTCGTATGTCAACTTTGGTGTAAGTTACACAAAGAGCCGTAATTTCAACCAAATACTTACGGCTACGGGACGTTTGAATGGTGCTTCGCAGAACAAACTGTCGAGCATGAAGAATTACAACGATTTGTATCGTTTGGAGAAACGTAACGGAGAGCTCACAAGCCAATGGGGAACAAACAATAATCCCGACTTACCATATAACCAAGTGGATTATCTTTATAGCAATGCATTGCTAAACGATAAAAACTCCCAACTCGTAGGTATGAACGCTAATGGCTATAACGGTGGAAACTATCTTGGAGATGCCAGCGGAGTATTAGATGCGTCGGGCAATCTTCGAGCCGCATACTACAATGCTGACGGATACGACTTCTTTCGTGGTACAAGCGGATATATCGGAGAGTACAACTTCAATATCAGCGGAAACTCTCGTAATCGTTTTTACTGGGGTTTGACGTTTGGACTTTATGATGTAAACTACAGTCATGCCTCAGAGTACACAGAACGACTTGTTAATAATGCACAGAATCCGATCGGCAGTGTAACGATTGCTGACGAACGTACCATATCTGGTACAGGCTTTGACATAAAGGCAGGTGTTATCTTCCGTCCAATAGAAGACTCGCCATTCCGAGTCGGTTTGTATGTACACACTCCGACTTGGTACGACCTGAAAACAGAGAACAGAACAACGCTTGTAAGCAAACTCGCTGACGGCTGTGGTAACGGTAACAAGTCCACAAGCGGACGATACGATTATAAGTTATATACCCCTTGGCGTTTTGGCGGAAGTCTTGGATACACGGTAGGTAAACACTTGGCTTTGGGTGCCACCTATGAATATGCTGACTATAGCTATTCGGATATTCGCGTAAATGAAGGTGGCGTTTACGACTATTGGGGTAATTACTACGAAGAATCCTCACGCGACCAGGCAATGAAGGGCAACATAAAGAATGTGCTTAAGGGTGTATCTACGGTGAAGGTTGGTGCTGAGTACAAGCCTATGCCAAATCTTGCAGTGCGTCTTGGTTACAACTATGTCTCACCGATGTACAACAAGAATGGTTACAAGGATGGAACATTGAACTCGTATAGCACTTATTATAGTTCGTCAACCGATTATACTAATTGGAATGCGACAAATCGAGTGACTGCAGGTGCAGGTTATACGTATAAGAAGTTCTCTATAGACTTGGCATATCAATATAGTCGTACAACTGGTGAGTTCTTCCCATTTATGAGCTACTCAGACTTAGATGCTGTTAATGGAGATCAAAATAAATATGACTCTGGATACGATAACTTCTGCGATGGTCAGAAGGTGAGCAACAAGCATCATCAACTGATACTTACGCTTGGCTACAGGTTCTAACAAGACGCTTGCAAGAAAGTTTTTTACCAAAAAAGGCTGTATAAATTTGCAGTATAGGAAAAAAAACGATACCTTTGCATCGCATTTGAGCAAATAGTAGAAGCCGATATGGCTCAGTTGGTAGAGCAACGCATTCGTAATGCGTGGGTCCCCGGTTCGAGTCCGGGTATCGGCTCAAATATTTGATTTGTTATAAAAGCGACTCAATTATGGGTCGCTTTTTCTTTTTTATGTATTTTATTTTTGAAGTTTGTATTTATATCATTGTAGTTTCTTGATAATTATTCGTAATTTTGTACCGATTAAACTTTCGTAAGAAACAATTGCTTTTATTAAAAATATGAATGAATTCGAACTTATTGCCAAAACCTTCATGGGCTTAGAGCCGGTATTGGCAAAAGAACTTACCCAATTGGGTGCAAACAATGTACAGATAGGTCGTCGTATGGTGTCATTTACAGGTGACAAAGAAATGATGTATCGTGCAAACTTCCAACTTCACACAGCTATTCGTATATTAAAGCCTATCGCAAGATTCAAGGCTCGCTCGGCTGATGAGGTTTATGAAGAGGTAAAGAAAATCGATTGGAGTAAGTACATCGAAAAGGGAAAGACTTTCTCAGTCGATTCTGTAGTGTATTCTGAAGAATTCCGCAACTCACGTTTCGTTACATATAAGGTCAAGGACGCTATCGTCGACCAATTCCGTGAGAATACTGGTACACGCCCTAATATTTCTGTAAGCAACCCAGACATTCGCTTGAACATCCATATAGCAGAGGCTGATGCGACATTGTCACTTGACTCAAGTGGCGAGTCGCTTCATCGTCGCGGCTATCGTCAGGAGTCGGTTGAAGCTCCGCTTAACGAAGTGCTTGCTGCAGGTATGATTCTTATGACAGGTTGGCGTGGTGAGACCGACTTTATCGATCCTATGTGTGGTTCGGGTACTTTGCTCGTAGAGGCCGCGCTTATTGCTCACAATATGAGCCCTGGTATCTTCCGCAAGGAGTTCGCTTTCGAGAAGTGGCCTGACTTCGATGCTGAGTTGTTCGATACAATCTACAACGACGATTCGCAGGAGCGTGAGTTCATACACCATATCTATGGTTACGATATCGACATGAAGGCTGTAAACACAGCGCGTCTGAACGTGCGCGCAGCTGGTCTTTCTAATGATATTACGGTAGAGAACGCCGACTTCAAGGACTTCACTCAGCCAAAGGAGAAGAGTCTGCTTGTTGTTAACCCGCCTTATGGTGAGCGTATCTCTACTCCGAACTTGCTCAACACATACAAGATGATTGGCGAGCGTCTGAAGCACGCTTTCATGGGCAACGAGGCTTGGGTACTCAGCTATCGTGAGGAATGTTTCGAGGCTATCGGCTTGAAGCCGTCTATCAAGATTCCTGTTTACAACGGATCTTTGGAGTGTGAATTCCGCAAGTACGCAATCTTCGACGGCACCATGAAGGACTTCCGTCAGGAGGGGGGCATTGTGAAGACTGAGGACGAAAAACGACAGATGGCAGAGAAGCATCGCTTCAAGAAGAACCGCGAGTTCAAGAAGCGCCTCGACGAGGACGAGGAAAATGCAGAGTCAGATATCCGTTCATTCAAATTCCACTCTATAGAGCGTCGCAAGCAGAGCGATGAACGCCGTGGCGGAAACGACAGAAGGGGACGCGACCGCTTCGATCGTGACGATAAAGATTTCAAAGGCAAGGGCTTTAAGTCTAAAGGCTTCGGCGACAAGGGCGGCAAGTCTTTCGGCAAAGGCTCACGCTACGGCAAGAGTGACAGAAAACGTTCTAACAGAGATTTTGACAATGAAGATTAAGTTTTTTACAGTTTTGCTGGGGTTGTTCACCTCACTTAACATGAATGCTCAGGAGTTGAAGTCTTTCACACTTGAAGATCTCAACTTCGGTGGTAAGAACTATCGCAACTTCGTGCCCCAGAACCGTAACTGCGTGTGGTGGGGCGACCAGCTTGTGCGTGTTGAATCTGACGCTTGCTATCTTGTGAACAAGCAGAACGGCAAGGAGACACTGCTCTTCACGGTAAGTCAGGTTAACCAATGGGCTGGTCCGACAAAGGATATCAAAGTGCGCTCTTTGCGTGGCGCATCTTTCCCTTATGCCGACAAGTCGCTCGTTGTGGTTAACACCGGCGAGCGCATATATACCATCGACTTCAAGAGTGGCTCATTGAAGAAATGTAACGAGTTCGTTGACGGCGAGTATATGCTTGAGATGAACACAAAGAGCGATGCTATCGCTTATCTTAAGGATAACAACCTCTATGTATCACGTGGCGACCAGAAGTGGCAGTTGTCTACTGACGGTTCACGTGAGATTGTCTACGGTCAGAGCGTTCATCGTGATGAGTTCGGAATCCGTAAGGGCACATTCTTCAGCAACAGCGGTGAGAAACTTGCTTTCTATCGCATGGACCAGAGCATGGTGACAGACTATCCACTTGTAAATATACCAGAAGTTAGCTTCCAGCCGGAGAATGGCAAGTCGCGCATAGCAACTCTTGCTCCTGAGAAGTACCCGATGGCTGGCGAGACAAGCCACAAGGTTACTGTTGGTGTGTTTGATATAAACACTGGCAGGACTGTTTATCTAAAGGCAGGTGACCCAACGGATCGTTACTTCACAAACATAGCGTGGTCGCCAGACGACAAGACCGTGTATATGTTCGAGCTTAACCGCGATCAGAACGATTGCCGTCTCATAAGCTATGACGCATCAACTGGCGAAAAGACTGGCGAACTCTACCGCGAGACAGATGCGAAATATGTTGAGCCACAGCACCCGATCGTTTTTTTACCATGGGACAATAGCACATTCCTTATGCAGAGTCGTATTGATGGCTACAACCATCTCTATCTTTGCACTATCGGCAAATCGGGCAGTCGTATGGCAGGCAATACCGTGTCGCTCGATGTGAAGCAGATAACCAAAGGCAATTGGGAAGTTCTTGAGTTCATGGGCTTCAACACAAAGCGCAAGGGCGTTGTCATCGCATCAAACGAGATAAGTCCGATTCAGCGCAATCTCTTCTTTGTAGACCTGAAGACAGGTAAGCGCACTCGCATGGACGAAGGTGGCAATGGCTGGCACAATGGTTCATTGAGTCCAAGTGGTCAGTATATATACGATAACTATTCGGAACCGGACGTACCACGTAACATAGCTATTGTGAATGTAGCAAACGGCAAGTGCTTCTCCTATTTTAAGGCTGAAGATCCGTGGAAGGGATATAAGATTCCCGAGTACAGTTGCGGTACAGTAAAAGCTGCTGACGGCACAACCGACCTCTATTGGCGTATGGTTAAGCCGGTAGACTTCGACCCGAACAAGAAGTATCCTACGGTTGTATATGTTTACGGCGGTCCTCACGCGCATAACGTTGACGCACGCTGGCACTATAGCAGCCGCAGCTGGGAGACATACATGGCTCAGAAGGGTTATGTTCTCTTCATTCTCGACAACCGAGGCTCTGAGCATCGTGGCAAGGAGTTTGAGCAAGTCACATTCCGCCAGCTTGGTCAGGAAGAAATGAAGGATCAGTTGAAGGGTGTTGAATACCTCAAATCGCTTCCTTACGTAGATGCCGACCGCATCGGCGTTCATGGTTGGAGCTATGGTGGTTTTATGACCATTTCGCTTATGACAAACTATCCTGACGTGTTCAAGGTAGGTGTAGCTGGTGGTCCGGTTATCGACTGGAAGTGGTATGAGGTGATGTATGGCGAGCGCTATATGGACACACCGCAGCAGAACCCGGAGGGCTATGCAAAGACCTCTTTGCTCAATACTGCCAAGAATTTGAAGGGTAAGCTCCAGATTATCCAGGGTTATAACGACCCGACTTGCGTGCCGCAGCATTGCCTTACTTTCCTCAAGGCATGTATCGGCGCAGGCACACAGCCTGATTTCTTTGTATATCCAGGCGAACCACATAATATGCGCGGTCATCAGAGTGTACATTTGCACGAGCGCATCACACAGTATTTCGAGGATTACTTGAAATAATATCTATATAAACAGGAGGGCGTAACGGCCGGTAAACATCTTAAACTATTTGCCGTTACACCCTCCTGCAATTTCAACAAAACACGAATCATTAATCATTAATCATTAAACATTATTATATAATGAAAGTTCTATTGTTAGGAAGCGGTGGCCGTGAGCACGCATTGGCCTGGAAAATCGCTCAAAGCGCAAAGGTGGAGAAACTCTTTATCGCTCCAGGTAACGCAGGTACACAGAATGTCGGTGAGAATGTAGATATTAAAGCCGATGACTTTGAGGCTTTGAAGAACTTCGTTGTGGAGAATGGTGTAGACATGGTAATTGTCGGACCGGAAGATCCATTGGTGAAGGGCGTTTATGATGACTTCAAGAGCGACGAGCGCACAAAGAACGTTCCGGTTATCGGTCCGTCAAAGGCTGGAGCGGTATTGGAAGGCAGCAAAGATTTTGCAAAGCAGTTTATGAAGCGCCATAACATCCCGACAGCTAAATACGAGACATTCGACGGCACAACAGTAGAAGAAGGCTTAAAGTTCCTTGAGACTCTTAAGGCTCCTTATGTACTGAAGGCTGATGGTCTGTGCGCAGGCAAGGGTGTTCTTATTCTTCCAACCCTCGAAGAGGCAAAGAAGGAGTTTAAGGAAATGCTTGGCGGCATGTTCGGCAACGCTTCTGCTCGTGTCGTTATTGAGGAGTTTCTTAGCGGCATAGAGTGCTCTGTGTTTGCTTTGACTGATGGTAAGAACTATAAGATTCTGCCCGAGGCAAAGGACTACAAACGCATCGGAGAGCACGATACGGGTCTTAATACCGGCGGTATGGGTAGCGTTTCTCCGGTTCCGTTCGCAACAAAGGAATGGATGCAGAAGGTTGAAGACCGCATCATTCGCCCGACAGTAGAGGGTCTTGCTGAAGAAAACATCGAATACAAGGGCTTCATCTTCTTCGGACTTATCAATGTCGAGGGTGAACCTATGGTTATTGAGTACAACTGCCGAATGGGCGATCCAGAAACCGAAACCGTAATGCTGCGTCTGAAGAGCGATATCGTCGACTTGTTTGAAGGTGTTGCAGAGGGTAACCTTGATAAGCGCGACATTGAGTTTGATGAGCGTGCTGCAGTATGTGTAATGCTTGTAAGTGGCGGCTATCCGCAGACTTATGCAAAGGGCTACGAGATAACCGGTCTTGATAAGGTTGAAGATTCTGTTGTCTTCCATGCAGGCACAAAGATGCAAAACGGCAAGGTTGTGACAAACGGTGGACGTGTTATTGCCGTAAGTTCTTATGGCAAGGACAAGTCAGAGGCTTTGCAGAACTCATTCACTCAAGCACAGAAGATAGAGTTTACGGACAAGTATTTCCGTAGAGACATCGGTCAGGATTTATAATTCTCATTGGATTTGAACGTTAAAAGATTTCAAAATAAGGTTGCAGAGAGTCGCATTGCGCTCCCTGCAACCGCTGTTTATGTACTAATCATGTGTGCACTGTCAGGTATGTTTGGCGGTGGCAGGTGGTTGCAGGTGGCCTTGCTTGGTTTTGCAGGTTACCTAATGTTCCAGTTGAATAATGTGAACGCCTTGATTCGTATATTCAGCCGCATGGTTTCATGCTCGTATCTTGTACTTATGACCATGGCGTTCTTTCTTTTTGAAGATATTGCGAATAGCATTATTTCTGTTCTTGCCATCGCTTTTTACATCTTCTTCTTCAGTATCTATCAGGAGGGGAGGGCTGTTGGCAGAATTTTCTATGCCTTTGCAATATTGGGAACAATGAGTGTTATGTTTGTTCAAACCTTGTATTTTGTGCCGATTATATGGGTTTTGTTATTCACTAACATTATGGCAGGTAATGTGCGCATGATTGTGGCTTCACTCTTAGGACTAATATTGCCCTATTGGTTCATCGCTGCCTACGGAGTGTTTTCAGGTAATGCCTTACTGATAGTACCACATTTTGAAGCCTTACTTGAATTTGGACCATTAGCCGACTGGCAAGTAGTGAGCCGTGCAGAGATATTTACCCTGTGTTTTGTTGCGTTGCTTTCCATTACAGGTATGATACATTTCCGCTTGAACAACTATAAGGACAAAATCCGCACGCGTATGCTGTTCGAGATATTCTCGGTTATGAATCTTTGTTTGATGGTGTTTATTGCGCTTCAGCCCAATCTGATAGAGCCTCTATTGACATTGTTGATTGTCAATACTGCTCCAATGATAGCACATTATATTGCGCTCACGAATACAAAGGTTACAAATGTTTCATTCTACATAATCATATTAATAACCCTTGGCATAACAATAGGCAACGTATGGACACTCTTTTAAATTTTCTTATAGACTGGGGATATTGGGGAATGTTAGTTGCATCGTTCTTAGCGGGTAGTTTTTTCCCATTCAGTAGTGAGGCTGTTATGCTCGCATTGCAAGCAGCAGGTCTTGAGCCGCTTCCGCTCGTGATATATGCAACAATTGGCAATGCGTTAGGATCTTACTTCAACTATGGCGTAGGACGATTAGGTAAACTCGAATGGATTGAAAAATATTTGCACGTTAGTGCAGAGAGCCTGAAAAAGGCAGAGCACTTCATGGGTGGTAGAGGTGCATTCATGGGTATATTTGCATTTCTTCCGATTCTTGGAAGTGCCATAACCATTATGCTTGGACTAATGAAGGCAAACATACCTATCGCTTTTACGACAATAGCCGTAGGAAAACTCTTACGATACATAATACTTGCCTTTGGTGGTACATTCTTATTCTAAAATGTGGAGCTATGAATTCATGGCTCCACATTTTGGACATTCTCCCTTTTTATGTAGCTTTGCTCCACAATTACCACATACGTATTTAAAGTAGTTGTTGCGTGCGTATACTCTTAATGCATAATATATATATGCAACCAATATTACATATCCTATATAATATAATGTGGTAATGCTGAATATTATATAGTTGGCAGCGCAGACTGCTGCCAATCGGCAGAGGTATAGTGTGGCTGCTGTTGGCGAAAGCTTATGATAGACATCATCAATGGTGGCGATGAGGATTATCATCATTGACCATACCGATATCAAGAACACAGCGAGTATTGGCGACAAGGCAAATGGGTTCAGCGTGGGATGGAAGTAGAAGTAATGCCATGTGTCGGGTGCAAAGAGCTGGATACTCGAATAGAACGTAGCTGCTGCAGCTACGGTTATTGCCAACAGGGTAGGATAGAACGAGTCGATATCGTCGAAATGTACTACCTTTACTTTGCGACGTTGCAGGCGATACACAACATAGCCTCCTGCTATCAAACTGATAATGATGAGGAATATGAGCAGGTGTACGTCGGAGAACGTCAGTATGAACTGTGATATGGGATCGTCAGGTACCACCGACTTTAGTAATTCGCTCTCGTGTATCCAGCCAAATTCGTATTGATCGCTTGCTATTTCAATCCAAACCGAGTCTATTGGGTCGTCTTTCAGTATCTTTATGTCAGCCACCACGATGTGCGAATTCTTCTTTATTGCAAATGAGTCGGTTTCCATATTGCTCAGCATCTCCTCTGGTTGTTGCTTGAGCAGATGTATGGAGTCTTTCCTCACAACGAAGTTATAGTTCTGTGCATAGTGGTGAGTCTTGTAAAATTCGTAGTTGAAGTTCTGCATCTCGCTTACACTGTCGAGATTATATCCTGCCACTTCATGTGTCTGCGTAGAGGATGAAGCAGTCGAAGGCAGAACTTTACCATTCGGATTAGAATGGTAACACCCTACCAACGCCATCGTTGTTATCAGTAATGATATGAATTTTACAAATCTGTGCATTAACTAATTCCTTTTCAATTAAGATTGTTACTATTCTGCGTAAACCTCCATCTGACATTTTGCACAATTGAATGCAAGGCGCACACGTATGCCGTTCTTTGCTTCAAGATGTAGTGGCTCATGCCATGTGGGACGTTTGCCACCATTCTTCACGCAATAGCCCAAGGCGTAACGCAGGCAGTAGCGACACGTCATAAGCGGAGGTACGGCAGAGGGGGCCGTAGTGCTACCTGCCTTGTAGTCAGAGTTCAACTCGAAAGCCGTTGGTGCGTTCTTTACGCCATGTGCTGCATAATAGTTTTGCGCTGTTGTGTTTGCTACATTTGCGATATTTATTGTGTCTGCATAAACTGTATTGTTTGCGTTTACGCTATTAGTCGCAGTCCTATCAACCGCTTGCTTATCAGTATGGTTAGAGACTGGAGTATTCTCCAATGCTTCGAGTAATTCTCTGCGTACCGCAGCGAGACGGCTTGACGGAATGAAGAATTCATCAGCCGAGTTGTTGATACTGATTTCATTAGCAGTCCAAACTGTATTGCCGAGTTTCTCGAGCTGTTTCACAATATTGTCATGCTGCGACTTCTGAGCCTTTTCTGGAGTTTCGTTGAGCACTACATTTGCGCTGCGTCCGCATTCGTCCGTGGCTGTAAACGTAAGCTTGCCGTCTACAACGTCCACGACGAATCTTACCTGCAACTTGCGTGTAGCTGTCTTGCCCTGCATGGCACGCTCAAACTCGATGTCGTTATTGCGATAGAGCGCCATGCCCGGCTCCAGATTCTTAGGCATAGTGAGAGGAAAGAGGCGGTTGTTTTCCACGCGGTTTACGCGGAAACCTTCCAACTTTTTCTGTCTGTTGAAGAAGCACAGACCGTCGCCGTTGGCGAACATTGCAGTACCTGCCACATTGAACGACCCACGGCGAATTTCCTTGACATACCCCACGTATTCGCCCATAGCCTTCGGTGTGTTGAACGACGAGATATCCTTCTGTCGTCCGTTAAAGAAGTAGTGCGTAAATCCGCGGTTGAATGTCTTCTCCAAAGCAGGAGTGAATGTGTAGGTACACCGACCATACGACGAACGGCAATACTTGCCTGTATGCTTTGCGATGTAAGCGTTTAGTGCCTCGCTATATGTAGCCACCACATTCTTCACGTAGTTGACATCCTTCAGTCTGCCTTCAATCTTCAGCGAGCAGACACCCGCTTCGAGCAGATCGCCCAGACGGTCGAGCTGGCATATATCCTTAAGCGAAAGCAGATAACTATCCTCGATGAGAGTCTCGCCGTCACTATCCTTCAGGTCGAACGCCATACGGCAGAACTGCGCGCACTCGCCTCTGTTGGCACTGCGGTTGAAGAAATACTGCGAAGCATAGCACGCACCCGAATAGCTCACGCACAACGCTCCATGCACGAACGCCTCAAGCTCCACATCAGGATGCGCCTTGTGTATATCCGTAATCTCCTCTAACGACAACTCACGAGCCAATACCACACGCTCTAAGCCATTCTCCTTCAGCCACTTCACCTTGTCGGCTGAGCGGTTGTCGGTCTGCGTAGAAGCGTGCAGAGCCGGCATACGGTAGCCGCGAACTACGTATTCTGCCTTCAGCTTCTTGTAGATTTCGAGTACAGCCATATCCTGCACCAGTATTGCGTCAACACCCATCTCTACAAGCTTTTTTAATAGATGCTCCAGGGCAGCCAGTTCTTTCTCGTAGACGATAGTGTTCACTGTGACGTACACCATCGCACCGAACTGATGCGCATATCGGGTTAGTTCGGCAATATCCTCCGTACTGTTGCCGGCAGTCTGGCGAGCACCGAACTGGGCTGCACCGATATATACGGCATCAGCACCATGGTCGATGGCTGCGATGCCGCATTCGAGATTCTTGGCAGGCGCCAAGAGTTCTATCTTTCTTAATCCGTTACTCATAGCAAATAATAGTTTATCCAGTTGTTGAACAGCAGATTGGCGTGCGCACGCCAAGTCACGTTAGGCTTGTTCGCCGGATTGTCGTCAATATAATAGTTCTGCGGCACATCCACATCATCGCGCTTGTCCTTGTCGCGACGATACTCCTTGTCGAGCGTGTACGGCTCATATTCCATGTGTCCGGTTATGAAAATCTGTCTGCCGTTGTGCGCATATACGATGCTCGTTCCACTCTCCGCCGACTCGGCTACGATGTCCAATTCCGAGTGTATGCGTATCTCCTCCGCGCGCACCTCGGTATGGCGACTGTGCTGCATATTGAACGTGTCGTCGAAACCGCGGAACAGAGGCAGGGTAGGGTTCATCACTTTCTGACGAAAGATACCGAACTTCTTCGTAGGCAACAGGTGCTTCTGCACTCCGTAGTGATAGTAGAGTCCGGCTTGTGCCGCCCAGCAGATGTAGAGCGTGCTTTTCACGTTGGTGTCTGCCCAAACGAATATCTCCGAAAGCTCCTTCCAGTAACTAACGTCCTCAAACTCAAGGTGCTCAATCGGCGCGCCAGTCACGATAAATCCGTCGAACTTCTCGTCTTTTAGTTCGTCGAAATAGGTGTAGAAACGCTCCATGTGTTCTGGTGAAGCATGTTTTGGCGTGTGTGTTCTCAACTTCATTAGCGTCAATTCTATGTTGAGCGGCGAGTAGGAGAGTACCCTCGCAAAATCCATCTCGGTGGTTTCCTTTATCGGCATGATGTTGAGAAGAGCTATCCTCAGTTTGCGTGTGCTCCTGTCTTCTGTTTGAGTACAGTTTTCTATAAATATGTTTTCTTCTTTCAGACTCTTTATAGCAGGAAGTCCGTCCGGTAATATTAATGACATATATACTGATTTGTTTATTCTATGCAAAATTACTGAAAATATTGTGCATTGTAGCATTACAACCATGTTTTTTGCAATGCAAATGCTAAATACATGGCACCGCGTAGCGTTCGCCGCCTGATTGGATTGCGTTCGGTGTCTGATTGGATTGCGTTCGGTGTCTGATTGGATTGCGTTCGGTGTCTGATTGGATTGCGTACGGTGAACGGTTGTAAAACATCAAGTTGACGAACTCAAAAGTTTAGTATGAGCTACCGAAAAGTTTAGGTTGACCTGCTTAAAACATCACGCTAAGAGCCATGAACATCAATAATATTGTAAGATAATAGTTGCAGTTGGAACATTTTTTTCAAACATTTAATTAAAATGCAATATACTTTGCTCGTAATATGCGCGATTTTGCGTATCTTTGCAACTTAAATATAGAAAATATAAAAACACATATAAACATGTCGAACAAATTTGTTGAACACAAAGGTTTCAATCTCGTTGAAACAAACAAAGAGATTTTAGACAAGTGGATGAAGCTTGATGTCTTCCACAAGTCTATCGATGAGCGCGAAGGCTGTCCGCAATTTATCTTCTTCGAAGGTCCTCCTTCGGCGAACGGACATCCGGGCATCCACCATGTGCTTGCTCGTGCAATTAAGGATACCTTCAACCGCTATAAGACAATGAACGGTTTTCAGGTGCCACGCAAGGCTGGTTGGGATACCCATGGTCTTCCCGTTGAGCTTGGCGTAGAGAAGGAGCTTGGCATTACCAAGAAGGATATTGACAACAAGGATTCGGAGAAGTATATCTCTACAGAAGAGTACAACCACAAGTGTCGCGAGAACGTCATGATGTTCACAGCCGAGTGGCGCAAGCTTACTGAGGAGATGGGATACTTTGTAGACCTCGACAATCCGTACATCACATACGACAATAAATACATAGAGACTCTGTGGTGGCTTCTGAAGCAGCTCTACAACAAGGGTCTGCTCTTCAAAGGCTACACTATCCAGCCGTACTCTCCGGGTGCAGGTACCGGTCTTAGCTCTCACGAGCTCAATCAGCCGGGCTGCTACCGCGACGTTAAGGACCTGACCGTAACCGCTCAGTTCCTCATTAAGGATCCGAAGGCAGAGTGGACAAAGTGGGGCAAGCCTTACTTCGTAGCTTGGACAACCACTCCGTGGACATTGCCTTCAAACGTGGCTCTCTGCGTTGGTCCGAAGATCGACTACGTGGCTGTTGAGACATACAACCTCTATAGCGGCGAGCCTGCAACACTTGTTATGGCAGAGAACCTCGTTAAGTCGTACCTCAAGGCTGACCAGGAGTGCACAGAGGGCGAGTTGCTGCCGTTCGACAAGGAGAAGAAACTCTGCCCGTGGCGCATCGTCGACCGCATGAAGGGTACTGAGCTCGAGGGCTTGCACTACGCTCAGCTCATGCCGTGGGTTAAGCCGTGCGAGAAGGTTGACGATCAGGCTCCGGCTTTCGTTCTCGACTATGCTGCTGCACACGCCGACAAGGTGTTCGCTTCAGAGGACGGTCGCGACAAGTTTGTTGAGATGAAGAGCGAGGCTTTCCGCGTAATCCTCGGCGACTATGTTACTACAGACGACGGTACGGGTATCGTACATATCGCTCCGACATTCGGTGCCGACGACGCCAAGGTGGCTAAAGATGCAAACATCCCGGCTCTCTACCTTATTAATAAGAAGGGCGAGACACGCCCGATGGTCGACCTTCAGGGTAAGTTCTACGCTATTGAGGATCTCGACAACAACTTCCTGAACGCTTGCGTTGACAAGAATCTTTATGCTCATCATGCAGGCGACTACGTGAAGAACGCTTACGACCCGAAGTTCAACGCCGACGGCGTTTGGGACAAGGCGGCTTCCGACAAGGCTGAGGACCTCAACGTGGTGCTCAGCATGGAACTGAAGCAGGAGGGCAAGGCTTTCCGCACAGAGAAGCACGTGCACAACTATCCGCATTGCTGGCGTACCGACAAGCCGATTCTCTACTATCCGCTCGACAGCTGGTTCATCAAGGACACAGCTTGCAAGGAGCGCATGGTTGAACTCAATAAGACTATCAACTGGCAGCCGGAATCAACCGGTTCGGGCCGCTTCGGCAACTGGCTCGAGAACCTCAACGACTGGAACCTTTCGCGTTCACGCTTCTGGGGTACACCGCTTCCTATCTGGCGCGACGACAAGCGCGGCGAGAAGTGCATCGGTTCGCTCGCAGAGCTTTATGCAGAAATCGAGAAAGCTGTAGCTGCTGGCGTTATGGCATCTAACCCGCTTAAGGACAAAGGCTTCGTACCGGGCGACTACTCTAAGGAGAACTATGACCGCGTAGACCTCCATCGTCCGTATGTAGACAATATCGTGCTCGTGAACGACGAGGGTCAGCCGATGCACCGCGAGAGCGACCTCATCGACGTTTGGTTCGACTCTGGTTCTATGCCTTACGCACAGCTTCACTATCCGTTCGAGGGCGAGATGGCGCGTGGCACAGAGGAAGATCGCAAGGCTCTTGTAAACAGCAACTACGAAGGCGTGGCTATACCGCCGAAGTTCTTCCCGGCTGACTTCATCAACGAGGGCGTTGACCAGACTCGTGGCTGGTTCTTCACATTGCACGCTATCGCTACAATGGTGTTCGACTCGGTTGCGTTCAAGAACGTAATATCGTCTGGTCTTGTGCTCGACGCAAAGGGCAACAAGATGTCTAAACACTTGGGCAACGCTGTCAATCCGTTCGACCAGATAGAGGAGTACGGTGCTGACGCTGTTCGCTTCTACATGATGACTAACTCTGAGCCGTGGGACAACCTCAAGTACGACCCGAAGGGTGTTGACGAGGTGCGTCGCAAGTTCTTCGGCACATTATATAATACTTACTCATTCTTCAGCGGCTATGCCAACGTTGACGAGTTCGACGCTAAGGCTGAGCTTGTTCCGGTTGCAGAGCGTCCGGAGATTGACCGTTGGGTGCTCTCTGTACTCAACACTCTTGTGAAAAATGTAACAAAGGAGATGGAGGACTACGACCCGACACGCGCCGGTCGTCTCATCATCGACTTCGTGAACAACGACCTCAGCAACTGGTACGTTCGTCTTAACCGCAAACGTTTCTGGGGTACAGACATGTCTAAGGACAAGTTGGCTGCTTATCAGACTCTCTATGCTTGTCTTAAGACCGTGGCTAAGTTGCTCGCTCCGTTCGCTCCATTCTTTGCCGATCAGCTCTACTGCGACCTCGGCGTAAACGAGCTTGAGGGCACAGAGTCGGTTCACTTAGCTAAGTTCCCAGTAGCCGATGAGAGTCTCATCGACAGCGAACTTGAAAGCCGCATGGGTATGGCACAGACCATTACTTCTATGATTCACGCTCTGCGCAAGAAGGTGAACATCGCTGTGCGTCAGCCGCTGCAGGCTATCATGGTTCCGGCAGCAAGCGAGGAGCAGCGTCGCCACATCGAGGCTGTGAAGGATCTTATTCTTAGCGAGGTAAACGTGAAGGAACTTCGCTTCGTCGAGGGCAACGGCGTTCTCGTGAAGAAGGTGAAGTGCAACTTCCGCACAATGGGTAAGAAGTTCGGCAAGCTCATGAAGGGCATCGCAGCAGCTGTTTCTGCGTTCGATCAGGAGCAGATTGCACTCTTCGAGAACAACGGCAGCATCGTTGTGAACGTTGAGGGTCAGGACGTAACCGTCGAGGTGGCTGACGTAGAGATTATCTCTGAGGATATTCCGGGTTGGCTCGTAAGCAACGAGGGCAACCTGACTGTAGCTCTTGAGATTGAGCTTACCGACGAACTCCGCAACGAGGGTATGGCTCGCGAGCTTATCTCACGCATTCAGAATATCCGCAAGGAGTCGGGTCTTGAGATTACAGACCGTATTCATGTAACAGTTTCGCCTAACGAGCGTATAGAAAACGCTATCGCAGGTTATGCTGATTACATAAAGTCGCAGGTTCTTGCTCTTAATATTAACGTAGCTGAAAACGACGGCGTAGAGGTTGAAATCGACGATTTCAAGCTGAACGTAAAAATCGTTAAGAACTAATGATAATCAACGCATGAGGGCGTGTTGCACAAGCACGCCCTCACTTTACTTTTAAATAACTACATTTTCAATCTTACTAAACCCTATCAATCATGGCAGAAAAGACACGTTACTCGGATGAGGAACTTGAAGAGTTCCGCGAGATAATTAACGAAAAGTTGCGCCTTGCTCGTCGCGATTTTAATTCGATGATGGAGCAGCTGCGTAATACAGATGGCAATGGCATAGAAGATACATCTCCTACATACAAAGCTCTCGAAGAGGGTAGTGCATCGCAATCAAAAGAAGAGATTGCACAGATGGCTAATCGTCAGCAAAAGTTTATCCAGGGACTGGAGGCTGCTTTGGTGCGTGTGGAGAATAAGACTTATGGTATTGACCGTATGACAGGCGAACTCATTCCAAAGGAACGTCTTCGCGTTGTACCCCATGCTACACTTAGTGTCGCATCAAAGAATGCACGTAAAAAGTAGTAGTCGCTACTAATTGTGAGTGTATCAGGACTGCATATATAATAATGTATGCAAGGACTTGGTACACTCCCATATTTTTAATAATCAATGATACGGAACAACAAAACATTTAAAGCATGGATAGCAATAGCTATTGTTATAGCTATACTGCTTATCGACCAAATAATAAAAATTGAAGTGAAGACCAATATGACACTCGGCGAGGCTAAGCGAGTGACAGATTGGTTCTATATCGAATTCATAGAAAACAACGGAATGGCTTATGGAATGAAATTCATAAACAAACTCGTACTCAGCCTCTTCCGTCTCTTTGCTATAGGCTTTATTGGTTACTATCTTGCTAAGATAATCAAGAAAAATGATGCACCTATCGGATACATCGTATTAATTGCGATGGTGCTTGCAGGTGCTGCTGGCAACTTAATCGACTGTCTGTTTTATGGCTTGATATTCGATGCTTCAACACCATTTACAGTCTCGCAGTTTGTTCCGTTTGGTGAGGGATATTCTACATTCCTTCATGGTAAAGTTGTAGATATGTTCTACTTCCCAATCATTCAGACCACATGGCCAGAGTGGATGCCTTATGTCGGAGGTTCTGAATATGTATTCTTCTCCCCCGTATTCAACTTCGCTGATGCATGTATCAGCGTTGGTGTAGTTACTTTGTTACTATTCTATAGAAAACAGTTGGAAGTTTTGTTTTCTAACAAATAATATATATATACATAATGCAAAGAGTTATATATTGTGCCATTGTTATAATGTCCGTATTGGGCATCATCAGCTGCAAACCAGGAATACCCCGCAAGTATCTTCAGCCCAACAAAATGGCTGATATCATATACGATTACCACATTGCTGAGGGTATTCAAAGCGTTAATACAACTGGCGACACTATAGCTATGCGCGCTTATCAAGCATATATTCTAAAGAAACACAGGGTTAGTCAGGCTGACTTTGATTCGTCTTTAGTTTACTATACTCGTCACACAAAGTTGCTTGAAGATGTGTACGATAAAGTGGCGGAGCGACTCAATAACGAATCGGCTATATATGGTGGTTCGCAGCTGAGCATAGGTGATGAGATTATAAACAACTCAGACACAACAAGCGTGTGGCAGTCGTCACCAATCGTTATTCTATCACCATACTTAGCCTTTAATCGTAAGACATTCGAGATAAAAGCTGATACTTCCTACCATGAAGGCGATAGAATATTCCTCGATTTCGACACGAAGTTTATCTATCAAGATGGAATGCGAGATGGTGTTGCATTACTTGCGGTAACATATAGCAACGATTCGGTAGAGGTGGTAAGCAATTCGCTCATGTCAAGCACCCACTATCATTTGCAGATAAATAATACAGGACGTTTAAAGATAAAGAGCATAAAGGGTTTCTTCTTGCACAATAATACGCAGAACCAAAACTTGACATCAAAGACAACGTTGAAGATGTTGCTTATTACGAACATCAAGTTGATACGTATGCATACAAAGCGTGCAGAGCAATCGAACGGCAACAAAGTAGACTCGCTAAAAACAACTAATGATAGCAGTCTCATTCTGCAATCAAAGAAACCATTAATGCTTAAACAAAAGCAATAATCCTTAAAGCAATGAGTAATCTATATGCAGCCCATCACATTGTTAGTGATGACAATTCCATAGCAAATGGAGTGGTGGAGATAGAGGATGGCGTTGTGAAGAGAGTGTTCCACCTCGAAAAAGAGATTGCGTTTACTATCTGGCTTGGCGGAACAATCATTATTAAGAAAACAGCTGTTGGCTTGCAGGCTTTTAAAGACAATAATATATTAATATAATAACAAATTAAAAATTTTAAAGATTATGTTAAGCGTAAACGAATTAGAAGATCGACTTATCGATTTAGCATTTGCAGAAGACATAGGTGATGGTGACCACACTACATTGTGTTGTATTCCAGAGAACGCAATGGGCAAGTCGCATCTTCTTATTAAAGAGGATGGTATTCTTGCTGGCGTAGAACTGGCAAAACGTGTGTTTGCAAAGTTCGATCCGACAATGCAGGTGGAAGTGCTCATCAACGATGGCACACCGGTAAAGAAGGGTGACATTGCGATGGTTGTTACTGCTAAGGTTCGTTCTCTGCTACAAACAGAGCGTCTCATGCTGAACATCATGCAGCGTATGAGTGGTATTGCAACAATGACAAACAAATATGTTGAACGTCTGAAGGGCACAAAAACTCACGTGCTTGACACACGCAAGACAACTCCAGGCTTGCGTATGCTTGAAAAGCAGGCTGTGAAGATTGGTGGAGGCATGAACCATCGTATCGGTTTATTCGACATGATTCTCTTGAAGGATAATCATATTGACTTCTGTGGTGGTATCACCAATGCAATTACTCGTTGCCATGAATATCTTAAGGAGAAAGGTCTCGACCTGAAGATTGAGATTGAGGTGCGCAACTTTGATGAGCTTGCAGAGGCAATGAACTGCGGTGGCATTAATCGTATCATGCTCGACAACTTCTCTGTTGCAGATACAAAAAAGGCTGTAGATATTGTAGGTGGTAAGTTCGAGACAGAGTCGAGTGGTGGTATCACATTCGACACAATTCGCGACTATGCAGAGTGTGGTGTCGACTTCATCTCTGTTGGCGCTCTTACCCACTCGGTTAAGGGACTTGATATGAGCTTCAAGGCTTGCGAATAAAATTAGCGAAGCCTATGAAATCATTAGTTCTTTCAGCAGCAATGCTCCTTGCTTCAAGCGGAGCATTCGCTTGCTCTAACCTCATTGTAGGTAAGAAGGCGAGTGTAGATGGTTCGGTCATGGTGTCTTATAATGCTGACGATTACGGTATGTTCGGTCATCTTTGCCATTATCCGGCAGGCACTCACCCCAAGGGCACAATGCGCCAGATTTACGATTGGGATTCTGGCGTGTATCATGGAGAGATTGAGGAAGCGCCAGTTACTTATAACGTTATAGGTAATATCAACGAGTTTCAGCTTTCAATCGGCGAGACCACGTATGGCGGTCGTGAGGAGATGGTCGATTCAACCGGAATTCTTGATTACGGATCGCTTATTTACGTAACTTTGCAACGCGCAAAGACTGCACGTGAGGCAATCAGTGTAATGACATCGCTTGTAGAGAAATATGGTTATAACTCAGAAGGTGAGACTTTCTCTATCTGCGACCCCAACGAGGCTTGGATTATGGAGATGCAGGGTACAGGTGCTGGTTCTAAAGGTGTTGTTTGGGTAGCTCTGCGCATACCCGATGATGCAATTTGCGCTCATGCAAACCAAAGCCGTATCGGCAAGTTCAATATGAAGGACAAGAAAAACGTGCTTTACTCGAAGAACGTAATCTCTTACGCTCGTAAGATGGGATGGTTCAATGGTAAGGATTCTGAGTTCTCGTGGAAGAATACATACGCATTCCCAGACTTCTCTGGTCGTCGTTTCTGCGATGCACGTGTTTGGAGCTTCTTCAATCACTATGCTGATGGATTTGACCGCTATTTGCCTTGGGCTTTGGGTAAGGATAAGGATGCAGAGGACATGCCTTTGTGGATTGTCCCTAACCGTAAGCTTTCTGTGGCTGATGTAGAGAACGGCATGCGCGATCATTATGAGGGTACAGCCCTTGCACTCGACACAACAAACATCGGTAGCGGTATCTACGAAATGCCTTATCGTCCGACTCCATTGACTTTCACAGTCGATGGTAAACAATATTTCAACGAGCGTCCTATCTCTACGCAGCAAACAGCCTTTACATTCGTCTCACAATTGCGTTCGTGGTTGCCACGTGAGATTGGTGGCGTATTGTGGTTCGGCAATGACGATGCAAACATGGTAGCGTATACACCGGTATATTGCGGCAATACTGTTCAGCCTGCATGCTACAACACGAAGGGTGCTGACGCTGTTACATTCAGTTCTGACAACGCTTTCTGGCTTTGCAACATGGTGAGCAACATGGTCTATCCACGCTATTCGCAGTTGTTCCCGGAACTTAAGGCAGTTCGCGATTCGCTCGAAACAAGCTACTTCGCAAATCAGACTTCGATTGAGAAGCAGGCAGCCGACTTGTATCAGACAGACAAGGCTGCAGCTTTGAAACTCCTGAACAACTACAGCAACGCAAAGGCAGACGAGATGCTTGCAAACTGGAAGCGTCTTGCTACACGTATCATTGTCAAGTACAACGACATGGCTGTAAAGAAGGAGAAAGACGGCAAGTTGCTCCAGTCCGTAACATGTCCAGGTTATCCGATAAGTTTCGGACGTAAGCTCGTAAAAGAAACCGGTGATTGGTATGCAGTTCCTGTTGAAAAGAAATAATCGATAATAGAACAACAAAAAAGGATAATTATGATTGCTGTAATATTTAAATAGCGTATCATAATTATCCTTTTTCTTTGTATGGAGAAGCATGTTGCTATGCTTCAATGTTGTATGCGTTTACTTGTACAAATAGCGCTTAATACTCTTCTTCGGGGTCTTCTCAAACTCTTCCTTTACAATCTCAATTGCAGCAAGTCGACAATAAGGAGGTTGTGAAGCATTGAGCTCCTGGCGGTTCTCCTCCATGATGTTCTCAAGGTCGGAGTCGTTGAGCTGCATTGTAGCTGCCTCGTCGAAGTCGGGATAAACAAGACCAACAAGTTTCTCGCCACGTTGAACGACAATGCACTCGTTAACCATATTCAGCGAGTTGAGCTTGTCCTCAATCTCCTCCGGATAGATATTCTGACCTGATGCGCCCAGGAGCATATTCTTTGAACGTCCCTTAATAAATACATTGCCGTCTGCGTCCATAAGACCGAGGTCTCCTGTATGATACCAACCCTCTGCGTCGAGTGTCTGTGCTGTAGCCTCTTCGTTCTTGAAGTATCCGAGCATTACGTTAAGACCACGAGCAAGAATCTCGCCAGGTACATTCTGCGGATCCGGGCTGTCAATCTTAACCTCCATGTGTACAACGGGTTTGCCGCACGAACCTGCAACAAAGTCGTGACAATCTGCATAGCATATAATAGGAGCACACTCGGTAGCTCCGTAACCAACAGTATACGGGAATTCAATACGCTGCAAGAACTGCTCTACTTCCTGGTTGAAAGCAGCACCGCCAACGATAATCTCATAGAACTTGCCACCGAACGCATTTACTACCTGCTCGCGAATCTTCTCTAAAACCTTCTTGTTTACGAACGGCATGTTGAGCAACAGACGCATGCGATTGGTCTGAAGCTTAGGCAGCACCTTTTTGCGGATAATCTTCTCGATAACCAAGGGTACAGCAATGATGATTGCCGGTTTTACTTCTGCGAATGCTGCAGCAATGATAGCTGGAGAAGGAACGCGTGTAAGATAGAACACGTGACAGCCGAAGAGGAATTCGAAGAGGAATTCGAACGCCATGCCATACATGTGCGCCATAGGGAGAATACTGATGACATTATCGCCCTTCTTAATGTGCTTGGCTACGGCAGTCATAGCAAAGTCGTAGTTGCTCCACATTGCGCGGTACGGAATCATAACACCCTTAGAGAAACCGGTAGTGCCAGAAGTGTAGTTGATAAGCGCCAGCTCCTCTGGGCTTTGCTCTCTGTAATAGTGTACGTGCTCCTTACGGAAGAACTTAGGATATTTCTCACCGAACATAGCGTTAAGATGTTCGCGAGCATAAGTAAGCTTATCAGTACGAGACACTACGAGCGAATAGTCGGGGATGTAGATAATGCCTTCAAGGTCGGGCATCTTTGTTTGGTCGATGATTGTAGCAACATAGTCACCAACGAAGAGCAACTTTGCTTCACTATGGTTTACAATGTTGTGAATCTGATCGGCTGTGAACTCATGAAGAATAGGTACAGCTACAGCACCGTAGGTAAGTGTTGCGAGGAAAGCTACAGCCCAATTGGAACTATTACGTCCGCAGAGCGCAATTTTGTCACCACGCTGCACACCACTACTTTCAAACATAATGTGGAGCTTTTCAATCTTGCGAGCTACATCATGATACTGTAAAGTTGCGCCTTTAAAATCGGTAAGAGCATCCTTATCCCAATTAGAGATAATACTCTTTTCTATAAGTTCGTTAAAACTTGGTATTTCAATCATTTGCACAATAATAAAAAGTTTGTGCAAAGGTACATACTTATTTGCACAATGCCAAAAGTTATGTGCAATATTTTACGCATTAGTGCAAATAAGCTATGTTTTTATCGTTTCTTATACTTATTGAAGCAGCAGATTATTAATAGTCATCATCCGCTACGTCCTCTGCTTCAAGGTTGAGATCTTCTTCTGTTTCAAATGTAGTACGATAGCTCTCCTCTGTTAATTTGTCCTCATCGAAGTCGTCATCGTCGTCATCATCATAAGAGTTTTCACTTGGATTCTCATCTTCAAGATCTTCGTCATAGTTGTCACCAAATCCATTGTTCATAGAGTCGTTATCGTCATCATGCTTATGGTGATTTTCTACTTTTGGTTTTGCCTTTGCAAAAATAGCTTCAACCCAAAGCCCCTTGGTTATTTCGAGAACCTCATAGCCATCATTAACTTTTTTATCGTACATACCACCAGGTTTGTGCAGACGATCTTTAGGTAAGGTTGTCGTGCTAATATCGAAACCAGACTCTATTATATCCTGTATGCTCTGCGACAATGAATCCCAACCACCGCCGAAGTTACGATCAAGAACTTCAATAAGTTTTGCAGCAGAAATATGATGTATATTCTCGTATGTAAGATCTGTGATGCGGTTGATTGCACGCTTCTTAATGCCCCATTTTTTGTTGTCGTTGTCGTCAAAGTGTATATTTCCGACCTTAAAGTCGCGTGCTTCATATTTCTTTATTACCTCCGGCTTGTCTATTTTTATTTCTTCTATTTCAAAGGCACTACGTATAACGTCCATATAATGATTGCGGTTGTCTTTGAAATCCGACTCTTTTTCTGCTGTTTCCCACATTCTGAAGATGTCATTTTCTTCAACTTCCCATACATTACTCTTTGTTAGTGTCTTGAGTGTCAGAGCTTTTTGTTGTTTCATATATTATTAAAGTCTTATTATTTGTTACTTGATTTGCTTGTTATGATAGGTGTTTATATTTATCCCATCGCAATTTTCGCTGCAAAAGTATATACTTTAGTTATATCCTACAAGTTTTTATAAAATTTTTTATGCTATTTACGTGAATTTATTGCCTACTCATTGATTAAGTATATGCACATGAATAATGGAGTGTGCTTATACGAGTAATCCAATGGTGACCAGAATGCCATATATCAACATATTGCGAGCTGTCATGCCAAGCACTTTGTTCAGTTCTGCACCTTTTCGTATACGGCGCATCTCCGTGAATGTCGCAATATGAAATGGCAAATAAAGCAATATAATCAACTTCGCGTATTGCTCATCCTGCCAATTAAGGAATGTCATACCAATTAACGCCAAAATAGTGCTTATAAATCCAAGAATAGCATAGAGTGTCAAGCCGCCATGCTCGCCAATACGAACAATGAGCGTGCGTTTGCCAGCACGTCTGTCGTTGTCAATGTCTCGGTAGTTGTTCACTACAAGTAGTGTATCTATAACCAAGCCACAAGCTGCGGACAATGTAATCACCTGCCAAGGTATTGACATAAGTGGCGTTGGAGGAGACACAAGCCAATACGTCATGCAGACCGGTAATAGACCGAAGAATACGAGCACAAGAACGTCACCAAGTCCGATATATGAAAACGAGATGGTGTATAGGAAGCAAAATACGACGCAAGCTACACCTATGAGTATCATCTCCCAACCACCATAATATATAAGTGGAAGACCGATAGCACAAGCTAAAAGAGTAGTGTAAAGAAGCCCGAGGCGCATTGCAGCAGCCGTAATCCAGCCTTGCGCACATGCACGCTTAGGCCCGAGACGCTTCTCGTCGTCTGTACCTTTCATAAAGTCGAAATAATCATTTATGAAGTTGGCATCAATCTGCATCACGAGAGCAAAGAGCATACAGAGTACAGCAGCACCAACTCGTACTGTGTCACCATATTGAGCAATAGCGGCAGCAATGCCTATCATCACAGGTACAGCAGCCCCCGTGAGTGTTTTCGGGCGTGCTGCAAGAAACCACGCTTTAAAAGAATTGGTTATTACATTCGATTCGTTCATCTTATTTATTGATATTAGTTGTGTATGTTCTTGCAAAATTAACTATAATAGATTAATTTTGCAATTAAAATAAAAGTTTTCAAGACATGAATGGAAGAAACGTAAGTCTCGATCTGATGGAATTTGTCGAGCAAAATATATTACCCCGCTATAATTCTTTTGATAAAGCACACCGATTGTCACATGTCAATCATGTAATAAAGCAGTCGCTTGAACTTGCTTTAAAATGTGGTGCAGACATCAATATGGCATATACGATTGCCGCTTATCACGACCTTGGACTTGAGGGCCCGCGTGCTGTACACCACATCCAAAGCGGCAAAATACTTATGGCAGATCGCCGTCTTCAGCGTTGGTTTTCACCCGAACAATTGCGTATAATGAAGGAGGCTGTGGAAGACCATCGTGCATCAGCCTCACATGCACCACGTAGCATTTATGGCAAGATTGTAGCCGAAGCCGATAGAGATCTTGATCCAATACACATATTCCGTCGTACGATACAGTATGGGTTGAGTCATTATCCAGAATACAATAAAGAAGAACAAAAGAAACGCTTCTTTGAGCATCTCGATCATAAGTATTCCACACATGGATATATACGTCTGTGGTTACCGAACTCGCCAAACACAGATAAACTTAAAGCGATACGCGAGATTATAAACGATAAGAATGCATTAATGGATATATTCGACAAATTGTTTGAAGAAGAAATCGACACATATGAAAAATGAGTAAAAAACATCCGCAACGATTGTTACATATATACGTATCAATCGTTGCGGATGTTGGTATCATTAATAAACTCTAAGTCTGTCACCAACTCTTATCTCAAAGTCGGGACTAAGTCCGTTCTTCTTATACAGACTTGACAAACGAATGCCATACTTTTGAGCTATAGAATACATGCTTTCGCCGTTCTTTACGACGTGTGGCACATTTTTGTATTCCTTTGTGGCTTTCTTTCTTTTTCGCTTTAAATAAATAATGTCGCCAGGATTTAACTCGTCTTTATAATAACGTTCGTTGTATTTTGCGAGTCTTCGTTTACCAATACATAGTTCTTTTGAAAGCGATTTGAACGTATCGCCTTTACGGGCTATTATATAATAGTTGTGGTTGTATGCTTTTATAACGTGGAATGTGCCATCGGGAGCTAAGCCATCCTCCGTTGAATGTTTAACCATAAACTGATCAAACCTCGTAGCTTTGTCAAACTTGTTCAACTGATAGAGCTCAATTATCTGTATCAGTTTTGAAGCATACTGAGGATTTGTTGCATAACCACACTGCTTCAGTCCACGTGCCCAACTCTTGTAATCGGTTCGCGAATAAGAAAACAGGCGTGCGTAGCGTGATTGTGTAGCAAGAAAACGGCTATGGTCTTCAAAACTCTGTCGGGGATTATCGTAAGCTCTAAAGCACTCTCCGCGTGCATCATCATCATGAAACACACGACGACCAGTCCAACCATGACATTTGATTCCGAAATGATTGTTTGACGATTTGGTGAGCCAGCTCTTTCCAGCTCCACTTTCCAATAAACCTTGCGACAGAGTAATACTTGCTGGAATGTTATATTTCAGCATTTGCTCAATGGCAAGGTCTTTATATTGATCAATATATGCTTGATACGCAGAATTCCATTTAATCTGAGCGGACAGATGTGCAATTGACAATGTAAATATTAGAAGTGTCAGTATAGCGTGCCGCAATTTATATATATTCATATATTTAAATGTAGAGTGTTTAATGCTAATTTGTAAGTGGTGTTGACTTGATGATGGGGTATCATCAAAGCCTTACAACTGCAAAGTTAGTATTTTTTAGCAACAATTAATCAAATATCGATAGCGATTGTTACATTTTTTGTATCTTTGCATAAAATATGCGCAAACCTTAACTATCAAGTTTGCTTGGAACGAAGGTTTTTGTGTATTATTAAGAGTATATTAATATTAAATAAAAGAATTTGAATGAAAGCATTTGTATTTCCTGGACAAGGATCACAGTTTGTAGGTATGGGCAAAGACCTGTACGATAACAACGAGAAAGCAAAGGAACTTTTTGAGAAAGCTAATGAAATCCTGGGCTTCCGCATCACTGATATAATGTTTGAGGGTACAGACGAAGAGCTTACTCAAACAAAGGTTACACAACCTGCAGTATTCCTTCATAGCGTTATTTCTGCTCTTTGTCTTGGTGACGAATTCGCACCGACAATGGTAGCTGGTCATTCGCTTGGTGAACTTTCTGCACTTGTTGCAGCAGGCGCATTGAGTTTTGAGGATGGCGTGAAGTTGGTTTCTGCACGTGCCATTGCAATGCAGAAGGCTTGTGAGGCAGCCCCTGGTACAATGGCTGCTGTTATCGGCTTGCCAGACGAAAAGATAGAGGAGATTTGTGCAGAGGTTAGCACCGATGGTAACATCGTTGTTGCAGCCAACTACAACTGCCCTGGTCAGCTCGTTATCAGCGGTAATGTTGATGCAATCAACGCTGCCTGCGAGAAACTGAAGGCTGCAGGTGCTAAGCGCGCTCTGCCACTGAAGGTTGGCGGAGCATTCCACTCTCCGCTGATGCAACCAGCAAAGGAAGAGCTTGAAAAGGCAATCAAGGCAACAACATTCTCTGAGCCGAAGTGTCCCGTATACCAGAATGTGGACGCACAGCCACACACCGACCCTGCTGAGATTCAGGCAAACCTCATTGCCCAGCTCACAAGCAGTGTACGTTGGACTGCAAGCGTACAGAATATGATTAAGGCAGGAGCAAACGACTTCACAGAGTGTGGTCCAGGTAAGGCTCTTCAGGGAATGATTGGTCGTATCGATAAGACTGTGGCTGCCCACGGTATCATCTAATTGACATGGCTCAGCAGAAAATCATAATATACCAGATTTTTACACGATTGTTCGGCAATCGTACCAATGTGTGCAAGCAGAATGGTACGATTGCCGAGAACGGTTGTGGAAAGATGAACTTCTTCTCCGACGAAGTACTCCAGCAGATTCGTGCGAAAGGTATCACCCATGTATGGTACACGGGAATCATTCGCCATGCTTCTATGACAGACTATTCTTCGTTCGGTATCCCTCGACAACACCCTGCTGTAGTGAAGGGTAGAGCAGGCTCGCCATACGCTATAACCGACTATTATGATGTAGACCCCGACCTTGCAGAAGATGTGAATGAGCGTAGTGCGGAATTCGACGCACTCGTGGAGCGTACTCACAAGGCAAACATGAAAGTAATTATCGACTTCGTGCCTAACCATGTCGCTCGTCAATATCACTCGGTTGTAAAACCAGAAGGAATCGTTGACCTTGGAGCAACAGACAACCAGTCGATGGGATTTAGCTCTGATAACAACTTCTATTATAATGTAGGGCAGCAGTTCTCCCCAAGCATAGACCTCTACGCAGGAGAATCCGAACCTTACACCGAATACCCTGCAAAAGCAACAGGCAATGATCACTTCGATGCATATCCCGGCAAGAACGATTGGTATGAAACCGTAAAACTCAATTACGGTGTTGATTATTGTGATGCCGGAGGACGCTCAGAGCATTTCTCGCCGGTGCCAAACACATGGCAGAAGATGCTTGACATTCTATTGTTTTGGGCAGCAAGAGGAGTAGACGGATTTCGATGCGATATGGCAGAGATGGTGCCAACCGCGTTTTGGAGTTGGGCTATCGCTAAGGTGAAAGCCATCAACCCTGGCATATTGTTTATCGCAGAGGTATATAACCCCATGGATTATCGTCACTACGTGGCTGCAGACTTCGACTATCTATATGATAAGGTGGGCATGTACGACACGATGCGTAGCGTAATCTGCGATGGTTGTCCAACTTCTAAAATCACCACAGCATGGCAGTGGGTGGACGATATCAACGAACATATGCTTTACTTCCTTGAGAACCACGACGAGCAGCGCATTGCAAGCAACTACTTCGCTGGCGATGCATTCCGTGCTTACCCTGCTCTTGTTGCAAATGTGCTTATGCGCAAGAATCCGTTCATGGTATATGCAGGTCAGGAGTATGGCGAGCGTGGTATGGACGAAGAAGGATTCAGCGGTTGCGACGGCAGAACAACTATATTCGATTATTGGACTGTTCCGTCTCTGTATCGTGCTTTTGTGTCTAAAGAGTCAACCGATGAAGAGCGTGAACTCTCACGTCTTTACTCTGAAGTGCTCAACATAGCTAATGCAGAGAAGGCTGTAAGTGAGGGCGACTTCTTCGATTTGATGTACGTCAACGAACATATTGCTGAACGTCAATACGCTTTCTTGCGAAAAGCCAACAACGAATTGTTGTTTGTTGTTGCTAACTTCGACGGAGCGAAGGCATCGCTAACGGTAAATATACCCGACCACGCTTTCACTTTCCTTCATATTCCGCGCAAGGATGTTGTGGCTACAGATTTGCTCTCTGGTACAAACGTGGCAGTACACTTCGGCTCTACTACATCCGTCAACGTGGACGTGGATGCGTATAAATGTGTAATACTTAAAATGCAATTGAGTATGGAGACAGAAGAGATTTTCAACGCACACAACAAGGAAGAGTACCCACCTGCCCACACGGCAGAACATCTACTCAACCAAACAATGGTGAGAATGTTCGGATGTGAGCGCTCGCGCAATGCGCACATTGAACGCAAGAAAAGCAAAATCAGTTTCATCCTCGACCACAAACCTTCGCGCAAGGAAGAGAAAGAGATTGAAGTGCGCATGAATGAACTCATTGAGGAAGACCTCCCCGTAAAGTATGAAGTGGTAGATCGTAATCATATTCCAGACGATATAAGTATTGATCGATTGCCAGAGGATGCCTCAGAGAATTTGCGTATTGTGCGAATTGGCGACTATGACGCTTGTCCGTGCATTGGCAAACACGTGCGTTCAACTTCACAGATAGGTAAATTTGTGATGCTCGGCACAAATTGGGACGAAATGAAGCACTCTTTCAGAATAAGATTTAAAATAATCTAAATACATTTTACTTAATAACATTATGACAGAAAACAGACAAACATTGAACCGCAACTTGGCTCAGATGCTTAAGGGCGGTGTTATTATGGACGTTACTACTCCAGAGCAGGCTCGCATCGCAGAGGCTGCAGGTGCATGTGCTGTAATGGCGCTTGAGCGTATTCCAGCTGATATTCGTGCAGCAGGTGGCGTTTCACGTATGAGCGACCCCAAAATGATTAAGGGCATTCAGGAAGCCGTTTCTATTCCTGTAATGGCAAAATGTCGCATTGGTCATTTCGCAGAGGCTCAGATACTTCAGGCTATTGCTATCGACTATATTGATGAGAGTGAGGTTCTCTCTCCAGCAGACGATGTTTACCACATCGACAAGACAAAGTTTACCGTTCCTTTTGTGTGCGGAGCAAAAAATCTTGGCGAAGCTCTTCGTCGTATTGCAGAAGGTGCCACAATGATTCGTACAAAGGGTGAGCCTGGCACAGGTGATGTTGTTCAGGCAGTACGCCATATGCGTATGATGCAGAGCGAGATGCGTCGTCTCAAGTCAATGGCTGAGGACGAACTCTTCGAGGCTGCTAAGCAGTTGCAGGTTCCTTATGAGTTGGTTAAGTACGTACACGAAAACGGCAAATTGCCAGTTGTAAACTTTGCTGCTGGTGGCGTTGCAACTCCTGCTGATGCCGCTCTTATGATGCAGCTCGGAGCAGAGGGCGTATTCGTGGGTTCTGGCATCTTCAAGAGCGGTAACCCTGAGAAGCGTGCTGCTGCTATCGTGCAGGCCGTAACTAACTATAACGATGCCAAGAAGCTTGCTGAGCTTTCTGAAGACCTCGGTGAAGCTATGGTAGGTATCAACGAGCACGAGATTGAAGTGCTCATGGCTGAGCGTGGCAAGTAATGAGAATTGCAGTATTGGCACTTCAAGGCGCATTCGCGGAGCACGAACAAATGCTTCAGCGCCTTGGAGTTGAAACTTTCCAAATAAGACAACTGGCAGATTGGGAGCAGCCGAAGGATGGACTGATAATCCCGGGAGGTGAAAGCACCGTGCAAGCAAAGTTGCTTAGCGATCTACACTTGCTCGAACCTATCCGTAATGCCATCAGCGGCGGACTTCCCGTCTTTGGAACATGTGCTGGACTCATCCTACTCTCAAAACAGATTGAAGGCGAACCTGCAACCCGACTCGCCACTATGGACACGGAAGTTCTCCGTAACGCCTACGGTCGTCAGCTCGGTAGCTTCTATACCATAGCACCAATGAAGGGAGTAGGCGAGGACATACCTATGACATTCATCCGTGCACCATATATCCGCAAGGTTAAGGGGGATACTGAAATTTTGGCAGAGGTAGATGGACACATCGTTGCTGCACGCCAAGGTAAGCAGCTTGTTACATCGTTTCACCCCGAACTGAACGACGATACACGCGTACACGAATACTTCTTGAGTATGATTTAAATCATTAAACATCATAAAAGGCCTTGTCAATCAGTGTTGGCAAGGTCTTTTTTTTAGTGCTACATAGAGATAGTTCCAGTACTGGCATAGGGATTACTGCAGTACTGGTAGTGAGATTACTGCAGTACAGTAGCGAGATTACTCCAGTACTACATTGAGATTACTCCAGTACTACATAGGGAGTACTACAATTATCCTTTTTTACTGCCAAACTATAGTTTAGATATGCTAACCATAAAATTTGCCCATCCAGAAAATAATGTGTAACTTTGCACCTCGAAACAATATAAAGAAGAAAAGGCAATATGATAACAGTTAGCAATCTCGCTATTCAATTTGGTAAGAGAGTTCTCTACAAGGACGTAAATCTGAAGTTTACTCCAGGCAATATTTACGGAGTTATCGGCGCAAATGGTGCTGGTAAGTCTACATTACTTCGCGCTATCAGTGGCGATTTGGAGCCAAACAAGGGTTCTGTAGAACTCGGTCCTGGTGAGCGTCTCTCTGTGCTCGAACAGGACCACTTTAAGTTCGACGCATACCGCGTACTTGATACCGTGCTCATGGGTCACGAACCTCTTTGGAAGAACATGAAGGAGCGTGAGGAACTCTACAGCAAGGCAGAGATGACCGAGGAGGATGGTGTACGTGCAGCCGACCTTGAGTTGAAATTTGCAGAGATGGAAGGTTGGGAGGCAGAAAGCAATGCTGCACAGATGCTCTCTAACCTCGGTATACCCGAATCGCTGCACGAAAAGCAGATGAGCGAACTGTCAAACAACGAGAAAGTGCGCGTGATGCTTGCAAAGGCTCTCTTCGGCAATCCGGACAACCTCTTGCTTGACGAGCCTACCAACGACTTGGACCTCGACACCGTACAGTGGCTTGAGGAGTATTTGAGCAATGTTGAGCAAACGGTGCTCGTTGTAAGCCACGACCGCCACTTCCTTGATGCAGTCAGCACACAGACCGTGGATATCGACTTCGGAAAGGTTACAGTATTTGCCGGCAACTATTCTTTCTGGTACGAGTCGTCACAGCTCGCTCTGCGTCAGGCACAGAATCAACGCCAGAAGGCAGAGGAGAAGCGCAAGGAACTTGAGGAGTTCATTCGCCGTTTCTCTGCAAACGTGGCAAAGAGTAAGCAGACAACATCGCGTAAGAAAATGCTTGAGAAGCTCAACGTTGAGGAAATTCGTCCATCAAGCCGCAAGTACCCAGGCATTATCTTCCAGATGGAGCGCGAACCAGGCAACCAGATTCTTGAAGTTGAGGGCTTGAAGGCAGTTGATGATGACGGTACCGTACTCTTTGACAACGTAAGCTTCAACATAGAAAAGGGAGAGAAGGTTGTGTTCCTCAGCCATAACCCAAAGGCAATGACTGCGCTCTTCGAGATAATTAATGGCAATCGTGAAGCTACAGCAGGAACATTCAAGTGGGGCGTGACAATCACAACAGCCTACTTGCCACTTGACAATACAGAATTCTTCCAAAACGACAAGAACCTTGTTGACTGGCTCTCGCAGTATGGTCCGGGTAATGAAGTCGTAATGAAGGGCTTCCTCGGACGCATGCTCTTCTCTGGCGAAGAGGTGCTGAAGAAGGTGAACGTACTCTCTGGAGGCGAGCGTATGCGTTGTATGATTGCACGTATGCAGCTAAAGAATGCTAACTGTCTGATCCTTGACACGCCAACCAACCACCTCGACCTCGAGAGCATTCAGGCGTTTAATAACAACCTCGTTGGTTTCAAAGGCAACATTTTGTTCTCAAGCCATGACCACGAATTTATTCAGACTGTAGCAAATCGTATCATAGAGCTTACGCCAAACGGCACTATCGATAAACTCATGGATTACGATGATTACATTTACAACGAGGAGATAAAGGAGCTGAAAGCTAAAATGTACGCAAAAGGTTAATTCGATTAACATTAAATAGTTTAAACGACATAGCAATAGAGACAGCATATACAATTTATGTCTATGTTGTCTCTATTTTTTTCGTGAAACACAAATTGGCAAGGTATTTGCTAAATAACATATAAATACTAAAGTTTAATATAATATGAAAAATAACGAAAATACAGGGAATAACATCGAAATCAATGATGAGAACGTTGAAAGCAATGTGATTTCTGATGACAATACAGAAGACACATCTGCAAACACTGACAATTCGGCAGAAGAGAAGACAACGGAACTCACAGTAGAGGAGCAGCTTGAAGCAGCCAAGAAAGAAGTAGAGCAGTACAAAGACAAATATCTGCGTGCAGTTGCAGAATTTGACAACTATCGCAAGCGTACACTCAAGGAAAAGGCGGAGCTTCTGCTCAATGGTAGCGAGAAGGCTGTTTGTGCTTTCCTGCCGATTCTTGACGACTTCGAACGCGCCATTGCTGACAAAACAGAAGACGTAAATGCTATCAAGGAAGGCGTACAGATTATTTTCAATAAGTTTAACAAGACGCTCGAATCGCTCGGCGTAAGAAAAATTGAGACAGAAGGAAAGGACTTCGATGTCGACTTTCACGAAGCCGTTGCAATGGTTCCGGGTATGGGCGATGACAAAAAAGGTAAAGTTATCGACTGCGTTCAGACGGGCTATCAGCTCAATGATAAGGTTATTCGTCACGCGAAGGTAGCAGTAGGACAGTAATTAAAACCACTTATACATTAATATATAATGGCAAAGAGAGACTATTATGAAGTGCTTGGCGTCAGCAAGACCGCCACAGACGACGAAATCAAGAAGGCATATCGAAAGATAGCTATCAAATATCACCCCGACCGTAACCCAGGCAATACAGAGGCTGAGGAGAAGTTCAAGGAAGCTGCTGAAGCTTATGACGTACTTCACGATCCTCAGAAACGCCAGCAATACGACCAGTTCGGCTTTGATGCTCCTGGTGGCGGATTCGGTGGCGGCGGATTCGGTGGCGCAGGTGGTTTCTCTATGGACGATATCTTCTCTATGTTCGGTGATGTGTTCGGCGGACATGGTGGTGGATTCGGTGGTTTTGGCGGATTCGGTGGTGGCGGTCAACGTCAGAAGCCACAGTACCGCGGTGCCGATTTGCGCATAAAGGTGACACTCTCTCTGCAGGAGATAGCTACCGGAACTACAAAGAAGTTCAAGGTGAAGAAGGACGTTACATGTACACATTGTAATGGTTCGGGTGCTGAGAATGGTAGTGCAAGCGAAACATGTCCTACTTGTCACGGTAGCGGTGTTGTTACTCGCACCGTCCGCACCATGCTTGGCATGATGCAAACCCAGTCGGAGTGTCCTACTTGTCATGGTGAAGGTACTGTCATAAAGAATAAGTGCAAGGAATGTGGCGGCACGGGCATCGTAAAAGGTGAAGAGGTTGTCGAAATCAAGATACCAGCAGGTGTAGCAGAAGGAATGGTAGTAAACGTTCCGGGCAAGGGTAGTGCCGGACAGCATAATGGCATCAATGGCGACATTCAGGTGTACATCTCAGAGGAGCCTAATGACACATTTGTACGCGATGGCAACGACGTGATTTACAATTTGTTGCTCGACTTCCCTACAGCAGTACTTGGAGGCAACGTAGAGATACCTACTATCGACGGCTCAAAGGTTAAGATAAAGATTGAACCGGGCACACAACCTGGTAAGACGCTCCGTTTGCGCGGCAAGGGTCTGCCTTCTGTTCAAGGCTATGGCACGGGCACAGGCGATCTCGTTGTAAACATCAGCGTATATGTTCCGAAGACCCTGTCGAAAGATGAGAAGAAGGCTGTTGAGTCGTTCGTGGGAAGCGATAACTTCAAGGGCGATAAGGAGACAAAGAAGTCTATCTTCGAACGCTTCAAGAATTATTTCAACTAATAACCAACGAGTTGACCTCACAGAAATGAATTATCAGGAAACGATAGAATATCTATTTAATTCGACCCCCGTCTTTGAAAAGGTGGGGGCTTCTGCTTATAAGGAGGGCTTGTTCAATACGGAGGAGCTTGATCGCCATTTCGACCATCCTCACCGCAAGTTCAAGACCGTACACGTGGCAGGAACTAACGGAAAAGGTTCCTGCTCGCATACCTTGGCAGCTATACTTCAGTCGGCTGGCTACAAAGTCGGACTTTACACTTCTCCGCATCTTGTAGATTTTCGCGAACGTATCCGTATAAACGGCAAGTGCATTGATGAGCAATATGTTGTAGACTTTGTTGAGCAAGAGCGCGATTTCTTTGAACCATTACATCCGTCTTTCTTTGAACTCACAACCGCACTTGCTTTCAAATATTTCGCAGAGAAAAAGGTTGATATTGCAGTCATTGAAGTTGGCTTGGGAGGTAGGCTCGATTGCACCAATATCATCACGCCGCTTCTATCTGTCATAACAAATATCAGTTTCGACCACACTCAGTTTCTTGGCAACACCTTGGCAAAGATAGCCGCAGAGAAGGCAGGCATCATAAAGCCTAATGTGCCAGTTGTGATAGGGGAGTGCTGTGATGAGACACGCGAGGTGTTTGAAGCTAAGGCGAAAGCAGTAAATGCCCCCATTGTCTTCGCAGAAGACAGCAAAGAGGTGTTTGGATATTCGCTTGAAGAAAATGACGTTATGCGTTATAAAACAAAGACATACGGCATTATTAAAGGCGAATTATGTGGCGATTACCAACAGAAGAACACCAATACAGTACTCAACGCTGTCAACCAATTACGCAAGCTTGGAATTATTAAAAATACCGATTGCGTTACTGCAGGTTTTGCTAATGTATGTGAGTCAACTGGACTTCTTGGTCGCTGGCAGATATTGTGCAAAACTCCGCTCACCATTTGTGATACGGGACATAACGTAGCTGGTTGGAACTACCTTTGTCAACAGATTGTTAGACAGAAGGGCAAGACAAAGCGTATTGTTTTCGGAATGGTGGACGACAAAGACGTAACTCATGTCATGGCTATGCTACCGAAAGATGCAGTCTACTATTTCTGCAAAGCAACAACACATCGAGCCATCACAGAGGATAAAATACAAAAGATAGGAGAGGAATGCGGTCTTCACGGCACATGCTACAACAGTGTTGAAGCTGCGTATAACGTAGCTTGCAATGAGGCTTCGCCAGAAGATTTTATCTTCATCGGAGGTAGCAGTTATGTGGTTGCTGACCTTCTTACATATTTAGAAAATAACAATTAATTGTTTTTAACGGAAAGCACCAAGTAATTTTGGTGCTTTCTTTTGTATGTTACATTTTTTTTTGGTTACTTTGCATACTATATAAGTAACTAAAAACTTAATTTATGATTAACACAACCGAAACAGAAAATATCTGCGGTCTGAAGAGAAGCGATTTTCAGACTACAGTAGGCGGTAAAGAGACCGACCTTTATATCTTGAAAAACAATCAAGGCAATGAGGTTGCTATTACTAATTATGGTGGTGCACTCGTTGCAATTATGGTTCCAGATAAGAATGGCAATAGAGCTAATGTGATTCAGGGCCATGACAACATTCAAGACGTTATAAATTCTCCCGAACCTTATTTGTCTACACTTGTAGGACGTTATGGCAATCGTATCTGCAAGGGACGTTTTCAGCTTCATGGCAAGGAATATCAGTTGCCTATTAACAATGGTCCAAACTGTTTACATGGTGGCTTGAAAGGCTTCAACGCAAAAGTATGGGAAGCACTTCAGATGAACGAGCACACACTCGTACTGAAGTACGTAAGTCCTTATGGTGAAGAAGGTTTCTCTGGCGAGATGAAAGTAACAGTTGAATACTCGTTCACTGACGACAACGAACTTGTTATTGAATATATGGCTACAACAAATAAGAAGACTGTTGTAAACCTAACGAGTCATGGATTCTTCTCTCTCGCAGGCATTGCAAATCCAACTCCTTCTATCGAAAATCTGGAGTGCGAGATCAATGCAGACTACTATCTGCCGATTGACGAGACTTCTATCCCAACCGGTGAGGTACGTTTCGTAAAGGGTACACCGTTCGACTTCCGTACGCCGAAGACTGTAGGTCAGGACATTGATGCCGACCACGAACAAATCAAGAACGGTGCAGGCTATGACCATTGCTTCGTGCTCAACAAGAAGGAAGAGGGCGAACTCAGCTTTGCAGCACGTATCAAGGAGCCGGTAAGTGGCAGAACAATGGAGGTGTATACCACAGAGCCAGGTGTTCAGGTTTACAGCGACAACTGGGCTGACGGATATAAGGGACAGAACGGTGCTACATTCCCACGCCGCAGTGCTATCTGCTTTGAAGCACAGCACTTCCCTGATTCACCGAACCATCCTTATTTCCCGTCAGTGGTTTTGAATCCTGGTGAGCAGTATACACAAAAGACAGTGTATAAGTTCGGAGTAGAAAAGTAGACAAACTATGTAGCGGAGGTTGCACGCCTCCGCTACACTGCATAAAATAATGCGGAGGAATCACCCCTCCGCAACTTTGTTGAATGTACTAATCAATAAAAAAATAACTAAAACAACAAAAAAAACAATGGGAAATTCCACAACAAAAAAAGGTAACTTCGTTGCTATCATTGCAATGATTTTCCTCTTTGCTATGATTGCCTTTGTGACCAACCTTTGCTCACCAATGGCTGTCATTCTGAAAAACAACTTTAGTGTATCTGATACTCTTGCACAGGTAGGCAACTATGGCAACTTTGGCGCTTACTTCCTTATGGGTATTCCAGCAGGTCTTCTTATTCAGAAGTTTGGCTACAAGAAGACAGCCCTCCTCGCTCTTATTGTAGGTATTGTTGGACTTCTTATCCAGTGGCTCAGTGGCTCTATGGGCTTCGTTGTTTACCTTATTGGTGCTTTCATTTCTGGTCTTTGCATGTGTATGCTCAACACCGTTGTAAACCCAATGCTCAACCTTCTTGGTGGTGGTGGCAACACTGGTAACCAATTGGTTCAGATTGGTGGCGTATTTAATTCGGCTGCAGCCGTTTGTGTTTACATCCTTATGGGTGCACTTATTGGCGATGCAAGTACTGCTAAGGTTTCAGCTGCAACTCCAGCGTTGATGATTGCACTTGCAATCTTTGTTTTCGCACTCGTTGTTATTTTCTTCACAAAGATTCAGGAGCCAGAACAGCCTAAGGCAGACACATTGGCAGACGACAAATATAGCTGCTTCTCGTTCCGTCACTTCAAGCTTGGTATGCTTGCAATTGCAATCTATGGTGCTGTGGAGGTTTGTCCTCCAACATACATTCTTGCTTACCTTACTTCAGCTAAGGATGCAGTAAACCCAGGTCTCGCTATGGATGCAGGTTACGTTGGTACTCTTAGTGCTGTTTACTTTATCTTCATGCTGATCGGACGTTTCGTAGGCGGTATGATTGGTGGCAAGGTTTCTGCTAAGACAATGATTGCTACCGTTAGCTTCGTTGCAATGGTACTTGTTGCATTGGGTATCATGCTCCCCGTTGAACAGACTATTAGTTTCCCGGGTATTGACTACACAACACTCAGTCTGAAATGGGGTGAGATACCTGTTGGTATCTTTGCAATTATGCTCGTTGGTTTCTGTGCATCTGTGATGTGGGGTGGTATCTTCAACCTTGCTACCGAAGGTCTTGGCAAATACACAGCAAAGGCTTCAGGCGCTTTCATGATGATGGTTGCAGGCTTCGCAGTTATGATTGGTATTCAGGGCTTTGTTATTGACTTCACGCATGACTACATGACAAGTTTCGTAGTAGTACTTCTTGCTGCTGCATACATTTTCTACTACGCTCTTTGGGGCTCAAAGAATGTCAATACAGACATTCCTGTAGAATAATCATATTGAATATATAAGGGCTTGCTCTTGCGGGCAAGCCTTTTTGCACTAATAAAACATTTATAACTAAAACCTTATTAATTATGGATATCGAATTTGTAAGAAGTCGCTTCATTAAGCACTTCGACGGTAAGACAGGAAATATTTATCAGTCACCAGGTCGTATCAATCTCATTGGTGAGCACACTGACTATAACGGAGGTTTCGTATTCCCTGGTGCAGTGGACAAGGGTATTATGGCAGAGCTTCGCCCGAATGGCACAAACACTGTTATGTGTTACTCAATCGACCTCAAGGACCGTGTAGAGTTCAAAGTTGATGATCCTCAAGGACCACGCGCAAGTTGGGCACGCTACATCTATGGCGTTGTTCAGGAGATGCGTAAACTCGGTGTTGACGTGAAGGGCTTCAATACAGCGTTTGCTGGTGACGTTCCTCTCGGTGCTGGTATGTCTTCTTCTGCTGCTCTCGAGAGCTGCTTCGCTTTTGCTATCAACGATCTCTTCGGCGATAACAAGGTAAGTAAGTGGGATATGGCTCTCGCAGGTCAGGCTACAGAGCACAACTACTGTGGTGTAAACTGCGGTATCATGGACCAGTTTGCAAGTGTATTCGGTAAGGAAGGTTGCCTCATGCGTCTCGACTGCCGCAGCCGCGAGTTCGAATATTTCCCCTTCAAGCCAGTTGGCTACAAGCTCGTTCTTCTGAATTCTTGCGTAAAGCACGAACTTGCAGGTTCTCCATACAACGATCGTCGCAACTCTTGCGAGAATGTTGTTAGGCATATCGCAGCAAAACATCCTGAGGCTCATTTCGAGACTCTGCGCGACTGCACATGGGAGCAACTTGAGGAGGTTAAGGCAGAAGTAGGCGAGGAAGACTACAAGCGCGCACACTTCGTACTTGGCGAGAAAGATCGTGTACTTGCCGTCTGTGAAGCTCTTAACGCAGGTGACTACGAGACTGTAGGCAAGAAAATGTACGAAACACACGAGGGTCTGAGCAAGGAGTATGAGGTTTCATGCGAAGAGCTCGACTTCCTCAATGACATCGCTAAGGAGAACGGCGTAACCGGTAGCCGCATCATGGGTGGTGGATTCGGTGGTTGTACAATCAACCTCGTTAAGGAAGAGCTTTACGATCAGTTCATCGCTGATGCCAAGGCAAAGTACTCTGCAAAATATGGCAAGGAGCCTAAGGTTATCGACGTTGTTATTAGCGACGGTTCGCACAAGGTTTGCTAATTTAGCAATATAATAATATGTGTTAGGGCAATCCAATAGTGATATTGGGTTGCCCTTTTTCTATTGTTATTAAGTAAAAGGAAGCATTGGTTCTTCATAGTGTATTTTTGGTTCCTTTTCTTCTTTTGACTTTTCATCTCCACTACTTACACCAAGTCCCATTAACCTTATTGGGTGTAAGGCATTAAATTCAATTTTAGCAAGAAGTTTTTTTGCTAATGGCAGTATCTCATGTTTCGTCAAGAGTGGGGTAGTGTGGGTTACACTCCTCGTGACTTGCGTGAAATCAGCATACTTTACTTTTAGTGTAAGTGTGTGTCCTACAAAACCGCTTTCAGACAAACGATTAACAAGTTCAATAGTTATATGATATAACTCAATAATGACATTAGAACGTATTGAAAGATCTTGCATAAAAGTATTTTCACAACTCATTGATTTTCTCACATTACGAACTTCTATCGGACTATCATCTATGCCACGAGCATAGTTATAGAATTGTTGTCCACGCTTCCCAAAAAGACGTGTTAAAGTAGTAAGCGATTGACCACGCAATTGTTTGACTGTAAAGATACCAAGCGAATGTAGCTCAAGGGCAGTCTTATGACCAACAAGCCACAAGTCTTCAACCTTCAATTTGTCAAGAAACGTTATCGCATTGTCTGGATCTATAACACAAAGTCCATCTGGCTTATTATAATCAGATGCTATTTTTGCAAGTAATTTGCAATATGAAACACCGGCAGAAGCCGTAAGCCCAATTTCTTTACAAATTGCGAACTTTATTTCCTTAGCTATATCAATTGCAAGTTCTATATTTTTCTTATTCTCTGTGACATCAAGAAATGCTTCGTCAAGTGAGATTGGTTCAATCAGATCAGTATACCTCTGAAAAATTTTATGAATTGCATCTGAGATTTCCTTGTAACGCTCAAAATGCGGTTCTACAATATGCAGATCTGAACACAACCGCTTAGCCATACGTATGGATTGTGCAGAATGTACACCATAACGACGCGCTTCATAACTGGCTGTAGACACAACACCTCGTTCTGAGTCGTGCCCAACAATAACAGGCACACCCAAAAGCGCAGGATTGTCAAGACATTCAACTGCTGCATAAAAACAATCCATATCTATATGTATTATCTTACGATTGTATTGCATTTTTGATTAATTTATACCAACTATCAAGACTCTTGATATTGATTTCAAAAGTACAAAATATTATTGAAAAACTATCATTGTGGTTGTTACAAATTGACATTCTTTGGTACTAACACGAATAAGTTATAATGGACATTATGATAAATAACTAATTATTTGTATTACAATTGACAACTACCGTCTAATCAAAAGAATACTCCATCTCATCTTTAATTTCGACTTTGTTTTCATTTTGCTGTTGATATATCATTTTTGATTAGAAAGGCATACCAACAGCAAAATGGAAAGTCATATCATTCCAGTGTGGATTTGTTATTGGAAAGTGTTCTTTGCGTGTATCATAAGCTGGATTTACGGCTTTCATACCGAAGTCGATACGCATAATGAAGTAATCGAGATTTAGGCGCAAACCTAAACCATATCCAACTGCGATTTGTTTGTAGAACTCGTTGAATCTGAATTGACCTCCAGGTTGATCTTTGTAGTCCTTTAGAGTCCATATATTGCCAGCGTCCACAAAGAATGCACAGTTGAACTTCCAAAATAGAAATGTACGCAATTCCATATTCATATCAAGTTTCATATCACCAGTCTGATTAATGAAATCAATACGTCCATCCTTCCCTTTGAATTTTCCAGGGCCAAGAGCTCGAACATTCCAACCTCTTACAGAATTTGCACCTCCAGAGAAGTAGCGTTTTTCAAATGGAAGAATAGTACTATTTCCATATGGATATGCAATACCAAGACCAAAATGTAATGCAAGTGTATTCTTTGTATCGATTTTTACAAGACGAGTATAATCGAAATCGCCTTTAACATACTGTGCATAAGCAATTTTGAAAAGCGTATATTGGTTTTGAGCATTACGTTTTTCTCCAAACAAATTTGAGATGGCATATAGTAAGTTGCCACCAACCTCTATGTTTGATCTCAATGCATTCTTAGAATCACTAAACGAGTAATTCAAACCAGTACGTAGAATGAATATATCCTCGTAATTATACCGAAGTATAGCATTTCTATTTGAAACGTCATCGAGATACTCCTTCTTAAATGTTGCAGATATCCAAGGCATGTATACATAGTTGATGTCTAAGAAATCGTATCTGAATGATGATTTCTTTTTGCTCATACTCCAATGGTATCGCCATGCTGCAGTAAGGACGCGCCGATGAAATTCGGGTCTATTCTGTAGATTATAGCTAAATAGCAGCTCTGATTTCATGCGATTTCTTTTACGAAATCCATCTGAAAGAAATGGCGCAATAATGCGTGGAAAAGCCAGTTTGGTTTCAACATTATACTCTATATAATTTTCATTTTGATAGCCTTCGAGTCCCTTGATTGCTTCATAGGCACCGCGCAACTGCACACTGAACGTTTCACTTCCTCGAAACAGATTGTTATTAGTGTATGTTAACGAAGCTGCTGCACCAAAATCACCGGCTGTATTAGTTCCTTCTGGTTGAAATGATATAGAGTTGGGTTTTCTTGTACTAATTTGTATATTACAATCCAACAAGTTTGTATCGGGTAATTCTTCGAAGTGAATATTTGTGAAACGCACGGCCTGAAGACGTGCAAAATTATTGTAAGTATTTTGAACATCTTCTGAGCAAAACTGCGAATTTGAGGTTATCGCTACATTATTAACAAGTACACGACTGCGCAATGGCAATTTCTTGCCATCTCCAGAGCGAAAATAAATATTATTTATACTATAGTGTTTATGTGGTGTTTCTGGACTATTGTTAGAACTTCGATACTTTATAAGGTGAAGTTCCACGTCTACCCTATTGCTTTTCCCTATTGTATCAACCACATAGTGTATGAAATCCTTATTGAACTTATAATAGCCATTATTAAGAAGGTATTGGGCGATGCGCTTGCGTTCTGCATCAAGATTTGATGTTGAAAATGGCAAACCTTTCTTTAGCATTTTTCCTTTTATTGCTTTTGATTCTAATAAAGGTAAAAGTGTCTCATCTTCAATCACATACTTGACAGAATCTATAAAATATAATGTACCCGGATTTACTTCATAGTTAACTATTGCTCTTTTATTTTTTTTCGCAACTGTATAAGATGCATTGGCTTTTAAGTAGCCCATTGATTTCATTGCAGAAATCATATTATCGCAAGACTTTTTTGTTTTTACTGAGTCAAAAACAACAGGTTCCTCTCCTATTCTTCTTAATGTACGGTTTATCCACTTTGTTGAATCACGTCCAGACATATTATATATTCCCAATGGAAGTTTCATCAGAGAAAACCATTTAGAGTTTGGACGTTGCGCATAATATGATTCGAGTGATTTTGTATTGAAAGACTGGTCCTCACAATTAATTGCGCAACTTTTCAAAAGACAATTGTCTTCAGTAATAAATTTCGTTGATGAACATGACGAGATAAGGGCCAATACACACACCATCCCAAATGTTAGTAAAACGAACTTATACTTAACCTTAGACAACATCTTTATTAATAGTACTTAATTAATACACAATATGCTTGAAAAACCTTGCAAAGGTACAAAAAAAACGATAAATATTACTACCTTTGCAAGGTCTTTTACTCAAAGATAGAATTCATAACGTATTTTGATAGTTTTAATTAAGAAGATGTTAAGTAAAAATAAAATTAAATATTTACATTCGCTTAATACAAAGAAATCTCGTGACGTAGAAGGTGTCTTTGTTGCCGAAGGCCCAAAGGTTGTTGGTGACATTTTTGCAAGCCATCCATCTAATTTGACATTACTCGTTGCAACATCCGAATGGCTCAATGGTGATGGCAAGAAAGTATCTGCATCTGCAAATTGTGAGATTGTCGAAGTTACTACCGAAGAGCTCGCTAAAGCAAGCTTCTTATGTCATCCGCAACAAGTATTAGGCGTTTTTAAGAAACTCAAGACTCCTGTTAATACAACCATGCTTACAAGCAAACTAACTATTGCGCTTGATGGAGTGCAGGATCCTGGTAATCTTGGAACTATTATTCGTATTGCCGATTGGTTCGGAATTGAAAATATAATCTGCAGCCGCGACACCGCAGATGTTTACAACCCCAAAGTTGTCCAGGCAACAATGGGTAGCATAGCGCGTGTGAATGTAGCATATATGTATCTTTCAGAGTTGTTCAATTCACTCCCTGCCAACTTCCCCATATATGGGACCCTTCTTGAAGGCGAAAACCTCTACGAACAGGAGCTTTCTGACACCGGTTTGATTGTAATGGGAAATGAAGGAAAAGGCATTTCGCCAGCCATTCGCCAACTTATAAATCGCGCTTTGCGCATACCGAATTATCCTAAAGGTCGTGAGACGGCAGACAGTTTGAATGTAGCAATAGCCACATCTATTGTTTGCGCAGAATTTAGAAGACGCTTATAATATGCACAAAATAATATTATCAGTAGGCACAAATTTTAACTACGAGCAGAACGCGAAACTCGTGAAAGAAATACTTACAGAGGAAATAAATGAAATACAATTCTCAGAAAATCTGCTTACCGAACCCATAGGAGAAATCAAAAGCAATGGAAAATTTCTCAACTTCCTTGTTTTTGGTTCCACTGAGAAGGGAGTCGAACAACTTGTTTCTATATTAAAGCAGATAGAAACCCAATGTGGCAACACAAAGTTCTTACGCAACGAGGGAAAAATAGCGATGGACATAGATTTACTGAAGTATGACAATCAACGTTTTCATGAAAGCGATTGGACAAGAGATTACATCGTAAAGCTAATGAAACATTTTGACAAATAGGTTTAAAACAATATGAATTGAATATGAAGAACATATTTAGACTAATAATATTCATGATTTGCATATGTGCTATTATATCAGGCAAGGCACAAAACAAGTCGGTAGACTTTAATGAACATTTCTGCGATAGTACATTACGCATTGATTATATATTCTCCGGAAACGCTCAATCGCAGCAAATTTCACTTGACAAGTGCAACTTAATGCCTCGTTGGTATGGCAAAAAGAACAATTTAAATATTCTTCCAGTCCAAGGAAATGGACAGATTACCGTGCGGGACCATCACACAAAGGAAATTATATACATCAACTCTTTCTCAACATTGTTCCAAGAATGGTTAACATACGATGAGGCGAAGACTATAAGCAAGTCGTTTGAGAATGTTTTTCTTGTACCAATGCCGAAAGACATTGTAGATGTAACTGTCGATTTACGCAATAATCGTCACGAAATAGTCACATCAATGACACATGTTATAGCCCCGAATGACATTTTAATTCGTCATACTGGCTTTAGCTATGTAACGCCTTACGCCACATTACAGACAGCTGAGGATACCACAAAATGTATTCATATCGCATACGTTGCCGAAGGATATACAGCAGAGGAAATGCCTATATTCTTAGAGGATGCTCGCATTGCAACAGAAGCCCTTTTCGAGCATGAACCATTCAAGACAAAGCGTAACCGCTTTAATATCATTGCAGTAAAGTCGGTATCAATGGATACTGGAACAAGCATACCTTCGCAAGGAGTATGGAAGAAGACGGTTTTAGGCAGTCATTTTGACACATTCTACTCCAATCGCTATCTAACAACCCTCAATCAGAAGAATTTACACGATGTGCTTGCCGGAACTCCATACGAACACATCATTGTGCTGGTAAACACTTCGGAATACGGCGGCGGTGGCATACTGAATTCTTACAACCTTAGCATGACGCACCATCCACTTTACAAGCAGGTCGTTGTACATGAGTTCGGTCATAGCTTCGCTGGATTGGCAGACGAATATGCTTACGAGCAAGAAGCCATACCGATGTATCCACATGACGTAGAGCCTTGGGAAAAGAATATCACCACACTCGTTAATTTCCATGATAAATGGGAAAGCCTTATTGCGCCAGCAACTCCTATCCCTACCCCAACAGACTTGGGCAAAAAGACAAATAACAAAAAAAAGATTGTTAATACACATTCTATCGGTGTGTATGAAGGTGCAGGTTATAGCCTCAAAGGTGTATATCGACCTTCGTTCGATTGTCGTATGCGAAGCAATGCCAATCCCAATTTCTGTGCTGCTTGTCAAAAAGCAATCAACGAACTGATTGATTTCTATACAGAATAACTCATAACATGAATATATCAAAAAGAATCACGATTTTTTTATTGGTATGTTTCATCTCTCTCCCATGTATTGCTCACAGACATAGTGGCGCATATGCCGCTATTTTAGAGAATACATCAGATTATACTGATGCTGAAAAACTTTCAAGAGCTGTTGAATACTTCCAAAGCGGCAAGTATCATGAGGCACTGATATGGTTCTCTAAACTTGATAAGAAATACAAGCTTAACCCTCGCTTTCAAGCATACATGGGAGTATGTTGTTATTATGATGGCGAATACAAACGTGCAATAGAGGCTTTAGAACCTATTCTTCCTAAGCTCAAAGCCTTTGCCCCGCACGAATTGGCTGTATATTATTATAGTGTCGCTGATAGCTATTTTCGCCTGAACAAATACATCGACGCAGTTCCATTTTATGAGAAGCACACATTGCTTTGTTACAACAACGAGAAAGGCGATTCGCTTTTTCGTATAGGCATTTGCTATAGATGCTTAGGCGACATCGAAATCGCTCAAGAGTATTTTGTTGAAGCCTTGGCTTACTTCCGTCGTTATAATGATACAGACCGATTAAAATATATAGAACGAGAGTTAGAACGCAGTACCGATAATTAATGGCATGTATTTTGCATATACAATATTGCCTACATATAAGGCATAAAGTAATATTAATGAACATAATTTATCAAGGATAATATAAATGACAAATTCGTTTTCACTAAGAGTTTCTGAAAACCTATCTTTCAGCAGAGAGGAAGCAATAAGGCTATCTTCTGGCGTAATACGTCCCGAACATATTGTGCTTGGTATGTTGAGAGACAAACATAGCCCATTGAAAGCACTTCTCATGGGTGCTAATATTGATGTTGAAAAAGTAAAATTGCAACTTGAGCAGAATGCTCAGGCTGACAACACAACAATGGCAGAGTCAAACAATGGTAGCATCTCACTCGATGAACATGCTAATAATATTCTCAAACTATCAATACTTGAAGCCCGACTTCAACATTTAAAGGAGGTAGACGTGGAGCACATAATTCTTGCTATTTTGCATGACAAAATGGCAAGTGGTGCAAAGAATGTACTTTTAGAGAATGGTTTAACTTACGAGAAAGCTATGAATTTTCTTATGCAAACAAATTCAAACATAAAGAATGGCGTTGGATTGTCCGAAGATGATGACAACTTAATGTCGCAGGACAATTTTGCTTCTCGTAATAACGGGAAGAGTAAAAATTCCACTTCTGATACTACAAGCAAACCGATGGGTGGCGGAACAGACAAGACACCCGTACTTGACAAGTTCTCCACCGACCTTACCCTTGCAGCAGCACAAGGTAAACTTGACCTTGTCATCGGACGCGACAAGGAGATACAGCGTGTCACTGAAATTTTGTGTCGCCGAAAGAAAAACAACCCTATTCTTATCGGCGAACCAGGCGTAGGCAAGAGTGCTATTACTGAAGGACTTGCGCAGCTTATCGCTCGCCGTCGCACTTCTCCTCTGTTGTTCAACAAGCGCATTTTTAGGCTTGATATGACCGCTATAGTTGCTGGCACTAAATATCGTGGCCAGTTTGAAGAGCGCATCCAGGCCCTCTTGCATGAGTTGGAGCAGAACCCTGACATTATCGTATTCATTGACGAGATACATACCATAATAGGTGCTGGTAGTACACCAGGCTCAATGGATGCTGCCAATATAATGAAGCCTGCACTTGCCCGTGGATTGGTTCAGTGTATCGGTGCAACAACTCTTGATGAGTATCGCAACTCTATAGAGAAAGACGGAGCACTTGAGCGCCGTTTCCAGCGTGTCATGATAGAACCATCCACCGAAGCAGAAACGCTTGACATTCTGAAGAATATAAAGGAGCGCTATGAAGACTACCACCATGTTCGTTATACAGACGAAGCACTGGAGGCATGTGTGAAACTTACAAGCAGATATGTTTCTGAGCGTGCATTCCCCGATAAGGCCATTGATGCAATGGACGAGGTCGGAGCAAAAGTACATTTGCAACATGCCGAGATACCACCTTCAATCATAGAAAAGGAAAAAGAACTGTCCAACATACATCAGTTGAAGATTGCAGCAGCAGGCGACCAGAACTTTGAACTTGCAGCCACCTATCGCGACCGTGAGACACAACTTGAAGGCGAACTGAAAGAACTCAACGACAAGTGGGTGGCTTCTGACGACGGACATCGTGAGACAATCACTGAGGCTGATGTAGCTAATGTTGTATCAATAATGTCGGGCATACCTGTACAGCGCATATCCGAATCGGAAGGTTGTGTACTAAAGAACCTTGGCAACAGACTAAAATCTGTTGTTGTGGCTCAAGACGATGCCATCGACAAAATCGTTCGTAGCATACAGCGCAACCGACTTGGCTTGAAGGATCCAAATCGCCCTATCGGAGTGTTCATGTTCCTTGGATCTACGGGTGTAGGTAAGACATATTTGGCACAGACATTGGCAGAACTGATGTTTGGTACAAAGGATGCCCTCATACGTATAGATATGAGCGAATACTCTGAGAAGTTCAACACCTCACGACTCGTTGGAGCACCTCCGGGATACGTTGGTTATGGTGAAGGTGGACAGCTAACGGAGAAAGTGCGCCGTCACCCCTACTCTATTGTTTTGCTTGATGAAGTGGAAAAAGCGCACGGCGACGTGTTCAACCTCCTGCTGCAGGTGCTTGACGAAGGACGTATGACCGACGGCAATGGCAGAATGGTCGACTTCCGCAATACAATCATCATTATGACATCCAACACGGGCACACGCCAGTTGGTTGACTTCGGAAATGGCATAGGTTTCAATGCCTCACTGATAAGTTCTTCAAGCGAGAAAGCAAAGGAACATGCACGCTCTGTCATACAGAAAAGTCTGTCACATCAGTTTGCTCCAGAATTCCTCAACCGTCTCGACGAGATAATCACGTTCGACCAACTTGACAATACTGCAATACGTAAGATTGTAGACATCGAGTTGTCGCGTTTGTTCAAACGTATAAACGATATGGGCTATGCGGTTGAGATTAGTGAAGAAGCCAAGGAGATGCTCGCACAGAAGGGCTATAGTCCGCAGTATGGAGCACGCCCACTGAAACGCGCCATACAAACATACATCGAGGATGTACTATGCGAACTGCTGCTCGACGACGAGAAAAAGCTAAGCAGCACCATTACAATAGATGTTGATGAGGGCGACAAACTAAAGGTCACTTTTAAAGACTCATCCTCTGAAACAAAATAATTTGGAATAGAAAATGAGCAATAATAACAATCATCAACTTGGCGAGGCACCTTGGTTGCACGTCGTTATATCAACCGGATTCGGTGTTGGTTTTTGGCCTTGGGGCCAAGGGACACTTGGAGGTTTCGTTGCGTTACTTATCTGGATAGCACTCTACTTCACCCTCTCACCCATATGGCTTGCAATTGCCACAGTGTTGCTGGTTCTGACAACACTCCTTGTAGGTGTATGGACAGATAATGTGATGGAACGGTATTGGGGTGAAGACCCTCGCACCGTTATCATAGACGAGTATTTCGGCACATGGGTGGCTACGCTTGCAGCCTTGTTCGTTGATGGTCCGTCATATGTAGCAATATCGCTTGCTACAATTGGATTTGTCCTCTTCCGTATCATCGACATCACCAAGCCGCTTGGTTGCCGTTGGGTAGACCGACATATACACGGAGGCTGGGGGTGTATGCTCGACGATGCGTTGGCTGGCTTCTATGCCGTCTGCTTGACATTAGTCATTAGATACACCGGTTTAGTTGAATGGGGCTATAACTTACTCCCATAAAAAGCTATGTAGTTTTGACTAAACTAAACAACCGAAGTGAATCCACGGACGTTGTCTATGCAGATTGCGTTCGTAATCTGATCAGGTTGCGAACGCAATCTGATTGGACAGCGGACGCAACCTGATCAGACAACGAACGCGCTACCATTCCATAGTTAATACTTTAAGTCTCGCTTATACCAACGATTTGCTGGCACAACGAGGTCTCTATTGATTAATATTCGTGCTTTTGGCAGCGTCTTAACGCAAAAGACAAGATTATCATAGGCATCTTGTATGTAAGTGCTACCAAACAGACTATCACAATATGCACAACCGAAGGACATATAAGCACCATGATGGAACTTACTATAACGTGGTTTTATCTCCCCCATTTTTATATTTAGGCCCGAATTAACATCAAGATATTGCTTTACGCCATTAACTATTTCTGGATAAAAACTATCTATTCCGCTTTCAATCTCAATACCTTCTGTAGAAATCAATTTATTAATAAGGTATATATGATTCTTTTCATGGCACTTCCAACATATCTTCTGATAAAAACACACTTCAACATACTTCACTTTCATTGTCTCTGTATAACGTATGTTGCCTAAAATCATAGAGTGAATAAAGTCGTCGAGCGGAAGCGAATGTTCTTCTTCTCTGATCTTGTGAAGAAGAACATTTACTTCGCCACGAATATCTTGAATGTAAAAACAAGGAAGTTTGCTTAACACAATCTTTCTAAACGAAGGCAATAGCATCCAACAACCACACACTCGTTCTTGACGCATTGCTAAGTACACATCTTCAACATTACGTGGTAAGTTGCACACATTGAAAGCTATTTTGTAAGTAGCACAGTCCACTACGACATCAGCCTTCCATTTATCTGTCTTCACCTTTGTTGTGAATGGAAAGCCGATACTTTTGCAAATTGACAAAATGGAGTCTATAACGAATGTTTTCTCCATAGGTTAGAAGTTTATACTATTGACATGGCTTATATTGCGACATCATCTTGCGTATCTCGTTAGCTCTCTGAGCCGACAACGCAGGCGTGTCCATCAACTTGTATTTCTCGCCAAGCTTTTCGTATTTATATGTGCCTAATGTATGGTAAGGTAAAATCTCTATCTTTTCTACACAATTATAATGCGCCACATGATTACCAAGTTTATGCAACCACTTGTCGTTGTCTGTGATTTCGGGCACAACAACATGTCGAATCCAAGTATTGATGCCTCGCTCTTCGAGAATATCCAGGAAGGCAAGGTTATTATTCTGGTTCACACCTGTGAGACGTGGATAGAGTTCTGCATCCATTGTTTTTATATCCAATAATACGAGATCGGTATTGTCTAACACGTTCAGAACCTTATCTGTAATTATCGCACCGCTTGTATCTAACGCGGTGTGCAATCCTTCTTCATGGCATAGTCGGAAATATTCTGCCACAAACTCAGCTTGCATAAGTGGCTCACCACCAGACACAGTGATACCGCCACTCTTTATGAATGAACGATACTTCAAAGCTTCGTCTCTCAATTGCTCTGGTGTCATCTCGTACTGACACTTTCTCTTAATATCCCATGTGTCGGGGTTGTGACAGTACAAACATCTTAAAGGGCATCCCTGCATGAAAGAAACGAAACGCACACCTGGCCCATCCACAGTACCAAACGACTCAAAAGAATGTATTCGTCCTATCATTTATCCTAAAAGCTTTTCTAAGAATAAATTCAAGTCGGAGTCGAGTCCTTCCATAAGATCCTTTCCAATAATCACAGTATCATCGTCAGCGATGTATAACTCTGCTATAGTGTCTTTGTCATCATTCTCAAGAACAAAGCTATAGGGCTTAAGTATGCCCAAACTATCAGCGATGGTAGACAATGCTGAGAATGTAGATATGAGGGTCTGCTCTACGCCATTATAAAAGTCCTCGTCGTTATTGTTTATCCATTGTTCTACGACACAACGTGTCACTTCATTATCATCATCGTCAAACGCCAACATTTCTCCACTACCTTGAGAAACACGCACATGAATATCTGTCACGATTGAAGTATCTTCACGTGGAGGGAATTTCTGCGCAATCTTTTTTAGAAAGCGTTCAATTTGCTGTGTTGTTTGTTCGGTTGCTTTTTCCATTTCGCTTTTGTTTAGATTATTATTCATTGATAATGCAGTTGGAATTAAATGAAGTTAGTTTCACTTTACGATGTGCATTCAATCATCTGCAAATATACACCTTTTTATTAACAACGCAAACAAATTACAGAAAAATATCTGTGTTTTATTTGCCATTACGAATTATAATATTAATTTTGTAGTAATATAAAGTGTTTTACATGTTTTTATACGAATATTATAATTAATAGACTATAAAACTTATCTTAGTATTATGAAACAAACAATTTTGGTAACTGGCGGTACTGGCTTTATCGGTTCGCATACAACAGTAGAGCTCATTGAAGCAGGTTACAAAGTAGTAATTGTTGACGACCTCTCCAATTCAAAGATTGAGGTTCTTGACGGCATTGAGAAGATAACTGGCGTTCGCCCTGCATTCGAGCAGGTAGACCTTCGCGACAAGGCGGCTACAGAAGCTGTATTCGAGAAGTATCCGGACATCCAAGGTATCATACACTTCGCTGCTTCTAAGGCTGTTGGTGAAAGCGTACAGAAACCTTTGCTATACTATCGCAACAATATCGTATCGCTCGTTAACCTACTCGAACTTATGCCAAAACACAACGTGAAGGGCATCATCTTCTCTTCAAGCTGCACTGTATATGGTCAGCCGAAGCCTGAGAACCTCCCCGTTACTGAGGATGCTCCTCACCAGAAGGCAACATCGCCTTATGGCAATACAAAAGAAATAAACGAGCAGATTATTGCTGACTATATCCATAGTGGTGCTGCTATCAAGAGCATCATTCTCAGATACTTCAACCCGATAGGTGCTCACCCATCTGCAGAAATCGGTGAATTGCCGAATGGTGTTCCAAACAACCTGATTCCTTTCGTAACTCAGACAGCTATCGGTATCCGTAAGGAACTTACCATATTTGGCAACGATTATAATACTCCTGACGGCACTTGCATTCGCGACTATATTTATGTAGTAGATCTCGCTAAGGCTCACGTTGCAGCTATGGCTCGTGTACTTGATAAGGAGACTGAACCAATCGAATACTTCAACATCGGCACAGGCAATGGCAACTCGACACTCGAAATCGTAGAGACATTTGAGAAGGCTACTGGCGTGAAGCTGAACTGGAAGTACGGTCCACGCCGCGAAGGTGATATCGAGAAGATTTGGGGCGACTGTTCAAAAGCAAACAAGGTATTGGGCTGGAAGGCAGAATCAAACCTCAGCGAAGTGCTCGCTTCAGCATGGAAGTGGCAGCTAAAGCTTCGCGAAGATGGCATAATGTAAAAAAAAATAGGAGATTACAGTATCAGCTATAATCTCCTATTATATTTAATATCACTATCGACTTTAATACTCTGAACCATCAGACTTTATAACACTTGGTCCATCAATCACTTCAAGATTGTTTGCACCTCGCTTTATGTCATTGTACACTCTTCGTAAGTCTTCGTAACGAATGCTTATGTCTCTATTTACCGGGCGTTCTCTGTCAAGCAGACTATGCGAGAATAGCCATTCATAAGTCTTTCGCAGATAGAACAGACGTGCAGGTGCTCCATGGTTTGCTCCCTGCCACCAATCGTAAAGCAGACGAGTGTCGTTGCCACTATTCTTTAGTTTTTCTACGACAACCTTCGATTGCTTCACGGGTACGGCACGGTCAGCTGTACCGTGTATTATCCAAAAAGGCAGTTTCCCCAATCCGCTGACATCTTTTAATGTTGTGCCACCACATAATGCCATTCCGGCAGCAATGCGATCCGGATAAGTGCCACAAACATCCATTGTGCCATAACCACCAAGACTCATACCAAGTACATATACACGGGTTGTGTCACACGGATAGTTGCGTTTCACCCAGTCGAACACGTCCATAACCTTCTTCGGATTCCATGCACCACCAGGGTTTTGTGGCACAATTGTAAGCGCATCGATATCGCGACCTTTCACTATTGCATCGAGCGGACCATAACGACGTACCCTATCAAGATTACGACCACAAAGACTTGCTCCATGCAAGAATATGATTACTGGAGTTTGCTCCTGCGTATAGAAATAATCGACAGGGGTGTAAACCCAAAAATTATAGCCATTGGGAATGGAGTCTTTCACGGGGCGAAGGAAATCATAAGCCGACATGTGCAATGTCGAAAACACTAAAAACAGAGCAAAAAGTATCTTTTTCATAAATAAAATTCGTTTTCAGGACTTGAATAGATTGAAGCGAAATTACCATTTATATTTCTAATAGAGAAATTTCCCAAGCATCTTTACCACACATTAATAGGCTTTTACCTTTTTTAGTAAGCAATTTATGATGATAAGTCACGCCATAAATAAAAAAATATGTACCTTTGCAAAAACAATAACACTGATATGGAAGTAATTAAAACCGATATTGAAGGAGTGGTTATTATTGAGCCACGTATTTTCAAAGATGCTCGAGGATATTTCTTTGAGAGTTTTTCGCAGCGAGAATTTGACGAGAAGATAGGACACATAGAGTTCTGCCAGGACAACGAAAGTATGTCGTCATATGGCGTAATGCGTGGTCTTCACTTCCAACGTCCGCCTTACACACAGAGCAAACTCGTAAGATGCGTTAAAGGTGCTGTTCTTGATGTTGCTGTAGACATTAGAAAAGGTTCGCCGACATATGGTAAACATGTGGCCGTAGAACTGACAGAAGATAACCATCGTCAGTTCTTTATACCCAAAGGTTTTGCGCACGGCTTCGCAGTATTGAGCGAGACTGCTGTATTCCAATACAAATGCGATAATTTCTACCATCCAGAGACCGATGGGGGCATATCTATTCTCGACAAATCGTTGGGTATAGATTGGCGAATACCTACCGACAAAGCTATCTTAAGCGAGAAGGACACAAAGCATGCGCTATTAAAAGACTTCGATTCTCCATTTACTTTTTAAACATCCAAAAGTATGAACATATTAGTAACTGGTGCCAACGGACAACTTGGGCACGAAATGCAGCGTGTGGCACTTGGTAGCAATCATCATTATATCTTCACAGATGTAGCAGATGGCTACGAGCAACTCGACATCACCAATCTTGACGCCATCCGTGCGATGGTAAAGGAACGTAGCGTAAGCGTTATTGTCAACTGTGCAGCCTATACCAACGTAGACAAAGCCGAAAGCGACTACGACTTTGCCAATCTGCTTAACAATACGGCTGCAGGCAATCTTGCCACTGCTATGAAGGAAGTAGACGGTACGCTGATACACGTGAGCACCGACTATGTATTTCAGGGCGACCGCAACGTGCCATGCCGTGAGGATTGGGAGACAAATCCGCTCGGCGTTTATGGCAAGACAAAGCTCGCAGGCGAGAAGGCAATTGCAGCAACCGGATGCAAACATATCATTATACGCACTGCGTGGCTCTACTCGCAGTGGGGCAAGAACTTCGTGAAGACGATGCAGATGCTCACCTCTACAAAAGACTCACTCAAGGTCGTATTCGACCAGGTAGGCACCCCGACATTTGCGGGAGACCTTGCCGACATCATCTCACATATAATCGAAACAAAACAACTTGACAAGACAGGCATCTACCACTTCTCTAACGAAGGCGTATGCTCATGGTTCGACTTTGCGAAGGTTATATGCGAACTTTCTGGCAACACTTGCGACATCCAGCCTTGCTACAGCGAGGAGTTCCCGAGTCCGGTAAAGCGTCCGCACTTCTCTGTGCTCGACAAGTCGAAACTCAAAGCTACATTCGGTGTAAAGGTTCCCTACTGGACCGATTCACTGAAAGTGTGCATCAAGCAGCTTGCAGAAGCAAACAACAAATAAGCATATCACACACTAAATTAGTAAATAATATGAAGAATATAATTATCACTGGTGGTGCCGGGTTTATCGGTTCACATGTTGTTCGACTTTTTGTCAACAAGTATCCAGAGTATAACATAATAAACCTTGACAAACTTACATATGCTGGCAATCTTGCCAACCTGAAGGATATCGAGGACAAGGAGAATTACACATTCGTTAAGGGCGACATCTGTGACTTCGAGATGGTTCTCGAACTCATGAAGAAGCACAAGGTTGACGGCATTATCCACCTTGCTGCAGAGAGCCACGTAGACCGCTCTATTAAGGATCCGTTCACCTTCGCACGCACTAACGTGATGGGCACATTGTCGTTGCTTCAGGCTGCGAAGATATATTGGGAGAGCCTTCCAGAGAAGTACGAAGGCAAGCGCTTCTACCATATCTCTACAGATGAGGTTTATGGTGCGCTCGAACTTACAAACCCTGAGGGTGTTGAGTCGCCGTTCACAACAAAGGCTTCTTCAGCTCACCACCACGCTTACGGCACAGAGTTCTTCCTCGAAACAACCAAGTACAACCCTCATTCGCCCTACTCTGCTGCTAAGGCAAGTAGCGACCACTTCGTACGCGCTTTCCACGACACATACGGGATGCCAACCATCGTGACCAATTGTTCTAACAACTACGGTCCGTACCAGTTCCCAGAGAAACTTATCCCACTATTCATCAACAACATTCGCCATCGCAAGCCGCTGCCGGTATACGGCGAGGGTCTGAACGTACGCGACTGGTTGTACGTAGAAGACCATGCTCGCGCTATCGACCTTATCTTCCATAAGGGCAAGGTGGCAGATACATATAATATAGGTGGTTTCAACGAGTGGAAAAACATCGATATTATTCATGTACTCATAAACACAGTAGACCGTTTACTTGGTCGCAAGGAAGGCGAAGACCTCAATCTTATTACTCATGTAACCGACCGTATGGGGCACGATATGCGCTATGCTATCGACTCACGCAAGTTGCAGAGTGAACTTGGATGGGAACCGAGCCTACAGTTCGAAGAAGGTATAGAAAAGACAGTGCGCTGGTATCTTGACAACCAAGAGTGGATGGATAATGTAACCTCTGGCGACTATCAGAACTATTACGAGTCAATGTACAAGAATAGATAAGCAATTATGAATATAGGATTTGATAACGAGAAGTATCAGAACATTCAGTCGGAGCACATCAAAGAGAGAATTTCACAATTTGATGGCAAATTGTATCTCGAACTTGGTGGTAAACTCTTTGACGACCATCATGCAAGCCGCGTGCTGCCAGGTTTTCAACCAGACAGCAAGTTGCGCATGTTTCAAAAGATTAGCGACAGCATAGAGATTGTGATTGTCATTAGTGCTACCGACATCGAAAAGAACAAAAAACGCGCCGATCTTGGCATAACTTACGACGAGGATGTGCTTCGCTTGCGTGGCGAGTTTCAGAACCGTGGCTTCATGGTCGGTTCGGTTGTCATCACTCATTACAACGGACAGCCCGCCGCAATCGCCTTCAAGCAGCGTCTTGAGCGCAGCAACATCAAGACCTACTGCCACTACCTCATTGAGGGCTACCCGCATGATGTCAAGCTCATCGCTTCAGACAACGGCTTCGGAAAGAACGACTACGTACAGACCAAGCGTCCGCTGGTTATCGTGACCGCACCGGGCCCGGGCAGCGGCAAGATGGCTGTATGTCTTAGCCAGCTCTATAACGAGCACAAGCACGGCGTAAGAGCGGGCTATGCGAAGTTTGAGACATTCCCGGTTTGGAACCTTCCGTTGAAGCACCCAGTGAACATCGCATACGAGGCAGCAACGGCAGACCTTAACGACGTCAACATGATTGACCCGTTCCATCTTGAGGCTTACAACAAGATTGCGGTGAACTATAACCGCGACATCGAGATTTTCCCCGTCTTGAACGCTCTCTTCGAAGGCATCTACGGCGAGAATCCATACAAGTCGCCGACAGACATGGGCGTGAACATGGTAGGCTTCTGCATCAGCGACGACAAGGTTTGCTGCGAGGCATCGAAGAACGAGATTATTCGCCGTTACTATGAGGCTACAAATAAGCTGGCTCTCGGCGCATGCAACGAAGGAGAAATCAGCAAAATACAGATGCTGTTCAACCAGGCGAAGATAACAACCGACTTCCGCCGCACCACCGTTGCAGCACGCGAGTGTCTGAAGCGTACAGGACACACATCGTCAGCTATCGAACTTGAGGACGGCACAATCATCACTGGCAATTCAAGCCCGCTGTTGGGCTGTAGCGCCGCTCTTCTGCTTAACGTGACGAAACATCTTGCCGGAATCGACCACACAACAAAGCTCATTCCGCAGTCGATGATCGAACCGATACAGTACACCAAGACCAATTATCTTGGCGGTCACAACCCGCGTCTGCATACCGATGAGGTGCTCGTGGCGCTCTCTGTACTCTCTGAGAACGACGAGAACTGCCGCAAGGCATTGGAACAATTGCCTAAGCTGCGTGGCTGTCAGGTTCATTGCACGGTTATGCTTAGCGAAGTGGACAGAAAGATTTTCAAGAAATTGGGCATTGGACTTACATGTGAACCTGTGCAAAAGAAGCAGGCTCAATAGATATTTAGATTTATATACAACTACGTCCGGTTTGTAATATTCTCACAATTACAAACCGGACGTTTCTATTCAACAACAAATTTTAGTTCTACTGGCAACTTTAACCATTTACGATTGACGACAATTTTCATGCGACTACCACTCTTTTGCTTTAGTACATAAGAACCGTCTTTGGGGTTAAATATAAGTGTGGCAGTCAAATCTTCAGAACCATAGTCGTTTGTTATCTCAAGCGTGGCAGTATGTTTGTCCTCTATCTTTGCAGAAGTAATTAACCATTTGCGTGGATCGCGCATAGCACCAAAGTAGCCAGGTGTTTCACCAAAAAGTTCTTGGCCTGGTACAATAATGTTATTTTGATAGAGATTTATATGCATATATACTTGATATTCGTCATTACAGATACGAACATTGAACACTTTGTCTGTTTGTGACATTATTTTTAGAGATACGAGAAAGAAGAAGAGAAGAAAGGGTACTTTTTTCATATTATCTAAGTATTAGTTATATCATTATGTTCTTTGTATGACAACTTATTATGCTGTAATGTCCATGCAAAAATAGGAATTTATATCAAGAATAAGGCTATTTTACGAAAAAAAATGTGTCAACAATCGTTTATTTACCTTTTAAATATTATTTTTGCACGCAACATTAAACTTTTTATGAAAAGAGACATTTTATTTCCAGACTATATTTTTGAATCAAGTTGGGAGGTTTGTAATAAAGTAGGAGGTATATACACGGTACTTTCTACGAGAGCTAAGACGCTTGTAGAGCAGCTTGGCGACAAACTTATTTTCATAGGTCCTGACTGTTGGGGAGAAAAAAACAACCTATACTTCACAGAAGACAACAAACTCTTCGCTACATGGAGAAAGAAAGCTGAAGCAGAAGGCTTAAAAATAAAGATAGGTAGATGGAACGTACCAGGCACCCCCGTAGCTATTCTTGTTGACTTCAACCCTTATTTCGCAGAAAAGGATATGATTTATGGTCAACTTTGGGAGAAATACCATGTTGATAGTCTTCATGCATACGGCGATTACGACGAAGCTTCGATGTTCTCATACGCAGCAGCACTTGTTGTAGAGAGTTTCTATAATAGCGAAATAAGAGGCAATAAAAAGTCTGCAAAGGTAATTTACCATGCCAATGAATGGATGACAGGTCTCGGTGCACTCTATATCAACGACCATCTGCCACAGATAGCAACGATTTTTACAACACATGCAACAAGTATCGGACGCAGTATTGCAGGCAACAACAAACCTCTCTATGAATACTTGGAAGCTTATAATGGTGATCAAATGGCAGCCGAGCTCAATATGGAGAGCAAACACTCGATAGAGAAACAGACTGCATTGCATGTAGATTGCTTCACAACTGTGAGCGATATCACGGCCACAGAGTGCAAAGAACTTATGGGCAAACCGGTAGACGTAGTGCTGCCAAACGGCTTCGAAGATGACTTCGTTCCGCAAGGCAAGGCGTTTGACAAGAAACGTACAGTAGCTCGCAAGCGTCTTCTTGACATTGCTCGTGCTCTCTCTGGTGATGATATTGAAGACGACGCAATCATTATCTCTACAAGCGGACGTTACGAATGGCGCAACAAGGGTATTGATGTCTTCATCGATGCTATGAATCGTCTGCGCACCAACGCAGAGAGCCTTAAGAAGGACATCGTTGCCTTTATCGAAGTGCCAGCATGGGTAAATTGTGCACGCGAAGACTTGGCAGAGCGTTTGGCTGCAATGGAAAAAGGCGAGAAGTTCGACACTCCACTCCCTACCCCTGTTATCACACATTGGCTGAACGAACAACAAAACGACCGTGCATTGGGCATGATGAACTGGCTCAATATGCACAACACCAAGGGTGAACGTGTCAAGTTAGTGTTCATTCCATGCTACCTCACAGGAGAGGATGGCATCGTAAATCTTTCTTATTATGACACCATTCTGGGCAACGACCTCTGTGTTTATCCTTCTTATTATGAGCCATGGGGATACACACCTCTTGAAGCAACTGCGTTCAAGGTGCCGTGTATCACAACTGATCTTGCAGGTTTTGGACTTTGGGCTAACACTGTTGTTGGCAAGAAAAGCACCATTGAGGATGGTGTGGAGGTTATCCACCGCACAGATTACAACTACAATGAGGTAGCGGACAGCATTAAAGCTGCAGTAGAAAAGTTCGCCAATGCAACAAAGCAAAAGCAGGGACGCATACGCAACAAAGCACGTGCTCTGGCAGAACATGCATTGTGGAGTAAGTTCATTACCTATTATTATGAGGCTTACGATATCGCGCTTCGCAACGCAGAGGCAAGATGCTCTAAAGTGAGTAAATAACAAAAAAGAAGAGAAAAACAACTAAATAAATAATAATTAATAACTTATGAAAATCAAAGCAGACTATGCTAATACTCCTCAGTGGAAGGAGGTAACCATCAAGTCTACACTTCCTTCAGAGTTGAAGTGTCTTGATGAACTCGCACACAACATGTGGTGGGCGTGGAACTACGAGGCTCGCAACATGTGGAAAAGCCTTGACAGTGATCTCTATGAAGAGGTTGGACACAACCCTGTAATGCTTCTCGACCGCCTTAGCTATGAGCGCAAGGAGGCTATCGTGAAGGATAAGGCAATCATGGAATCGGTAAAACAGGTATACAAGAAGTTCCGCGAATATATGGATGTGAAGCCAGACGCAACACGTCCTTCTGTAGCTTATTTCTGTATGGAGTATGGTATCAATCAGGTTGTAAAGATTTACTCTGGTGGTCTTGGTATGCTCGCAGGTGACTATATGAAGGAGGCTTCTGACTCTAACGTAAATATGTGTGGTATCGGCTTCCTTTATCGTTATGGCTACTTCAAGCAGACCCTCTCAATGGATGGTCAGCAGATTGCAAAGTACGATGCACAGAACTTCAACTCACTCCCAGTAGAGCGTGTGCTCGACGAGAATGGTCAGCCTATGGTTGTTGATGTTCCCTACATGAACTATCAGGTACATGCATATGTATGGGTAATGAACGTAGGTCGCATCAAGCTCTACTTACTCGATACAGACAACGATTTGAACTCAGAGTTCGACCGCCCTATCACACACGCTCTCTATGGTGGTGATAACGAAAACCGTCTGAAGCAGGAGATTCTCCTCGGCATCGGTGGTATCCTCACACTCAAGAAGCTCGGTATTAAGAAAGATATCTATCATTGCAACGAGGGTCACGCAGCACTCTGCAACCTCCAGCGTCTTATCGACTACATCAAGGAAGGTCTGTCGTTCAACGAGGCTCTTGAACTCGTTCGTGCTTCTTCACTCTATACTGTTCATACTCCAGTACCGGCCGGTCACGACTACTTCGACGAATCACTCTTCGGCAAATATATGGGCGGTTATCCTCAGATGCTCGGCATCACATGGGACGAATTCATCGGCATGGGTCGCAACAATCCTGAGGATCACTCAGAGCGCTTCTGTATGTCTGTATTCGCTTGTAACACCTGCCAAGAGGTTAACGGCGTAAGTAAACTTCATGGTTGGGTAAGCCAACGCATGTTCGCTCCAATCTGGAAGGGTTACTATCCAGAGGAGAGCCACGTAGGCTACGTAACAAACGGTGTTCACTTCCCGACATGGACAGCTACAGAGTGGCGCAAAGTATATGCTAAGTATTTCGACAAGAACTACATTTACGACCAGAGCAACGAGAGCCTGTGGCACGCTATCTACAATGTGCCTGACGCAGAAATCTGGGAGACACGTATGGCACTCAAGAAGAAGCTCGTCAACTATATCCGCGAGAAGTTCGCTGCTACATGGTTGAAGAACCAGGGCGATCCTTCACGTGTTGTTGCCCTTCTTGACAGCATCACACCGAACGCTCTTTACATCGGCTTCTGCCGTCGCTTTGCTACATACAAGCGTGCTCACCTTCTCTTCACCGATTTGGAGCGTCTTTCTAAGATCGTGAACAACCCGGAGCGTCCGGTTAAGTTCATCTTCTCAGGTAAGGCACACCCGGCTGACGGTGCTGGCCAGGGCTTGATCAAGAAGATCTTCGAGATCAGCCAGCGTCCTGAGTTCCTCGGTAAGATCATCTTCCTCGAAGACTACGACATGCAACTCGCTCGTCGCCTCGTATCAGGCGTTGATATCTGGATGAACACTCCGACACGTCCGCTAGAGGCTTCTGGTACATCTGGCGAGAAGGCTGAGATGAACGGTGTTGTAAACCTCTCAGTTCTCGACGGCTGGTGGGTTGAAGGCTATCGCGAGGGTGCAGGTTGGGCTCTCAAGCAGGAGCGTACATACCAGAATCAGGGTTATCAGGATCAGCTCGACGCAGCTACCATCTACTCACTGCTTGAGAATGAGATTCTGCCGCTCTACTACAACCGCAACGAGCAGGGCTTCAGCGAGGGTTGGATAAAGACAATCAAGAACTCTATCGCAACTATCGCTCCTCACTATACAATGAAGCGTCAGCTTGACGACTACTATGAAAAGTTCTACAACAAGGAGGCTGCAAACTTCAAAAAGCTCGCTGCCGACAATAATCGCCTTGCCAAAGAGCTCGCTACTTGGAAGGAGACAGTTGCAGAGCGTTGGGACTCTATTCGCGTAGTAAGCAAGGATGATTCTATGCTCTATGCTGCCGAGACTGGCAAGAAGTACACTCTTCGCTACGTTATCGACGAGCAGGGTTTGAACGATGCTGTTGGTCTTGAGCTTGTTTCTATCAAGACAGACAAGAACGGAGAGGACCACATCTTCAGCAAGCGCGAATTCAAGATGGTAGGCCGTGATGGCAACAACTACACATTCGAGGCTACATTTGAGCCTGACGTAGCTGGTGCATTCAAGAGCTGCGTACGTATGTACCCGAAGAACGAGAACCTTGTTCATCGTGAGGACTTCTGCTACGTTAAGTGGCTTGACTAATTGATTAATATATTCAAGTTGACGAGTAGACTCGTTGACAAATAAATAAGAAGACGAGTAGACGAATAAACGTTTTCGTAGCGTTACTATGATGCTATACAAACCTTTATCTGTCTGCTCGTTTTGCATTTAATGACCCAATTTATAGAAAACTCCGTTAATTAGGCATTCAATCTGTTAAACTTTTTAAATTTTCCATCACCTAACACACTTAATAATATAAATAATTTGTACCTTTGCAGCCGATTTAGTCCGTAAAGGCTCAAAGAAGTTGCGGCACGATGCTTGCACGCCTTGCGGAAAAACCCGTTTATATAAATAAATAAATGTACGCAATCGTAGAGATTAACGGTCAGCAGTTCAAGGCTGAGCAGGGCAAGAAGCTCTTCGTTCACCACATCAAGGACGCTCAGGAAGGCCAGACTGTTGAATTCAACAAGGTACTGCTTGTTGACAAAGAAGGTTCAGTACAGGTAGGTGCACCTGCCGTAGAAGGTGCTAAAGTTGTATGTGAAGTTGTAAATCCTCTTGTAAAGGGTGACAAGGTCATCGTATTCAAGATGAAGCGCCGCAAGGACTATCGCAAGAAGAATGGTCACCGCGCACAGTTCACAGAAGTTGCAATCAAAGAAGTAATCGCTTAAATTTAGGAGGAACAAGAAATGGCACATAAGAAAGGTGTAGGTAGTTCTAAGAACGGACGTGAATCAGCTTCTCAAAGATTAGGCGTTAAAATCTGGGGTGGCCAGAAGTGCATCGCAGGCAACATCATCGTTCGCCAGCGCGGTACAAAGCACAACCCGGGCCTGAACGTAGGTATTGGTAAGGATGACACACTCTATGCATTGGTTGACGGCGTCGTTAACTTCCGCAAGGGTCGCAAGGACAAGAGCACTGTGTCTGTAATACCTGAAGCAGAGGCTTAAATTAAATAAAAAAACTATTCCAAACAAACATATTAATCCCAATCCTCATCGACTTTGAGGATTGGGATTAATGCTTTTTATACATTACTACCCTTCCGTACACTAATAAATTCTTAGTTTTTTATTAGTTTTTATGCCGTAAGAAATATTTTTTATGTAATTTTGTATCTCGAATAAGATAACGAAGAATTTTATAATTAATATTTCAGATATGCTTACACTTAAACTCATCAGTGAGGAAACAGAACGTGTTATCCGCGGTTTGAACAAGAAGCACTTCAAGGGTGCTGAGGAAGCCATTAACGAAGTGCTCGCAATCGACAAGCGTCGTCGCGAGACACAGCAGGAACTTGACTCGAACCTTGCAGAAGCAAAGAAGATGGCAGCCCAAATCGGTACTCTTATGAAACAGGGCAGCAAAGAAGAGGCTGAAGAAATAAAGAAAAAAGTAGCTTCTCTTAAAGAAGTGAACAAACAGCTTGAAGAAACAAAGGCACAGGCAGAGAAAGACCTCGTGGCTAAGCTTTGCACTATTCCTAACATTCCGAACGATGATGTTCCGGAAGGCAAGGACGCAAGCGACAATGTTGTCGTTAAGGAAGGTGGTGAAATGCCGAATCTCCCGGAGGACGCTATGTGCCACTGGGATCTTTGCAAAAAGTTCAATCTTATCGACTTTGATTTGGGCGTTAAGATTACAGGTGCCGGCTTCCCTATCTATGTAGGTAAGATGGCTCGCTTGCAGCGTGCTCTTGAGGCGTTCTTCCTTGATGAAGCTCGCAAGAGTGGCTACCTTGAGGTACAGCCTCCTTACGTTGTGAACGAGGCTTCTGGTTACGGTACCGGTCAGCTTCCTGATAAGGAGGCTCAGATGTACCAGTGCCAGCTCGACAACCTCTACCTTATCCCTACAGCCGAGGTGCCAGTAACAAACATCTTCCGCGACGAGATACTCGACGAGAAAGATCTGCCTATCAAGCGTTGCGCTTACTCTGCTTGCTTCCGTCGTGAGGCTGGATCTTACGGCAAGGACGTTCGCGGTCTGAATCGTCTGCATCAATTCGACAAGGTAGAGATTGTACGCATTGACAAACCTGAGCATTCATATCAGTCGCTCAACGAGATGCTCGACCATGTAGAGGGCCTGCTTAAGAAGCTCGAACTCCCCTACCACATCCTGCGTCTTTGCGGTGGCGATATGAGTTTCACCTCTGCTATCTGCTACGACTTCGAGGTATGGAGCGCAGCCCAGAAACGTTGGCTTGAGGTTTCTTCTGTATCTAACTTCGAGAGCTATCAAGCAAACCGTCTACACTGCCGTTATCGCAATGCAGAGACAAAGAAGACCGAACTTTGCCACACTCTCAATGGTTCTGCACTTGCTTTGCCACGTATCGTGGCTGCAATCATCGAGAACAACCAGACACCTGAAGGCATCCGTGTACCGAAGGTACTCGTACCATACTGCGGTTTCGAGATGCTCGACGATAAGAACTTTTAATTAATTACAACGGAGTTTTGAGAGTTAAGATTTGCACGTTGCGAAAGCGTATGATATTTACACGTATAACAACAGGCAGTCGTAGCTCTCAAATTTTTGTTTTAATTCATCTACAAAGCAAACATCAACAAATCTAATCTGTTACTACCTATGAACAAAATTGTCCTTAAAAAGCAACTTTCTGAAAAGGAATTCCTTTTTGAAATCGAAGCACCATTGATTGCCAAGAGCCGTAAGGCTGGTAATTTTATTATCGTCAGAGTTGGCGAGAATGGCGAGCGTGTGCCTCTTACTATTGCTGATGCAAGCATTGAACGAGGCACTATCACTATCGTGGTGCAGAAAGTTGGATTGTCATCAACCAAGTTGTGCAATCTTAACGAGGGCGACTACATCACCGACGTTGTAGGACCGCTCGGCAACCCTACCCATATAGAAAACTTCGGAACTGTAGTATGTGCTGGTGGTGGCGTTGGCGTAGCTCCAATGCTTCCAATCATCCGTGCGTTGAAGGCTGCTGGCAACCGTGTGCTTTCGGTTATCGCAGGTCGTTCTAAAGAACTTGTTATTCTCGAAGACGAAGTTCGCCAGAGTTCTGACGAACTCATCATAATGACCGACGATGGTTCGTATGGCGAAAAGGGCGTTGTGACCGTAGGTATCGAGAAGTTCATCACTCAAGAGGAGCATGTGGACAAGGTGTTCGCAATTGGTCCTCCTATCATGATGAAGTTTTGCTGCCTCATGGCACAGAAGTATAACGTACCGGTTGAGGTATCGCTCAATACTATCATGGTTGACGGCACGGGCATGTGTGGTGCTTGCCGACTCTCTATTGGCGGCAAGACCAAGTTCGTATGTATCGACGGACCGGAGTTCGACGGTTCGCTTGTCGATTGGGACGAGATGTTCAAACGTATTGGCACTTTCCGCGACGTAGAACGCGAGGAAATGGAACATTACGAGGAGCATCTGAATGGGTTTGTAAAGCAAGCGGAACATCATACCTGCGAGACCTGCATGGATGTAGAGCCAACAACTGAGACTATCGAAGAACTCACCAATCGCGATTCTGAATGGCGTAAGGAGCTTAGAGCAGCAATGAAGCCTGCAGAACGCAAGGCTATTGAGCGTGTAGCAATGCCTGAGCTTGACCCAGTATATCGTGCTACAACACGTACCGAGGAAGTAAACAAAGGATTGACAAAGCAGATGGCTGTACGCGAGGCTCATCGTTGTCTCGACTGCGGAAAGCCAGCTTGTGTAGAAGGCTGCCCAGTTAACATCAATATTCCTTCATTCATCAAGAACATCGAACGCGGACAGTTCCTCGCTGCTGCCAAGGTTCTTAAGAGCACATCTGCTCTGCCTGCTGTCTGCGGTCGTGTATGTCCGCAGGAGAAGCAATGCGAGAGCAAGTGTATCCATCTTAAGATGAACGAACCGGCTGTAGCTATCGGCTACCTGGAGCGCTTCGCTGCCGACTTCGAGCGCGAGAGCGGCAACATCGCTCTGCCCGACCTTGCTCCGAAGAATGGTATAAAGGTGGCTGTAGTTGGTAGCGGTCCTTCAGGACTCAGCTTTGCTGGCGACATGGCTAAGAAGGGTTATGAAGTGCATGTATTCGAGGCATTGCACGAGATTGGCGGCGTATTGAAATATGGCATCCCCGAGTTTCGTCTGCCTAATCACATCGTTGATGTAGAGATAGAGAACCTCAAGAAGATGGGTGTTGAGTTCCAGACCGACTGCATCGTTGGAAAGACGATAACTGTCAACCAGCTCGAGGCAGAAGGCTTCAAGGGTATCTTTGTCGGATCGGGTGCTGGTCTGCCTAACTTTATGAATATTAAGGGCGAGAATGCGCTCAACATCATGTCATCTAACGAGTATCTCACTCGCGTAAACCTCATGGATGCTGCCAATCCACTCGCCGACACACCTCTTAATATAGGTAAGCATGTGCTCGTTGTAGGCGGAGGCAACACCGCTATGGACTCTTGCCGTACTGCTAAGCGCTTGGGTGGCGACGTTACTCTTGTATATCGTCGTTCTGAGGCAGAGATGCCTGCACGTCTTGAGGAGGTGAAGCATGCAAAGGAGGAAGGTATCAATTTCCTCACATTACACAACCCGATAGAATATATCGCCGACGAGAAGGGCGCAGTGAAGGCTGCCGTGCTTCAGGTTATGGAACTTGGAGAGCCTGACGCAAGCGGACGCCGCTCACCGGTGCCGGTTGAAGACAAGACCGTTACTCTCGATGTCGACCAGGTAATCGTTGCAGTTGGCGTATCTCCAAACCCACTTGTTCCAAAGTCGATCGAAGGTCTTGAGCTTGGCAGAAAAAACACTATCGCCGTTAACGACCAGATGCAGAGTTCGCGTCCGGAAATTTTCGCAGGTGGCGACATCGTTCGTGGCGGAGCTACCGTTATCCTTGCTATGGGCGACGGCAGAAGAGCTGCTGCATCTATGGACGAGAAACTCAGAGGATAAGACAATGAACGGATAACAAACAGATAACGAAAAATAACGAACGAAATAAAGGAGTCGGAAACAAGCAACCGGCTCCTTTATTTCTGACAAGAATGACAACTTACGATAATAACAATTGAAAGAAAACACAATGTCAGGATTCTACACAATAATACTTCTAATATTAAGTAACATCTTCATGACTTTAGCTTGGTACGGACATCTCAAGCTACAGCAGACTGGCACGTCGAGCCATTGGCCGCTTATAGGCGTCATCGTATTCTCGTGGATGATAGCCTTCTTTGAATATTGCTGCCAGGTACCAGCCAATCGTATCGGCTTTCAAGGCAACGGCGGACCGTTCTCACTTGTGCAGCTGAAGGTTGTACAGGAATGCGTCAGCCTCATTGTCTTTGCCGTGATAGCCAACGTAATGTTCCAGGGCGAATCGCTCAGATGGAACCATCTGCTTGCCTTCGTGTTCCTCGTAGCGGCAGTTTATCTTGTTTTCAAATAATAAGCCATGCCGAAGACTCCCGAACAAATTCTATACCATACGCTATACAAGCGTTACAAAAACACCACAACGTACTGATATTAAGTTAGTTGGAACTTTGTAAGTCCAAAAGTCCCACAACTGAGTCCCACAAAGCGGTTTTTGATGGCTGGTTTGGTCGTTTTTCATCGGAATTATTAATAAACCTGCGGAAACGCACAAAAAATATTAGGCTTATGAAATACTACATCGCTGCAAAGGAAAGCAGAAGGGGGAAAGACGGAAACATCCCCGTTAAAATCTTGTTCCGCCAGGATGGCAAGGAGTTCGTTGCTGCCACTGGTATGTCCGTCAAGGAGCCGTTCTCGGGTCTTGCGATGTCCCCGAAAGAAACCAACTATCGGGCAAAAATCAAAAGACTCGTAACAATTACCGACAACATTGAGGCGTACCTGCTCGGCTGCTACGGTACTGACTACAACAAGCAGAAGCGTGAACTCACAGCCATCGTCACGGGCGAAAAGACCGAGGAGCGCACATGCCTTGCCGACTGCATACGCAGGTTCGCGGCTACCAAAGGGCGCAAAAATACTGCGAATATATACATGATGACTGCGCAGAAGGTGTCCCAATACGACGCAGCAGCCACATTCGCCTCCGTTGATAAGGACTGGCTCGATGGCTTCGAGAAGTACATGGGTGAGGCGAGCATAAATTACAAGTCCATCAACCTGCGCAACATCCGTGCGGTATTCAACTGGGCACTTGACAATGAGATGACGACGAACTATCCGTTCAGGAGGTACAAAATCAAAAGCGAGAAGGTTGCTATCAACAACATAAGCCTGGCGCAACTTCGAGCAATACGAGACTATCCGCTCGATGATTGGCGCGAGATGTACCGAGACTTGTTTATGCTGACGTTCTATCTTTGTGGTATTAACCCGATAGACTTGCTTTCACTAAAGCCGTCCAACGTACACAACGGGCGTATCAGATACAGGAGAGCAAAGACGGGGCGTTTATATGACATCCCGATACCCGAGCCTGCGCAAGAGATAATCTCTCGGTATAAAGGCAAGAAGTGGCTGCTCTGTCCGCTCGACACCTATGGAAGTTATGAGGATTTTTCAAAACATTGGAACGATACCCTCAAAAAAATAGGGCCGGTGGAGATTGTTCCTGACAAGGTGGGCAGGATGCGCAAGTGTCTTTGGCATCCCATTGCGGAAGGTATGACAGTGTACACTGCACGATACACATTCGCCTCTATCGGTGCGGAACTTGAGATACCCAGAGAAACGATTGCACTCTGTCTTGGTCACAAATGGTTAAATTGCGACCCTCGGCGAGGGTCTGTTTTAGGCGTTGTCACTTGGCTGATTATCGGATACGGGAGGCACGAGCGAACTTGTATCCACTTTGGCGAACTCAATGATATTGTATATGTTCAACCATTGATAGGCGAAGTCCTTGAGGGGTGTACCCTCCTCTATCGCCATTTTCACCAAATCGAAGTCGTCAGGACACAGGTCTTCGTATATTCCGTACGGGGACAATGCGTCGGAGTAGTCTATTTCGAGCCACTCCAAACGAGTCAGAAACTTGTCGTAGGTATCAATCTTTCCGTTGGCGGCATTGATATAGAGGTCGTAGACCTGCTTTGCGAAGTCCTTACGGATGCCATCCACATCCTCCTGTTTCTTGTTGTTGGGCATTTCATATCGCTTAACCGTGATGCGTATAGGGCTTGGTTAATGTTTAGACGAGGGTGATGTCATAGGTCGGAACTCCTCCAGCTCTACGCTTTCTTCCAACAATGAACCCTGCCATTTTAAGAAGGGCTACAGCATTGGTCAGATACGGTTCGTCCACGATGAAAAACGGAGAGCTGAATCCCGTAGTGGTAAGATAACCTATACGACAATCCAAATAGTCGGGAAGGTCATAATTGAAGATTTTTCTTCCGTCCCACCATGTTTCACAAGAGCTGTATTGTGAACAATCTGAAAATCCACATTTGGGCGTACCTTCATAATCCACGAAACGAACTCCGAATATGGCTAATTTCGCAGACACATCGTTCTTCTGGAAGAACTCCACGACTGCGTTCTGAAATCCCGCCGTGTCGAACGGTGGCGCTTTGAACCCTTTCTCCTTGAGAATGTCCTGCGCTCTTACAAATTTTGTTACTGCCATAATTTAATCTATTTTATTGGTTAATAGCGACCTCTACAATACGAGGTCGTTAAGGCAAACGTTGCTGATTGGTTTGTGATTGGTTTATAATGCAAAGGTAGCGTTTTTGTCGCTATTTCACGAATAAATGCTGTACTTTTTAAAGTAATGACGTGCCTGTAGCCGTGTTGCGTGACTGTAAGGATTTGATATGTACCGGCTGAGAAATCGGCAGGGAGCCAGGTGTCAACCTGGTGGACGGCGGATGATACGAAGCCGGTATCATTAAAGTCGGCTGCACGGCACGTCATAAGGAACCGCAAAATTCCGTTGGTTGTATTGGGGGCACGATTGGAGACGGGTGCATTGCTGTAGGTGTTTGATTTAGCCCAGTAGTGGGGCTGGAGCGACCCGGATATTGTTCCGGGTAATACAGCCCTTATGTACTGGGATATAAACGTTGTCTCCCCATCGTGCCCGATTTAGGCTTGCAATGGCTTGTCTTCCACAAGGAGTGTGGCGCATGGCTGTAAGGGTTTGGTCGAACTCAAGCAAGCACGCGGCGAGCGAGATGGTGATAACCATCCAAGCGCCGCGTGTAAGCTTGGTGTAGCAAATGTACTCCTTCGGGGAAGACGAACGTCTGCGCTGACGTAAGTGGGCTTGAACGATGGCTGTGGCACATGGATGTAAACGAGTGATGTAGGTCAGGTTTCTCGATGACGATGTCAGTTTGTTCGCACAGACGTCGTCATAGTTAGCAACCTGAGCGCTAAACGGATGCCATTCTTCAAGCCGAGGGCGGTGTGCGCCGCCTTGCACAGGCATTATGCCGTGGAACATTTCTGTATGGTCGTGATTGTACCAGCCTTTAGGATTCGGGATACGCTCTGGATTGTCCAGAGACATCCCGAATCTTTGAGGCGGGTATATAAATGTGGCATCCTGCGTTGCGCAGTTCCGTGTTCTCGGAAATTCATATTTGGTTTTGGTTGTGGATGCAGCGTTTGGGCTGCATCCGTTTTTAGGCGTTTGTCAGAGATTGGCTACAAGTGTGTCGTATGCAGCTCGCGAGGTCAGCAATGCGTTGCGCATGAGACCAAGTGACATAAAGCCGTCAATACGCTCGGGTGTCTTAGCTCTGTTAGTTGTGACATTCTTTCCTCGTCCTCGTGAGATACATCCCATCTTCTGTTCCTTGGCAAAACCAAGACCTCCAATGCGTCGCTTGCCGGTTGCGGTAGCACGCAGAGCGTCAAGAATGAACGTAGACAGCGTGTCGATGTCCTCCTTTACGTTGATTATCGGGAGAACCTGCGTAGCCCATGAGTGACCGTCATAACCCTTGTAGAGGTATCGGTTAATCATGTTTACCGATGTAGTAAGCGTTGCACCCCGTCTACAGCACGAACGCGACTCTATCTCCTTCTGAAACGTCTTGATGCGTGTAGAGGAAAGCGATATGCTGCTGCCCTTGATTGAATAGCCGAGGAACTTGAACCAATGATTTGCGTCAAGATACTCCACCTTCTTCGGGTTGAGCTTCATCTGCATCTTGCCAAGCTCCTCGGTAAGGATGTGCATCGCCTTAACGTAGTCACTACCGACATAAAGCATATCGTCGGAGTAGCGGGCGTAATAGCCTTCGAGCTGCGATAGTTTCTCGTCGATATGATACAGGATTACGTCTGCGAGCCACGAGGCTACGGAGCAACCCTGCTTCAACGACTGATACTTCTCGTGCAGCTCACCTTCGGGAGTGAAGTACAGGTCGGAGTGGTAGTAGTCGCGAAGAACGTCTATCAGAGCCGAGTGTCCGTACTTTTCCTCCACCTTGTCAAAAGCTGCGTCAACGAACTCCAACGGAACACTGTCAAAATACTTCGACAAATCGGACTTGAAGCCGAGCACATCGGGGGTCCGCAACGCACACATACGGCGTGAAACCTCCTGTACCACCTTACCGCAGCCGATACCTTTCTGATACGAGCGACAGCTCGGATGAACCATCTCGGGCATAAGCTCGAAGAGAAGGTCGTTAGCTATGGAGAGCAACACTCGGTCGGCAGGCTCGTTCACATATACAGTACGGAACTCGCCGTTATCTTTCGGTATCTGCGCTGTATGTGGCGGCATTATCTTGTACTTGCCGTCACGGATGCGCTGATACATGAGTGCGCGCGCCTCGGGTTTGGTGAGCTTATAGAGCACGCCCTTGGATATGTCCTTGACAACACCTTTGGCGATTGCATACTGCCAGCGTTCGGGGGCGAAAAACATCTCTAAAATCTTATCTTCTTTCATAATTCTATTGTTATTTAATGGTTTGTAAATAAGTCAAGCGGTTACGATGTGTAACCACTTGTGGTTTAGGCTTGTCTGCGGCTCACGGACGGGTGCCTGTCTGTAAGCGTGTGATTTCAAAGCTTTACACTGAAGGTCCCTTGCCAGACCGAAAGGCAGGTAAGGGACCTTCTTCTGCGAAGCTTTCATAAATGATGCCGAGCCACCGCAGACGGAACGGCAATTCCTTCTTGGCTGCGTACTACTTCTTAGATGCAGGCTGTTTCTTCCACTCGGCAATCTTCTTTTCGACAGAGATGCCAGAGTCCTTGATGAGCTGCTTCATTGCACCGAGGAGTTCCCAACCTTCGAGGTTCGAGGCGAGATTTTCCATGCGTGCGAGCGACTGCTTTTCCGTGGTGCAGCCGTTGAAGCGTGCGCCGTGGAACAGGATGAGGTTCTTCATCGTGAAGTACGCACCCGAACCCTTGTAGGCATCGGTGAACGCCTTTGACTGCTTGGTCTGCCAACGGAGATTGTGACGGTCACGGTTGAACGCTGCGACAGCCTTGTAGAGCTGATATGCAGACTTGGAGTCGCCGATTGCTCTGATAGTCCATGCAATCGGAGCGAACACAACGTTCTCAATCTCGTCAGAGAACACATTCTTGCCGAAGATGCGCTTGTAGAGGCGACCACGGCATTTGCGTTCCTTGATTTCCCCAACAACCTTGCGGAGGTGGTCGAGGTAGTCCTCTGCCATTTCAGTCACAACGTCCTTGTCGAACCAGCGGTTGCGCTCGCCAAACGACTCTGTGTCGCCGTGCTTGAGCATCTTATACTGCGCGAGCAACTCCTGCTCGACCATCTTCCACGAATACTCGTATCCGCGGTTCTGCAAGACCTCCGTGAAGTTGGGAGAATCCCACTTGCCCTCGTTCATCTCTCGGAGCATGTGGAACATCTGTGCCATAACCCAACGGCGATAGAGCTTGCCGTGTGCGATGTAGCGTCCTTCCATGATGCGAGAGAAAACAGGGTCGTCGTCAAGTACCTGTGTCGGAACGCCGTCCTTGACACGGACAATCATCTCTTCGCCCATAGGGAAGTAGTTGGAAACATCCACGCCCGCAGCCTTGAGAGCTTCGATACGTGCCTGTGCCGACTTCTTGTTGGGTTTCTGCTGACCTGCGCCGTTAGCGTTTGCTACCTCGTTGATAGTGAACTCACCTGAAATCATTACATTTCTTTTCATAATTCTTTTGTTTTTAATGTTAAATAATGTTGGTTAAAAATGTGAGTGAGATTTGCATCCCACTCTGATTTAGGCGGTTTATATCAAATGCTACCATCTGCTACCAAATGCTACGATTTGCTTGGTTCAACCCATGAGCGCAGGATAATCAAGTCCTTGTCGTTGGGAGATTGGTAGAACCAGCTACCCCACTCCTCGTGCCATTTTAACGCTCCAATCATAATCATTGCAAGTAAGAACGATTCAAGCTCGTAGCGTGCGAACTCGCGCGGCACTCCGTACATCATATCCTCGTCGGATAGCTCGTCCTCTCGTAATGCCTTGAAGTATCTGCGCCGGTGCGACTCCGAACGCTCTGATGGTATCGAGTGCTTGTAGTCGCGATAGCGGAGTTCAAGAGATTTGAACATCTTTTCCTCGGGGAAATCTTCTTTGTGCCAGCATCCGAGCGGAAGCTCATGCTTTCCGTCCTTTATCAGATACTTGCCGTTTACGGACAGCGAACGCTTTTCGAGATTGACGTAAAACTTCGCTCCGTTGTAGACCATTTCCCCTGCATCTTCAATAATTCTATTCATATTTTTCGTATTTTTTTTGTTAATAAATGTGGCGTGCCGAAGACCTTGGCGCATATCTGTACGATGTTGATGTGAAACAGTCGTGAGATCACGAGTTGACTCGCGTCAGTGGGAAGACTCGTGATCATCACTACTGTTGAAATGAATTTGGTCTTCCGGCACGCCTTTTTAGGCTGCGCTGCCGTAGGTTAGCTCATTGAGCAAAAGAAGTCGTCGGGCGTGAAACACACGCCTCCGTACTCCTCTTCCACCTGCTCGTCAGACACAAGCTCGTCAGCAATGGCAAGCTCTCCGTATGACGGCTCGTAGCCGAGGATGGCTTCGAGCATGGTGGATTTTAACTCTACAAGTTGTTCTCTCGATAGTTCTGATACATACATAATTCTTAAAGTTTTGGTTTGTAGTGCCGTCTTCAGACGGCTTTTAGGCTGTAAACCCGAGGTATTCTGATAGGGTATCTATCATTAGCTTGGTTACGCATTCATCATCTATGTCGCTGACGTATTTGTTTACGTCACATCCATAGAGTTCTTCTCCTTCTTCGACTGCTTGCAATGCCTGTCTTGGAATGTCTCCTATAACGAAATCCAAATCAGCCTTTGTCTCGCAATCGTAAATGAAATCATCAGGAATGTTGAGAAGCACGTTGTCTTTCTCATCAACGAGATGCCATTCATATTGTCCTGGAATAAATCTTACGTTGTTCATAATTCTTATGTTTTGGTTAATGTGCGCAGTTCTTAGCTGCGCTTTTTAGGTAATGTCACTTCTTCACAAGGAAAACACTGATCTATAGGCCAATAGAAATCGTTGTCTATGCCTGCAAAACCTCTGTCTTCAAATAAATGCGTGATTGTGTGTTCCTGTGTTATGCTGCATAAACAACAGTACACTTTCATTCCGACTTTTAATTTCATATCTATAAATCTTTGGTTAATAGACAGAGGAGCGAGTCCTCTGATTTTAGGCTAATCCACGTGCTCGTAGGTGTGGCGCATAGCATCAACAGTTTGATAGTAGTCCTGCTCGTCATCGACTTCTATCTCGAAGTCAACATAATCTCTGGAGGTGAGTCTTATTTCGTCTGCAAGATACTTTTCAGTAACTTTATTTTCCGCCTCCTCTACGCTGTTCGCTTCTACGCTCACAATTTTATTGAGCGTTTCTGTAATTGATACATAATACTTCATAATTGCAATAATTTGGTTTTTGTGAGGGAGCTTGCTCCCTCGATTTTAGGCTGCAACGCTCGGCTGTAATTGGTGTTCTTCGATTACCTCCTTTATCAGCTCGTCCTCGTCACAATAATATCCCCAGCAGGAGTCAACCTCCTCCCAGTCGTAATCGTCCTCGTTCGCTCTCTCGCTGTCCTCGTAGACCTTCGTGAAACGTACCTTCTTCTCAAGAACAAAGCCTATCACGTCGCCCCACATCCATTTGCCGATACACTCTACTTCGCTTTCCATAGCGGAAACCGCACGTTTCTGCCAGTTCTTTGTTGTGCCGCCGTTACGTTTAATGAAACGCTCCTTTGTACAATAGGAGAAGCCTTCAACGTAATCGCCCTGACAGTAGCCGCGTGACGACCATTCGTGTACCGCAATCTCTGTCTGACAATTTGAGAGAAGATAGATAAAATCCTCCTCGTCAAGAGCTTCGGAGAGCCAGCTACGGATGCCGTCCTGCACCTCGTCGGGTGTAAAGCTCTGCATCTCATGCCATTGTCTTTCCTCGTTTCCGTATCTGAAATAATGCTCAAGATACCACATGTGGTCCGAACGGTCGTAACGAAAGCGTAGAGAGTCGCTAAGGTAGTCGTTGATGTACTTGATGAATTTCTTCTGCGGTACATACTTGCAAGCAAGCTCGCATACTGCGTCGGCAAGCGAATGGTCGTTTGAGCAGAACAGCTCCTCGTAGTTTGAGGCTTCCGACAATCTTTTTCCGCTGTCGAAAAGATGCACGCCTACCATATCCCAGTCCTTGCACGGGCAAGGCAAGTAACCATCACGACAAATTTTGATTCTGTAATCACCAATTTCCTCGGTTTTGATAATGTCTTTACTCATATTCAATTCTTTTTAGGGTTAATATTGTTCCGTTGTCGGTGTCGCTCCGATAGTGGTTTCTTTCCCCAACGGATAAGCCATGTTACTCTGACTCCTTGTAGTAGCAGCGCACTTCGCCCGCCTCTTTTGCGAGGAGAGGGAGTATCTTCAGCGCGTTCTTGTTGCATACGTTCAGCTCGATGCTCACCACCTCGTCGTAGAACATCTTGAACTCGTTCTCTTTAATGATGCCGAGGTGTCTTTCGTCCGTAATGAAATTGTAGAGCTGGTATGAGTCTTTGTCCTCACTGATGAATATCGCAAGAGCGTTGCCGCCGTAGATGCCAATCTCGTACTTTCTCTCGTTCTGACGGATGATTGCCTTGCCCATCTTGTCAGTCCATTTCCATTGTAATGCCATAATTCTTCTGTTTGTTGGTTAATAGCGTCCGCATTTCTGCGGACTTTTTAGGCAGGAGATGCTCTGAAACCGAAAATATAGCCGTTGTCACGCATTTCACGTGCGTACTGCAACGCCTCGCTTCTCGAACTGAATATCTGCGGAGTCATACAATAACCCCATGAAGTCCACATCTCCAATTTTGTTCTGACAGGTTTTCCCATACTTCTATAATTTGTTGGTTAATCGTACCTCCCCGTAGGGAGGCAGTTTAGGCGATAGCCTGTTCTTCTTCGCGCATGTACACAATCTCAGAAAGCCAGTTGCTGAAATTGTACTTGATGTTGTATGTACCGAAGGCATCGAAAAACCAATCTTCAAGATATGCTCTATCCTCTTTAGCTCGCTCGCTGTCTTCTGCGGAATCCAAACGAGCAACCATTTGAGGAAACAGACGGAAGTAATCATCTCCGGCATACTCAGAAGACCAACGTGTACCCGTAATATGAGCGGGATAATCGTCCTCGATGTCTGCGAAATTTCCAGGCATACTATGATTGTTCATGTGAAGATATTTCTTCATGTCTCTATTTGATTCAAGAGCAAAATCCCGCGCAAGAGACTGGATATTCTTGCCGTACAAATCGGCAATGTATTCCTCTATATCCTCTGGGTTGTCGCAGTCTTCCAGACACTCACGATAAAGAGCTTCTATCGTTTTAGCGAAACTGAAAACACCGATGTAGTCGGCTACCTTCTCGACAACCTCGCCTTTGTTGTTCATAACAACTTCTACAATATTCTTTTCCATAATTCTTTGTTTTTAGGTTATACTTGCACTCTCCACAAGGGAGAGTCTTTTAGGCTTATCAGAACCACCAAGGAATAAACCATGCTATGTTTTTAGCCTCCTTGTGGGCTATTCTTTTCGTCTTCTTGTCAATAGAGCCATCAAGACATTGTGACATAGCACGTTTGAATAATGCGCCCATCACCCAATAAATAGGAATGTAATTATTAGGGCATTTTTCAAGGTCAATACAGCCTGAATGTAAAATCTCACAAATACACTTGTCAAAAGTATCTTTGTCTTCAAAATTATGAAGAACGTCATGACACTTGTCTAAAAAATCTTTTTCTGTCATAATTCTAAATGTTGGTTAATAGAAATCCCCACCCGTGATAGTGAGGATTGATTTAGGCTAACCGAACATGAGCGAGTCAATCATTCTGTAGAATGTGCGCTCGTCGGTGTTTTTGTAGAGGTAGCAGACAAACTTGCGTCTGTCCTCCATTCTCAAGACTCTGTAATAATGCTTGAAGTCGGAGAAATTGCCGTTTATCCACGACTCGTGCATTATCTGCATCATTTCGTACTCGCCTGCCACCTCGTAGGACTTAGCCTGCTGAGCAAGCGTTCTGCTTCTCCTTTCGGACGCTCTTCTTGTTGCCATAATTCAGAAATTAATTTGGTTAAACGTTGTTCTGTGCAGATAGGCTGCACAGATTTGTTGAGGCTCAATAACCACGATACAGGATTCTCTTGACAAGCGGATACTCGTAACCTCCGTCCTGTCCTACGCAGTAGGTAAAGCTCAGCTTGTTGCCACGCAGCTCAACCCACAGACGGGAAAGTATGCCACATCTCTCGATATTGCCGTACTTCATGTTGTTGAATACCTCGTCGTACTTTCTTTTCTGACAGCCCAAAGCTTGACAGAAGCCGTCAGACAGCTCACGCAGAGCGTTGTCGGTAAGCTCAAACGGACGCCATTTATAATGCTTATTATTGTAGATTTGTCCGCCTAAAAAATCGCTCATTGTAAACTGATGCGCGCCGTTCGCTCTAAGCAAGCCGGCGAGTGTCTTGTAAGTTCTTTTCTTCATAATCGTATTGTTTTATTGGTTTGTTATGTAGGCGCACGGAGTTTGTGCGCCCTGTTTAGGACTCTTCCACAGATAAAGGCTCACAATCTACACTTCCGACCATGTTGGCGTTGCCGTCAAGCCATGCTTTGTAAGCTATTTCTTTCGCTTCTTCCTCGTTGTCGGCTTGTACTTCCACAAAGCCATAAGAGGTTTCTTTCAGGTTTACACAATATGTTTTCATAATTTTCAATTTGTTGGTTATAGCTCCTGCGTGCAATCGCCACGCAGGATTTTAAGGCATTAGCGACGGAAACGGCTCATATCCACGCCGTAAATCTTCGCAAGGCGCAGAATACCATTGGCGATGCGCTCAAACCATGTATGTACAAACTGCGAGGTTCTTGCGTCTGTTCTGCAATAACCCCACTCCGTGCCAACCTTGGCAATGTCATAGTCAGCAAAGGCTACGTTCACGGTAGAGCAAAGACCGGCGATCCATTCAGTCAGCAAATCAAGAGCGGACATTCTGCGTCTGTCGTTTTTGTATATCTCATCGTAGAACGCATCAAGCGCAAACTCAATGCGCTCCTTGTCAGACATAGACTCTACATCTACATCGTCGGAAGAGATGGAGTCAAGGATGTAAGCGTACATTTTGCCGTTCACTTTGTAATCTCGTGGGTTCTTTTTCATAATCCTAAAATTTTAAATGGTTGATAAAATGAACCCGTGACAAAATGTAACGGGTTGTTTAGGCTCAATCGTGATAAGCAATGGCTACAATCTCAACAATAGCGTCGTGAAAATCATTCTCAGATTTCGGATCATTGTAGTCGGTCATACGTGCGTTGTGCATCTTGCGAGCTGCAATCTTTGCCTTGTTTATCTGATACATCAACGAACGTTCAAAATTCTTGTCGCAATTTCTGTCTCTTAGCATAATTCAATGATTTAATTGGTTTGTATGTGCCTCCGAGGATGGAGGCTTTTTAGGTCGGTTCGTCCGTGCTGTACTTGAAGATAATATCACTGATACGCGTGTTCTCGTAGTAAAAGACAGTGGTGTGTAGCTTTGTGTTAGCATCAAGGGAATTTTCGTTGACACCGGTGCAGACGATTTCAAGCCATTGGATAATCCGTGACTTGATGTCCGAGCTGAGCGGATGGTCGAGAACTTCGAGGCGTACGGAACTTGAGCCGTATCTGTAACTTATCTTGACAACGTGACGATGGATAAACCCTATCAGCACGCCGTGTCCGTCGCAGCAATACGTATTATCGTCGAAAAGATCGTCGAAGAGAACGTCGCTGCATAAGTCTTTCTCGTTGATAGGGCAGGGAATTTCTGTTTTCATAATTCTGTGATTTGATTGGTTAATAGTAGCGGAGAAATATCTCCGCTGTTTAGGCTATCTGCCGAAGTATTTGCGCTCGAAATCTTCGTAACTCTCGCAGTTGAAGACAACCGCAACGCATTTCAAACCACGGGCAATTAAACCCTGTTTGACTTCTTTTGTAAGTTGTTCGCCTGTGTACACCTCGAAAGGAGGGAACACGAAATAATTCTGTGTCATAATAATTCTGTTTGGTTAATGGCAGACGGCACGAATTATCGTACCGCCCGATTTTAGGCTCTACAGCTCGATGCGTGAAAATACAGCGTAGGTATGTCTGCCTGTCTCGCTCTTCTTCATAAGCTCCGCAAACTTCACTGCGTCCTCACGGGTTGCAAACTCACGCACGACTTTCGGTGTGAAACTCGGGTAAAACTCAAGCACTACAAAATTCTTCTCTGTGTTCATAATTCTGTGATTTGGTTGGTTAATAGACCCCACAATCGTGGGGATTTTTAGGCTGCGGATTACTTGTCGGATTTCTCGTTCACGTAGGCTACAAGGCGCTCAAACTCTGCGTCGTTTTCCTCTGTGTAGCAGTATGGATTGAATGAGAAATACTCGTTGTAACTACGGGATTTGCTATCTCCCTTATCCTCTGCGTAGCCGACGCAAACACAGATAAGAGTAGCCCTGAAAATATTTTGCACGATAGAAATACTCAGATGCTTGTCGAAACACACTTCTCTCTGCATCTTTTGCAATTTGCGGAGGAAAACTTTGGCTATCCTCTCAGACTCTGTAAGCTTTTTCTTTTCCATAATTCTCTTGTTTTTATTGGTTGTCTTGAGCCGTGACACGCACAATAATCGTACTGCCACGGCATTTTCAGGCGATGAAGGCTACAGTGAGATATTTTCCGTCATAACCAAGGAACTCAACGTGTGTGTAGATTTCCTGCATCTTTGCGAATACGCTCTCCATGAACAGAGAACCCTCGCACTTAATTCTTCGTGTTGCCATAATTCATTTGTTTTTATTAGTTATTTATCGTACTGCCTAATTTGCAGGCAGTTTTTTAGGCTTAATTTTTCAGAACACGAAATCCACGTAAACAAGGCGTGAACCTTTGAACTCGCTCCAATAATTCACATTGTCGTACTTGTACGCCTCGAATTTTTTGGAACTTCTGTTGTACTCGTCACGCACCCAAACGGGAGCGGACTCCGAATTTGCCAAGCGGAAAAACTCGCCACGCTTGACACTGCGCATTTCTATCTGTCTCATAATTCTGTAAGGTTGATTTATCGTACTGCCCCATATCGCAGGGCAGCATTTAGGCTGAAAGTTTCCAAGCACAATTATCGTACTAATCACTCTCCACGTTGCAGCCGAGCAGGAATTTTTCCAAGCGCAGCGTACTGCGGTACAGCTCAACGCTGAACCAACGACCATTTTTCGTACTCGTCCAGACGAACGTCACAAGAAGAGCGTAGAAAATTCCAAGCACATTCCCAATTATCGTACTGCTTACAAGCAACACACACGGGAGCAACTGGATAATTCCAAGCATAATTATCGTACTTGAATAGATAATCTGTCTTTTCTTCATAATCATAGAATTTTATTGGTTGGTATTGTTGGCAGCCCAATAACTGCCATGATTTTGGATGCTCGCTATTATACGATTGAGTAACCAAGACACAAAGCGTAAAATACTACATAGCACATGGTTGAGAAATAAATAAACTCTTTCATAATTCTATTTTTAATTGTTAATAAAATGGTTAATGGTGGCAGCCTGTCGGCTACCTTTTAGACTAATCGCTCACGTTGAAGAATAACAGCTCCTCGTCGCCGAATATATCAAGGCACAAATCTGGCTTGAGACAACGGAAATAATGGAGCGTATCGTCACGCTTCTTGTACACGCCTATCCAAACGCCTGCGGGCAGCGTGCGGTTTTCGTTCGTTCCGTAAAACTCTCCTGTATTCACAGGTTCGAGGTGCATGTAGATATTCCACTGAGTGTTATCCAATCCCTCACGATTGATTGCGTCGAGTACTTTGAATGTCTTTAATGTCATAATTCTATATTTTATTGGTTAATGTTCCCTACAATCGTAGGGAGATTTTAAGGCGTCAGTCACTCCATCCACGTTCCGCCGTGAAACGTCAGGTTGTGTCCGTTCCACGTTCCGCGCCAGCGTCCGTCTTTCAATTCTGTTACGTCTACTTCTGCGTACCGCGTTGAGCCGTCGCAAAGAATAATCATTTCTTTCTCGTTCATAATTCTAAAATTTGTTGGTTTGTAGTAGAGCAGCCACAAGGACTGCCCTATTTGCCTGAGACGTGCATCTTGGCACCGTGTTTGTCTTTATCGTCCTTACTCACGGCTCACATCTCACGGATTTCACGCATCCGTTACGCCCTGTTTCTTTGCAGCTGACAGGTAACTGCATTTCTTTTTGGTATGCCCTTTTGCGTATAGCTCACTGCAACCACCACGTTGCAGACGATTTAGCGAGTAACCAGCTCGCACGCTCGTGACACGTTAGAATATGAATTATGAATAGCTCCCAAAGTTTCAAATTTTGCAGTTCGAGAAATTCCCGTCTATTTCCTTACAGGAAAAATCTCGCTTACAAAATCCCATAACAAAGGGCGTGGCACGTCCGACACGTGTCACCATTTATTTAAATAAATCTGTAGATCGATTGCTTTCAGATTTTGGCACGTTGCACAAAAAAGAGCACAACGAGGAACACCCACACACCACGATGAGGTATCTAAAAACGTGTGGGAAAATAAGAAAACAGAGAAAAACGGTGGGGAAAAATAAGGACACAAAAAACCGCTTGCAACTCAAAACGAATTGTAAGAAAAAACCAAGTGGAGCGGTTATTTACCGCCCTACTTGGTTACGTTTGGCATTGGTTTAGAGTTTGAGCATACCCGCTAAGTACATTTGTTCGGCTTGTTCTCTCGTTATGCCAAACTTTGCAACGGCTGCATTTAACGCCCGCTCTTTGCGTGCTAACTCGTTAGAACGTTTGGCGTATTGCTGCACAAAAGTAAATGCTTTAACAACAAAAGAATTAACCCTGTTTGTTGTGTTCATCATGTTCGGCAATTTATCGAGAAGTCCCAAACCATACAAAGAGCGGTAATTGAACCATTTTGTGGTATCTGTTTGCGCTGCGACTTCTGCAACCGCAACCGCAACCGCTTTTTTAAACGCCTTGAGCGTTAATTTGTCGGCGTTGGCGGTTTTTAGTTGGTATGCCTCGAAACGTTCTTTTGCCTTCTCGAAATCGATTCTCAATTGCTTGTAGCGTTCATCCGTTTCGCTTGCATCGTCTAAAACCTCTTTTAGACGGGCTGCAAGTTCTTTTGTTTCGTCTTCTGCTACATCCTCAACCCACGGCAAAAACATCTTTGTATAACTTGGATTTTCCTGTTCCTTTGCCAACTTTTGGGCGTTCTCAATTGTGTTAATTAACTCCGAGTTTCTGTTTTCCACTTTAGTTGTTTTCATAATTCTATATATTTAAATTGGTGAATAAATTCTAATTACTTCTAAAGTCTTTGCAGCAACCAAAGGAAACGACTAATTTTGCATTGGTGAATAAATTAGAGCGCTCCACGCTTTAGTTGCTGGCGGTGTAGTCTACGTTGGTAGGCTGCACCGCTTTAGTGTATCACTATTTTAAAGACCGCCACGCCACAGGGTTATTACCTTTGCCCTGTGCGTACGCGCGCAATGGGGGCGCGCGCGTGTAGGGCTCCCCACTGGGCACCCTGTAATTTTATACCGCAAAGGTAGCCATTTTTTCGAGAAATAGCAAACATATTAACATTCTTGACTTTTTAATAACTCACTAATAATCAACGAGTTAGTTTTTTTAACCATCGTTAATTCTTATAATATAGCACAATATTTGGTTAAATAGTGTATAGAAAAATGGCAGCCCCCCCCGAATTTAGATTTATTTAGCAGTCGTTAGCATTGCATTAATATACGTCAAATGTATTAATATTTTGGGTTAAGTGGCTGATTTTCAAGCGGTTACAACTTTATATAACATAAGGCAAGACAAAACGGGAAATTTTGCGTTTAACACTTATTAGCGTTATATTATTGCATATAATATAAAGAAAACAGGGTGCGCCCCCCTGAGAATTGACTATTTGACGGCATAGTCACCTCTTTTAAAAATTTTTTCTTCCGATTTTTGACTTTGTGTAAACTTATGTTCCCATTTGTTAAAAACTGTAAACTTGTATATTTATGTATATTCAGTTTTGTTAACTTCCTGGCGGTCGAAACTGGGAAGTGGAACGTCTCTTTGTCGCCGAATAGCTATGTATATTTATTATACACTCAATGTGGGATAAAAATGCACCAAAAACCTCGTATTTACGGGAGTTTGTGTATGATTGTAGGACTTATTTTGTACCTTCGTTTCAGAGGCATGTGAGGATAGGTGTTGAGAACCTTATCATACACTACCTACACAAACCCCGTGTTTATCGGGGATTTGGCTGCATTTGGAACCTACATAAATCGTTCATTTTCTGTTAATCGGAATTGACCGTCTCTACGGACTGGTTTTATCAGATGCAAAAGTAGTAAAATTAATTGTAAAAGTATGGGAAACGGAATGGAAAACCTCATGGAAAGACTTGAAAAAGAGTTGGAGGAGGAAAAGATGGCGAGGATTAAGCGTCGCAGATGGCGCAGGCGTTTCATGTTGTTGATGGTATTCGGAGTGATAATGTTTTCTATTTCTGCCGTAACGGCTGCATTCACCAAGTCATTGGTAGCTGGATTTATGGTACTGGGCCTTGTATGTATGCTCTCATATCCGCTTTATCAATTATATAACGAATGTGAATTATAAAGTCGGGAATTACAGAGGATAGCATGTTTAGTATGCCGATAAAAGAAGCTATAGGTTATTTTAAAATAATGGTTTAAATGAAGAAAAAAAATAAAAATAGACGAATACTCTACGGGTATCACAATTTGCGCGAGTTATCGGAAAGAGCTTTGCGAAATCTTGATGGAGCGATGGATAATGCCCATGATGTAGCTGTGATGCGCTATGTGTTGTTGCAGTTCACTAATTGGTTCAAGACTGACTTCAAGAAACTGCCACTATTCGAGAGCGACCCGTTTGTTGACGACTGGTGTAACTGTATGACGAGGGAGATATACCGTTATATGTCAGACATTACAAAGAAACAAGAAGGTAAAAACAAGAACGAGATATGAAACAGGAGTTATTGGATGATTTGCAGCGTTTGCTGAAATGCCCTATACCAAAGGTGCAGTATGCCGGTGAGGGTGCTCTTCACGCATGGTACTGCGAGGCGTGTGAGTTGAAAGAGCGTATAAAATCGGGAGAGCCTATAGACATACAATGGGTGACACGTCCTCTCAATGTGCTTGTGGTATCTGGTGACGGCACGCTGCCTGACGGAGGTCGGTATGGTTGTTGTAATTTTATGCGTCATCCACGTCAATATTACGATGCGGCAATATTCTTTCGTTACTTTATGTTTGCCATTATTGTTTATCACAGCAATAACAACCCTACGGAGGACGATATAGCTGCCTACGAGCTTGCGCTGCGCGAGATGGAGGAGATATGGGTGCCGTTCAAAGAAAGGAGTAACAATGATTAACAGAGAGGACATTAAGGAGGGCTTGAAGTTTAGGATGCCCAACAACAAAATCGAGCGTAAGCATCAAGTAGCGAGCTTTCGTGGTGCTACGGATATGTGTGAGTTTATCCAGTATCTGACAACGCTGAAAACTCCGCGCGGAGACAAAAAATATGTAACGCTCCAAGTACCGCTTTTCGAGGTGTGCGGCGGTCCGAAACTGATAAGCTCCGCTGACAAGAACGACCCGCATCGCGCATGGGTCAGCGAGTACATCAAGGTGCGCAGCAATGCGATTTGGAAGAAACCGCTCTACATATCCATGAGTGACGTGATGCAACGCGGATTAGTTGACAATAAAACCCTAAAGGACGTGTTGCGTAATGAGCGTGAGGGTAAGTCCACGCGGTTAATCCCAAAGAAGTGTGTAGCGTTCCGTGACATTACCAATGGCATGTACGACACCTTCAAAGCGAAGAACCACGACTACGGCAATAGCTTCTCGGAATTGTTTGCGGAGTGCGGTATGACATACGCCTACGGGCACCTGTCCGAGAAGCTAAAGCGCGTGAAGTCTCTGATGTCTGACGAGGCGAAGGTGAAGGACGAGAGTATGAGAGACTCATTGCTTGACCTTGCGAACTATGCGATACTTACAATCATGGAACTTGACAAAACAAGTATGCCGAAAAATGCTCCGGCTGAGGAGAAGTACGACTGGTATGGGTCGCCTGCGAATATCGAACGGATATTACAAAGAGAGTTCAACAATGAAATGCAGAAAAATGACTAAGGACTGGAGCGGAAACGGCAAGAGCACCTTCATAACAATCGGTGCGAGCAATCACACGGACAAGGAGCGTGAGGAGCACGACTTCTACGCCACATCGCCCGAGGCTATAGACAAGCTATTAAAGCACTTCTCTTTGCCGAAGAAGATATGGGAGTGCGCTTGTGGTACTGGATGCTTGTCAGAGCGTCTTGTTGAGTTCGGGCACGATGTCGTGAGCACCGACCTTATAGACCGAGGCTACGGCGGTGTGCAGGACTTCTTCAAGGCAGACACGATGCCCGACGGCTGCGAGTGCATACTGACCAACCCACCCTACAAGTACGCATTCGAGTTCATACAGCACTCGCTTGACTTGCTTTCCGACGGAGGTTTGTGTGTGATGTTTCTCAAGACAACATTCCTGGAGGGTCAGAAACGCTACGAGAGGCTCTATAAGAACACGCCGCCTAAGTACGTACTGCAATTCTCAAAGAGAGTGTTGTGCGCAAAGAACGGCAAGTTCGCTGCAATGCGAAATGGCGGCGGCAGTGCAGTCAGCTACGCATGGTTTGTATGGGAGAAAGGTTACAACGGAGAAACAACCGTAAAATGGATATGAGCAAAAACAGATACCACAACAAAGCACCCTACTCCACCCTGCATCCCGACGCAAGGCACTGGACTCGCAAGGGGAACTCGTGGAAGCAGAAGGTTGGCTACGATACCGAGGATGAGGCATGGGAGTTTCTTGAGCAGAACCCGAAGCTGAAAACAATGGGAGAACGTCCGTATTTCTGCGAACTGTGCTCTAAGTGGCATATCGGAAGGTTGCACAAATAAATATTGAGGATATGAACGTGAAAAGATGGTTGAATGACTGGAGTGCAGAAATGTGTTTTTTATCACTTTTTGCCTTAGCGGTTTTAATCTTTGGTTTTGTTATTTGGCAAAGTGAAAAATACAAGAACGGCGGATTTGTTAAAGACGATACGGTATGGTATTCTGCAACCATTGTTATCCATTACCCTGACAAAGCGGATAGCATAAACATCCGTACATGCAGGGTTCCGTATGTTCGTGTCGGGAGAGGGTGGAATAGCTTGAACTATACAGATCCGTTAGGGTATCATTATATCAAATCTATTGCGCCAATAGAAATAGTTGACATAGTTAAAATAAAATAGTTGAGATATGAAGAAGTTTTTATTATTTGCATTAGTTGCGGTGGTGTCGCTATTGGCATCGTGTAGCAGGAGTCAGAGATTCCAAGGAGGCAATCGTAAGTTGTACGACACTATTACGGTTTACTCTGTCGATAAAATCGTAGAAACGTCTGGTAACAAAGAATCGTTTGGTACAGAGACCTATTATCTTGTAGCTACAGATAAGGGAGCGTATCGTATAGATTTGTATGGAGTCTGGGGTAATGCCCAACTCGTTGGAGTTATAAAACAAGGTAGGACATATATCGTTAAAACACAATGGTTTGATGCTCCAATCATTAAGGAATACAAGCGTATAACTAAGCTAATTCGTGAATTATGAAAAAGAAAGGATATTACGAATATACACCGCAGATTTACCCAAGGAAACTTTGGGTGATGTACAATACGTCGGAAGAAGAAATAGACAAATGCTTTACCAACATGAAAGGCGAGCCTCTTGTTCACAACGGCGAGCCTATGAGTGAAGGAAACTACGGAGGTATGGTTTATGACGAATGTATGAGTAAGGCAGGGAAATACTTCGGCAATCTCGTTGTCTTTCCAAAGAAGAGCGATATGACTATGAAAAATATCTGCCATGAGGCATATCATGTTCTATCGTCTATCAACGATGCGTGCGATTTGGAAAGGATGTATAACGGCAGAAATGAGCATCAGGCATACCTTATGGGTTGGATATGTAATTGCATCAACAACGCTCGTTTGGGTATTGGAGATTTCGTTGAACTAAAAGACAAGGAGGAATAGCTTATGGATAAAAATGAGAAATTAAAACTTGGTGGCATTTACTTTGCGCCTAAAGAGTTTTTCTAAACAATTCTGTCGGAAAGCTAAAGCAGCAAATAGAAAGTTATGCGGAAGTCAGAAAAGATGGCAGGGTTATGTGCGCGGTTGTTGAGGATGTAAATTCAGTTTTCCCTCAGGAATCATTATATACAATCGCTGTGAAACAAAAACAATTTGCACCTCAAATTAGGGTTTGTGTCAGTAAGGATTATAACCTTGATTGTTTTGAATTACTTTCTAAAGAAAAAATGAAGGTTGCTGGTGTGCTTTGGTTTTGTTTTGGGGTTTAATATAGGAGGAATAGCTTATGTTTTTGGGATTTGAAAACTATCGCGACATTGATGTGCTAAAAGGAAAAACACTCGTTGAGGTCGAGAGAAGCCATTATGACTCAAACGATGCTTTGTTTTTCAAAACCGCTGATGGAGAATTTTACATTATGACGCACAATCAAGACTGTTGCGAGAATGTATATATAGATGATATTTGCGGCGATTTCGCTGATTTACTGAATGAGGAAATACTGACAGCGGAAGAGTTAAACAACGACTATCCTGTAGATGAAGAATGTATTGAAGATACTTATACTTGGACATTTTATCATTTAGCAACGTTTCATGGGGATGTCACTATTCGATGGTTTGGAACAAGTAACGGCTATTACTCCGAGAGTGCGGAATTTTACAAAATTAGTGAGGAAGATTATAATTATGGAAGAGATAGTAGATAAATGTAAGTACAAGTGCAAGGACTGCGCGATGTTCGCAGACGAGGATGCAGACAGCCCACCTTATTGCCTCGCCAAAGACCTCTACACGTTCGTGATGGGCGAAGATGAGGCTTGTGAGGAGTTTGTAAAGTGGAACGGCAAGAAATAAATAAACAAAAATAAAATAAAATGGAAAGAGAGAATATAGTAATAGAACTTTGCGGCGGCAGGATGCCTGAAAAGGCGCACGATGCCGATGCAGCGTATGATGTGTTCACTAAGGAAGACGTAAAGATGTACGACGGGGAGCGTTGCGCAATACCTCTTGGTTTTAAGATACAGCTTCCGAAACATTTGACAGCAGTTATACAGCCAAGAAGCGGCATGTCTGCCAAGGGTATGTACGCTCAACGACTGTGCGATGACGGATCTGTTAAAGAGGTGCGAATTGATGCCGATGTAAAACTCGGCTTGATAGACAGCGGCTATACTGGCGAGGTGAAAGCAATCGTAAAAACCTTTGAGATAGGCAGTTCTCTGGTAGATAACATTATTATCCCAGCCGGCACCAGGATAGCGCAGATGCGCATTGTGGAAATACCGAATACGGAACTTGTAAGCGGTGTTATCAAAATTCAAGAAAATGATGACAAGGAAAATGACGACAAGAAGCGTGGCGACAACGGTTTTAATTCAACAGGAGTGAAATAATATGGCAAACAAGACATACATTGGCATAGACCCTGGCTCAAAGGGTTTCATAGCAGTAATGCACCCTGATGGCACGCGCGAGTATTGCTCCTTACAGGATTGCGACTATCACGACATTGCGATATTTCTGAAAAACATCAAGACGGTGTGTGAGGAAAGTTGCGTGTGCTGTATGGAGGAGATACATGCCATCTTCGGTTCGTCAGCAAAGTCCACATTCTCGTTCGGAGAAACGTTCGGAGTACTGCAAGGTCTGTTGATTGCGCTTGAGATACCCTATCATCTTGTACCTCCGAAGACTTGGCAGAAGGAGATTTGGATAAGTCACGATAAGGTTGTCAAGAGTTATTGCGGAAAGAAAAGCACTGACAACAAGGCGACATCCATCAACGCCGCAAGACGACTGTTTCCGACCGAAGATTTTAGGCGTACAAGCAAGTGCAAGAACGTAGACGATAACAAGTGCGACGCAACGCTGATATGCGAATATGGGCGAAGGAAATGCCTTTAGAGAGGATAAAAACATTGTTTAACTAAATAAGTATAGATATGGATTTTGGAAAGAAGTTATATTGCGGCAATTTTGTAGTTACAAAGAAGTCGCGCAGTCTGAGCAAGCAGGAGTTGAAGGAACTCCGCGACAAGGAAGGTATCCGTAAGGATGTCCGCAAGCATCTGACACGAGGCTCGCTTCCGTACATTTGCGTCGAAACGGTCGGCGGCGGATGGAAGGTGGAGTTTGGCATCGGCACGACGATGTTCGAGGCAATCGACGCGCTCGGCATGGTTCGTGACGAGAAGGGCGATTGGCGCACCCACGGAACTGAGGGCCAGAACGCGGAGGCTATCTTTACCGGCATGTTCGTTGATACTACCGTCGTTGGTGATGCAGAGTACCAGACGGCAAAGATGAAAGCCATGAGCGAGTATATCGAACGAAAAACGAAGCATGACAACGAACAGCTATGGGTGGAAAAATAGAGAAACTTTCGGCTAAGATGAAGTCGGAGGCAGTAGGCTTGGGTCTGTGCCAGCAATGGACTGACGAATGGGCCGACGGCACGTCGAAAGACGAGCTTGTCGAGAAGTTTGTCAGAGGCATTGACTTCTGCATAGAACACAACTTTCCGTCATGCGAAGTGATACGGAAGGAGTTCGGAGATGTCATTCACGACCACGGCGTGTACGTGGACGAGAATGTTCGTGCAGCCGACAAGCCGACGGTGATACTCAACGGAGAGTGTGTCGCAGAACTGACCTACTCTGGCAAGAGCTGCGGCGACATATATGTAAGGCATGACTGCGAGGCGACTGTATTTGTAAACGGCCTTGCGAGAGCGTTTATCAACATGTACGACAATGCGGAGGCGGAAGTGTATTGCGAAGATGGCGCAAAGGCTTTCGTATATCTGCACGGCGGCAGGGTCAAAAAGGCGCGAGGTAATGTCACAATTAGAGAAAAACACAAGGAGAAGGAAGAATGAAAAGAAGTAGTGGTGAGGCGATAGATTCGCTGTACGGGCAGTTGAAGGCGTTGAGTGCAGACGCGAAGTACGGCTTCGGTATGTACAGAACCGACTGGGGCAAGGTGAACAGCGAGAGCTGGAACAGGCTCCTGGTGGGCTTTTGCAAGAGTATCAGGGAACTTGCCAAGGACTGCCCTGTAAAATATTTTGCAGGAGCGTTCTATACGTTCAACGGAAAGATATACGAGGTGGTTGAGCCGATTGTTGTGGAACAGGCTTACCAGTTGCTTATGGAGGACTTGTTCATAGCACCCGTGCTCGGTCGTTCCACAATCAGAAAGGAGTCGTTCATCGACACAATCAAGAACTACAACGTGCTTATTCCGCAGTTCGATGTTGTGGCGTTCGCCAACGGTGTCGTTGACTTCGGTCTTGCGCGTGTGGCTCCTACGGCGATGCCATTCTCTCCGCATTATCATGTGACTTACTATCATCCGTACAACTTCGATCCGAAAGCGAAGTGCAAGAAATGGGAGAGATTTCTGCTTGATGTGCTGCCCGACAAGGACTCGCGTGACATCTTGCAGATGTTCATGGGTCTCGGCTTGGTGCAGCGCGGTGACGCATACAATCCGTATGAGGGGAAGATGTCCGACAAGATAGAGCTCTGTCTTATGCTTATCGGTAGCGGAGCAAACGGAAAGAGTGTTATTTTCGAGGTCATGTGTGCCCTGTTCGGCAAAGACCGCATATCAAAAATGGACTATGCGGAGCTTACTGCTGACGGTGACGAGGGCATGAGAGGACGCTACCCTATCCGTAACGCCATCTTCAACTGGTCTTCCGACTCCGACCCGAAGAAGTTCGGACGCAAGAATACGGGCATGTTCAAGAGGCTTGTGAGCGGAGAGCCCGTACCGTACAGAAAGCTGGGCGAGAACGTACTGGAGTCAAAGAGCCTTCCATACCTCATCTTCAATCTCAACGAGCTTCCGTTCCCCGAGGATGTCACGCTCGGCTTTATCCGGCGCTTGCAGTATGTCAGCTTCGACGTTACAATCCCCAAGGAGAAGCAGAACCCGCGTCTTGCGGCGGAGATTATCAAGGAGGAGCTTTCAGGTGTGTTCAACTGGGTTCTTAAAGGCGAGCGTATGTTGAGAGAGCGTAAGTTTCAGTTTCCGTCTGCGGAAGGTTCGCGCAAGCAGCTCATTCTTTCATATCTCGGCACACAGCCCGTGCTGGCATGGCTAAAGGCGTATGAGATACGCTGTGACAAGGGAACGAAGGGCGAGATACCAGTTTGGATAAACGCCAAGACGCTGTATGACAGCTTCAGACAGTTCTGTGAGGATAACAATCTTGAGGAAAAGGAGATACCATCACAGCAAAAGTTTGGCAGAGTGATGTGGAACTCATGCAAGTTCTACAAGAAGCGCACGCCAAGCGGAGTTATCTACGAGACATACGGCATCACGGAAGCAGACCTTGCGGAGCACTTCCTTATATCCAACATGAAGAGCGCGGAAGAGACGCAGGAATACAGCTTTATCAAGGACGACCTGCCTGCAAAGAAAGAAGAGTAAACAGAGATAGTTATGGAAGAGTGTATCATTAAAATCATCGAAGATAAGTATGCTCTCGAAATGGGCCTGCGTATCATCATGGAGACGGCAGAAAGAAAGGCACTTCCAGAAGAGGTTTTTCTGCCGACCTTCAATGACAGTTTGATTGAAGAAACGTTTGTGGCAACGCTTGAAAAGGTTGCCGGCAAGAAGTTCAAGTAGAAACAGGAATAGCCTTGCAGTAATTTCTTTGCTGCGAGGCTATTCCTGTATTTATTTATCTTTCTTGTTTTTATAAAGAAGGCAATTTTTACACGAAGTGGGATAGTTGATTGGTACATAGTAGTGAACCGTATTGTTCTCCACATCTATCTCATCCTGCTTGATTTTGTTATAGTCCGCCTCAAGCGACACAATCTTCAGCCAGTCAGGAGAGCCTTTCTTGGCTTTCTTTTCAGCAGCTACCAGCTTGCGCAGGATGGATTCCTTTGAAGTCTCCTTTGCAAGTTCCTCCGCGGTTATCTCGTCGTTCTTCGGCGAGTTTGTGCCCTGTACATCGGCAATGCGCGCCTGAACTGAGTCGAGTGCTTCGAGCTTCTCAATCTCGCGAAGCAGTTCAGCTTTGGCCCAGTTTAGGCCCTGGCCTTGGAAAGCTACATTCCAAGCGTCGCCTTTACCCCACCCTGCCGCACGCAGGTCGGCATATATAAGATATGAAATATCCGCCATGTTGTACTGCTTTTTCAATTTGTACATATAGGCAGACAATGTGTATTCTGACATAATTACTCCTCCTCTTTTTTGTAAACAAATTTAACATAGCAAACGCACCTGTAGTGCAGTGGCGGGAACGGGTCTCCGAAGTGGTGCAGATACATCGTCTCATCATCGCAGTGCGCGCATGGATACGAACTTCCTCGAAAGATGTAGTAGCCTATCGCCCCATGTTCCTTGCCGTACTGCTGTTCGGCTCTGCCCCATGCGACGGCGACCATTTGTCGCGCGTTGCGGGCAATGTTCTGGTACGCCGAATGAAATACACCCTTGCCGTATGAAGGCGTGGCGATGTTTATATCCTCCTTTCTTGCCTTCGTGATTACGGACGTGGTGTATGGGTCTTTATATCCAGTACGTATTGCGGACATGAGCTGCGAGTCAGTGTATTTCATCAATACGCCGGCCTTGCACATACGCACCATGTCCTCCGCAAAGTTTTTCAGATAACTGGTGGTTCGCTCCATTGATGTCCTGCCGAACACCTTTGACACAAGAAAGGCTTCCGTGCTCTCCGTGCCGATATTCAATATCGAGCACGCGGTCTTTGCGCAGACGGCGATGTCACTTTCTATTCCGTCAGCAACGCCTAACGCAATGCGCTGTGAGGCCGCAATAAACCCATTCTCGTTTGTCAGTGTCGCTCCCCTCCTATATTTGGAAGCGAGCGACGCTATCTCACGGGCAACCTTAAACAGTCGCTTCTGTACGCGCGACTCGCAGGCTATCTGCGCTTTGGTTCTATTAAGTGCGTATTCCAGTGACTCCATAAATTACTTTCTTAGATTCTTATCCCAGTTATTGCGTCCAGGATAATTGCCGTTCTCGTCCCATGCCTTGTCAGACCTCTTCGGTCTGCCTTTTTTGCCGCGACCTGTGTTGATGTCGTCGCCAGGCTGCTGATTGTTAATTTTTGCAAGCGCTTCCTCCTGCTCGATGTTGTTCTCTACCTGCGCCTCCTGGCGTTGGATGTCGATGAGCAAGTCCTGCTGGTCTTCCTCTTTCTGCTCGCGCATGATACGAGTAAACTCGTCGTTCTTCGAGAACTTGGAATTGCGCTCAGAAGCAGTCTGCTTCGAGAGGAATTTGTTCTGAACCGCAGTGGCCAGGTTAGTGATAAGCTCAGTGTCGTTCTGATGGATATAGCTCTCAATCCACGCATTAACTGGCAGTGCGACCATTGAGGCCATGCAGTTGTTCTCCGTTCCGATACCAAACTTAGTTATACGCACCAACTGGTCGAGGAATGGCTGCAATCTCTGCGCGTCGTTCATGGCAGCTTCGAGGGCAGGAGAATATAGCAGCTTGATTGCAACACCAGGCAGGTCTCCCGATTTGAGTTCGGGCGGCTTTACGGTAAACGAAAGCTCGTAAATAAGGTCATAAGACTTGTTGAGCTGTGTAGCGAAGGCGTTTGATGCGTCCGTGCCGTTGAGGAACTCCGCCCTGCCGTTCGTCTCGGTAATCATGATCGTCTTAGCAGCGCCGTTGGTGTCTCCCTTTATCTCAATCTCATCGCCCTCGCCGGTAAGCGTAAGTATCGGGAAGGCATACGCCTTGTTGTTCTCGCAGAGATACGAGAACGCTTCCTCATAATCCTCGATATTGCGCTGTACGGCAGACCAGCAAGGGCCGTCCTCGTTACGGGCGTATGCTACAGGTATGAACGGGAAGCCGTGTCGTTTCTCCTCGACGCAGGCATATTCGGACGCGCCGAAGATTGACGCAATCTTTCTGACTACGTTTTTCGCTGTGCCTCCCGACAAATCTTTCTTCAATCGGTAGAACTTATCCTTATCCCATGCTTCAATCCACTCGATGCGCTCCTCCCCTTCTTCGTCGTAGTCCACATACTTGCGTGCAAACGCAATCAGTTCGCCGGTAAGCGGGTCGTATCTCGGAAACAGCGTGTCGCCACGGTCAAACGAGAGTGTTCTCGTTCCGAATTTGCCGTCGCCGTCGAAATAGCCTACAATGGCACAGTCTGCAACCTTCATATATGCGGATACCGCCTCGAAGAAGCGTATTTCCATATCGTGCATGAGCCATCCCTTCCTGTATTTCGTGAGCAGCTCTTGTAGTTTCTCTTCGCCACCTTCTTCGGTTCCCTCCGCAAGCTCGAACTGAATGTCATTACCAGTCACATGAAGAACGTGCTTGGTCCAAATCACCTGCTGGAAGGCAAACGCGGTGCGCTGAATTTTCTGCACGCACCAAAGTCCAGTCTCGGGGTTCTTCTTCCAGATGTCGGGATATTGCTGCGGGTCGCAAATCCTGTGCCCTGACGGATAGAACTCGCGCAAGAAGTCCTGCTGTGTTTTGATGTTGCGGTACAGCACATCCGCAGGCATACAAGGGTCTTCATTCTCGGAAAATTCACGGTCGATAATTCCGTGTTTCATATAACCCTTCGGGGTCACTTCGTAAAACGGCTTTCGGACGAGCAGCTCCCGCACGTCTTTTACATTGTTTAAAGCATCCATAGTCCTTTTATCTTTTTGTGTTTCTTTTTAGTTAAGCTGAAAATCATTATATATAGCCATGACTCGAAGAAGTCAGGCGAGTGTCCTACGTACCGTTTAGCCATCTTCTTAGGCAGCAGCTTGAAGCCCCTGTCGTCGCTGTTGTCGTCGCGGCGCAGCATCTTTCTCTCCTTCTGTAAAATCTGACGCAGCGGCACCTTGTCAAATCCGTCTCCCGAATACTTGCGCTCAAGCAGCGAAGACTCTATCGAGATTTGTTTTTCCTTTATCATCTTGTAGAACAGGAAGGCGCATTGTGATTTAAGGTCTTTGTACAGGAACTTGATGCCCTTTTCTTCCTGGTGTGTCATAGCGACAGGTGCTGCCTGGTTGTTGAACGGTACGGCATCGGCAAAGAAACCTTTGAAATACTGACCGATACCCTGCAAGTCGTAAGTGAAGTTGCACTCCTCCACTCCCCATTCACGCAGCTTCGCCTGCACCGCAGACACGAGCGTTTGAGAGTCGAGTCGCATTACTACAAGGTCTTTGCAGTGCCATCCCTCCCACAGCCACATCACAAAGTTGTCGCCGCCGGTGAAGGCAATGTCGGCGGATGCGCGCCGCACTCCATCTCCGACCTGTACGGCATTGTCGAATATTTCTTCGAGGTCTGCCATCTTTATCATGTCGTCGCCTGCGGACTTCCAGTTCCAGTTGGCTTCGAGGTCGCGCATACGCTGTTCCTCGTCCTGCTGCGCAAGGTTGGCGAGATATGAAACGTCGGTAGAGATGAGCTTGATGTTTTCCGACAAGTCGGCACGGATAAATGTAACAGACTTAATAAACACCTCATACTTTGTGTACCCCAATGGCTCGTAGCTATCCTTAAACTTTTCCCACAGTCTATCAATGATGCCCTTGCATTGCTCATACACTTCTTCGCGTGTGTCTCCCCAGTAGATAGTGTCCGGCGTATCTCCGTCCATGTAGCAATACCGAATAACGCCATCTCGCTCGGGGTCGATGTATCCATCTTCGTCAACCCACCAATCGATGTATTTGCGCACCCATGATTCTGGGTCGGGGTTACATGTTATCCAAAAGCGATTACGGATTTGCGCGGCGTTACGATTTACCTTTAAGAGAAGTTTGAATTTTTTATAGGGTATCTGCGTACCCTCGTCAACACATATATACGCATACTGACGGCCACGAAAACGCTCTTCAAAATCTTTTAATGCGCCCTCAAAGTAGGAAAACTTCAACCATCCACCATTGGCAAAGTTCCATGTCATGTCGTTCTGGGACTTGTTGTATGTGCCGAACTGCGAGAAGAGCTTATAGGAATCGGAAATTAGGGACTGAAGGTCGTCTTTCTCCTTTCGTAGTATCGTTGCATGGAACTCAGGGTTCTTGATGTCTTTCAACACCTCCATGAGAGAACTAAAACTCTTACTACCTCCTCGCGAGCCTCCGACTATCTTAATATCAGCATCAATGGCAAGCATACGCTCCTGTCCGCCACGTTGAGCGATAATCTTCAACCTGTCGGGATGCTTCTTGTCTTTATCTCTTAGTGATTGAATGTACTCTTGAGTGTAAACAGGCTCTCCGTTATCCAATTTCAACCCTGAAAAACAACTTTTCTGCATATATATACAAAATATTTATGCAAATATATCGAAAATATTTGGTTAATTGTATATTTATTCATATTTTTGCGAAAGAAAAACGTATATTTATACATTAATGGTAGAAGAACTACCGAAAACCAACACAAAAACTTTTATATATGACAGTAGAAGAACTGCTTTCATTGGTGAACAAGGAGGTTGATACCACCAAGTTCAAAGCACTTTCCCAGAAGACCATTAACGAAGAACTTAATGATGTACTGGACGAATTTGGTGACGACGAGGCTGCGAACGCCAAGATAGTCACCAAGGTGGCAAACCGACTCAAGCGCATGGACGGCAATCTGCACAAGAATGTCTCTGACGAGATTAAGAAAAGCAGAGAGGAAGCTGAACGCAAGAAGAAGGAAGAGGAGGAGCGCAACGGCAAGAAGGAAGAGGAAGACAAGTCTGACGACAAGTACGACAAGCTGTTCGCAAAGCTCGAAGCCCTCGAAAAGGCTAACGAGGAGCGCGACAAGAAGGCATCAAGAGCCGCTACAATCGAAGCGGTCAGAAAGGGCTTGAAGGATAAGTTTGACAAGGCAAAGCTCGAACTTAACGATTTCTTTCTTGACACAGCAATCTCCAAACTTGAAATTCCCGACAAGGATGCCGATGTAATCGACCTGGTTTCAAAGGCAGAGGGTATTTACACTACCGACTTCAAGCGTGCTACAGGCAACACCGCGATACCGCACAAGGGCAGCGGCTCTTCTTCTGGCGGCGGCAAGACAATCCGTGACGACGAGTGGGATGACATCATCGAACCGAAAGAAAAGTAAACATTTTAATTTTTAAGGTAAAAAGTTATGGATAACAACAAGGATTACTACGGACAGATGATGGCGCAGGGTGCAGTCAATGCTACCGGCGCTGTAATCTTGCAGTCAGAAATGACTATCGGCGGTCAGCGTCATGTGTTTGTTGACCTGCCTGGCGCCGTTAAGGAAGCGTTCCGTCGCCCTCCGATTGGCGGTGTCCTGAAAAACCAGTTCCCTGGCCCAGCCAAGATTTATGCCGGCGACCTCATCGAGCACAGCCTCGGCTTTGCGGACAACAGCGGCGGCACAATCAAGGTACTCAAGAGCTATGAGGTGGCTAAGGCTACCACCGCTGCTACGGATACAGCCATCTACATCACACGCGACGGCTATCACCACATTCCGTTTGTGGGTGACAATCTCATGGTTGGCCCGAAGGACTTCAAGACAAAGGGTAAGGGTGTGCTCGTTACTGCGGTTGAAAATGACGTGCAGGACGGCAAGGATGTTTGGAAGGTTACACTCGCAGAAACTCTCGGCTCCCTTACCGCCGGTACAGTTCTCGTGGAGGCGGAAAAGGCAGGCGCAACTGTTTCTGCTATGGTTACTAACCCGAACTGCTTTGCTCCATGCGACGTTGACATGCCGTTCCACGCATTGGCTGGCAGTGACAAGTTCTATGCTCCGCGCTACCTCAACGACTTCTGTCTGCTCGGCACTGACGTGGTTATGTGGAAGTCACGCATGAGCCCAATTCCGCCAGCTGTAGAGGCGATGAACAAGAGCCGCTACGCAGAATGGTGGTACGCAGAGAACTAATCGGAAAAACATACAACACAAAAACGAAAAGATATGCCAAAGTTTGATTTTAATAATTCCCGAAAGGCGCGTTTCTTCAGCGACCCAGAGAATACAAGATACTTGCAGAAGTTTATTGACAAGAAGGACATCTTCCATGTAAACTACGGCTGGTATCTCACACAGGGTACTATCGCGCCCGACCTCACGCCTACCAACCATAAGGGCGTGGCTACATTCTCAGTGGAGGCATCCGCTTTGCACGCTGCAACGCTCGCCAACCTCCGTGCTCCGCTCGCAGGTTCGTTCCAGAAGGACAAGGGCGCATTGGCAGTTTATTCTGCCACTATTCCCGACTTCATTACCGACGGCTTCAAGGAAACCGCAGAGGAGCGCAACTACCGCGAGAAGCAGTTTGAGGAGTTTGGTAACGACAGTGACCTCGTAAAGCAGTGGCGCAATGACACCCAGGAGTTGATGGACTCTCTCGACATGACCATGAACTACATGGTGGCAAAGCTGGCTACAACCGGCGAACTTGACTATACAGGCATCGCCCGCGGTATTCAGATTCCGCTTCACAAGGTGCCAATTCCAAAGGAGAATTTCAGAAAGTGCGGCAAGCTCGAATGGGCTAACGTTGACTGCAACATCCTCGAACAGATGCGCAAGATTGAGAGCGAGTGGCGCAAGGAGTTCGGTCAGAACCGCCTTGCCCTCGTATGGCAGATGACCTACGACACCTTCTACAACACCTTCCTTGGTAACAAGCAGATTAAGGAGCTGTACATCAACTGGTGCAAGGCCCACTACGTTGCTTATGTTGAGGACTACGGCGTGAACACAGAGATGTTCCTCAAGGCGTTCGCCGACATCCAGGGTCTCTCACGCATTGAGATTATCGACGAGGAGGAGCGCAACCTCAAGTTCGACGGCTCGGTTGTCAAGGTTAAGGGCTGGGCTGACAACATCGTCGTTCTCCGTCCTGCCGGTAATGCTTTCGAGTACGAGCGCAAGAGAGTGTCAGACAAGCCGATGTTTGAGAAGTATGGCAACAACATCATCCAGAAGGTGTTCGCACAGACAAACAACGGCCTCGGCCTGCTCTGTAACTCTACCATCCCGAACGGTGACTACCTGGAGTGGCATACAGACCTCATGTTTGCCGCAGTACCGGCGATGCTCGACTTCCCGTACCGTTGGATTATCGACATCACCAAGAAGGGCGAAGGCGTAGCTGCCTAAACACAAAAGCTATCCGTCCTCCTGTAGCTGCAATCGGCTGCATTTGGACGGATAGCGTAAACAATCTCTGATTTAACTCGAATCGAATTAGCGCATGAAGAAAGGCAATAATATATATACATTGGAGGATGCTCTGTTCAGCAAGGTGCGTTTCAATATACCCGACGACACAGTGCATACAATCCTCATTGAAAGGGCGTTGGACGGGAGCATGGCGTATGCTGACGCTAACCGTGATGACGTTCGCCTTGCCTATGCCGATATTCTAAAATGGCTTGTTCTCGGCCCGAGCAAGATGAACAACACTTCCGACTCTGATAACGGATGGAGCCATACGGAAGGTGGTTTTGAAATATCCGAGCGTGACCGTGCGGAACTCAAGGCGGAAGCCAACGCAATCTATGCGGAGCTTGAGCCAAGTTCGATGTTAAAGAAGAAATCGTCGTTTAGAATAACCTCTCATGGCGTGAAACGTGCCGACATTTCGGCGTTCGGATGCCCACTTCCTCACATTATAAAATAAGGATGTATGAGAAAGGCAAATATCAGAAACCCGAGATACCCTCACACGATAAAAATCGTTAGGGTGCTTGTCGGCAAGGCGGACGAGAACGACCCGTTCGCGGATGACGATGCAAAGGTCGGCGAGGATACGGAGATTGTAATCTACGAAGGCGAGGGCCGCAGCTATACCGATACGACTACCGAGGGCGGCAAGAATGTTGACGAGAACAAGAGGAAGGCATCAATTCCTGTCAGATATGGCGAATGGGATGCCGGCAGATGTCCTCTTGATGGCGACATGATTTACGCAACGGTCGGCAACAACATCGAGGTCGGAACGGTGAAGGACTGCGAGCCTGACAATAATAGAACTGTTGTTTATTGGGACTTTACAAGGGTTTAGTGTATGGCGGGTTTAGAAGGACAGTTTCTGAATATACAGAAAAAGATACGTCAGATTGCCGTACAGAAGATGCAACAAAAAATGGATTCGGCGGCAGAAAAAGCTATAAAAGCAGCTGACAAATTGCGTGATTATGACGATGTGACTGGAAATCTCTATCGCTCAACCGCTATTGGTACATACTACAAAGGTTCATTACAATCAATACATTACACGCCTGGCCCAGAGCCGACCCGTCTAACTCTTGCAGCGGGAGAGCGTTACAATCTCGATAGATACTACAGAAGTTCTTTCTCATACAAAGATTCGGGACGTAGGGCGTATCGGGGTCAGTATGGCGAAGGTGGAGAGAGTGGTCTGGCAGCCGCAGAAGATGCACTTTTGTATGCGGAACATGGCAAAAGCAATTCTCACATGACCTGGCAGATGAAGGTTGTAGCAGCTGTCGATTATGCGCAATTTGTAGAAACAAAGAGAGGTCACGATGTTATAACATCTTTAAGGGAATACATGGTGAGATACTTTCGTAAAATGTAACTATATGATAAGCATAAAGACACTATACTACGATGTCGGCAATGCCGTAAAAGGCATCTGCGACAAGGTTTATCCAAGAAACCGCCCGAAGTCTGTCTGCGACAGGCCCGACAGCTATATCGTTGTGTCTTTCCCGTCGAGCATCTACAACAATGAGATGAACGACGACGGCAGTTTCAACGATTATACGACTACCGCGCAGATAGAGATATATGTCCGTGACAAGACATCCGCCAGGAACCCCAATACGTTGAACGTGTCTGCGGTATCCGAGAAGGTCAGTGCGGTAATGACAAAGTTTCCAATCTCAACAGACAACATCATCGTAACCAAGCCGCGTGTCACTCTGCAAACGGACGACGGCGACGGTTTTTCGGTAACGATAATACAGGGCTCGTTAAGAACCAAATAAACGCAAAAATTAAGGTTTAACTAAAAAAGTTTTGAATTATGGCAATGAAGAAAATCGAAGAGTTGAAGGACCTCTTTGTAGGCCCTAAGACACTTTTGTACGCTAAGGCAATCACAGACCTCAGCAAGGCTACTATCGACATTACAGCAGACCTCGAACTGCCTGTTGAGGTTGACTCACTGAAGGCGACAATGGAAGACCCGACCATCAACCACTACAAGGTTATCGGTCTTGCAGGCGACTGGGCGACAACCTCCGAGCTTGGCGACTTCAACGTTGAGTTCGTTGTTCCGTCAAAGGCAAAGGATCTGCTCGCTGCGATGTTTGGCAACGATGCGGTGAGCGAACTTACAAAGGTCACTTTGAAGACCGGCGACACCGAGCTCGACGCGACAACAGGCTTTACCGGCGTTGCTCTTGAGCTTAAGAAGTTCAAAATTCAGGGCACAATCGCAATCGTTGACGATACCAAGACAAACGTCATGGTCATCACCAACATCGCCCTCTACGCTACCTTGCAGTGGGATGAAACAGGCACAAAGCCTGTTGCGTTCAAGTTCTCGGGTTCTATCGAGGGCGCAGGCAAGAAGAGCATCGCTTGGCTTACAAAGGCAGCAGCTGCTTAAAGTAAAAAGCGGCGTAACGCAATCGAATATGAAGCGGAAAGCGGCGGACTTATCAAGGGTCGCGGTTTTCCGCTTTTGTTTTTACAAGACTTAGCATCAAGAAAACAACATGGAAGAAAAGAAGATGGAACAGCCCAGTGACAAGTTGCAGAAAGCTCTTGACAGCGTATTGGAGGCGGAACCCGAAGCGGTAGTGTTCATGGGTAAAAAGCGCAAAATCGGTTGGCTTAAACGAGGTGCGATAAGAAAGTTTTCGCACGTCACAGCGAATGAGGAAGATGAGTGGAAGCGCGGCGTAAAGTTGTGTGCCATCGTTCTTCTTAATAATTTTTGGAAGCTGCGCTTCTTCTACTGGGCTTACTGGCGTTGGTTGTACTATATCAAGGACTTGGATTCTATCGAGGTCTTGAGAGTTGTTGACGCAGCTAAAAAAAAAGTACCATTGGGAGTGTGCTCGCTGACTACCATATTAGCGACAGGGATGACGGATCTGGCGATGACGATGACGAAGAAAGAAGTGAAAGCTATCCGAGCAGGACAAGCTGGGGGGCAGCATTCTCGTTAGCCGAAAAGTTCCCGTTCCTCTTTGCCACGCGCTACGGCATCAAGGCATACGACTACTGGTGGGGCTACACTTCGGTACAGATAGACCTCATGGTTGCAGACCAGCCCATTATTGTGTACAAGAAAGACAAGAAGCGCAACCCCGACGGTAGTGTCAAGCATACCGCAAAGGAGATGGACGACCTTTGGGATAACTGGGTAAAGAAGAAGGAGAAGGAGGGCAGTCTTGTCGGCAAGAAGATTAGTTTTTCCGATTATTTAAACAACAAAATCTAAACGATAAATATTTCAGGATATGGCAAGCGGAAATTTAGGCGATTTGTGGTTCCAGCTCGGAATAAAGGATAATTCCCACAAGGCTTTGAATAGCATGTTGAAAGACGTTCAGAGACTTGAGGGCATGATTAATTCGTTAAATCTTAGCATTAATAAAGAGCAAGACCCAAAGAAGAAGAAGGAAATGAAAGAACAGTTGTCGAACGCCCTCAACTATCTCCATCTTCTTCAGAAGGTAAATATCGAACTCAACAAAATTAGCGGCATCAAGAATGTCAATGCTGGCATTAATACCGGCGAACTTGACCGCGCAAAGAAAGCTCTTATGGACTTCCGTAATGAGCTTATAAACTTGCAAGCAGGAAAGACGGCGGGCGGTGTTGATAACGCATTTATGTCTGCCTATAACGCAAAGTTCAGAAACCTAATCACTGACGTAAGACAAATAGAAAAGGCTTTTGACAAGGAGAATACGCTGTCCGCATCAAAGAATAACGCTGCAAGACTAAACAGGGAGCTTGAAACGACAAAAAACAAACTTGCTGAAATTCAAAGCCTGCAATCAAGGGGTATACGTAATAGAATAGACACCACAGCGCTACTCTCTGGCGGAAATACGCTGCGCGGTGTCAAGCGAAGAATGGAAACCATGCTTGCTGACGATAATCTCTTGGCTAACGGTGCGAAAGTCAAGTCCCTACTGTCTGATATAGCCTTCGCATACACGAAAGCTACTGGCAAGGTTCAGGAATACCATGGTAACGTTTCTATATGTCGTTGAACTTTTTAGAGTAGTAGAAATATTTTGAGCATTTTGTTCTCTACTAACTTCTCTAAGATTTGTTCTGACATTATTTAAAGTATTGTGATCAATATGGTCGATAACATTGTTAGGATCCAATTTGTTAAATATAAAGTTATGCAACCATATTTGTTTTCTAACTTTATCAATTTGGATTTTAGTTTTTACACCATCAATATGACCACTTTTATGCCTGTTAATATGCCAAGTGCCTTTTATGGAAGCAACCTTAGATAAATCAGTTTTATTAATGTAACATAATAGTGTGGTATTCTTATATCGAATTTCTATAGCCGCTACATTATCATTTATTTCAACTACTCTATTTTTCATTGTGTCATTTTTGAATTTTACTTAAATCTAAAAATGTTGACGTATTTCCTCCTGTAACAACCGTTGGAACAGATCCATCCCACTTCTCAATCCACATCTTTTTGAGAATTGCTGGAGTAAGTGTTGCGGATTTAAGTTCATTAGCCTCTCGTTCGGCACGTGCCTGTACAAGCATCTTTTCTGCTTCAGCCTTCTTTACAGCCACTTCGTTGAGTGCTCGCTGTGCCTCCTGAATAGCTTTGTTCTTCTGGTTGACGGCTTCAACGATGGAGTTTGGATATTTGAGACCAGACGTAAGCTGTTCAAGCTGGAAGTGCTCTTTGGCAAGTGCCTTACTAAGCTGTGATTCAATAGCACGCTCTACCATATCACGGTTGCTGACAATCTGATCGGTAGTGTACTTGTTGAGCTGAATACGGAACGCATCTTTGACATAGTTGAATAATGTACCATTTATGATGTCGTTCAGTTCCTTGCGGTACTTCTTGAACACTTTCGGTGCATTGCCGTCGATCATCTTGAGAGATACCGTCGGATCAACGGTAAACTCAGAACCATCCTTGGCGTTGATGGTAAAAGCAGGATAGTCGATTGTCTGTACGAATGTCGGGTACTCATAGACCTCTTCTGTAAATGGATTGTACCACACACGACCGGTAACGAGACTTACGTCATCAACGCCCTTGTCTGAACCGTAAAGGTTGACGAGAATGCCTTCAGAACCAGCGTCGATACGCTCGCTACAAGAGGTTAAGCACAATGCTGTCATAGGCAGCACAAACATACACATTGATTTAATTTTACTCATTGTTTTTATTATTTTTAAAAGTGAAACAATTCGTTGCAAAGGACAAAAGCGTCCAAAATAAAAGGATTGCTACGCTAATCAGATTTGTTGCTGTATCTGCCTTGCTTACGCCTCTCAGCGCAACGCTGACAACAATGAGCGTTATGACAACCCACACCACAAAAGCGGTGATTTTCCATTTATATGTTTTCATTTTCGTTTATTTATAAGTGTCATCTACTATAGTATTTTCATGATTTTTAAAATTCTTATAATTAATTTCTTTAACAACCACCTTGTTCACAACCTCTATCCTTTGGAAGATTTCTCAACCAACAATCATCATTACCATTTGAACCTTGATAAGATGCTGCTTCTTTACGAGCATCAATAAACTCTCTTCTTTCAGCTTCTCTAAAACCTGCATATTCGTCTGCCATATTACTGTTGTTTTTTTTTAATTATTTATCTGTTTTTTATGGTTCTTCCGTTAAAGCTATACGCTCTACACGACAAGCGTCTACGCATTTAACGGAAGAACCATTTTTTTTTCAGCGTATGGATACATCGCCGCAATCACATCTGCTGATACAATGGACGGCATGGGGTCATTTTTCTGAAACACCAAAAGAAAATAAGGTTTGTTGTTTTCGTTTGCCATATCTGTTGTTTTTTAGTTTAAATGCGTGGTGGTAGAATTTTCCTTTTTCTCACACGTCCACGCCAGTGTCCGTTATTTACGTTGTACGGAGGTTGCAACTTGGCAATCCTGATTACGCTCCCGTGTACTTTGGGATTAGTTTCTCTATCTCTTCTTTCGTGTACAGCTTCGGTACGCCATGTTCCTTGACATACTTCCATCTGCTCCACCAGTGTTTCTTGTATTTGACGATGTAACGAATGATGTCGGGTTTATCATCAATGGGCAGCGGGATGGCTGTCTTTCCAATCTTAACTTTTGTCATACTTCTTCAGATTTCTTTGATATGCTCTACGTTCTGCTCGCGTCATGCCATCTTTCTTGATTTCGTAGGCTTCTTTATCCATTGTTTCCATAGGCTAAAGTTCATTATATTCGCTATGTTTTGCGGAGTTTCCGTGAAGGAAGCCGATTGTGTAGCCGATTGAGCCTACCACAAAGGCGACGTAGGCTACGAGTAGTATTATTCCGGTTGTTGTCATTGTCATTTTGTTTTTTTGCACCATAAATCTATCTCGATGTATGCTCCTGCCCATATCGCTTCTTCAACTGTTGCGTCAGGATGCTCTCTTAGCCATTTCTGTATCTCGTCTTTCAGTGCCATTTGTTGATGTTTTAGGAGTCCATTCAATTCCGAGCTTTGCAAGCGTGCCGTCCTTGTAGGCGTTGTATGCCATCTTCGCTTGCAGGCAGTTGGGGTTTCTGTCAGCAGCCTTGGTGGCTGCGAGGAGGTTGTTACGTTGCTGTTCAGCGCGTGTGAACTCTATTTCCTCTCTGTGTCGTTGCGCTTCCATGTGTTCGCTTGCCAAATCGGTTTCGGTAATCCTGGTCTTAATGGCTTGCGGTTTCGGCTCATTTGGAGTAGTAGCACCACTCTCTACAAGTCGTGAGAAGTTTTCGGGTTTCAGTAGCCAGTTGAAGTCAGCAACCCATTTTGACGGGTTTTTGCCATTGAGGTAAGGGTCTGCGAGAGCCTTGTCAAGTACCTTCTGTAATGCCTTGTTGTCGTTGTTATATTCCGCAAGTCGTTCCTCGATCAACTTCTTGCGGTATGGTGTAATATTGAGCACCTTTGCCATTGAGGACTTCGTTTCGTCCACACGTCGGTTCCAGTAGGCGACGAGCTTTTCGTAGTCTACCGTTGCTGCCTTTTCCTGTGGTGCGGATGCAGGAGTTTGAGGCGTGTTTGTCTTGCGTTTGTTACGCTTCGCCCAACGCTTGCGTGCGTTCTCTTTGTTGCGCTCGCAGCGTCTTTTGTACGAGTCGCGTTCCGCGTCCACGTCCGCCTTCAGAAAGGCGAACGCAACGCGAACAGCTTGGTCGGCATCCTCGGGCAGCATCGTGCCGTCGGAAGCGTAAGCGAATACGGCCCTCATAAGCTCGCCGAGTTGCATATCGGTCAGCTCCTTGAAGGCTTCCATGTTTGACAAATCGAGGGAAATTCTGTTTTTCATAACAATGACTTTTTATTTAGTTTGTAGGGCAGGGAAGCGACCCTACCCTACTATGATAGCATTTAGGTTGTCTTGTGCCCACAGAACGTACTTGCGAACGTTAAAAGGGCAGTTGGTCAGTTCCTGCTGACGATGCGGGCTGTGCTCCTGATGCAGGCTGCTGCGGAAACAGGGCACCAGGCTGCGGTGTCGGAGGTGGCGCCTGCTGTGCAGCCGACTGCCCAGCCGAAGCATGGTTCACAACGTTCCAGGCTCTGATTTGGTTGTACCAACGCCCGTTGTATTCGTGAGCGTCGATGTCGATTGACACTGTGACCATATCGCCCACTTTGAGATTGTACTGTTCGACACGCTCCGCGCCGAACACGTCAAAGGCGATATTCTTCGGTGTCTGCTCGGTGGTCTGCAATACATAGGTGTTGACCTGCCACGGCTTGCCGGTTAACTGCGACGTGCCACTTTTGGGTGGCAGAGCTGCTATGATTTTTCCTACTACGTCCATGATAATTTTTAGGATTTAGACTTGTTAATGATTTCTTCCACGAAAGCGTTTGCGAGCTTCACGCGCTCTTCAAGTAGCGCGACGTCCTCGTCGTTGCGCGGAATGGTTACGATATGTATAGGGTTCAGGAGCCACGGCGAATAGGATACAAAGTCCGTTTCCGTTGCGCCGGTGCAAGCCATCTCTGCCATCGTCTGCCAATAGTATTCGGGCTTGACTTCTCTCAGTGATGCGCCGTCGTGTATCTTATCCACATACATCATGTGAGTTGCGATGTTAGGGCACTTGATTTCCAGACACTTCAAGTCTGCGCCTCTTACGATGCCGTCGGGCGAGGCTGCGAAGTGTGGTATGGTATCGTGCTTGCAGGATGCAACCTCGAACACCTCGACATCGTTGTTGAGCTTGATGTAGGTCTCTCGGGCGTACTGCTCCTGCTCAATGCCGAACTGCATAGCCTTGGAGGTGAAGTTCGTCTGATGGAGATAGTCGTCAAACACATCATCATCGTTAAGGAAGTCGGGGTTAAACAGACGTTCTGCGGCTACCTTGTACATATAGCTCTTTGCCGTTTCAGACCACGCTTCATACTTCTTGCGACCCGACTTCATAAGATTGTGGACTTCGGAACCTGTGAAATTTCCGAAGCGACTGCGGTACCAGGCGACACTTCTTTGTTCTATATTATCGGTAATCATGCCTTAGCCTCCTTCTTTGCAGCGTTAGCTACTGCGGTTTCGGCTGCTTTGGCTGCGACGTTCTTCCTGTTCTCTTCCTTGCGGTACGGCTTCATAAGCTCTTCCACGGTTGTGTCGCCATCTCTGAGCGACTGTATTATGCCGCGCAATAAAACTATCTGCTCTGCCTTGATTTGATTGACGGTCTGCTTTCCGCAAATCATTATAACCTCCTCTTCCGTGATGCCGTACTCGTCCTTGAAGTAGTCGATGCACTTCTTGCGTGTAGCAATCAACTTGTCGTTGTCGGAAAGGTCGCCGGTGATGCAGTGCTGCGCCGCCTGGTACACCTTGTCGGTAACAGCCTTCGGGATAACGGCGAACACGGCGTTGCGGTATGCGATAGCGCTGGCTGCGTTGCCGGTGACGGTAATCATATCATCCGAATATCTCTTGCCGCTGCTGCCTACGATTGAGCGACGAACCTCAAAAGCGGATGCCACGTTGTTCTCCAAATCCCAACATGTACCACGGCTGACAACCTGCTTGTCGGTAATCTGAACGACCTTTGCTTCGGTACGCATATTACCCCAGTTGGAGACGATTAACTTAGCCAGATGCACGCTCGGGCCGGTGATAGGCTTGTTGCCGCGAGGGAGAGCGTAACCGCAGCTCTGTGCGGTGTTCTCATCCATTGTCGCCATGGCGATTGAGTTATTGATGCTTCGTGTGACGTTTCTCGGATATTGCTTTGCCGTTGCCACTTGCGAGTCTACGTTGGCACGCTCTACTGCGTCCAACTGAACGATGTTCTGATCATGCTGTACTTGCAGCACTTCGTATTCGTTATTTTCCATTTGTTATGATGCTTTGTGGTTATTGTTACTTCTCGAACACATCGAGTATCTTTGTCTCTACGAGGCGGTTGATTTCGTAGTCAATCTGTGTATTGAGAAACGCATCTACGACATATCTGCGTGCCGTTTCGATGTTTTTCGCCTGAACGAGGAAGTTTACGTTGGTCTTCTTTTCCTTGCCTGTACGCTCGTCAAGCGTAATCATTGCGACGGTTGCACGGAAGAATTTGTCGTCACCTTCGTCTTCGGAGAAGAACACCTCGGTGTACGGAGCGATTGCGATTTTCTTCACGTCGAACTCGCCCGAGCAATACGGTTCCATCTCCTCTGTAATTCTCTGTTCCGCTTCCGCAAAGCTCAATGCGTCCACGGCGTATGCTTCCGTAGTGATGCTGTTTGTGTCGTCGTCATTCTGACGTTCGTAGCGTACTGTGGTTTCGTACCACACTGCTGTTCTTGTTCTCATTGCCTTATGTTTTTAGAAAATTAGTTACTGATATTTGAAGAAGATAAACCCGAACGCATTTTTATGTATTCGGTTGATGCCGAGGTTTCTGTCAATGGCAAGGCAGTATTTTATCATATCGCACGCTTTCGTGTGCGGCATCTTGATAAACGCCTTGTGCTTCTCTCGGAGTTCCTTTATCTTCTGTATGTGCAGCTCTGCTCGTGTACGAGACTCTGCACTTGCGCCCGACTCTCGTTCTCGGATGCGCTCATATACTTCGCTTATATTCATACCGTATGTTTTTTTTTATTCGTATCGCCATTCCCACTGACAGCAACAATAGTTTGACTTCGGGTCTCGCTTCGGGTCTTTACACATCTCGGGCCAGTTTCCCCACATGCAATCATGGCACCCTCTCGGTCTTCCCATGACTTTAACCCTTTGTTTTGAACACGTCAATCACCGACTGCACTATTGCAGCCAAGCCGAACAGCGCAAACACTGTCAAAAATGCAAAAATCAGTATTTTCATAATCAACATTGTTTTTTTGATTTGCGAAGTTGCAGGATTTGAACCTGCTTGGTGTTTATTACTCCCCAGAGGCTTGGTACACGAAGGGCTGAAAAGTTATCTCAAACATAGAAAGAAAAAAGGACCCGTCGCTCCTTGCTTGCGAGCTTGTATAGCTTACCAGGCGCCTATACCACAACTTCATTGGACGACCGAAGTCGCCGCGACAACCAAGTAAAATCAAAAATCGGGGTTCGCACCCGAGAGTTGTCCTTTAGCAACTCATTTTTAAAAAAAAAAATATAATAATGTACAAAAAACTATGCTTTTTTGAATGTGAGTCCAAGTTGTTGTGCGTAGTAGCACTCCTTGTCGGAGCGTTTCGTCTCGTCGTCGTAGTAGAGCGTAAACTTGCCGCCCACCTCGATGTCGCGAAAGTAGTTGCGCATATTCTCCAGGTACCATATTGCCTTGTACACCTTGGTGGGTCGCGTCGCAATGCGCATCTTTGTTTTCTGAGGCAGCCCCGACATTACGCGAAATCGCTCCATCATCCATGTGCGCTTTTTCGTTTCCATGCTTTTTCGTTTGGCCTCGGGATTTGTCTTGATTGTGTTTGCGATACACCCCCGTGTCTTTTTGAGTATTCGGGCTTTCGTCTCGTCCGTCTGCTGGAGGCCCAGTTTTTTAACCCAATACCAGACGCTGCCGCTGCAAACGCCGTGTCTTGCGGCTATCTCCCCGGCAGAAGAATACGGGTATTCCCGAATTGTTATGTCTTTTAGCCATCCCTTGTGACTGTAGATGTTCGTTTGCTTCACGTTAGTTTCTTTTTAGTAAAAAATAATGTGTGCTATTCTCGCGAACGGCACACACAACCCATCTTAATACCATTAAATTATCAGTTACATATTCCTATTAACCCAATTAAAAAGAATTAGAAAGCAGGAGGAGAGACTGGAATCGAACCAGTATCATAGTCCCGGAACTCGTATAAAGTTCCGAGGACTTCGCCTTACCAATCGCGCACTCTCCTCTTTGATATATAATATGACAAACACTGAAAAGTCTCTGTCTGTTGTTTTTCGCACCTTTATAGACCTTTTGCGGTGCGACCGTCTTGCACGACGAGCGTGCAGCCTACTGCATTCCCTTTTGCTTTGCCTGTGCCGACAATTCAGAGTTCGACATGGTTCATTCTATCCGCTTTCACGGCTTTCGCTACGTCAGGAGATGCTTTAATAGGTCTTTCGTTACTCAGCATCCTTGAGCGGCGGTCTTGGATTGTTAGTCTCGCGCCGTTCTATATGCCTTTCTTCTGTGTGTCAACAATTCAAAGAGCGTTTTTACTTTGCGACCGAAAGCGGAGTCGAACCGCAAGAGCCACCCGAGGCTCGGGGAATGGGACTTACAACAACAACAACAATAACAATAAATGGAAATTAACTGAAATCCAAGCAAAGCTCTTTTAGCTTCCCCTATCCATAGCTCCGGCACACCAGTCGTGCCTTTCGGTCATTTAAAACCCGCTTGTCTTCGCAGATTTGCGAGCTGACAGAAATGTTTTACCATCAATAATTTAAATTGTTACAAAATGTGTTTTCGCTAAAACAACAAATTTAAGTATTCTGTCGCGGAGGCGGTTACGACACCGCATCCTGTGGGGCTAACTGCCTATTTAACTTATGACTAACTAATTATGAGCGATTCTATTAACCCTGTGAAAAAATTCGACCCACATGTGCTTACCTTTGCACCACTCCGCGTTGTTTTAAAACCTGCGACCACCTCGCGACGACCGCAGGTTTCGTTTCACGCTTGAAACTTGTTTGTCTAATAATCATAAATACGATCTAATGAATGTAGAAAACCGTCATCACGACGAAGCGATTAAAATATCGCCTAAACAAAAGACTTTAAAAACATTATGAATGTACTATTAACTCTAACATACTCTGTTTTTCTCAATGAGCTTATCAATGTCGCGTTTGCGGTAGAACACCGTTGTGCCGACCTTGAAGAACGAGATACGTCCGCTTGAACGGAGGTTCTTGAGAAAGTCCATGCCCACGCCGAGGTACGCTTGCGCCTCCTTGTTCGAGAGCCATATCTTCTCAATCTGTGTTACTGTCGTCTGTTTCATAATCTTTCTTGCTTTAAGTTTGGTTTATGTTGTGACGGCAGTACCGTCCGTTACCAGCGTTTCACGTATCCGAGTTCATGTGCTCGTTTGCGTATGAGGTTCTGAATGTCCGAGTCGCGTTCCCATTGCAGGGCGCGTCGGACTGTTGCCACCCCTACTCCGCAGTCCTTTGCCAACAGAATTTGGCATCCCTGTCGAAGTTTTATTCTTTTTCTCTTTGTCATTTCGAGTATAATTGCTATATTTGCACATTAAACATATATTGAGCGTTTTGCGAGCTGATTGGGTTCGTTTCGCTGCGCTCTGTCAACGATTGCAAAGGTAATAAATAATTATCAAATGATATAGTTTTGATAAATAAAAGTTTCCATATTTAAACTTCTTTTACACTTTACGATTGCTGATTAACAAAACGACATTAGTTTTTAACACTTGATATAATTATGGAAACAAAATCAACAACAAGAGTATTGACACTCATGGAAAGTGTCGGTCTCTCGCAGGTGAAGTTTGCTGAAAGGTGCGGAATACGCCCGTCAAACTTTAATCGAGCGTTAAAAAGCGAGAAAGGCATATCGCCGCAATACCTATTGCGTATTGCCCACGCCTTCAACGTAAACTTCGAGTGGCTGCGCAACGGCATCGGCGAGATGTTCGCCGAAGAAAAGGCAATCGGCAAGGCGCAGTTCGCTGCCTTCAACCAGATGCTCGACGCGAATACAAGCCCTGTGACGCAAAATATCATCAGCGGCGATAACTACCAAGGCTCGCAGACAATAAACGCCACAGAGGGCAAAATAACGGCATTAGAGCAAAAGATTGATGCACAGGCGGAACTGCTATCGGAAAAAGACAGACTAATAGCAAGTCAGCAGGCATGGCTCTCCGACAAAGACAAGCTGATAGCCCGACAGGAAGCGGAAATTGCCGAACTTCGGGAGCGGCTCAAACAGAACTAATCTTGTGGGACTCGGGCGCATCAAACGCGATGTACGCCCACGAAGAGTCCCACAGACCGCCCCAAACGGCACCTCAAAACGCCCCAAAACACCACTTCAAGAATTGAGGGAACAGAAAAAAGGAGGCTCAAAAAGAACCTTCTTAATATACTAAATAACTGATTTTCAGTGCTTTATAATAAAGAACAATGAATAAGGTTCAAATTCTATACCATACGCTATACAAGCGTTTTCAGAAAGCTCTAACAGACTTCTCTATGCTCTCTGACGGTGACCGCATACTTATCGGTCTCTCAGGCGGTAAAGATTCGCTCTGTCTGCTTGAGATGCTTGCACAGCGACAGCGCATTTACAAGCCACGGATAGAAGTAGAAGCCGTACATGTGCGCATGGCGAACGTGAGCTACGAATCAGACACATCTTATTTGGAGTCTTTTGCCAAAGAGCACGGCGTGAAGCTGCACATCGTGCAGACTGCATTCGACGATACCACTCCTTCTGACAAACCTGTTTGTTTCCTTTGTTCGTGGCACAGACGTAAGGCTTTGTTCCGCTTCGCACAAGAAAACGGCTTCAACAAGATTGCACTCGGACATCATCAAGACGATATTATTCACACTGCGATGCTCAACACCTTCTTCCAAGGCTCGTTCTCTACGATGCCAGCCGTGAAGCAAATGGACAAGATGCCTGTGACTATCATTCGTCCATTGTGTTTGGAACACGAAAGAGATATAGCACAGTATGCTCAACTCAGCCAATACGTAAAGCAGAAAAAGGCATGTCCGCACGAGCGTAACACCAACCGTACACAGATGAGACGCATATTTGAAGAAATAGAGAAAACGAACCCAGAAGCACGCTATTCCGTATGGCACGCCTTGCAGAAAGGCGGAAAACTCGTGGAATAACACTGTCAAATTACATTTCGGTTACAAATAGTTGGCTATAAAATTGCCTGTTTGATAGAAAATTCATACATTTGCACTAAATTAAGAATACGGACTATGAAGTTAGCAATAATGACTAAATCCACTTTCTTTGTGGAAGAAGACAAAATACTTGCAGCCCTCTTCGATGTTGGGTTAGACAATTTGCACCTTTATAAGCCAGAGACTTCGCCTATTTATTCAGAGCGACTATTGTCGTTGCTGCCTGATAAAGCCTACGAGAAGATATTCGTACACGGACATTACTACCTCAAGGATGAATATCGTCTTGCAGGAATACATCTTGATAATGCTGCGGAGCCAGTGCCTGAAGGCTATAAAGGCAAAGTCGGACGCACATGTCGCGACCTCACACAGCTTAAAGAACTCAAAAAACAATCAGCATACATTTTTCTTGGTAACGTTTTTAATAGCCAGTCAGAGCCATTAGAACCTTCTACGTTCACTATGAACGAATTGGAGGATGCTGCCGACAAAGGATTGATTGACAAGCGAGTGTACGCATTGGGTGGAATGAATGTTGATAACATACAAATAGCACGCGACCTTGGTTTCGGCGGAGTGGTTATCCGTGGCGACCTCTGGAACAAGTTCAACATCCACAATCAAATGGATTACAAAGAACTCATAAATTACTTTGAGAAATTAAGAAAGCTTATATATTAAAACCTAACAAATAACAACAATTAAAGATGAGTGAACAAAACTCTTTTTTGGTATTCTCAGGTACAAGCACGAGATACCTTGCAGAGAAGATCTGCGCAAGTTTGGGTTGTCCTTTAGGCAATTTGGTAGTAACCAGATTTTCTGACGGCGAGTTCGCAGTATCGTACGAGGAGTCTATCCGCGGTCGCGACGTATTCCTCGTTCAGAGCACATTCCCGAATTCAGACAATCTTATGGAATTGCTCCTTATGATTGACGCAGCGAAGCGCGCTTCTGCACGCCACATCATCGCCGTTATTCCTTATTTCGGCTGGGCTCGTCAGGACCGTAAGGACAAGCCACGTGTTAGCATCGGTGCGAAACTTGTTGCCGACCTTCTGAGCGCTGCAGGTATCGATCGTCTTATCACAATGGACTTGCATGCTGACCAGATCCAGGGCTTCTTTGATGTACCGGTAGACCACCTTTACGCTTCTGGTGTTATTCTGCCTTATCTGCAGAGCCTGAACCTGAATGCTGACGAATTTGTTATCGCTTCGCCTGACGTTGGCGGTTCTAAGCGTGCTAACACTTACGCTAAGTACCTCGGTTGTCCGCTCGTGCTCTGCAACAAGACCCGCGCTCGTGCAAACGTTGTTGACACCATCCAGATTATCGGTGACGTTAAGGGCAAGCACGTGATTATCGTAGACGACATGGTAGACACAGCAGGTACAATCACAAAGGCAGCCGACGTAATGAAGGAGGCTGGTGCGCTGAGCGTTCGTGCTTGTGCTTCTCACTGTGTAATGTCTGGTCCTGCTTCTGAGCGTGTTCAGAACTCTGCATTGGAGGAGATTGTTTTCACCGACTCAATCCCTTACTCAAACCGTTGTGCTAAGGTTAAGCAGCTTTCTGTTGCGGACATGTTCGCAGAGACCATCCGCCGCGTTATCAGCAACGAGAGCATCAGCTCACAGTATCTCGTATAATAAACCATAGATTGTAAGATTTCTATTAGATATTGAGATACGAGTAAAATATAAAGGGCAAAAGTAGATTCTTATTTTCTACTTTTGCCCTTTTTCCTGTATATATGCCAATTTATATGCTAGTAACAAGGATCACCCCAAAAGTTTAACGCATTAACATGTTTTGTACCTGAAACAAAGACCGTAGAATCATGTCTATAAACAGAATTGATACAATTACAAAAAAAATCGTACCTTTGCAAGAGATATTTCAGATAACAAGACATTAATAATTTAATTTTAGAAACGAATGATTTAAATAATAACATGCAGATACTATTAGCAAATGCCAAAATTATGTTTGGCAAGACAGACAGAAAGCCACTCTCAACACCACTCTTCCAGACCACAGCCGACATGCTGGCTGCAGAAATGGCAAAAATGGATATGGAGGATTTGGCTCGTCAACTTAATTGCAGTAAGAAGATTGCCACGGAAAACTGGATACGCTACCAGAACTTCGTGGTTGCCGAAAAGATGCCAGCTCTGCTTGCCTACAATGGTCAGGCATATAAGCATCTGCGTGCTGCCACCTTGAGCGAAGAGGCTTTAGAATACGCTCAGAAACATCTCTGGATTACATGCTTTCTCTACGGATTACTCCGTCCCATGGATGCCGTCGTACCCTATCGCATGGAACATTACGTCTCTCTCGAAACCACAAACGATAAACCCATCAACCATTTTTGGAGAGACAAACTGACAGATGTGCTTATCGCGAGCGTGCAAGCTGATGATGGCATTCTCCTGCATCTCTCTACCGAGGAATACGAGCATCTTTTCGATTGGAAAAGGGTATGCAAGGAAGTGACGGTTGTTCAGCCTCACTTCTACATACGACAAAAAGACGGCAGTTTGAAGACGCAGGCGGTATGGACAAAATCATGTCGTGGAGCGATGGTACGCTTTATTCTGAACAATCGTCTCGTCACTCCAGAGGAACTTAGCGGATTCAGTTATGAGTGTTTTGAATTCGCTCCACAGTTAGGTGACACGACCGTTCCTCATTTTGTAAGAGAAGCATGACGAACATAAGCCATAAGAGTTGGGCGTTTAGGAGAATTTCACCTGCTCCACTTCTTTCACAAGCGAATCCTTTCCGTTGAGCAAGTAATATTTCACTCTTACTACGTTGTTTATCTCGGCGGATCCTTTCACTTTTATATGTAGAGTTTTGCCATACACGGTGGTGTCTCGGCGCGATGGGTAGGACACGAGTTGCAGGAATTGTTTGGTCGAACCGCTACCGATGTAGTACAATCCAACGCTATCTGCAACGATTGTCGTATCTGCCACCTTTGCTCGCATCTTCTTGTTTATCAAACCAGTGTCGGCAGGTTCAAACACCGAAGACGCAACCGTATCACCCAACTTCGGCGAAGGAGCGAAACGACAGCTTGCAACAGCAAATCCCATAGCAACGATGCACGCAGCAATTAACAATATCGATTTCATCTTATACTTTTTTAGAATATACCATTGTTAGAATATACATGTAAGGAAGGAGGCTAAAGCCTCCAACCTTCCTACTCCTTCATCGACAGCGAAATACGCTGGCGCTTGCAGTCCACTTCCGTCACACGCACTACCACATGCTGATGCAGCTTCACAACATCGTTCGGGTCCTTCACATATCGGTCAGCAAGCTGCGAGATATGTACCAGTCCGTCCTGATGCACACCTACATCTACGAAAGCCCCGAAGTTCGTGATGTTCGTCACGATGCCAGGCAGAAGCATACCCACCTGCAAATCGCCTATCTCGTGCACACGTGGGTCGAACTCGAACACCTCAACCGCAGCACGTGGGTCGCGACCTGGTCGTTGTAACTCAGCCATGATATCGGTGAGCGTAAGCATACCGACGGTCGGTGTGACATAGGCATTGAGCTTTATGGTCTTCTGCAGGTTCTTGTCCTCAATCAGTTGTGCTACGGTACAGCCTTTGTCCTCTGCCATGCGCTTGACGATGTCGTAGCTTTCGGGATGTACGGCACTGTTGTCAAGCGGATTCTTCGCATTCGGAATGCGCAGGAAGCCGGCACACTGCACGAACGTAGCTGGACCAAGACGCGGCACCTTCTTCAGCTCCGCACGTGACTTGAACGCTCCGTTCTTCTCTCTGTACTCTACAATGTTCTTAGCTGTCGTGGTGTTCAGACCGCTGACGTATGTTAGCAGATGGCGACTGGCTGTGTTGAGATTGACGCCGACGGTATTCACACACGACTCTACAACCATATCAAGAGATTTCTTCAGCTCCGACTGGTCTACGTCGTGCTGATACTGTCCGACACCGATGCTCTTCGGGTCAATCTTCACAAGCTCAGCAAGCGGGTCCATAAGGCGTCGTCCTATAGAAACTGCTCCACGCACCGTCACGTCCTCCTCCGGAAACTCCTCACGCGCAGCCTCCGAAGCCGAATAAACCGAAGCGCCGTCCTCGCTCACCACGAAGACATGTATCTTTGGGTCAAGACCTATCTCCTTTAGGAAAGCCGACGTCTCTCTGCTTGCCGTACCATTGCCGACGGCTATTGCCTCGATGGCGTATCGATCGACCATGGCGAGCACCTGGCGTGCTGCGCCACGGGTGTCGCTCTTGGGCGGATGCGGATAGATAGCCTCGAAATGGAGCAGTGTGCCCTGTGCGTCGAGACAAACCACCTTGCAACCGGTGCGGAAACCGGGGTCTACACCCATGACACGCTTCTGTCCGAGTGGAGCAGCAAGAAGAAGTTGGCGCAAGTTTTCAGCGAATACGCTGATAGCCTCTTGATCGGCAGTCTGTTTGCTCGACACGGAGAACTCTGTCTCGATGGAAGGCTTGAGTAGTCGCTTGAAAGCATCGTCGGCAGCCTCGGCAACGAGTTTACTGCACTCGCCGTAGCCACGGACGTATTGCGCCTTTATCTTATCCTTGCATACCTCGTCATTAGCAGAGATACTCACCTTCAAAAATCCCTCACGCTCACCACGACGCATTGCCAACAATCGATGCGACGAACAACGGCGGAGCGACTCTGAGAACTCAAAATAGTCGCGGTATTTCTGCGCCTCCTCCGTATCCGCTTTAGCCTTCACCACCTTCGAGGTGATGACGGCTTCGCGTCTGTACACACTTCTTACCGATTTGCGCACATTCTCGTTTTCGTTGACAGCTTCGGCTATAATGAACTTCGCACCCTCAAGAGCCTCTTCCATCGATTTCACTTCGCCATTCACGAAACGCTCAGCTGTACGGTTGATGTTCTTATCGAGTTGCAGCAGAATGGCGTTGGCAAGCGGTTCGAGTCCGTTCTGACGGGCAATGTCTGCCTTTGTACGGCGCTTCGGCTTGTATGGCAGATATATATCTTCAAGTTCGGACAGCGTCCAACAATCTTCAATACGCTTGCGCAACTCGTCAGTAAGTTTGCTCTGAGCCTCGATGGTAGAAAGTATTGTCTCCTTGCGCTTCGCAATGTCTGTGAGTTTCTCGCGCATCAGCGCAATGTCTGACACCTGCACCTCGTCCATGTTGCCGGTCATCTCCTTGCGGTAGCGACTGATGAACGGTATGGTGCAATTCTCGTCGAGCAACTGTAGTGTGTTCTCCACTCCGCGCTGTGGCAAGCCAAGCGCATCAGATATTATTCGTGTATATGTATTCATCTTGTTCGTTTTATACTACAAATTTAGTGGAAATAGAAGAGAATACAAAATAGAATACGACTTTTTTAGCCTATACTTCTAACTTCTACCTAAGTAAAGTTGATGTTTTACTATCTGCAAGTGGCACTTAAGCATAGCAGATGTGGCACTTAAACACTATAGAAGTGCCACTTAATCACGATATCTAAAGAACTAAAGGACAATATACAGGCTTTTTACAAAAGCCTGTCAAATGAAAAAAATGAGAACAGACCATTCGGAGTTGCCACAATCGTGCATTTCATAACATGAAACTCCGAACGGTCTGTTCTCAATTGTAATTAATTATGTCCACTTATCTTCTTTGTAACATAAGCATCAATCACAGCCACAGCCGTAATGTTCACAATGTCACGTACCGAACTCTCAAAGTCGGTAAAGTGGATTGGCTTATTCAAGCCCATCTGAATCGGGCCTATGATTTCGGCATCCGGGTCAAGTGCCTGCAACATTTTGTAGCTGCTCTGTGCACTGCTCATATTCGGGAAGACGAGCGTGTTGACGTCCTTGCCCTTAAGGCGTGTGAACGGATACTTGTCGTCGCGCAGCTGCTTGTTCAGGGCAAAGTTGACCTGCATCTCGCCGTCGATGCACATATCGGGGAAGCGGCGCTGCAACTCGTCGACAGCTGCATGCACCTTCACCGGACTGCCAATCTCGTCTGTACCAAAGTTGGAGTAGCTGATCATGGCTATCTTCGGCTCCTCGTTGAAGAAGCGCACGGTGTGGGCCGTGAGGCGTGCCACGTCGGCAAGAATATGCTCGTCGGGATGGCGGTTGATGAGTGTGTCAGACACAAAGAATACGCCTTTTTTTGTATTAAGGATATGCATTGTTGCAAATGTGCTATACTCCTTACGAATACCAATCACCTCCTTCGCTACCTTGATGGTGTTCGAATACTTAGTGTAAAGACCGGTGATGAATGCATCGGCATCGCCCGTCTCTACCATCATCATACCGAAGTAGTTGCGCTCATACATCTTGTCGTATGCCTCCTCGAAGGTGTAGCCCTGACGTGCACGCTTCTTCGCGAGATGCTTGGCGTATGTGGCACGGCGTCCCTGCTCCTGATCGGCACGCATGTCTACGATGTCAATGCCCTCAAGACTTAGCTTCAGACGCTGGGCAAGTCGTTGCAGACGGTCGGGGTTGCCGAGAAGTACTGGATGGCAGATGCCCTCAAGGCGTGCCTGAACGGCAGCCTTCATCATAGACGGGTGACCGCCCTCGGCGAACACTACGCGCTGCGGATGCAGACGGGCTGTGTCGTGGAGGTTGCGTGTGAGCTTTGTCTCCTGACCCAGCAGCTCCATAAGATTCTTCTTGTAGGCGTCCCAGTCGGTGATGGCTTTGCGTGCTACTCCACTCTCCATTGCAGCCTTGGCAACAGCCGCACTCACCTCTGTGATAAGACGAGGGTCGACGGGTTTAGGTATGAAGTATTTCGGACCGAACGTGAGATCGTTAACGTGATATACCTCATTCACGATATCTGGCACGGGCTGCTTCGCGAGGTCGGCAATGGCATGAACGGCAGCCATCTTCATCTCCTCGTTGATAGCCTTGGCATGAACGTCGAGGGCTCCACGGAAGATGTACGGGAAACCGATTACGTTGTTTATTTGGTTGGGATAGTCGCTTCTGCCAGTAGACATGAGCACGTCGGGGCGGCTTGCCATTGCGTCCTCGTAGCTAATCTCAGGCACGGGGTTGGCAAGGGCGAACACGATAGGCTGGTCTGCCATAGAGCGGATCATATCCTGCGAGAGCACGTTGCCCTTAGAGAGTCCGACGAACACGTCGGCGCCCTTCACGGCTTCCTCAAGGGTGTGTACATCCGTACGCTTTGTAGCGAACAGAGCCTTCTGCGGAGTGAGGTTCGGACGGTCGGCGGTGATAACACCCTTCGAGTCGAGCATCACGATATTCTCTACTTTTGCGCCAAGCGCTACGTACAACTTAGTGCAGCTTATGGCAGCTGCACCTGCTCCGTTTACAACAATCTTTACATCGGCAATGTTCTTGCCAGCTACCTCAAGCGCATTCTTCAAACCGGCTGCCGAGATGATGGCTGTGCCGTGCTGGTCGTCGTGCATCACGGGGATGTCGAGGGTCTTCTTCAGACGCTCTTCAATATAGAAGCACTCTGGTGCCTTAATATCCTCAAGGTTGATACCACCGAAGGTCGGTGCGATCTTCTCTACTGCCTCGCAGAACTTCTCCGGATCCTTTTCAGCAACCTCGATGTCGAATACGTCGATGCCGCCATATATCTTAAAGAGCAGGCCTTTGCCTTCCATAACAGGTTTACCGCTCATTGCTCCAATGTCGCCAAGACCTAATACGGCGGTGCCGTTTGAAATAACGGCGACAAGATTGCCTTTGTCTGTGTACTTATACACATCGTCCGGATTCTGCTGAATCTCGAGACACGGGAAAGCTACACCAGGAGAATACGCCAAACTAAGGTCGGTCTGGGTGTGGTAAGGCTTGGTCGGCTTCACCTCAATTTTGCCAGGACGTCCACTTTCGTGATACTCCAATGCACTTTCTTTTGTGATTTTAACCATTGTATTAAATAATTATTAGATATAGAATTTCACCGCAAAGTTACTGAAAAAGCTTGGATTAAAAGCATTGCTTAAAAGATTGTTTCGCCCGTTTTATTTAAAATAACATAAAAACTCACAACACTTTGAAAGTTTTTTTATACTTTTGTGAAAAATTATTGCGATATTCATCATATTATAAACAAAGATTTATGCACAAGGAAAGTTCTCAAACATGCTATAAGTTGGAATTGCGCAACAGAATACTAAAGGCTGCTATGACAGAATTTTTACACAAAGGCGTGAAGTCTGTAAAAATGGATGACATAGCAAATGCTCTTGCTATATCCAAACGCACGTTATATGAGATTTACTCTAACAAAGAGGAGCTTCTGCTTGAGGCAGTGCGTATTCATGAGGAGGAGTTCAACGACCACATGGTGCAGTATAGCCAAAACAAGAATCATAGTGTGATGGATATCATTATCGAGTTTTACAAGAAGAAACTACTTGCTATTGCGGACGTATCTCCTTTATTCTTAGTTGAACTACGCAAGTACAAGCAGGTTGTAGCATATCTCGAACAGTTAAATGCAGAACGCCACAACAACGCCTTGCTATTCTTCAGACGTGGTGTAAGAGAGGGGTTCTTCCGTTCGGACATCAACTTCGACATTATTCTTAAAACAAGTTCTGCGTCTGCCAACTACGCAATGGAAACCCAAATGTATAAAGAATATAGCATAACTACAATCATGCACAACACCATTTTCCTTTATCTGCGCGGTATTTGCACCACGAAAGGCATAAAGGAACTTGACGCTGCAATCGCCGAATAAGCATCATCTAAAAATTTAATAAAGCCTTAGTAAAACATTCATACACAAGAATGTACGTACATTTACCAAGGCTTTATTTTGTATATAAAAAGTACAATTTTATCTTTACAAACGCGTCACCGACTTTACTCCCCTCACAGTGCGAAGCTTTTTAAGCAAAGCCTCGAGCTTCGACGTGTCGTCAATCAGCACGTTCAGATTGCCGCTGAACAGTCCGTCGTGACTGTCGATGTTTATCGACTTCATCACTATCTTTTGCTCCTTAGAGATGATGCTTGTGATGTTGTTCACGATGCCGAGGTCGTCGTTTCCTACAACGCGCAGCGTGATGTTATACTGCGATGTTCCCTTGCCGCTCCATCTTGCTTTCACTATTCGATAGCCGAAGCGCTTGCGCAGTTCGGGGGCGTTCGGACAGTCCTGGCAATGTATCTTGATGCCGCCGTTCACGGTCACGAAGCCGAATATCTGGTCGCCGTAGATAGGATGGCAGCATTGTGCCAGCGAGTAGTCTACGCCTTTAAGGTTGCGGTCGATAACCAGTTCGTCGTCTGACGACTTTGTGCGGAAGTTGTTTGCATTATTGTCTTTGTCAAGCACAAACTCTTCTGCCGAACGTATCGCAGCGCCCATCTTCTGGTTTGCGCCGTGTTCTTTCTCGGCTATGTATCCGTCCACAACATCGTTGATGTCTATCTTCTCGTCTACGAGTTGTCTGTAGAAGTCGGAAGTCTCCTTGAAGCCCATCTTCGAGATGAGATGGTAAAGCACGCTCTCCTCAAGCTCTATCTTTCGGTTCTTGAACTTGCGCTCGAGCATCTCTTTCGCAAACACTCCGTCCTTCACCTTCAGCTCCTTCAGCGCAAGGCGTATCTTCGACTTCGCACGCGAGCTTTGAACGATGTTCAGCCACTCCTGCTTCGGCGTCTGGTTGTTTTGCGTCAGAATCTCTATTGTGTCGCCCGAGTGAAGCACCTCTCTGAACGAAACGTTCCTGCCGTTTATCTTGCCGCCGACGCACTTGTTGCCGACACCTGAGTGTATGTGGTAGGCGAAATCGAGCACGGTCGATCCTTTCGGAAATTTCAGCAGATCGCCTTTCGGCGTGAACACGAACACCTCGTCTTCGTACAGATCCATCTTGAACTGGTCCATAAGCTGCAAGCTGTCGCCTGCTTCGAGTGCTGCTCGTATGTTGTTGAGCCAATCGTCTATGCCAGAATCGCCCTTGATGCCCTTATAGCGCCAGTGCGCTGCCAGACCTTTCTCGGCTATCTCGTCCATGCGCTCGGTACGTATCTGCACCTCCACCCACTTCTGCTCCGGACCGAGCACGGTGATGTGCAGACTCTCGTAGCCGTTCGACTTCGGCACCGAGAGCCAGTCGCGCAGACGCTTCGGGTTGGGCTGGTACATGTCGGTGATGAGCGAGTAGGTCTGCCAGCATTGCATCTTCTCTTCGCTCAGCGGCGAGTCGATGATGATGCGTATAGCGAAGAGGTCGTAGATGCCCTCGAATCCGCATTGCTGCTTCTTCATCTTCTGCCATATCGAGTGTATGCTCTTCGTTCTGCCTTTTATATGACTCTTTATGCCCATGGCGTCGAGCTTCTCGGCGATAGGCTTTATGAACTTCTCTATATATGCGTCGCGCGATCGCTTCGTCTCGTTGAGCTTCTCCTTTATCATATAGTAGGCGTCGTGCTCAAGATACTTCAGGCTGAGGTCCTCCAACTCGCTCTTCAGCTTATAGAGGCCCAGCTTGTGTGCCAGCGGAGCATACAGATAGCTCGCTTCTTCGGCCACTTTCTGCTGTGCCTCGTTGTTCTCCGTATCGCGGATATGGCGCATAAGCACCACGCGCTCCGATATCATAATCAGCACCACGCGCATGTCCTCGGCGAACGAGAGCAGAAGGTTGCGAAAGTTCTCGCTCTCTATCACCGGCGACTTGCGGTATAGCTCATGAATGCGTACAAGGCCACGGATGATATGCGCTATGCTCGCACCGTATTCCTTCTCTATCTGCTCGATTGTGAGACTCTCGTTCGCCACACTATTGTATAGCAATATCGACAGCACGCAGTCGCGTTTCATTCCTATTTCTTCGAGCTCGAGCAGAGCCGTGCGAAAACTCATAAGTATAGGATTTAGCCCGAAAACATCTCTATTTATCTTATTCTCCTGGAGTTCTGATTCGATTTGGGCACGTACCTTGACAGCATCTTCTTCCGCATACTCGTCACCCATCAGCGACTTCAACTGCTCGGCTATTTCAAGGAGCGTTGTCCTTTCTTCGTCTGTAAATTTGAACTTTTCTTCCATAATTACTATGTTGTAAAAACATTTAATATGAAGACAAAGGTAAAAATAAAATCTGACAAACAATAGCTTTACACAATTGTTTATTCGTCATTCACAGAATTTATAATTAATTTTGCATATAAATACTAATCTCATATATATTATAACAATGGCAAAGATAAAGATCGAGACACCGAAGGGCGACATCATCGTGCGCCTTTACGACGACACCCCGAAACATCGTGACAATATGCTGAAGCTCGTTGAAGAAGGCTTCTACAACGGAACGCTGTTCCATCGCGTCATTAAGGACTTCATGGTGCAGGGCGGCGACCCCGACAGCAAGAATGCGCCGAAGGGAAAGCAGCTTGGTGCAGGCGGCCCAGATTACACTATTGAGGCTGAGTTCACACCGGCTCACTTCCACAAGCGCGGCGCTCTTGCTGCAGCACGCTTAGGCGACGAGGTGAACCCCAACAAGGAGTCGAGCGGCAGCCAGTTCTACATTGTGCTCGGCGAGAAGTACAACCAGGGACAGCTCAAGCAGATGGAGAAGCAGATGAAGCAGAACCAGGAGACCATCACATTCAACGACCTTGTGACCTACTACAAGAAGGAGATTATGGAGATGCGCAAGAACCGCGACCGTGCCGGACTGCAGGAGATGCAGGAGCGCCTTATGAAAGAGGCGAAGGAGATATGCAAGCAGAATCCCGTGGGCTTCAGTGCTGAGCAGATGGAGGCTTACACAACAGTTGGCGGCACTCCGTTCCTCGATGGCGAGTACACCGTGTTCGGAGAGGTAGAGGAAGGACTGGACGTAGTAGACGCTATACAGAACGCCGACACCGACCGTGCCGACCGTCCTACTGAGGACATCGCCATGACTATCACACGTATTGACTAACAATCCATTATGACACCGACTGAAGAGAAAGCACTTACCGTATACAAAGCAAGTGCGGGTAGCGGAAAGACATTCACGCTATCCGTAGAATACATAAAGCTGCTCATCAAGAACCCGATGAGTTTCCGTTCGACACTCGCTGTGACGTTTACGAACAAAGCTACTGAGGAGATGAAGACACGTATCCTCAGTCAGCTTTATGGTATATGGAAGCAGCTCCCGAAGTCGAAGGATTATATAGAAAAGATAAAGAGCGAACTTGGTGTGACCGAACAGTTTATGTCCGATCGCGCCAAGATCGCTCTTTTTAATATTGTACACAACTACAGCTACTTCCGCATCGAGACCATCGACTCGTTCTTCCAGAGCGTGCTGCGCAATCTTGCACGCGAACTCGACCTCACGGCCAACCTGCGCATCGAGCTTAACGACCGACAGATCGAGAGCATCGCCGTCGACGAGATGATCGACGAACTGGGCGAAAAGGACGAGCTACTGAAGTGGATTCTCGGTTATATAAAGGAGAACATCGACGACGACAAGAACTGGAACGTCATCGGCTACATAAAGTCGTTCGGCGAGAACATCTTCCGCGAGTTCTACAAGACAAAGAGCAAGGAGCTTAACACATTGCTGCACGAGAAGGGCTTCTTCGAGCAGTACACCAAGCGCATCAGAACCATACGCGACGAAGCCGAAGAGGAACTGAAAAGCGTTGCGGCGGAGTTCTTCGAGGCTCTCGAAACGGAAGGCGTTGACATCGCCGACCTCAGCTACGGCAAGTCGGGACCTGCCGGCTACTTCATCAAACTGCAGAACGGACAATACGACGAGAGCATTATCACGGGCAGAGTGCAGAAGGCGCTCGACGAAGGCTCTGCCGACTGCTGGACAAAGAAGAGTGCGCCGCAATCGCTGCGCCACTTCGCCGAGGAGACCATCGTGCCGCTTCTCGAAAAGGCAGAATCTACGCGCAAGAGCAACTGGAAGATGTACGCATCGGCGGTGCTCACGCTGAAGCACCTCAACCAGCTGCGCCTGCTCAACAGCATTGAGCGGAAGGTGCGCGAGATGAACGTCGAGGCAAACCGCTTCCTGCTCAGCGACACCCACACCCTACTCCATTCGCTCATCAAGGATACCGACTCGCCGTTCATCTTCGAGAAGATAGGCTCGCATCTGGAGAACGTAATGATCGACGAGTTCCAGGACACGAGCACCGTGCAATGGCAGAACTTCAAGGTACTGCTCGAGGAGTGCATGAGCCACAGCGAAGAGCACGGCAACCTGATTGTGGGCGACGTGAAGCAGAGCATCTATCGCTGGCGTTCGGGCGACTGGCGTATGCTGAACAACATCAAGGGCGAGTTTCCGCAGGTGAGCGACATGCTCGACATACGCACGCTGACGCACAACTACCGTTCGTCGCGCCGTGTCATCAACTTCAACAACGCTTTCTTCGAGCGTGCCGCCGAGATAGAGTTCGACGATCTTAAGGAGTGCTGCGGCGAGGACGACATGCAGCTTGCCGAACAGCTGAAGAGTGCGTATGCCGACGTGTGCCAGCAGGTGCCCAACAAGCGCGAGGACTCCGGATACGTACACATCGAGCTGCTTCCGCAGGACGACTACACCGACATCACGCTGAACAAGACGGTCGAGACAGTAGACCATCTGATAGAACTCGGCGCAGACCCGTCTGATATAGCCATCATCGTGCGCTCCAACAACACCATACAGCAGATTGCGGAGCACTTCGCCTGTGTGCGTCCCGAATTGAAGATTGTGTCTGACGAGGCTTTCCGTCTCGACAACTCTACGGCGCTGAACATCCTCGTAGCGGCGATGCACTCGCTGACGCACCAGGACGACAAGCTGACAAGGGCGTACATTGCAAAGGCTTACCTCACGAAGGTGAAGGGCGTTGACCTCGAAGCTGCCAACCGCATGGTTTCTACCGAGGAGGGCGTAGAGGAAGCGTTGCCTGCCAGCTACCACGACCACAACGACGAACTGCTCGTGATGCCTATCTACGAACTTGCCGAACGTCTTTACAAGATATTCAGTCTTGAGCGCATCTGCGGCGAAGACGCCTATGTATACGCTTTCTTCGACTGCCTCACCAGTTTCCTCACCTCAAACACAGCCACACTCGACGACTTCGTTGAGGAGTGGAACGAGAACTTCGCATCGAACACCATCCAGGCACGCTCTATCGACGGCATTCGCCTTATCACCATACACAAGAGTAAGGGTCTGGAGTTCAAGCACGTCATCATTCCGTTCTGCGACTGGCGCATGGAGAAGACCAACACTATATGGTGCGAGCCTACGGAGGCTCCGTTCAACGAGCTGCCGCTTGTGCCGGTAGACTTCAGCGCAAAGCAGATGATGGGCACTATATACGAGCGCGACTACATCGTGGAGCATCTGCAGAACTGCGTAGACAACCTCAACCTGCTCTACGTGGCGTTCACCCGCGCCGAGCGCAGCCTCATCGTATTCGCACGCCGCGGCAACGCATCGCTGCGTTCGTACGTGATAGAGGAAGCGATAAGCGACATGCAGCTGCCCGACTGCTCGCTCGAAGGCGATCTCACCACTTCACCATCTCACCACCTCTCAGGGGGTGCACTTGTCTCAAGTGCACCAACCAATCTCAACACCTCAACACCCGACCACATCACCCTTACTTACGGCGAGATAGACACCACCAAGGAGAAGAAAAAGGCTGAGGAGCCGAACATCTTCACGCCGCACGTAGAGAACATCCTGCTGCCGATGAAGACCTACGCCTCGAACGTAGAGTTCAAGCAGAGCAACAAGAGTCGCGACTTCATCAACGACGAGGCTGACGACGAGCAGGCCGAGCAGCAGTCGTACATCAAGACGGGTCTGCTGCTCCACTATCTGTTCTCGAACATCGAGACAGCCGACGACGTAGACAGCTGTCTGCACGACATGGAGATGGAAGGTCTGTTCGACGAGAGCGTCATCACGCCGAACAAACTGAAGAACATGCTGCACAAGCGCTTCTCTAACCCAAAGGTGAAGGAGTGGTTCGGGGGCGGCTGGACGCTCTTCAACGAGTGTTCCATCCTAAGCTACGACCCCCACACCGACAAGCTGACGGAGCACCGCCCCGACCGCGTGATGAAGCGCGGCGACGAGGTGCAGATCGTCGACTTCAAGTTCGGCAAGCCGCAGCCCGAGCACACCGACCAGGTGCGGCGCTACATATCGCTCACACACGACATGGGCTACACCGACGTGAAGGGCTACCTCTGGTACGTCTATTCGGACAACATCGTTGAAGTATAACAATAAAAGAAGACAACATGAACAAGACATTCTTAGAATATGTCGCAGAAGATATAATCGGCAAGTACGGCACCGACCTCTCGCGCATCGCCGTGGTGTTCCCGAACAAGCGCGCCGCTCTGTTCCTCAACGAACATCTTGCACGTATTGCGGGTCAGCCCGTATGGAGCCCTGCCTACATCACTATCAGCGACCTCTTCCGCCAGCATACCGACCTCAAGCCAGCCGACCCTATAAAGCTGATATGCGACATACACAAGTCGTTCACGAAGTGTACGGGCATCGACGAGACACTCGACCATTTCTACGGCTGGGGACAGCTGCTGCTTGCCGACTTCGACGACATCGACAAGAACATGGCAGACGCCGACAGCATATTCTGCAACCTTAAGGACATTCACGAGCTCGACGACATATCTTATCTCGACGACGAGCAGAAAGAGATGCTGAAGCGCTTCTTCGCCAACTTCAGCGATGACATCGAGTCGGAACTGAAGAAGCGCTTCCTCAGTCTGTGGTCGCACTTCGGCGACATCTACCACGACTATAACCGCCGCCTCACCGAGCAGGGCATAGGCTACGAGGGCGCCATATATAGAAAGGTGGCAAGCGAGGAGACGCTCCACCTAAAGTACGACAAGTATCTGTTCGTAGGCTTCAACCTCATACAGAAGGTGGAGCGTGTGCTGTTCAGCCGACTGATGAAGGAGGGCAAGGCGAAGTTCTACTGGGACTTCGACGAATATTACATGCCGACAGCCAGAGCGCAGCAGTCTGCTTCGGTTCCGAACAACACGGCGTCGTTCGCCGCTTACCTAACCGACTTCCCCAACGAGCTCGACAACACCGACCGCGACATCTACGCCAACATGCGCCGACCGAAACGCATACGCTTCATATCCTCGCCCACGGAGAACGCGCAGGCGCGCTTCGCGAGCAACTGGCTTCTTGAGAACGAGCGCTACAAGGCTGGCCGTAAGACAGCCGTCGTGATGTGCGACGAGAGCATACTGCTGCCCCTGATGCACAGCCTGCCCCCCGAAGCCGACAAGGTGAACATCACGAGCGGCTTCCCCCTCGCCATGACACCCGTAGCCTCGCTCGTGATGCTCCTCTTCGACCTCTACACGCTCGGCTTGCGCAAGAAAGGCACAGCCCTCAACCCCCACTACCTTAAGAAGCTCATGGCACATCCCTACGCACGCCACCTCCAGGAGATGCACTTGTCTCCGCTCGGCTTTTGCCGCTTGCCAGAGCAAGAAGTGCACCAACCAAATTCACCATCTCAACACCTCACCATCTCAACACCTCACCATCTCACCATCTCAACCATCCTTCACCACATCGCCACCCTCATAAAGCAAGTCGGCATAGCCACGAAGCCCGAGGGCGACCCACTCACCCAGGAGTCAGTCTTCCGCATGTTCACCATACTCAACCGCCTCGCCACATTAGCCGACAGCGGCGACCTCCTCGTCGACAACACCACGCTGCGCCGACTCGTCTCCCAGCTCGTCAGCACCTCCTCCATACCCTTCCACGGCGAGCCGGTGATAGGCGTGCAGATAATGGGTGTGCTCGAGACGCGCAACATCGACTTCGACAACGTGCTGCTGCTATCGTGCAACGAAGGCAACATGCCGAAGGGCGTAAACGACTCGTCGTTCATACCCTACTCCATACGCAAGGCGCACGGACTCACCACCATCGACAACAAGGTGGCTATCTACTCCTACTACTTCCACCGACTGCTGCAGCGCGCCGGCGACATCACCATCGCCTACAACAACTCTACCGACAACGGACACACCGGCGAGATGAGCCGCTTCATGCTGCAGCTGCTCGTGGAGAGCGGACAGAAGATAGACCACTACAGTCTGACGGCGAAGAACCAGCCGACGCCTCTGATGCCGAAAGCCATAGAGAAGGACGAGACTGCCCTCAGCAAGCTCGAGGAGATGAGCCGCCTCTCGCCCTCGGCTATCAACACATACATACGCTGCAAACTGGCGTTCTACTACCAGTACATAGCACACATAAAGGAGCCTGACAGCGACCCCGAGACTATCGACAACCGCATGTTCGGCAACATCTTCCACCGCGCAGCTTACCTTATATATAAAGACATCACCGACCATAGTCCGGTTATCGAGAAGACTCACATACAGGCTTATCTCAGCAACCGCAAACTACTGGCAAGTGTCGTAGACCGCGCCTTCGAAGAGGAGGAATGCAAGACCAACAACGGACTGCAGATCATCAACCGCGAGGTGATAATAGAGTATATCACCAAGCTGCTGAAGATAGACCAGCAGCTCTGCCCCTTCTCCATCCTCGCCATGGAAGAAGAAGCGAAGGTGTACACCCAACTATCCTTCACCATCTCCTCAGAAGGTGCACTTGTAGGAGGGTATGGCATCCCTGCCATACCCACGCAGCCAACCTGTTCTGTTGGTGCACTTAAAGGGGGTGCACTTGTCTCAAGTGCACCAACCAAGCAGTACAACCTAACCATCGGCGGCATCATCGACCGACTCGACGCCGTCACCGATAAGCAGACCGGCAAGCGCCGCATACGCGTAGTCGACTACAAGACTGGCAACAAGCCGTCGAGCGCGATAAAGAGCATCGAGGAGGTTTTCGACCCGAAGAACATCGCCAGCAAACACTCCAACTACTTCCTGCAGGCGATACTCTACTCGCTCATCGTGAGCCGTTCGAAGGAGTGGAACGCCGCTAACGACGCCGTCAGCCCCGCGCTGCTTTTCATAAAGCAAGCCGCAACCAACGACTACGACCCGACGCTCTGCATCGACAAACACCCGATAAGCGACGTGACGGTCTACGAGGAGGAGTTCCTCACAAAACTGAAGGAAACCGTAGCCGACATGTATTCCCCCGACGCCGCCTTCACGCCCACTGACGACAGAAAGAAGTGTGAGCTTTGCCCGTACAGAATGTTGTGCGGACTATAGTAACTCTTTTGCAAAAGTCATCGTCACCCGTACACAATCCGATCGGACGGCGAACGCAATCCAATC
>ENA-ORVB01000005-ORVB01000005.1-human-gut-metagenome-genome-assembly--contig:-NODE-5-length-202917-cov-21.6221_pt1 | contig 202917 bp, 197 predicted proteins | sample MGYA00242090_ERZ509231 | MGnify/ENA primary metagenome ERZ509231 (study PRJEB26280, sample SAMEA2338798) | human gut metagenome | biome: human gut; feature: human-associated habitat; material: faeces...
CGCGGACAAGGTATATATTACCACAAATAATATTTTTCGTCAATACTTTTTTTAATTTTTTTAAAATAATTTATTTTAATATATATTTAAAATTAAAAATTATAAAAATTTAAAAGGATTAACTTCTATGAAATCTAAAAATTAATCCTTCTAACTAATAATTTCTATGAAACTTAAAATAAAGATATTATAAACTTTATTAAATTTTTTTATATTTTTCTTATAAATAAGATTTTAAAATTTCAATTTTTCCTTTTAAAACTGTCTTTAATCCAGCTGGAATGAAATATGTATCTCCCTTTTTTATAGAGTAAGAATCACTATCACAAATAATCTCTCCTTCTCCATCTAATATCGAAAGAATTTTAAAGTTCTTATTTGTTTCATCCTCAAATTCTCCCTCTATTAAGTATTTATCTACATTAAAATATTGCCCTCTTACTAGCTCTTCTTTCATTGCGCCTAACAATGAAATTTTTTGTCTGCTTTCAGAAGTTGTAACTTGGATATCTCCTTTAAAATCTATTACATCTAAAGCTTTATCTATATGTAATTTTCTCAATTTTCCATCGACTAATCTATCAAAATCATAAATTCTATAAGTTGTATCTGAATTTTGTTGAACTTCACAAATCAAAATAGAACCTTCTAAAGTTGCATGAACTACTCCAGGTAATAGATTTATAAAATCTCCCTTTTTTACTTTTATAGTATTAAATAAATCTGTAAAATCTTTTTTTTCAACTTTTTCTTTAAAAATTTCTTTTGTTATTCCTTCTTTTATTCCTAAAATAAGTGTAGCATCTTCGCTAGCTTCCATTACATACCAACATTCACTTTTTCCAAATTCTCCCTCTACTCTAAGAGCATACTCATCACTAGGATGAACTTGAACTGATAATCTATCATTTATATCTAAATATTTTATAAGTAATGGAAACTCTCCTTTAAATCTTTCAACTATCTCTTTTCCTAGTATCTCTTCTTTATTTTGTTCTATGACTTCAACTAAAGTTTTTCCTGCATACTCTCCATTTTCTATATATGACAATCCTCCTTTATGAGAACTTACTTCCCAAGACTCACCATATAAATTATCATCTGGAAGTTCCATATTTAAAACTGTATTAAATTTTCTTCCACCCCATACTTTTTTTACTAATGTTTTCTTAAATTTTAATGGATACATTTTTACCCTCCTTAATATTTCATTTTTACTAATATATTTTACAATTTATTCCAACTTTTTGCTAGTAAGTTTTTTATTTAATAATTACATTTTTATACTTTCTATGTTAAAATATAAACTGAGGTGAGATTATGGAAATAACTGTTAAAAATTGGGGAGTTACAAAAAAAAATGAAAAGGTTTTAATGTATACTCTTAAGAATGAATTTATGGAAGTTGAAATCATAAATTACGGAGGAGTTCTTAGGAGAATATCTACTCCTAATAAGGAGGGAGTTTTAGAAAATGTAGTACTAAATCTACCTTCTATAAAAGATTATGAGGAAAGGTCTCCTTACTTTGGTTCTCTTATAGGTAGAAATGCTGGAAGAATTAGTAATGGAACTTTTTTATTAAATGGAGAAACTTATACATTAGCTAAAAATAATGGAAATAATAATCTTCATGGTGGAATAGATAATTTTGGACATAAAGTATGGAGTGTCGAAGAAATTAAAGGTAAGGATTTTATTGGAGTTAAACTTTCTTTAGAAAGTCCACATATGGAAGAAGGATTTCCTGGAAATGTCAAAATTGTAGTTAAATATATTTTAAAAGGAAATGAGTTATCTCTAGAATATTATGGAACTAGTGATAGACCAACATATCTTAACTTAACTAACCACACATATTTTAATCTTAGCGGAGATTTTAAAAGAGATATTACTGATGAATACCTTCAATTAGATTGTGATGAATTTATAGCTGTTGATGAGGCTACTCTTCCTGTTGAGATAAAATCAGTTGGAAATACAGCCTTTGATTTTAGAAATTCAACTCTTTTAAAAGATTCTTTATATTCTGATGATGAGCAAATTAAAATTGTAAATCAAGGTCTTGATCATCCTTTCATCTTAAAACATAGTAGAGAAAAGGTTATTTCTCTTGAAGATAAAGTTTCTGGTAGAACTTTAGAAGTAGTCACAAATCAACCAGCTGTAGTCATCTATACTGGAAACTATTTATATGAAATTGGAAAATTAAATGAAAAAATAGAGTGTAAGAAACATATGGGAATCTGTTTTGAAACTCAAAACTATGCTGATGCTTTAAGATTTTTACCTGATAAAGCATTTATTACTACTCCTGATTCTCCTTACATTCAGAAAACAAAATTTATTTTTAATGTAAAATAATATACATTCTTGGAGGGAAGATGCAAACAATCATTTTATATATTATCATTATTTTATTAGGTTTCTTTATTACTAAAAAACAGCTTATTCCAAATAAGTTAAAAACTAAAATAGGTCATTTACAAAATTTTGCTCTATATTTTTTACTTTGTTTTATGGGATACAAAATTGGTGCAGATGATAAAATTATAAATAATATTTCACAATTAGGAATACAAGCTATTATCATCACTTTATTTATCACTTTTTTTAGTGTTCTTGTAGTTTTTTTAGTATATAAAGGAGATAGAAAATAATGTTAGGTATTATTATTTCAGTAATCATAGGAATACTTGGTGGTTTATTTTTTAAAAATGGTTTTATTTTAGAAAATATTGATTCTTTTATAAGTTTAGGACTTTTTTTACTATTATTCTTTGTTGGAATGGATATTGGAAATAATAATGAAGTTTTCAACCAATTAAGAAATATGAGTAAAAAAATACTTTTATTACCTATTATTACAATTTTAGGTTCTTTAATTGGTGGAGCTATAGCTTCTTACTTTATTTCATTATCTTTAGGAGAAAGTATAGCTATCTCTTCTGGTATGGGTTGGTATTCTTTTTCTGCAATTGAACTTTCTAAAATCAATGCACATTTAGGAGGAGTTGCCTTTTTATCCAATGTTTTAAGAGAGCTTTCTGCTATATTATTCATTCCTTTTATTGCAAAAAAAATAGGTTCTTATGAATCTGTTGCAACTGCTGGTGCTACTGCTATGGATTCTGTTTTACCAGTTATCAATAAAAGTAATCCTCCAGATGTAGCTATTATCGCTTTTTATTCTGGACTTGTTATTACTATTATTGTTCCGATACTTGTACCAAGTGTTGTTTCTCTTTTCAAATTAATATAAGTTAAGCAATCTATTTTTTAGAAAGTTGACAAATTTACTAAGAAATGGTAAGATATCTATGTTAGAAATTTTAAATTTGAGGTGAATAAATATGTCAGTTTTTGAAACTTGGGAGGAAAATCTATACGATTCTACATTTAACACGGTGTATGATGCCCTTGTTGATGAGTATAAAAAAGGTCTTATTACTGTTGAAGAATTAAAAACAAATATTGAAGAGCAACAACAAATTCTTCTAAACGCTTTCTTTGAAGGAGAAACTAAATCAGCTTATTGCAATGCTGTTGTAGATGCTCATCAATTTGTACTTGCTATGATTAAGCAAGGTAAATTAACTGTTGAAAATAACTAGGAGGTTATTATGTCTAAAAAAGTTTATGTGCTCTTAGCAGAAGGATTTGAATTAATTGAAGCTATGACTCCTGTAGATGTTCTTAGAAGAGGTGGAGTTGAAGTTGTTACTGTTTCTATTACTGATAATAGAGAGGTTACTTCAGCACAAAAAGTACCTGTTATTAGTGATACTACTCTTAAAGAAAAAGATATTACAGATGGAGATATGATTATTCTTCCTGGAGGATATCCTGGATATGTTAACCTTGGAGAATCTCAAGAAGTTGGAAAAGTATTAAAATATTATGTTGAAAATAATAAATTTGTTGGAGCTATTTGCGGTGCTCCTACCGTTTTAGCTAAAAATGAGGTTTTCTTAGGTAAGGAATTAACTTGTCACTCTTCTGTTGTAGAAGAAATGAAGGGATATAATTACAACGGAAGTAAAGCTTTTACTGATGGAAATCTTATTACTGGAATGGGAGCTGGACTAGCTTTAGATTTTGCTTTTGCACTGGCTGAAAAATTATTAGACAATGAAACTATCCTTAAAGTGAAAAAAGGAATGGAACTTATTTAAAATTAAAAGGAAGAGTTGAGCTTTTAGCTATTCTCTTCCTTTTTTATATTCCAAAGCTAATTTTAATAATTGTTCTTGAGTATTATATTCTGGATATTCTAGTACTTGATTTAATAAATATTTTAATACTTCCCCTATATTTTTCCCTTGTTTAAAACCATTTTCTAATAACTCTTTTCCACTTATATTTAAATCTTTTATTGAAATAGGTAAATTTTTTTCTACAATATCTTGATAAAGCTTTTCTAATCTCTCTATCTGTTCGAAGTTATAGGGAGGTCTATGAGTTTTTCTATCCGCTCTTAATACCTGAAAATATCTTAACATATCCTCTTTTTCTAATCTATTCATCATCTTTTTTATAAATTTTTCTTCATTGTCTATCCTGTAAACTAGATGATATTGTATAATCCTATAAACTTTCTCTATACTATTTTTATCATACCTTAGTCTTCCCATTATTTCCTTAGCCATTTCAGCTGAAATTAATTCATGATTATAAAAATGTCCTTTTCCATCTTCTCCTAATGAAAAACATTTAGGTTTTCCTATATCATGGAAAAAAATTGCTAGTCTTGTAATTAAGTCCATGTCAGTTTCTTTTAAGGCTTGTAGAATATGCTCATCTACAGTATAGATATGATGAATGTTCCTTTGATTAAATCCTCTACACTCTTTCCATTCAGGAATAATTATCTCCAATATTTTTTTATCAGATAATATTTTTAAAATATTATAGGTATTTTTTCCAGTTATTATTTTATCAAATTCTTCTCTTATCCTTTCAACTGAAAGATTTTGTAATAATTCTCTATACTTTGATATTTCTTCAACATCTTCATCTAAATGTTTTAAATCTTTAGTTGCTAAAAATCTAAAGTATCTCAATATTCTAAGTGGGTCTTCCTCTATTCTTTTTTTACATTCTCCTACAAATCTCAAAGTTTTACTCTCTATGTCCTTTTGTGAATCACTATCTCCATAATAAAATTTCTCTCCATCAAAAGCTATTGCATTGATAGTAAAATCACGTCTTTTTAAATCTTCATAAATATTTTTTGTAAACTCTATCTCCTGTTCCTTTCTATCTTTTGGAATTCCTTTATCCTGTCTCATCTTAGCTATCTCATAGTGTACTCCATCAATTTTTATCTGAATAATCCCAAAATGTTTTCCTATCTCTTTAGGAGAATATTCACTAAAAATATTTAATAACTTCTCATACTCTATATCTGTAACAAAGTCACAATCCTTTGGTTCAAGGCCTAAAAGAACATCTCTCACATACCCTCCAACAATATATCCTTGTCCATTTTCTTGTAAAATATCTAAGATAAGTTTTATATTTCTATCTAAATACATTTTCACCTCCTATTTTTATATAAATTTAGAAAAGAAGGTGTTGTAACCATAAAATTACAACACCTACTATATTTCTAATTAAATTTTAAAAATTATTTATCAAATTTTACTTGAGCTTCGTCAACAATCATATCTAAAAACTCATCAAGTTTCATAGAAGTTTGCTCTTGAGAACCTCTTCTTCTAATATTAACTTCTCTATTTTCAACTTCATTTTTACCAATGATTAATTGAACAGGAACCTTATATTTTCCATTAGCTTCTCTTATCTTGTATCCAATAGATTCTGCTCTATCATCTAGCTCTGCTCTTATTCCTCTCTCTAGTAAAGTTCTACAAATTTCCTCAGCATAAGGTTTTGTTTCATCATTGATAGTTAAAACTTTTACTTGAGTAGGTGCTAACCATAATGGGAAAGCTCCAGCATAGTGCTCTATTAAGATTCCTATAAATCTTTCGATAGAACCATAAACAACTCTATGAATCATAACTGGTCTATGTTTCTCTCCATCTTCACCTATGTAGCTTATATCAAATCTTTCTGGTAAGTTGAAGTCTAGTTGGATAGTTCCACATTGCCAAGTTCTTCCAATAGCATCTTTAATTTTGAAGTCTAATTTTGGTCCATAGAAAGCTCCATCTCCAGGATTTAATTTATATGATTTTCCTATTTTCTCTAGTGCTCCTGCAAGTGCTGATTCAGCTTTTTCCCAAATCTCATCAGAACCAATAGCTTTCTCTGGTTTTGTAGATAATTCTATGTGATATTCAAATCCAAATAATTTACTGTAGAATTTATCTATTAAGTTTACTACTCCTATAATTTCCTCTTCTATTTGCTCTGGTGTCATAAATATATGAGCATCGTCTTGAGTGAAACATCTAACTCTCATAAGTCCATGTAATGCTCCAGAGAACTCATGTCTATGTACAGTTCCTAATTCTCCACATCTTATTGGTAAATCTTTATATGAGTGTAATTGATATTTATAAGCAATAATTCCTCCTGGGCAGTTCATTGGTTTTATTGCAAATTCTGTTTCATCTATTGTAGATGTGTACATATTTTCTCTATAGTTATACCAGTGTCCAGAAGTTTCCCATAACTCTTTATTTAACATAATTGGAGTCATTATCTCTGTATATCCAGCAAGAGTATGCTCTCTTTTCCATAAGTTGATAAGAGTATTTCTTATTGCCATTCCTTTTGGTAAGAATATTGGGAATCCAGGTCCATATTCACTTACGAAGAATAAATCTAACTCTTTTCCTAGTTTTCTATGGTCTCTTTTTTCTGCTTCTTCTAATAAAGTTAAATAATCTTTTAATTTTTTCTCATCTGCAAAAGCAAATCCATATATTCTTTGTAACATTTTATTGTCAGAGTTTCCTCTCCAATAAGCTCCTGCTACTGATTTTAGTTTGAAAGCTTTTAAGTAAGAAGTAGATGGTACATGAGGTCCTCTACATAAGTCCATAAACTCTCCTTGTTTATAGAAAGATAACATCTCACCTTGAGCTATCTCTTTTATAATCTCTACTTTATACTCTTCTCCTAACTCTTCAAAGTGCTTTATAGCATCTTCTCTAGTCATCATTACTCTTTCAATTTTTTCATTTTCTTTTACAATTTTTTTCATTTCAGCTTCTATTTTAGCTAAATCTTCCTCTGTAAATTGCTCTTTTGGATCAAAATCATAATAGAATCCATTTTCAATAGCTGGTCCTATTGCTACTTTTGTTCCTGGGAATAATCTAACTACTGCTTGTGCCATAAGGTGTGCAGTAGAGTGTCTTATTATCTCTTCTCCCTCTTCTATTTCTGGAGTTATAAATTCTATTCTAAACTCCTCTCCATTTAATACAGTTGACATATCCACTAATTCATCATTTACTTTAGCAGCAACTGATTTTTTAGCAAGTGAGTTACTTATACTTTTAGCTACTGTAAATAGGTTTACTTCTCCTTCAAACTCTTTTACGTCTCCGCTTGGTAATATTACTTTCATATTTTTCCTCCTATATCATCAATTTTGCAATTTTTTCTAATCTATTACATCTTTTACTTTTAATCCATCAAACATATATGTTTGTGGCTCAGTATGTTTTTTAGCATCAGTATCAGCACCAATACCAAATATTGGATTGCTTGGGAATGTAAGTAGTGTAAATTGAAGAGCTGCTCTCCATTCATAATCTCTAGCACTTAAAACATATTGTTTCTCAAAGGCTAAAGACCATTGATAGTAACCCATCTCTTTTCCTATCTCTATACCTAAGCCATCAAGTGACGTTTTTCTTTTTCTTTCATCATCTTTTACTTTATCAGTTAAATCTTCATAAAATTTAGCATAAGTTTTTAGCGTCCAACCTTCACTTGGTTTTCCTATTTTAGTAACAAAGCTAAGTTTGTGCTCTCTATCAATTTTTGTCCATTTTTTTGTTCCTGTATTTTTATTATCTCTCCAGTCAGCACTTTCATCTACTTGATATCCTATACCAAATCTATTTTGAGAATAGAAAACTCCCGCTTGTATCTCTTTAAGTGAGTTCCAATAATCTCCTGTTCTCTCATATCTAGCATCATTTCTTTGTAACATTAAATTTACTTTAAAATTACGTTTATATTCAGCCATATCTGTAAAATCATCATAGATACTTCTATTTAATTTGAAGTCCACATGATTTCTCTCTCTATTTCTTAGAATATCTCTTACTCTATATATCTCTTGTGGAGTAAGTGAAGTAGAGTCTTTATCATACTCTATCTCAGCATATCTTCTAAGCTCTTCATCTGTAAATCTCTTATCTCTATACTCATATCTAAATGATACTACATCAGAATTTCGAAAATTATATTTTTCTCCATCTAATTCTGTTTTTGCACCATCTTCATTATGGTTATAAATTTCATAAGTTGCTCTATAATAATTTTCTATCTCATCTCCACCATCTAAGAAAGAGATTCCATAGATTTGGTTTTTAACATCTAACTCTTTTTCAAGGGTAGTGTAATTTTTTCTATCATCTCTACCTTCACTAAAATCTAAACCTAGCTTATTATCTCCAAATGTATATTCATAAGAATAAGTATTTAATCTAATTTTTTCTTTGGCATTATCTGTTAAAAATTCTGCTCCATCATTTAGATACCAACCTTTAATATCCCAAATTTTAGAATCTATACTATTATTTTGATATGATAATTTATGCCCTCCAAGGTAGTAAGTAACACCATAATCTCTAAAAGTGTAATAATTATAGTTCTCTCCACTTTGAGTTTCATCAGTATATTTTCTATCCTGTCCATAGTTAAGTACTAAAGATTTATCTCCATCTATTTTAAATTCTAAGTTATTTTTAATAACTTCATTATTTAACTCATTAGTAGCTGGATTTTCTGCTCTTTTGTAATCTATTGTATAGATAGTTTCTGTATTTCCTACTGTTGTACTCACTGTATCAACTACTTGATAGATATTATCTTTATTTTTTAATCTTATATACTCAGCACTTCTTCCATCTGTTTCACTACCAAAGTTTATACTTCCAGAATCATAGTCATATCTTTGATAGAATAGAGTTAAATCATTAGCCATAGATAAATCTATATTTCTATTGATATTATCTTCATTATTAAATAGAGTCATAGTATGGTTTAATTTTAATTGAGTCCTTAAAGTAGAATCCTCTCCACTTGTATAATTTCCCTTTCCATTATTACTGTATGGATTGTATCCCTTACTATACTCATCATATCTTACTCCTCCAAATAGAGCAAGCTCTCCAAAACCATCTAAATCTATCTCGCTTCTTTCAGCAGTTACTTCATAGAAATCTGACTCATTTACATATTTTCTGTATCCATCAGCTGTATATATTCCTGTTCTATCCCAAAATTCCTCTTTAGTTTTTCCACCAGCAAATGAAAATCTAGTAGTATCATCAAAGATATTTACATATCCTCTTTGTTGCTCAAAGTCACTATAAATAATATCTTCAAACCTATTATATTGTTTACTCCTTTGATTTCCTAAATATTGATTAGGATTATTTTGAGATGTTTCAAATCTAATTACATCTTTTCTTAAAGGATCCTCTTGTAAATCTAACTCTCTAATCTCAGAATAGTAATCATATCCAGCTTTTATCTTATAATCTCCATAGAAATCATATTCACCAAAAGATACTCTCAAATCTTTTGTATCAAATCTATTATACTCTTTTACTGTACTTGGAGAGTAATCAGCTTTAAAGTTTGTTCCATACATACTTTGATATGTTAATAGATTACTAAGTTTTGGGTCTCTTTCCCAAAGTCCTAATCTTCTAAATCTATCTCCATTTTTCTCGTCATAAGTAAATCCAATTTTAGTATCTTTATCTAAAAACTCAAATCCAAAATCTTCAGCCTTTGACTGAGTATCATTAAAAGTAGAACCTGGATCCATATCATATAGATAGTTATAGTATCCGCTTATTTTATAATCAGCATTATCCTTTGTTAGCTCTACTTGACTGAATAAATCATTATCTATACTACTTCCATAAGAGATATCATCAATATCATCATATACCATAAGAGCATATGTTTTTTTATCATCAGTAAGTTTTAATCTACTTTTTAAGGTAATATCCTTATTTTCTCCTAGATTTTTCAAATCAGCATCCATACTAAAAAAACTCATTGTATTTGTTAAATCTGGACGCATTCCTTCTGCTTCAGTATCTCCAAATTTATTTCCATGGTTTGTATAATCAATTACTATATCATCTAATCTAGGAATCATATTATAAGTAGCATTGATAGTATTAAAATATAATTTTCCCTTTTCTCCATTATATTCATGAGTATAATTTATTCTGTATCTTTTTTCTCTCTCTTCATGTGATAATAATTCTCCATCAGTAGCCTTGCTCTTATCTATACTATCCTCTTTTGAATATACTAACCAATCATCAATATCTAGTTTCATAGTACCAAATTTTTCAGTTTTATACCAGTTTTCCCATCTTCCCACTAAGAAGCCCATTTTATCTGCAAATTTTGGAGCAAATCCACCTACATATTTATCTCCACTATCTCCATAAAGAAATCCCCATGTAGTATTCCATCCATAGTAATCATCATCTCCCCACTCTGGAAATAATGGAACCATAGATCCCTGTCTTATATTTGCTCTAAACCATGGAAATCTAAAAGGAAGTTTACTCTCATCTCCAATATAAAAATCACTATTTTTTAAAGTAATCTGCTTTTCTGGTTCTATTACCATATTTTCAGTTAAAAAGTGATACCCCGCATCATTGGGATTTCTAGTTTTATTTATATTATAATCAGTTGTTAACCAACCGTCATTAATATATATTTTTTTCTCTTTATACTCTACCTTATCTCCACCGAAATATATTCTATCATTTGGTTTTTCAGCACCAGTTATTTTTCCTACTTCTAAATATCCAAAGTTATTGTAGAAAGTTCCTTCACTTCCGTCTAGTGCTACCTCTCCACCTTTTAGTGACTGTAAACTAATATCTCCTTGTTCATTTGAAAATAAAGTTTGTAACTCACCATTTACATAAACTCTATTTTTATCTATATCTCTTTTTAAATCATAGGCTTTTAATTCTAAATCTCCCTGCTTAAGATTTAATCCATTATTAGATTTCATTGTATTATTTATTAAATCTATTTCAACTTCATCCGTGCCAGCTAAGATAGAACCTTCTCTCTCTTTTTTCAGTTCTATTCCAGAGTTGGAAATGTCCGTTATCACTGGTAGGTTATCCAAACCTAATATAGTTAACGAAACAACTATAAATGCTATTGCTAATCTTATCCTATCTCTCATAGTTGTAATCCTCTCTTAAAACTAAATATTATTAGGTAATTATACCATATTTATACAATAATTTACATAGATTTTTCATTTTTTCTACAAAAATAAAAACTGACTAAATAGTAAAACTATCTAGTCAGCCTTCATTATCTTATTTCATATAATTTTTCTTTGAGCTCCTCTTTTGATTTTAATCCATTTATTTGGCAAATCTTATTCCCATCATCCATAAACATTGTAACAGGAACACTTGTTATTCCAAATTCAACAGCTAAGTTAGGACTATCATCTACATTTACTTTAAATATTTTTATACATTCCTCTTTAGCTATCATCTCTAAAATTGGACTCATTATCTTACAAGGTCCACACCAATCTGCAATAAAGTTTAAAATTACAAGCCCTTTTTCTTTCTTTAGCTGCTCTACAAAAGTTGTATCATCTAAATTTATAAAAGTATTCAATTCTTCCTCCTAATTTCTGAAAATTCTTAATTTTAGTAGTTAGAAATTGCTCTCCTATAATTTTACACTAAAATTGGAAAAAATCAAGTACTAATTATATAATTTAGTTATAATCTGATTTTTTCTAATCTCCTCTCTTACTCCTTTTATCACAGCTACTGACTTAGAAATATCTCCTACTAAAATTACTCCTTTTAAAATATCATTTTGGAAGAAGAATTTTTTATAGATATCTCTTGTTGCATTATAGTCTTCTACTATCTCTTTACAATCAGCTTCACATTTTATCTCTCCAATAGAAAGAAGTTGAGTATTCATTCCTTCAAAGCTAAGTGGTTGTACTTGTTCAGCATATATTTTTTCCTCTCCACAAATATTAGCACCTACCACTTTTCCTTGCTCCATAGCTACTTGCCAAAGTCCTATTATCTTTCCATTAAATTCAGCTACATCTCCACAAGCATATACATCTTTTAGTGATGTTTCCATTCTTTCATTTACTACTATACCTCTTTCTATTTTTATTCCAGAAGATACAGCAAACTCTAGATTAGGACGTATACCAGCACTTACTATTACAAGTTCTGCTGCTAGCTCCTGTCCATCTTTTAAAAGAACTTTTTCTACTTTCCCATTTCCTGCAAATCCTTTTATCTCTACTCCAGTCATAATATTTACTCCTGAAGTTTTTATCATCTTTTCTAATAGAGAACTTCCTCTTTCATCTAATTGTCTAGGTAATACTCTTGGCATAACTTCTAATACAGTTACATTAGCCCCAAGATTTTTTATTCCCCAAGCAGCTTCTAATCCAAGAACTCCTCCACCGATTATTACTACATTTTTACATTTTTTAGCTACCTCTTTTATTTCAAGAGTTTCTTTTAGTTCTCTTATTACTCTTACACCCTCTAAGTCTTTATTTTCAAATGGAGGTACAAAACATTTTGCTCCAGTAGCTATTACTAATGAGTCATATTTTAATTTCTCTCCATTAGAAAGAATAACAGCTTTTTCACCATTTAAAATAGATGTAACTTCTTCATTTAACATCACTTTTATATTTCTCTCATCATACCAAGACTGTTTTTTTATCTCCATTCTTTCCATTGGAATATCATTATCTAATATCTCTGTAAGTCTTGTTCTGTAGTATGGTAAGTATCCTTCTTTTGAAATGATAGTTATTTTTGCTAATTTATTTTTAGCACTGATAGAATCAGCTACATTTACAGCAGCTACTCCTCCACCTATTATTACTACATCAATCTCTTTTGCAATAGAATTTTCTGATACTTCTACTTCTACCAATTCAAAAAGCTCCTGTCCTACTCCACAAACTGGACAAGTTGCTGGCTTTTTATCAAAATCAAATAACTCATCACATACTGTACATCTCCATTTTTTCACTAACATTTCCTTCACCTCTTAAATTATCTATTATCTCTTCCCATAACTATTTTAAAATAAATTAATTTCTCTTTAGTCTTTCTTCCCTTTCTCTCTCTGCTTGAGATTTATTTACATAAAATGGCTCTAATGTATATAGGTTATCTTCTTGCATATCAATAGCCATCTGCCCTGCTAAAACACTTCTAGGTATAGAGTTTCCTTTTGAAACTATTTTTGCTTTCTCTCCTAATACCTCTTTTATTATTTTTTTATACGCAATAGCTCCATCTCCACAGAAGATTACATTTTTGTCTCTTAACTCTTCTAAAAGATTTTTTAACTCTCCATCTTTATACTCTGAAACTCTTTTAATTCCTTCTTTTTTTTCATAGATTGAATAATATACTCTCTCTTTTCTAGCATCTAAAAGTGAAACTATTACCCCTTCTCCACACTCTGTATTTTGAACTAATAAATCTAATTCATTTACTCCTACAATACTTTTTTTTGTTCCATAACATAGCCCTTTAGCTACAGCTACCCCTATTCTTATTCCTGTAAAAGACCCAGGTCCAACAGTTACAGCCACTCTATCTACATCTTTTATAGAAAGTTTTGTCATCTTAAAAAGATTATCTATCATCTCCATAATAACTGCTGAATGATTTACTTTTACATAGAGATTTAACTCTCCAATAACTCCTATTTTATCATCAAATAGAGAGACACTTCCTATCTTAGTTGCTGTATCAATAGCTAAAACCAACATACTCTAACATCTCCTTCTCTTTTGCCTCATTTCCTATATATCTCAATTCTACCTCACGAGTATCTTCACCATGATAATTTAATTTTACTTCTATATACTCTTTTGGTAACTCGCTCTCTATTATATTAGCCCACTCTATAAGAAGTATTCCATTACTATTTAGATAGTCTTCATATCCTACTTCATATATTTCCTCTGCTTCTCCTAGACGATATACATCAAAATGGTATAGAGGTAATCTTCCACTTAAATACTCTAATACATAGTTAAAAGTTGGACTTTTTATATTTTCATCTACTCCTAATCTTTTAGCAAAATGTTGAGAGAATGTAGTTTTTCCAGTACCTAAATCTCCTATTAAAGCTATCACTGTATTTTCACAAGAGTAATCAGCTAATTTTTCTGCTAGATTATTTAACTCATTAAATGTGAGAATTTTATTCATTCTCTCCTCCCTCATCATCTTCCTTTTCATTTTTAAATTGTATCTTATTTACTATGTTAGTTGTAGATTTTCCTTCAACATAAGATAAGATTATTACCTCTCCGCCATTTTTTTCTACTGTGGCAGTTTCTGGTAATTGTTCTTTTGTATAATCTCCACCTTTTACATGAATAGATGGTTTAATTTTTTCTAAAGTTTCTATTGGTGTTAATTCATCAAAAATAAGAGTAAAATCTACTGCTTTTAATCCAGATAACATCTCTGCTCTATCTATCTCATTATTTATAGGTCTAGTTGGTCCTTTTAATCTTCTTACTGATTCATCTGAGTTTACTCCAACTATTAAAACATCTCCCTGTTTTTTAGCATCATTTAAATATCTTAAATGTCCCACATGTAAAATATCAAAACATCCATTAGTAAATACTACTTTTTTCCCTTGTAGTTTTAATTCCTCTATCACTCTTGCTGCTGTCTCTCTACTTAAAATCATAATATTACCTCCCATATAGCAAGTTTATATTCTCTTATATTCTATCATATTTGTATATTTTATTAAATAGAAAATAAATTTATAAGCTATACAAACTAACAAATTCATGAATAATCTCTGCAGTAAGTCCCCAGATAATCTCTCCTTGATAATTATAGAAATATACCTCTCTAGCTCTTCCTAACCAAGAGTTTCCATATCTAGCAGGTAATCTTAATTCACTTGTAGAAAAAAGAGGTCTATTTTCCATCTCAATTTTTTCCATTCTAGGAGTATTCTCTTGAAAAAATTCAAGAGGTACTAATAGAACTTTTTCCACCTCATCAATATTATAATTTAATTCATCTATACTCTTAATATCTACATACCCAACATATACTTCTAAAATTATTCCATTAGGACTTACTAAACTTCCAAATTTCCCTTTTAAATTTATTTTTTCTCTAGCTACTCCCAACTCTTCAATAGTCTCTCTTATAGCTGTATATTCAGTTGTAATGTCATCTTTGTCAAATTTCCCTCCTGGAAAAGATATCTCTCCTCCCTGTCTAATATGTAAAGCTCTTTTTTCTAAAATAATATACTCTTTACCATCTATTTCTACAATAGCTATAAGTACAGCTGAGGTTATATATCTATTTTGCCCTATTATTCTCTTCTCTCCTTGAGCTAATATCTCTGATAACTTATCTCCCATCTTCTCTCCTTTATCTTTATTTTTAATTTTATCACTTATATTAGTTAAAGAAAAGAAAAAAGAAGAAAAATTTTTAAGTGCTGAAGTTAATTTTAAAACTTCAGTTCTCTCTTTAATTTTTCTTCTTGAAAATTATAATTATTTTTTATTTTTTTCTACCATATTTAAAAAATATTCATGTAATGTTGTATCCTCTGTTAACTCAGGATGAAAAGATATCCCTAACATATTTTTTTCTTTTACAGCTATAATTTTTCCTTCAACTTCTCCTAAAATTTCAACCTCTTCTCCTACTGTTTCTACATATGGAGCTCTTATAAATACCATTTCTATTTTCTTTTCTATTCCTTTGATACTTCCTAAATATTTAAAACTTCCTAACTGTCTACCATAACCATTTCTTTTTACAGCTATATCCATTACTCCTAAATGAACTGTATCATCACTAACTAATTTTTTAGCTAGAAGAATTAACCCTGAACAAGTTCCAAATACTGGCATTCCATTTTTTATCTTCTCTTTTAGAGGTTCTAATAAATTAAACTCTCTCATTAATTTTCCCATAGCAGTACTCTCTCCACCTGGTAAAATTATTCCATCTACCTCTTCAAGTTGAGATTTTTCTTTAATATATATACTTGTAGCTCCTAATTTATCCAACATTTTTTTATGTTCTAAAAAAGCTCCTTGTAAAGCTAAAATTCCTATTTTCATAATTAATAACCTCTATCAGACATTTTTTCTTTCTCTCCTAAGCTATATACATTTATTCCTACCATAGCTTCTCCTAAATCTTCTGATACCTCTGCTAATATCTTAGGGTTATCAAAATTAGTTACTGCCTTTACTATTGCTGCTGCCCTTTTAGCAGGATCTCCTGATTTAAATATTCCTGATCCTACAAAAACACCATCACAACCTAATTGCATCATTAGAGCAGCATCTGCTGGAGTGGCTACCCCACCAGCAGCAAAGTTAACTACTGGTAACTTTTTATTTTTATGTACATATTTTAATAACTCATATGGAACTCCTAACTCCTTAGCTATATTATATAACTCTGACTCTTCTACTGAACTTATTCTTCTAATCTCTTCATTCATTCTTCTCATATGTTTAACAGCTTCTATTATATCACCAGTTCCAGGTTCCCCCTTAGTTCTTATCATACTTGCTCCCTCTTGTATTCTTCTTAGAGCTTCTCCTAAATTTTTTGCTCCACATACAAATGGAACTTGAAATTTAGTTTTATCTATATGAAATCTATCATCTGCTGGAGTCAATACCTCGCTTTCATCTATATAATCAATCTCTAAAGATTCTAATATTTGAGCTTCTACAAAATGTCCAATTCTAACTTTAGCCATAACAGGAATAGAAACAGCTTTTTGAATCTCTTTTATCATCTTAGGGTCTGACATTCTTGCTACTCCACCATTTTTCCTTATATCAGCTGGGACTTTTTCCAAAGCCATTACAGCACAAGCACCTGCTTTTTCAGCTATAACTGCTTCCTCTGGAGTAGTAACATCCATTATTACTCCTCCTTTTAACATTTGTGCTAAATTTTTATTAAGCTCATATCTTGACATAATTATCACCCTTTATTATTTTTTATATTCATATTATAATAAGAGTACCGGTACAATTATATTATTTATAAAAATATTATTACATATCTTTGTCATAAATTCAATTTTTTCATTTCAAATTGTACCGTAACAATTTTAAAAGGAGAAAATAATGGATAATTTAAAACTTTTTCCTGGAGATACTCTATATTTAAAACTATATAACTTTTTAAAAAAAGATATTGAAGATAAAAAAATTTTATCTAAACTTCCTAGTATTAGAAAATTAGCAAAGAATTTTAATATAAGTATTTTTACAGTGATAAGAGCTTATGAACTATTAGAGAAAGATGGATATGTTGCTAGTAAAAAAGGAAGTGGTTTTTTTATAAAAAATAATAGGAATCAACATATTTTTTACTCTGAAGATTATATGGCAAATGAAGATTTTAAATATAATTACTTCAATGAAAATTGTACAATTGATTTTTCTTCTGCATCTCCTAAAAGTAATTTTTTCCCCATTGAAATTTTAAAAGATAGTATTAATAAAATATTAGATACTGATGGGGAAAAAGCCTTACTCTATGAAGTTCCACAAGGAAATATTAACTTTAGAAAAACTATTGTTAATAATTTAAAAAGTTTTAATATTTTTACAAACTTAGAGAATATTCAAATTATATCAGGGGCACAACAAGGAATTAATCTATTGAGCCAAATTTTAATTCAAAATGGAGATGTTGTAGTTCTTGAAAATCCTACATATAAAGGAGCAGTAAATAGTTTTTTAAATAGTGGAGCTTCTATAAAAAAGATTTCAATTGAAGATGATGGAATCAATTTAGATGAGCTAGAAAGTTTTCTTAAATTTAATAAGATAAAACTTCTCTATACAATACCAATATTTCAAAATCCTACTGGAGTAACTCTCTCTGAAAAGAAAAAAATAAAACTTTTAAAATTAGCTGAAAAGTATAACTTTTATATTCTTGAAGATGACAGCAGCTCAGATATATATTTTAATAAAAAGATTTTACCTTTAAAAAGTTTTGATAATAATAATCGAGTAATCTATATAAAAAGTTATTCAAAAGTTTTTATGCCTGGTTTTAGACTTGGATTTATGATAACTCCTAACTCTCTTATCAATGAAATTATTCGAGCTAAATACTCTTCAGACATTTCAACTTCAGGATTAAATCAAAGAATATTTCAATATTTTTTAGAAAATGATATTTGGAAAGAGTATACTGAAAAACTTAGAGTTCATTTTAAAGAAAAACAACTCTTCCTCATTGAAAAACTTTCAAATATAGATAAAATTTCTTTTTCTAAACCTCAAGGGGGGCTCTCTTTTTGGATAAAACTTCCTAATAATATAACTGGAGAAGCCGTATATTTTAAACTTATTAAACAAGGAGTTAAAATTATTCCAGGAGTTGTTTTTTCTAATGATTTTTCTAACTATATTAGATTAAGCTTTGCTCAATGCTCACTTGAAGATATAGATAGAGGAATTGAAATATTAAAAAATACTATTGAGGAATTAGACTCTTTTTGATAATAAAAAAGGGGGCTTTTGCCCCCAACTTTACAAACTATTTAGTTCCAAATATTCTATCTCCACAATCTCCAAGTCCTGGATAGATATATCCTTCTGCTGTTAATCCTTGGTCAATTTTAGCTGTATATATAGCTACATCTGGGTGTTTGTTTAATAATTTTGCTATTCCTTCTGGAGCAGCTACTAAACACATAAATATTATATCCTTTACTCCACTATTTTTTAAGTAGTCAATAGCATATACAGCTGAACCACCAGTAGCTAACATAGGATCTACTACTATTACTTTTCTAGATGTAATATCTACAGGAAGTTTACAGTAATAATATACTGGCTCTAAAGTCTCTTCATTTCTATATACTCCTATATGTCCAACTTTAGCAGTAGGCATAAGGTCTAATATACCATCTGTCATTCCAAGTCCTGCTCTTAAGATAGGAACAATCGCTAATCTATCTTGTAACTCACACCCTGTTGTTGTCATAAGTGGAGTTGTAACCTCTTTATCTTGTAATTTTAAATTTTTTGTTGCCTCATATGTCATAAGTTTTGCTATCTCATTTAAATTTTCTCTAAATGATTTTGTATCTGTATCTACACTTCTCATAATTGTTAACTTATGTTGAATTAATGGATGATTTATCTCTATAACTGCCATTTGTTCCTCCTTAATTTTATTAAATAACTTATGAAAGTATTATATCATCTTATCTTATAAAAAACAATAGGGCAGTTCATCACTTCATTTTAAAAATAAATGATTTCTTGCCCTTTAGTTAAAAATTATTGATATTTTACTCTAACAGTCATATTTGTTTCATACTTTCCTAAATTCTGAGCTCCTGTTGCATCTACAGAACCAGTAACTATTAATGTTTTACTTCCATCAACTAATGCTACTGTATTAGTATTTAAATCAACATGCTCATCTGATATTCTAGGTAAATATATTATTTTACTATCTTTATTAGTTGTATTAATTAGTTCTATTTGTACATTTTCTGTAAGCATTCCTCCATTAGCTATAGCTGAACCACTTCCTGTTGGATAGAAAAATAATTGAACATTTTTCCCCGCTGTTCCTTCTATTTTAATTTTTCCCTCTTTCATTGGAATATCCTTTATTTTTCCCATAGGAACAGTTCCAAAATCCAATTCCTCAACCTCTAAAGTTATAGGTGCTACCACTTCAGCACTTATTTTTAAATTTCCAGAAGCATATCCATACTTATTATTTACTTCATTCATTACATCCTCTATCCCTGCTGCAGTGATAATTGTTGAAAGTGCTAAAACTCCTAATAATATTTTTTTTCTCATCTATTCTTCCTCCTTTATTTTTATTTTTAAAAAATATATAAATATTTTTTAAAACTTTACATCTTTCTTAAAATATACTTTTCCATCTTTATCATAAATTTTAAAAATTCCTCTTTTACCTTTTAGATTATTTTTTAAAGAAACTGCTAATGAAATTGTTTCATTCCCTGTTCTAGCTGTATAACCTAAAATTCCTGTTAATTTTTCTTTTGTATCTAAAATTTCTAAAGAATATAACAGTTCAATTGAAGAGTTTCCTTTAGAATTGGTATCACATTTTATTAATAAATTTTTACCTTTTCCTATTACCTCTACATTTTTTACTTCTCCATCTAATCTGATATTATCTGTAGTTAAATACACTGGGATAGCCATCTCTGTTATAAATTTAATATTACTTACTAATGTATCTACTTTTTCTTCTGTTTTAGCTTCTGTCTTTATTTCAGAAGGTATCTCTCTAAAAATTAAATTACTTTTATATTGACCATCTTTTACATTTGTATCTGGCTTAAATCTAAATCTTATTAATTGTGTCCCTCCGGGTTTTAAAAATATATTTTTAGGCACAATTGTTATATTTTTATTTACGTTATAATCCTCTCCAAATTCTTTATCAGCTTCTGGAAAAATCTCTATTCTTAATGGCTCTAAAGTATTATTTATTATTTCGACCTCATAAACTCCTACTTTTTTATAATCAACATCAAATTTTGTAGGATAGACAGTAAAACTTAACGAATAACTTATTCCTGTTATTAATATAAATAAAATTCCTATTATTTTTTTCATTTTTTTTCTCCTTTTATACCAATTGCTATTTCTGTAATAAAACTTAATTTTGTTGAAAATTGAGATTCAGAGTTCGTTGAAATTTTCTTTATTCTATTTGGAACTTCTCTAAACACCATTAAATTTTTATAAACTCCTATTTGTTTATTTTTATTTTCTTTAACCTTAAACCTTATAGTTTGTTTTCCTCCTGGTCTAATAGAAATGATTTTAGGAAATATTACAATATCATCTATTAAATTATTTTCTAAATATTCTGGAATAATTTCTGTATAAGCTTCTATTCTCAATGGTTCAGCAGTATTATTCATCACATAAACTTCATGAATAGAATTTTTATTTAAGTCAACTTCAAATTCTGTTGGAGCTATTGAAAAATTAAGAGAAAAACTTTTAAATCCTAATAAAAAAATCAATATTAATTTTTTTAGCATTTTATTACCCCCCTATAAATTTGAAAGAACCTCATTATACTTAATATATTCTAAGTCATAACTAATATTTTTAAATCTAATTAGAATATTGTCTTTAGTATCACTCTTATTATCTGCCTTTTCAATAATATTGCCCTTTTCATCAACTTCATTGTTCTCTTTATAAATCGTACTTTGAACTATTTGACCCTCTTTATTGTATACAATCATTCTTCCATTTTTTAATCCATGATTATAAGCTACTACCATTTTTAAATTTCCATCATTATAATAAAGTCTCCATAAACTTTCACGCTTATCATTTTTATATTTACCATCTAATTGTAATATATTATTATTAGAGTATATTGCAATTTTTCCATCTAATTTTCCCATTGAAAAATTTACTATTGAGTCTAATACTTTATTTTTAGAATAAATTATCATTTCTCCATCAACTAGTCCATTTTTATATTCAAGCTTTTTTAAAAGGTCCCCATTATCTCTGTATACAGTAACCTCTCCTGAAATAATTCCATTTTCAAAATTCTCATATCCTTTCACTCTATTATTGGGATAAAAATATGTCCACTGTCCAGCAGGTAAATCATAATTATATTTTAAAATTGCATGTATCTTCCCATTTGGAAATTTAATAAACCAATCTCCATTTTTTATTCCTTCAACAAACTCTCCCTCACATATATATTCATCTTTCTCTATCTTTATTACTCCTATATACTTCCCATTCCACACTCCTTTTTTATATTCTTCTCTTATATTTTCCCCTATAAAAACACCTGTAAAACTATTTTTTTCCCCTCTTCTATATACTATTCCATCTTTTACTTGCTTTTCAGATATATCAAATTCAATAGAATAAGAAAAAGAAATAAATATAAGCATCATTATTAAATATTTAATTTTTTTTAAGTATCTCATAAATCTCCTTCTTAACCTTAAAATTTTTTAGCTACTCTATACCTATTAAATCATCAAATTCATCTAATAACTCATTAGATTTTATAGATTCAATATTATTTTCTGTTTTTCTGATAAGCATTCTTGTGTCAAGTCCCTCTATATATATTCCTTCATCTGGATTTTCTAATTTCACTTCTATATCTATTTCTTTTGGCTCAAACTCAACATTTTCAATTCCCAAGTATAAAAATCTAAGTTTATATTTCCCTGGAGTAACATCATCTAAAAAATACATACCATCAAATTCTGGGTCAAACTCCTTGTAAATTTCATTATCTTTTATTAATTCTATACTTGTGTTAGCTATATTTTGAGTGAATTTTTTTTCAGAAAAATCATCAGTATTCCAAATATTTCCTGTAATCATTGATATTACTTCTAAAGGAATATCAACATTTATTGTTCTTGAATTTTTTACTTTTATTTTTAAATCTCCTTTAGTACTTTTTAACATTACATCTATTGTTTTCTGATTTACTTTTAAAACTATATCATCTTTATTTGAACTATCATTTATTATATAATATCCCTCTTTATTTGAAACTCCACCCTTATTATCTGCTAAAACTTCTACACCTTCTACTACCTCATCTCCCTTATCATATACTCCGTTACCATTTCTATCTAAAAATACTCTTCCTTCAATTATATAGTTATTAACACTGCTATTGTTATCTAATGTTTGAAGTGGATTACTTAGATTTATTAATTTAGTTAAAGATATACCTGAGCTTTTTTCAATATTTTTATTTTTATCTATGTCTAAAGTATTCTTAGAATAAACCTTTATAAAATCATCTAATTCTATATTAAAAGCTATTCCATAAGTTATCTCTCTTCTATTGTAATTATATTCTGCTTGTAAACTTATATCCCCATATAATTTATTTTTTATTAATTCTATCTGTCTTTTAGTAAGTTTTAACTTATAATCTTGCTCTGTCTCTAAATTATCTTTATATTTTTCAATTCTTCCATCTAAAATTATACTAAAATCTCTTGAATAACTTAGTGTTGGATTATATATTGTACCTTCATTTCCTTTTGTTAATATCTTATCAACTTTTAATGAGAAAGAAACAGGATTTAATAGAGATGTATACCATAATAGATACAAACTTTTCTCATCTAATTTTTCTTTAAAAATGTCTTCTCTTTTTTTATTATTCATTCCCAATTCTAAAATATTTGTTTTAAACCCTTTACTTACAGAAAAAGAGCTTTCATTTTTTAATTTTATTATTTTTGAAATTTTTTCTGAATAAATATCGTGTTGTAATTTTAAATTTACATCATAAAATTTTTGTAAAATAGATATATTATGAATAAAGTCAACATCATCTAAATCTAAATAATTTTTATAATTTATTAAAGTTGGAAAATTTTGTAATCCTGTATTAAATATAGTTGAAGTCTTTAAAAAATTATATTTTTTATTATCTAAATCTTTTAGATTTTGAATTTCAGCACCCAATGTTAAATAGTCATTTACTCCATAATAAAGTCCATATATGTTTTGAAAATCTCCATTTGAAGTACTCTTTCCACTTTGAGCAACTACTTTTTTCTTCCCATTTTCTAAAATATTTTCATCTCCCAATGAATATACCCATTTTTCCTCTATTTTTCCATTTTCATAATAAATTTTTAGTAGATATGTAGAATTGAGAATACCATCATTTATTTCAAATTTAAAATTATTATTTATTATAGAAGTATAGTCTAGTAAAACATTATTTCTATATATTTCTACTGATTCAGCACCTATAGCCTCTCCTTTTATAATTGTGATTCCATTTTCTCTTCTCGTATAAGTAGTATCTCCATTTAAATTTATACCTATTACATCAGTATCTATGTTTAAAAAGCTTGGAGTTACCATATTAAAAGTTCCTATTGATAAATTATTTTCCTTATAAAAATTTGAATAAGACAATTTTGCTGTTGATATCTCTGACTTTGGCTTTAAGATACCATTCATATAGTATTCCCCATATAATAACTCTGTTCCATACTCATAGCTTAAGTAATAGTTATTTTTTTCTTTAAAATCATCAAAACTATAATTTACTTTTAATAAACCTGGTCTAAATATTCTTCCTTCCATTACTAAATCATGATTGTCAATTTTTTTATTCTCTTTATCTTCTAAACGTATTCTTTCTAACTTTCCTTTTGCTCTATGTTCATAAGATAGAGTAAAATTAGGCTCCATTTCAAGGGATAAAATTGCTGGATTATATTTAGTAAGCTTAAAATTTAACTTTTTACCCAATACTTTATACCTTACATATAACTCTTCATCTTCTACAAAAGCATCATCACTATTAAACTTTACATTTATTTTCTTCCCATCTAATTCCCCTTTTATCCCTTTATTTTTAATATCAATTTCTAAAGTAAAAATTTCTAATAAATAAAATAAATTATTACATCCTATATAAATTTCATCTGTAGCATAATCATATTTTACTTTAAAAAAATCATCTTTAATTTTTCTTACTTTTACTTGAATATATGTTTCCTCTAAATTTTCATTTGTAATTGAATAGTTAATTTTATTAATTAAAATAAATAAAAATATTGTTATTAATAAAATTTTTAATTTACTGTTCATATTCTACTCGAACTATAAAATTCCCCTCATAGGTGCCTTTATTTTTAGTGGAAGTTTCACTCTCTCCATCTATTAAAATATCTTTTAAACTAACCATTCCATTATTTGATTCATTTCCCTTGTCTTTATTAAATTCTTTTATTAAAACTTGACTATTATTCTCTCTAAAACTTAAACTTACATCCAAGCTATCTTTTTTTTCATTTGTTATTTTTGCTATCTTAGGAATTTTAATTACAACTCTTTTTTTATTTTTTCCCTTTATCTCTATCTTTGCTGGATGACCATTATTTTGTGAATTTTTAGTGCTCAATCTTTCTCCAGCAAAGACAACTCCCAAATTCATATCTTCAATCACTTTTACTTGAACATCATTAATTGGATTTAGGGTCATTAAATCAAAATCTAGTAAAATTGGATTAGTTCTATCTGTTATGTATCCTATTTCCAAACTTTCTAATGTTTTAAAAGTCTTATCAGAGCTATCTTTCCAATCAAAAACCATTGTTCCAGAAAATTTTAAATCTAATTCTTTTACTATTTTTTCTTTTAGATTATCTTTAAAATAAATTTTATTTCCTACTTTTTTATACTGAAAAGACTTAAAATCAATATTTATTATCTTTAAAAATTGATTTCCCATTCCATTTGAAAAATAAAAAAAATCTTTTTCTTCAAAATCCTCTCTAGGAATAATTATATCCATTTCAAAATCTATTCTTGTAGTTTTTCCTATAATTAAATCTTCAGTTTTATTTATTTTTATAAAATCAGCTCTATATACTTTTGAAAAACTAATAGTATAAATTATAATAAAGAATAAAACTATCCATTTTTTCATAAATGTATCCTCACTTTTTATTTTTTTACTCTCTGTATTACTTCGCCTTCACCTAAAATGTATGTTTCCTTATGCTCTATTGGGATAAAATAACGTCCACTATAAATCAAAGATAATATTTTATCTAACACTAAGAAAGTCTCATCTTGACTTTTAGATTGTTTCATCAATGATATAAATGGTCCTATAGAATCATGTAGCTCTTCACTTGCCAAATCTCCTATCAATATTTTTTCTAAGCTCGCTCCTAAATATTTAGAACTTATGGTTATATTATATACAGCAATATCATAGTCCTTACTTCTTAATTTATGCATAAATTTATTTAAATCATATATTTTTAACTCTACTTGTAATCCTTCTTTTTCTAGTTCTCTTATTACTTTATTAGCCATTTCTCTACTGTGAATCGTATTTAAACACATTATTTCTATTTTTCTTTTATCTAAATTATTCTTTTTAATTATTTCCCTAGATTTTTCTAAAGAATATTCTTTTTTTAATTTTGATAATTTAAACTTATTTTCATTTAACCCTTTTATCTTCAAAAACATTTTTTCTGGATAAACAGTTTCTATATCTCTATCTATTATTGATTCAATAGCTTTTTTTTCGTCTAAAGAGTATTCATAATTATTTCCAAATAACAGAGAATATATATCAAAAATATTACCTTGTTCTATTTTTATTCTATCGGTTATAGCTCCTATCTCTTTAGCTTTTTCTATATCTTCTTTATATAAATCATAGGTTATATACTTATGAGCTTTCATAGAGTTTAATATTCTTTGGTAACTATTTAATTCTCCCCTTACCTCTACACTTTCAAAATCATATTTTTCCTCTTTATAATATTTGTTCTTTTTCAAAAGAAATGCTTTATTTTTTTCTTCAGCTACATAATATATTCCACTTCCTAATATTTTCCCATCTACTCTTTTTATTATAGAAATAATAGGATTAGTCAAAGCTCTTTCTAAAGTTACATCTGGATATTTCAAAATAATATAAAACTCTCTATCATTTATTACTTTTACCTTTTTTATTGAATCATATGACATATTCATAAAACTTCTTTCTATGAAATCCTCTATTGAAGCTTTTACATCATAAGCTGTTATTTTATCCCCATTATAAAAATATATATCATCTTTTAATATACAATACAGTTTCGTTTTATCTTTCCATTCAGACTTTTCTAATAGGCAATTTTCCACATTTCCATTTTCATCTATTTTAAAAAGTTGTTGATATAAGTAATCAATCAATCTTTTAGAATATGTATCCCTAACTAAAACTGGGTCAAAAGTTTCTGCCCTTACCTCTTGTTCTACTATTAACTCTTTATTTTTACTACTCTCTATTTGAAATATTTTATTTATCTCATCATCAATTATCGAAAAACTTCTTACTGCAACTATAAGAAAAAAAATATTACTTTTAACATATTTTTTTTCATTTTATATCCTTTCTATTTTTTCCCTCTTTTAATTAATAAAACTATATAAACTAATATAACTCCAGCTAAAATTCCTTCAATAATAAATCTTTTTAAATTTAATTTTGGAACAACCATAGTATTAGCAACATACTCTATCTCATCAGCCGAATAACTTAATAATACTTCATTTAGTATTTTCATTAATTCTCTATCTTTAAATGTTATCTCCGTTGAACTCTCAAATTTAGATTGACTAATTTTATATTTTTTATCTAAATTTTTACTTCTTAAATAATAGTTTAAATATAATTGTGTTCCTATAAATACACTATTTTTAGTACTTTTTAAATAATTCATTCCCTCATCAAATGAACTTACTTCTATTATTTTTTTATTATTTAACCTTGACAGTAAATTGTTTAAATTTGTATCCTTTAATTTTATTATTGTCATTCCTTCTAAATCTTTATAAGTAAGTATAGTAGCATCTGTTAATTTATTAATTCCAACTATTTTATTTCTCAAATATCCTCTACTTAGAGTTGATTTATCTTTAGTAAAATCTACTCCATTTATATCCCAAGCTTCATCTTTTGAAAGAACATATCTTACTGGAACTCTTAAAATCTCTTCTATTTCTTCTCCTATATATGGAACTACTCCCTCTGACTTAGTTCCTCTACTCTTATAGTAAGGAAGAAACTCTTTATCTGGAATTAAAACTTTTAAGTCTTTATATCTAATTTTTATATCATTGTATGTTGGAGTATCTTTATATAAATATTTAAAATATTCTATTCTATTTTTTTTATTACTCTCTAATAATTTTTTATTATCGAATTTTTCAATATTTTTACTAAAAAGTTGATATAGGTCTTCTCTATCTTTTCTTATTCCAATGTACTCCTTTACATTTATTGTTGTAAGAATCTCTACATCAGTAAAATTACTACTTTTTTTTAGATTTGCTATCACTGCAATATCAATATTTCCAGTTATTAAAGCATAGTAAATATCCTCTTCATTCCTAAAGATTGTAACATCACTTTCTGGAGTATCATAACAATTTTTTAATCTCTCTATCTCTTCTATTCCTTTTCCAAAATATCCAACTCTTAAATTTTCTTTTTCATCTATATTTTTTAAGTCTACTCCTTTTTTAGCTATTACATATATCCTCTGTGTATATGGAGTTTCAATATAACTATAATTTGAATCAAAATTACCAAGTTTTCTGATTTGAATATCAGCTAAATTTTTTTCATCTTTTTTTTCAATTTGATATTTGAATTTATATTTTTTATCTTTATTTAAAAAATCAAATAAATCTACATATTTCCCCTTATATTTATCCTCTTCTAAATTTTGATAAAAACTAAAATCCACTCTGCCTTTAGGATAAGAAACTTTTATTTCTTCCATTCCTAATATATTTATAGTGATTAATAAATATAAAAACATAAATATTTTTTTCAAAATCTTCTGCCCCCTAATAATTAATATATTCTGCTCGAATAATTACTGCTCCTTTATAATCATCTTTTGCTAAATTTTTATTTAATTCAGCTATATAACCATCTATTCTTATTAATTTTTCCTCTTCATTAACAAACTCTAATTTTTTTAAACTACTCTTATCTTGAACAAATAATGTAGCATCAAATTTTTCTCCCAATCTATTTTTCATTTTCAATTTTAAATTTTTTGTCATTTCTTGGAATTGGTTGCTCTCACTATCTCTCCAAAACATTTTTACCTTTCCTATTCCACTTACGCTTACTTCACCTTTTGTTTTAGCCTCTATATTTTTTTCTCCAGCTATAATATTACCAAACTCCACATTTCTTTTAACCTCTAACTTTATAGGAGTTAATATTTTTGCAGATATATTTACTGTTGCTTCCCCAGCAAAAATATTTATTGAGAATAAAAATATCAAAATTATTAAACTTTTCATTAAAACTCCTTTTATCTTAAATATTTAACTCTTATTGAAATTACTCCCTCATAGTTGCCCAACTCTATATTTTTATCCGTCTGTATACTTCCTTTTAAATTTATCTCTTCACTTCCTTCATCAGATAAATTTAAAGTTAATTTACCATTAGAATTTAATAAAACCTCTTCTCCATTTTTTCTAAAAAACTTTGCTTTATAAGCAATTTTATTTTCTTCATTTTTTATTCCTTTATAATATAAGTTAAGTATATTTTTCATCTCTTCTCCATTTCCTTGCAATTCCAAAGAAACTATCGAATTTGATTCTCCATCTATATATATCATTCCAGGAACATCTGGTTCTCTTTTTTCTTTTCCTCTTACTATTTTTCCAAAATTGACATCATTAGTAGTTATCGTTAAATTCTCTACTATTCTAGCTGTTACATCCAAAGTTATTTCTTCTGCTATTGTTAAAGTATTGATTATAACCAATAATATTAATATATAAATTTTTTTCAACCCCTTTAAAATTAAAAATTAATAAAATTATATTATAACACTAATATAGTGTATCATTTTTTTTTTTTGTCAATTATAAGAACACAGATTTTAATCGAAGAAAAATTTAAGTCAAAAAAAAAGAACTGTAATTTTTAAAATTACAGCTCTTAAATAATAAAAATCAACTCTCTCTAAAGGCTCTCATTATATCCAACTAAATATTTATCCATTATTTTCCTATATGTTCCATTTTTTTCCAATTCTTTTAAACCTTTATTTATTTTTTCTAATAGCTCTTGATTTTTTCCTTTCAATACCATTACTCCACATTCTAAATGTGGCTTTTCTTCTATGACTAATTTTATTTTTTCTCCCTTTGATATATTATATCTTATATATATACTATCTTCAAAACAAGCATCTGACATATTATTAACTACATCTTCAACTAAATTTAAATCATCATCTAAATGTACTAAATAAAAATTATACTTATCTGATATTTTACTAACAAAATCATGCCCTACTGTCCCTGTTCTGATTGTTACTGTCTTCCCTTTTAAATCTTCATAAGAAGTTATATCTGAATCCTCTTTAACTGCTAAAGCAATTCCATTTTTTACATATGGATTTGAAAAATCATATTTCTCTTTACGTTTATCTGTTATTGTCATTGCTGAAAAAATAGCATCTACCTCTCCATTATTTAGTGCATTTATAGCTCCTTGAAATCCTAACTCTAAAATTTCATATTTAAAATTCTGATTTTTTGCTATTGCTTCTAATGACTCTATATCTATTCCTATAAGTTCATTTCTACTATTTCTGTATTGAAATGGAGGGAAATCTATATCTGTTGCTATTTTGTATATTTTTTCTTGTGCTAGAGAATTAAATGATAATAACAAAAATATTATCCCTAATAGTTTTTTGTATATTTTCATGAACTTCTCCCTATTTTTTATTTTTAAAAAAGCAGGAGGATTCTCTCCTCCTGCTTTTCTTTTTTTATAATATTTCTACTATTTGTTAATGCTATATTTTTTGTTGAATTTGTCAACTCTTCCAGCAGCATCGATGAATTTAGCCTTTCCAGTATAGAATGGGTGGCATTTTGAACATACAGCTACTTTAAGTTCGCTTCCTTTAGCATATGTTGATCTTGTTTCAAATTTTTCTCCACAAGTACACTCAACAGTTACAACATTATATTGTGGATGAATTCCGTTTTTCATATTTTCACCTTCCTACAAAAATTTTTCTTAATATCGGAATTATTTTACCATAATTCTTATAATTGTGCAACTATTTTTTGAATATATTTTAAAAACATTTGTAAATTTTTATTTTATGAGGTAATATATCTCTATAAAGGAATTTGTGGAGGAAAATTGTGGCAAAAAAATTTTATGCATACTTTTTAGAAAAAGAAAATATTTCTGGTATTGTAGAAACTTGGGACGAATGTAAAACTTTAGTCAACGGAAAAAAAGCTAGATATAAATCATTTCCCACAAGAAAAGAGTGTGAAACTTGGCTAGGTGCAGGGGCTAACTATGAAAAAAAAGCTGAGATAAAAAAGGAAATTCAAGAAAATCTTCCAATGGGAATATATTTTGATGCAGGAACTGGTAGAGGAATAGGAGTTGAAACCAGAATTACTGATGAGAAAGGAAACTCTCTTACTCACTTTAATTCCTATGGTTATATTCCAAATGAATTTGGAAATATTCATTTAGGTAAAGAAAAAACAAATAATTTTGGAGAATTACTTGGACTTCTATTAGCTATTGATATTGCTATTAAAGGAAATTATAAACATATTTATGGGGATAGTAACTTAGTTCTATATTTTTGGTCTAAAGGAATTTTTAAAAAAGATAATCTTCCTTCTGAAACTATTGAATTAATTTTAAAAGTAGTGGAGGCTAGAAAAAAATTTGAACTTTCTGGAGGAAATGTAGAGTATGTATCTGGGGACTATAATCCAGCTGATTTAGGATTTCATAAATAAGGAGAGAAAACTATGGAAACTTTTAAACTTTTTAGTAATGAGCATTTTATTTTAATTATTTCTAATATTTTATTTTTTACTTTTTTATTATTTATAGCTAATTTCTTCAGTAAAAGATATTTTGCAAAACTCTCAGCAATAGTTATTTTTATTTTAAAATTAGCTGAGTTAACATATAGACATCTCTATAATAACGAGAAAATTTTTGAACTTTTACCACTTCACCTATGTAATATCACTTTAATCTTTGTTATTATAATGATGTTAAGTGGTTCAAAAACACTGTTTCAACTATGTTTTTATTGGAGTTTAGGAGCTATTTTTGCTATTGCTACTCCTGATGTAAAGTATTCTTTCCCTAATTTTATGACTTTGAGTTTTTTTACAACTCATTTCTACATATTGTTTGCTGTGATTTATGCCTATATCTTCTTTAAATTTCGTCCAACACTTTGGGGATACTTTACAGCATTTTTCGTAATCAACTTAATATGTTTAGGAGTGTATTTTATAAATGATTCTTTAGGTACTAATTATCTATATGTCAATAGAGTCCCTGATTTTTCATCTCCTATAAATTATTTCGGAGAATGGCCTTATTATATTGTTGTAGTAGAATTAATATATATTATACTCACTTACCTTATCTATTTTCCTTTTAAAAGTAGAGCTGTAAAATTTGGAAAATCTAAGTTTTATTAAAGAGAAAAAAATTATTACAATTTAAATATTTATAATAAACTAAAATAAATCAAGAATGATTTTTATTCTTTAAAGTTAAAATTATTCTTGATTTTTATTATATTAAAATATTTCTCCTTTTATCTATAATAATTTTTTATTATTACAAAATAAAGAATTATAAATTTTATTAATATTTATCTGGACTTTTATATAAAAAAATATTATAATTATTTTGTAAACAAGAATAATTATTTATATATTTATTATAAAGGAGAGGATAAATATGAAATCTTTTAAAGAGCTTTTCAAATCTTTACCAGTTGCATTTACAGGACTAGCTCTTGGAGTATCTGGAGTAAGTGGAGTATTAGCAGTTATTTTATCACCTATTTTTCTATATGTTGGTAATTTTATATCTCTTATGTTATTGTTACCTATTATTATAAAAAATATTTTACATTTTGAAGTTTTTAAAGAGGAATTAAAACACCCAACATTAGGAAGTTTTATTCCTACATTAGATATGGCACTTATGAATTTTTCTGTTATCCTATATGGATTCTCTGCTACTTTAGGTAAGGGATTATGGCTTTTATGTATAGTATTACATTTTATCTTCGCAGTATCTTTTATCTATCATAGATTTAATTCTTGGGATATACACCATATGGTACCTAGTTGGTTTGTTCCTCCTATTGGAATAGTTGTAGCTTGTGTTGATTCTACACTAATGGGAATGCCTCATCTATCACATGCACTTTTCTACATAGGATTTATATTCTATATCATAATGCTACCAATGATGCTTTATAGAATAATCTTTGTTGAAAGAATAGATGATGCTAGATTACCAACATTTGCTATTATGGCTGCTCCACCTAATCTTTGTTTAGCTGGATACTTAGTAGCTTTTAGTAACCCTAATCCAGTTATAATTAATTTTCTTTTCCCATTGGGATTATTTATGACAGCACTTATATATATAGCTATGTTTAGAATATTTAAAATCAGTTTTACTCCAGTATATGCTTCATTTACTTTCCCATTAGCTATTAGTTCAACAGCTATATTAAAATATTCTAACTACATTAAAGCTTTTGATTTAGGTAAGGGAGAATTTTGGTACACATTTGCTTGTGTAGCTGCTACTTTAGCAACTATACTAATAACTGGAATATTTATTAAAATGATGATTTTTGTAAAAAGAAATATTATTAAAGCTTAAAAATAAAAATTTCTTACAAATTTTTAAATTGAAATCAAAAATAAAATTTAAGAATGATGAAGATTGAAGAGAATAAATAGAGCAAGTCAGCGAAAGCAAACGCTAAAAAACACAACTGTTTGAGTGAAACGAGTTTTCCAATAGTAGAGGAGTTTTAACGACTACTACTATTGAGACACAGAAATTTATTTTCTGTGTTACATTAAGGAAACACTGAAAGCTTTGCTTTCTGTGTCTCAAAATTCTTAGAGAGCTAAAGCTCTTAGAATTTTGGAAGCCATACTTGCTCTTTATTCTTTGAACGAAAGTCATTCTTAAATTATTTTAATTTTTATTTATGGTCTGCTAAAACTCTCACAGCAGAAAAACCTAATAATCTACAAAAAGAAAATACTGTTTCTTGCATAATTCTATTAATTTTATAGAAATCTCTAGCAAAAATTATAGTAGATACAGGAGCTGCTGGTATATTACTATAAGCTTCTGCCAATTCAGGTGCTAAATCTTGAGAAAATTTCTTTACTTCCTCATCATTAGTAAATACTTCCCCTAATACTACCAAATCCTCTTCATGAAAAATTTTATAAAGAGCTGTTCCCTCATATCCTGTTATCTCCATACTAAAATTTTTCATTCCCACAGGACTTAAAGATAATAGTTCCTTATGTTTGAACAGAGCTTCATGATTATTTTTTAATTCCAAATACATAGCTTCGATAGCTGGTTCCATTATCAATGAAACATCCTGTGTAAATCCTTTTCTAGTTAAAGGATTATAAATATTTATTTTTTTTAGTAACAAAAAAATCCCCCCTATAAAGCATATTGAGTATTGTACATAGTTTGATAGAATCCCCCTAGCTCCATCAACTCTTTATGAGTACCTTTCTCAATTATAGCTCCATCTTTCAATACTAATATTAAATCTGCGTTTTTTATGGTAGAAAGTCTATGAGCAATTACAAAACTTGTTCTATTTTTAGTTATATTGGAAATAGCTTTTTGCAATCTTAATTCTGTTCTAGTATCTACTCCACTTGTAGCCTCGTCTAAAATTAAAAATTTAGGATTCGATGCAATTATTCTAGCAATAGTAATAAGTTGTTTTTGCCCCTGAGATAATACCATGTTATCTTCACTTATTATTGTATCATATCCCATAGGTAATTTACTAATAAAATCATGAGCACAAGCAAGCTTTGCACTATTTATTATATCTTCATGGGTAATATTTTCATTTCCATATCTAATATTTTCCTCAATTGTCCCTGTAAATAGCCAACTATCTTGTAAAACCATTCCAAATAATTTTCTTATATCAGATTTTTTATATTCATCAATATTGATTCCATCAAGAAGTATCTCTCCTGAAGATATATCATAAAATTTCATAAGTAGATTTACTATTGTAGTTTTTCCTCCACCAGTTGGTCCAACTATTGCTACAACTTTTCCAGCTCCCGCTTTAAAAGAAAGATTTTTTAATACACTTACCTCATCATCATATGAGAAATTTACATCTCTAAATTCTATCTCTCCTCTTATTTTTTCTGGAATTAATTCCTTTTCTCCACCTATACTATCCTCTTCTAATTCCATAAAAGAAAAAAATCTCTCTGAACTAACTATAACAGCTTGGATAATATTATATGCTTCTGATATACTTGCAATAGGTCTATTAAAAAGTTTGGAATAAATAATAAAACTAGATAGTTCCCCTAAATTAATTTTTCCCTTTAACATAAATATAGCTCCTGTAAAAATTATCAAAGAGTACCCTATATTATTTATAAAGTTCAAAGTTGGAAAATTAAATCCTGAAAAAAATAGAGTTTTTATAGCAGTTTCACGATAATCATCATTGAGCTTTTTAAATTTTTCAATAGCTCTTTCTTCATAGGAAAATGATTTTACCTCTGCTTGTCCTGTGAGTATCTCATCTACATAACTATTTAATTTCCCTAAATATCTCTGTTGAACTCTTCTTTTCTCCTTGCTTTTCTTAGTTATCCCTTTTAAAAATAATCCAGTAACAGATACAAGAGCTAGTTGTATTATTGTAAGAGATGGACTTATATATATCATAATTCCTAGAGCTGTAGATATAGTTAAGATATTTACTACTATTCTTGTTCCTATTTGAGATAAAGAACTACTGATATTATCTATATCATTTATAAGAATAGTTAAAATATTTCCCTGTGCCATACTATTAAATACTTTAAGTGGAAACTTATGTATCTTATTAAAGGCATTTTTTCTCATCACATTTACTATCTCTTGAGATATCTTATTCATTTTGATATTCTGTATTAAAGAGAGAAATGCTCCAGAGATATATGTAAAAAGTAAAGCCACTGATATCCCAGCTAAATATATAAAGTTTTCCTTGCTCATATCTATATGGATAACATTGACAGCTTTCCCCACTAGATATGGTCCTATCAAAGTCAAAATATTTCCTATTATGGCTAAGAATATTAAAAATAAAAATTTATATCTATACTGGTAAAGATATGGAGTCAATTTCTTTAATATACTCTTATTCATAGTTACACACCTCTGTTGTACATATCTCTTGTGATTCACAAATCTCTCTATATACACTACAATTTTTTATAAGATTTTCATGGGTATCGAATCCTGCTATCTTTCCATTATCCATCACTATTATTCTATCCATCTTAATAAGAGAGGATATTTTAGGAGATATAGTTATAGTTGTAACTGTTTTCATATAGATTTTTAATTCCTCTTTTAGCTTATGCTCAGTAATAAAATCTAATGCACTAAAACTATCATCAAAAATGAGTATCTCTGGTTGTTTTAGTAGTGTTCTTGCAATAGAAACTCTCTGTTTTTGTCCTCCAGAAAGATTGTTTCCACCCTTAATCAATTCCGTTTCATATTTTTCTGGAAATTTTTCTATAAACTCTTTTCCTTGTGAGATATGTGCTACTAACTCTATATCTTCTTGAGTAGCATATTGATTACCCCACATTATATTCTCTCTTATACTTTGAGAAAAAAGAAAAGCTTTTTGCAAAACTAGTCCAATCTTTCCTCTTAGTTCACTCTCTTGATATCTCTTAATATTTACTCCATCAATTTTTATCTCTCCCTTTACCACATCAAAAAATCTTGGGATAAGAGAAACCAGTGTAGATTTTCCAGAACCAATTCCACCTATTACTCCTATGCTCTCACCTCTTTTAATTTTAAAATCTATATCCTCTAGCACATATCTGTCACTTTTATCATAGGAAAAATACACATGATTAAATTCTAAAATATTATCTGAGAGATTTTTCTCAAATTCCTCCTGCTCTACTACCTCTATATTTTCTCCTACTATCTCCTTTATTCTTTTATATGAGATACTAGTTTTACTATAAAGAGTAAATAAAAATGAAAGAGCATTCATTGCAAATAGTATCATATTGAGATAATTGATAAAGGCAACTATCTCTCCTAAGTGCATATTTCCATAGTGTACATTTATTCCACCAAACCAAAGCACTGCTACTACACCTAAATTCATAATCAATGTTATAAAAGGAAGCTTACTTATCATAAGACTCTCAGCTTTTATACTTTGTTCTTTCAGTTCATCATTTTTTTTGTCAAATCTACTCTCTTCTATCTTTTCTTTAGAAAGAGCTCTCACTACTCTAATTCCTGATAGATTTTCTCTAAGTATCAATGTCAAATTATCTAATTTTTTTTGTACCAAATCAAAAAGCCCAAAAGATTTTTTCATATAGTAAAGAGTTGAATAGATTATAAGCGGTGTTATTATTATAAAAATAATAGAGAGTGTTGGATTGATAATTATAGCCATAATTACTGCTCCTATTCCCGTAGTAAGCCCTCTCAACACCATTCTTATACACATCAAAAACATATTAGTAACTTGGTCTACATCTTTGGTTATTCTCGTTATCAAAGAGGCTTGTGAAAATTTATTCAGTTGATTAAATGTAAAGTGCTGAATCTTTGTAAATATACTTTCTCTTAAATTTGCTCCAAACTCTTGAGAGGTTCTAGATGAAAAATAATTAGATAAAATAGCTGAAAGATATCCAGCTCCAGCTACTAAAATCATCTTTCCTCCCATAGAAAGAATATATTCAAAATCTTTATTAGAAACCCCAATATCTATTACCTTAGCCATTATAAGTGGAAGTGTCAAATCTGCAAAGGACTCTCCCATCTTAAAGAGGGCTGCTATTATTCCTCTTGGGATATAAGGTTTAAAATATTTAAACATCTCTCCTCCTAAAATAATTGGATTTACAAAGCATTTTTTTATTTAATTTTATCATAAAAAAAGAACAAATAATAGATTAAATCAGTTAATTTTTATTAGTCAATAATTTTTTATCTTTGTAATATTTTTGCCATAATCATATGGTATTATTAATACATAATAAATCTTTCCCCAAAATATTTTATATAGAGTAAAAATAGCAGATGAAAATTCTGCTATTTTTATTTTTTGTATTTTTTTTCAAAGATGATATAATAAAATTAAAATATTTATTGAAAGGAAATTTTATGAAGAACGATATCTTAGATTTAGGTTTAGGAAAAAAAATTCAAAACTATAGATTAAATAAAAAATTTACAATAAAGGAGTTATCTGAAAAAATTGGAATAACATCTTCTATGTTAAGTCAGATAGAAAGAGATTTAGTTAATCCATCTATTGCTACTCTTAGAGCTATATCAAAAGCTTTAGATGTCCCTCTATTTATGTTTTTCAAAGAGGAAAATAATGAAGAGTTAGTAGTCAGAGCTAATAGTAGAAAATCTATTGGACTTCCAGAAAATAATGAAGTGAGATATGAGCTCTTAACTCCTGATACTAAAGGAAGTATTGAATTTTGTATGATGAATATCCCTAGTCACTCTTTCACTGAAGAGATAGGACAGAGTCATTCGGGAGAAGAGGTAGCTTTTATCTTAAAAGGGAAAGTTAAAATAGCAATTGGAAGTAGAGAGTATATTTTAAATGAGGGAGATAGTATTAGAATTCCTGCTCTTACTGAACATAGATGGATAAATGAAGAGAAAGATGAAGTAAAAGTTATCTTTGCTATCAATCCACCTAGTTTTTAATTCTTAAATTATTTTTAGTATTGACATTTTAGTAATTTTAAATTAATATATAATTAATAAAATTAATTTATAATTAAGTAGGTGTGATGATGGTATTAGGTAAAGAGATAAAAGAGTGGAAAGAAGAGTTTCCAATAATTGAAAAAATGTGTAACTTAGAAGATGTATTTTGGTTAAATGAAAATCTTCTATCAACAGAAGAGGTATTAAAAAAATCTGTAGTCTCTTTTGATGAGATAGTTGATGCTAGTGAAAGACTTGAGAGATTTTCCTCATATATAGAAAAAGTTTTTCCAGAAACAAAAATAAGTAAGGGAATAATTGAATCTCCTTTAGTAAAAATTGATAAGATGAAAAATCTTTTAGATGTAGAGGGAGAAGTATATTTAAAATGTGATAGTCATCTTCCTATCTCTGGTTCAATAAAAGCTAGAGGGGGAATCTATGAAGTACTAAAATTTGCTGAAGATGTAGCTATTAAAAGTGGAAAATTAAAGATTACAGATAATTATGAGATTTTAGATAGTGAAGATTTTAGAAAGATTTTTTCTCAATACTCAATAGCAGTTGGTTCTACTGGAAATCTTGGATTATCTATTGGAATAATGGGAGCTAAGCTAGGATTTAAAGTAACAGTTCATATGTCAGCAGATGCTAGACAATGGAAAAAAGATATGCTTAGAAGTAAAGGTGTCAATGTTATTGAATATAAAGAGGATTATAGCAAGGCTGTTGAAGAGGGACGTAAACAAGCTAGTCTTGATAAAAATTGTCATTTTATAGATGATGAAAATTCTAAAACTCTTTTCTTAGGTTATACAGTAGCTGCTCTTCGTCTAAAAAAACAGCTAGAGGAAAAAAATATAGTAATCACTAAGGAAAATCCTCTATTTGTTTATCTTCCTTGCGGAGTAGGGGGAGGTCCTGGTGGAGTTATGTTTGGTCTAAAATCTATTTTTGAAGATAGTGTCCACTGCTTTTTTGCTGAGCCAACTCACTCTCCTTGTATGACTCTTGGACTTGCTACTAAGCTACACGATAAAATTTGTGTACAAGATTTTGGAATAGATAATAAAACTGCTGCTGATGGACTTGCCGTAGGTAGAGCATCTAGTTTTGTAGGTAGATGTGTAGAAAATATTGTATCTGGTTCTTATACTTTAAGCGATGAGCAAATGTATATATATCTAGCTCAAATGGCAGATTTAGAAAATATTTACCTTGAGCCTAGTGCTTTAGCTGGAGTAAAGGGAATAGAGCTCATCGAAAAAAATAAGGTTGGAGAGAGTTATTTAAAAGCCCACAATATCAAAAAAGAAAATATCACTCATATAGCTTGGGCAACTGGTGGAAATATGGTTCCTAGAGATATTATGAATGAATATGTAAATAAAGGAAAAGAATTATTAAAATAATCAAAATTGACAGAAAAAGAATAAAATAGTATAATAACAAAGGAATAAAATATATAAAAAAGCAGATGGGCGGCTGATAACCCACCTGCTTTTATTTTTTTGTAGGAGGATTTATGTTAATTAATTTTAAGAAAGACAGAGAATTTTTTAAAAATCTTTTAATCTTAGCTATTCCAATTATTTTACAAAACCTTATTGGAGCATCATTAAACTTACTTGATAACTTGATGATAGGTAGTCTTGGAGAAAATGCTATTGCTTCAACAGGGATAGCCAACCAATATTATATGCTTTACTACAATGCTACCAATGGTATAGTTATGGGAGCTGGAATCTTTATGGCTCAATATTGGGGTAAAAAAGATATAAAAAGTATCTATAAATTTATGGGAATATCTCTTCTTTTCTCCCTTATTACAGCTATCTTATTTGTTATAGGTGGAGTCTTCTTTGCTGAAAATATTATGGGAATATTTACTCAAGAAAAAATTGTTTCTGATTTAGGAAAAGATTATCTAGCTGCTGTGGCACCTAGTTATATTTTTACAAGTATATCTCTCTCTTTTGCTATGGCTCTAAGAAGTGCTGGTTATACAAAAATACCTATGTACGCTAGTTTGATTGGACTAATTTTCAATGGAATTTTAAACTACATACTTATCTTTGGAAAATTCGGTGCCCCAGCTCTTGGAGTAACTGGTGCTGCCCTTGGAACTACTGTAGCTAGACTTATGGAGATGAGCTTTATACTACACACTATATATATCAGAGATAAAAATATTATAGCTGGTAAAGTTAGTGAGATGTTTACTTTTACAAGAGATTTAATCAATAAATTTATCAAAACTGCTACTCCTGTTGTATTTAATGATGTAATGTGGATAGGAGGAATTACTGTATATTTTATAGCTTACTCTAAACTTGGAACTAATGCCACTGCTACTATGCAGATAGCCAATACTATTAACAATACCTTTAATATCTTTGCTATTGGTATTGCTATTGCCACTAGTATAGTCATAGGGAATAAAATTGGAGCTGGAAAAGAGAGTGAAGCTAAGGAAGCTGCTATTAAGATAAATATCTTTGGAGTTTTCCTTGGAATTATTGTTGGAATATTTTTCTATCTTCTATCTCCATTTATTGTTCTTTTATTTAAGATTACTCCAGAAACAAAAGCTAATGTTATAACTGTTCTTAAAATAATGTCAGTGTTTGTTCCTATTAGATTTTTTGGAGCTGTACAAATACTTGGAGTATTACGTGGTGGTGGAGATGTATTGTATGCTATTATTGTTGAGCTAATAGCTGTATGGGGAATAGGAGTACCTCTATCTTTTTTGGGAGCTACATATTTTAAATATCCTATCACAACTGTTTATTTCTTTGTTTGTATGGAAGAACCTTTTAAAATGATAGCTACTCTACCTAGATTAATTTCTGGTAAATGGATTAGAAACTTAGTAAAATAAAATATAATAAAAAAAGTAGGTGGAAAAATACCTTACCTACTTTTTTATTACTCTACTGTTTTTATAACCTTTTCTCTTTTTTTCTTCCATTTTTACTACCTTTGTGGTATAATGTAATTGAAAATAATATAAGGGAAACGATAACCCGTAAGGGTTGAGGGTAACTCTAAAGAGCTATTCTAATAGTAAATTCGAAGCGTCCAAACTTGAATACTATTTTGAAATAATTCTTCATAAGTTAAACCCCCTTTCTTGTTGGAATTAAGGTTTCCCTTATATATTCATAATAACATAATTAGGTAATTATATCAAGGAGAAGGAAAAATCTTTCTCCTTTTTTAATCTCAAATAAATGGATTAGAAGTTTAGTAAAATAATTTTTAAAATTAAGAAGGAGCTAAAATAGCTCCTTCTTGTTTGTCCCAATACCCATAATATATCTAATTAATTTTAATTAATTAGCCTTTTTATATTTTACGAAAACTTTTTCTTCAATATTTTTATCATTTAAACCTGTTACCTCATAAAAAAATTCATCAAAAGATTTTTCATTTAATTTTTTTTCTAGCTCAACCGCTTGAATATCACTTTCATTTCTATAATTAAAAGCAGCAGCTATTCCTAATATTAAATTTTCATTTTTTGTCTCATATTCTAAAGTTCCTCTCAATGGTTTTATAAGTCTATCATTAAAACTCAACTTTCTTAATGGTTCTCTTCCTACTCTAACCACTTCATCTACTAAATACGGATTTTCAAATCTTCCTAATATTTTATTTATATAGCTATAATGTTTTTCTCTATCAAACCCATACCTTTTAATAAGAACTTCTCCACTTTCCTTCATAGCTCCTAATACTATCTCTCTTATATTTTTATCTTCAATACTCTCTTTTATTGTTCTATATCCTTTTTCTACTCCTAAATATGCTGTTATTGCATGTCCAGTATTTAAAGTAAATAATTTTCTTTCAATAAAAGCCATTAAATTATCTGTTAAAGTCATTCCTTTAAGCTCAGGTATCTCTCCTTTAAATTGTGTTTTATCTACTATCCATTCATTAAACTCTTCAACTCTTACTTTTAAAATATCAGATGTTTTTTCCATAGGAGGTACTATTCTATCAACAGCTGAATCTGGAAATCCTACATATTGATTTACATAATCTTTTGCTTCTTCTGAAAGATATTTAAAAATCTCTTCTTTCAATGCTGTTGTTCCTTTTATCATATTTTCACAAGCTATTATATTTAAATATTTTTTCTCTTTTACATCTTTTCTTTTTTCTAATCCTGTTGCTAATGTTTTAGCTATAATTTTAAGCACATTAGGTCCTACTGCAGTTGTTATTATTTCAGCTTCTTTTATTTTCTCTAAAATCTCTTCCCCATTTGACAGAACTCCGCATACATTTTTTATTATTATTTCTTTACACTTTTGTCCTACTACTTCAACTGTGTATTCTCTCTTATTATTTAATTCTGAAATAACTATTTCATTGATATCTGCAAAACAAACTTCATAATTATTTTCAGATAATATAGCTCCTATAAATCCTCTTCCTATATTTCCTGCTCCAAATTGTATTGCTTTTTTCATCCTTTACTCCTCCTTAAAAAGAAAATATTTTATATAATTTTTCTATATCTTTCTCTTCTTTTAGTTTTAAAACTTCTTCTTCATCTTCTATTACATCTGATAGATGAGAAATTATTTCTATATGCTCATTACTTTTTGCTGCAATTCCAATTAGAAAATACGCTATATTACCATTTCCAAAATCAATTCCCTCTGGATATTGGAAGATAACTATTCCTGTTTTTTCTATCTCTTGTTTTCCTTCCACTGTTCCATGAGGAATAGCTACATAATTTCCTAAATAAGTAGTTGATTGTTTTTCACGTTCTAAAATATAATTTGTATAATTTGGTTTTACATAGCCTAGTTCTGCCATGTAACTACCTACATCTTTTAAAGCTTCTTCCTTAGTTACTGACTTTTTATTTAAAATAATTGCTTTTTTTTCTAAATTGAACTTATTATTTATATCTTCAGTTGCTGTATCCTCTCTACTTGTTTTTATAGAGCTATTATTTTTGTTATTTTTTAACTTTTCTACTAATTCATCATAGAAACTTCCATTCATAAAATTATCAATTGATAAATGAAGTGGTTGTGATACTACTGTTTTAGCTCTAGGTGTTAAATCTTTATGAGTTATTACTATATCTATATCTTCAGTTAAATTTGAAATAGAACAATTAGTTACTTCAATATTTAATCCTGCTTCATTCACTTTTTTTCTTAGTACACTAGCCCCCATAGCACTAGAACCCATTCCAGCATCACAAGCTACTACTATCTTAGAAATCCCATCCTTAGTAATATCAAACTTATTAGCTTTTGAATTTTTTAAATCTTTCATTTTCTTTTGAGCTTCTTCTAATCCCAACTCATCTTTAGAGCTTTTTATAATAATTGATGAAATTACAAAAGAAACTACTGTTGCTACAACTATACTAGCTAATACTTTTAATAGTCCTCCTTTTGGTGCTAAAGCCATTATTGCAAAAACACTTCCTGGAGATGGTGGAGCTATCAAACCAGAATTTAATACTACATTTGTAAAAACTCCAGCCATTCCACCAAAAATAACTGCTATGATTAAGAAAGGTTTCATTAAAATATATGGGAAATAAATTTCATGAATTCCACCAAAGAAGTGGATAATTGCTGCTCCAGATGCTGATTCCTTTGAACTACCTTTACTAAAGAATATATAAGCTAATAAAACTCCTAATCCTGGTCCTGGATTTGCTTCAATTAAGAAAAATATTGATTTACCTGTTTCTGATACCTGTTGAATTCCTAATGGAGAAAATACTCCATGATTTATGGCGTTATTTAAAAATAAAACTTTTGCAGGTTCAACTAAGATAGAAGTTATTGGTAATAATCCTAATTTAACTAAGGTATTTACTCCATTCCCTAAAAATTCATTTGCAACTTGAACTAAAGGTCCAATAGCTTTAAAAAATACTATTGCTAAAATTATTCCCAAGATTCCTATTGAAAAGTTATTTATCAACATTTCAAATCCCGACTTAACTTTTCCATTTATTACTTTATCAAATTTTTTAATAACATATCCAGCTACTGGTCCTGCTATCATCGCTCCTATAAACATTGGAATTGTTGTTCCTACAATAACCCCAGCTGTTGTAATTGCTCCTATTATTCCGCCACGCTCTCCTGCTACTAATTTTCCTCCGCTATATCCTATTAACAAAGGGAGTAGATAAGTTAACATTGGAGAAATTAACTTTGCTAACTCTTCATTGGGTAACCAACCTGTTGGAATAAATAAAGCTGTAGCTATTCCCCAAGCTATAAAAGCTCCTATATTTGGCATTACCATTCCACTTAAAAATCTTCCAAAACTTTGAACATAAATTTTTAAACTAGTTTTATTTTCCATTTTTTTACCTCCTACTTTTTATGCTTTTATTATACTTTTTTTAAACATTTTCTTCAAAGTTGAAACATTTCAAGAAAAATTGATAGTGATAATTTCCAAAAAAATAGAAATATTTTTTTTCAAAAAAAAGCAACAAAAAAAGACTAGCAAAATCGACTAGTCTTTCTTATAGTATTTTTATCTAATTATTATCTATTAGTTCTTTTATTTCTTTTTCATTTAAATTTGGAATTTTTTCTATAAAATTCTTTTCTTCCAATAAAGTAACAAAATTTGTTAAGGCATCTATATGCTCTTTTTGGTCCAAACTTGAGAAGCTCAAAAGGATTTTTACTTTTTTATCTCCTGGAAAAGTAACTTCATTTTTTAAAATTAAAAGACTCATTCCTGTTTTCTTTACCAATCCTTTTGTTCTAGCATGTGGAAGAGCTATCACTTCATTCACAACCATATAACTTCCATTTTGTTCTACATTTTTTATCATCTCAGATATGTACTCTTTTTCAATAAATCCTCCTTTTTCTAAAGCTTCTCCTGAAGTGATTATTGCTTCTCTCCAATCTTTTACCCTTTCTACAATATTTATATTTTCTATTGGTAGTAAATCTGAAAGAGTATAAATTTTTCCCTCCTCTAAATCATCAATATATCTATATTTTAAAATATTTTTTAGTTTTTTTATTAACTCTTTCTCATTTATAATTTTAGCTTCTTCCCCTATTACATTCATCATTTGCTTTAGAGATATTTTCCTTTGAATTTCACTTAAGCCATAACTTTCTAATAATATTTTATCCTCTTTGGTTAAAATTGGATGAACTTTTATTATAGGAAAACTATAATCCAATTTCTCTTCAATCTCTAAAGTCGTAATAATAAAATCTATTTCATCATAATCTTCTATTTCTAAAAATTTATGATAAGGAAGAGTTGCTATGATATTTACATCATATCTTTCTAATAATTTTTGGGCTAATAATTTAGAACTTCCATATCCTAACCCACATACTATTATGATATTTTTAGTTTTTCTTTGAGAGTTTACCTTTCTATCAATAGCTGTTTTAAAATGTATTGTTAAAAAAGCTATCTCCTCTTCTGGAATATCTTTTCCTATATATCTTTCTAAATATTTTTTACTTACTTTTTTTACTTTTTCATATAGTTCTCCATAAAGTACTTGAATCTCATCAGATATTTTATTGTCAAATTTTATATCGTTTCTTATTCTATAATAAGCAGGTTTTAGATGATTTAATAATCCATCTATTAAAGCTTTATCTTGAGTTAAATTTATTTGTAAAACATCACTAATATCTCGTATTAATTTATTAATTAATATCTCTAACTCTATCCAGTTTTCAAAGAAAGAAGAGTTAAAATTGTAAGAGTGAGCTCCTAAAAATAATTCTGTAAGTAAAAGTATCTCGTCTTCTTCTATTTTTATCTTTGTATATTCTTCTAAAAATTCTAATTCTCTACTTATTATTTCAAACTCTTTTGTTTCCATTAAAAATTTCTTATTGATTTTTCTTCCAACTATTTTTTTATTATTTTTTATTCTATTTAGCATCAAAGCTATATATAATCTTAAAATACTAAAGGCTTCATCTGAAATAGTTATATCTAATTTTTTTTCTATTCTTTTTACAAATTTATAAATATTTTTTAAATTGATATCTTCAAATATTAGTTTAAAATCTGCAAAAATAATATCTTTTAAATATGTTTTAGAATTTTTATTTTTTAATCTCAATTCATTTTCAGAATCTATCATTAAATACTTATTTAAAAATCTTAATTGCAACATTCTTATTTTTTCTTCGTTACCTTCTAACACTATCCCTTGTTTTGAATAAAAATTTAGATTTAAACCATTTTCTATAAAAAATATTTTTACTTCTTTCAAATCTATTTTTATTGTGCTCATACTTATATCTAAAGTATCTGCTAAATCAATCAGTTTATTCATATCAAAAAACAAAAATTTTTCTTCTATATACTCTTTTCTTTCATCACTGGTAAAAATATAAAATCTTTGTGCCATACTTTTTAATAGCTCTTGTATTTTATTATCATCTTCTTTCAGTACATATATACCTTTAGAAAGTTTCTCAATCTCATTTAAATTAAACTTACTTAAATAATAGTTTATATTCTCTATATCATATCTAATACTTCTCTCACTTATATTAAATTTTTCTGCTATCTCTTTTAACGAAAAAGAATAGTTATTTTCTCTCAAATACTCTATAATCTCTATACATCTTTTATTTAACATCTATTACCTCCATATCTAAAATTTTTTCCAACTCAAAGAGATTTAAAATATCTTTCTCATCATCTGTAATCTCTATAATCTCTAATTCTTTTTGGTCCATTTTTTCTATTTTCTTTTTAAGTTTATTAACTTTTTCTATCTCTAAAGAAAGTTTTAAAATTAAAAAAATCTCTTTATTTTTTAATAAAATTCCATAAGGATAGTGCTTTATTACTATCTCTCTTCTATTTTCTTCTTCTAGTATTATTCCTATTTTATTTTGAAATATTTGAATTCTATTCTCTTCTATTTCTAAAGAAAAATTACCTTTTTGATTCATTTCCACTTTAATTTTAACTTTCTCGTTATTTTCTTTTTGAATTATATATTTTTCTATAAATTTTTTATAAAATTCCTTATCTAAATAATCTTCTAATATGATAATAACTTTATCTTTGTATAGTTCTTCTACTCTATGTTTTAGCTCTTTATGAGTTATTAATATCTGTATATCTTCTTCTACTTCATTTATGCTATAGTTCTCAACTTCAATTTTTGAATATCCTTTTTTTGTCAATTCTGTCACTAAATAATTTTTTCCTATACTACTTGTTCCAACTCCTCCCATACAAACAATACCTATCTTTTTTATCTCATCATCCATCTTTATTTTAAATTCTTCCTCTGCTAATTTCATTTCAAATTCATCTGCTCTTAATAATAAAAAATAAGAAATAATGAATGATACTAAAGTTGATAGAAAGACTCCTAAGAACATATAAAATAAGTTAGACTTTGTGAAAAGAGATATTAATATAATACTTCCTGGAGAAGGGAGAGTATATAATGTTATATTTAGAGAATAAAATATAAAATTACCAATTAATCCTCCTACTATCAATGCTAATAATAGTTTTAAATTTTTTAAAATATAAGGGAAATAAATCTCGTGGATTCCTCCAAAAAATTCAAGACATAGTGAATCTAATATATTTCCTTTATCTTTTTTTAAAAAATAATATGCTAACAATACTCCCAATCCTGGTCCAGGATTTGTTTCTAATAAGAAAAAAATAGAACTTCCTTTTTCTAATATCTCTTCATAGCCTAAAAAAAATAGTATCCCATGATTCACAAAATTATTAAGGAAAAATACCTTAGAAATTTCTATTATAGGAGTAATAACAATTATAAATAAAATATTATCTTTTTTATTAATAAAATACTCAAATATTTTATCAAGCCCTAATCCTATACTTTGATTTAAATAAAAAAATAAAACTCCTAATATAATACTAATAGTTGGTATTATTAAATTTATTGCTAACATCTCTATACTTGAAAAATATTTCAATATTATATCTTTTTTTATCCTTTTTATAATATAACTAGCAAAATAAGAAATTAATAATATTATTAAAATATTACTATTTTGGGTTATTGTTAAGAATATAATAACTGATAGTACACTTGTAATTGCTCCATATTTTTTTTCAACTGAACTTCCAGTTGTATATGCAATGCCAAAAGGTATTACATACTTTATTAATTTTTCTACAATTTCTTCTGTAATTTCTAACTTTAACTTTATAATATTAAATATTCCTACAGCTATAAAAAATGGCATGTTTTTTATTATAATTCCTTGATAAAAATTTATAACTTTAAAAATTTTATTTTTCATTCATCCACCGCACTTTTAAAATAATTTGAACTATATTTATATATTTATATTTATTTTACTACACTTTTTATTTTATTATCAATTTATATTTTTTCAAAAAAAAATGAAACAATTTAACTTTGAAATTTTATTTCAAAAATTATAATATATATGTATATTTTAATTCTTTATAAATTTAAATAGGAGGCTTTATGAGAGTTATTATTCCTGAAGGAAAAATTGGAGATTGGGCTGCTTATTATGTTGCAAAAAAAATATTAGAGTTTAAACCAACTAAAGAAAAACCTTTTGTTCTTGGTCTACCTACTGGAAGTACACCTACTGAAATGTATAAAAGATTAATTAAACTTTATCAAGACAACATAATTTCTTTTGAAAATGTTATTACATTTAATATGGATGAATATGTTGGATTAGGAGAAACTCATCCTCAAAGTTACCATACTTATATGTTTGAAAATTTCTTTAATCATGTTGATATTAAAAAAGAAAATATAAACATACTAAATGGATTAGCTGAAAATTTAGAAGAAGAGTGTAAAAACTATGAAGAAAAGATAAAATCATTAGGTGGAATTAAACTATTTGTTGGTGGTATTGGTTCTGATGGACATCTAGCTTTTAACGAACCAGGTTCATCATTAAGTTCTAGAACTAGAGTTAAAGAACTTACTACTGAAACTATAATTGCTAACTCTAGATTTTTTGATAATGATGTGAACAAAGTACCTAAAAAAGCTTTTACAGTTGGTGTTGCTACTGTACTTGATTCAGAAGAGGTATTAGTAATGGTTGATTCAAGTAATAAAGCTTTAGCTCTACATAAAGCAATTGAAGAGGGAGTTAACCATATGTGTACTGTTTCAGCTTTACAACTACATAAAAAAGGAATAATAGTTGCTGATGAAAGTGCATGTGGAGAACTTAAAGTTTCTACTTATAGATATTTTAAAGATATTGAAAAAAATAATCTAAAACCATTAGAGTTAATAGAAAATTTATATAAATAATTAAATTAATTGAACCATTTTCCTAAATTTTTATAGAAACTGTTGTAAATAATGATTAAAATCATATATTTTCAACAGTTTTTTTAATTCTTAAAAAAAATATGATATAATATGAAAATAAAATCAAAGAAAGGAGAGAAGATGAAAGCCACAGGAATAGTAGTGGAATACAATCCTTTTCACAATGGACACAGATACCATCTACAAAAAGCTAAAGAACTGAATCCTGACTCTATCATCATAGCTGTTATGAGTGGAGATTTTGTTCAAAGGGGAGAACCTTCAATAGTTGATAGGTGGACAAAGGCTAAGATGACTTTAGCTAATGGAGTTGATATAGTAGTAGAGTTACCTGTTTTTTATTCTTCACAGAGCGCAGAGATCTTTGCTAAAGGAGCTGTGGGAATTTTAGAAGAATTAAGATGTAACTCTATGGTATTTGGTTCAGAGAGTGGAGAGATTGAAGAGTTAAAAAGAATATCTACACTCCAAGAGAGTGATGAGTTTAAAATAAAATTAAAAGAGAGATTAAAAGAGGGACATTCATATCCCACTGCACATAGTCTAACTATGAAGGAGATTTTAGGAGAGAGTGAGCTCAACTCCAATGATATCTTAGGACTTGAATATATAAAAGCTATCAGATATTGGAAAAGTTCCATAACACCTATGACTCTAAAAAGAGAAAAGGTAGGGTATCACGATACAAATATTGTAGGAGATTTTGCAAGTGCTACAAAGATTAGAGAGCATCTTAAAAAAAATGAAGAGATTAAAAATATTGTTACAAAGGAAAGCTATAATATTTTAAAAGATTATGATAACTTTACATATATGGAAGATTTTTACTCTCTTATTAGATATGAGTTAATTAAAAACTCTAAAAAACTATCTGATATACAGGATATGGAGATTGGTTTTGAAAATAGGCTCTATGAAGGAGCTGTAAAATTTTCTGACTATAAAGATTTTTTCCAAGCTATTAGCAATAGGAGATACACTATGGGAAGAGTGCAGAGGGTACTCACTCATACACTTTTAGGACTTACTAACTCTATCACTGAAGATGTAAAAAAATCTATTCCCTATGTGAGAGTACTAGGATTTAATTCTAAAGGAAGAGAGTATTTAAACTATCTAAAGAAATTTGAAAACAGTAAGATTATCACCTCTTACAAAAAAATGAATGAGATTTTTTCTCCAGAAGTTTGCTCTCTAATAGAGTTTAATGAGGAAAGCTCAAAAATATATAGACTTATAAATAATTACAAGGACTATAAGTCCCCAATAATTTTAAAGGAGGAAACTAATGAGTAAAAGATTACCTACAAGTATACAGATTTTTTATGGATTAGGGGTAAGCTATGCCATTGTTGACCAGATATTTGCTCAATGGATACTATATTTCTATCTACCACCAGAGAGTTCAGGACTAAAGCCTGTAATGGCTCCACTTCTTATCTCACTAGCTCTAGTTATTTCAAGATTTGTAGATATGGTAACAGACCCAGTGGTAGGATTTTTATCTGATAAAGTAAATACAAGATGGGGTAGGCGTATTCCTTTTATAGCTGTGGGAATTATTCCATTAGCACTATTTACTATTGCTTTTTTCTATCCACCTATGAATAATGAAAAATTAGCTTTTATCTATCTAGCTATAGTTGGTTCTATGTTCTTTACTTTTTATACAATAGTAGGAGCACCTTATAACTCTCTTATTCCAGAGATAGGACAGACAACTGAAGAGAGATTAAATCTTTCCACTTGGCAATCAGTTTTTAGATTAGTCTATACAGCTATCGCTATGATTATTCCTGGAGCATTAATAGGAATGATAGGTAAGGGAGATACCCTTGTAGGTGTAAGAGGTATGGTTATCTCTCTATGTGTGTTAGTTATTATTGGTGGACTTATCACTGTATTTTTAGTTCCTGAGAAAAAATACTCACTTGGTAAAACTTCTCAAGCTAATTTTAGAGATACTATGAAGATAGTTTTTAAAAATAAAGCTTTTATCAACTATCTTTTTGGACTTCTATTTTTCTTTATAGGTTTTAATAATCTAAGAGCTATAATGAACTACTTTATAGAGGATATTATGGGAATGGGAAAAGGAGCTATCACTATTGCATCAGCTCTTCTCTTTGGAATGTCAGCTCTATTTTTCTATCCAACAAATAAGCTTTCTAAAAAATATGGCTATAGAAAAATTATGTTAGCTTGTCTAGCTATGCTTACATTTTTCACTCTCTGCCTATTCCAATTAGGAAAAATCATTCCAGTTTCTATGGGATATCCACTTTTTGCTTTAATTGGTATACCTGTTGCTGGTTCAGCTTTTATCTTCCCACCAGCTATGCTCAGTGAAATAGGTAGTAAGATAAGTGAAGAGAATGGAAATAGAATAGAGGGAGTTTGTTTTGGTATACAGGGATTTTTCTTAAAGATGGCTTTTATGATATCTATACTTATACTTCCAATTATATTAGTAGCTGGAAATGGAGATATCTTTTCTGCTATTACCACAGCACCTAAGGGAGTAGAAAAATCTGGTATATATCTCACTTCTCTGGTTTCAGCTATATCTTTTATAATATCTTTCTTCTTTTATTATAGATATGAAGAGTAAATTTTTTCACTATACTGATATTTATGTTATAATTATACAAAATAGTGAAAAATATCTGTTTTTTGCTACTCTAGAACCAGCATAAATTCTATATTAGAAACCATACCCTCTATGAGCTTTTTATGAGTTTATAGAGGGTATTTTTTAGCCATATGTTTACTCTCAATAATAAAATTACAGGTGTACAAATCGATTTTAAAAAATGAAACTAGATATTATTAGTTTACTTTCATATAATATTTATGTTGTACTTATAAAATATCTAGTAGATTAAAAGTATATTATATAGTAAAATATAGTATATTGAGGACAAAGGGAGAGAGCTATGGAAGTAATCTATCTTATAGCTTTAGAGATTAGTATCATCTTAGGAGCACTAAAATTTTTCTCTTTAGAGCTTGGAATATTTTTCAGTTTAATTTTAGTTTTAGGTATTTTTATCTTTAATAGAGAAAAAAATATTTTTCTTTTATTACTTCCCATTCTATTTTTAATTAGGGCTTTCTTTTTATTCAACTCTTCAAATAGTGTAGGAGATATAAAAACTTTTCAAATTTCACTCTATGAAGGACGTGGAAAAATTGAAAAGATAGATAATAAATATCCATTAAACAATTCATATCTCTATCTTTCCAATAAATCCAATGGCAAGTATGAAGTAATTGGAGAGATAAAAGAGATTAATAAAAAGTATGGGAATGAATACTTCAATATCCAAGTAGAAAAGATTACCTCTATACCTCAAAATAGTATACACAGATATTTTCAAAAGAAAAGTGAAAATATTTTAAGAAACTCTGGTTATGATATGAAAAGAGTATATGAGGCAGTCATCTTAGGAAAGGGATATAGGCTCACACAAGAGATGAGAGAAAAATTTAACTATATAGGGATTTCACATCTTATGGCTCTTTCTGGTTTTCATATAGGGCTGGTTATCTCAATTATCTCTTTTCTCCTTCCTACAAAGTTACCTTTGAAAAAAAGGGAAAGGAATATATTTTTATTATTCGCCTTAACCCTATACTATTTTGGAATAGAACACTCTCCTTCATTAGATAGAGCATATATTATGGGAGCTATCTATCTTCTTGGAAAAATTTTAGATGAGAATACAGAGTTATTAAAAACTCTCACTGTAAGTTATATTCTCTCACTTATTATAAATCCTGCTTCTATTAACAGCATTTCATTTCAACTATCCTATGGAGCTGTATTTATTATAGCAGGAATTTTTCCCTATATTAAAACTAAAATATATAAAGGGAAGTCTAAGATAATAGATGGAATTTTACTTACATTGAGCATTCAATTTTTTCTTACACCTCTACTTATTCAGGAGTTTGGTGTTATACAACTTCTATCTTTTATTACCAATATGATAGTAGTTCCAGTGGGAAGTCTATTTATATCTCTTGGATTTATTGGACTTCTTTTAGAAAATTTTTCATTAGGATTTTTAATTACCCCAATATTAAATATAGTTTTTAAACTATTTTTTATATTGGTAGATTTTTTTAATACTATTCCTTTTATGAGTATAAAATATAAAAATGAGAGTAAGCTTATAACTATTTTCTATATTTTTCTTATAGCAGGAGTATTTATCTTAAAATTTAGAAAGGATTACAAAAAAGATGAAAAGATTTATAAACGAACTAAAATATCTCAATAGAGGTATGCCTACATCTACAAAAATTATACTTGGAGTGATTGTTGCATATATTTTATTAAGCTTTGGTAAAAATATACTTTTCAATCCCTCTATCTTTATCAATATAGCTATACTTCTATTTTCTCTGCTTGTACACGAGATTTCTCACGGAGTTATGGCTTATATCTGTGGAGATAATACTGCTAAAAATTATGGAAGATTAAGTTTAAATCCTCTACATCATCTAGACCCATTGGGAACTATTTTTCCTATACTTCTAATTTTATCTGGCTCTTCCTTTGTCTTCGGTTGGGCAAAACCTGTACCTATTAATTATTACAGACTAAAATATGGAAGATTGGGAGAATTTTTAGTAGCAATAGCTGGAGTACTATCAAATATTCTATTGGCTATCATTGGTATGTTTTTATTCAAACATTTCTATGAGTTATTAGCTCCTCTACATCTACTTGAGCCTGTACTTTATATGATTAGCTTGAATATTTTGCTTGCTGTATTTAATATTATACCAATACCACCACTAGATGGTTCAAGAGTACTTGCTTCAATAGGTAGTTATGATTTAAGAGATAGTATCTTCCATATGGATAGATATGGTATTTTTATAATTATGATTCTAAGTTGGACTGGATTTTTATATAAATTTATAGCTCCAGTTTATATGGCTATTCTTAGTTTTTTAGATAAATTAATTTAATGGAGAGATTTATGAAAAGTGTTGCTAGAGAGTATGTTATTGAATTTGAAGAGAGAAAATCAAAATTTATAGGCTATGTAAAGCCTGTTGGAAGTAAGGTAGAAGCTGAGGAATTTATACAATCTATAAAAAATAAGCACCCAGATGCTACACATAACTGTTCTGCTTATAAGGTAGTAGACAATGGACAGGAGTACTTTAAAACTGATGATGATGGAGAACCTAGTGGTACTGCTGGTAAACCAATGGGAGATATCATTACCTATATGGAAGTTACAAACCTTGCTGTTGTAGCTACTAGATATTTTGGTGGAATAAAGCTAGGAGCTGGTGGACTTGTTAGAAACTATGCTAAAACAGCTAAACTTGCTATACAGGAAGCTGGGATAGAGGAGTATGTAGAAAGAAAAATCTATCTTATTGATTTTTCCTATGAAAGAATTGGAGAGGTAGAATCTATCTTAAACAGTGGTGGGGCTGAATATTTAGATAAGGGATATAATGATAGAGTAACTTATAAGGTAAGAATTGATACCCCTACTCTTGAAAATCTTCAAGCTCTGAGAGATATTATGATAATAGATTTATAAGAAACAAAAGTCAAGGATAACAAAGTGAGTTATTCTTGACTTTTTATTTTTATATTTTATAAATCATCACTATAATAATCTTATTCTAAATTTATTATAATTTATTTTGACAATCTCCTGTTCTTAAAAATTCATCTAAGTTTTCATAAGAGATTTCTATCATATTTGTTAAGGCTTCATCTGTATAAGAACCAATGTGTGGAGTTATTAAAACTCTTGGATATAAAGAGATTAACTTCTCAACATTTTTATCAATCTCTTTTCCAGCCATATCCTTAAAGAAGAATTCTTTTTCATTAGAGAATACATCAGTTGCAAATCCTCCAATTTTGCCACTCTCTAATCCTTTTATTATAGCTTCTACATCTTGAAGCTCTCCTCTTGCTGTATTGATAAGTATAGCTCCATCTTTTAAATTAGAGATAAATTCTTCTCCTAATAGATTATCGTTTTCTCCTTTGATATATGGGCAGTGTAATGTAATTATATCAGCAGTTTTATTTAATTCTTCCATAGTTACATACTCTACTACTTCTTTAGCAGCCTCACTTGGATATAAGTCATAAGCTATAACTCTAGCTCCTAATCCTTTGAAAAGTTTTGCTGCTGTAAATCCTATCTTTCCTGTTCCTATTACTCCTACAGTAAGATTTCTAATCTCAGGACTGAACATATACTCATCTACGATAAAGTTTTTATTTCTACTTCTATCTACCATATATGCCCCTTTTCTAACTAGGTTCATAGCAAAAGTGATAGCTAATTCTGCTATAGCATTAGGTGAATATCTTGGAACTCTAGCCATCTTAAATCCCATCTCATATGCAGCTTCTAAGTCTATATGATTATATCCTACTGTTCTAGTAAGTAAATACTCTACTCCAAAATTTTTCATTTTCTCTAAGTTTTTTCTATTAGCTGGACAGTTAGCTCTAAGCATAACAGCTTGATGTCCCTCTATTAAATTTACATTTTCATCATTCATTAACTCTTCTACTAAAGTTAAATCATAACCAAATTTATTTAATCTTTCAAAGAAAGGTTTTTCTACTTTTCTAACTCCATAACATATTAATTTCATATTCTCCTCCTAAAACTTACATATATATATTTAAAGATTTTATTATCTCTAATACTACTATCCAAAGAGGCATACATATTACACTAAATATTGTTGAAAGTAGTGAACAGTTTGATGTAAGTACAGATTCTTTATCAAATTTAATAGCATACGCTGCTGCTACTGTAGCTGTTGGAGTAGCCATCATTATAATTACAGAAGCTAATCCTACAAATGATATTGGCAAAATATTTGTTACAGTTAAAATATATAAAGCTATCAAATTAATAAAAGGAACTACTAATACTTTTATAAAACTATATATCCAAGAATCCCTTGATGATATAGCTTCTACTAATGAGATATCAGCTAGTTTTGCTCCTATTGCTAACCAAGCTAGTGGAGAAGAAAGAGCAGCTAAATATGTCATTGGTTTAAATAACCAGAAAGCTGTTTTGTCTATTCTTAAAAATGCATAACTCTTTTCTCCTATTGTTATTTGTGGAAGAGAATCTTGAAATACCCATATAAACATTCCTAAAAAAGTTGCAAGTACAATAGAGTTTAAAAACATTTGCTTAATATTATTTTTATCAGCTTTTATTCCAGACATTTTAATATAAGCATAAGAATATAAGAATACTCTGTAAGCTATATTAAATATAGAAGCATACATCACTCCTGTAGCCCCATAAACTGCTGATATGATTGGAATACCAAAGAACGTTGTAGAACCAAAAGTTGTTAAAATTTCTAAAACTACTTTTTTATCTCCGTTGTATTTTATATAAATAAGTTTTGTAATAAATATAAGGATAATATAAATAGCAAATCCCCATATTAATAAGTTGATTCCTTGCATTAGACTAGTTTTGTTAATATCTTGCATAAAGGCATTAAAAGCTAATGCTGGTAATGAAGCTGAAAGAATTACATCTGTTAAAATCTTTGCTGTTCCATCTTTAAATACTCCTTTTCTTCTTAAATAGAAACCAAATAAGATAATTAAAACTGATGATGATATAGCTCCAACTATACTATTGTTTTTTAAAATTCCTGTTAAAATCTCACTGAAATTCATAAATCCCTCCAAGTTAATTATTTTTTATATATTATTAGAATACCCTTTTTAATTAATAACTTCAATTTTTTTAAATTTATAAATATTTTTTTAAATTTTTTAAGTAATTTTTATTTTTTCTTATTTTATATAGCTAAATTTTTTTTCGTTAAAAGTTCATTAATTTATCTTTTAATATATAGTATTTAAATAAAAAAAATGTTAAGATAGTTATTATGAATAGACTAAATTTTAAAAGTAAACTTATTTTATATGTAACACTTATTAACTTTTTTACCCTTATTATCTCTTATGGAATTTTTATCAATATAAAACTTACTACAAATAAAGAAAATATAAATAGTAACCTTGTTGAAGTATCTAAATTAGTTGCAACTGATGATACCATTCTTCAAGCTGTAAGCACAGGTATAATCAATCCTGAAATTGATAAAAAAACAGACAAATATATATCATTATTTCAAAATATAGATATTATAGTAATAACAGATATTACTGGAAAAAAGTATTCACACTTAGATAAAAAACAAATTGGTCAAAAATTTGTTAATCCTGTAAACTGGGATAAAATTCTTAAAAATGAAGGATATTTTTCTACTATGCTTGGTTCTGTAGGTATTACTACTAGATGGTTCGAACCTATCTTATCACAGGAGAAAAACAAAGTACTTGGCTTTGTAATGATTGGAAAATATGATAACCTTATAAAAACTTCTAACAATTCTACTATAATAATCTTTACTTCACTATTTTTATTAGCGCTAACTATAGCTTTTATACTTTCTATATTTTTTGCTGGAGGAGTAAAAAAATCTTTATTTGGCTTAGAACCTGAAGATATTACTCAACTTCATATCAAAGAACAACTTATTATAAATAATTTAGAATCTGGATTGATTGCTCTCAATAAAGAAAATCAAATTGTAGGAGTAAATCAAGTATTCTTAAAAAAATTTCCATATCTTACTCCTGAAAAAGTTTTAAATCACACATTATCTTTACTGGGTGGGAACAATATTACTAGAACAGAAATTACAATAGATAATAATATATTCTATATAAAAATTCTTCCTATCTGCCAAGATGAAAAATATTTTGGAAATATTTTACTACTTGAAACACGTGATGATGTAGATTCTTATGCAAGAGAAATTACAGGTATTGATCAATTGGTAGAGGGAATGAGAGCCAACATACATGAATTTAAGAATAGACTTCATGTAATTCTAGGACTTATTAATATTAATAAATTAGATTTAGCTAAAAAATATATATTGGAGGCTCAAGAATTAAATGAGTATGATTTTAAAAAATATAATCAAATTAAAAATCCTTTTTTAAAGGCTATACTTTTAGGAAAAGAAGCTATTTGTAAAGAAAGAAAAATAGAGTTTATATTTGATTCAAAATCTAACTTTGAGCTTAAACCTAAAAAATTTTTTATTGAAGATCTAAGTACTATTATTGGAAATCTTATTGAAAACTCTATAGAGTCTTTTATAGACTATAATATAGATAATAAATTTATAAAAATACAAATATTACAAAATAAAAGCTTTTTTTCTATATCTGTTACTGATAATGGAAAATCTATTTCAGATGATATTCTTAATAAAATATTTGATTATGGTTTCTCTACAAAGGGGAAAAATCGTGGTGTTGGACTCTATCTTGTGCAAGAAAAATTAAAATTATATAACGGAAATATAAGAATAGAAAGAGATGAATCTAAAAAAACTTTTATTATAGAGGTGAAAAATGAAGAATGTTCTAATTGTTGAAGATGACCCAATGGTAGCTATGATTAACGAAGAGTATCTTTCTAGTTTTCAAAATATAAAAGTTCTTGGAAGAACTTTTACTGAAAAAGATACTTTAGATTTTTTAACTACTCATAAAGTTGATTTAATTATTTTAGATGTATTTTTAGGTGAAGAGAATGGAATAGAAATTTTGAAGAAAATAAGAACATTAGGTTATACCACTGATGTTATTATGATAACTTCTGCTAATGGAGGAGAAGATATAAAAAAAGCTTTCTCATTTGGTTGTATTGATTACTTAATAAAACCATTTGATTTTGAAAGATTAAAAATTAGTATAGATAAAATTTTTACTAGAGATGAAATCTTAAATAAATCTAAAGTTAAGCAAGATTCTATTGATAATATTCATTCTACTCCTTCTAGCTTAAATCTTCCAAAGGGATTGAATTCAAAAACATTAGAAAAAGTTACTCAAATTATATCTAATCTTCCAAATGAAGAGTTTGGAATAAAAGATATTTGTCAAATAACTGATATTAGCAATGTTACTATAAAAAAATATCTGGATTATTTAGAAAATATAAAATATATAACTAGTTTTACTAACTATGGAAATATTGGACGCCCTCTATATCTCTATAAAAAAATAAGGTAGATATACTCTACCTTATTTTCCTAATAAATATTCATATAATCTATTTTCTATCTCATCTTTCAAAAGTAACTCATACTCTACTACTTGATTTCCTTTATAATTTATTATCTCCTTAGGATTTAATACCTCTTTAACTTGTCCAAGGTAGTAAAAATTTTCTCCAGACTTTTTCTTAATAAAGGCTTCTAAAGTATAATAATTTTCTGCTATCTTTCCCTCTGCTGTAAGTTTACCATTTCTACTTAAACACCTTTGATTTTTTGAATACCAAGTAAATCTTCTATTATCAAAAAACTTATTATCATATTGGGTAAAAGGTGGTGTATCATCCAAAGTAATAAATAGTATTACTTTTCTCTGTTCTTCAAAAACAGTGTATCCACTTACTTGGTAACCATTATTAAAATCTAAATTGAGATACCAAAATGCTTCCTGCTTACTATACTCCTTATATCTTAATATACTCTCCTCTTCTATTTGTTTATAGTTTTTCTCCACGTACGCCAAGTTATATTTTATCAAATCATCTATTAGATTTTTAAAATACTCTTTCTCTTTGTAACTTTTTCTGAAATCGTTACTTAAAACTATATCCTCCCCATATCTTTCAACAATAGGTAAAAAATCCTTAGCTGTTGAAAGGCTTACAAATATCTCCTTTGCTAAATGCTTTATAGCATTTTCAATATTTTCTTTTTGATTACTTAAAGAGTATCTCTCTTTTAAAATTTTCTCTATCTCATCTATATCTATTTTTTCATCTCTCAGTAACTTTTCTAAGATTACCATCTCATGCACTCTTTTAGCTGGAGTAAAAAAGCTAGATAAAAAAGTTAGATAGTTGCTCTCCCTTTCATTAAGAGCTGGAAACTCCTCTCTAGGTTTTAAAATTCTAAGTACCTCATCATAAGTTTTCTTATATTTCAATATTACACTTGGCTCTATCATATTCTTTTCAAAAAAATCATATAGCAGAGGTATTCTTCCAAGTTGTTTTTCAAGAAGTACGAAGTCTTTTTCTATATTTTTCTTTGTAGAAAAGTTTGTTTTATTAATATTTTCAAAAATTCTCTCCTTAACTATCTCCTCAAAAATTATAGAACTCTGTCCCGGAATCATATCTGTTCCATTCATTATAAACCTTTTCATATAGTCTTTATCATAGCTACTATTTTGAGATACAGCTACAGGAATTAAAAAGTTTTTCTCATAGTTACCAATAAAATCAAGTATAACTACATACTCCTTATCTGGATATTTTCTAAGTCCTCTCCCTAGTTGTTGGATATATACAATTGATGACTCAGTAGGACGTAGCAGTATCACTTGATTTACACAAGGAATATCTACTCCCTCATTAAATATATCTACAGTTATAATATACTCTATCTTACCATTTTCAAGCTCAGTTATAGCCTTTTCTCTTTTCTCATCACTATCATCTCCAACTAAAGCTACACATTTTACTCCCCTCTCTTGAAATCTTTCCTCAAGAAGTAATGCTTCCTCTACACGAGATACAAAAATAAGTCCATGAAGCTTTTCTCCACTATATCCATAAAATTTACTCTTCTCTAAAATATGATTTACCCTTTCAGATGTTGTAAGTTTTTTTATTCCACTCTTTTCATTTATTAATTCCCCATCTACTTCTATATCAGAGATACCAAAATAATGAAAAGGACATAGTAACTCCTCTTTTAAAGCATCATGCAATCTAATTTCATAAGCTATATTATTATCAAATAACTTATATATATCAAAATTATCTCCTCTCTCTGGAGTAGCTGTCATTCCCAATAAAAATTTAGGAGTAAAATAATTGATAACAGCCTGATAACTCTTTGCTCCTCCATGATGTACTTCATCTACTACTATATAATCAAAATAATCTGGAGAAAATTTTGCCAGATTATTCTCTTTACTCAGAGTTTGTATCATAGCAAAAACAACATCTGCTCCTTCTACTTCCTCATCTCCATATATTACTATTTTTTTATTTCTTAAAATATTTTCATAGGCTTCCCTTGACTTTTGAAGTATAGTTTTTCTATGAGCTATAAAGAGCACTTTTTGAGGATTTGAATTTTTTACATCAAAGGCACTAAGATAAGTTTTTCCTGTGCCTGTTGCACTAATAAGAAGTCCTCTTTTTTCATAGTTTCTCAAAACTTTCAGATTTTCAAGAGCCTGTCTTTGCATAAGATTAGGAGTTATCTCCTTGTACTCTTTTATCTCTTTCTGTCTTTTTTTGTTGTACTCCTTTGTAAGCATATATATTTTTTCATACTTATCAAGAAAATCACTATCCAATCTAGGAGTTTTATTATAAATCTCATAAAAATTATTTAAAATATCATGAGTTATCTTCCCATCTTTAAGAGAGTTAATTTTCAAATTCCATTCAAAATTTATAGTGAGAGCTGTTTGAGTAAGATTACTGCTTCCCACTATCATTGTCCATATATCTCCCTTTCTAAAAAAATACCCTTTAGCATGAAATTTTTCATCTGATAATATCTTCAACTCTATATTTTTAAACTCCAAAAGTTTTTTAAGTGCCTTAGGTTGAGTAAAAGTTAGGTAATCTCCTGTTAAAATTTTTCCCTTTACGTTTCTTTGCTCCAAATCTTTCAACTGTTCAAGTATCATAGTAACCCCACCTAAAGTTATAAAGGCTACTGAGATTATAAATTCATCACAACTTTCCAGCTCTCTTCTTATTAAACTTATTATTTTTTCTTCCCTATTAGAGATAAGCTTATGCTGATAAGATAGAATAGACTCCATATTTCTATCTATTAAACTTGTTTTTATACTGTCTATTAATATATTCTCCACTATCTTCTCTTCTCCCTATATAATCAATTATTCATATTATATCATACACTTATAGGTATTTTTTATTCTAATTTTAATATTTTTCTTACAATAAATTTTTAAATTAAATCTTCTCTTGACAATAATACGTAAACGTATTAAAATATTTTTTGTAAGATTTTTTCTGGAGGTGATAAAAATAGATTTACTTGGTTATAATCTTTGTGTTACAGCTAAAAAATTCTCTCAACTTTTAACTGAAAAGTTTAAAGAGTATGAAATTACCCCTGAACAATGGGTTATAGTTAGAATACTTTTTGAAAGTGATATCCAACTTTCTCAAAAAGAATTAGCTATAAAATCTCAAAAAGACCAGAATACAGTTACAGCAATAATAGATAAGCTAGAGAAAAAAGGGTATGTTGAAAGAGTTAAAAGTAATGAGGATAAAAGAATTTTCAACATTATTTTGAAAGAAAAAATAAAAAAGAATATAAAAACTCTATATGAAATTGATGAAAACTTAACAAAAGAGATTTGTAAAAATCTAACTCAAGTTGAAATTGATAATTTAGAAAAAAGTCTAAAATCACTTTCAAATGAAATAGAGATAAAATTAAAAACTTTAAGAGAAATTTAGGAGAAAGAAAGATGAATCATTTTAAAAGAATTATTATTTATTGTATTGGACTATTTATTATGGCTATTGGAGTAACATTTTCTGTAAAATCTAATTTAGGAGTATCTCCAGTTAATGCTATACCCTATGTTGTAAGTTTAATCTCTGGACTAGATCAAGGATTATGTGTATCAGTTATTTTTTGTAGTTATATTATTTTACAAGTTTTTATCTTAAAAAAAGATTTTAAATTTCACAGCTTATTACAAATTATATGTGCAATTCTATTTGGTTACTTTGTTTCTTTTTCAAATATGATATTTTACTTTACACCTTCTGAAAATTATATGATTAGACTAATCTATATGTTAGTTAGTATTATTCTAATTGGAATTGGTGTTTATCTATATTTAGAAGCTAAACTTGTTCCATTACCTGCTGAAGGTGTTATGATGGCACTTAAAGAAAAAACTATCTTTGAGTTCCATAATATAAAAATGGGATTTGATGTTACTACAGTTGTAATAGCTGTTATTATCTCTTTTATATTCTTAGAAAATATTTCTGGAGTGAGAGAGGGAACTATTATTGCTGCTATCCTTGTAGGAAAAGTTGTAGGTATACTCACAAAATTAAATTTAAAGAGAATAATTTAACAATACAAAAATAATTTTTAACTCTTAATTTTAATATAAAAAACCTCTTTACAACTTACCATTGTAAAGAGGTTTTTATTATCTAACTTTTACTTTCTCAATTATAAACTCATTATTTTTTCTTTTAACATTTAATTTTACAACTTCATTTGAAGTTTCTGGAAAATCTTCTCTATAGTGTGCTCCTCTACTTTCTTCACGATTTAAAATGCTCAAAGCTAACATCTTTATACTCTCTTCCATTAAATAGACTTCTAATGAACCTTCTTTTAAATTTTTCTCTATACTATAGCTTTCTCTCATATTTTTTAACTCTTCAAATAATCTTTTTACTTTTTCTGTACTTCTAACAATTCCTAAATTATCACTTGTAATATTTTTTAAGATTTTTATAACACTTTTTTTATCTAAGAGATTATTTTTATCTTCTCTAGTAATCTCTCTTATCCAAGCATTAAAATCTTGCTCAACATCTCTCTTTTTTAATTTAAAGCTTTTGGTATTTTTGATATATTCAACAGCATTGATAATAGCTCTATTTGCAAAAACTAAAGAACCACCTAGAGAATTTCCACCTAATCTATTGGCTCCTTCTATTATAGAAGCAACTTCTCCTATTGCATACAATCCATTTACTCCTGTTCTAGCAAATTCATCTATTTTTATACCACCATTACAACTGTGAGCAAAATGACTGATGATAATATTATCTTTTAATAAATCTATTCCCATATCATTCTTTAGCCAATCTAAATAAACTATATAAAACTCTTCTTTATCTTCATAGAGCTCCTTAGAATATTTTATCCCAACTCCCTCTGTTGAAATTTTTAAATCAATTATATGACTTTTAAAATCTACACTAAAAGGAGCATAACTACTTCTTTCTATCCAAAGCTCCTTATTTTTTTCATCATCTACTCCAGATAAAAGTAGATTATTTCTTAAATCATACATTCCTAAGCAATATTTAAGAGTATGTTCTCCAAATAATACATTATATTTGGGTTTTAAGAAAGCTGGTATAAATTGTATAAACTCCATATTTTGAGCTATAGCCCCAGCATCTAAAGCAGCAATATGTCCAATTCCATTTATTCCTTCTGGATAAAGACTATCTTTATAATTGCTAGCTACTCCACCAGTTGCTAGTATAATTACTTTAGACTTTACAAAGATAAAATTTTGTTTACATTGAAATATAGCTCCAACTACTCTTTTATCTTTAGTAACTATTCTAACCAAGGTACTATTTTCTAAAATATTTAATCCTCTGTGATTTTTTAATTTTCTTTTACATCTTTCCTTAGCTTTTTTCCAATTATTTATGAGATAGATATCTCTTGAATATTTTGCAAAACATGCAGGTCTAGAATCTTTACGAAGCCAAGGCTCAAATCCAATCTTATTTAATAGATATAAACTATTTTTTATATTTGAGATATAAGTTTTTATCAACTCAGGATTTTCCATTCCATTTCCCATTTTTACTATATCTTCATAATATCTTTCATAATCATCTTTATCTTTTGTAACTTGTATTCCCAATGTTCCTTTTAGTGGAAAATAACTAGCTCCACCACACAATTTTTTATTTGTCACAAGACAAACTCTTTTTCTCTTTTTTAGAGCTCTCTCTGTTGCTATAAGCCCTGCTATCCCAGTTCCTACAACTAAAATTTCCGTTTTAAATTCTTTTTTTATTTTTATTTTCAATCCTCAATCTCCTTGTTAATAAATCTTATATCTAAAAATATTATTTAGCTATAATATTGTTTATATCTATTCTATTCTCTTGCATACCATTTTTTATTAAAAACTCTTGTGTCTCTATTAAATCTTGAATATCTGCCTCTCTTATCTCTGGATTAAAATCATATAGTGGATATAACTCTAGTACCTCGTCCTTTGTTAGTCCTACATCTTCAGCTGTTATTTTTAAAGTATTTTCAAAATTTTCATCAATATATTTTACTGCATCTTCATTGACTTTTAAAAATCTCTTAACTAACTCTGGATTCTCTTTTAAAAATTTTCCACTTACAGCTGTAACTACTAGTCCTTGTGTCAATCCTTCCCCATTACTTACTACCTTAGCACCATTTTTTATAGCTTTTAAAGCTACAGGTCCAGCAAGTAGAGCTGCATCTATACGTCCACTTTCCATAGCTGCTAAAGCATCAGGAAGTCCCATATTTATAAATTCTACATCTTCCTCTTTAAGATTTCCTTTCCCTAAATATCCTACTAACACTTGATGAAGTATTGTTCCTTTTGGTCCTCCAATTTTTTTCCCTTTCAATGACTCAGGAGTATTTATTTCATCTTTTTTTGAAAGAATCATAAATCCCTTTGGTGATCTACTATATACATTGGTAATTTTTAAATCTACTCCATTAGAAGCTGCTATTATAGCAGAAGTTCCACCTAGTGCATGTAAAAAATCTAACTCTCCAGCTGCTAGAGCATTAGTTTGTTCTGGTCCTGTTGTCAATTCATAAAAATTTATCTTTATTCCATCTTTTTCAAACTCTTTATCAAACATTTTTAAGTTTTTTTCTAAAATAGATGGAATATTTAATGGAGATTTAACATAAGTCAAATTTATATTTTCAACTTTTTTATCCTTTCCACATGCACCTACTAATAATAATAAACTCATACTTACTAAAACCATTATCTTTTTTAACATATTTATCCTCCTTAATTTTCTATTAAATCTATTATTTTACCTTTTAATTTTATTAATTCCATATCTTCTATCTCTCTTGGATAATTTTTATCTATTCTAAATTCTATTATTTTTCCCTCTTTTATAACTAAAACTCTATGAGCTAGAGCTAGTGCTTCATCTAAATTATGTGTTACAAAAATTATTCCTATCTTAGTTTTTTCATAGATTTTTAACAACTCTTTTTGTAATTGCCTCCTAGTAAAATAATCTAAAGCTGAAAAAGGCTCATCCATAAACAGTGTATCTGGCTCATAACTTAAAGCTCTAGCTAATGCTACTCTTTGAGCCATTCCTCCAGATAGTTCTTGAGGGTAACTTTTCCTATACTCCCCCAACCCTATCATCTCTAAATATTTATCTACATTCTCTTTTCTCCCGTGAATAATTATATTCTCCTCTACAGTAAGCCAAGGCAATAATCTACTCTCTTGAAAAACTACCCCATATTTTCCTTGAGCTTCTAAATTATTTTCATCATAAAATTTCACTTCCCCTTGAATATCTTCATCTAATTTAGATAATATCCTCATTAAAGTAGTTTTCCCACAGCCACTTTTTCCCAAGATAACTGTTATTTCATCATTTTTTATCTCTAAATCTAAATTTTTAAAAACCTCTTTTTTTTCATAGATTTTAGTTAAGTTTTTTACTCTATATAAACCTCTCATACAAGCTTCCTTTTCTTTTTTTTAAATATTTATCAGTAAAAATAGAAAATATATAATCTATAATCATTCCTAAAAATCCTATGGATAATATACCAACAACTACTATATCTGACCTAGATATTTGTTGGGCATCTAAAATTAGATATCCTATCCCTGAAGATGAAGCTATAAGTTCCGCTGCTATTATTGCTCTCCAACTATAACCAAGCCCCAACTTTAATCCTAGAAGTATATCTGGAATAGCACTTGGTAATATTATCTTTTTAAATATCTCCATATGAGTTAAATTAAAAACTTTCCCAACCTCTATATATTTCTCATCACAACTTACTATCCCTTTTAGTGAATTTAAAAATATGGGAAAAAAACTAGCTAATATTATTATTACTATTTTTGATAACTCTCCTATTCCAAACCAGAGTATTATCATTGGAACTAGGGCTAACGGGGGAACATGCCTCATAAATTCCAACAGATTTTTAAAATACTCATATAATTTAGGCTTTATACCAAATACTATTCCAAGAGGAAGAGCAAAAAATATAGATATTCCAAAACCTATTATAACTCTTCTTAAACTTGTAGCTACGCTATTTAGTAATTTTCCATTTTTTGATAAAATAAAAAAACTTTTTATTACCTTTTCAGGAGATGGAATTATAAAACTATTCCATAATTTAAAAACTGAACCTAAATACCATATAAAAAATATAAGTATAATTATATAAAATCTTCTTTTATACATTTTATCTGCTCCTTTCTATCACTATTATAGCAGAAAAATTTCTAAACTAATCAAAAAATAACGGAACTGTTGCAATTTAAGAAATTAAAGTTATTATAACTAATTCAAGAATGACTTTTGCTATGTAAAAAAACTAAGAATTGTTCCATATTCTAAAAATTTGAATGAGAAATAGCTTAAGAATTACACAATTCTTAGAGTTCTTTATCAATATAAAATTGTCATTCTTGAATTTTATTACTTTTCTAAGTAAATTTCTTAAATTGAAATCGGGATAAAATAAGAGTAAAGAAAAAGGAAAAAAATTTACTGTAATGAGCATTGCGTAAGCACTAGCAATTGGAAGTAAACTTTTTTCCTTTTATATTATTAAATATTTTTATTTTTTGATTTCAATTTAAGAATTTGCAACAGTCTCTTATGTCTTTTATATAATTATTTTATCTATTATAGGAAGTTTTCATTGAAGTATACCATTAGAGCTTCATACTCTTTCTTAGTATCAGCTACAGTGTATATATCTACTCTAAATCCTCCCTTAGATGTTTTCATTTCAAGAGCTAATGTACTCTCAAAATCATCACTATCTAAAATAAAGAATTTAGAAACTTTTAATTTTCTATTTGGGTTATGGAATACAACTTTTAATTTATTTACATATGGAGAACCTTTTAACAGACTTAACATATCATCTAACTCTTGTGGTCTCTCTATTATTGTTGAAGATGGTATCTCTTTTTCACTTACAGGAACATTAGTAGTTCTTCTTGGTAAATATTTACAATTTTTAACAGTCTTTAAGTAAAAATCTCCCATTGCAGATAATTCTACATAAGTTTTTTCTCCATCTTTTACCTCTTCTAAGAAGTAAGATAATTCTAAGTTTTCATTTAAATATTTTTCAACTTTTTCTTTTTCTAATCTCTCATTATTTGAAATAGTATTGAAAAACTCTTTATTTTCTAAATAATAGTTATAGTCTATCTTTATAGGTAAAGGTGGTATCTCAGTAACATCTTCAAACTCTCTAAACATAAAATATGATTTAATTCCAAGAATTTGAGCCATAAGACTTACCATAAATATCTCTGCTGTATAACCTCCAACTGTACATACAGCTATATTATATTTATTTCCAACTTGTTCTACTATATCTCCAACTTCTTCTACTAGATTTCTTAATCCTTTTGTTCTAAACTCATCAGGATTTCTTTTATTCATTTTTTCAACAGCTTTTCTAGTAACTCTTCTTACTATTCCTTTACTTAAGAAAAATTCCTCTAATACCTCTCCAGCTAATCTTCCATTTACAGTATCATGTGTTATCATAAATAGATGTCTTCCTGAAAAAATATCTTTCTCTCTTAAATTTTCTACTGCAATAATCTCTGATCCAAATCTCTTATCTCTAAGATCTACCATACTCTCTTTTTCATAGTAGCTTAAAATATCATCTTTAGTTATATTTTCCTTTTCCGGATTGTGTTCAATATAGTTTTCTATTAAACTTGTCCCTACTGTAATTATTAAATTATCCAATTTGTTTCCCCCTATCTTTAAATAAAATTCTCTCTACATTTATTATTACCTTTAAATAGCTGTTTTGTCAATCTTTATTTTCAAAACTATACATTTAATTTAAGTTATAAAATTTTAATAAATTTATTTTAATAAAAAAACTCAAGAACAATTTTTCTATTCTTGAGTTTTTATAAACTATCTCTACATATCTCTACAAGCTATAATATCTGCTCCAGTTCCTAAAACATTTTTTATTATTATATCTCCATGTTTTACTGGTGCTTTTACTTCTATGTTATTTAACAACTTCATACATTCAAAATTTAATTCTTTTGGAATACTTGTACTAGTTTTTACTGGTAATCTATTGTGGATTCCTCCTACTACTCTTACTGTTGAAGTAATTACTCTTTTAGGAGCAGTTAACTCCTCCTTAGCATAAATTGCTCCTCTTGGACAAGTATTTCCCTTTACATCTAAAGTATCTGTATCTATTGTTAAGTGACATCCCATAGGACATACTATACATACCATCTCTTTTATCATTATTTTTCCTCCTCTGGCACTAAACAAACTACTAGCTCATTACCTTTTACACTTTCTAATAGTTTCTTAGGAACTACTACTTTTTCCATCTCTCCAGGAGCTAGATGAGCCTTCTTCATATTTACTAATACTGTATCTCCATCTTTTACTTGTAATCTCATATTTTTATATATGTTATTTACTCTCATAGAGATTTCTAAAAAGTTTTCTATATTTTCAATTCTATATTTTTGAGGAACAGTGTAAGTCACTCCAAACCCATTTTTAAGCTCTATATACTCTCCATTTTGTACTTCATCTTTTACAAATTTAGCAGCTGCTTTTCCTGCTTTTCTAGCTTCAGCACTTACAAAGTCAACTAAGTCATGTACATGAACTACATTTCCACAAGCAAATATTCCAGGAATACTTGTTTCCATCATCTCATTTACAACTGGTCCAGAAGTTCTTCTATCTATTACGATTCCTGTTTTTCTTGAAATATCATTTTCTGGAATAAGTCCTACTGATAAAAGTAATGTATCACACTCATACTCTATCTCTGTACCAGGAATAGGTCTTCTATTTTCATCTACCTTAGCTATTGTAACTCCCTCTACTCTCTCTTTTCCTTTTATATCTACTACTGTATGACTTAAATATAATGGAATATTATAATCATTTAAGCATTGAGCTATATTTCTAGCTAATCCTCCAGAGAATGGCATAAGTTCTACAACTGCTTGTACCTCTGCTCCCTCTAATGTCATTCTTCTAGCCATAATAAGTCCAATATCTCCAGAACCTAAGATAAGAACTTTTTTACCTACCATATATCCTTCCATATTTATAAATCTTTGAGCTGTTCCAGCTGTAAATACTCCTGCTGGTCTCTCTCCTGGAATAGATATAGCTCCTCTTGTTCTCTCTCTACATCCCATAGCTAAAACTATTGCTTTAGCTTCTATCATCATATATCCATCTACTGTATTGATAGCATGAACTATTTTTTCAGGAGTTACTTCTAATACCATAGTATCTAATTTATACTCTATATTCTTCTCTTTAAGTTTTTTAATAAATCTTTCTGCATACTCTGGTCCAGTAAGCTCCTCTTTGAATTCGTGTAATCCAAATCCATTGTGGATACACTGTTGTAATATTCCTCCAAGTTCTTTGTCTCTCTCTATTACTAAAATATTTTCTACTCCATTATTTCTAGCTTCTATTGCTGCTGCAAGACCTCCAGGTCCTCCACCAATAACCACTAAATCGTATCTCATCTTATAGTTCCTCCTGTTTTTTAGTTTCTCCAGTAAGGATATATGACCCTACTTTATCTAATACTATATCTTCTAATTTTTGATTTAATTCTCTTGCTAAAATCTCTTGTACTCTTGGTCCACAGAATCCACCTTGACATCTTCCCATTCCAGGTCTGCATCTCTTTTTAATACCATCTACTGTCTTAGCTCCTACCATTCTATGAATTACATCAACTATCTCTCCTTCAGTGATATTTTCACATCTACAAATTATTCTTCCATATCTTGGGTCTTTTTTAATTACCTCTGCTTTCTCTTCATTAGAAAGTTCCATAAAATGAATTTGTGGTCTATTTTTCTTGTGCTCCTCTTTTTTCTTTACATCTCCTAATCTTTCCACTATCATCCTAGTTACATCTACTCCAATAGCTGGTGCTGATGTAAGTCCAGGAGATTTTGTCCCTGCTATATTAAAGAAATAAGGCGCATCTTCTGCTTCTCCTATAATAAAATCATCTATATCTGCTTCTGCTCTAAGCCCACTAAAGTTTTTAATATTATCTCTAAAGTTTATATCTTTTACACTTTTAGTTGCAGTTGCTCTAATTTTATCTAATCCACTTAGAGTGTTTCCTACATACTCTTTATTCTCTACCTTTTCAGCTGTTGGTCCTACTATTAAGTTTCCATGCGCTGTTGGTGCTACTAAAACTCCTTTCCCAACTTTTGTAGGACATTGGAAAATCACACTACTTACTAGGTTCCCTTGTACTTTATCTAATAAAAAGTATTCTCCAGCTCTTGGAGTAATTTTAAACTTTCTTTCACTTACCATGTTATTTATCTCATCAGCAAACACCCCAGCAGCATTTACTAAAGCTCTAGTTTCTAATTCTTCTCCATTTGCAAGTATCACTTTATATCCATTTTCTAATTTTTCTATCTTTTCAACCTTAGCATCAGTTATTACTTCTACTCCATTCAATGCTGCATTTTCCAACATTTTTATAGTTACTTCCCAAGGTCCTGTTACCCCAGCTGTTGGAGCATATAATGCTGCTACAACCTCTTTACTTACATTTGGCTCCATTGCAAATACTTCTTCTTTTTCTATAATTCTCATATTAGGAATTCCATTTTTTAATCCTCTATTATATAGTAAAGTTAAATGTGCTCTTTCCTCTTCTGAAAATGCTAAAACTAATGAACCTGTTCTTTTAAATGGAGCATCTATCTCTTTACATAAATCTTCATACATAGCATTTCCTAATGCATTGTACTTTGCCATTAAAGTTCCCTCTGGTGCATCATATCCAGCATGTACTATTCCAGAGTTAGCTTTACTTGTTCCATTAGAAACATCATGCTCTTTCTCCAATACTTTTACTTTTAAATCATATTTTGCTAATTCGTAAGCTGTAGCAGCTCCCATTATCCCTGCTCCAATTACAATAACATCTAACATACCTTCCTCCTTAATTTTTCCAATAAAAAAAAATCAGCAAACAGACAGATTACCTCTGTCTACTGCTGACTCTCCATTTCTCCAGTCGTTTATTCTTTTACAGTAATATTATCCTACTTTTCAGTCATTTTGTCAAGAAGTTTAATCCTCTTTTTCCCACTCCATAGCCCTTTTTACAGCTTTTTTCCAACCAGAATATTTTTTTACTCTCTCATCTTCAGCCATATTTGGAGTAAACTCTTTCTCTAATTTCCATTGTGAACTAATCTCATCTTTAGTTTCCCAAAATCCAACTGCTAATCCTGCTAAATATGCAGCTCCTAAAGCAGTTGTTTCAAGAGTTTCAGGTCTTCTAACATTTGTTCCTAAGATATCTGCTTGGAATTCCATTAAAAAATTATTGGCTGCTGCTCCTCCATCAACTTTAAGGCTTGCTAATTTTATTCCTGAATCTTCTTGCATAGCTTCTAATACATCTCTAGTTTGATAAGCTATTGATTCCAATGTTGCTCTTATAATATGATTTTTATTTGCTCCACGAGTAAGTCCTAAGATAGCACCTCTAGCATACATATCCCAGTATGGTGCTCCTAAGCCTACAAAAGCTGGTACAACATATACTCCACCATTGTCTTTTACTTTTCTAGCAAAATATTCTGTATCTCTAGCTTCTCCTACCAACTTCAACTCATCTCTTAACCATTGAACACTAGCTCCACCTATAAATATACTTCCCTCTAATGCATATTCAACTTTTCCATTAAGTCCTATTGCTATTGTTGTTACAAGACCATTTTTGCTTCTTACCATCTTTTCCCCTGTATTCATTAGTAGGAAGCATCCTGTTCCATATGTATTTTTAGAATCTCCCTCTTTAAAACATGCTTGTCCAAATAATGCTGCTTGTTGGTCTCCTGCTACTCCAGCGATTGGAACTCTATGTCCACCTTTTCCTCCTAAGTTAGCATATCCAAATGTTCCACTGCTATCTTTTACTTTTGGTAACATCGATTTAGGTATTCCTAGTACTTTTAATAACTTTTCATCCCATTCCAATTTTTTTATATTATAAATCATTGTTCTTGAAGCATTTGTATAATCTGTAGCATGAACTTTTCCATTTGTCAGTTTCCATATCAACCAAGTATCAACAGTTCCAAATAAAAGCTCTCCTTTTTCTGCTTTCTCTTTAGCTCCTTCTACATTATCTAGAATCCATTTTATTTTTGTTCCAGAGAAATAAGCATCTATTAAAAGTCCTGTATTCTCTTTTACGTATTCCTCCAATCTCTTTATTTTCTTTAATTCATCACATATTTTAGCTGTTCTTCTACATTGCCAAACTATAGCATTATATACTGGCTTTCCTGTATTTTTATCCCATACAATAGTAGTTTCTCTTTGATTTGTTATTCCTATACCTATAATATCATGTTGAGATATCCCTGTTCTAGCAATTACTTCTGCTAATACTCCACTTTGACTTGACCATATTTCCATTGCATCATGTTCAACCCATCCTTCTTTAGGATATATCTGTGTAAACTCTTTTTGAGCTACTCCAACTATTTGTTGTTCACTATCAAAAACAATTGCTCTTGAACTTGTAGTTCCTTGGTCTAATGCTATTATATATTTTTTATCCATTGCTAAAACCTCCAATATTTTTATCTGTATTCTTTATCCTAAACAAGTTGTACAAGTTGTTGAAAATATATTAAATAAACCTATTCCTATCAATGCACCTATAATAGGACCTACTATAGGTACCCAAGCATAACTCCAATTTGAATCTCCTTTTCCTTTTATAGGTAATAATGCATGAGCTATTCTTGGTCCTAAATCTCTTGCAGGATTAATAGCGAAACCTGTTGCTCCTCCAGTAGCCATACCAATTACACAAATAAGCATTCCCACCAAAAATGGTTTTATTCCTGGATCAACCATATTTTTCCCATAACCAATTGCTAATATTCCAATAACTAAAATAGCAGTTCCAATCATCTCTGTTACAATATTCCAAGGCTTATTATCAATAGCTGGTCCTGTTGCAAAAACTCCTAATTTAGTTCCTTTACTTGGTTCTTCATCTAACAGATTTTTATAAGTTAAATATGCCAAAGTTGCTCCTAATATTCCTCCTAATATTTGAGCTAGAATATAACCTGGTACTAATTTCCAAGATAATGTTCCATCAAAAGCTAATGCTATTGTTAATGCTGGATTTAAATGTGCTCCACTTACCCAACCAGTTAAATAAGCAGCCATTGTTACTGATATTCCCCAGCCAAAACAAGTTACCATCCAGCCTCCACCCTTTCCATAGCTTTTATTTAAGCTTAGGGTCATATTAATACCATTTCCTAAAAGTAAAAGAAAAGTTGTTCCCAAAAACTCTGCTAAATACATTGAACTTGGTTCCATATGAAGTCCTCCTATTTATTTTTTATATAAAAAAGCTTGAAAAAAACACTGAACCCCTCAGTATTTTTTCAAGCTTCTCCATAACACTAAGCCAATTATTCACATGATTTATTCTACTATTTTTTCAGCAACTCGTCAACTATTTTTTATTTTTTTGTTTATTTTTAATTTCTTTAGTCACTTTATCATACATCCCACAATTCTTTTTTTGTGGTAGAAATTCCCATAGCACCACTTCCTAAAGCATTGATTATATCTTCCTTATCTTCTATCAATCCACCTGTTATTATTGGAACTTTAACTGCTTTATTTATCTTTTTTATAATTTTAGGCATTAAACCTGGTAATATCTCTATTGCAGTTGGTTTATTTTCTTTTATATTTATTATTGTATTATTCAACGAGAATGAGTCTAAAACAAAAAATCTTTGTATTACTTTTATTCCATTCTTATTAGCAAAAGATACAATATTATGCTTCGTTGTTATAATTCCATCAGGCTTAATCTCTTTTATAAGGTATTCTGCTCCATTATTTGAACTTGAAAGTCCATCTACCATATCTACATGAACATATACTATTTTTCCTACCATCTTTAATCTATTAACTATCTCTTTCAGATTTAGAATATTTGCCATTATTACAAAAACTATTTCACTACTACTTTTTATTGCATCTTCTAAATATGTATCATTTTTTAATGCAGGAATAATTGGATTTCTTTCCAAAATTTCTTTTATATTGTACATAACTTTCTCCTAAAATTTACTATTTTTAATAATTAATTATAACATTATAATCAAAATAAAAAAAGTTAATTAGTATAAATATTTATGGAATTTGTACTTGAGAAATATGATTACATGTTGAAAGTTCTGACATCACATCTAAAATATCTATCTGTTTTCCCATAATTAATGTATATTCTATTTTATGTTCTTCTAAGTTTTTTTCAACATTTTTTATTTTTATATTATTTTCTTTAAAAAAATTATAATTTTTCATCAAAACTTCTGAAAAATCTATATCTTTATTAAAATGTACTATCAATTTTCCTATATGTTTATTCTCTATCCAATAACGTTCTAATTTTTTTAAAGTTACAAGAACAATTATTATTGCTATTCCTGAAGGTACAGCTAGATAATAAAATCCCCAACCTATACTTAATCCTAAACAACCTGTAGCCCAAATAGAAGCTGCTGTAGTTAATCCCCCAATAATTCCTTTATCCCTCATTATTGTCCCAGCCCCTAAAAAACCTATACCACTAACTACTTGGGCCCCTATGCGACCTAAATCAGTTTTCAATACTTGTGAAGCAGCTGGAAATGCTAATGCATAATTATGTAAATTTATTCTTAGTTGATCTTGAATCATAGATACTATTGTTGCACCAAGACAGACTAATATATGAGTTCTAAAGCCTGCTGGTCTATTATGGTGTCCTCTTTCATAACCGATTATTCCTCCAATAACTATTGCCATAAAAATTCTTAAAATAATCTCATATATTGTAAGTGTATTTGTAAAACTACTCATAAAAACTCCCTTCAAAAATAAAGTAGCAAAGTTGCTCAACATTTGCTACTTTTTACTTAATTTTTATTTATCCTTTCCTGGATAAAACTTAGAATTTGAGAAATAATCTTTAGTTTGTTTTCTGACTTCTGGGAATAATACTATTAATGCTATTAAGTTTGGAATAATAACTAATCCCATTGCTAAGTCTTGAATTGTCCAAACTAAATCTATCTTTGTAATTGCCCCTACAATACATAAAAATGGAAATACATACTTTACTTTATCAGTAACTTTAGGTCCAAAAGCATATGTAAAACTTTTAGCAGCATTAAACCACTGTCCCATTAAAGTTGTAAAGCAGAAAATTAAAAGAGCAAAAGTAGCTACATGTTTTAGCGGAAACCATACAGTTCCAAAAGCTTCAATAGCCATTACTGTAGCACTATGTCCACTTTGATACATTCCTGTTACTCCAACAACTAGAGCTGTTATAGTACAGATAATAATTGTATCAACAAATACCTCTGTAACTCCTGCAATTCCTTCTTCACAAGGGTGTTCTACAATAGCTGAACCATGTGCAAAGGGAGCTGTTCCTTCCCCTGCTTCATTAGAATACATTCCACGAGTTATTCCAAATTGAAGGGCTCTAGTCATAACATATCCTCCAGTTCCTCCAGCTACTGCTTTTAGAGAGAAAGCTTCTGAAAATATTTGACCAAATATTGCTGGAACATGTTGAATATTTAAAATAATAACTAAAATCCCTACTACAATATAAAATACTGACATCATTGGAACAAGTGATGTAGCTATATTAGCAACTCTTTTTAAACCACCTAAAGTTATTGCCATTAAGAAACAAATTAATGCTATACCTGTAATCCAAGTAGGTATATTATAGTTAGAGTATAGAATACCTGAAATAGTATTAGATTGAACTAGATTAGCTCCCATCATCTTAGTACACATAAGAACCGCAATAACTATCCCTAACCAAGGAGCTTTAAGTCCATCTCTAATGTAATACATAGGTCCACTTAAAAGATTTCCTTGTGAATCCTTTCCTCTATACAATTGTGAAAGTACAATCTCTCCATATTTTAAAGCCATTCCAAAACAAGCAGCAAACCACATCCAGAATACGGCTCCCATTCCTCCAGCAGCAATAGCAGTAGCAATCCCTACAACATTTCCTCCACCTACATTTCCAGCTAATGTTACCATCATAGCTTTAAAAGAGGAAATTGATCCCTCACCTTTATCTTCATTTCTAGCCTTAAAAGAATCAATCAACGTTTTCTTAATAATAAATTTAAAATATCTTACCTGAATAAAACCATTAGTTACTGTATATAAAATTCCTAATCCCAATAATACAAAAACTAACCATTTACCCCATAACCAAGCATTTATAATTACAAGAATTTTTTCTAAATTATCTATCATAGTTCTCTCCTACCTATTTTTTATCTCTTTAGCTAACTCAGGATAATTTGTTATAATTACATCTATTCCTTTTGAGTACAAATATCTCATATCTTTTTCTTCATTTACTGTCCAAGTATTAATCTCAAGATTATACTTCTTTAACTCATCAATAACTTCAGGTATCAAATTATTATGTCTTGGATGATAACATTGAACTCCATGAGAATGAGTATATTTCCCAGCATCTATTATCCAATCTTCTGATAAAAATCCATACTTTAATTGGGAAGCAATTTTTTTCATTCTCATAACAGAGAAATGATTAAAACTAGATATAATAACTCTATCCTCTAGGTTATATTCTTTTATCAATTTCCAAACCTTTTCCTCTATCCCTAAATACTCATTTATTCCTGTTTTTAATTCAATATTTGTTATTACCTTTAAATTTTTTACCAATTCAAAATAATCTTTAAGAGTAGGAATTTTATTAAAGCCTACATTTTCAAACTTAAATGATGCATCAAATTTTTCTAATTCTTCATAAGTATAATCCACAACATACCCTTTTCCATTAGTGGTTCTATCAATAGTTTCATCGTGAATAATTACTACTTCCCCATCTTTTGTAAGTTGAACATCTAACTCTATTCCATCTACTCCGCACTCTATAGCTTTTTTAAAAGCTAACATTGTATTCTCAGGATAATTTCCACTATATCCTCTATGTGCAAAAATTTTACTCATAATTTTCCTCCTTTTAATTAAAAAATTCAATAAAAAAACTGGAAAACACAAGTTACAATTAACTTCTTAGTTAATAGCTTCTCCATGTCTCCCAGCTAATATTCTATATACTACATAATATACAATATTTTAAAATTTTTGTCAAATTATTTTATTTTTTTAATTTTTTTAGTATTTTTTTATTTAAAATAGTACATAAAAACCTATCATATATTTCAACAGTTTTTTATTATTATTACATCATTCCAGGCATCATACCAGGATTCATCTCTGGTTGTTTAGGTTCTTTTTTACTAGCTACTAAAACCTCTGTAGTTAGAATTAAAGCAGAAACAGATGCTGCATTTTGAATAGCTGACCTAGTTACTTTTACAGGATCTAGTATTCCTTCTTCTATCATATTTACATATTTTTCAGAAGCAGCATTAAATCCATATCCTTCTGGCATATCTTTCACTTTTTCAAGTACTACTGCACCATCTACTCCAGCATTTTCAGCTATCTGTCTAAGGGGAGCTGTAAGAGCTTTTTTAACTATCTCTACTCCTATTCCCTCTTCTCCTTCAAGCTTAAAGCTATCCATATCCTTAGCAATCTCTACAAGTATAGTTCCTCCACCAGAAACTATTCCCTCTTCTACCCCTGCTCTTGTAGCATTTAGAGCATCTTCTATTCTAAGTTTTTTATCTTTCATCTCTGTTTCAGTAGCAGCTCCAACTTTTATTACTGCAACTCCACCAGAAAGTTTAGCAAGTCTTTCTTGTAATTTCTCTTTATCATAATCTGAAGTTGTTTCAGCTATTTGATTTTTAATAGCAGTTACTCTTCCTTTTATAATTCCAGCTTCTCCCATTCCATCTACTATGATAGTAGCATCTTTAGTAACTTTTACTTTTTTAGCACTTCCAAGTTGTGGAATTGATGTTTCTTCTAATCTCATACCTTTCTCTTCTGAAATTACTTCTCCACCTGTAAGAATAGCTATATCTTCTAACATAGCTTTTCTTCTATCTCCAAAAGCTGGAGCTTTTACAGCTACAACATTTAAAGTTCCTCTCAATTTATTTATTACTAATGTAGTTAGTGCCTCTCCCTCTAATTCATCAGCTATAATTAACATAGGTCTTGAAGTTTGTACTGTTTGCTCTAATATAGGTAAAATATCTTTCATATTTGAAATTTTCTTATCAGTTATTAGAATAAATGGATTATCTAGTTCAGCTACCATTCTTTCAGAATCTGTTACCATATATGGAGATACATATCCTTTGTCAAATTGCATTCCCTCTACTACTTCTAAAGTAGTTTCTAAAGATTTTGCTTCTTCAACAGTAATTACCCCTGTTTCTCCAACTTTTTCCATAGCTTGAGCTATAAGTTTTCCTATCTCTTCATCTCCTGCAGAAATTGAAGCAACTTGAGCTATCTCTTCATTTGACTCTATTTTTTTAGCTCTAGCTTTAAGATGATTAATTACCTCTTTAGTTGCTTTTTCTATACCTTTTTTGATAAACATAGGATTAGCTCCAGCACTTACCATTTTTAATCCTTCTTTTACAATAGCTTGAGCAAGTATTGTAGCAGTAGTAGTTCCATCTCCTGCTACGTCATTAGCCTTTGTAGCTACCTCTTTTATAAGTTGAGCTCCCATATTTTCAAATGGATCTTCTAACTCTATCTCTTTTGCAATAGATACACCATCATTTGTGATAAGTGGTGAACCATAACTTTTTTCTAATACAACATTTCTTCCTCTAGGTCCTAATGTTACCTTTACTGCATCTGCTAAAGTATTTACTCCTATTTCAAGTTTTTTTCTAGCTTCCTCATCAAATTTTAAAATTTTTGCCATTTTTGATTACCTCCAATAATTACTCAACAATTGCTAAAATATCCTCTATATTTAATACTAAATATTTTTCATCTCCATCTTTTATCTCAGTACCAGAAAATTTAGAATACACTACTTTCTCTCCAACTTTTATATCTTCTAATTTTTCTCCCTTTCCAATAGCTATTACTTCAGCCATATTAGGTCTTTCTTTATCTCCTGCTCCTGGAAGAATAATTCCACTTGCTGTCTTCTCTTCTACTTTAACTGGTTTCACTAAAACTCTCTCTCCAATAGGTCTTATTTTCATCTATATCCCTCCATTTTATTAGCACTCTTATACAACGAGTGCTATTCTTTTACATTAATATCTTAAATCATTTAATCTTAACTGTCAATAGTTTTTTGAGAATTTTTCATTGTCTTTTTTTAACTTCATTGGTAAAATATAGGTAATGCTGGGGAGGTTGTTATTATGAGTAATTTACTTAATGAAAAAATTGATTTAAAAGAGTTTTACAAAAAATTCTTAGTTATTGGTATTCCATTGATGATACAACAACTTGTATCTTCATCTTTAAATTTTATTGATAATCTTATGATAGGAAGACTTGGTACTGACTATATAGCTTCTGTTGGTTTTGCCAATAGTGTCTATCGGATTTTAGATTTGATTATCTTTGGAATATGTAGTGGTATGGGAGTATTTATAGCTCAATACTATGGAAAAAGAAATTTTGAATTAATTAGAAAAATATTAGGACTTATGGTAAGAGCAGCTTTTGCAGTATCTATGTTATTTGCTCTTGTAGCTTTTTTTAAGGCTGATTTTATTATAGGAATTTTTTCAAAAGATTCAGAAGTTTTAAGAATTGGTACCTCGTATCTTAAAGTTGTAGTTCCTTGTTATATATTCTACTCTATATCTTCTAGTATGGGATTTTCTTTACGTGCTATGGGGCTTACTAAATTTCCTATGATTTCAGCTTCTATTGGAGTAGCAACCAATACTTTCTTTAACTACTGTCTAATCTATGGTAATCTAGGACTTCCTAAACTTGAGGAAAAAGGAGCTGCTCTTGCAACAATTTTAGCAAGATTTGTAGAGATGTGTATTATACTAACTATTATCTATAAAAAAGACTTCAACCTTAAAGGAAAATTAGAATCATATCTACATATTCCTAAAAATCTTATAAAAGAGATTATAAAAGTATCTTCTCCTGTTATATTTACTGAGATGCTTTGGATACTAGGAATTATCTCTCTATCAGTTGCCTATGCAAAACTTGGTACTGTACAATCTGCTTGTGTACAGATAGCTGATGTGGTTTCTGCTATTTCTGCTATATTATTTATGGGAATTTCTAATGCTGCTTCTGTTATTATTGGACATACTATTGGTAGCGGAGATAAAAATAAAGTCATTGCCTACTCTAAACAAATTATTTTAGTTGCCTTTGGTATGGCTACTTTTAGCTTTATCTTAGTACAACTTCTTACAGGAAATATTATAGCTTTGTATAAATTATCACCAGATATAGCTCTTCTTGCTGAAAAAACTTTAAGAGTATATGGAATTTTTGTTTTCTTTAAAATGGTAAACTGGGCTATACTAATTGGATTATTTAGAGCAGGTGGAGATACAAAAGTAGCTTTTTACTTAGATATCTTACCACTTTGGTTATATGGTGTTCCATTAGCTTTTATAGGAGCATATTTCAAAGTTCCTATTTTTATTCTTATAGGACTTGCAGAATCTTGTGAAGTTATCAAGTTAATATTTGCTCTTTGGAGATATAAAACTCTACGTTGGATAAAAGATGTAACAGTATAATTTTTATATTAAAAACTCCCCCTCTTAGAATTTAAGAGAGGGAATTTTTTTATATTTAGTATGTAGTAAAAAGTTTTTAAATACTATCTTTTCTTATATCCACACTTTGGACAAACTCCATTTTCATCTAATGAAATTCCACAAAGAGGACAACGGTCTATATTATTCTTAGTAGTAAACTCTGCAGAAGCTGCATTTACACCACTAGTAAAAGTTATTTTAGCAATATTTAATTTATCTTTTAATAAGTCATAAACAATTTTAATCATTCCTTCAACTGTTAAAGTTTCTTTAGTAACAACTAAACGAGCGTCAGGATATGCAGTTGCTAAGTCAGTCTTAAAAGCAGGACCTTTCATAACGTTTTGAGGAGTCCCATCTTTTATCCCAGTTTCCTCATAAACTTTTAAAATAGCAGGTAAAAGAGGATCATCTTCTCTCAAAATAAGAGAGTGGTCAAAATTCTTCAATACTTCCCAAGCTGTTTTTTGAATTTCATTACAAGGGAATACCATATTTACACCTTCATTTATAGAATCTTCTACTTCTATTGTTAAAACTCCAGTATGTCCATGTAAATATTGAGCTTCTCCTCTAAACTTATAAAATCTGTGTGCATATTGTAAATCAAAACTTGTAATACTTCTCATAATTTTACCTCCTTAAATTAACTATCTTTATTCTTATGAGAATATATTATCATATTTGTATTTATTTGTCAATTAAAATTATTTTTATTTTGTAACAATTACAATCGTATGGTATTAAACCTTGATTTTACTTTGTTTATTGAAAATTTATCTTTTATATTTTATTACTTTTGAAAAAATTTATTTAAAAACTCCTTCTTTTCTCTCACAAAAAGTTTTCCTTCTACCTCCTTGCAAATATAAACTACCACTATTAATCCATCTCTTTCATTAGTGCAATCAATAGCTTCTTTTATCACTTCATACTCTCTTCCGTTCTTTTTATTAATCCAAGTTGAATTAGCTTTTATTTCCATTTTTTCTCCTTTATTTATCAAATAATTTTTTATTATAATATGAATTTGCTGTATAAATTGCAGCTATTGGATTATGCCCTAATACTCTATCTTTTACCGCAAAAACAGTAACAGGTGCTTCAGAATATTTTATAAATAAACTATCATGCCCTACACAAAGTCCTAATAATATATTTAATTGTGTTCCTCTTGAATTTAAAAATTTAGCCTGTCCTATTGGATTACACATAGGTTCAAATTCACAAGCAGGACGAACTTGCTGCTCTTTATTTATATTTATAAATTTTTTAGAAATGTTTCCATTTTTACATACAATAGAATCTACTTCAAAACCATGATATCTTAATATATTGGCAAAAATTTCAGCCTCATTTGCTAAGCCTATACAAAAAGCTAATCCTAATTTTGTAAAATTACACTTATTAGCAAAAAGTATAATCTCCTGTATCCTTGTTAATTGACAATATCCTTCTGCTTCTACTAATGCTGAATTATGAGATAATCTCATATTTTCTTCTTCTAAATAATATTTTTTTATTTCCTCTATTTTTTCTAATTCTCTACACGGGCAATTTATAGGTGCATCTTCTAAATTTCCGTTTCTACATGAATGTTTTTTACATGAATCACAAGTATACATTACAATCCCCTCCTCAAATATTTTATATTTATATTATATAACATTTTTGAAAAATTTTCTAAAAAAATATTGATATATAATGTAGAAAATAGTATAATATAAAAATATAACAATACTAGTTTATATTAAAAAATAAAAAAATTTAAAAGGAGAAATGAAATGCACCCAGTAATAATAAAATTTTTAGACAAAGTTTTAGACTTACTTCCTACAATTATTATTAGAGGAGTAATTGTTATTGTATTATTCTCTATTTGGCCTAAATTTGTAGCTGTATTAATCAAAGCGTATAAAAAGGCTTTAAGGAAGAAAAATGTTGATCCTCTTTTAGAAAGTTTTACAAGTTCAATGATTAAAACTCTAATGTATGTAATCCTATTTTTCTTAATAGTAGGAATAGCTGGAGTAAAAGCTACTTCACTTGTAACTGTTCTAGGTACTGCAGGTTTAGCTGTAGGTTTGGCATTACAAGGAAGCTTAGCAAACTTAGCTGGAGGTATGTTAATACTTTTCTTTAAACCTTTTACTAAGGATGAATATATCGTAGCAAGTAGTGGAGTTGAAGGAACAGTTGATAAGATACAAATACTTTATACTATCTTAACTACCCCTGATAATAAAGTAGTTATCGTTCCTAATAGTCAATTAGCTAACAATGCCATTACTAATGTTTCAAGAAATCCAGAAAGAAGACTTGATATGGTATTTTCTGTTTCTTATGATACACCAACTGAAAAAGTAAAAGAGATTTTAAATAGAATTGCTAATGCTCATCCAGCAGTTTTAAAAGAAAAACCTATTAATATTAGAATGAGCGTTCAAAATGCTAGTTCACTTGATTTTATATTTAGAGTATGGGTAAAAAAAGAAGATTATTGGACAGCAAAATTTGATTTTACTGAAATTGTAAAAGATGAATTTGATGCTAATAATATTGAAATTCCATATCAAAAAATTGATATTTATAGAAAATAATTTTTCAAATAAACTTCGTGTTAAAAATCACGTTTTTTAAAAATTTTACTTTACATTTTCCAGAGTTTCGTGTTATAATATCTGAAATCCAAAAAATATTTATAAAATAAGTTCGTAAATTAAATTAATCTATATTATGTATTTTAAAAGGAGTTGCAAATGAACGGAAAAATAGTAAAAGAAGCTATAACATTTGATGACGTATTATTAATCCCTGCAAAATCAGAAGTATTACCTCACCAAGTAAATCTTAAAACAAGACTTACAAAGGATATTACACTAAATATACCTATACTTAGTGCTGCTATGGATACAGTTACAGAATCAGATTTAGCTATCGCTCTAGCTAGACAAGGTGGAATTGGATTTATTCATAAAAATATGAGTATTGAAGACCAAGCTGCTGAAGTAGATAGAGTAAAAAGAATAGAAAGTGGAATGATAAGAAACCCTGTTACTCTTACTGCTGATTGTACAGTAGGACAAGCTGAAGATTTAATGAGAAGATATAAAATCTCTGGACTTCCTGTAATTGAAGGAGAAGGAAAACTTATAGGTATAGTTACAAATAGAGATATAAAATACCATAAAGATATGGGACAACTAGTTGGAGATATGATGACAAAAGATAATCTTATCACAGCTCCAGTTGGAACAACTTTAGACCAAGCTAAGGAAATATTATTATCAAATAGAATAGAAAAGTTACCTATAACAGATGAAAATGGATATTTAAAAGGATTAATTACAATCAAAGATATAGATAACTTAGCTGAATATCCTAATGCATGCAAAGATTCTCATGGAACATTGAGAGTTGGGGCAACTGTTGGAATAGGACCTGATACTTTAGAAAGAGTTGCAGCTCTTGTAAAAGCTGGAGTAGATATTATAACTGTTGACTCTGCTCATGGACACTCTATGGGAGTAATCAATAAAATCAAGGAAATTAAAGCTGCTTTCCCTAATCTTAACTTAATCGGTGGAAATATTGTTACTGCAGAAGCTGCTTTAGACTTAATTGAAGCTGGAGTAGATGCTGTAAAAGTAGGAATAGGACCTGGTTCTATCTGTACTACAAGAGTTGTTGCAGGAGTTGGAGTACCTCAACTTACTGCTGTAAATGATGTTTATCAAGTATGTAAAGATAGAGGAATAGGAGTAATTGCTGATGGTGGAATAAAGCTATCAGGAGATATAGTAAAAGCTTTAGCAGCTGGGGCTGATTGTGTAATGCTAGGAGGACTTCTAGCTGGAACAAAAGAAGCTCCTGGAGAAGAAATAATTTTAGAAGGAAAGAGATTCAAGCTTTATGTTGGAATGGGTTCAATAGCAGCTATGAAGAGAGGTTCTAAAGACAGATACTTCCAAAATGATGCTAAAAAACTAGTTCCAGAAGGAATAGAAGGACGTATCTCTTATAAAGGAAATTTAAAAGATGTTGTATTCCAATTATGTGGTGGAATTAGAGCAGGTATGGGATACTGTGGAACTCCTACAATAGAGGATTTACAAATTAATGGTAAATTCATAAAAATAACTGGTGCCGGATTAAGAGAAAGTCATCCTCATGATATTACAATTACTAAAGAAGCACCTAACTATTCTAAATAAAATATAATTATATAATGGTTATTACATTAGTAATAACCATTTTTTATTCTTTATAATTTTAACTGTTTTTAAACTCTATTTTATATATTAGCACAAAAAAAGCCCCAAAATTTGGGGCTTCTATACTTTCTGATTAACTCAACTATTTTGAAGCGTATACAGATACTTGCTTCTTGTCTTTTCCTAATCTTTCGAATTTTACATATCCATCAATTAGAGCAAATAGAGTATGGTCTTTACCCATTCCCATGTTGTTTCCTGGGTGGAAAGCTGTTCCTCTTTGTCTTACTATGATGTTTCCAGCTTTTACAACTTCTCCATCATATTTTTTTACTCCAAGATATTTAGGATTTGAATCTCTTCCGTTTTTAACAGAACCTTGTCCTTTTTTGTGTGCAAATAATTGTATATTTAAAGTAAATTGCATCTATTTTTCCTCCTTCTCAACAAGCTTTATATTTTTAGGATAATCTTTTGATAAACTTTTTATCATTAATACCATGCTCTCTAATAAAGTATCTAGTTCTTTCTCTTTTCCTTTATTATCCATACCTCTCATATCTACACTTAAGTATCCATCAGAGTCTATTTCAAACTTAGGATAGATATCAAGCACATCTTGCATACCACCTAAAGGTAATTGTAATGCCATAGAAAGTGCAGCACAAACTATATCTTCACCATACTCAGCATAGCCTGAATGTCCAGTAGCTTTGTATCCTACAACTCTACCTTTTTTTCTATAAATTTCTATTCTTGTCATTGACAATCTAATTTAGACAATTAAGCGTTTATTGAAGTAACTTTAATTTCAGTAAATAGTTGTCTGTGACCTTTTTTTCTGTGGTATCCTGTTTTTGGCTTGTATTTGAAGTTAACTACTTTAGCTCCTTTACCTTGAGCAACAACTTCTGCAACTACTTTAGCTCCTTCTACTACAGGAGTTCCAACTTTTACAGTTTCTCCATTAGCTACTAAAAGAACTTCAGTTAATTCTACAGTTGCGTTAACTTCAGCATTTAATTTCTCTACTCTTAATACGTCACCTTCTGTAACTTTGTATTGTTTACCACCAGTTTTAATAACTGCGTACATTCTAACACCTCCAAAAGTATTAACAAATCGCTGAATAGGGTTGCTGATGACCTTATTTCATGCGTAATCTAGATGAAATTATACCATATAAATTAAAGTTTGTCAATGGGTCAGCTATATTTTATATTAATTTTTTTGATAAAACTATTGATTTTTTTGAAAAAAAAATGTATTATTTACCTATCTAGTAAATAATATGAGGTTGATGAATTTTATGATATTTCAAAGAACTGAACTTTTAATTGGAAGTGAAAATTTAAATAAACTTAAAAATTCTCATGTAATAGTTTTTGGTGTAGGTGGAGTAGGAGGATTTGCTACTGAAGCCCTTGTAAGAGCTGGAATAGGCGAGATTTCAATAGTTGATTTTGATACTGTTGATATAACTAATCTAAATAGACAAATAATTGCACTACAAAGTACAATTGGAAAGCTAAAAACTTCTGTAATGAAGGAAAGACTTCTAAATATCAATCCTAATTTAATTGTACATGAATATCCATGTAAATTTTCCAAAGATAATATTGATATTTTCTTTAAAGATAAAGAGTATTCATATATAGTAGATGCTATTGATTTAGTTACTTGTAAATTAGACTTAATCTCCATTGCAAAAGATAAAAATATTCCAATTATCTCATCTATGGGGACAGGAAATAAACTAAATCCTACTATGCTAGAAGTTAATGATATAAATAAAACTTCTGTATGCCCTTTAGCTCGTGTTATGAGAAAAGAGTTAAAAAATAGAGGAATAAAAAAATTAAAAGTTGTTTATTCTAAAGAGGAACCTAAGAAACCTGAAAACTTAGAAGGAAGTAGAGAAAAAAAAGTAAATGTTGGAAGTATCTCATTTGTTCCATCAACTGCTGGACTTATAATAGCTAGTGAAGTAATTAAAGATATTTGTAATTTATAGGAGGAATATAAAATGAAAAAAATTGGAGTGTTTTATGGTACTACTTCAGGGACTACTGCTGGAGTTGTTGATGAATTAGAATTTTATTTAAGAAAAAATGACTATGAGGTACATAATGTAGCTGATGGCATTTCTAGTCTTTCTGAATATGAAAATCTCATACTTGTAACACCTACTTATGGTGTAGGAGAATTACAAGCTGACTGGGAAAATGTATATGATGAGTTTTGTAAAATTGATTTTACAGGAAAAGTTGTTGGACTTATAGGACTTGGAAATCAATATGCATTTGGAGAATCATTTGTAGGAGGAATTAAAGTTCTTTACGATGTGGTTATTAATAATGGTGGAAAAGTTGTTGGATTTACATCAACTGAAGGATACCACTATGAAGAATCAGAGGCAGTAATTGATGATAAATTTGTAGGACTTGCAATAGATGAAGGAAATCAAGGAGATTATACTCCTGAAAAAATTCAAAATTGGGTATCTGAAATTAAACCTGAATTTAATTAAGAAAATTAAAATTCTCTATTAAAATTTTATAAAAAAAATAGTATAATTTATTTGTTATATTTTTTTAAAGGAGAAAAAAGTGAAGAAGGTTATTTCGTTTATAATGTCTATTACAATTTGTACTGCTCTATTAGGTGCAGAGTTTAAAGAGGTTACTCCTCTTGAAAAAAACATTGTTGCTCAAAATGAAACTATAAAAGAAGAAGTAAAAGAAAATACAAAACCTACTGAGAAAATAGAGGTTTTAGAGGAAAAAGTAGCTGAAACAGAAGTTTCCAAAGAAAGAATAGAAGATTTAGGAATTAAAAGAAAAAGTTCAGATGGAAAAGTTTATGCTGGAAAAGAAACCACTCCATATACTGGTAAATTTGCCCTATTTTTAGGAGATATCATTGAATATACTGAAACATATGTAAATGGTGTATTAAATGGACCTAAAACTTGGTACTCTTATGATGGTAAGGTAGTCTTAGAAGAGAACTATAAAAATGATAAGATTGAAGGAGAGCAAAAGGCTTATTATGAAAATGGAAATATTAAATCTATTGTAGACTATAAAAATGGTAAAATTATTAAAATAGAAGCCTTAGCTCAAGATGGAACTATCCTACATCAAAGCGATTTAAGTAAAGGTACTGGAATTTGGAAATATTTCTGGGAAAATGGAAATATTCTTGAAGAAGGTAGCTATAAAAATTGGAAAAAAGATGGCAAGTGGGTCAAATATCGTGAAAATGGCGAAGTTGATGTTACTACTATCTATAAAAATGGTAGACTTATTGAGCAGATTTGGGGATAGTAGTTATTTTAATGTAATTTAAACTAAAAAATTTTTTCTTAAAAATAAAAGTAACTAAGTAGTTATCAATTACAAAATTAAAAGGGAGTCTTATAAAACTCCCTTTTTTCATTAAGAACTATTTATTTTCAGATATTACTTTATTGATTTCAGCTATTACAGCATCAGCATCTAATCCGTGAGCTGCAATCCCTTCTCCTAAAGTTTCTCCAGCTGCTATCATACATCCTACACAACCAAGTCCATACTTTGCAAATACTTCTCTGATTATTGGATAATTTTGAACTGCTACTAAAATATTTGTATCTTTTGTTACCATATCTTATCACTCCTAAAATTTTTTAATTTTTACATTAATATTATAATAAAATTTACTTGCTGTGTCAACTTTTATTATATATTTATTTTCCTACTATATTTAGTAAATCATGTACTCTTACCATACCTACCAATTTATTATCATCTATTACAGGGAGTACAGTTATTTGGCTAGGTCTATTTTCCATAAGTTCTAGAGCATCTATTGCCATACTATTAGAATCCGTTCTTGTAAAGTTTCTTGTCATTATATCCTTAGCTTTAAACGTAAAGAATTCTCCCTCTTTTGTCAAAGCTCTTCTAATATCTCCCTCTGTGATAATACCTACCATTAAATCACCATTCATAACACATACAGCACCAAGACTTTTATCTGTCATAGTAAGTATTACATTTTTTATTGGACTCTCTTTATCACATACAGGTATTTCATCACCTTTTTTCATTATATCTCTTACTCTCATTAGAAGTCTTTTTCCTAGACTTCCACCTGGATGATATAGTGCAAAATTCTCTGGTCTAAAATCCCTTCTCTTTATAAGTATTGCTGCAAGAGCATCTCCCATAACTAAAGTAGCTGTTGCTGATGACATAGGAGCTAAATTAAGTGGACATCCCTCTCTACTTACTCCTATATTTAATACATAGTCAGCTGCTTTTCCTAGTTTTGAATTTCTATTTCCTGTCATAGCTACAAGTTTAGCTCCTATCTTTTGAATAGATGGAAGAAGAGATACTATCTCATCACTATTTCCACTATTAGATATAGCTAATACCACATCATTTGGAGCTATCATTCCAAGATCTCCATGTAATCCTTCAGCAGAGTTCATAAATATAGCCGTTGTTCCTGTTGAAGCTAATGTTGCAGCTATCTTCTTACCAATAAGTCCAGATTTTCCTATTCCTGTAACTACAACTTTTCCCTTCATTCCTAATATCAACTCTACAACTTTTGTTATATCTCCGTCTAAAGAGTTCTTTACTCTTCCTAATTCCTCTATCTCTGCCTCAAATACACTTCTTGCATAATCCACTTCATTAAATTCCATAACTATCCCCTATCTTCCTTTTACTAAATCATCTATTTTTATAGCTACTTTTAATATCTCCTCTAAATCATCTAAGAATAACATATTTGGTCCATCTGACTTAGCTTCATTTGGATTAGGATGTACCTCAGCAAATATAGCATCTACACCTATTGCAAGCCCTGCTCTCATAAGTGGGAATACGTACTCTCTATCCCCAGATGTAGCTGTTCCTAGCCCCCCTGGTCTTTGTACAGCATGAGTCACATCAAATACTACTGGATATCCAAATTTTCTCATTTCCATAAAGCTTCTCATATCTACTACCATATTATTGTATCCAAAAGTACTTCCTCTTTCACAAAGTAGTATATTTTGATTATTACTCTCTTCCATTTTAGTTACAACATTTTTCATATCCCAAGGAGCTAAAAATTGTCCTTTTTTAATATTTACTGGAAGCCCTGTTTCTGCTGCTGCTAAAAGTAAATCTGTCTGTCTACATAAAAAAGCTGGAATTTGTAAAATATCTACTACTTCTGCAGCTTTTTTACATTGCCAAGTTTCATGTACATCAGTTATTACAGGAACATTATACTTTTCTTTAACTTTCTTTAAAATTTCTAATCCTTTTTCAAGTCCTGGTCCTCTAAAAGAGTGTATAGATGACCTATTAGCCTTATCAAAAGAAGCTTTAAAAATATATTGTATTCCTAGTCTATCACAGATATCTTTTATTTTTCCAGCTACTTCCATTACTAGCTCTTCTGACTCTATTACACAAGGCCCAGCTATTAGAGCAAATCTTTTATTTCCTCCAATTTCTATCTTATCTCCTACTTTTACAACTCTTACTTTATCTACCATTTTTCCCCCTTATCCTCTTATCTTTCTTTTTACTATTTCTCTTCTTGCTATTTCTCTATCATCAAAATGGATTTTCTTTCTTCCAAGTATCTGATAAGTTTCATGTCCTTTTCCAGCAATTAAAATTATATCATTTTTTTGAGCTATCTCTATGGCTTTCACTATAGCCTGCTCTCTATCCTCTTCTACAAGATAATGATCTCCGTTCATACCCTTTTTAACATCTTCAATTATTAAATGTGGATTTTCTGTTCTTGGGTTATCAGATGTAAGTATTGCTATATCACTAAGTCTTTGAGCAATTTCCCCCATAATTGGTCTTTTAGTTGCATCTCTATCTCCACCACAACCAAATACAGTAATTACTCTACCTTTTTTCAATTCATTTATACTTTTTAAAATATTCTCTAGAGCATCTCCAGTATGTGCATAATCTACTACAACAATATAGTCTTGTCCACAGTTTACTAACTCAAATCTTCCTGGTGCCCCTTTTATATCTTTTAATTTTTCTAAAATTATATTTTTTCCTATCCCCAATTGAAGTGCTATTCCTATTACTCCTAAAACATTATACAAGTTATATCTTCCTAATATAGCTAATTTCTCTTCAAACATCTCTCCCATAAGATTTAGTCTTACAAATTGACCATCACTATGGAACTCTACTATCTCTCCTGTTAAATCCGCTGACTTAGTTAAAGAATAGGAATATCCACCAAACTCTTTATAGAGCCTATCTCCATAAATATCATCTATATTGATAGAACTTTTTTTGCTATCTTTTAACATTGTAAAAAGTTTTCTTTTAGCTTGGAAATAATTATCCATATTCTCATGATAATCTAAGTGATCTAAAGTTAAATTAGTAAATGATGCAACATCAAATTCTAACATATCTACTCTTCCCAATGAAAGAGCATGAGAACTCACTTCCATAACTAAATATTCCAATCCTTTTTCTACTGCTTTTTTACACATCTTTACTATATCTAAAGATTCAGGAGTAGTATTAGGGGCTTCTATTACTTCATCTCCTATTTTATATTCAACAGTTCCTATCCTAGCTACTTTTTCTTTTCCTAAAATAGACTCTAAAAGATAAGTAGAAGTAGTTTTTCCATTTGTTCCAGTAATACCTATTATCTTTAATTTCTTTTGAGGATAACCATAAAAATTAGAAGCTATCTTTCCTAAATTTTTTCTCAAGTCCTTAACTAAAATATATTCAACAGGAAACTCTGGCTCTACTTTTTTTGATACTAATACTCCCTTCGCTCCATTTTCTATTGCTTGTTTAATATACTTATGTCCATCAGATATAGATCCTTCTAATGCTACAAATATATCTCCATCTTTTATTTTTCTTGAATCGTACTCCATTCCTTTAAATTCTATCTCAGTTTTTCCTTTTTGTAATATCTCATAATCTAGCCCAAGCAATAGTTCTTCCATTTTTCTCTCCTCTAATTTTCAATCTCTATGTGAATATTTTGTACTTTATCTTTATAATCTGCTATTCCTTTATTTAATACTTCTTGTAATTTTGAATACTCTCTATTTAACTTTCTTATTTCATTCCAATCAGGGCTTTCTTTTCTCATCTCTTTTTGAGTTTCCATCCTAATTGAAACCAACTGGCTTTTTATCTCATTAAACCCTTCTAAAAATTCTGCTCTCATTCTTGCAACTTCTTGTTGCTGCTCAAAAGTTAAACATTGAATAAAAACAACATTTTCCTCTTCTCTACTTAATCCTTCATCCCCAAAAATATTTAGTGTAGATATGAACAACAATGTATACATACCTAAATATTTCATAACAGCCTCCACGCTTTCTCGTTTTTTTATTTTATTATATTAAAATAGTGTGGCATCCTTGTGTCTTGCATTTTCGAGGTTATCTCATATATTTTCTATCTGCCAATTTATCTCTTGCTTTCCAATATTTCTTAATATATCATTTATTTTTTTAAAGTGTCCACATCCAAAGAATCCTCTACTTGCTGATAATGGACTAGGGTGTGGTCCTTCTAATACGAAGTGTTGTTTATTTGTTATAAAAGCTTTTTTCTTTCTAGCATTATTTCCCCACAATACAAAAATCACCGGCTCTTTTCTATCATTTAGATGCTTTATAATATTATCTGTAAAAATTTCCCATCCCATACCTGAATGAGAATTAGCTTCACCAGCTCTAACAGTTAGAGCCGTATTTAGAAGCAACACTCCTTGCTCTGCCCATGGTACTAAATAACCATTATTTGGAATATATAATCCCAATTCATCTTTTAATTCTTTATACATATTGAGTAAAGATGGTGGAGTTTTTATTCCAGGATTTACTGAAAAAGCTAAACCATGAGCTTGATTAGGTCCATGATATGGATCTTGCCCCAATATAAGTACCTTTGTATCCCTATAAGTTGTAAGTTTTAATGCTGAAAAAATATTCTCCATTTTTGGATATATAACTCTTGTTTTATATTCTTCAATCAAAAATTTTCTTAATTTTTGATAATATTCTTTATCAAACTCACCTTTTAATACTTCATCCCAATCATTACCTAAATTTACCATTTTTTACCTCCAATAACTATTTAGCTATTACCATACAATTAGGAAATCTCTTTCTCATTCCGCAGTTAGAGCATTTAGTTCTACACTCTGGTGTTAGAGCTACATTTTCTGCTTGTTTTAATTCTCTTTTTAAAAACTCTTTATCCACACTTATTTCTACAATATCCCAAGGTAACTCTTCATTCATATCTCTAGCTCTTAAATACTCATTCTCATCCATACCTAATTCTTCCATAGCTCTCTTCCAGATATTAAAGTTATCTTTGTAATCATCAAGTTTTGCTCCACCTCTCCAAGCTAACTCTACAAGCTCTCCTATTCTCTCATCTCCTCTTGATAAGAATCCTTCTAAATAAGATTTTTTCATATCATGTATTCTCAAATTACAACTTTTTTGTCCTTTAAATAACTCTCTTAAAAGAGCATGTTTTCTTTTCATCTCTGCAAAATCCATCTGCTCTGCCCATTGAAATGGAGTATGAGGTTTAGGTACAAAGTTTGATACACTTACTGTTACATTAAGTCTTTTATTTATAGGTCTACATCTATCTACAACTTTTTTAGCTAGTTCATATATTCCTTTTACATCTTCATCAGTTTCAAATGGAAGTCCTATCATAAAGTAAAATTTTAATGTTTCCCATCCACCTCTCACTGCTGCTTCAGCAGTTTCTAATACATCTTCTTCATTTACTCCCTTATTAATTATATCTCTCATTCTTTGAGAACCAGCTTCTGGTGCAAATGTAAATCCTGTTCTCTTTCCACCACTGATATCTTCAGCTACCTCAACAGAGTGAGTATTCATTCTTAATGATGGAAGTGATACCCCAAGATTTCTATGAGCATTTTTGCTTTTTACTCCTTTAATCAATTCGTCTATCTTACTATAATCACTACTACTTAATGAAGATAAAGATACCTCTCCATATCCAGTCTTTTTGATCATTTTTTCTATTAATTCTAGATTTTTCTCTAAGCTTCTCTCTCTAACTGGTCTATATACTATTCCTGCTTGGCAAAATCTACAACCTCTCGAACATCCTCTTTGTATTTCTACAGTAGCTCTATCATGTACTATATTTATATACGGTACTATCTGATCCTCATAATATTCTGTATTATTTAAATCTGCAACTATTGCTCTTTTTATCCTTTTCTTTCCCTTATGAAGAACTGGCACATATACCCCATCTAATCCCTCTATAAGTTGTAATCTTTCCATCTTAGTTTTATCTTTATGAGCTACTAGGATTTTAGCAATCTCTACCATTACCTCTTCCCCATCACCTATAACTATAAAATCTAAAAATCTTTCCATAGGTACAGGATTCATCATACAAGTTCCACCAGCCATTATCAGTGGATATTCTTCTCCTCTTTCCTCTCTTCTTACTGGTATCCCTGCAAGGTCAAGAGCATTTAATACATTTGGATAGCACATCTCATATGATAGTGAAAAACCTACTACATCAAACTCTTTTAATGGAGTCTTACTTTCTAATGAAAACATTGGAATATTATTTTCTCTCATAAGCTTTTCCATATCTTCCATCGGAGCAAATCCTCTTTCTAATGAAAATCCTTCCACTCTGTTCATAAGACTATATAGTATTCTAATACCTAAGTTAGACATTCCTACCTCATATATATCTGGGAAAAATAAACACATTCTTGCTTTATAATTCTCTTTATGAATACTGTTAATCTCATTTCCTAAATATTGTCCTGGCTTTTCTACTTTTAATAAATATTTATCTAAATTTACTCTCATTTTCTCCTCTTTCTATATTTTAATTTTTACTTATCATCTAACTCTTGAAATCTTTGCATATAGATATCATCAGAATAATAGTGATGATCCCTAGCTAACTCCGCTAGTTCAAGATTAATATTCTCTAATTTTTTATATGAATCTTCATTGTGTCTATCTAAAGTTTTTTCTCCTATCAAAACTTTTTTCATTCTTCTATATAAAGATGCATGATACTTTCCACAATCATGCAAAAGAGCTAATTTTTTAAAAATTTCTTCATCTTTTAATAAATTATCCTCTAATACTAGTTTTAATATTTTATATGAATGTATCTTATCATATTCACTCATTTGATTAAAAACTTCAAACTCTTTATCTGTTAATATTTTTTTTACTTCTATATTCCATTCTGATTTATATTTTCCAAAAATAAAAGTAAGTCCCTGTTTAATCCTTGCTAACATATCTCTTTTACCACTATATTTCCATAAATTTTCTTAAGAGCTTTTATATTTTTTCCATTTTTACCTATTAGCTCTCCTTTTTTCTCTTTAGAAGTATAAAGAATATACAAATTTCTATCTCTATTACTCTCTATTCTCTCTACTCCAGCTATTTTTACATCTTCTACTTTTTCAAAAATATTATTTTTTAGCTCCTCACTTAAGACTATCTTAGATAAAGTAAGATATTTTCCTTCTAATGCTTCCTTTCTGCCAGTAAGAATATATCCAGACATTATTCTTACCTGTTTTGGCATAAAAGAGTTTCCAGAAAAAAATAGTTTCCCATTCTTAAAAGATATATCTACCTCTCTTATATGTTCTTTTAGTTCTAATCCTTTTTTATCAGTAAACTCACTTACATCATATCTTCCAGATAAATCTCTACAAAGTTTTTCAATCTCTTCTAAGCTATTTTTTACTCTTTTTTTAGGATATTCATATATATACTCTCTTCTACCTACCAACTCTGGAAAAGCTAGATTTGGAAAAGTTTTTTTTATCATTGTTATTTTTAAACTTTCATCTGATAAAAGATTAAATCTCTCTTGCAAATTTTTTTTATTTCCATCAAACTTACTACTTACATATAAAATATTTTCTGTAGCACTTACTTTAGCGTCGGTTCTCCCTCCCTGTTGTATCCCTTTTGCCCAAGAAAATCCTATCTCATTCATCAACTCTTTAAATCTTCCTTTAACAGTTCTCTTTCCAACTATCTCATCAAAGGAATGAAACTTTGTTCCATCATATTTTATATAGAACATATATCCCCATTTATCATTTTTTTCTATGGTTCTTATATCCATTATCTCTCCTTATTTAAACTAACTATACTATTAAATTATATCATAAAATCTTTCTTTTATATATTATTTTATTTAAAGATTAATTCTCATAATAAAATAGAGCTAAGAATAACACATGTTACTCTTAGCTCTATTTTATTTTTTATTTAAAATTTACATTAGAATTTTGCAAAAGCTACTACTTCTTCTTTTGGAGCAAGTCCTACTGATTTATTTACTACCTCTCCATTTTTGAAAAGTAAAAGTGTAGGTATACTCATTACTCTAAATTGAGCTGCTAATTCTTCCTCTTCATCTATATTTATTTTTGCTACTTTTACTGTTCCAGCTAATTCAGCATCTACCTCTTCTAATATAGGTGCTAAAGCTTTACAAGGTCCACACCATGAAGCCCAAAAATCAACTACTACAGGCTCTTTAGACTGTAATACTTCTTTCTCAAAATTCTCCTTTGTTATATGTAAAATTGCCATACTATCTCCTCCCTTTTCTAGAATTGTTATCTTTTCAAATTTATACTCTTATTATATACTATTTTTTTCTTTTTGTCTAGAATTTCTTTACATCTTTACTCAACTTTATTTTCTTACAATTCTATCAGCTACCATAGCAGCTCTTTTATTTGACAATACATCGTGTACTCTCACTATATCTATACCCTTTTCTATCCCTAAAACAGTAGTAGCAACTGTTCCTTCTACTCTCTCTTGAGGTGGTAGCTCTCCTAATATTGTCCCTATAAATCTCTTTCTAGAAGTCCCTAAAAGCAATCTTCCCATCTCTCTTAGTTCCTGTAATCTTGAAAGTACTTCTAAATTTTCATCTATTCCTTTTCCAAAACCAATTCCTGGATCTAAAATTATACTGTCCCTTGAAATTTGATATTTATCTGCTATCTCATATGTCCTTTTAAAAAACTCTTTTATACAACATAAAATATCACCTTTATATTCTTTTCCATCTTGATTATGCATAGCTATTACAGGAACATCATATTTTTTTACAACTTCAGCCATCTCTCCATTATCATATTGTAATCCCCATATATCATTTAAAATATGAGCTCCAGCTTCAAAAGCTGCCTTTGCAACCTTATATTTATATGTATCAATAGAAATAATAGCTCCTAACTCTACAACTTTCTTTATTACTGGTACTACTCTAGCTATTTCCTCCTCATCACTTATTTGAACATGTCCTGGTCTAGTAGATTCTCCTCCAATATCAATGATATCTGCTCCCTCTTCTAGCATTTTTTTAGCATGTTTTACAGCTTCTTCTATATTATTGTGCTCTCCACCATCAGAAAAAGAGTCTGGTGTTACATTTAATATCCCCATTATAAGAGTTCTTTTTCCTAATTCTAATTCTCTATCTCTGCACTTTAAAATTTGTACTTCTCTTTTTACTTTTTTATAAACCATTGGTACAAATCTTATTCCATTTATATTTTGTTCAGAATCTGTTAAAGAAAATCCCAACTTTTTATAAGTTTCTACTGCACATGGAGCAGAGTTTACAGTTATCTCTTTCTCTTTAGTCAAAGATATAGCCTTTTTAAATAATTCTCTACCTATTCCATGTTTTTGATAAGATTTTTTTACAAAGAAAAGACAGATATGTTGTCCTCCTTGAATAGCTATTACTCCTATTAATTCTCGTTTATCATAAGTTCCATAAAAATCAAATTCATTTATTAACTCTCTACAATCTAAAAATCTTCTAAACTCTTCTACTCCTCTTCTATTATAATTGAAAGCTTCACACTCTAAAAATACATCCCATACAAGTTTTAAAGCTTTATTTATCTCTTTTTTTTCTAACTTTTTAATTTCCATTTGCTTCCCTTTCTTTCAATTTTCTAGCTAACATTGTTATTGTTTTTTTCTCTAAAGGGTGGATATAGTTAGGAGCTATCTCAGATAGAGGGTCTAGTACAAACTCTCTCTCACAAATCCAAGGATGAGGTACAGCTAAATTATCCTCTTCAATTATCTCTTTATCATAAAACAGTATATCAATATCTATTATTCTAGGTCCCCACTTTATCTCTCTGACTCTTCCCATATCCAATTCTATCTGTAAAATCTCTTTTAGAAACTCTTGAGCTGTCATAAGAGTTTTTACCTCTAAACAAGCATTTAGAAAATTATCTTGCTCTAAATATCCAAAAGGTTCTGTCTCTAATATTGTACTACTTTTAACTACCTCTGTATTCTCTAATTCTCCTATTTTTCTTATAGCTTCCAAAAGATTTTTTCTCTTATTCCCAATATTACTTCCTAATGAAAGATATACTCTATGCCATTTTCTAGTAATTTCCACAGCTACATTTTCAAAATGCATCTGTAGTGGTGCCCAAGGTTTTTTTACAATAACTTTTACCTCTTTTACCAACTCATATTTTTTTAATACCATTTCAGCTATATTTTCAGCACATGTTTCTATTAAATCTATACTTTTTTCCAGAAAAAGTTTCTCTACATCTTGAGCTACTAATCCATAGTGAACTGACTTTGTCAAATCCCCTGTTTTACCAGCCTCTCTTGTATCCACAGTAAGCTCTAAAGATACCAAAAATTTTTGTCCTAATTTTTTTTCTTCAGGAAAAACTCCATGAAATCCTATAAATTCTAAATTATTTATATAAATTTTATCCATCATCTCACCACTATTTCAATAAAGTTAATACTTCTACTCTTCTATTACTATCTTTTTCAAAGATACCTCTACAAGCAGTAGTTATTATCTGACTATTTTCTTTCTTTGCTCCTCTCATAGTCATACACAGATGTTTTGCTTTTATTATTACCATAACTCCTTGACAATCAAGTGTCTTGTAAATTACATCTGCTAATTCACTTCCAAGTCTTTCCTGTATTTGAGGTCTTTTTGCTAGTATCTCTATACTTTTGATTATATCTCCAAAACCTACTACTTTACCATTAGGAATATATGCTACATCAATTGTTCCAAAAAAAGGTAGAAAATGGTGTTCACACATAGAGTAAAAATCTATATTTTTCTCCATAACCAAATCATTACTATCTACTGAGAAATATCTAAGTAATGGTTCCTCTGGATTTTTATCTATGCCTGAAAAAAGTTCTTCATAACTTTGAGCAACTCTTTTAGGAGTATCCATTAAACTCTCTCTATTTCTATCCTCTCCTATTCCTTCAAGTATTTGTTCAAAAGCTTTTTCTATCTTTTTTAACTCCATTTTCTTTTCCTCTCCATAAATTTTCTATAAATCTAATTTTAAATCTCCATCTTTTATCCAACCTTTTCTTCTCATTAACTTTGCTATTCCCAAAGTAATTATAGCTGGTAATAAAAAATGAAGTAATAATATTCCTAAATATAATTTTAATCCTGTTACTCCTATACTATTCATAGCTGTAACTGTTCCAAACTGTCCTACAAATCCACTTGTTCCCATTCCTGAAGCTATTGGTATATTTTGAAATTTAAAAACCATTGTAGATACTGGGCCTAATATAGCTCCTGCTACTGTTGGTGGTATCCATATCTTCCAATTTTTTACTATATTTCCTATCTGAAGCATAGATGTCCCAACACCTTGAGCTACAAGTCCACCCCAACCATTTTCTTTAAAACTCATTACTGCAAAACCTACCATCTGAGCTGAGCACCCTACTGTTGCTGCTCCACCAGCAAGTCCTCCAAGCCCTATCATCATACATAGAGCTGCACTACTAATAGGAAGAGTAAGAGCTATCCCTACTATTGTGGAAACAAGTATTCCCATAGCAAATGGTTGTAATTCAGTAGCATATACTACCATAGCTCCAAAAGTCTGCATAATCTTTGCTACAAATGGACCTACTAAATAGACCACTAATGAACCTGATATTATAGTTGTAGCTGGAGCAACTATTATGTCTACCTTTGTTTCTTTAGATACTATCTTTCCAAATTCTGCTCCTACAACTGCTCCTATAAAAGAACCTACAGGTCCTCCATACATAGCTCCTATAGCTCCTGTTACTGTTGAAGAAAATAGTACTAGATGAGGAGCTTTTAATCCATAGGCTACTGCAAGTCCTATTCCTGGTCCTGTCATATCTCTAGCTACTTTCCATACTACATCAGTTAGAAAAGCTATCTCTAATTTTTCGCCTATTGTATTAAGTATGGTCCCTATAAGTAAAGTTGAAAAAAGTCCTAATGCCATATAACTTGAAGCATCTACTAAATATTTTTTAATAGATAACTCTACACCTTTTCTTTTTAAAAACTCTCTCATTTTTCTCTCCTCAAAATTTTTATAAAAAGGGAATGACTTTAGCCATCCCCCTAATTTTTTTATCTCTCTTCTATTTGATTTAAATCTGCCATCTTAGTAAAAATATCAGTTAAAAATCTCATTTGAGATAATCTATTATTTTTAATAGCTTCATCTTTATCCATTACTATTATTTTATCAAAATAGTTGTTAATTATATCTTTTCCAGATGTTATCTCTTCAAGATATTTAGCATAATCTCTTTGCTCAATAGCTAGATTTACTTTATTACTTAACTCTACAGAAAATTGATATAACTCCTTCTCTATATCCTCTTTGAATAATTCTGGATTAATTATCATATCTGTATGGTCTTTAGAGATATTTCCAACTCTTTTTAATACAGGTAATAGTTTTCCAAACTCTTCCTCTTTAGCAAATGACTCTAAAGTTTTTACTCTCTCAAGTGCATCTACTAAGTTATCACAATCTTTATCTACTACCGCAACAATTACATCTCTACTATATCCCATATCTCCAAAAATATTGATAGCTCTTTGTTTAAAGAATTCTAATACTTCAGCTTCTACAGTAGCTCTATCTCTTTTTAATACTCCACCAGCTACTAGAGTATCTAAAGATTTATTAACTAATGCTTTTAATGATATATTTAATTTAGAGTTAACTATTACGTTAGCTATTCCTAAAGCTGCTCTTCTTAAAGCAAATGGGTCTTTTGAACCACTTGGGATAACTCCTACTCCAAAACATCCTACTAGAGTATCTATTCTATCAGATATACCTGCTATTATTCCTTCCATTTCTGTTGGTAATAAGTCTCCTTGGAATCTTGGATAATAGTGCTCTTTTATTCCTAATGAAACTCTTTCATTCTCTCCAGATTTTAGTGCATAATCTGCTCCCATAAATCCTTGAAGTTTTGTAAACTCTTTCTCTCCTATCATATTAGAAACTAGGTCAGCTTTAGCTAGATATACAGTTCTTAATACATCCTCTTTTCTATCTGCACAACCTAATACATCTATTAGATAAGTAGCTATCTCTTTACTTCTTTCTATTTTTTGATAAATAGTTCCTAAATCTTTTTGGAATACTACTGTTTTTAATTTTTCTACATTGTCAGCTAATGGATGTTTTAAATCTTCTTGATAGAAGAATCTAGCATCTGCAAGTCTAGCTGATAATACTTTTTCATTTCCTTTTCTTACGAAATCAGAAGATTCGATACCATTTCTTACAACTACAAATTTAGGAAGTAATTTTCCATTAGTATCTAAAATAGGGAAATATCTTTGGTGTACTTGCATAGATATAATTAATACATCTTGTGGCACTTCTAAGAAGTCAGCATTGAAGCTTCCAACTATTGGACAAGGATACTCTATTAAATTTGTTACTTCATCTAATAGCTCCTCTTCAATATGAACTTGTTCTCCAGCACCAGCACATTTAGCTACTAAATCTTTAACTAATGCTCTTCTCTCCTCAATATCTATGATAACATTATTCTCTCTAATTTTTGTAAAATATTCTTCTACATTAGATACTTCAAACTCTTTTCCAAAGAATCTATGTCCTCTTGATTTATTTCCACTTGCTATTCCTTCTATTTCAAATGGAACTACTTCTGAATCACATAAAGCTAAGAACCATTGAACTGGTCTTGCAAATCTTAATTTTTTATCTGCCCATTTCATAGATTTTGGGAAGTTTAATTCTAATACTAGAGATTTTAAAATTTCAGATAAAAGTTCTTTAGTAGCCTTACCTTTCATAAATTTTCTAGCAGCTATGTATTCTCCTTTTGGAGTAGAAACAATTTCTAATTGCTCTGGCTCTATTCCTTGAGATTTAGCAAATCCAAGTCCAGCTCTTGAAATTTCTCCATTTACATAAGCTACACTTTTAGCTGGTCCTAAGTTTACAAGGTCTAAGTCCTCTTGATTTTCAGCTAAATTATGTACATCTAGCACTAATCTTCTAGGTGTTCCATAAGTTTTTATCTCATCAAATTTTATTCTTTCATTATTTAATTTTGTTTCTAAATTAGATTTTAAATCACTTAATGCCTGCTTAAGAAATCTTGCTGGCAACTCTTCCATTCCAATTTCAAATAGTAATCTCAATGTTCTTCCTCCTCTTATTAATAACTGATATTCCTATTAAAAAACTTATTTTTAATTTTTATTTAATTATTTTTTTAATAGCGGATATCCTAAATCTTTTCTATTTTGAACATAAACTTCAGCACATCTTCTTGCTAAGTTTCTTACTCTTAATATATATGCCATTCTCTCAGTCGTAGATATAGCACCTCTTGAGTCTAGTACATTGAATACATGAGAACATTTTAAAACATAGTCATAAGCTGGTAATACTAAACCTTCATCTAGTATTCTACTTGCTTCTTTTTCAAACTCATCAAACCATTTAAAATGTTTATCTAAATCTGCTAATTCAAATGAGTATTTAGAGTTTTCATATTCAAATTGGAATCTCATATCTCCATATTTTACTCCTGGAGCCCATTCTAAATCATAAATATTTTCTTTATTTTGTATATATAGTGCTATTCTTTCTAGCCCATAAGTAATCTCAACAGGAATAGGATCAAGCTCTAATCCTCCTACTTGTTGGAAATATGTGAATTGAGTTACTTCCATTCCATCTAACCATACTTCCCAACCAAGTCCCCATGCTCCAAGTGTAGGTGATTCCCAGTCATCTTCTACAAAACGGATATCATGCTTTTCAGGTTCTATTCCTAATACCCTTAAACTTTCTAAGTAAAGCTCTTGAATATTTAATGGAGATGGTTTCATTATAACTTGGAATTGATGGTGTTGATAAACTCTATTTGGGTTCTCTCCATATCTTCCATCTTTAGGTCTTCTTGATGGTTCAACATATGCTACACTCCATGGTTCAGGTCCTAATGACATAAGGAATGTATTTGGGTTAAATGTTCCAGCTCCCTTCTCAATATCATAAGGGTTTCCTAATACACACCCTTTAGAACTCCAATATTTTTGAAGAGCAAAAATTATCTCTTGAAATGTCATTTCTTATCCTCCTCGGTTTCTCTCTTCTTTCTAAGAATTAATTGGTCTAGTAGTACAAATACTACTCCTATATTTATCCAGACATCAGCTAGATTAAATACATAACTCCAGACACCTCTAAAGTCTACCATATCTACTACAAATCCTCTAAAGGCTCTATCTATCATATTTCCAATGGCTCCTGCTAAGATATAAATAAATCCCATTTTTTCTATCATAGATAATTTATTTCTTTCTTTATACAGGTAATAAGCAATAGCTACAATTGCTATAATTGTAGCTATGCTTATTATATCTAGTTTTCCTTGAAACATTCCAAAGGCAATACCTCTATTTTTTACATAAGTAAGATGAAAAAAATCATTTATTATAGGTAATGTCTCCCCTTCTAGCATATAGCTATCTATGAGGTATTTTGATAGTTGGTCAGCACCAACAAGTATCAAGATTAAAACTATATATATCATAATTTCTCCTAGTTATTTTTTAGTACAGAAGTACATCTTGGACAAAGTGTAGGATGTTCTGCATCTACTCCAACCTCAGTTGAATATTTCCAACATCTTTCACATTTTTCTCCCTCTGCATGTACAACTTTTATGTATAGGTCTTTTAACTCTTCTCCCTCTACAAATGTTTCATCACAAGAGTCAACTATTTCAACATTTGAAACAATTAACGCTAACTCTAGTCTATCTCTATTTTCTGCTAAGAAATTTTGCATATCAGCATTTTTAGAGAATAACATTACTTTAGCATCAAGAGAGTTTCCTATTATTCTATTCTCTCCTTGTCTTGCTTTTTCTAGAGACTTATTAGCTTCTTTTCTTACTTTTATAATATCTGCCCATTTAGCTTCTACCTCTGGATTTAAGTACTCATCATTTTCCTCATACCAAGAAGTTAAAAGTACTGATTCCTCATCTTTTAAAGCTTCTGGTAATGTATCCCAAATCTCTTCAGCTGTAAATGAAAGAATTGGAGCTATCATTTTAGTTAAAGTTAATAATATCTCTGTCATTACTGTTTGAGCTGATTTTCTATCTAACGAGTTTGTTCCCTCTGTATATAATCTATCTTTTATAATATCTAAATAGAAAGCTGACATATCTACACCAGCAAAGTAGTGAATATCTTGGAATAAGTTATAGAATTCATATTTTTCATAGTTTTCTGTAACTCTTCTCTTCAAAATTTCTAATTTATTTAATGCCCATTTATCAATTTCCATTAAATCTTTATAAGCTACTTTATCAGTTGCAGGATTAAAATCATTACTATTTCCTAAAATATATCTAGCAGTATTTCTTACTCTTCTGTATGCCTCTGCCATTTGTTTTAAAATATTATCAGAGATTTTTACGTCCTCTCTGTAATCTACTGAAGCACACCATAATCTTAAGATATCCGCTCCATATACTTTTATAACATCAGCTGGTACTACTACGTTTCCTACTGATTTAGACATTTTCTTACCTTCTCCATCATTTACAAATCCATGAGTTAAGATTTTTTTGTATGGAGCATCATGTGTAGACCCTATTGAAGTAAGAAGCGATGTTTGGAACCATCCTCTATGTTGGTCAGAACCCTCTAAATACATATCTGCTGGTCTATGTAATAATTCTCCTCTAGTTTCTAATACTGATCTATGAGATACTCCAGAGTCAAACCAAACGTCCATAATATTTGTTTCTTTTCTTAAAGTTACACCTTTTAAGTTATACTTCTCTAATAACTCTTCTCCTATTAACTCTTCAGCTGTATGAGTTAACCAAGCTGCTGTTCCCTCTTTTTTAACTATCTCTACTATTCTTGCTAAAATCTCTTTATTGTAAATCTCCTTTCCTGTCTCTTCATTATAAAATACAGGAATTGGTACTCCCCATACTCTTTGTCTTGAAATACACCAATCAGGTCTTGTTTCTAGCATAGAACCTATTCTGTTTCTTCCCCAAGCCGGTACAAACTCTACATTATCAAGAGCTTTTAATGCTCTTTCTCTTAAATCTGAACCTTCAGCTTTTACGAACCATTGCTCAGTTGCTCTGAAAATTACAGGAGTTTTAGATCTCCAGTCATGTGGATAAGAGTGCTCTATATTTTTCAATTTTAATAGATGCCCTGTCTCTGTTAAATGAGCTACTATCTCTTTGTTTGCTTTTAAATAAAATAATCCAGCAAATTGTCCAGCTTCTTCAGTAAGTACTCCTTTGTTATTGATAGGAGAGATTACTTCTATTCCATATCTTGTTCCTACAACATAGTCATCTTGTCCATGTCCAGGAGCTGTGTGTACACAACCTGTTCCTGCATCAGCAGTAACGTGTGTTCCTAATATTATCATACCTGTTCTCTCTAAGAATGGATGTTTATAAGTTGCTCTTTCTAAGTCACTTCCTATAAACTCTTTTACTAATTCATATTCAGCTATTTCCATCTCAGCAAAAGCTTTTTCTGCTAAATCTTTAGCTAGAATTAGATTTCCTTTTTCTGTTTTATATACTCCATATTCGAAGTTAGGATTTAATGATATAGCCATATTTGCTGGTAATGTCCAAGGAGTTGTTGTCCAAATTACTACCCAAGTTTCTTCTGTAAGTCCTAATCTTTCTAATAAGTCTGCATTAGCTTCCATTTTTACATAAATAGATGGTGAAGTTACATTCTTATACTCTATTTCAGCTTCTGCTAAAGCTGTTTCTGTAACTGGAGACCAATAAATTGGTTTTAACCCTTTAAAAATATATCCATTTTCATAAAGTTCTCCAAATACTTCTAATTGTTTTGCTTCATACTCTGGTTTTAAAGTTAAATAAGGATTTTCCCAATCTCCTAATACTCCTAGTCTTTTAAATCCTTCTCTTTGAATTCCTACCCATTTAAGAGCATATTCTGTACAAAGTTTTCTTATCTCTAATGGAGACATCTCCTTTGCTTTTTCACCTAATTTTTCTGTTACTTTTAGTTCAATAGGTAATCCATGTGTATCCCACCCTGGAATATATGGTGCATTATATCCTCTAAGTCTTTTATATTTTAAAATTATATCTTTTAATATCTTATTTAAAGCATGTCCTATATGGATATCTCCATTTGCATAAGGTGGTCCATCATGTAATATAAATGATTTTGTCCCCTTAGTTAATCCTTTCTCATAAATTTTGTTTTCTTCCCATTTTTGAATGATTTTTGGTTCCTTATTTGGAAGATTTGCTTTCATTTGAAAACTTGTCTTCGGAAGGTTTAGCGTAGCTCCGTAATCCTTTTCACTCATTATAAAATCTCCTCCTTATATATATTTAAAGTTATTTTTACATCTGTTCCTTCGTCTAACTCTGATGATATTTTTATTACACCATGATGATCTTTTATTATTCTTGATACTATTGAAAGTCCTAATCCTGGTGCATTTTCATTATATCCCACAAAAGGTTCAAATATATTTTCTAATTGCTCCTTAGTCATTCCAATTCCATTATCAATTATATTTATTTTAATTTTATCAACATTTTTCTCTTTTGTTACTATTATATTTATCTTTTTATTATCATTATTTACCTTATCAAAAGATTCTTTTGCATTTTTTATAACTTCATAAAAAGCTCTTTTAAGCCTTGCTCTATTCCCTAGTATTTTACCATTATAATTTATAAATGTTGAGATATTTATTCCCAATTTTTCTAATCTAGGTTCTATATCTGCAATTATCTCTGAGAATATTGTTTCTATTTCTATTATCTCTAAAGGATTACTATTTTTTACATTTACATACTCATTTAGAATCTCTCTCTCTCTTCTAAGTTTTCCTATCTCATCTTTTATTTCCTGGATCTGAATTTTTAACAAACTATTACTTGGGTCATACTCATGCATTCTTTCGGTAAACTCTAACATTTTTTCAAAGGAAACCTCTCTTCCTTTAAAAAATCTATCTACAAGCTTTCCTATTGTAGCTGTTCTTTCAAAGTCTATTTTTTCTTCTTCTAAAGTTCTATTTTTTATTCTGATTGAGATATTTAAAAATAAAAGAGTTAATAATTCTACCTCTTCCTGAGTAACTTTATTATCCTTTCCAAAATAGTCTACCACAATACAGCCATAATTTCTAGTCTCACTATATATAGGCATGATTAAAAAATTATTTATTCCTAAACTTTTAAATAATTCATTTCCCAATTCATGTTTATATCCCTTATCATTTTGAAAGATTATCCTTTTTTCTAATAGAGATTTAGCTATTAAATTGCTATTTTTAAATGGTATTTTTATAAGCTTCACTAGTTCAGCTATTTCTTCTATTTGAAATTTAAATCCACCAGTGCTCTCTACTCCATTTAATATTTCTCGTTTGACTTTATTATTTGCTGTGGCAAATTCTCCTACCATAGTGTCTATTTCTCTACTATACCTAAAATACATAGCTCTACTAAAGCCAAGCCCCATCTCTGAAGTTAGTGCTGACATTATCTCTTTTACTGTAATATTCATATCATTTTCTATCTGAATATTCATAAGAATTTTTTCTACTGCGTCTATTCTTTTTAAAGTTCCAACTAATTTTCTATTTTTACTTTTAGCTTGCTCCTCATTTGCTCTAATGTCAGTAGCCATCTTGTTGAAAGTCTTAGATAAGGTTCTCATCTCATCTACACCTTCTGGCTTGACAAAAATTTTATAATTTCCCTTACTTACCTCTTCAGCTGCCTCCATAATTCTTCCTAGAGGTTCTAAAAGCTTACTAAACATTCTAGCTGAAATTGTAGTACTTACAGCTACAAAAAGCAAGACTATAACTATTACAGATAAAGAGATCACCAATTTCAAAACTTCTATATTTTCATAATATAAAGCAACTCCAAAACTACCTATATACTCATTTTTATAATCATATATATCTGATAAAGCTATATAATAAGTTTCATCATCTATACTCTTTTTTTTGTAAACATAATTATAGTTTTTAAGATTAAACTTATTTTTATCTCTCTTACTTAAAATAGGAGTATTTTCTTTCAGATTAAAAGTTCCCAACTTATATTTTTCATCTACTACTAGAAAAACTTTATCCTCTTCTCCTAGACTTGAAAGTAGTGATAAATTTTTCATAACTCTTTCATCTATTGGAAGTGTAACTACTAAATATAGCCTTCTTTCACTTTCATTGTTATATCTTACTATTACTCGAGAATATATTTTATCTTCTACTTTTGAAAAATAACTTGTTTTTATATCATTATCAACATTAGATACATTTGCTTTAAAACTCTCTCTGTCAATTTTAGGAGAAACCTCTCCATTATTAACTTCTCCTAATACATAGCCATTTTCATCTACTATAGACAAAATTGAATTTGAATATAGTTCATAGTTTCTTCTTGCTAAACGATTTCTAATTAGAGCTGCCCTTTCACTATAACTTAAAATATTATTTAACTTTCTATTATCAAAGGTTGTAAAATTTCTTAATGTTTGATTTAATTCATCTTTTACTTTTAAAATTTCTCCATTATAAGCCCTATTCATTAGAGATATTTTATCCCTAACAGAATCTACTACTTTAGATTCCAGATTTTGAAATGCTGTAAATGTCAAAAAAAGTGCTATTGTAATAGAAGATATTACTATAGCAATATCATTATAAAATACCATTCTGACTAAAAGAGAATTTCTACTTACTCTCATTACAACTATTTCTCCTTTTTAGTTAATCCTACTCTCTCTCTCTCTTTATCAATATCTTTTATTCTAACCTTTATAATTTGCCCAACTGATAAAACTTTACTTGGATCATCTATAAACTTATTTGAAATCTCAGAAATATGTAAAAGTGCATCATTTTTTAATCCAATATCAATAAAAGCTCCAAATTTTACAACATTTCTAACTGTTCCCTCTATCTCCATTCCAGGTTGTAAATTCTCTATTTTTAAGATATCTGATTTTAAAAGTGGTTTTTCAAAACTATCTCTTGGGTCCCTTCTATCTCTTATTAAAGCTTCATATATATCTTTTACTGTTTCTACTCCATATTCTTTTTCTTTAGCAAATTTAGCATAATCAAATTCTTTTAATTTCTCCCTAGCCACATTTAAATCTGCTCCATACTCATCTACTGTAAGCCCAGATTCAGCTAATAATTCTATAGCTTTATGATAAGATTCTGGATGAATTATTGTATTATCTAATACATTTTCACCGTCTACTATTACAAGGAAACCAGCCATTTGCTCATAAGCTTTTGCACCAATTCCTTTTACTTTTAAAAGTTCTTTTCTATTTTTAAAATTTCCATTTTCCTTTCTGTAATCAACTATATTCTTAGCCATATTTTTCTTTATTCCAGAAATATGTGAAAGTAATGCCCAAGAAGCAGTATTCAAATTTGCCCCTACACTATTTACAACATATGCTATAACTGCATCTAATGATTCATCTAATTTACCTTGATTTACATCATGTTGATACATTCCTACACCTATAGATTTAGGATCTATCTTAACTAATTCAGCAAGTGGATCTTGTATTCTTCTTCCTATTGAAATAGCTCCTCTCACTGTTACATCTAAATCTGGAAACTCTTCAGCTGCTATTTTTGAAGCTGAATATATTGAAGCTCCTGCTTCATTAGCTATAAGATATTTTGTATTTAAGTTATTTTTTCTAATTACATCAGCTACAAAACTCTCTGTTTCTCTTGAAGCAGTTCCATTTCCTATTACTATTATATCTATATTATATTTTTTTACATAGTCCACTATCTTTTTTTCAGCCGTTTCTAATTGTTTTGGTGTATGCATATCTGCTACTAAGAAAAATACATCATTTCCTATATAAAAACCATTTTTATCTATTATAGCTACTTTACATCCTGTTCTATATCCTGGGTCAAGTGCTAGTATGCTTTTTTCTTTTAAAGGTGCTTGCATCAAAAGATTCTTTAAATTCTCTTTAAATACTTTAATTGCCTCTTCTTCTGCTTTATCTGTTAAGATATTTCTTACCTCTCTCTCAATAGATGGAAGTATTAATCTGTCTAATGCATCTACTACTATTTTTTGATAAGTATCTTGAAGATTTTTGTTTTTAAAATCCTTCAATATGACTCTCTCTACTCTTATTCTTATTTCATCTTCAAATTCTATTGAAACAGTTAGTACTTCTTCACTCTCTCCTCTATTTACAGCTAAAATTCTATGAGAAGGCATCTTAGATATAGGCTCATTATATTGATAATAATCTGAGTAAACTTTTTTTATATCTAATTCTCTTGCTTTTTTACTCTCTTTAGTTGCAATTATTCCTTTAGTAAGCATTATCTCTCTTATTTGCTCTCTATAAGTAGGAGTCTCAGATATATTTTGAGCCAATATAAGCATAGCTCCTTCTACTGCTTCCTCTACACTAGGAACTTCCTCTGTTATAAACTCCCTTGCTTTTTCAATTACATCTTCGTTTGATAGAGCTTCTAACATATAGTTAGCAAGTGGTTCTAATCCTCTTTCTTTTGCTGTATCTGCCTTTGTTTTTCTTTTTTTTCTATATGGGAAATATATATCCTCTACTTCTTGAAGTTTAGTTGCCAAAGCTACTGATTTTACTATCTCATCAGTAAGTTTTCCCTGTTCCTCAATAAGTCTAATTACCTCTTCTTTTCTCTTCTCTAAACTTCTCTGATAAGTAACTGTTTCTAAAATTTTTCCAATCTCTATCTCATCAAGATTATTAGTAACTTCCTTTCTATATCTAGCTATAAAAGGTATAGTCGCCCCCTCGTCTAAAAGCTGCATAGTGTTTGTTATTTGAGCTGGAGATAATCCTAACTCCTTAGCTACTTGTTCAAATATCTTTTCCATATTTCACCTTTATTTTTTCTTTATTATAATTATGAACTTCCTTATATTATACCAAAACTTTATTAGCTTGTCTAACAAAAAAGAGTTGTTAATCTAATAAAAATTATTAGCTTTTAACAACTCTTTTTTCTATTTATTTCTATATTTTAATTCATAAATTCCTTGTATCATAGTTCCTATTAAGCAAAAAAGTAAAGTTTAGTGTACACAAACTTCTTACTCTTTTAAGTCTTTTTTATCAAAATATAAATTAATTAGAACTTCAAAAATAAAAAACAACCATTAAACCAAATTTAATGATTGTTTTCTTTTATTTATAAAATAATTAACTTATTATAAAAACTATTTTCTTAATAGACTTTCTATTTTTATTGGTAATCCAAATAGATTAATAAATCCTTCTGCATCTTTTTGATTATATACTGTATCTTCGTCAAATGTTGAGAAATCTTGAGAATATAGAGAGTAATCTGATTCCATTCCATTTAAAATAATATTTCCTTTGTATAATTTTAAATTTACTATTCCTGTTACATACTTTTGAGTTTCCTCTACAAAAGCTGAAAGAGATTTTCTATATTTAGTGAACCACTGTCCATTATATATTAATTTAGCCATATCATGAGATAATTTCATTTTAGCTTGAAGAGTATCTCTATCTAAACAAAGTCTTTCTAACTCTTCATGAGCAAAATATAATATTGTTCCTCCTGGAGTTTCATACACACCTCTTGATTTCATTCCTACAAGACGATTTTCTAATAAATCTAATACTCCAACTCCATGTTTTGCCCCTATATCATTTAATTTATTAATTAGAGTAACTCCATCTAGAGCTTCTCCATTTAATTTTGTAGGAACACCTTTTACAAATTCAATAGATATGCATTCAGCAGTATCACTTGCCTTTTCTAAAGGAAGTACCCATTGAAGTACATTATCATATTTAGGTGCATTAGCTGGAGATTCTAACTCTTGTCCCTCATGGCTAATATGGAAAAGATTTTCATCTCTACTATATGTAACTCCCTCTTTAAATGGTAAATCTATATTATGAGATTTTAGATATTCTATCTCTTGTTTACGAGATTTTATATCCCAGACTCTCCAAGGAGCTATTATTTTTATATTAGGAGCTAAAGCTTTTACTCCTAACTCAAATCTAACTTGGTCATTTCCTTTTCCAGTTGCTCCATGTGCTATATAATTAGCTCCCTCTTTTAAAGCTATCTCTACTAAAGCTTTAGCTATTACAGGTCTTGCGATTGATGTCCCTAATAGATATTCGTTTTCATATTTAGCTCCTGATTTTAACATAGGAAAAATAAAATCATTTACTAACTCATCTTTTTTATCTACTACATAGAATTTAGAAGCTCCAATAGCTAGTGCTCTTTTTTCTACTTCCATAAAATCATCTTTTTGACCTACATCTACTGAAACAGCTATTACTTCCACATCATTATAGTTTTCCTTTAACCATGGTACAATTACTGAAGTGTCAAGCCCTCCTGAATAAGCTAATACTACCTTTTCTTTCATTTAAAATCCCTCTCCTCTGTTTTAATTATTTCTCAGAAAAATATTTTTTTATTAATTTATCATAAGTTCCATTTGCTTTTAACTCTGTTAAAGCTTTATCAATATCTTCAACTAACTCTTTATCATTTTTTCCTACTGCTATTGCATACTCCTCTTTTGCTACATCTGTGTTGATTAACTTCAACTCTGGATTTTGTTTAGCATAATTTTTAGCTGGTTCAGAATCTAATACAACTACATCTATTTTTTGTGCTTTAAGAGCCATAATAGCTTCTGATGTAGCATTATATCTATGAACTTTCACTCCCTCTATCTCACTTACTGCTATATCTCCAGTATATCCTAGCACAACTCCTACATCATGACCTTTTAATTCATCAAAAGATTTTACAACTGGATTTTTTTCATGAACTAACATCATTTGATTTGATTCATAATAAGTTTGTGAAAAGTTTACAAATTTCTTTCTCTCTTCAGTAGCTGTCATTCCAGCTATAATTACATCTAGTTTTTTAGCTTGAAGAGCTGGAAGTAGTCCATCAAAAGCTATATTTTTCCATTCTATCTCTTTCCCCATAGATTTTGCTATCTCTTCCATCAAATCCACATCAAATCCTACAATTTCACCATTTTGTAGATATTCGAACGGTTCAAACTCTGCATTTGTTCCTACATAGAGCTTATCAGCTCCAAAACTAAGCCCAGATACAGCAAACATAGAAACTAAAACCGCCTTTAAAAATAATTTTTTCATAAAATCTCCTCCTAAAATGTTTTATAGTTTAATATAGTGATAAATAAAAAACAGATTAACATCTTTTGAATGCTAATCTGTTGATAACAAAATATATATATGATTCTATATCCAAATACTCCCCAATACTAGATATATATCATTTTTGAAAGTCTCAAGAAATATTATACACCTAAGTATTAAAAAATATTCCTTCTGGAAGAATCAATAAAAATATTAACAGACTCATTACAAAAGAAATTATATATAGTTGTATTATATTTCCTGTTCCTTAATAATGTTGTCATTAACATTTTCTCTTCCTCCTTTTCCTTGATTCGAAATAATCTTATCACAATATTTCTTTGTTGTCAATATTTTTTTATTTTAGTTTGACATTGATAAGATATTTTTATAAAATATATATAAAATATTAATAGGAGGAGTTTATGTATAAGAAAAAAGATGTTATTATTACAGGCTTTGCCCTGTTTGCTATGTTATTTGGTGCTGGAAATCTAATTTTCCCTCCAATGGTTGGGTTTATAAATGGAAATGAATGGTCTTTAGCTACATTAGGATTTATATTGACAGGAGCGGGATTTCCTCTTTTAGCAATATTTACTTCTGCCTTTGCTGGTAAAGACTTAGATAGTTTTGCAGAGAGAGTTTCCCCTAAATTTGCTAAATTTTTTAATATTGCTCTTATTCTTTCAATAGGACCGCTTCTAGCATTACCTAGAACTGGAGCTACTGCTTTTGAAATGATTTTTTCTAAAGATATTTCAAACTACAATACTTATAAAATAATTTTTATCATAATTTTCTTTGGAGTTTCACTACTTTTCTCTTTAAAATCAAGTAAAGTTGTAGATAGAGTTGGAGCTATCCTTACTCCTATTCTTCTAATTGTTTTAGCTCTTATTATATTTAAAGGGGTTTTCTTTCCAATTGGAGAATCAATTTCTCTTACTAAAGAGTTACCACCATTTAAATATGGATTTTTAAATGGTTATCAAACTATGGATACTTTAGCTGCTATTGTATTTTCAGATATTATTCTAAAATCCATTAGAAAAGATAAAAATTTATCTGAGAAACAAGAGTTTTCTTTCTTAATTCAAACAAGTATCATAGCTATTGGAGGATTAGCTATTGTCTATGGTGGACTTGGTTTTATTGGTAGTACTGTTACTAATATTTTACCTTCTGGAACTGGAAGTGTAGATTTACTTACCTCAATAGTTAAACTTCTTCTAGGAAATTTTGGAAAAATTATTTTAGCTATCTGTGTAACAGGAGCTTGTATCACTACTGCTATTGGACTTACTGCAACAGTAGCTGACTACTTCAGTGATTTAACAAAAATTTCTTACGAAAAATTAGCTATTATAACTACAATAATTAGTATTATTTTTGCAATGTTTGGTGTAGATATTATTATAAAACTTGCTGTACCAGTTTTAGTATTTTTATACCCTATTGCTATTGCTCTAATATTCTTAAATATTTTAAAAAATAAAATTAAAAACGATAATATATTCTTAGGTACTGTTATTGGAGCAGGGATAATAAGTTCTTTTGAAGCTCTACAAGCTATTGGATTAAAATTAAGTTTTTTAGATTCTCTTTTCTCTAATCTTCCTTTTGATTCATTAGGACTTGCTTGGGTATGCCCAGCTATCCTTACTGGAATAATCTTTAAATTTATTCCTAAAAAATAAATTAATTAAATTTTTACACCTCTTAAAACAGAGGTGTTTTTTTATAACTTTTTAAACATAAAGAAAAAACCCCACAAACATTGAGTTTGTGAGGTATATAATTCCATGCAAATTATCTTTTTGAGAATTTGAAATCCTTGATTTTATTGGTATAAATATACCTTTTGTTACCTATGTGTTACCTACAAGGGTATTTTTAAGTATTTTTTTAATGATTTTAAGAAATTTTTCTTTATATTTTTATTTTTTTATTATAATATTTAAAAATATATAAAATTATATTTATCTATACCTATTTCATAAAATTTGATAATATTTGTAAATCTGTATCCTCATATATAATAGAAATTTTAGGTTCAATATTTGCTATATATTTTGCTTCTTTTAATTTAGAATAATCTTTATATTCAAAATTTTCTCCTTTGAATAAACTTAATTGTATAATTCTCATTCCAACTTTTAATTTAATTGGAGTTATTCCTTTATTTATTAATTCTAATGTTAAACTTCCTCTATAACCTGAATGTACCATAGAAGCTATTTGAATTCCTAATCTATTTAAAGAAGACCTTGTATATATATTTCCAACTATATTGTTAGGTATTTTTAAAAATTCAAAAGTTGTAGCTAAAACAAGCTGATTTGGGTACAGTATAAATTCTTCTCCAAAATCTCTAACTGAGGTTTCGAAAAATTTTTCTAAATTCTTTTTATTAATATCAATAAATCCTTCTCTAACTAATTTTGAAACTTTGAATATATTTCCTAATCTTAAATCTATACTTGATTGTCCAATTTGATTTTTACTTAATAATGGTGTTACTATTAATTGAGATTCATTTATTAAATTTTCAATTTCTTCCTTAGCTATTAATTTCATTGTTTAACCACCTACTATGAATATCTGACGCTAATATTGCTTTCTTTATAAGATTATCGACAATTTCCTTTATTTCAAAGTCTTTAAAAGAATAATCTTCACTATTTAAAGTTTCTTTTATTTTATCATATTCCAAAAGATAGGCTATCCAACCGGCATTTAAGATACTTATTTCATCAATAGGCTCTCCTTTAATTTCATTTGGTGGAATAACATTAATTATTTTTTCAACTGCATGTGGAACAATAACCTTTAATTTTGAAAAGTCATATATTAAATTATCAGATAGTATCTTTAGTTCATTAATTACAGAATCTATTAAAAAATCACTTTCATCTTTTAAAAATTCTTCTAATAAAATAAAAATAATATTATTATTTTCAATTATAGATTCATTCCAAATTTGATAATATTCTTCTATTAAGTCTAATGTTTTTTTATTTGCATAATTATTATATTTTAATTTTTTTAAAGTTTTTATCATCATAAATGTTCTTATAGTATTTCGTGGATGTGTTTCAAAAATATTATCACTAATCTTATGTCTTTCTCCAATCATACTAATTTTTATATTTGAAAATATAACATGTTGATAAGCAAAAAAACTAGCTAATCCATAAAGGCAAATTCCTATTATATCTGCAACAAACTCTTGAATCCAATTTTTAAAATATTTTTTTAATAATAGCACTTTAAATTCTTCTTTTGTTACACTAAGACTAGTTTTTTTCATAGTTTCTTTATAAATTTCCTCAAAAATAGGATTTAGCATATATTTTGCAATAATTTTACCAGTAATATCTAATTTATAATGTAGGTCTAAAAAGTGCCCAAATTCATGTCCCATAACAGCTCCATTTAAAATATCATCTTTATGAAGAATTGGAAAAATTATTTTAATTATTTCAGGAATTTCGTCTTCTTCTAATTTGAAATATATTCCTATCTTTGAACCCATGAATAATGATACTGCATAATTATATTCTAAACATGGTTCAGTTATAAAAAGATGTTTTGAATTTAGCTTTTTTAGAATATTTCTAATAGGAAACATTATCTCTTTCGGTGTATTTTTTGTATTTAAATTTATAACCGAAGATATTGCATTTTCAAGCCAAGATATAAAATCAGATAAATATACTATATCTTTTTCATCTAAATTATTAAAATTCTCTAATTCTAAAGAAATATTATTTAATATTTTAAATAAATAGTTAACTACTTTTTTAGCATCTAAATTCGGGTAATTTAATAATTCAATTTCTCTAAATTTAGTTTTAAGAATATAAATATTTTCCTTTAAAATTTTTTCTCTATTTTTTTAAATTTTTCCATAAAATTCAATTCCTTTAAAAATCTCTTTATCATTTATCAAGTACTCAATAAACTTTCCTATAAATCCATCTAAAATTTCTATATCATAAACTTTATATTTAACTATTTTATTTATTTCCTTTTTAATATTTATTTCCAACTCTTCAAGTGTAGTATTAATTTCATTAACATAATTTACTGATAATAAGTATGCTTCAAAAGGACTAATATAATTCCATTTTTTATATTCCCCTTTTGAAAAACTTATCGCAATTTCAACTATTTCTTTTTCTATTTCAAAATTAATTTCATCTAATTTTTTTTGTAATTCTATTGCTTCTTTTAATTTATATAATTCGTTTAAAAGTAAAATGTTATTTAATCCATTATTATTACTATTAAAATACATAATTCCCATCCTTTATTTCTCTAAACTGACATATAAAGTTTTTTAATCTCTAATATTATTTTTTTCAACATTAATTCCAATTTCTTTTAATTCTTTCTCCAAATACTCAACATATCTATCTAATATTATGGTGAATTCTTTTTGTGTTAAATTTCTATCTACTCTATTTTTATAACAAAATTTTATATAATTTTCTCTTATTTTCTCATTCCATCTCACAGTTTTCTCATTTACAAAATAAAATGGAAATAGTACATTTCTTTTCTCCTCCAAAATACTGTGAATAAATCTTACTGAAGACCACCATCCTAATATAAATTCTGAATTTTTATAATGGGTTATTTCCTTTTGTCTTAATTTAAAATTTTTTTCATTACAATAAACATAAACTCTTCGTATTTTTTCTTCATAGTCAATTAACTCTTTTATATAAGTTTTCTCGTCAATAATATTATATTTTGATTTAATTTTAGTTAAAATAAGATCCTTTCCTTTTTCACTCTCTCCCTCTTTTTCTTTATTTTCATTAATATTGTCTTTTAAACAAATTTGATATTTATTTATTTTTAATAACTCTCTTATAATTAATTCTAATAAATCTTTCTCAACATCATTTCCTTGAAATTTAGCTTCAAAAATGTCGTCTATTTCATTAATACAGATTATAGCTTCATCTTTTAATTTTTCTATTGTAAAATCCTTTATCAGAGGAATAGTGTAAAAATATTCTCTTAAAGTATTTTTATATTTTGAAACAATAATTAATTTTTGAGCATATATTTTTTTTATTTCTTTTTCATAGTAAAAATAAAATTTACAAATTTTCTCTTTTTCAACTTTATTCAATTTAGCAAATCTTCTAAGATAATTTTTTTCTATTTTTTCATAAACATATTGTAAAATATTTTCAAAGTTTGTTATAATAAATTCAGACTTTAGATAATTTCTATCTAAATTTAATACTTCTTTTGCTCGATAACCAATTATATTAATTATTGCCCATAGATATTTAATTCTTGAAGAAAAAATACTAGCGATATTTTGATTTTTATACAAAAACTCTACTTCTAAACCTTCTCTTTCTTTTTCTAATTCAGGTATGTATACTAGGTATTTATCATTATACTTAATTACTTCATTATCATATTTTATAATTTTTGAAGCAAGTTCTATATTTTTATTTTCTTGTTTTACTTTTATTTGAATAAAAGAATATTTATTAATGTCCTCAATCTCTTCTATAATCTTATATATCTTAAAATCTAAATTATTTTCTTGTAATGGATCAAAGTCAATTCTTTTATATTCTAAATATTCCCTATCATTTTTTAAAGTTTTATATTCAAAACTTAACTTAGTTCCTATTTCTTGTTTATAATTTAATTTTACTTTTCGGAAATAAATATTTCCACTTTCTTGTTTTTCTGCAGATGGTTTAATCAAATCAACATCTATCACTTCTGGTGTATAAAAAGATCTACTTTCTATTCTAACTTTATTAGTTAATAAAAATATACTTTGAAATCCTATCCCAAAATTTCCAGAAGGTTTTAACCAATTCGGCATATCATTTATTTGAAGCATCTTAGTTTTATCTTTATAAGAACTTCCCGCTTCAATTAAATATCTTAATCTTCTTCTGTCAATTCCAATACCTCTATCTTCAATACAAATATCCCAATAATTATATTCTACATCTTCATCTGATTTTTGAAGATTTTTTTTATGCTTATAATAATTTCTTTTCCTTTAAATAATTTTTTTATTTCTTTTATTGAAATTTCTTTTTTTTTCAAAATTTCTTCTCTTTTTTCCTCAAATATTCTTAGATACGTTGCATCCATTGAGTTTTGTAAAATTTCCCTTAAAGCATTTTCTTTCCTATTATATATAGATGCTCCAACTAATAATTCTAGTACATTATTAGTATCCACTGAAAATTTTGGTTTATATTTTGTATCGATATATTCATAATCTTGAATATCAATTTTTAGCTCTCCTAATCTAGGAAGAATCCCTTTAAAATTATTAGGAATAATTAATTTCCAATTATATAGTTGATTATTGTATTCTTCCCGAATATAATCAAACCATTTTCCAGTAACTTCTGCTACTTCATAACTTTCTTTTCCACAATTAATACTTGCTGTAATTTCAATTTTTTCTTCATCTATCCAAATATGACTAATTGATCTATGCTTTTCTAAATGAAATTTTGAATCTTTTGGAATTATATCAATTATATTTTTTATTATACTTGGAGAAATTCTATTATTATCAATATCTAACAAATCACCCATTCTTAATAAACAAGCTATAAACCTAGGATGTCCAAGCTCTCTTCCTATTCCACTTTCTTTTTTAGGCAAATCCATTATTTCTTCAAAACTCTCTCCATGTACTTTTGATATAATTGAAAGTATATAGTAAATTCTTTCAGGTAATAATTTACTTTTATTGAATACTACATTCTTAATATCTTGTGCATGAGTCCTTCTTTTGTATGAAGAAATTAAAAACTTCATGTTATATTCAAGAGTTATATTATATTCTAAATTTTCATAAAATATTTTGTCATCCTTTATTTTGAATGTTTTAGTAAATTTATTCATAGGATGTGATGGTGTTTCACATATTTCTTTAAGATAAGAAATAAAGTCATTATTCTTTAAAGTTCTTTCAGCTTCTTCTCTTGATATATACATTCCACAATCATGTAAGTATGAAGCTTCTAATAATAACCATATATCAAAAGAAGATAAGTTTCTCAATTCTTCTTCACCAAACATTCTTAAAATATTAGTTAAAATTGTTTCAGAGTGATTATTTCCGTGATCTGTATAATTAGAGTAGTAGTCTCTAATTCCTAATAGTATATCTTCATACAATTTTTTATCATATTCCCATTGTGTAAAATAATCGTAACTGTTGTCTAATTTAGATTTCTCTTCTAAAAGTCTTTCAAAGTAATTCATTTTTTCTCCCCACTTTTAAATTTAGTATTTATCCATACTTTTCTTTCTTGTAAATTAATCTCCTCAACTTTTGAAATTAAAATAGCTTCTTTATTTCCAACACTATACTCCTCTAAATTGCTTGCACATTTTATACACTCACTTTTTATTTCTTCAGTAGACTTTCTATATCTATACCATGAATCTTTAAAATTAAAAATTGCTAAACACCCTGTTAAAAAAGTTACTAATGCTGAAATAATAGTTATATATTTTCTTTCTGCATTAAATTCATTAATTACAGGAATTGAAATATTTAATAGAAAGCTGAAAAAAGTTAAAATATAGTACCATTTCTTATTAGAATCAGCTTTCTTTATATTCCATTGCATAATTTGTAATATTCTTTTAGAAATAATATCATTTTTTATATCTCTCACATATATTTCTAATGATTTTAATTCTTCTTCCATTTATTTTTACTCCCCTTAATATTTTTATTATTTATTGTTTCTAATTTATAGTCATTTCTTTCTTTGATTATATCATAGTACACAATAAAATTCTATATTACACTAAAAATAGTGAAGATTTTACCCTCCACTATTTTAGTAACTCATTAACACTATACTATCAATAATAATTTTATTTTTAATAATAAGCTATGGCTTTTTTCCCATCAAAAACTAAACCAATCTTTACTATATCCTTTACTCCATTTTTCTTTAATAGAGTTTCATATTTTTTATCTTCTATTTGATTAAAAGCTTTTTCTGCTTCTTTTTCTATATCATTGGTATTAGCTCTTTTTAGTTCTAAAATATATCCTGCCCAAGCTTTATTTCTTGGCTCTAAAATTATATCAGCTCTTCCATAACCACTCTCCATATTGGGATGCATTATATAATAATCATCTAAAGCATATAAGAATCCCCCTAATAATGCTTGATAAGGATTCTCATACTTTTTAGTTGTATCATAGAAACTAATAGCATTAACAACTACATCTTCTAAACTTTTTATTATTTGAGATATATTCTTAGTAACCAAAGCTTGAATCAAACTTCCAACATTGTTACTCTCTCTAAAAATAGCATCTACAAATAAGCCTTTAAATAGTTTTTGTATCTCTTTATTAGGTAGTCTTAAGGTAAACATTGTTTCACTAAGTTTTTCCTTAATTGTTAGATATCCAGAGAATAACATTATCTCCCAAATATTATTAGGAGAAAGGTTATCTCCCATTCTTATACTTTCATTGATATAGACTATTATATCCTTGCCATTTATCAAGTCATTTAAGTACTCAAATACAGTTGAGTTTGAAGCTAATAACATATTTAATATTAAAGCATTTCCAGAAGTATTTACCCAATGAGATTTTAACTCCTTACTTTGTACAAATTTTAAAATACTCCAAGGATTATATATTTCATCTTTTCCAAAACTATAACCATCATACCACTCTTTTACCTCTGGCATCTCATACCCTATATCATAATAATCTAACATAGCTTTCACTTCATTTTCTACTAATCCAAAACTATTGCTATACTCATTATTTAATATTGTGTAGTTTGTAAAGTTATTTAAATCAGAAAATATTCCTGCTTGAGCTACTCTTATTATTCCAGTAAGTACTCCCATCTGTAAGTATTCATTTGTTTTAAGTACCTCTCCATAGAAAGCCTTTAAAAAATCTTTCATTTCTGTATAGTAGCCTTTTTCATAAGCTGATATTATTGGAGAGTCATACTCATCTATTAATACTACTACCTTTTGATTATAATATTTATATAATAATAGTGTTAAAAATGATAATGCAGTTTTTAATTCTCCTTCATCACTTTCTTTATTGAGCAATCTTTTAAATATTTTACTCTCACTTTCTGATAAAATAGGAGTAATTATTTCCTCAAATTGATTATATAACTTAAATATTTTACCTTTGATTTCTATAATTATATCTTTCCATGTATTACCAGTTATTCCTTTCAAGCTAAGAAATATTACAGGATATTTTCCTTGTTCCTTCATCATAGGAGAGTTTTCTATATATAAGCTCTTGAATAATTTTCTATTCTCATCTTTATTTTCTATATCAAAGAAATATTTAAGTGTAGACATATTAAGTGTTTTTCCAAATCTTCTAGGACGACAAAATAGTTTTACTTCTGCTCCATCATTTAGTATATCTTCTATAAACTTTGTCTTATCTATATAATAATAATTTTCTTCAATTATTTTTTTAAAATCTTCTACTGCAATAGATATTTTTTTCATGGCTATATTACTCTCCTTCCTTAAATATATAATATTTATTATACCACAGTATAAAGAAAATCCCTATTTTATTTTATAACTAACATTTTTTCCTTATGTTTCTACTACTCTATCAATCCTAACACTAATCTAACACATCTTAACACAATAATATCCTATACTATCACTGATAGCAATTCAACTTTAAATTTATAATTTTTCACGTTTTCCAATATATTTTTTAGCTTAAATCTCACGTTTTCCAACTATTTTGATGTTTTTATCTTATAACTAATATTTCTACCATCTCTAATCTTTTCTATCAATTCCAGCTCTAACATCTCCTTAAGATAGTTCACTACACTTGTACTCTTAAGTTCTAGGTGTTCTTGTATCTCTTTATTATTTGCTGTTCCTCTCTTCTCCATAAACTCTAGTACTCTTCTATATTTGTCATTTATAACCTTCCCATTGATTGTGTACTCTGGTTTAGGTAAAATAACTTGGAATACTCCACCAATAGACTTAAATACTGGTTTTACTTTATACTCCTTATATGCTGATAATATCTCTTGGATTCCCTCTCCATTCCCTTTAGTAATACCTATCTCTTGAAATACTCTCATTAGATTAAGATTTCTTAATACTGATATACCTAGCTCTATTCCTTCCATTGTTAAATTACCTATTAATTCACCTAAAGAGGTAAATTCTATTCTATCTTTATATATTCTTATGATAGAATCTCCCTTATAACTATAATCTCTATGTAGAATTATATTTTTAAGAGCTTCTATTAGTGCTTTTATTGGATATTTCATTTCATTTGATATTTGTATCAACTTTTCTTTTATACCTACATATTGAGCTATTAAAGAGCCTGTAACTATCTCTACCTTCTCATTATCTGTATAGTCTATAAGTTTTACTCGATGAGTACACTGGTCTGATAATAATATTCCCTCATAATTTACCTCTCCGTTATTAGATAGCAGATTTAATTCTACTAATTTTTCATCTGTTAATTCTATTCCTAATCTATCAAATTCTTTCTCAAGTTGTGTAAATGAATACTCCATTTCCTCTCTTCTCCTTATTATATATTATTATCATTATTATATCATAATATTATAATATATGATTATATAATAAAAATATGGGAGATATATAAAACAAAAACTTGACTTTTTTTATTTTTTAATATATATTCATAAATGAATATATATTAAAATTTTTAGAACAAAATATAAATCCCATTAATTTTTTTAAAAATTTTATCATAAATATTATCATAATATAAGATAGGTAATGACATAGTGTCACTACCTACTTTATTTTTTAATCAAGTAAATATGTTGTTTTTATTTGTGCTTCTATTTTCTTCAAAGTACCATACACATCCATTAAAATAATATTATGTGTATTTTCATATTGTATTAAAACTTGTCTTACTCTAGTAATAGCATTTTCGCGAGTATTTTCATTATCAATGCTTATTCCGAATGCTCTTCTTACTATCTCATAATCATATATTATTTGCTGATTTTGATAAATAAAATTTGCATAGTTAATCTTTCCATTATTTCTTTCAGCTATTAACTTTTGGCTTAATATATTTGCCCAATAATTGTATAACTCATCTATTACCTTAAAATCTAAAATATTCTCTAAAATATAATTTTTGTAGCTAAGAAAGTAATTTCCCAATATATCATAATTAGCAAAATCATAAATCCCTATTAGATTTCTTAACCTTATTCTCTTTGATACTTCCATTCTTATTCTTTGTGGTAAGTCTTTATAGGTATTAAATATACTTTCTTTCATATCTTCATCTAATTTTTCTGATAAATTCAAAGCTTGATTATACACTTCTAATCTATTGTTATAACTCTTTCCAACACTACCGTTTGGAGCATAAATTAATGTTTCATAACCTTTATTGATAAGGTCTAAATATGCTTTAGTTCTAGCATTTTCTATCTTTCTATCATATACATGAGCAAAAATATAATAGATATTTTCATAACTTGCAAACTCTTCTGTAGTTTCCATTAGATATGTAAAAGGAATATCTACTCTATTTAAAGATATTCCTTCTATATAGTTACTCCATAAAATATCAGATAAAAAATTATTAACAAAATGATTTTGAACTTGAAAACATTCACTTCTTTTAGTGATTAAGTAAGCATTTGTTCCAGCAAAAAATCTTGGATATGATATTTTTATTATAATTTTTTTAGCACTAGAAAAACTAAGATAATTACAGTAATTATATCCAAAAGGACTCATTAATCCTTCTATTTCTCTTTTCATTGTTTCTAGTTCTTGAATAGTTAAATTAATATGATCTTTGATTTTTAATCCTATTTCTATTGTATCCATTATAATTCCTCCTAAAAAATTAAATAATTAATAAAATAAAGTATTAATTTCAGTGAGCATTGAATTCGTATAAAACCTCATAATCGGTTTTATACTCATTTTTCCTGCTCACTTTAGTAAAAAAATAAAAAAAATACCTAAAATTATGAAAATATCCATAGTTTTTTAGGTATTTAAAAAAATTAGAGTTTTTTATATAAATTATGAAAAATTTAATACCCCCAAATATATAGGGGGATAAAAATAGAAAAGTTATTTTTTAGTTATAGTAATAGTCTTTGTTTTTTCATCATAATTGACTAAAACTTTTCTATTAGCGGGTGTAATACCCATGTCAGTTAACATTTTTTTAGATAGACTTATTCCATATTGTTCAGCTACTCCTTTACTAGAACTTCTATAAGTTAAGTTTTTTTCCATAATAAATAGACCTCCTTTCTTTATGATATACACGTACATTGTTATAGTTACTTAATAAAAGTATCAATATAATATACATGTATATTGTTGTACATATATAAAAAAAGAAGCTACTATTTAAAGTAACTTCTTTAAAGACTTATTAAGCTCCCCAAATTTGACTTGCCTTTTCATGACACTTTTCTATTCTAACTTGTAATTCTTGTAATTTTTTCTTTTCTTCTGATGTTAGATTTTTATTTAAAGAATAAATAGGTATATTACTTCCCATCCCTTCATTTAAACTTATGCTAATAGAATACCCTATTTCTTCATCTTTAGTTTTAATATACTCTTCTACTTCTTTTTCTATATTTTTAACAAAATTTTCTAATTCAATAAAATTAATATCTTTATCTTCATATATAGCTTCAAATGGTCCATCAGAATATGATTTTACTCTTCCACTAGGATAATATTCTACTCTTGGAGTATTCCATTTTTCTTGTTCTTCTATTTCATCAGCTATGTCATTAATATCTTTCCCATCCATATAAATGATAGTTTCAATTAAATTACCATTAGCATCATATTTTTTCCATTCTCCTTCTCTTACTCCATTTTTATATTCTCCTTTTAATTTAAGATAACTTCTATAATTTTTAAGCCCATATTCTTCATAATTCCAAATAAGATTATTATTTTGGTCTAAATAGTATTTTTTCTCTATATAGTAACTATAAGAATCAACATATTTATACTCTTGTACATATTTATATTCATTTTCAGTTAATTGAATTTCTTTTATACGATTATTATTTTTATATTCATTTATTGTCTTTAATTCTCCATCTTTATATATCTCTTCTTTTTCTAAGTTCCCTTTAGTATTATAATACTTCCAAGTCCCATCTTTATAAGCTACATCAAATTTAGGTGGATATGTTTTATATGTACTTTCTTGTTTCTTTTTTCCATTTTCATAATACTCTGTAACTTCTCCATCATATATTCTCTTTCCAGCTACAAGTAGACTAGGATATGATTTTTTCATTTTTCCATTTTTATAATATTCCTTAACATTTGCATAATGATATATATTACTTGAACTATATTTTACAAGCTCTTTAATTGCTCCATTCTCATAATACTCTTTAGAATTATCAATTAACTTACCATAGTAATATTTTTTCGTACTTTTTAAGTTACCATTTAAATACCACTCTTTACTTTCTCCATGTTTTCCAAAATCTTTCCATACTTCTTTTTTGATTACTTTATCATTTTCATATTCAGTAATAACTTTTAAACCTGTAATTATATTTGTATAAACATCCTTTAAAGTTTTAATTTTAAATAATTTTGATATATCCATTACATAGATAATCATATCTTCTTTATCTAAATGCCTTCCTTGTATTTTATAGCCACCATCTACTTCATCTAACATCCCAGTATCCAAATCAATAGTTCCTTTTACATTTCCTTCACTATCAAAAGATCTAATTATATTATCTTTTTCAAATTCTATTATTTTATTTCCATCTTTAAAAAATTTAAAAGTTGATTTTGCTTTTCCATTTACTTCTTTTCTTTCAAAATCTAATGTATTTTCTCCTAATAAATTATAAACTTTTACTTTTATTGGAAGTTCTCCCTTAAAGTACTCTGCTTCTATATATCTTTCACCTAAATAATTATATATAATCTGTTTTGTAATATTATTATTCTGGCTTTCCTCTATTTTTAAAGCAATTGTATTTCCGTTATCATCTTCATCTAAAAAAATATATTTTTGTTTCCCTTCTATATAACCATTAATAATAGGGTTATATTTTAAAAATTCTAATGCCAGTTCTTCTTGTTCCTTTGTTATTGTTACTAATTTATTATTATAATAGTATTCTAAATAATCTGTTAACTGAAAACTACCATTTTTATCTTTAAATATTTTCCATTTTATCTTTACATTTTCATAATCACTAACTAAGTAATTATCTATTATATAAGTATGTAATTGAGGTATTCTTAATGATTTTACTAACTTAATCTCTTTTTTAAATATTTCATTAAATCCATCACTTTTATTTATACCACCAGCTTTTAATATTCTAGCTAGTCCAATACTTTCTAAATTTTCTTTTGTTCCTCCTTTAAGAGCTCCTTTACCATATAGTTCGACTATTAAGGAATCAACAATTAATCTATCTTTTATAGTAATTATATTTGGATTTTTACTAGTTACTCTATTTATTAACAATAAAGCTTGTTTTTCTCCTTCTGTTAAAGTTTTTATATCTTTTTCTGTTATTTCTTTATCTCCACATCCCATTAAAATTATCATCATTATTAATATAACTAATTTTTTCATATACTCTCCTATCATTTTATAAAAAGAGATTGGTTTTTACCAATCCCTATTCATACATTTTTTCTAATAATTCTCTATATACATATACGTCATAAGGAACTTCATCTACTTCTATTGCATTAAAAGTAAAACTTCCATCTGATTCAACTAAATATTGCAAAATAACTTCAACTTCTAAATCTCCATATAGGATTTTTCCACTAACATTAACATATGTATTTCCATCTGTTCCTGTTATTTTCTCCCATGTTGGATCCTCAAAAAATCCTTCTACAGCTTCTCCTAAAGTTTTATTTTCATACCCATATAAGGTTGCATTTTTTAGTGATTTCACTTCTTTAGACTCCATACAAGCTAAAAATAAAGTACTCAATAAAATAGCCACTATTATTTTTTTTATATTCATATGATAATCCCCCTCTTACATTTAATTATTTTCCTTTGTATCTTTAATTTTTATATTCTCATCTGTAAAAACTCTTAATCCAACTCTTCCTATTCCGTTATCTAGTAAACACTCTAAATGCCCACTATTTTTATGCCCTCTATATGTTCCTAATTCATCTACAAAAATATTAAATATAGGAATAAATGCTAGAATCTTATTAAATGTTGAATTTTCTAAAAGTTTTGGTAAACGTTTTTCTATATTACGAGTTGCATTTTGAAATTGTTTATCTGTTATATCTATTGTTGCTATTCCATCCTTACATTTTTTATAGTTTTCTAATAAATTAACTACTTCTTTTAATTCACTAAATATCTCTTCATCTTCACCATGTGGTTTAATTATTTTATAAGCAGAAAAGGCAATTCCTATTCCTCCAAATATCTTATATATTATTCCATCTGAACTTTGGACTGCTAAAACTAATACTGCTATAGCAATTGAACGAGCTATAATATTTCCTAATGTTCCTAATTTTTGATTTTGATATGTTGTTGTTAATTTCTCATATAGTTCTTCTTTAGAATATTTACATAAATCATTAATTATCATTTTAAATCTCTCCTTTTATCTTATTTTTAAGAAATAACTCTTAATTGTCCTACATAATACTCTCTTTCATTTACTTCTAGTTTTAAATAACCAGTTTCTTTACACCTAAATATTTTTTCTATCCTCCCTTCTACTATTCCACTAGGAGTATCTATCTTCAATACTCGATATTCCTTATTAGCTGAACTCAAAAATATTATCTTTTCTCTGAATAGATTCATCTCTCTTAAAAATGGTACTAAAACTGCATAAGATGAAAAAATCTCTCTTATTACTTCAGACTCATTAATATTTTTTAATTCACTTAGTAACTCTGAATAGTATCTTTGATTTGCTTTACTTAAATTAAATTGTAAGTACTCTTTCTCCTCAAATATCATCTCCTCTTGGTATCTTGATCTAAACTTTAAGGAGAATTTAAAGAGAATCTCATTACACAACTTTTCCTTTGTTATTCCAAAAAATCTACAGTCTTTTTCTATAACATCAATTATTAATCTAGGTACTAAAACTCTCATTTTCTTCTTCAATTTCTCTTCTCCTTAAACTTCCAATATACTATTTCTATTATATAATCTAATCCAAACCTTTTAAATACATACGTTTTTCTATTTTATCTTTCTTTTTATAGAAAGCTTTTTCTTGTTTTAAGTTCCTATTTTTATAAAAAAATTTTTATTTTATATAGGTTCTAATGAGTTATTTGTATCTAAATTAGTCCTTCTTCTCTAAAACTAAAATACTCATCATCCCCTATTATCATATGATCTAACACCATTACGTTTATCTTTTCTAATAATTCTTGAAGTGCTTCTGTTAGCTGTATGTCCTGTTTACTTGGTCTAAGATTTCCACTTGGGTGGTTATGTGCTAATATTACTCCTGCCGAGTTATATCTCAATACTTCCTCTAGTACTACTCTTGGATATACTGCTGATTTATCTATAGTTCCATAAAATAGTGTCTTTTCAGCTATAAGTTTATTAGCATTATTTAGAAATAGTATTTTAAATTCCTCATTATTTCTTGGAGATAAATTTATCTTTAAAAACTCAAGAAGGTTTTCTTTATTCTTTATAGTAGTTAAATCTCTTCTTTTTATTCCTTCTTTGCTGATGTAGTGTATAAGCTCTTTTAGTTCCTCTATCTCTTGTGTTCCTTCGTAACTTCTCATTTTGTAAATTACTTCTTCTTTATCTTTACATTTTAAAAACTTTAATATCTTTTTCATAAGTTTCCTCCAAATAAAGTAAAAGGACTCCTTTATAGGAGCCCTTATCATTAATCATCTATGTTATCTTCCATATAATAAGTATTATACTTATCTTCAAATCTTTTCATATATTCTTCATACTCTTGAGCTACTTTCTTATAGTTAGTTTCCATCACTATATAGCCTTTACGATGTGATCCATAGCCATGGTCTAATCCTATCTCTGAATAATCTCTACTGCATAGGTATTTACTCTCTGCTCTTTTAAAAGATAGGAAGTACTTTCCTGTTAGTAAATTCTTCTTTACCTTTGGAGATAAGCTTTTCTTTGATGTACTAAGTCTACCTATTATTTCTTTTTCATTGATATATCTAAAGCTAAGTAATTCTCTATCATCATATATTGAAAATGTCCTTTGAAAAGCTTGTAAAGCTTCTTGAAATGTATCATATTCATTTATCGTATATTCTGATAACTTTGGTTTTTTCTTATCTTTTGTTGCTATTGCCATATGTAAGTAAAATTTCATTTTTTATCACTCCTCTTATTTTTTATTAATAATTCCATCTATAGCTGTTACTGCTGTTCCTACTGCTACTAATATTCCTCCAACTATTCCTAACATGTTAATTCCTCCTCTTTATGCTACATATTTTCTATATACATTTAAAAACTCTGCTATATCTTCAATATTATTTACATTTAAACTTTCATACTTAATATAAAAGTTATATAGACTAGCTATACTCATATCCTTATCAACATAAGCTCCAGTATTCTTGAAATACCTATAAATCTTATTATAGAATACTATCTTAAAGGCTCTCTCAAATATCTCTTCCTTATTTAGTGCTAGTATAGAGCTTTTGAATTTCAAATACTCTTCTGTTAATCTATCCATTAGTTATCCTCCAATCTTTTTATATATGCTTCTATGAGATTTTGTGTATCTTCAAATCTTCTTACAATATAGTCATCACTTTCCATATAGAAGTAATATAAGTCCTTAAGTGATTTTATCTTTTCTAAATCTCTTACCTTTATATCTCCATACTCAAGATAATTCATAACATCATTATAAAATTTTATCTGTTCTGCCATAGAATAAACTTCTCTACTATCTTTTTCTAAGGTTTCCTTTTCAAATACTATATACTCATCTAGTAACTTTTGATAATTCTTCATTTTAATTCTCCCTTCTAAAATAGTTTTCTAAGTATATTTCTACCTTTGGATATTTTCTTCTATTCATTTTATATAGGTAATAAATTGTAGATAATGAAGATATTCTTTCAAAATCTATTTCTTTATTATCTTTCAAATAAACCATAACATCAGTATAGAACTTTAACTCTTCCATAATCCCCTTTACCTGTTTTTCAAATCTCTCTAATAGATTTTTCCTTATAATTCTGTATTCTTTAAATAATTGAATATATCTCTCCATAATATCTCCCATTAAGCTATCATTTCTGCACATGCTTGTGATATTTTCTTATCTTTGGCATTAGCTCTTAGATATTTGATGTAATTAATGTCTTTCTCATAAATCTCTTGTAGTGTCATTCCTTTGTATTTTCCAAACTCTATTACTATCTTAGTACTTCCTACTACCTTAGGTTCGTCTTTTTCTGCTTCTAATTTCCTAAATGTTAGGTTGTTATCTTCAAGTTCTAACTCTGGTTCTACTGTAAATACATATCCTTTTCCTTGCTGTCTTACTGGATACCATCTATTTTTAGCTTTGTATAAATATCTTCCTATTCCAAATCCACTACTTGCTACTCTTTTAAAAGCATTAGATATTCCCCCTTTTATACTTTCATACTCTGTCATACTTGCTCCATCTTCTTTAGTTATCCATCTATCATTGATTTTGATAGATAGAGAACAGATAAATCCTGCTGATACTTCCCTATATGATACAGTCCAACCATCTATTCCAAATAGCTCATCTAATCTATTTTGAATAGCTCTTGCTTGTACATAAGCAAGAGCCAATCCCTCCATCTTATCCTTGTTTACTGCTCCAACTCTAAATTCCAATTCCTCTCTAGCAAATGGTTCTCTTAACTTTTCTAATAACTTATCCATACTCTCAATCCTCCTTTTAATATTCGCTTGGAAACATGATAGTCCAATATTCTCCAAATGTTTCATCTAATTCTAATACTGCCCATACTTTACACTCTTTAACTTCATAACTTAGGTCAAACTCTCTTTTATCCTGTGGTTCTTCCTGTCTATTAATCATCTTTTTTCCTTTGAACTCAAATATCTGAAATGGGTCTAGTCCTTGAGTTTCCTCTTTCTCTTCCTTTAACCTTATAGCTGATACTATCATTAGTAATGCTCTTACATCTAAATCATGTCTTATTAGTGGTGTCATAAATATAGTTCTCATTGTATCTCTCCTTTTTAAATTCTTACTCCTATAATTACTTCTTTACTTAAGTTATTTACTACTAACTTTCCATTTAAAATATCTTGGAATATGTATCTTGAATCATCATCTGGAATATCTACAATAGATAAATTAGTCTTATTCTTTTGCTTAATTTCCTCTAACATTTCCTTGATAACTGCTTTAGGAATTTTAGGAATATTTCTATTAGTTTCAGATAGTGATATACTTACTACCTTTCTAACATTAATTTTCTCCATCTCTTCTATTAATTTCTCTAATATTTTGATAACTCTCTTTGTACTTAGCATAATTATTCCTCCTCTTTTCCTTCAATTAAATCTATTAATCCTTTTTTATCCATATTTCCATAAAGTAATTCCTCAAATGATGATAGAGCTACATCAAAAGCTTCATCTAGTCTTACATCTTTACTTTTCCACAGTGCTATATACTTATACTTTCCACTTATGTCTAAATTAAAATAGGAACCATATAACATGGCTCCTATCTCTGCTTCTACTTCCTCTTGATTTTGACTTTTAGGATTTTTTCCAAAATGGTTTAAATAATGAATGAACTCATGCATAAGAGTTCCACTCATTGCTACATATCTATCTTTTCTAAGTGTAATGGTATTTCCATCAGTACAACCTTTAGCATGAAGTTCTTTAACTACATTAACTGGCAAATACTGCTCTACTATTTCCTTAGATTTTTTAAATAATTCTGTTATCTTATATTTACTATCCCCTCGCTTCATCCTAGTATCAATCTCTGGAATGATTACTGCTTTATCTGTTGGAATGGTACTTTTAATATCAAATACATTAGCATATTTATATCCATATACATATTGCTCTTCCTTTCCATCAACTACCTTTTTACTGATAAGTGGTACTAAGATATGAATGGCTTTAGCTCCCTTTTTGATATTATACCCAAGCTCTTTCCATCTTTTAAAACTAGCTATCATAGTGGCTGTCTTATCTTGCTTATAGATTAGAATATTGTTTCTAATACTGTAATTATAGAAGTTCTTTCTTCTAAACTCTATAAAGTCTTTTAGCTCTTGTGAATTCTCTAAGAAATCTTTTATCTTGTCATTTATATTTTCTTTTAGTCTATCTATAATACTCATAAATTCTTTATTTTCCATATTCTCATTCTCCTTACTTGATTTTTAACAGATAATCTTCTTTAAGAATTGCACCACTGACTGCTATATTTTTCTTAAGACTTTCGCTTATTAAATTTTTAGCTGGTTTAATTTCCTCTTTTACTGTTAAATACTCTTTAGGTATCTTAGATAAATCAATTATCTCTACACTTGTAGTTTTTCTCAAGCTAAGATTTCCTAAATCAGTTTCAATCTTCTTTTTATCTAATTCTAATAAGATTCCCTTAATATACCCTTTCAATGAAGTTATTTTCTTCTCTCTACTTTTCTTAAGTTCCTCCAATCTATCTATCTCTGTTTTAGCTACTATATTCTCTAGCTCTAAGTTTCTAATGTATCTCACTATATTTGAACTCTTGCTCTCTAATTCCTCTCTCAAATACTCCATCACATCATCATAGTTCTCTTTGTCCATCTCATCTTTGTTGCTCTCTAAAAATATATCCAAAGTATCAATCATCGCATTTTTAATCTCATAAGCTTTCATACTATCACATCCTTTTTATATAAAATAAAAAAGATTCCCATAGGAATCTTTTTACATTTTATAATATATATTTATACTATAGTTATCCATTTTATAATATAATATGCTTGATTTAAACCAACTGGAGGTAACATATTAGGAGTTCCATATAATGCATTTAATGAGTATTGTCCTATCTGAGGATTATATGTGAATAATCCTACTCTTGAATATGGTGTTAGATTATTTAAATCACCTGAGCATCCAAATCTTAAATTAATATTAAAATTATCTGACATAGGAATAAGAATATCAATATAAAACTCACTCATATCTAAGTAAAATCCTGGAATTGTTTGACGATAAGAAAAAAAAGTATTAATATTTATTAATATATTTTCCTTTGATACTGCTGCTAAAAAACTATTTACTTCATTAAATCTATTAAAAAAATTTAAGTATTCATCTTTTTTTGCATTATTATCTAATGTATTTAAAAATCCAAAAATAAAATCATATGTTGGCTTTCTATTATCTTTATGTGTGTGAAAGTAACTGATTTTCATTCTATTACTAGATTTTGCCAAGAACTCATTCCCAATCTCTGATTTCATCTTTTTTAATAAATTATATAAAAACCATTCTTTTTCTCTTAAAGGTGAAGATAAAAAAATAAATTTTAAATCATAAGTTTGGTTATTTGATAACTTATCTAGTATATTATAGAACTCTTTTCCTAGACTACTTAATCCAGTTTCAAAACTTATTTCTTCCTCATTTAAAAGAATTTTTATTATATTTTTTAACTTTATATTTAAAGAATCTTCTAAGGAAATATCATCTCCCATTTCTTGTATAAATAAGAAAAGGTATTCAAAAACTATTAATAAATTTAATTTCCAATACAAATTATCATTATTTTCCAATCTTTGATGTAAGTTTTCTATAAGTTCACCAATACAATTCCTTTTTATTTCAATCTCATTTAACTCAAGTTCTGCTGTATTGAATTTAAAATAAATTTTTTTAATCTCATTATAAAATTCTGGATCTAAGTCATCAATAATATCCAAATCTAAATATTGGTATCCTGAAAATTTAATAACATTAGAATCTATATCTAAAACTATTTTTTTATATTGTGTAAAATTCGAAATTTTATATAGTAAATTCCATTCATTTCGCAGATTATCATTTGCCAAATTTCCAACGAAATTTGCTGTATTAGTTAATTTTATCTTCACTATATCCGAATCTGAAGTAACAACTCCAACAATTGTATTGACCAGCGAAGCTTTAGTTTGTAAGAACTTCTCTATATTCTCTGTTTTAAGGTATATTTTCATTTTTTACTCCCTTCTCTTGACTTTTATAAAAAAATATGCTAATATACATAATAAACATATCGTTTATTTATAATAAATATTATGTTTGTATGTTTTAAACTTACATTTTATTTTAAATTGATATTTTGTTTACTATATTATTAGTATACCATCAAATCTTCAAAATAGCAATGAGAAATAATAGGTAGTTGAAACAAAAATATAAAATTAATTTGGAGGTATTCTATGAACTTAACAGATTTAATCACTACACTTATTTTTCTTTTTCAAAATTGTGGACTTTCTTTTTCTAATATTTTATCACAATATTATCCACAACTTTCCTATACAGAAGATGAAAACCGAATTTATATTAATTATTATTCTTATTGGTCTATTTGGATTGCTAAAAATCGACAAGGTAATTTTCTTAATGCTCTTGAATTCCAAATAGGATGTATCTTACAAGAATATCCAATACAGATTTGGGGATTTAGAAGACCCTATTTCAATCAAAATTTTGGTATTCTTGTCAAGCCAATTTTTCAAAACTTTGATAAAAATATAGAGCCCTTTAACTATTATCAGTATTCCATTTATAATCGAAACATTATGCCATACGTCTTCTCATTATCTACTGAAGATTCTGAAAATAATTTAGGGGTATTTAATAATAAAATTGTTACTAAAAATTACTCTCATTTAAGACCTTTATTATTTCCTCTCAGTTGTAATAACTGTGGAAATTTTATGTATGGTGGATTGGAGCCTTTTTGCCCTAAATGCGGAACTATAAACTTGACTCATTCTTCTAATGCTAACTTTTTAAAATTTTACTTTGAAAAAAGTCTAGAAATACAAATTGGAGGAGGAAATTAAAATGAATTTAGAATTATTGATACTATTTTTTATGGCTTTAGGATTAGATATCAAAACTTTTACTATTACAGATATATTAGTTAGATTTATGAGATTTTTACCCTTATTGATAGAGCATGGACACCTAATAGAACTTGGAGCTCCAAATACTGGAAAGTCATACATTTCTAAAAGATTCAACGAGATTTTTGAACTAGTTAAAGCACTCTCTGTTGCACAATTATTTGGCTCTCTCAATAAAAATATGGATGGTTATATTTGTAAAAAAAATAAAGCAATCTTAATTGATGAAATTTCAAATCTTTCCCAGTCAGATATAGATTCTAACTTAAGGAGTTCATTTAAAACTTATTTAAATGGGGATAGTTTTTCTCGGGGAAACGAAATACTTGAACAAACTACCTCTTGTTACTTTGTAGGAAATAGCTATGATTCACTCCAAGAGTCATTAGATAGAGATCCTTTAAGTTATAGTAGTAATACTTTTTATAGCAATATACCAATTTTCTTTAGAGAGGAAGCTATGGTTGAGCGTTTAATTTGGAATCCTGGATGGCTTTTAACAAAAACTTCTAGCTCTAACCTTACTGAAAAAGAGAGCGAAGATGCATATGAAGAAATTAAAAATTTTATAGATAAAAATAGAACTAGAGAAAATAATAAAATTCAAGTCCCATTTACTTCTAATACAAGACTTGTAAAAAAAGCACAAAAAATAATAACTTTTTTTATTACTTCACTATATGAAAAGAATTTTTCCGATGAGAATGTCAATGAGTTATTAGAATTTACTGAATTTATATTAAATATAGAAAATGGAAAATATCACAATTTTTGGAATAGTGATTATGGAAAAAAATTTTTAGTAAACTTTGTTCCACTTTATTTACCACCAAATTCAACTATCAAAAAGATTTATTTTTATTCAAATAGAATTTTGGTGCAAATAAAAGAAAAGCCTTCTAAATATTATAAGATTGCTATTAATAAATATGGAGTTAAAGAGAACGAAACCGAATACAATAATTATATAAATAATCAAACTATTAAGCCTTATATATCTCCTATAATTAAAACTGATCAAGGATATAATGTACTTTTACAGGAATTTTATGAAATATTAGATAAAAAATTTGAATTTAAGTTCTCTAACTTGACATCTTTAGAAGAAGCAATAGAAAGAATAGAAAATTTAGAAAAAGATAAAAATAACCTTATACAAACATTAAGTACTCTTACACAGAATTATAATATGTTAGTAGAATATATTATCGGATTAAATACCTACACTCCTAGACCTATTCCCCGTAGAATTTCTTATTACACACAAGATATTTCTACTAATTTTATAACTTTAATAGCTAGTTTAGGAAAAATTCTTAATAGAGAGGATATTGGATATAATGCTAGTACTGGCGAATTTAAAATTATAAATTTTTTATAAACTTAAGTATATATTATAAATTGAAATCTACCTAATCTAAAAAAGAAGGAGGAAAAAATGAAATCAGAAAGAATAAAAACTGAAAAAGCAGCTCAATTATTAGGGCTACCTGTACAGACATTGAGAGTCTTTATACAGCAGGGTAAATTTTCAGAATTTGCCAGTGCTATCAAAAAAGAAGGGTCTAAACATTGGATATATTATATCAATGCCACTAGACTATATGAGTACCTAAATATAAAAGAGCCTATTCAGACTGCCATCTAAATAGACTCAAGAGTATTCTAGGTTATTAATACCAGAGAATATACCCTTACCGCAATTAGAGTATATCATCTCTGGTATTTTTAATAAAGAAAAATTTTTAAAGGAGATGATAAAACTATGAAAAAAGCTAATGGAAATGGAAGTGTCAGTAAATTAAGTGGAATTAGAAGAAAACCATATATAGCTAGAGTAACATTAGGTTGGGATGAAAGTACAGGTCGCCAAATACGAAAAACTATAGGAACATATGTTACACAAAAAGAAGCTCAAAAAGCTCTTATTGACTACCTGGATAATCCTTATGATTTAGATTTGTCAAATATCTTATTTAAAGATGTATATGAAAAATGGAGTAAACTTAAATATCCTAAAGTTAGTCATTCTGCTATACTAGGTTATCAATTGCTTATAATAATATTGAAAAGCTTCATAATATGAAAATAAAAGATATTAAAGCTAGACATTTACAAGAAGCAATAGATAACTGTTCTAAAGGACAAGCAACTAAAAAGAAAATAAAATTTCTATTTGGACAAATGTTCGCCTATGCTATGCAAAATGATATTATAACAAAGGATTATAGTGAGTTTGTTGATATTGGAAAAGCTAGTGAGGAGAGTAAGAGAGAACCATTTAGTAATAAAGAGATAGAGTTACTATGGAAGCATATAGATGATATTGAATTTATAGATACTATACTTATTATGATATATAGTGGTTTTAGAATAGGAGAATTATTAGAACTTGAAACTAAGAATATAGACCTTGTTAATATGACTATGACTGGAGGATTAAAAACAGAAGCAGGTAAAAATAGATTAGTACCTATTCATCCTAAAATATTCCCTTTAATTGAAAAGAGATATAATAAAGATAACCAGTATCTAATCATCAACTTCAAGGGTAAAAAGATGAAATATGACAACTACTATAAAGAAAAATTCATTCCTATTATGGAGCAACTAAATATGGAACATAGACCTCACGATTGCCGTCATACCTTTGCTACTCTTCTTAGTAATGCTAATGCAAATGCTACAGCTATCAAGAAGATGATAGGACATGAAAGTTATGCTACTACTGAAAAAATATATACTCATAAGGATATTGAAGAATTAAGAAAAAATGTAGAATTAATAAAATAATAAATTATGTGGAGATTTACACATTATTCTTTAAAAAAAAGTGTAAATTTTCACACTTTTCTCTAAAATAATGTGATATGATAAAAATAAATAATTCTACTATGGAAATTTATATATCTATTTCTAGGTATATGGATTTCCATTTTTTATTGAGTTAAATAATATTTTTAAAATCTCAGGTAAAGAAAAAACATAAACATTGAGCTTATAAAATATATGAGAGATTAGTATTTTATTAAAGAATAATTGACAACAAAATATGAAGAAAGACTGAAAAATATCTAAGTTCTTCAGTCTCTACTAAACTAGTTTAATTCTAATAATCAAGAGAGTAAATACACAAAATTAATTACACTCTCTTTTTAAATTTTTTCTAAAAATGATTTCCCATTTTCTGGTAATTTTTTCCCAAAATATTCTGCTACAGTTTGTCCTATATCTGCTAGACTTTCCATTTCTCCTATATTTTTTAATTTATCAATATTTTTTTTATAAATTAAAATAGGAACATTTTCTCTTGTGTGATGTGAATGTTTTATTTCTGGATCATTTCCATGATCTGCTGTTATAATTAAAATATCTTCGTCATTTAATAAAGGCAATAATTCATTTAACTTCCTATCAACTATTTCTAATTTTTCAGCGTATTTTTTTGCATTTTCTTGATGTCCAGCCAAATCTGTTTCCTGTATATTTGCACATATGAATGCTTTCTTATTATTTTTTATTTCTTCTATAAGTTTATTCATAGCTAATTCACTATCTACTGCAAATATTGATTTCCCATATTTATTTTCAACAATATCAGCTACTTTCCCAATTAAAATAGTTTTTATCTCTGTTCCTAAAATATTTGGAAGTTGTACTTCTGTTTTTACGCCATAACCTAAATGCTGTACTTGATATCCTTTATTATAAACTTTTGATTTTGGTGCATTTACTCCTGCATATATGTTATCTTTACATTCATATGCATTTTTTATATCATCTAAAGTTACGTCTTCTCCACCAAAAGTTATTACTCTAGGAACCTTTACAATTTCCCTAACTATTTTTCCTATTTTTAATAGATTATCAAAACTAATTTTATCAAAAGTTCCTGTTATATTATACACTTGTCCTAAATCAGCTTCTAAATTATCTCCTATACTTAAACAATCATCTACGATTAATATTTTTTGTTCAGCACCATATCTTTCTACTTTATGACCTTCAATCAATAATTTTTTTTCAACTTCATCTATATTTTTAAAAAAAGGTTCATTTATAGGTTCTTTTGGTTCTGTTCCCATTAACTCTTGATGTCCATAAAATGTATCACATCCAAAATGTTTCAATTTACTTTTTCCAAAAATAGCTGTACTCGAAAATTTTATATTATCAACTTCTAAATTAGCTGCATTTGCTAATCCTAATTTTTGCAAATTAGGAATATTTATCTCTTTATTTTTAGAAATAACACTTTTATATGTATTTGCTCCTATATCTTGTGGTCTTGTTGTCTTTACATCTTCCATTTCACCAATTCCAAAGCTATCCAAAACAAGAACTATAAATCTTCCCATTTATTTCTCCCTTCCTAAACTATCATATATTCCTATTATATATGGTTTATTTTCCTTCAATCCACCTATTAAAGCAACATCACTTCTTGTTACAAATATTTGTGTTCTAAATGCTCCTAAAACTGTATCTCCAACATTTGCTTCTTCATTAAGCTCAAAATAATAATCTATACTTTCATCTGTTGGAGGAGTTACTTTTATTTTCTTCATAGATTCCAATTTATCTCCTACTAAAACATTCTCTATTCCAGAACGTCTATAATGTCCTCCACCATAAAAATAACCTTTTCCTCCTAAATTATGAGAAACTTCTGATAGATATAAAATTGCTGGTTTTTCTCCCTCACTATTATATGCATTAAATGGTGTAGTTCCAGTTAATGCATGTCCTGGTTCTCCATGTGTTCCACCATTTTCTTTAATATTCTCTATATTAGCTAAACTTGTTGCTGAAGGAGTATTAAGTTGTTCTGCTTCTATTCCATGTTTTCTTAAAATATCTTGTGCTTTTTTTATAGTTTCAACATTTTTTGTAGATTTAACCTTATTTATACTTTTATCATATAAATAACAAGGGAAAGAAGTTAATCCATTTATTTTAATATTTTTTAGTTTTTTTATCTTCATACAAAGCCCTTCAAGTTCATTTAAATAAAATCCACCACTTTGTCCTGAATATATTGTGCTATCTTCTTCTAATACTCTCAACATAATATTTTGTATCTTATTTAATTTCTTAGCTACTTTATCTATTTGTTCTATCTTTTCATAAGAATAAACTGTCATTATTTCAACATTGCTTTTTATAATTTTCTCAAGTAACCTTGTTGGTGTTTGTACTAAATGTCCTACATTTCCAAGAGGAATATTATTCTCTATCATTATTTCTGCTTCTTTAAAATCAACAGCAACCACTCCTGAATATCCTAACTCTAAAATTTTTTTAGCTAAAAAAGGTATTCTTCCTATTTGTTTTGTCATTGCATATAACTTTATATTATTTTTTTTCGCTTCTTCTATTAATAACCTAGCATTATCTAAAATAGTATCTACATCCAATAGATATGTATCTGGAAAAAGTAATCCTTTTTGATGAAATTCAATTGCTGCATTTAGTAAATTTGGATTTCTTTCTTGTAATTTATTTAAAAACATTACCTATTCCCCCTTTACTTTCTTATAGCTTTCTTCTAAAATTCTAATTATTGTCTCCACTCCTGCTCTATTAGGATTTATTCTAATCATTCTTTTTTCAAGTGTTGGATCTGTTTTTCTAAATGTACCTGACACTCTATAGAATAATGGAGAAAATTCATATTTTGACTCAGCTCCTACTGGATTTGGTAAAGCTCCTAACTTTTCAGAGTGTACTAACATTTCTTCTGCTATATTTTCTTTTAACTCAACAATAACAACTTTTGATTGAGCATTTACTAAATATGCATTTTTTATAAATGATAATCTTCCATTGTTTAAAATTTGAATTAATTCGTCATTTACTTCTCCTTGAATAGCCAGAGAAACAGGAGCATATACCATTCCTCTTAATACATCTAATGCTTCATGCCCTTGAACTTGTCCACCACCAGAATAATTTGATTCTACTACTTGAGATATATATTTCTCATTTCCAACTAAACATCCTATTCCCTCTGGTCCTAATAATTTAAAAGTTGAAAATGCTGATAAATTAGCTCCTAATTCAACTCCAATATCCTTAACTTTCATTACTGCATAATTATCATCCGTTAATATAGGAACTTCATATTCTTTTATTTTTTCTATTACCTCATCAATTTTATAACTATCATCTATTTTTTGACGAGTATATTGTACTATTGCTACATCAATCTTCTCATTTTTTAAAATTCTTTCTAGTTCTTCTAAATTATTATAATCTGCTTCTAAAATATTTGTATTTAACATTTGTAAAGATACTAAAGTTGTTGGATAAATAGGTGCTTTATGTACTAATACCTTTCTTGTTTTAGAATTCTTTAAAATACTATATAATCCCCATTTTATAGCCGCTGTCCCTGCTCCTCTAACTAAAACAGCTTTCTCTACCCCAAAAAAATCTGCTATTACTTCTTCAACCTTCTTGGTAGTTCTTGGTTTATTTAATCCCTTTACTACTCCTAGATCTCCTCTTGTTAAAATTTCACTTCCCCTAAATTTTCTTGTAATTATATCTATTAATTTAAATTGTTTTCTCTTTGCTTCTTCTAATGTAATTGATTCTAATGGATATGTTTTCATCATTTTCTCCTTTCTACTTTATTCCTAAAATTTTTTTTGGATTTTCAACTAAAAACTTTTCTATTTTTTCTAATTCTACCCCATTTTCAAGTAACTTAGGAACAAATTCCTCAAGTAAATATGAATATCCTATTCCACCATTCTCTTTTAAATGAGATTGTCTTGTTAAATCTACTGATAGTAAAATTTTATTTTCCCATCCTCTATCACATAAATATTTAATATATTCAATTCTTTTTTCTTCTGAAAGATAGTTTATTTTTCCTATTGTATCAAAAGAAATATAAACTCCCCTTTTTAATAAAGTCTCTATATAATGTATATCTTTTGATAAATCAGTATGTCCTAAAATAACTTTTTCTAAATTTCCCCCATTTTTTTCAATTATATCTAACTGTTCATGTCCTAATTTTCCTAGACTTGTATGTGTTGATATATATACTCCTGTTTTTTTCTGTACTCTACTTGCTACTATAAAAACTTTCTCTTCAAGTGAAGTCATTTTTTCAAAGCCTGTTCCTATTTCACCAATAAAAGTTGCTTTTTTATTTGTTCCATCTATTCCTATTTTTATATCGTTTATTAATTTTTCTTCTAATTTTTCTATACTTAACTTTTCAACTTCCTTTGGAAAAAATGGTTCTTTATAATAACCTGTTGACATTAAAATTTCTATTCCTGTTTCCTTTTCTAATCTTGTTATAAATTCAACATTCCTTCCCATTCCCATATTTGTAACATCAACTATTCTTGTTACTCCTAATTCTTTTAATCTTAATAATTCTTTTTTTGTTTTTTCAAAATCATTTAATTTACAGTCAATATTATTTTTTACTCCAGATAAATCTATTGTCATATGTTCATGTATATATGTTATATCTTTCATCTCTACATCTCCTCTAAAATTTCAAATGTTCTATTATCTATTCTCTTTAAAGGATAATTTAAAAAATATTCTTGAAATAATTTTGGACGATATTCATAGTCTAATATTTTTCCTATTTCTAAAACATATTTCAAACCATTCTTTCCTTTTGGTGTTGCTATTACTATGGAACTTCCAATATTTTTTAAAGGAATTGTAATTGCAGTACAATCAAGCATATTAAAAACTTTTAAAAATTTTTTATTAGAATTTTCTTGAAAAACTTTACCACTATCTCCTAAACTTCCTAAAACACTGTCTCCTATACCTTCTACTTCTATATTTTTCTCAATGTATATAAATACATCTCCCTTCTGAAAAATATTATTCAATTCTGTCATCAATTCTTCTCTAGAGAAAAGTGATTTATCTTTCCAAATTGTAATCTCATAATTATTTTTTAGTTTATCCCCTATCTCTTTCTCAAGAGTATCGCTTAAAACTAATTTTTTTAATTTTTTTTCACTTTCTTCATAAAAAATTTTTAAAACTTTCTCTAGTTCCATAAAATTTTGAGTTATAAATCCAATTCCAGCAATAAAAGCTATTTCATCTGTTGATTTTTTTTTATTTTTACCTTTTAATCCCATTCCAGATAAAAGTGCAGAATATAGGTTTAAAGAAATTGCTGGTCCTAAAACAGAACCACCACCATCAGTTCCTATCCCCACTGTATTTAATCCATAAAGAACATTTATTGCTGTTCCACTTGATGACCCTGTCATGACTTTTGAAGTTATTGGATTTAATAATCTTATATCAATGGCTCTTCCTCTATCAGATGAAAAATCTATTGTATTCCAAATATATCCATTTCTTAGAAGTTTTTTTATTAAATTATTATCAATTTCTTTAGTATCTTTTACCCCTATTGTTTTTCCCTTATTTTTAAAAAAATCTAAAAGAATATTTGGGTTTTGTTCCTTAACTGTCTTTCCAATAAAATTTTTTGTTCTATCAATTCCTGCTAAAATTTTTTCCATAGCTCAACCTCATATTTTATAATTTAAGAGGAGCACCTGCTCCTCTTAAATCTTTAATTTTATCCTGCATATAATCCTATAAGTGAAAAAATATTTAATATTATTCCTAATGCAATTGCCGAAACTGGTCCTACTGCCATATCTACTAAAGGTTTTTTTGCTGTTTTATTTAACACATATACTCCTGCAACAAATAAATATCCTAATCCTGGAGCCATTGCATCTGCTGCTATCATTCCTCCAACTATTAAAGAAATTTCAAGAACTTTTGACATTGCAGTTCTAATTTGGTCTCCACATGCTTTAACTCCTGGGAATTTATCTAAAAATTTAGCTATTGCACCTAAAGCACAAATTTCAACAATAATTGCTAATACTCCACCTACAAAAGCTATAATAGGATTTCTTAAAAATATCCCAATTACAAATACAAATGTCATTCCTGCTGGGGCATATACTCCTGTTGCTATAGCTGTTGTTGCTACTAGAGGAACAAATCCAATCGCTCTAGCTAAAGCTGCTAACCCTGCTTCTGATATCTTTCCTTCTGCTAATAAGTTTAAAGAAATAGGATCTCCTGCAATTAAATTTAAGCTTATTGCTGCTGATATAACTCCTCCCATTAATCCTAATGGAATCATATTTTTCTTAATTCTTTCTACTCTAGCAGCAAATATATTTAATAGCATCTCATTTGAACCAACACCAGTAGTTGTTGATTTTTCTCTCATTGCAAAAGTTACCATTATAATCATTCCTACTAATAAAGCCATTCCATCTGGATTTAAAGCTATTGTACTTCCACCAAAAGAAATTTTTCCATACACTTGAAATAACTGTCTAATCAAAATAGTTACGATAAATGTTGTTGCTCCTTTTTTAAATCCATATTGATAAGCTACTACTAAAGCAGGAAAAGCTGCAAATGCAACAATTATTGGTGCCCCTACTTTTCCTAATGCTGGTAAAAAATTTACAGGTAATTTTGCAAATAATTCCACAATTATTTTTAAACCTAATGTTATTAATAATCCATATATTCCACCAACAACTGTTGATAAGATTGCTCCCTTTTTATCTGCACTAAATGATGTTCCTATTATATCTGTTGCTAATAAAATACTATGCACTAATATTATTGGTGTTGTCAACGAAAATGGAATTCCAAATCCCACAACAAGTCCAAAGCTTAGTGCAAAACTTGTTGCTGCCAAAGATTTTCTATCCATTCTTCCTTCTAAAAACTCTGGAACAATTGGTCTTAATCCATCATTAAATACTGCAACACCTCTATTTGCTAAAAATGAAGCTAGTGCTCCCAGCAAAATTGCAACTATATAATTCATACTAACACACTCCTTATTTTAAAATTTCCTTTAAAATTACTGGAACTACTTGTTCTATGTGTTGTGCTGTAAATCCAAATGCTTTTTTACCTGCATTAACCTCTGCTACTATTTCTACATCAGATTTTATGTTTCCTGGCATTGATACTGTAGCACAATTATTTGCTCCTAATAATGCTATAGCCATTGCTAAAGCTCCTCCACCACCAGTGTTACAAGCTCCTAAATAAATATCTGCCATTCCTGTTTTAACATCCATAGCTGCTTCTATATCGCTTTTTATTGTTACACTTGCTTTTTCTCCTGCGATTTTTCTTACTACTTCTGCTAATTTTTCTTTATCGATTTGTCCTCCAATAACTATTTTTTTCATAAAAATTCTCCTCCTAATTATTTATAATATCTAATATTGTACATATATTTACTAACATATATTTTTTTTCATCTTCTGGTAATTTTACATCTAAAACACTTTCCAAATCTTTATATATTTCTTGGGCTTTTTCTAAGAATTCACTTTCTAATATTTCTTGATAAACCTCTTCATTAATCACTTTTACTGGCTCATTATTTTTTACTCTTGTTATAGCCATTGATAAATGAGTTGTCATCATAGCTCCATTTTCTTCTGTTAATGTAATTTGATGTTTTTCTTGAAACATTTTTATTACATTTAACATCACTTCCCTTGTTTCATTACTAATTGTTCCTGTTGAACATAAAATTTCAAGTCTTGTTTGTAAATCCATTACTCCTCCTCACCTAATCCATTAATTTAAAATTTTCTTTATCAAAAAACTTATTAAAAAGTGTTTTCATGATTTTATTATTTTTAGGAATTACTATAACTGATTCTGTTGCCAATAAACTAATTCCACTTTCATCTTTTAAATCTTCAATAACAATGTTATTTTTTTCCAATAATATTAATTTATCTAAAACATCATCGTAATTCCAAATTGCTGCATCTATAGTTTTATCTATTAATTTCTCTATTACTTCTGAATACTTTATTTCTTGGAAATCTATATTTTCATTTTTTTGAAAATTAAGATTAGTTAAAAATGTATGATCGTTTGATTCTAAATCTACCCCCACTCTTCTTACTAATCCATCTTTTCTTTTTAAAATAACATGTTTAGTAACATATGTTCTTGGACCAAATTCTTCAATAATCTCTAAATTTAATCCTGATGTAATAGCTTCTTGTGCTGCCAATTTTGATACAACTCCAAATTGAAAAACACCTTGTTCAATCAATTTAAGTCTTACATATCCACCACGCATATGTGAAAAATATAATGAAATTGGAATTTTAAAACTATCATTTATACTATCCATTATTTTTTTATATCTTGATGAATAAGTTATAGGCATCACACATAGTAAATGTTCATATCCTAAAATATTTAATAATTTTTTATAGTCAATTTTCTCTATTCTAGTTCCATATTTCCCCATTTTTACTAATTTTACTATATTTTTTTCACTCAATAATGTTAATGATTTTTGAATTGTTCCTAATGACAAATTAAATTTTTCTGAATAATTAATAATTGTATCTATATTTTCTCCAATTTCTCTTGAAAGAATATCTTTAGCTAATTCAATTGTTCCTACTTCTATTTTCTTATATTTATTACTTTCCATAAACACCTCCATTATTTTCAAAAATTTGAAAATAATCTTTTCACAACAATAGAATACAATTTTTTTATATTTTTGTCAAGTTTTTTTTATTTTTATCTGTTTTAGAACGTTATATTTGTATAATATATACTGAATAATATATTAGAATAAGAATATTTTTTTCAGAAATTAAATCATATTTTTAAAGAATTTTAAGACATATTTATTTCTAAGTTTATCAAAATTTTAAGATTCCTTAAAATTCTCTACTAAATATTATTTTTAGCTTGCTAGAGAAAAATTACTTTGTTACCTGTATGTTACCTGTGTGTTACCTACGGATATCATTTTTCTCAATTTTTTAAAATCTCAGATAAAGAAAAAACCCCACAAACATTGAGTTTGTGAGGTATATAATTCCATGTAAAACTCTTAGTATTTAGTATGATTTTTAATATACTTTATTATATAGTTTTTCAATATCTTCTAAAGTTACATCTTTTGGATTTCCACCTGTACATACATCTGCTAAAGCATCTTTTGATAGTTTTGGTAATCCTTCTTTTGGTATTCCTATCTCTCTTAATGTTTGTGGTATTCCTACATCAATTGCTAATTTTCTTACTGCATCTACTGCTGCTTGTGCTGCTACTTCTTTGCTCATTCCTGTAGTATCTACTCCCATAGCTCTTGCTATGTCTCCATATTTTTCTATACATGCTGACATATTAAATTCCATTACTGTTGGTAATAATAGTGCATTTGCTATTCCATGTGGTATATCATATACTGCTCCTAATGGGTGTGCCATTGAGTGTACTATTCCTAATCCTACATTTGAGAATCCCATTCCAGCTACATATTGAGCTATACTCATTCCATCCATATCTTCTAAGTTTTTATCTGCTACTGCTCCTCTTAGATGTTTTGCTATTAGTTCTATAGCTTTTATCTCAAACATATCAGATATTACATGAGCTCCCTTAGTTATATATCCTTCTATTGCATGTGTTAAAGCATCCATTCCTGTTGCTGCTATTGTTTTATTTGGCATTGTTAACATTAACTCTGCGTCAACTATTGCTACTAATGGAATATCTTTAGGGTCTACACAAACTATTTTTCTATTTTCATCTTCTAATGTTATTACATAGTTTATTGTTACCTCTGCTGCTGTTCCACATGTTGTTGGCAAAGCAATTATAGGTACACATTTAGTATGTGTTAGTGCTACTCCTTCTAATGATTTTATATCTTCAAATTCTGGATTGTTTTTAGTTATAGCTATAGCTTTAGCTGTATCTATTACTGATCCTCCACCTACTGCTACTATGAAGTCTGCTCCTGCTGCATTAAATGCTGTTAAACCATCTTTACAGTTTTTTACAGTTGGGTTTTGTTTAATTTCTACAAATACATCATAAGGTATATTTGCATCTTCTAAAACTTTTTTTACTTTATCCAATACTCCACAGCTTTCTAGTATTTTATCACTCACTAATAAAGCTTTTTTGTAACCTCTAGCTTTTACCTCAGTAGCTAGATTCTCTCTACTTCCTACACCAAAATAACTAGTTTCATTTAATATGTATCTTGCCATTTTAATTTTTCCTCCAAATATTTTCTTCTAACTTTATATATTTTTTATGATATTAAAATAATGAAAATACCTTCCATAAAATATATGACAACACATGAGAACCACCATCAAGTGAAGAAACACTTCCAACTCCTTCTGGAATAGCAAATCCAACTTCTTTTGCAATTGTTGTTAATAATGGTGCCATTGCTGATCCAATTAATAAAATTAAACTCATTACAATTATTGATGATACTAATGCTCTAAATAAATTTCCTTTAGCTGGTATAATAGCCCAAGTTAATAAAATTGGAACTATTCCTAAGTCAGCAAATGGAAGCATTGTATTTCCTGGTAAAATAACAGCTAGTAGTAATGATATTGGAACCATTATTACCCCAACTGACATTATTCCTGGATCTCCTATTGCTATAGCTCCATCAAGTCCTATATAAACTTTTCTTCCAGGAAATTTAGCATTCATAAATTCTTGAGCTCCATCAGAAATTGGAACTAACCCTTCCATTAAAATTTTAACCATTCTTGGCATTAAAAACATTACAGCAGCTAAATTCATTGCTAACATTAAAATTTCTTTCCATCCATATCCTGCTAATGCTCCTATTATAGCTCCTAAAATCAATCCCATTATTGCAGGATCACCAAATACAGACATTAAAGAATTAGTATTTTTATTTTCATTTGAATTCATTCTAATATCAATCTTATTAATTCCTGGAATCATATCAATTAACTTATTTATTCCATATCCTATTGGTAACCAGTTAACAGTTTCCATATGAGCAAATGTAACTCCTTCCATTCCAAAGTATTTACTAATTATTGGAGCTGCCCAGTCAGCTAATTTTATTATAATCACAATTGAAATAGCAGTTGCAATTAAAGCTAAAACCATCGAATTTGTAGTATAATAAACTAATGCTCCTGTAAATATGAAATGCCAAAAGTTCCATAAATCCACGTTCATTACATTTGTCCAGTTCATTGTTAACATTATAATATTTATAACAATAGCTAAAATAAAAACCCATATTACTAATGGAGTTGCAAAAGAAATAGCAGATTCCACTGGCCATCCAACATCCATAGTTGTTAAATTAAGATTAAATCTTTCTGACATTTTTTGAGTTGCTGTTCCTAAATTTCCTACTAACATTCCAATAACTAAATTTACTCCAACAAATCCAATCCCTATTGTTAGTCCTGATTTAAAAGCATCCTTTACTCTCAATCTAAAAAATAATCCTACTAAAAATATTATAATGGGCAATACAACTACTGCTCCCATATCCAATAAAGCTTTTATAATTCCCATACTCAATCCCTCTCCTATTTCAAACTATTTATTATTTCATCTAATGCTTTTGTTAAACCCACTCCTGTTAAAAATGGAACTCCTGAAAAAACAGGACAATCAAAACTCAAACCTTGAGGTAATACAACTGTATGTATTACGAAATCTGGTTTTTGTGCTTTTGATAAATTCTCTAATTCTCCTATTTTACATTGAATAATTTCTATTTTTAATCCTCTTTCTTCAAAACCTTTTTCTATTTTTTTTCTTGCCATAGTAGAAGTTGCAACTCCACTTCCACAAGCAATTATTGCCTTATATTTACTTCCTTTAGCTGTATTTATGATTTCTTCCTTAACTACTTCTTCATTTTTTATTTCTTTATTCTCTTCATTATTTCCTTTAAATAATTTGCTAAATAACCCCATTTTTCCCTCCAAACTTATAATAAAAACTCTAATATTTCTTGATTACTCATTTTTTTAAATTTTTCTAAAATCTCTTCGTGTTCTTCAAATAAATTCATTAAAACAACTAAAATATCATTTTTATTTTCTTTTGTTAACGCCATAACAAAGAAAACATTACATCCTATTTCTTTATTTAAGTCTTCAATACTTTTAAAAATAATTGGTTCTTTACTGATTACTATTGCTATTTTATCTTTTAATACATACTCATCATCTGAATGAGATATAGCTGTTCTAGTACCACCTTCTAATATTAACCCTGTAGGAAACTCTTCTTCTCTTTTTTTTATTGCAGAAATAAACTCTTCTTTTACTATATTATCTTCATAAAAAACTTTTCCCACTTTTTCTAGTATCTCATCCCTTGTTATTCTCTCGTCTATTCTAAATATATATTTTTCCTCAAACATAATCCTTCACTCTCAATTTTATAGTTTACAATATGAACCAAATTTTTCTATATGTTTATCAATTTCTTCTTTTGATAAAATTACTGGTTCTCCTATTGCTTTTGCTTTTACATATAATTCTGCACAAAATTCAGCATATTCTGTTATAGCAAAAGCATTTTCTATATCTTCTGCTCCTACATTTACTCCATGATTAGCTAATAAACAAGCTTTTGCTCCTCTAATAGCTTCTGTTGCATTTTTGGCTAATTCTGGAGTCCCAAAAGTTGCATATTCAGCACATTTTACCTCATTTGTTCCAGTTATTGCTAACATATAATCAACTGCTTTTAAAGATTCTCTCAAACAAGCAATTGTTGTACAATACATTGCATGGGTATGAATAAATGCACTAAAATCTTCTCTTGATCTATAAGCACTTAAATGCATTTCTGTTTCTGATGATGGTTTATAGTCTGGATTCCCATCAACTACTTTCCCTTCTAAATCAACTACCATAATATCATATGGTGTTAAGATATCATATGGTATACTACTTGGTGATATTGCTACTAAATTTTTTTCTCTATTATAGATAGATATATTTCCTCCTGTTCCTTTAGTTAATCCTTTTTGAATAAGTAAATTTAAGTATTTCACTACCTTTTCTCTTTCAGTTTGTAATATCATTTTAAACCCTCCTTAATTTATGTTAAACTTTTTAATAAACTTATTACTTCCATCTCATTAAAACATTTTTCTAATTTTATTCGTAAGTCTTTTTCCTCTAATAATTCTTTTAATTCTAATAATCCTTTTATATGTTCTTCTGAATTTAAAGTACATAAAGCAAAAATGTGCTTTATAGGAAGTCCTCCTGGAAATTCTACTTCATTCTTTAATTGTATATATGATATTCCTGTTTTTAATACATTTGTTTTCATTTCACCATGTGGTAATAAAACTTTATTATCTATTACCATATAAGTTCCTAATTCAATTATTTTATTTTTCATTTCTTCAATATATTTCTTATTTATATATTGATTTTTTAACAATAGTTCTCCTGATTTTTCTATTACTTCTTTCCAAGATTTAAGTTCTAAATTTAGTTTTATATTTTTTAAAGGTAATAATTCTAATAATTTTTTAGATACTACTTGATTCTCTATCTTTTCTTTTTTCGAAGTATAATTTACTAATTTTTCTTTTAGTAATTTTTTATCTTTTATATCAGTACATTCTTCTATTATTTTTATTATTTCATCTACTTCTATATTAGTTTTTTTATTTTTTATTCCATGATTTAATAAATTGACAATATCTTCTTTCTTTAAAAAAGTATTTACTTTAATTATTGGTATTTTGATTTTTTCTTCTTTTATTTCAATTGTTGATATAATATAATCTATATCTAATAACTCTATATCTTTTAAATTATTCAATGGAATTACATCTTTTATTTCTATATCAAACAACTCTTCTATCTCTTGCTTTAATAAATTTGAAGTTCCGTATCCTAAGCCACAAACTATTACTGCTCTTTTATGATTCTGAATCTTTTCATCTAACCTTTTTATAGCTAATATAAAATGAACTACTAAAAAAGCTAATTCATTTTCGGAAAAATCTTTTCCTATATAATTCTCAAGTTCTTTCACAAACTCTTTTATATAATAATAATATTGTGGATATTCCTCTTTTATCTCACTTGAGATTGATTCTTGTAATTCTAAATTATTTTTTAATCTATATATAGTAGGAACAATGTGATTTATCAAGCCTTCTCTTAAAATTTTATCTTCTATTAAATTTTTTTCTATTTTTTTACTCATTCTATAAATTAAGTTATCTATAAATTTTTCTATTAAAATCCAATTTTCATAAAAAGAATAATTAAAATTATAAGTATGTGCTCCTAAAATAAACTCAGTTATTTTTAATATTTCTTCTTCTATTATTTTTAAATTCTCATTCTCCAAAATAATTATATTTTTTTTAATAATCCTATAATCTTCTGTTGATTTTATAAATTGAGAATTTTGAGATTTACTTAATTTTAAACCTACTTCTATTCTTCTTAATGTAATTAATATATATATATAAATTATCTGAAATGCTTCATCTGAAATTTTTTTCTTTAATTCTATTTTTATTTTTTCAAAAAAAATTGATACTCTTTCTATTAATTCTTTTGAAATAAAACTTTCTATTATTTCCTTTTTTATTGCATTAAAATTACTTACTATCTCTAATTTTTCCCTTTTAATAACATAATAGCTTCTTAATTTATCCAATAACAATTTACGAATTTCTAATTCTTCTCCACTTACTATTAATCCTTTATTAGCTTTTGAAGTTAACTCTATTTTTTTAGAATTAAAAATACTTCGAATTACTTTTAAATCACTTTTTAATGTACTTCTACTAATAGCTAAAATATCCAAAATTTTATCCGCTTTATAACCTTCAGAGTTAAAGAGAAGTAACAATAATATTAATTCTATCCGTTCTTCAGAATTAAATATGTATTCTTCTTTTTCTAAAATTTTTTGTAAAGATGAAATATCTCCTTTAAATTTTATTATTTTCTTCTCTATATACAATGAGTTATCTTGAAGAGAAAAATTTGTATTTAAATCTTTTATTCTGTATCTTATTGTTCTTTCAGAAATTTTTAACTCATTAGAAACTTCTTCTATATTTTTACCTATAGATTTTAATAGCTTTATTGTTAAATTATCATAATACATTTTTTCTCCTCTCTAAATTAATATAAGTTTTATGATTTTATATTAATATATTTTTTTTCTTTTTAAAAGGACTTTTTTCTTCACTAATTCGTGCAAAAATCATCTTTTTCTTCATTTATAATACAATTAAAATGATATCAGTTTAAAAAAATAAAATTTTAAGTAACATTTTATTTATAAAAAACTACATCCTTCATCTTAGTTATCTAAGATGAAGGATGTAGTAAATAATAAGGCTATTTTTATTAAAATTATTTCAAAAAAATTCTATGATTTAGTTAATATATTAAATAAAACTTTTGCAATAGATGTTCCTTTTTTCTGTTATCTAAGTAAGAGCTTTATTTTCATACTCTAGGGGATTTAATTTCTCTAGATCTTTTATAATTTCTCTTTATTATAAAATTTTATATATTATATTTTCTTATTTTCAATAGATATACGATATCTATTATATACCTTCATTTTTTTAGATCGTTTAAAAATTCTCTCCCAAGTACTATTTTTAGCTAGTTAGAGAAGAATAATTTTGTTACCTACTTGTTGGCTACTTGTTACCTACGGCTATCATTTTTCTTAATTTTTTAAAATCTCAGATAAAGAAAAAACCCCACAAACATTGAGTTTGTGAGGTATATAATTCCATGCAAATTATCTTTTTGAGAATTGAGGAGATCTTCTTGATTTTTTCTTTCCGTATTTCTTTCTTTCAACCATTCTTGAGTCTCTAGTTAAGAATCCAGCTTCTCTTAAAGCTCCTTTTAAAGTCTCATCAGCTAATATTAAAGCTCTTGCTACTCCATGTCTGATAGCTCCAGCTTGTCCAGAGTTTCCTCCTCCGATTACGTTAACTTTAACTTCAAATTTATCTAAAGTTTCAGTTAAAGCTAAAGGTTGCTCAACTATTTTAGAAAGGATTTCTCTTCCTCCAAAGTAGTCAGCCATAGTTTTTCCGTTTATTTCAATTCCTTTTCCTCCAGGAATTAATCTTACTCTTGCTACAGAAGTTTTTCTTCTACCAGTTCCTCTATATTGAATCATTTCAGCCACTGTCATTTACCCCCTATTAAAATTCTACCTTTACTGGTTTTTGTGCAGTATGAGCGTGCTCTGCTCCAGCAAATACTCTTAATCTAGTTAATTGTTGTCTTCCTAATTTATTTTTTGGAAGCATTCTCTTAACAGCTAGCATTAATAGTTCTTCTGGCTTTTTCTCTAGGATTTCTCCTAATTTTCTCTCTCTTATTCCTCCTGGGAATCCTGAGTGATTGTAGTATTTTTTGTCAGTTAATTTTTTTCCAGTTACAACTAATTTCTCAACGTTAGTAACTACTACGAAGTCTCCTCCGTCAACGTGTGGAGTAAAAGTTAATTTCTCTTTACCCATTAATTTTTTAGCAACCTCAACTGCTAATCTTCCTAATATTTGCCCTTCAGCGTCATAGTGATGCCATTCTCTAACAACATCTTCTTTTCTTTGCATAAAAGTATACTTTTTCACTTTAAAATTTCCTCCTGAATTATGTTATATTTCTCTAATATAACGCAACGGTCCTTTGTGGGAAAGGTTTAATATACCTTACTATTATATTAGTTTTCCTCAATTATGTCAAGGATTTTTTATTGTTTTTCCTCAGTTTTTTCAACAGTTTTATCAGTTTCTTCCTCTTTTTTTTCTGGTGCTTTTGGTAATGGATTTCCAAATAACCATTCTATCTGTCTTCTAATTCCAGTTAAATCAAAAACTCTATCTCCTACTGTCAATCTATCATTTTCTGGAATAGCTATATGTCCTTCATCGATAGGTGCATTTTTGTCTAGATTTACTTGAAGTTTTATAACTTCTTCTCCAGCTTTAAACTCTGTTCTTACAGTTTTTATTACACCTTCAGTTGCTAATATCTTAGCTTTATCTTCATCAGATAATCTTCTTTGTGGTGGATAATCAGCTATGAATAAATCCTCTGTTGACAGGAATTTCACTTTATCTTGAGCTACCTTTTCAAATATATCTATTGTATACTTTCCTCTTTCTCCAACTAAAAATTTCTCTAAATCTAAAATTTTCTTTCCTACTCCAAATGGGTCTGGTAAAATTCCAAACTCTCCCTTAGTTATTAATGTATCATCCGGAGCATTAAGTCTTACTTCAAACATAGTAGGTCTTTGTAAATCTGTTACAGTTACTACTACTGAAAGATTTGCCATTGGGAATGGGAACATAGGTTGAATAAGATTATCAAATTCTCCAAATATATCTATAACTCCATTTACCTGTGGATTCATTTGTGCTTTATAAGCTGTTATTACATGTTTTACTTTTGCCATTTTTTTACCCCTTTTCATTTGTATTTATAGACTTTTAAATAATACCATACTTTTATAAGTCTAGTCCATACTTTATTTTAAAATGTAGAAAGAAAATATTGTACCTTTTCCTTCAATAGAGTCAATTACAAGTCCACCGCCACATTTTTCAATGAGAGTCTTTACTATAGAAAGTCCTAATCCTGTTCCTCCTAAATTACTTGTTCTAACCTTATCTATTCTATAGAATCTTTCAAATATCTTATCTTGCTCGTAGATAGGTATTCCTATTCCATTATCCTCTACACTTATATTATACCTATCTCCTTTTTCATCTACTTTAACTATTACTTCAGGCTCTGAATTTTTATTATATATTATTCCATTTTCAATAAGATTTTTTAATATCATAAATATCTTTTCAGAGTCTACCTTTAAGTAATCTCTTCCATCTGTTAAATTAAATAAAAAATCTACCTTAGCTCCTTTTTCATTAATTTTTCCTGAGAGAATCTCTAAAAGTTCTTTTTTTATTTTTTCAACTGCAACTTGAGATATATTAACTAAATTGGAATTTTCTATTTTAGAGATATTTAAAAAATCTAAAACTATATTTTCTAATCTCTCAACATTTGTTTTAATGGTATTTAAAAATTTTTTCCTCATTACTTCTGGTGCATCTTCTAGAGCTATTAAGTATCCTTTGATATTAGTAAGTGGGGTTTTTAATTCATGACTTACATTATTTATAAATGTTTTTTGAACCTCTACTGCTTCTCTTGTACTCGTGATATCTTTAATTGTAATTATAAATCTATTACTAAATTCTAAATACTTCATTGTAAATAAAAAATATTTTTTAAGACTTTGTATATAAATATCTTCTCTATATTCTTTTTTATTTACTAATCCATTTTTTATTGGAGTTATCAATTCAAGATATTTTATTGCTTCTAAATATTTTTCTTCATATGGATCTACCACATATTTTAAAGATGTATTTTTTACAATAAACTTCCCTTCACTATCTAGCAATCCAATAAACAGATCTACTGAATGTAAAACTTCAGAAAGTATTCTTCTTTCTTTCTCTAGCTTTGAAATATTTTTTAAGTTTTTTCCTTGCCACTCTTTTAAAATATCCCAAAATTCAAAAAGCCAATATTCATCTTTAGAGTAATTTATTTTCTCCATTTCTCCACTTTCAAGAAATTTTCTCATTCTTTTAATCTTAGTATAAAAATCTCTTTTTATATAGTTTTTATAGAAAAAATGTATAACATAATTTAATATTAAAAAGAAAACTATCTGAACTAAAAGAAATTCTCTTATCTGTAAAAGTTCTTTGCTGTATTCACTAGCAGTTCTTAATATATATTCTTCCCCCACACTATTTTTTATAGAAACTGCATAATAAGCCATCACAGTGTCAAAAGTTTCACTATACCTAATTGTAAAACTCTCTTTTTTTTCTATTGCTTCTTGAATCTCTTCTCTTTGAAGGTGATTATCCATCCTCTTTTCTTCTTCTTCAGTTTTTTTAGAATCAAATACTACTTTCCCTGTTAAATCAACTAAAGTAAATCTTAAAGCATTATTTGAAAATAGTTCTTGATACTTTGTACGTGGATTCCCTTCAGCTACTAATTTTACTAATATTGTATCCTCTTTTAAAATCTGTTTTGCTCTTTCTTGATATAGATTTGAAAGTATTTTTGAGTTTATTCCTATAAATATTCCTTCCAATATTAATATCATAATTAATATTGCTATCTCTTTTCTTCTAATTTGTATCCCACTCCTTTTATTGTTTTGATATATTCACTTATTTCAGGAAGCTTATCCCTCAATTTTGATATATATACATCCACTGTTCTATCTCCAGTATAGTAATTACTTTTCCAAATTTTATCTAATATTTTTTCTCTTGTTATAACTAAATTTTTATTTAAAACCAATAAAAGTAATAAATCATACTCTTTTTTGGAAAAATCTATCTCTTCTCCTTTATAAAGAACTCTATGTTTATCATCTTCTATCACTAAATCTAGAAATTCATACTTTCTTTTTACTTCTTCTCTTTTTTCCTCTTTAAAAAATCTTTTAACTCTTAAAACTAATTCTCTTGGATCAAAAGGTTTTTTCATATAATCATCAGCACCTATTTCTAATCCCTCTAATACATCTTCTATCTCCGTTTTAGCAGTTAACATAATAATAGCTGGATCTCCATATTCTGAAGATATACCTTTTACTATTTTCGTAAAATTTTTCCCATCTAAATTAGGCAACATTAAATCTAATACTACTAAATTATGTTGTTTTTCTTTCAAAAGTCTAAGTCCTTCTAATCCATCATCTGCTTGGTCTACTTCGTATCCTTCTTTAGAAAGAAAATATGTTATTAGCTCCTGTATCTCTTTATCATCTTCAACTACTAATATTCTCATTTTACCTCCATTGATTTTTATAATTTATATTTAAATTATAAAAGAGAGAGCTCAAAAAGTAAAAGGAAATTTGCAACTTTTAACTATTTCTTAAGCTCTCTCTAACATAGATATTATTTTACTTTATTATTTTATTTTACAGGAACAAATCCTTCTTCTTTAACTAATTCTTGTCCTTTTGAAGAAAGTGCATAATCTACAAGATTGCTTACATCTTCTGAAGCATTATTATCTACATACCAATATACCTCTCTAGCTATTGGATATTTTTTACTTGCTACGTTCTCTACACTTGCCTCTATTCCATCTACTTTTATAGCTTCTACTGAGTTATCCATATATCCCATTCCAATATATCCAATTGCATATTTATTTGATTTAACTTCTTGCTTTATAGCTTCATTGGAAGGCATATATAAAGTTTTTGGTCCATATTCTAAATCTTTTTTAGTATTATTTTCTCTTATTATATGTTCTTTAAAGAATTCATGAGTTCCTGAAGATGAATCTCTTGATAGTACAACGATTGGAGCATCGTCTCCTCCTAACTCTTTCCAGTTAGTTATCTCTCCTCTAAACACTTTTCCTAGAGTTATATCATCAATATCTTTTACAGTATTTGCATGGTTTGCTATTATTGTTATTCCATCAAAACCTAATACTACTTCTTTTACTTCTAATCCTTTTGCTTTAGCTTGTTCTATCTCTTTTGATTTAATACTTCTTGAAGCCATAGCTATATCTGTTGTTCCATTAATAAGAGCTGAAATTCCTACTCCTGAACCTCCACCAGTTACTGCTATTCTTGCTTTTCTATTTTCCTTCATATAATTTTCTGCTATTGATTGCGATACATTTAATATAGTATCTGACCCTTTAGCTTGAATAACTTTTGATCTAGCTTCTGCTGTATTAGCACTTACTAATAATCCTGCCACAACTAACATTCCTAATAAACCTTTTTTAAAAATATTCATTTTATTCCCTCCAAATTAATTTTTATTACTTTTTCTTATTTACAAATCAAATATAATATTTTTATGTTAAGCTAGTATTAATCCAATGTAAATTTTATGTAAAAATTTTTTTACACAATTTTAACATTGAATTAATACTCTTTTTACATTGATACTTTATTATTATTTTGTTATTAAATTAATGTAGTTTGAAATATTTTTGGAGGTTTTTATGCAATGTCTTAGAAAAGTTAAAGATAACGGAATGAAACATATTCTATTTGGAATAGGGATTTCAAATATAGTTATAATCTTTCTAATCTTTTTATTTATAGTTGTGAATGGATTAAAGTTTTTTAGTTCATACTCTGTTACTGATTTCTTTTTTGGGAAAAAGTGGATTTCTCTTTCAGAATTATATGGACTTTTACCTCTTTTAGTTGGTTCATTTTGGGTAACAATAGTAGCTTTAGTTATTGCTGTGCCAGTTGGAATTTTAACAGCTATCTATATAGCAGAATATGCTACTCCTAAAGTAAGGACATTTTTAAAAATTATTATTGAAACAATGTCAGCTATACCATCAGTTGTTTTAGGAGTTATTGGATTATATGTATTATCTGGTCCTATAAAAAATTTATTTAATCTTTCAAGTGGATTAACAGCTTTAACTGGTGGAATAATGCTTGCTTTTATGGCTCTCCCTACAATAGTAAGTATAGCCGATGACTCATTAGAAGCTCTTGATAAATCTTATAAAGAAGCTTCTCTTGCTCTTGGAGCTAACCAAGTAGAAACTATTTTTAATGTTCTTCTTCCTGCAGCTTTTCCAGGAATATTTGCTGGTATTATGTTAGGGTTTGGAAGGATAATTGGAGAAACACTTACTGTTCTTATGATAACTGGTAACTCTCCAATCTTAGCTACTACTCCACTTTCTGCTGTAAGAACTCTTACAGCTACGATAGCAGCTGAGATGGGAGAAGTAGTTCAAGGAAGTACTCACTACTATGCACTATTTGCAATAGGAATTGTACTTTTTATAATAAGTTTTATAACTAACTGTATAGCTGATAAATTTATAAGAAAAGCAAGAGAGTTATAATTTTAGGAGGAAAAACAATGTTAATTATAAAAAAATCAAAAGCTAATTTTTTAGAAATATTGATAAAAATAATGACTTTAGTTGCTGTAATTCCTGTATTTTTAATAATTGGTTATATAATATATACTGGTATTCCTGCAATATCTTGGGAATTTCTAAGTGAGATGCCTACTGATGGAATGAGAGCTGGAGGAATATTTCCAGCAATAGTTGGAACTCTTTGGTTAACACTTGGAACAATCATTGTAGCTGTTCCATTTGGTATTTTCACTGGTGTTTATTTAGTAGAATATGCTAAAGATAATTTTCTAACTAGAATCATTAATTTAACAATCATAAACCTTGCTGGTATTCCAAGTATAATTTATGGATTATTTGGTATGGCACTATTTGTTATCTTCTTAGGGTTTGATGTTTCTATACTTTCTGGTTCATTAACTTTGGGAATAATGTGTTTACCAGTTATTATTACAGCTACTAGAGAATCTCTACTTGCAATACCTAATCATTTAAGAGAAGCTTCTCTTGCTCTTGGAGCTACAAAATGGGAAACAATAACTAAGGTAATTTTACCAGCAGCTATGCCAGGAATTTTAACTGGAGTTATCTTAAGTATATCTAGAGCAGCTGGAGAAACAGCTCCAATAATGTTTACAGCAGTTGCTTTCTATCTACCATTCTTGCCAATTTCATATTGGGATCAAGTAATGGCATTACCATACCATCTATATGTTATATCTACACAAGTTCCTAATATGCCACCATCTTTTATCAATGGAACACTATTTATACTTGTAGTTATAACACTTAGCTTCAACTTATTTGGTGCTTTTATTAGACAAAGATTTAATTCAAAAAATAAATAATGATATAGATATAGATTTTTAGGAGGAAATATGAATTCTAATGATACAAGAATTTTAGTAAAAGATTTTAACTTTTATTATGGTGACTTTAAAGCATTAAAAGACATCAATATGGAAATCAAAAAAAATAAAGTTACTGCCCTAATTGGACCTTCTGGTTGTGGAAAATCTACATTTTTAAGGTCAATAAATAGAATGAATGACTTAATTCCTAATGTTAAGTATGAAGGAAATATTATTTTTGATGGAAAAAATATCTTTGATAAAGAATATGATATTGTTGAACTTAGAAAAAAAATAGGAATGGTTTTCCAAAAACCAAATCCATTCCCTAAGAGTATCTATGAAAATCTTGTTTACGCTCCTAAGTTACATGGAGAAAAAGATAAAGATAAACTAGATGAAATTGTAGAAACTTCTTTAAAATCAGTTGCTCTTTGGGACGAAGTTAAAGATAAACTTCACAAATCTTCATTAGGACTTTCTGGAGGACAACAACAAAGATTATGTATAGCTAGAGCTATCTCTATAAGACCTGAAATATTACTAATGGACGAGCCTACATCAGCTCTAGACCCTATCTCTACATCAAAAATTGAGGAACTTATTAGACAACTTGAAAAAGAATACAGTATCATAATTGTTACTCATAATATGCAACAAGCTTCTAGAATATCTGAATATACTGGCTTTTTCTATCAAGGAGTATTAGAAGAGTTTGATAAAACAGAACTGATATTTACAACACCACACAAGAAAAAAACAGAAGACTATATAACAGGAAAATTTGGATAGGAGGATATTATGAGAAACTTAGATGAAAGTATTAAAGGATTGAGAGAACATTACTTAGAACTATTAAAAAATCTAAATAGAGTTTTAGATATCAATATTGAGATGCTAGAAAAATCATCATTTGATAAAACTCTTTATGGAGAATGTTTAATAGTTGAAGATACAATCAATAATTTTGAAGTAAAAATAAAAGAGGATTCTATCTTTACAATGGCAAGATTCCAACCAGCAGCTGGAAACCTAAGATTACTTATTATGTTGATTAATAGTGCTAGACTTATAGAAAGAATGGGAGATATTTTAAAAGCTAATTTAAAAATTATAAAAGCTATTGAAAAGGATTCTCCTGAAATGAAAAAAGAGTTAAAAAACATTATCTACCCAATAGCTATTAAAACAAAAAATATCTATGAAGGATATATCAATGCTTTTATAAAAAGTGATGAAAAAATTCTTTTCTCTCTTTTAACTATGGACGAAGAGATAGATACTTTAACTAAAGAAGATACTGAAACTATTATTGAGCTTATGAAGAAAAAACCTGAAAATATTCAAAGTGGAACTGATTTAATTCTACTTTGTAAAAAACTTGAAAGATTTGCTGATCATATTCTTCACCTAGTATTTGATTTAATATATATTTTAAAAGGTGAAAATATGAGAAAGATTGAATTACTTGAAGAGAGAAAAATTTAAAAATAGTTTGACTTTTTTTCTTGAATATGGTATATATATTTCAAATAGAACTATTAAAGGAGGAGTAAAATGTTACTAAGGACATTAAAGTTAAGGAAATTTAATATAAAATTGAATACCTTATCTTTTGTTATACCTAGTAATATATTGCTCTAAGCTTATAGAATTTTCTATTAGCAATTTTTAATATAGAAAAATTTGAGTCAATACATCTATGGTGTATTGACTTTTTTTATTTTTATTACATCTGGAGGGAAAAATGAATCAATTAAAAGAAAAACTTTCAATAATCTTTGACAAATACTTAGAGGAGTTTAAAGAAGTAAATGAGTATATTTACAATAACCCTGAACTAGGTCATCAAGAATTTAAAGCTTGTGAAGCTTTAACTAATCTGTTAAAAAAACATAACTTTGAAACTAGTGATAACTATGCAGGAATATCTACTGCTTTTATCGGTAAATATAAATCTGGAAATGGTGGAGCTAAGATAGCTATCCTTGCTGAATATGATGCTTTACCTGGTATTGGACATGGTTGTGGACATAATATATTTGGTGTTACAAGTGTAGCAGCTGGTATACTTTTAAAAGAGATTATGGGAGATGTTGTGGGGGAAGTATTGGTAATTGGAACTCCTGCTGAGGAAACTTGTGGAGCTAAAGTAGATATGGCTAAAGCTGGAATATTTAATGATATAGATATAGCTATGGCTGTACATCCTACTGGAGAAGCTCATACTAGAAGTGGAAAGTCTCAAGCTATGGAAGCTATACAATTCACATTTAAAGGAAAAACAGCTCATGCTGCTGGTTCTCCACATGAGGGAATAAATGCTCTTGATGGAGTTCTTATGTTATTTAACTCTATCAATGCTTTAAGACAACAAACTTTAGAAACAGCTAGAATTCATGGAATTATAAGTAATGGTGGAAAGGCAGCTAATATTATTCCAGATTTAGCAGTTGCTAACTTCTATGTAAGAGCTCAAACACTTTCTTACCTTAAAGAATTAGTAGAAAGAGTAAAAAACTGTGCTAGAGGAGCTGCTCTTGCTACTGGAACTACTTTGGAAATGGAAAACTATGAAACAAGTTTTGCTAACCTTGTTACAAATAAGAAATTATCTGAAACTTATGAAAAAAATCTAATACTTCAAGGAGTTACAAAAATTGTTGATAAAGAGGGATTTGGTTCTACTGATATGGGAGATGTAAGTCATTGTTGTCCAACTATACATCCATCTTTCCCACTTACTACAAATCATTTAACTGGACACAGTGTAGAATTTGCTTGTGCTACTGTACAACCAGAAGCTTATAAGGGAATGAAAGAAGCTGCAATAGCAATGGCTCTTACAGCTATGGATATATTTACTAATCCTCAACTTTTAAAAGAGATAAAAGAAGAGTTTAAAAATAGTTCTAAATAAAAATTTATATAAAATATGGAGGGATTTTTTATGAAAAAAGTTATTTTATTTTTAATGTTAATTTTATCTTCACTATCATTTGCAGCTAAAAAATTATATGTTGGAACTAACGCTGAATTTGCTCCTTATGAATACCTAGAAAATGGAAAAATGGTAGGATTTGATATTGAACTTATGGATGCCATTGGAGAAGAGTTAGGATATGAAATAGTTTGGAGTAATATGTCTTTTGATGGATTACTTCCTGCTCTTCAAATGAAAAAAATCGATGCTGTTATTGCTGGTATGTCTCAAACTCCTGAAAGACAAAAAGCTGTTACTTTCTCTATGCCTTATCTACTTTTCTCATCAGATGAGCACTATGTAATAGTTAATGAAGAGAGTAGCTATGTAAAAAAAGAGGAATTAAATGGTAAAAAAATTGGAGTACAAATTGGAACTATGCAAGAAGAGTTTGCTAAAGATTTAGGTGGATTACCTCAACTTTATAACTCTTGGACTGGGGCTCTAATGGATTTACAACAAAATAAAATTGATGCTGTAATCATTGCTGATGTAAGTGGAGAAGAGTATTTAAAAACTATGAAAGGAATTAAAAAAATTGATGTAGTAGAGGAAAACTTCCCAGGTGCATCTATTGCCCTAAGAAAAGGTGAAACAGAATTAGCAGAACAAATTAATCAAGCTATTTTAAAAATTGATGCTGAAGGAAAATATCTTGAAATACTAAAAAAATATTTCCCTGATAAACTAGATAACTATGCTGCTTATAAAAAAGCTAATAATCTATAATTTGATTGTTTCTAAAATTTTCATTTCCATTACTTTATAAAATTGGTATAATATAAAAAATTATATTATACGAGGTATTTAGATGATATTAAATGGAAAATATAAAATTAAAGGTAATGGAAACCAATTAAAAGATGGAGATACAATAGAGTTTATAGAAGGTTTTTCTACTTGTAGTGGTCTTTGTTCTGCTTGTGAAGTACTAAAAAAAATTAAAACTCAAGAGGATTTAAAAAATAACTTTCCAGATATTGAAATTGAAAAAATGGAGGAGTAACCCTCCATTTTTTATTGACTATATTTTAAAAATTTCATATTATATTAATAAAGTAAAATTATAGGAGATGATTTTATGAGAAAACCAATTATAGGAATAACTTCTGCTTGGGAAAATGACCCAAATCTTCAAAACTATTTTAGAAATTGTGTAAGTATTGATTATTCTAAATCTGTTATTGAAGCTGGAGGAATACCTATTATCCTTCCTACTTTAGATAATTTAGAGGTTATAAAAGAGCAGATAAAAATATTAGATGGTATCATTTTTTCTGGTGGTGCTGACATAAACCCTACTCTTTATGGAGAAGACTTTAAAAATGGAATAGGAGTTGTCTCTCTTGAAAGAGATAGAGGAGAGTTTCTTATTTTAGAAGAATTTATTAAAACAGGTAAACCTATTCTTGGAATTTGTCGTGGTCATCAACTTCTAAATGTTTTTATGGGAGGAACTCTTTTTCAAGATTTAAAATATTCTAATAGAGAAGTTTTAAAACATAGACAAGATTTTTATCCAGATATGCCTGTACATAAAGTAAAAATAGTAGATAAAGATAATATTCTAGCTGAGCTTTATGGAGATGAGATTTCTACTAACTCCTTCCATCATCAAGCTGTCAATAATTTAGGAAAAAATCTTACCCCTATTGCTATCTCTTCAGATGGAATTATTGAAGCCTTTCAGATGAAAGAGCATAAATTTTTCTATGGTATACAGTGGCATCCTGAAATGATGACAGCTCGTGGAAATACAGAGATGTTAAAAATATTTAAAAAATTTATAGAAAAAGCTACTGCAATTTAAGAAATTATAAATAATTCAAGAATGACTTTCGTTCAAAGAATAAAGAGCAAGTATGGCTTAGCTCACTAAAAACACAAAACTCGTTTCACTCAAACAGTTGTGTTTTTTAGTGTTCGCTTTTGCTGACTTGCTCTATTTATTCTCTTCAATCTTCGTCATTCTTGTGTAGTGAATCCACTTTCTTAAACATTATTATTTAAAAATTTCTCCAGCTTCCAAATACCACAAAAGTAAATCTAAGCTATCCATAGATATATTGACAAAATCACAATACTCTTTCATCTTTTTTTCTATCTCTAAATAAAGCTTTGGAGTAATAGTTTTGGGTATCTCATCTATTACCTCTAATCTCGCTAAATTTTTTAAAATATGTCTATCTAAAATAGATATCTCTTTTCCAAACCCTACATTTCTTAAAAAATGACTAGCTTCTTTAAATGCCATTCCCTTTATATTTTTTACTATCCACTCTCTAGCTTCTCTTATATCCTTAAAGCTTGAAAAGAAATCTTTAGTTATAAACTCTCCCTTTTCATTTTTCATTTTCTCTCTAAGTTCTACTAGATATTTTGCCTTATTATTTTTAAATCTTACAATATTAAGATATTCCACCATTTCCTCTGCTGCACCATTAAAAAGTAAACCATTATCTCTTAATGTTGTAATAGCTTTCCAAGCATTGACAGCTTTAGATTGTGGTGTAAGTATACAAAAAGATAACTCCACATGAATATCTTTATTACTTCCTTTTTCCCATACTTCTTTAAATTCTTTTAACCTTTTTTCTATATCATCTTTTTTTTCAAAATAAACCTTCTCTATCTCATAAAAATAATCATTCTTCTTCATTTTTTTCTCCATTATATTTTTTTAACTCAAACCAAAAATTTACTATATTTCCTTCAGAAAGATATACTCCATATTTACTTTTATGATTTTCTAATACTCCTGCTACTATAGCAAGTCCAAGTCCATGTCCCTCTTTTCCTATTGCACTATCCAGTCTTACAAATGGATTCCAAATAGTATCTAAATCTTTCTTCTGAAGATTTTTACTTTCATTACTTACAGTTACTATACATCTATTTTTATTCTCTTCTAACTTTATTTTTATTGGAGAATCTCCTGTTTTATATTTTATTGCATTTGAAATAAGGTTATCTAAAACCCTATCTATATATTTTTCATCACATAAAACAATTATATTCTCTTTTCCTTCATACTCTATTTTATTTATTTTTGTAGAGTATTTATCCATCAAATCTTTAATTAAATGGTATATATCTGTTTTTTCTATCTTCATTTTAAAATATCCAGCTTCAATCTGAGAAATTAATAGTAACTCTTTTACTAAACTATCCATCTTATAACTTTCTTCTATAATTACATCACAATAAAAATTTCTATCCTCTTCATTAGCAACATTCTCCACTAATCCTTGAGCATATCCTTGAATTATAGCTATAGGAGTTTTTAATTCATGACTTACACAAGCTACAAATTCTTTTCTAAGTTTATCTAATTTTTTCTCTTTTTCTATATCAGCTATTAATTTCCTATTAACTTTATTTATCTCATCGATATTTTTTTCTAGAGTTTCTCCCATCTTATTGATAGCTTCTCCTAACTCTCCTATCTCATCTGTTCTATCTGACTCAAATTTCCTACTAAAGTCAAGTTTAGCTATTTTTTGTGTAATTTCTTTTATCTCTAATATTGGTGTAACCATAGCTTTTGAAAAAATAAAAGCCATTGATGATCCAACTATAAATGATAAAATTATTATTTGTAAATGATAGTTCATTGAAAGTTCTAATCCCTCTTGGATAAGACTTAGAGGGGTAATTATCTCAATATATCTATCTGGTTTATAAGGCATGAATAATATTAAAGCTTTTCCCCTGTAATCTTCAAAAGAAATTGTCTTAAATATAGGTTCTTCATCTTTTAAACTCTCTTTTATCTCATCTACTTCATGTTCAGTAAGTTGCTTTCTTTGATAATATTTATCTACTTGATCACACTTTTTTATAATAATCTCAGCATTATTTTGTACTTCAAGATTTCTAAAATCTACTATATAGTTAGGATCTGTTATAACTCTCCCCATTTGAATTAATTTATCTTTTTTATTTGTTAAATAAAATTTTTCCAAATAAACAGTATTAGTTATAGCAAATCCTCCTATTATCATCATTACCATACTCCACATAAGGAGAAACATCTTCCATCTTATTTTCATATATTACTCCTCAAACTTATAACCAAAACCTCTTACAGTTTGAACATACTTATCTCCTATTTTTTTTCTCAATCTCTTAATATGAGTATCAACAGTTCTAGAGTCTCCAAAATAATCCCATCCCCATACAGAGTTTAATATTTTCTCCCTTGATAGGGCGATCCCTTTATTTTCTACAAAGAAATATAATAAATCATACTCTTTAGGAGTTAGATCTAAAACTACATCTTTTAATCTTACCTCTCTTTTTATTCCATCTATTGCTAAATCTCCAAATACCATTGGTGCCTTATCTATTATCTTTCCATCCCTTCTAAGTAAAGCTTTTACCTTAGCTACTAGAAGTTTTGGATTAAAAGGTTTTACCATATACTCATCTGTTTCTAAGTCAAATCCAAAAAGTTGATCACTCTCATCTGCTCTAGCTGTAAGCATAATAATTGGTACTTGTGATTCCTCTCTTATTTTTCTACAAACATTCCATCCATCTATTTTTGGCATCATTATATCCAAAATTACTATATCATAGATATTTGAAAAGAATTTTTCTATCCCCTCTTCTCCATCTCCAGCTTCATCTACAATATATCCCTCTCTCACTAAGTAATCCTTTATTAATTTTCTGATTTTCCATTCATCATCTATTACAAGAATTTTTTTCATATTTACCTCCTATTATTTTATCATCTTATTAATAGTATATAAAAAATCATCTACTACTTTTTCTTCTAAACCTAATTTTATATCTCTTACTAAACAATTTCTTATATGTCCTTCTAATATTACCTTAGACATACTATCTAGTTCATTTTTTATAAGTGCTATCTCTTTTAAGATACTACTACAACACTCATCTTTTTCTATACATTCTTTTATTGTTGCTATTTGTTTTTCTACTTTTCTTATTATATTATCATTACTCTCTTGAGTTTTATTTCCATTTTTATCCATCAATTTACTCAAAGTTTCTATTAATTCTGAAGTTGCTTGTTTTTCAAATCCAGATTTTATCTCTTCTACTACACAACTTCTTAAATGTGCTTCTAATACAACTTTAGCTATTCCATTAAGAGCAGATTTTACTGAAGCAACTTGATTTAATATTTCGTCACACTTTACATGATTTAATATCATTTTTTCTATTCCTCTTAATTGCCCAGCAATTCTATTTATTCTTGAAATAAGATTTTTTCTAAAACTACTTTCATTGGATAGACAGTGTCCTTGTACCTCTATATTTTTATTTTCCATTTTATCACCTTATACAACATACTACATATATTATACATTAAAAAAAGGTATTGTTGCAAATTTAAAATAAAAAATTTGCTCAATACCTTTAATTTTTTAAAATTATTTTTTAAATTTCTTCAATCTAAGTGCATTAGTTACAACAGAAACTGAACTCATTGCCATAGCTGCTCCAGCTATCATAGGATTTAATAGATGCCCAGTAAGAGGATATAATATACCAGCTGCCACTGGTATTCCTATTGTATTATAAATAAAAGCCCAGAATAGATTTTCTTTTATATTTTTTATTACTGCATGACTTAAATCCATAGCTACTAATACATCTTTTAAATTTCTCTTCATAAGAACTATATCAGCACTTTCCATAGCTATATCTGTTCCTCCACCTATAGCTATCCCTATATTAGCTTGTACTAGAGCTGGAGAATCATTTATTCCATCCCCTACCATAGCTACACTTTTTCCTTGCTCTTGTAGTTCTTTTACCTTTAGGTACTTCTCTTCTGGAGTTACTTCAGCAAAGATTATATCTATTCCCACTTGTTTTCCAATAGCTTGAGCTGTAAGTTTATTATCTCCAGTTATCATTCCAATATGGTAACCTCTTTTTTGTAACTCTTTTATTGTTTCAATAGCCTCATCTTTTAAAATATCAGCTACTGCTATTACTCCAGCAAGTTTATTACCTATAGCTAAATACATTGGTGTTTTTCCTTGTGTTGCCAATTCATCTAAGATTTTTTCCTCTCCTAGTCCTACACTAAACTCTTTCATAAGTTTAATATTCCCTATATATATTTTTCTTTCATCTATAACACCAGATACTCCCTTTCCTGTTATAGATTTAAAATCTTTAACTTTTGGAAATACTAATTTTCTTTCTTTCCCAGCTTCTACAATAGCTTCTCCTAATGGATGTTCTGAATACTCCTCCAGTGCTCCAGATATTTTTAAAATCTCATCTTCACTCATTTCATTAAAAACTATTATATCTGTAACCTTTGGCTTTCCAACAGTAAGTGTTCCAGTTTTATCAAAAACTATTGTATCAACTTTATGAGCTTTTTCAAGAGCTTCTCCAGATTTAATAAGTACTCCTAATTCTGCTCCTCTTCCAGTTCCTACCATTATAGCTGTAGGTGTAGCAAGCCCTAAAGAGCATGGACAAGCTATAACCATAACTGCTACAAATATTGTAAGAGCAAAGATAGATGGTGCTTCATGTATTTCAACTATTCCTTTACTTCCTAAATAATACCAAGTTATACCAGCTAGTGTTGCTATAAACATAACCACTGGAACAAAATAGCCTGAAACCTTATCAGCTATCTTAGCGATTGGAGCTTTACTTCCTTGAGCATTCTCTACAAGTTTAATTATCTTAGATATAACTGTATCTTTTCCTATAGCCTCAACCTTTATTTGTAAAGTTCCATTTTTATTGATACTTGCTCCAAAAACTTTATCTCCGATATTTTTTTCTACAGGAATACTCTCTCCTGTAAGCATAGACTCATCTACACTGCTTTGTCCATCTACAACCACTCCATCTACAGGGATACTCTCTCCAGGCTTTACTAGAACTATCTCATTTAATTCTACTTCCTCTATATCTACCTGTACAAATTTTCCATCTCTTACAAGAGTAGCTTTTTTACTTTTTAAATTCATAAGCTTTTTAATAGCTTCAGAAGTTTTTCCCTTACTTACATTTTCTAAATATTTTCCTAATAAGATGAGAGCTAATATTACTACTCCAGACTCATAGTAAAGTGCATGGGCATAGTGAATATCTCCTTGATAGATTTTATATGTAGCATACAGACTATATAATATAGCTGATCCTGTACCAGTAGCTATCAATGAATCCATACTAGGACTTCTCATAATAAGTTGTTTTATTCCCACTCTATAAAATCTTTTACCTATGTAAATTACAGGTATTGCTAATACTAATTGAATCAAAGCAAAATTCAAAGGATTATTATCAGGTGAGATTATATTAGGTACAGGAAGCCCTACCATTGTTCCCATAGATATATAAAAAACAATTGCTGAGAAAAATATTGCCAACTTAAATTCTAAAAACTCTCTTTTAAGAATCTTTTCATTTTCTAAAGCTCTGCTATCTTCTTCTAACTCTTCATGTTTCTTACCATCATATCCAAGTTTTTTTATAACTTCTAATATTTCAGAAAGCTTTATTTTTTCAGAATCATAGATTACTTTTCCTCTGCTATTAGCTAGATTAACAACAATTTCACTTACTCCTTCTAGCTTTCCTACTTTTTTCTCTATCTTATTTACACATACTTGACAAGTAATTCCAGAGATATCTAGTTCTACTTCTTTATAATCATTTATCTCTTCTATCTCATATCCAAGTTTCTTTACAACTTCTTTTATCTTTTCGTTTTCTAATATCTTTTCATCATATTCTACAATAAGTTTCTCATTTGAGAAATTTACAACAGCTTCATTTACACCTTCTAATTTAGAGAGTTTCTTCTCTATCTTATTTACACATACTTGGCATGTTACTCCACCAAGTTGATAATTTTTTCTAGTCATTAGACTACCTCATATCCTACATCATCTAGAGCATCAACTATTATACTCATATCAAAATCTTCAGCTATTTCCACAGTAGCTTCTCCAATTTTTACCTCTAATATCTTCACTCCAGATACATTCTCTAAAGCATTAGTTACACTTTTTACACAGTGTTGACAACCCATCCCATCTATTTTTATTACTTTTTTCATGCTTCTAACCTCCGCTTAAATTAGATATAGGGGTACCCCCCTATACCTATAATACTATTTTTTACTTTTTTTGTCAATATTTTATTTTATATTTTTTAAGTCTTCTATAAAATCTTTTACATCTTCCTCTTTTGTAGCCCAAGAAGTTACTAATCTAATTGCTGAAGTTTCTTCATCTATTTTTTCCCAAAACTCATATCTATATTTTTTTCCAATCTCATCTATCACCTTATTAGGAAGTATAAAGAATTGTTGGTTAGTATATGAATCTGCCTTCAATTTATATCCAGCCTCTAATACTCCTTTTTTTAACATAGCTGCCATCTCATTTGAGTGTTTTCCTACTTGATAGTATCTATCACCTTGAAATAACTCTGTAAATTGTATTCCTAATAATCTTCCTTTTGCTAAAGTAGCTCCCTTTTGTTTTGTACTACAGAAAAATCCTTCAGCTAGCTCTTTATTTGTAATTACTAATGCCTCTCCAAATAAAAGTCCACACTTAGTTCCTCCTATATAGAAAACATCACAATATTTAGGATAGTCAGTAAGCTCTATATCATTTTTTTCAGAAGCTAGTGCTGATGCCATTCTTGCTCCATCAATATATAGATACATACCTACCTCTTTACAATAGTTAGAAATATTTATTAACTCCTCTTTTGTATAAAGAGTTCCTAATTCTGTTGGGTTAGATATATATACCATTTTAGGCTTTACCATATGAAAATCATTTTTATGAACATCATAAACCTTTTTTATCATATCTAAACTTATTTTCCCATCACCATTAGTTGCTAACTCTATTACTTTATGCCCAGTAGCTTCTATTGCACCAGCTTCATGTACACTGATATGCCCTGTATCTGCTGCTATTACTGCTTCATATGGACGTAAAATATGAGAAATTGTAAGAAGATTTGTCTGTGTTCCTCCTACTAAAAGACGTACATAGCAATCTTCAAAATTTATAGCTTTTTTTATAGCTTCTATACCCTTAGCTGTGTATTCATCCTCTCCATATCCCACTGTTTGTTCTAAGTTAGTTTTTAAAAGAGCCTCCATTATAACTGGTAATACTCCCTCACTATAATCATTTTTAAAACTTACCATCTCTTTACCTCCAATTTAACATAGTTTTTTATATTATATCACTTTCAAATAACTAACTCTAGTTATAATCTTTTTTTCTCCTAATAAATAATTATCACCAAAAATAAAAAACTCAAGAATACTTTAATCTTTATCATTCTTGAGTTTTTAAATATTTATTTAATATTTTATAAAAATTTTTTCTAATTATTTATTTATTATCTTAGCTAATACTCCATTTACAAATTCAGAAGTTTTTTCATCACCATAAAGTTTTGCAAGCTCTACAACTTCATTTACAACTATCTCATGTGGAGTAGTTTCACATAAAAGTTCATATACAGAGCATCTTAATAAAGCTTTTTCCACGTTTCCTATTCTTTCAAAGCTCCAACCAGTGATATTATTATTGATAGTTTCTAATATTCTATCATTATTTTCAGCTATTCCATTCATATATTTTTTTATAAATGCTAGCTCATTTTCATTAGTTAAAACTTCATCTCTTTTTAAATAGTTATCTAGTACCTCTTTTGTACTCTCCTCTTTTAATTCACTTTCAAAAACTAATTTAAATAGTTCTTCTCTTGCTACTCTTCTACTCATTATTTTCCTTTCCTATTCTTCATTTAATTTTTCAGATAATATATTTTTAATTTTTTTTGCCTTTTTAACAAAAACAGGACTTCCCAAGCAATATCCTACAAATGTAACTAATAATATAAATATAGTTTCAAATATTCCAACTGTTACTAATAAAAGTGACACTATAAATCCTACAAAGGCATAGAGGTATCTCTTTCTATTTTGAATAAGGTTTATTATAATTTCATCCAACATGTATCCCACCTCTATTCTTCTGCTTGACTATCAGTATCTTTAACAGCTAATTTAGATATTTTTACTTCTATAGCTCCTACTTCTAGTCCCATCTTATCAGCTAATTTACTTTTTATTTCATTTTGTATTGAAGATGACTTACCAGATATATTTCCATTTGAAAGCATATCTAATCTTACTCTTATATTGAATTTTCTTCCTTTTTTAGAAGTTTCTACCCTTATATTAGAAATCTCTTTATCTTTAGATAAAAGTTCTCTTATAAAACTTGTTACAGAAGCTGAAGATATATATACAACTCCATCTTCTGTTTTTATCTCATAATCTTTTGTTCTTTCAAATAGAGATAAAAATTTTAATATTGATATTATGAAATAAATAATTGATATTGCAAGAACAACTATATCATAACTTAAAGTTCCAATATAAGTGTTAAATTGTACTAAATATTTTGGTACCGCCACATATACTATTCCTGTTATTGAAAGCAAAAATATTCCTAACCATGCAAAAAAGAATATAATTTTTTTAATCATAAATACCACCTATAATAAAAGATTAGAGGTGCTTTTTAAACACCTCTATGGAGTTACGCTTCTAAATCTTCTTCTTCCTCTTCAGAAACTTCTTCAGTTCTAATTTTTACATCTTGAACATAAACATTTACTTCCACTACTTTTAGCCCACTAAGTTCTGATACAGCTTGTAAAACTGCTTTTTGTACATCATGAGCAACTTCTGAGATAAGATATCCATACTCAACAACGATAAATATTTCGATGCTGCACTCTTTTTCTCCTACCTCTACTTTTACACCATTTGTAGGTCTTTTCTTTCCTAAGATTTTACTAACTTCGTCAGCTACTCCTCCAGCTAATTTATATACTCCTTCTACATCAGAAGCTGCCTTAGCTGCTATTGTTTTCACCACATCATCAGATATTCTAATATTTCCTAATTCGCTCATCTGTAACACCTCCGTGTAATCTTCTACTATATATTATACCTAATTTTTTCAAAAAAAACTACTACTTATAAAATTATTTTTTTGAAAAATTTTCTTCTATAAAGTTTGTTGAAGTTTTTCCAGCTAAATAAAGTTCATTATTTAATACTTCTAAATGGAATGGTATAGTAGTATCTATTCCCTCAATTATATACTCATTAAGAGCTCTCTTCATCTTAGCAATAGCTTCCTCTCTATTTATTCCAAAAGTTATAAGTTTTCCTATCATCGAATCATAATATGGGCTTATCTCATATCCTTGGTATGAATGAGAATCAACTCTTACTCCATTTCCTCCAGGAACTATATATTTTGTAAGTACTCCTGGTGATGGTAAGAAATTATTTTCTGGATCTTCAGCATTTATTCTACACTCTATTGCATGTCCAAATAGCTGAATATCATCTTGTGAAATATTTAATTTAGCTCCTGAAGCTATTTGAATTTGAAGTTTTATAATATCTAATCCTGTTACCATTTCAGTTACAGTATGCTCAACTTGAACTCTTGTATTCATTTCCATAAAATAGAATTTATTATCCTTATCTACTAAAAATTCTAATGTTCCAGCCGAATCATAGTTTATAGCTTTAGCTAATGTAACAGCTGCCTCTCCCATAGCTTTTCTTACTTCATATGGTAATGAAAATGATGGAGCTTCCTCAATAAGTTTTTGATGTCTTCTTTGAATAGAACAATCTCTTTCTCCTAAATATATAACATTTCCATATTTATCTCCTAAAATTTGTATCTCTATATGTCTAGGATTCTCTACAAATTTTTCTATATATACATCAGGGTTTCCAAAAGCTGCTCCAGCCTCTGTTTGAGCTGCTACTATGTTCATTTCTAACTCTTCATCATTTCTAGCAATTCTCATACCCTTTCCTCCACCACCAGCTGTGGCTTTAATCATTACTGGATATGTTATTCTCTCATTTACCTCTTTTTTAGCTTCTGATATACTTCTTACTATTCCTGTTCCATTAGTAAGTGGTACATTATTAGCTATGGCTGTTGCTCTAGCTGTTGCCTTATCTCCCATCTTTGTGATACACTCTGGTCTTGGTCCTATAAATGTTATATTGTGCTCTTCACATATTGAAGCAAATTTAGCATTTTCTGATAAAAATCCATATCCTGGGTGTATAGCATCTGCTCCTGTTATCTCAGCTGCTGCTATTATATTAGGAACTTTTAAGTAAGACTCTGTACTAGATACTCCTCCTATACATACAGCCTCATCTGCAAGTCTTACATGTAAACTTTCCTTATCAGCCTCTGAATATACAGCAACAGTTTTTATTCCTAATTCTTTAGCTGCTCTTATTACTCTTACAGCAATTTCTCCTCTATTGGCAATAAGTATTTTTTTAAACATTATTTTTCCTCCTGATAATCCAAGAATTTTGATTATGAAATCTTAACTTTTATTAATGGTCTTCCATAATCTACTGGCTTACCGTTTTCAATATATATTTCTTCTATTTTTCCTGAAAATTTAGCTATTACTGGTAAAGCTACTCCAACAGCAACTACATTTCCTAATTCCTGTCCCTCTTTTATCTCTTGCCCTACTTCAATTATAGGTGTCCCATCTTTTTTTAGATAGTTATATCTTCCTATATGTTCAGATACTATATCTCTACAATTTACTACTTTTTTCTTAGTTTCCTCTTTTTTTGCTTCAACTTTTTTAGAAGCTACTGGTTTACTCTCTGGTATAAGAGAACCTTTTATATTTATTTTTATTTCAGATGTTTCATATGATATCTCAGTCAATTTTTTCTCTTGAAGTATTTTCATTAACTCTTCAATAGTATTTACATCACCTTTCATAAAATCCTCCTTATATAATATCAATATATTTTACCACTAACTTGCCTATATTTCAATAAAAATTACTACCGTTATTTTATAGTTACCCTCTCTTCTCCCATCAATTCTACTATTTCATCAAGAAAAATCTTATCTGGAGTTATATTATATTTACTTTTCTTTATCTCTTTATGATTTTTATCTTTAATAGCAAAGAAAACAGGTGTTTCTCCTACCGATTTATTTAAAATCTCCTTGAGTCTACTAAATTTTTCTCTATCCTCTTCTACCATTAAAATATACAATTTTAAATTTTTCTCTCTAACTATATCATCTAAAAACTTTAATTTTCTAACTATAAGTTTCTTATTCTCAGTTCCTTTAAAATAGTCTATCTGTATGCTTCCTTCAATATATACAGGTTTTCCTTCTAAAAGTATATGAGTATATCTCTCATAATCTTTTGGAAAAAGAACACAAGAAATCTTATCATAATAATCTTCTAATTCAAAAACTCCCATTATCTGTCCAGAGTTTTTAGTTACTATTTTTTTTACATCTCTTAGTATTCCACAAGTTTTTAAAATTTGCGTAGTCTTTTCTTCCTTTATTTCGTTGATAGGAGACAATCTAAATACTTTTATAAGTCTTCTATAACTATCTAATGGATGTGCACTAAAATAAAATCCTAAATACTCTTTCTCCTTAGATAACAATTCATCTAAAGAGTATTCTGTTACTTGAGGCAATGTAAATACTCCTAAAGAGGATTTAGCTTCACCAAAAAGATTCATCTGCTGTATATCATCTTCTTTTAATTTTCTATTAGCATAATCAATTATCTTATCTACTGATTCAAATTTTTGTCTTCTATTTCCAGGAAGTCCATCTAAAGCTCCAGCTAAAATCAAAGACTCTAATGCTTTTTTATTAAGTCCATACTTTTTAGTTCTCACTACGAAATCTTCTAAATTTTTATACTCTCCATTTTCATTATACTCTTCAAGTATCTTTTCAGACACTCCCTCTCCTACATTTTTTATAGCTGCTAATGAAAATACAATTCCATCTTTATCTACAATAAATTTAGAAGTAGCTCTATTAACATCTGGAAGGTGTAATTTCAAATTATGTACTTTAGCATCATCTACATAATAAGCTATATCTTCAATATGTGCCATCTCTGATGTCATAAGTGCTGCATAATAATGTTTCATATAGTGAGCTTTAAAATAAGCTGTCCAATAAGCTATAAGGGCATAAGCTGCTGAGTGAGATTTATTAAATCCATATCCAGCAAATTTATCTATAAGTTCAAACATCTCTAGTGCTTTCTCTTCACTATAACCATTTTCTATTGAACGAGTAATAAATTTTTCTCTATTCTCCTCCATTATTTGAACATTCTTTTTTCCCATAGCTCTTCTTAATAAATCTGCTTCTCCTAAAGAGTATCCAGCCATTATATTAGCTATCTTCATTACTTGCTCTTGATATAGAATTACTCCATAAGTTTCCTTCAATGTTTGCTCTAATGATGGATGTGGATATTTTATCTCAGTTATCCTATTCTTACCATTGATGAAATCATCTACCATTCCAGAGCCAAGAGGTCCAGGTCTATATAGAGCTAAAAGTGCAATGATATCTTCAAATTTATCAGGTTTTAATTTTACTAATATTTTTCTAATACCCACTGACTCCATCTGGAATACTCCAGATGTATCCCCTCTAGAAAGCAATTCATATACTTTTTTAGAATTTAGTGGAATATCCTCTAGCCTAATCTCTTCTCCTAAGTCCTCTTTTATATAATCAATAGTTCTTTGTAAGTTAGTAAGATTTCTAAGCCCTAAAAAGTCCATCTTTAAAAGTCCTAAATCTTCTAACTCTTTCATTTGATATTGAGTAGAAACTACCTTATTTTTCGTGTCACAATAAAGTGGCACTGTATCAGTAAGTGGATCCTTAGTAATTACTATCCCTGCTGCATGTACAGAGGCATGCCTTACTTTATTCTCTATCTTAGCTGAAATATCTATAACTTTTTGTATCTCTCTATCTTCTAAATACTGTTTTCTAAACTCCTCTACTCCCTCTAAAGTCTGCTTTATAGTAGCATTAAAAGGAACTAATTTCGCCACTGCATCTATTTTACTAAGTGGAGTATTTAGTACTCTTCCTACATCACGAATAGCTGCTCTAGCTTTCATGGTTCCAAAGGTAATGATCTGAGCTACCTTATCAGCTCCATATTTTTCTATAACATAATCTATTACCTCTTGACGTCTTTCTTGACAAATATCTATATCTATATCTGGCATAGATATTCTCTCTGGATTTAAAAATCTTTCAAAAATTAGATTATATTTTAGTGGGTCTAGTTGAGTTATTCCCAATGCATAAGCTATCAAACTTCCAGCAGCAGAACCTCTTCCTGGTCCTATTGGAATATTTTTTCTTCTGGCAAAATCTATAAAATCCCATACTACTACAAAGTATCCAGCATATCCCATCTTCTCTATTATTCCAAGCTCATACTCCACTCTTTCTACTATACTTTTAGTAAGACCATGAGGATACCTTTTAGATAATCCTAAATACACTAACTTTCTTAAAAAAGCTTCAATAGTTTTTACACAAGTAGGTATCTTATAATCTGGAAATTTGAAATGTCCAAACTCTATATCTACATTACATCTCTCTGCTATAATAATAGTATTATCTACTGCCTCTAGATATTTCTCTCCAAGCTGTCCTAATACTTGCTCTCTACTTTTTAAAAATAGCTCTTCAGTTTCTATTCTCATTCTCTTTTCATCAGAAAGTTTAGCTCCTGTTTGCACACAAATTAAAATATCTTGAAGTGTGTGCTCTCCCTCATTTACATAATGAGTATCATTAGTAGCTACCAATTTTAAATTATTTTGCTTAGCTATTTCATAAAGTTTTTCATTTAATTCAAATTGCTCTTTTATTCCATTTGCTTGTACTTCTATGAAGAAATTCTCTTTTCCAAAAATATCTACATACTCATCTATTGCACTAGATATTTTATCTTCACTTTCCATATCTAAAATTCTTCTAGATATCTCTCCCTGCATACAAGCTGAAAGAGCTATTAACCCTTCACTATGTTCTTTTAAAAAATTTTTATCTACTCTTGGTTTATAATAAAATCCTCTTATAAAACTCTCTGAACTTATCTTTAAAAGATTTCTATACCCTTCATTATCTCTTGCCAAAAGGATTAGATGAAAGTTTCTTCCTTCTTTATCTTCCATTCCCCTTTCACAAACATAGGCTTCCATTCCTATTATTGGCTTTATCCCTTTTTTTCTTGCCTTTTTATAAAATTCTAAGGCTCCAAAAAGATTTCCATGGTCAGTAATTGCTATAGCTTGCATTCCTAACTCTTTGGCTCTACCTAAATAATCATCTATCTTTCCTACTCCATCAAGGAGGCTATATTCAGTATGTAAATGTAGATGTACAAAATTCTTTATCATATTTTTTCCTCCTTTTTTCTTTTAATTATACCATAAAACCTCATTTTTCAATACTTCTTATTTTCATCTAATAAAAAAAGAAAATGTATTTAGAAAGTAATCTAAATATATTTTCCTTTAATTTTTTATATCTCTAAATACATAATTCTACTAAAATTTTCAAATCCTAATCCTTTATAAAATGATATTGCACTTTTATTAAATTCATATACATTTACTTCTATTCTATTAATTCCTTTTTCTTTAGTCCAGTCTAAGATAGTATCAAATAACATATTTCCTATTCCCATTCCTCTATATTCTTCTTTGACTATTATAGTATCTAAAACTATCCATTCCCTATCTATTTTCAAAGGGTAAGGAACATTTTTCTTTTTTATCACTTCAGCTAATCCTAATAATTTACCTTCACTCTCTGCTACAAATATCTTACTATTTTTATCTTTACACATATTTTCTATATGTTCTAAAGTTCTTCCCTCTATATTCCCTTTTTTAAAAATATTTGGTAAGTTTACCCTATGATGTTTATCTAAATCTTCAAATAATGAGTTCATCTCTTTTAAATCTTCTACCTTTCCCTCTCTTATCATTATATTCATATCTTTTCCCTCTCATCTTTTAATATTTTTCTTATAGTCATCAACATAGCTATATAACAAGCTGTTCCTCCTACAAAATTAGAAATTGGTTCAGCTAAAAATACTCCCTTAACTCCTAAATTTGCTACATATGGTAAAAATAAAGTTAATGGTACTACTACTATTATTTTTCTAAAGAGTGAAAAAAATACAGCCTGTTTAGATTGTCCTAATGCTACAAATATTGATTGCCCTGCTACTTGAAAAGCCATCATAAAAAATCCAAAGTAATAAATATTCATAGCAGGTATACCCTTTACTAATAGCTCATTATCTGAACTAAATACCTTTATAAAATTTTCTGGAAATATAAATACAACTATCCAAGCTATTAACATATATATAACTGTTACAACAGTAATAAAAAATATTCCTTTTTTTATTCTATCATATTTTTTAGCCCCATAATTATACCCTAAAACTGGCTGTGCTCCAGTTGTTACTCCATGAATTGGTAACATTATTACATCTCTTATTGAGCTTAATACAGTCATTATTCCAATATATACATCGCCACCATGACCTTTTAGTGTAGCATTACAAGCAATTTGAACAGCTCCATTTGTAGCAGACATTACAAATCCAGCTAATCCTAAGCCCATTATATTTTTACTCAATTCGCTCTCTAATTTCATACTTTTTTTATTTAACTTTAATATTGTCTTATCTCCTAATAAAAATTTCATTACCCAAATTACTGATAATAGCTGTGAAATTATCGTAGCTATTGCAGCTCCTGATATCCCCAAATTAAAATAAAATATAAATATAGGATCTAATATGATATTTATAATTGCACCTAAAAGTATTGTCATCATCCCAATTTTTCCAAAACCTTGAGAATTAATAAAACCATTCATTCCTGTTCCTAACATTATAAATGGTGTCCCTAATAAATATATTTTTAAATATTCTGCAGCATAAGGATAAGTTATATAACTAGCACCAAATATATAAAGAAGAGGTTTCATGAATATATACGATGAAAGCATTAAAATAAAACTACTTATTATCAATAAGATAAAAGTATTTCCCATTATAACTTCTGCTCTCTCCATATCATTTTTTCCTCTTGCAATTGAACAAAGCGGTGCTCCTCCCATTCCAAACAAATTTGTAAATGCTGCTACAATAGTTACAATAGGAAAGGTTAATCCTAATCCTGTAAGTGCTAATGAAGAACTACCTTGAAGATGACCAATATATATTCTATCAACTATATTATAAAGTACTTGTACCATTTGAGCTATTGTCATTGGAATAGCAAGTCCCATTATATGTTTATAAATATTTCCTTGTGAAAAATCATTTTTATTCTCCATATTTATCTCACCTATTTATACAATCTCTTAATTTTATTATACTCCTTTTTTTATATAAAATAAATAAAAAAGCAGCCATTTAGACTGCTTAATTATTTTTATAATAATTTTTCTGCAACTTGTACTTTCATTAAAGCCTTGTGTAGATTTTTTTGAGTTAAAAGAATATCTTTATCTTCTTGCATTTTAGCAAGTTTAGCTTTCAACTCTTCTACCTCTTTTTTAGCTCTCTCTACATCAAGCTGATCAGCTGGAATAGCTTCAGTAGCTATAATAGTTACTACGTTATTAGAAATTTCTAATAATCCTTCTGAAACAAAGTATTTCTCTTCTTTTCCATTAAGTCTTATCTTCATTTCTCCTGTACTTAATCCAGCTATAAATGGAGAGTGATTTGGGAGTATTCCCATATCTCCCTCTGTTGTTCTTACAAGAACAAACTCAGCTTCTTGCTCAAGAACTTTCTCCTCATAAGTTACAACTTTTATTTTAAATGTAGCCATAACTATTCATCCCCTTTCATAAGGTCTCTCGCCTTTGCTACTGCCTCCTCTATTGTTCCTACATATAGGAAAGCTTGTTCAGGGATATCGTCATGTTTACCTTCTAATATCTCTTTAAATCCTCTGATTGTCTCTTTTACTGGAACATATTTTCCTTCCATTCCTGTAAATTGCTCAGCAACTGAGAATGGTTGAGAGAAGAATCTTTGAATTTTTCTTGCTCTTGATACAGTAAGTTTATCTTCATCAGATAACTCGTCCATACCTAGGATAGCAATGATATCTTGAAGTTCTTTATATCTTTGTAATACTTCTTGTACTTCTCTAGCAACATTGTAGTGCTCTGTTCCAACTATATCAGCAGATAGAGCTTTAGATGTAGAATCTAATGGGTCAACTGCTGGATAGATTCCTAATGATGCTATTTGTCTTGATAAAACTGTTGTAGCATCTAAGTGTGAGAATGTTGTTGCTGGTGCTGGGTCAGTTAAGTCGTCTGCTGGTACATATACAGCTTGAACTGATGTAATTGATCCAGATTTAGTAGATGTGATTCTTTCTTGAAGAGCTCCCATCTCTGTTGCAAGGTTTGGTTGGTATCCAACTGCAGAAGGCATTCTTCCTAATAGAGCTGATACTTCAGATCCAGCTTGTGTAAATCTGAATATGTTATCTATGAATAGTAGAACGTCTTGTCCTTCTTTATCTCTGAAGTTCTCTGCTACAGTTAATCCTGTTAAAGCAACTCTTAATCTTGCTCCAGGTGGCTCATTCATTTGTCCATAAACTAGAGATGTTTTAGATAAAACTCCTGATTCAGTCATTTCATCATAAAGGTCTCTTCCTTCTCTTGTTCTTTCTCCTACTCCAGCAAATACTGAAAGTCCTCCATGTCCCTTAGCAATGTTATTGATAAGCTCCATAATTAGAACTGTTTTTCCTACTCCAGCTCCTCCGAATAGACCAATTTTTCCTCCTTTAATATATGGTGCTAAAAGGTCAATTACTTTGATTCCTGTTTCAAAAATTTCAGTTTCTGTTTCTTGCTCCTCAAAGCTTGGAGCATCTCTATGTATAGGTAAATATTCATCTGTTTCAACTGGTCCGTTGTCGTCAACTGGTTGTCCTAAAACATTTAATATTCTTCCTAATACTGCTTTTCCTACTGGTACCTTTATAGGTGCTCCAGTGTCTATTACTTCCATACCTCTTTGTAGTCCGTCAGTAGAATCCATTGCTACCGCTCTTATTACATTATTACCTAAGTGTTGTTGTACTTCTAGTACAAGCTCTTTATCATCAACCTTAACTTTTAAGGCATTATATATATTAGGCAATTTATCTTTAAAAGCAACGTCTACAACGGCACTAATAATCTGAGTTATAGTTCCTTTGTTTTCCACCCTATTGCCTCCTAATCATTAATTTAAAGCTGCTGCTCCACCAACAATCTCTGTGATTTCTTGAGTGATTGCAGCTTGTCTTTCTCTATTGTACTTCAAGTTAAGCATTGTCATCATCTCTTCTGCATTTTCAGTTGCATTCTTCATAGAATTCTTTCTAGCTGAATGCTCACTTGCAGCATTATTTAATAGAGCTTGATAAATCTCAACATTTAAATATTTTGGAAGAAGAGCAGATAAAATTGTTTCTGCATCTGGTTCAAAAATATACGAAGTATTTTCTTTAGCCTCTACTCTTTCTATTGGAATAAGTTTTTTAACTGTTAAATCACTTCTAAGAGCTGATATGAATTTATTATAAATTACATATACCTCATCAAAAATATTTTCATAATAGTAATCTACAATATTCTCACTGATTTCTTGAGCTTTTTTACCCATAGTTTCAGGTACAAGTTGTACATAACTTGCTTTTAAATCATAATTTCTCTTAGTGCAGTAATCTCTTGCTTTCTTTCCGATAGCAATTACTGAAACCTCTTTTCCACTATTAGCTTTTCTAATTTTTTCTAACTCTTTTAGTGTTGCATGGTTAAAACTTCCACAAAGTCCTGTATCAGAAGTCATAACTATAACACCAATCTTTTTAACTTCATCTCTTCCATCAAAAAGAGGATGTCTTTCACTTTTTATTCCAGCCGCTATATTTGAAAGTATAGTTTGAATACTCTCAGCAAATGGTCTAGACTTTACAACTAGAGCTGAAAATCTTTTAAACTTAGTAGTAGAAACAATTTCCATGGCTTTAGTAATTTGGTGAGTAGACTGAACACTTTTTATTCTATTTTTTATCTCTTTAGCTCCAGCCATTCTCCCACCTCTTCCTAGTTAAAATTCTTTTTAAATGCGTTAATAGCATCTCCTAATTTAGCTTCAATCTCTTTATCAAGAGCTTTTTTCTCTCTAATTTCATCAAGAATATTAGTTGTATTTTTTAATTCAGTTATTAATTCTGCTTCAAATCTTCTTACTTTATCTAATTCAATAGAATCTAAGTATCCATTAATTAATGCAAAGAATGATACTACTTGCTCTTCAACAGCATATGGTTTGTATTGAGATTGCTTTAATACTTCCATGATTCTGTGTCCTCTTTCTAGTTGAGCTTTTGTAGCTTTATCTAGGTCAGAACCAAATTGAGCAAATGTTAATAATTCATTGTATTGTGCTAATTCAAGTTTTACTTTAGCAGCAACTTGTTTCATAGCTTTTATTTGAGCTGATCCTCCAACCCTTGAAACTGAAATACCTGCATTGATAGCTGGTCTGAATCCAGAGTTAAATAATTGAGAATCTAGGAATATTTGTCCATCTGTAATTGAAATTACGTTTGTTGGGATGTATGCAGATACGTCTCCAGCTTGTGTTTCAATTATTGGTAGAGCTGTTATTGAACCTCCACCTAATTTATCAGATAATTTAGCTGCTCTTTCAAGTAATCTTGAGTGTAAGTAGAATACGTCTCCTGGATAAGCTTCTCTTCCAGGTGGTCTTTTAAGTAATAATGACATCTCTCTATAAGCTACTGCATGTTTAGAAAGATCATCATATATTATTAATACATGCTCACCTTTATCCATGAAGTACTCTCCCATAGCTACTCCTGAGTATGGTGCCATATATTGTAATGGTGCAGCTTCTGATGCTGTTGCAGCAACGATAGTAGTGTACTCCATAGCTCCTGCATCCTCAAGCTTTTTATATATTTGTGCTACAGTTGATCTTTTTTGTCCAATAGCAACATAGATACACTTTACCCCTGTTCCTTTTTGGTTGATAATAGCATCAATAGCTATAGCAGTCTTTCCTGTTTGTCTATCTCCGATGATTAATTCCCTTTGTCCTCTTCCAATAGGTACCATTCCATCTATAGATTTAATACCTGTTTGTAGTGGTTCTGATACAGGTTTTCTAGAGATGATTCCTGACGCTTTTCTCTCTATCTCCATGTATTTTTCAGGTTTAATCTCACCTTTTCCATCAATTGGTTCTCCAAGGGCATTAACTACTCTTCCTAACATAGCTTCCCCTGCTGGAACTGAAACAACTCTTCCAGTAGCTTTAACTTCATCTCCTTCTTTAATTAGGGAGAAGTCTCCTAGAATAACGGCTCCAACGTTATCTTCTTCTAGGTTTAGTGCCATTCCCATTACTCCATGTGGAAATTCTAGAAGCTCTCCAGACATTGCACTACTAAGTCCATAGATTCTTGCAATACCGTCTCCTACTTCTAATACTGAACCTGAAGTTTTTATATCAAGACTTTTTTTATAGTTCTCAATCTCATTTTTAATTATGCTGCTAATCTCTTCTGGTCTAATGTTCAACTGATTTACACCTCCTGTTACAAATCATTATCTTTTCTTTATATTTTCTAGCTCTTTACGTATAGAACCATCTATTACAGTATCACCTATCCTGATAATACCTCCTCCTAAGATGCTCTTATCAACTTTTATAGCCAGTTTAACTTTTTTACCAGTTTTCTTTTCTAAGTTTGCTATTAACTTAGTTTTTTGAGCTTCACTAGGCTCAACAGCAAAAGTAGCCTCTACATCTACTATCTGATTTTTTTCATAATAAATTTTTAGATACTCAGCTGTTATATTTCTTATGTTTTCCATTCTTTTTTTATCTAAGATATAGAAAATTATATTTTCTATTGTCTCATCAGAATTTTTAAACATCTCTTTTAAAACTCTTTTCTTCTCATCTAATTCAATTAATGGATGAGTGATAAAAGTTTTAAATTCATTATCATTTTTATAAAGCTCCATCATTTGATTTAAAGCTTCATATATCTCTTTTACTTTATCACTAGAAACTGCGATTTCATAGATAGCCTCTGCATATCTTCTTCCTACTTGGTTAGCTATCATTTTTCTTCCCCTACCCCTTCTATAAACTCATCTATTAAGGTAGACTCGATTTTTGGATTTATTCTCTCTTCAATAAGTTTTTCAGCTAATTTAACTGCAAGAACTTTAACTTCCTCTTGTAATATCTCCTTAGCATCTGTTTTCATTTTAAGAGCTTCCATTTCTGCAGTTTTTATAATTTTTTCTCTTTGAGTTTTAGCCTCATTTAAGATACTTTCTCTTCTCTCATCTGCTTTTTTCTCAGCAGTTTTAAGAATTTCATTAGCTTCAATTTTAGCTTTTCTTAAAATTTCTTCAGATTCTTTTTGAAGTTTTATAGCTGCTTTTTTATTTTCATCAGCTTCTCTTAAATCGCTAGTTATCTTTTCTTTTCTACTGTCTAACATTTTACCTAAAGGTTTTTTGAAATACTTGTTAAACACAAATACAAGTATAAAAAAGTTTATTATCTGCCAGAACATATTAATATCTACTGATACTACTGGCATTATAGTTGTCGCCAAATTTTCTACCTCCTTTCCAGATGATAATCAGTTATTTTTTGTGACTGATTATAGGATTATCCTAATAATCCGATGAAAGGATTTGCATACATTAATATTAATGATACAACTAGTGAGTAGATACCTGTTGACTCAGATACTGCTTGCCCTAGAATCATTGTAGAGATAATATCTCCTTTTGCTTCTGGTTGTCTTGCTACTGATTCTACTGCTTTACCAGCTGCATAACCCTCTCCAATTCCTGGTCCTAATCCAGCTATCATTGCACATCCTACACCTACTGCTGATGCTGCTAATACTATTGTTTTTGCTAATAACATTTGATCCATTTTTTTACCTCCTGATATTTTTAAAACTTTATTCTTCTACATACTCACTGTCTCCAAGAGAACCTTGAATATATACCATACTTAACATTATAAATACGAAACTTTGTACTAATCCTGAGAATAGGTCAAAGTATAAGTGTAATCCTGCAGGTATTGCTGCTGGAGCTCCCATATATAGAAGACCCATAATTACTCCTCCTGCAAATGCGTTTCCGAAAAGTCTGACTGATATATTTACTGGTTTTGCAAACTCTCCAACAATATTTAATGGTAACATTACTGGAATTGGTGCTAAAAAACCTTTAAAATATCCTAAAACTCCATTTGTTTTTATACTTGCTTTTAAGAACATAAATGTTGTTAAAAGTGCTAATCCAACTGTTGTATTCAAGTCAGATGTTGGTGATCTAAATGCTGGAGCAAAAGTTATATGTCCATCAACTATAGAAAACCATGGAATTGGAAAGAAACTTATTGTATTTGCTGTAAATATAAATAGAAATAATGGTCCAATGTATGATAGATATTTTTTCTTCCATGAACCCATCATCTGTCCTACTACTCCATCTAAAAAAGCATATATACTTTCTAAAATAAGTTGCAATTTACCTGGAATTACTTCTAACTTACTAGTCCCAACTCTAAAAAGTATAAACATAAATAATATTAAAAACCAAGTAGTAACTACTGTAATTGTAACTGGTAACCCATATCCACCATTTGCTGTTTCCATTGCAAAAGGTATCTTATGAAGGAACTCTGGTAATGGAATAAAGAAGACTACTCTTGGTCCTTCTACCAAAGGGGGTACCTGAAACTCTATAAAACTCAGTTTCCTAATAATCCCTCCAATTGCTGCTATTATAGCTATTGGAATAATTGTTTTTAGTTTGTTCATTGATTATCAAACCCTCCTTTCTTAATATTATTTTAGGTTTTTATCCCTTATTTTAATAACTTTATCAGAAAGAGCCATAAGTAAAATATTTGCTTTTACATTTAGAAGCCCTAGTCCCGAACATATTATCATTGACAGCCCAAAAAATTTTGCCATCACTCCTAAATAAACACCATATAGAGCATATCTTTGAAGATATCCTAAGATACCTCTTTTATATGAACCTTGTTGTGTTGCTACTATCTTTTTTACATCTAAGCATAACAAATAAAGTCCTAAGATGGATACCAAAGCTCCAGAAAACATCCCAAAATATACCTCTTTGCTTCCAATAATTATTCCATAAATCAATATTATCAAAGCTGTTATTCCAGTTCTTTTAAATAAACTTTTTATTTTATCCACTTAATCTCCTTATTTTCTCATTATTGCTACATAGGCATTATAAAATCCACTTATAACTCCTATTATGACTAAAACTATAAATAATATTGTACTCTTAAAAAAATACTTTTCTATTAATTTATAGATTCCAATATATAAGAGTATATTTCCTACTATTAAAAAACCTAAATAACTTAATAAAGATAACGCATGTATAGTATCTTTCGTGATCCATTTAACAAATTTCATATACTCTCACTTGCTCCACTATATAATTTTATAATATAAAACAAAAATAGTCAAACTTATTATGATTTTTTATTAAAATTCTTTTTTATAATGTTATAAATATCACTTATTTTTTCAATAAATACACAAATCTTTTTCCTGCTATCTTGTCATTTATTACTCTTTTAACTAAAGTTAATCCAACTTTTTTTACACTTTCTTCTATCTCATTATGAGTAAAGATTTTTTTAGAATATGATTCTGTTAATTTATCCCAACTTCCACGAGAGTTTTTTAAGAAATATGTAGCATCTATATAATCTATTCCTTCTTCTATCTCATGTTCCCAAATACAAGTTATATCTTTTCTATTATCTACAAAAAGTCCCCCAGGAAACATTGTATCCATAAACTCTCTATCCACTATATCAAAAATATAAACTCCTCCATTATTTAAAGAGTTAAGCACACTCTCTAAGTGACTTTCTAACTCTTCTACTGATACCATATGATTTACAGTATCAAATAATGAAACCATAATATCATATTTATATCCAGTATCAAATTCAACCATATCTCCTAAGAAAAGTCTGACTTCTCTATGTTTTAATTTTCTTTGAGCTATTTTTAACATCTCTTCTGACAAATCCATACCATCACATTGATAGTTCTTTGTCATTCTTAGAAGTAATTCTCCTGTTCCACATCCTATGTCTAAAAGAGTTTTTCCATTAGGTTGTTCCTCTTTTATTAACTCTTCTACCTGCTTTTCCCAAGCTCCATAGTCAGAAAACTCCATAAATTTGTCATATAATTTTGAGAAAACTTTATACATCTATCTCTCCTTAATTAAGCTAGCTCTTTCTTTACAACTTCAGCTATCTCATTTACAACTTTTTCCACCATATTCATCTCTTTACCTTCTACCATCACTCTTACTAATGGCTCCGTTCCAGATGTTCTAACTAAAACTCTTCCAAGTCCTTCCATCTCTTTCTCTTTTTGAGCTATAAAGTCTGTTATATTTTTATTTTTATTCCAAATATTTTTCTTGTTATTATCTACAACTACATTTACTAATTTTTGTGGCCAATCTTTTATATCTCCTACCATCTCATCTAAATATTTCTTTTCATCTCTTAAAGCTTCAACTAATTTTAAAGAAGTTAAAACTCCATCACCTGTTGTTGCATATTGTAATAATATAATATGTCCAGATTGCTCTCCACCAATAGCTACATTATGCTCTATCATTTTTTCAAGTACATACCTATCTCCTACATTGGCTCTAAGTAGCTCTATTCCATTTTCTTTTAAATAATTTTCAAATCCCATATTACTCATTACAGTTGTAACAACTTTATTTTCTTTTAATTCCCCTTTTCTTTTCATTCCCATAGCAAGAGTAGCTATTATTTTATCTCCATCAATTATATTTCCGTGTCTATCTACAGCTATTAATCTATCTGCATCTCCATCATAAGCAAGACCTAAATCTGCCTCATATCCTACTACTACTTTTGTAAGAATTTCTGGATGAGTAGAACCACATCTTACATTTATATTAGTTCCATTTGGAGCATCATTTATAAGTACTACCTCTGCTCCTAGAGCTAAAAATACATCTTTAGCTATTCTATAAGCTGAACCATTAGCTGTATCTACAACTATTTTCATTCCTGAAAAGTCTCCATTTACAGAAGCTAATAAATGGTCTCTGTATGAATAATATTCATCTTCTGCATATTTGAATTTTCCAACTTTATCTCCAGCAATTGGATTAGCTAAAATAGTTGGATCATCCATAAGTCTTTCTATCTCTAATTCTACTTCATCAGGTAACTTATATCCGTTTCCAGCAAATACTTTTAATCCATTATCTTTAGCAGGATTGTGAGAAGCTGATATCATTATACCTGCATCTGCTTTCTTCGCTTTTGTTAAATAAGCTACCGCTGGAGTTGATATTACTCCTACAAAATCCACATGTACTCCCATTGAAGTAAGCCCTGCAAGCATTGCTGACCTCAACATATATCCAGATATTCTTGTATCACACCCCATAATTACTTTTATTTTCTTTTTATCTGGATTTTCCCTTTTTAAATAATATCCAAGAGCATATCCTAATCTTAAAGCTATATCTACAGTTAGCTCTCTATTTGCTTCTCCTCTTATTCCATCTGTTCCAAAGTATTTTCTCATTCTATTCTGCTCCTTCTTAAATTTAACTTTTCTCCTATAAAGCCAGTAATAACCCCAGCTCCTACTCCTATAATTAAAAAAATCCACACAAACCCCATAATAGACTTTGAATATAAAGAAACATTTCTAAACATAAGGAAATATACTACTATGAGTTGAAATAGATTGTGTAGAAAAGCTGATAACGAACTGATTGCTATCAATGAAAGATATTTTCTAAATTTATATAACCCTATCATAAATATAGTTGTCAAAGTCCCTGCAACAAAACTTATTATAAACCCAGGTGTAAATAATGTACCTAACATTAATCCTTGAATAAAGATTCTAAGTAATACTAACTCAACAGCAAACTTAGAATCAAATTTTTCAAGGGCTACCAAAACAGCTATATTTGATAGCCCTATTTTCATCCAAGGAAATGGTTTTGGAATAAAGTTTTCTGCAAGGGAAAGATATAATGCTACTAAAACAAATGCAGTTAAATATATCTCTCTTTTTCTATTTTCCATTAAACCTTTAAAGTTGCTTTCATTCCTAATCTATTACTATATTTTTCTAATATTGGCTTAACCTCTATATTTACAAATTCCTCTGTTTGCTCTGGAGCAAATCCAATAAAGTTTTTAGGGTCTAATATCTCTAATAATCTATCTTTGTCTAAGTTAAAGTATTTATCATTGATTATTCTATCAATTAAATCATTATCTTTTCCTTTAACTTTTACATTTTTTCCAGCTTCCATTGAATGAACTCTTATTCTCTCATGTAATTCTTGTCTATCTCCACCATTTTTTACACATTCCATTATAATATATTCAGTTGACATAAATGGTAGCTCAGCCATAATTCTTTTTTCTATCATTTTTGGATAAACAACTAATCCATCTAAAACATTCTTCCAAATGATTAATATAGCATCTACTGCTAAGAAAGCTTGTGGTAATGATAATCTTTTATTAGCAGAATCATCTAATGTTCTTTCAAACCATTGAGTTGATGCTGTCATAGCTGTACTTTGTTGTAATGCTATTACAAATTTAGCTAATGATGATATTCTCTCACTTCTCATTGGATTTCTTTTATAAGCCATCGCTGATGATCCAATTTGACTTTTTTCAAATGGTTCTTCTATCTCTTTTAAATGTTGTAAAAGTCTTAAATCATTTGTAAATTTATGAGCTGATTGAGCAATATTTGCAAGTAGATTCATTACTTCAGAGTCAACTTTTCTATCATAAGTTTGACCTGTTACTAAAAATCTCTTACCAAATCCCATTTTCTCAGTTATTCTTCTATCCAACTCTTTTACTTTTTCAAAATCTCCATTAAATAACTCTTGGAAACTTGCTTGCGTTCCAGTAGTTCCCTTTACTCCTCTAAATCTTAAAGTATTTTCTCTAAACTCCAACTCTTCTAAATCTAATAATAAACTTTGTAACCATAAAGTTGCTCTTTTTCCAACAGTAGTAAGTTGTGCTGCTTGGAAATGAGTAAATCCTAAAGTAGGTAAATCTTTATTTGCCATAGCAAATTTTGACATTTCAGAAATTACATTTACTAATTTAGTTTTTATAATATCTAATCCATCTTTTATTTGAATTAAATCAGTATTATCTCCAACGTAGGCACTTGTTGCTCCTAAGTGGATTATAGGCATAGCCTTTGGAGCTTGTGTCCCAAATGTATGTACATGTGCCATTACATCATGTCTAAACTCTGCTTCTTTTTTAGCTGCTAATTCATAATCAATATTATAGATATTAGCTTTCATCTCTTCAATTTGCTCATCAGTAATATTCAATCCAAGTTCCTTTTCTGCTTCAGCTAAAGCCACCCAAAGTTTTCTCCAAGTAGAAAACTTTTTGTCTGGAGAAAAGTTTTCTAACATCTCCTTTGAACTATATCTTTCTGCTAGAGGGTTTGAATAAATATTTGTTTCCATTTTTTACCATCCTTTTTATACGTATTAGTTATTTTATAGATTTTTTGTGATTTAATTATGTATAATTTTTAAAAATTTTTTACCATTATAATAGCTGCTTCTCTGGTGTCAGGATAATAATTTTTTCTTTTTCCTACCTCTTCAAATCCACAACTTTTATAAAATTCTCTGGCACTATTGCTCTCTCTAACTTCTAAGAAAATATCCTTTTTCATTTTTGAAATCTCATCTATTAAAATTTTTCCTATTCCCTGTCTTCTATATTCAACTAAAGTTCCTATCTTCATAATTTCTAGAGATTCACTATTATCAAAAAGGATTATATATCCCTTTATTATATTTTTATCATTTACTGCTAATATTTGATATTTCTCTTTATCTGATATTATCTCTTCCAATTGATTTAGAGTATAGGAACTATTAGGAAAACATTTTTTTTCTAATTCTTCTAATATTTTTACATCAATATCATAAACTATTCCCATCTTCACTCCATACTATTTTAAAAGTGATATTCTATTCAAAGGCCAAAATCTTACAAAAGCTTTTCCTTTTATTCTACTCTCTTTTACAAATCCCCACATTCTTGAATCATAGCTCCCATTAGTATTATCTCCTAAAGCTAAATAATAATCTTCATCAGCTGTTACAGTAACTTTTTCTCCAGAAAGTATCTTTTCTACAGCTTTTGAATCATGAATAATATCAAGTACCATTCCTGTTTTTTCTCCATTAACTCTAAATTCTAAATCTGGAAGTATTTGTGCTACTGCTCCTGGGTTATCTACTAATTGTTTTTGAACTTCAGCAACATCTACTGGTTTTCCACCCTTGCTCCATGTATACTCTCCATAATTAGCTCCAGGTATAACTTCTATTGTATCTCCTTTTTTAGGTATTATCCAGTAATTAGTCTCTCCTAATTGTCCTAAACTAGAGTACTCTCTTATATTTATTTTCTCATCATTAACATAGAGATGATTATCCTTTAAAAATACCTTTTCTCCTGGTAATCCCATTACTCTTTTAGTATATAAAACTTTATTTTGAATTGGCTCTTTAAACACTATTATTTCATTTCTCTCTGGCTTTCTAAATTTATAGACTACCATATTTCCAAAAAGTCTATCCTTAGGCATTATAGTAGGTTCCATTGAACCTGTTGGCACTAAAAAATTTCCTAAATAAATTTTTTGAATAATTAAAACTAAAATAAGTGCTGTTCCAATACTTTCTATAAAAGCAATTGCTTTTTTTAAAAATATTCCTGAGCTTTTTCCTTCCCAACCCAACTTTAAAACTAGATTGTCTGAAAATTTATCTCTATTAGTTTTTATAAAAGCTCCTATTTGTTTCTCTTTAACAAATAAAATTATAAATATTATTGTTATAATAATATAAAAAATTCCATTCAATATTAATTTACTTTTTTCCATATTTCACTCCATAAACCTTGATTAATATATATTTTATCATATTTTTTTAAAATTTACATTAAATTTTCACCTCCCTTTGAAAAGATATTTTTTAGACTCATTTTTACTACAAAATGTTTTAATTTTTATTTTATTGACATTAGTTTATCAAAACACTAATATTTATAGTAAGAAGATATCTAAAAATTATTATTAGGGAGGTTTTACTTTTATGATTCAAAAATATCAAAGTGAGTTAGATAAAATTCTTATCAGCTGTAATATTTGTAAAGCAAAATTATGTAATAGTTGTCCTAATGGAAAAAGAAAAAGATATTTAAAGGAAGAGTTAAAAAAACTTCTGCCTCAGCAAGAGACTTTTTTAGAAAGAATAAAAAAATTTTTTAATTTAAATAATTAAAAAGAGAAGGAATTAATACTAAAAGGTATTGTTCCTTCTCTATATTTTTAAATTAATCCTAAGAACTGTGAAGCTGAAATTATTAAACACCCTATCGCTAACATTGGTAATAATATTTTCAATACAAATTTTAGATATCTATCATATGGTACATGGAATAATTCTAGTGTCCCCATTGTACTTGCTCCAGGATAAATTCCACACATAAAATTAATCCCCACAGTAAATGCTGATATCAACATTACTTGCCCACCAGCAGCTCCAATATCTGAACCTTGAAAAAGTGCCATTGTTACAGCACCTAATATTGGCATTGTTATTCCTGCTACTCCACTTGTAGATTGTAAGAAAAATCCTATTCCTACATAAGCAACCACTGTTGCTATTGAAAAAGCCCAAGATGGTATTCCTTGAAGAGCTGTTTGAATCCAATAAACAAATGTTACAGACATTCCTTCACTTTTACTTCCCATAAGTACAGATATACCATTAGCAACAGAAAGTACTAGTATTACTCCTAATAAATCCTTAGCACCATTTGCAAATTCTTTTACAAATTGCTCCTCTGGCATTCTATTTATTAATCCAATTAATATTGACCCTAATAAGAAAACAAAGGCAAATTCTCCAAAATACCAATCACCAAAAGGAGTGAAATGTTTAAAGCCACTTAAACTTCCTAATATAGGTATTGAAGCTATGAAATTAATAGGAGCATTTATAACATCTTGAAATGTTCTTCCACCATCTAATTCTATTACATACCAAGGCATATAACCTAATATTAGTAATATAATTATTCCAACTAATACCATAATCGACCAAAATCTTTTTTTAGTAAGTTCAGGTAATTCATGTCCCTCTTCATTTACTCTTGTATTTACTTCAATACCTGCCACTATTGATTTTTCTTTATCTTTTTTTACAGTATTAGCATACTTTATAACATATACTACTCCCACTAGATATAAAGCTAAAAATATTACCATTCTTAAAATCATCCCACTACCTAGAGAAAGCTCTGGATTTCCTATTGCTCCAATTGCTGCTCCTACTGAAAATGGATTTACAACACTAGCCATATTCCCAGCTGTAGCTCCTATAAATAAAACTGCAAGTCCTGTCATTACATCATAACCAGCTAATACAAATAATGGAACTATAACTATTGAAAATGCAGGAATCTCCTCCCAAAAACCAAAAACACTTCCAAATATAGCAAATACAAACATTAAAATTGCTATAAGAGATGTCCCTGTATATCTTTTTAGTAATCCTCCTATTCCAGCATCTAAAGCTCCTACAGAATTAATTAATCCTAAAAATGCTCCTGCCATAAGTATTGCTATACTTACTGGTCCAGCATTTTGAAAACCAGTTATTGGTGCCATAATAATATCCCAAAGCCCAGCTGGTTGTGCTCCTACTCCTCTTATAATTTCTCCATTGCTATCAAATATTGCATTATAAATTACTTCTTGAATTCCACTCTCATTTGTTACAACTACTGATTGAGGAACTATCCAGGTTAATACAGCAGTTATTAATAAAAATATAAAAACTATAGTATATGCACTTAGCATTTTCTTTTTATTCATTTATATTCTCCATTCTAAAATTATTTATTAAACTTTTCAAAAGCTTTCATATAAATTTTCATAGCTTTCTTTATATCATCCAATATAATATACTCATTTGGTTGATGCTCAGTCTTAGGACTTCCTGGTAAAACACACCCAAAAGCTACGCAATTATTCATAGCTCTAGCATATGTTGCTCCTCCACTCGCTACTGGTTGAGACTCCATATCTCCTGTAATTTCTTGATAAGCACTCATTAAAGTTGTGATTAATTCAGAATCTAATGGCACATATATAGATTTTAAATAATCATGCTGTATATATTCAAATCCATACTCTTTAGCTTTTCTTGATAAAGTTTCTACTATTTTTTCTTTATCATAAGTTACAGGTATTCTCATATCGATCATTAATATTTCATTTTCTTCAGTAAATTCTATCTTACCTACATTAAATTTTAATTCCCCTGAATGTTCATCTTTTACTAATCCAAAAATTGGCTCAGCAAAATCATACCCTATCAAATTTTCAGTTATAAATTTTCCTGATTTAGTTTCTTTTCCTAGTTTTGTAAGAGCATGCATATATCTATTAATAGCATTTATTCCAGTCTCTGCCACTTGTGCATGGACACTTTTTCCTACTATCTCTATAACTTCATCTTTATCTTTAAATTCATAATTTAATTCTAGTAATACTTTTATTAATTCATCATTCTTTGGAACTATAATATTTGATGGAACAGAGTTAAATGCATCTCCCCCTTTAAATACTAAACCACTCTCATTTTTAGCTATAAGTTTACATTGTAACAATCCTTTTTCTGAATAAATTAATGGAAATTTTGAATCTGGAGTAAAGCCTACTGTAGGTATTTCCTCTTTTTCAACATACTTTGGCATATCTCTCCATAAATTTTCCTCATCTGTTCCAAATATAAATCTTACTCTGTATTTTAATTTAAATCCACAATCTAAAAGTGTTTTTAGTGCATATATAGCAGCTAGAGTAGGTCCTTTATCATCTTGTGCTCCTCTTCCATAATATTTTCCATCTTTTATTACAGGTTTAAAAGGTTCATTTTCCCATTTACTTAAATCTCCTGGTGGGACTACATCAAGATGTCCTAATACTCCTACTAATTTTTCTCCACTACCTATTTCAGCATATCCATAATATCCTTCTGAGTCAATATAAGTTCTAAAGCCTAATTCTTTACAAATATCTATCATCTCTTCCAACACTTTTTGAATATTTTCTCCAAATGGATATTTAGTAGAATCTTCTTGATAATAACTTGGAATAGAAACTACTCTATCTAAATTATTTAAAAATTCTGAAAAATTATTTTCTAGTTTTTCATAGTAATTATTATTATTCATCTTACTCTCCTTTTACTTTTTATAATTATTATATATTAATTATATAATATTTTAATTATTTTAGCTAGAAAAAGAAAAAGGAGATGGAAATTTCCATCTCCTAAAAAATTATTTTCTGATTTCTTTGATTCTTGCTTTTTTACCAGAAAGTCCTCTTAAGTAGTAAAGTTTAGATCTTCTTACTCTTCCAACTTTTAATACTTCGATTTTATCAATCATTGGAGAGTTTACAGGGATTATTCTTTCTACTCCTACACCAGCAGTTACTTTTCTTATTGTGAAAGTTTTTGCAATTCCTCCACCATTTACTCTAATAACTACTCCTTCGAATAATTGAACTCTTTCTTTGTTTCCTTCTACAACTTTGTAGTATACTGCAATAGTATCTCCAGCTTTGAATTCAGGAATGTCGTTTCTTAAGTAGCTTTGCTCTACTAATTGAATTAATTTTTCTTTCATTTATTCTCCTCCTAAAGATATTCATTTAATTTATTTGCTATTAAAGCGGAATATCGAATTAACTTTAGTATTTTATCATAATTCCTATAAAATGTCAAGGTAAAATAATTTACAAAAAATAAAAAATGGCGCTTCCTAATGGACTCGAACCATTGACACTGCGGTTAACAGCCGCATGCTCTACCGACTGAGCTAAGGAAGCACTCTTATTGAGAGCTTGGCAAGTTCCTATCCTCCCAGGAGGCTTCCCTCCAAGTACTTTCAGCGTT